>Ga0209935_1000081_pt1 | contig 414261 bp, 352 predicted proteins | sample ThiBio_1000_plan_2_FD_183958 | JGI IMG/M metagenome (GOLD analysis project Ga0209935, IMG submission 183958) | Wastewater bioreactor microbial communities from Cape Town, South Africa - Thiocy_cont_1000_plan (SPAdes) | ecosystem: Engineered > Bioreactor > Thiocyanate-remediating >... | reverse complement strand
TAAAGGCTTGTTTGACAGTATCTAGTTTATTGGTGCCATTTATCATTAAGTCGCCTCCTAAAATCATTGAGGCTATAGGCTAAACAACAGCACTGTCTTTAGTTACGCACGCTTGCCGAAAACTCAGGCTTTGTTTTAATTCAGCAAGCATATCCAAGAATGTTGGGATTACTTTACGATATGCACGTTGTGTTAAAGCTCTTTTCATTAAAAGGGAATGAAGTTTATTATCCAAGTGGTGGAGAGTCGGGCAATGTACACTTAGAGCCGAATCATTTAGGTACGTGTATAATTATTAATGAACTCTCAGTTTGTTGCAGCAACGCATATGGGATATGATTTTTATTGGTATCAAATCGTTTTTGGAGATTCATGGATGGAATAATAATTAAATCATTCTCTTTAGCCATCTCCGAAACAGCTTCAATAATATCACCATTAATTTTAATAAACTGGAAGTCCAAGTCTTTTATTTTTTCAAACTTTGAATTGAGTTTATTATGATAATAGTTTGTAGTCATGATAGTTAATGGTAATCCTAAGGCTTTGCTGATATCTACGACAACATCCAAATATTGCTCATTAAATTTAACGCCAATTGCATGAGCACCAATAACAGTGATAACTCGATTGATTCCTTTGATAGGCATTTTTAATAAAGCTGCGGCAACCGGCACAGTGGAAGTCCACATGACATGATCTATATTTGAACTGAAGATACGTCCTCGTTTGTGCTCCTCTAGAGACCAATTCATAATAATAAAAGATGTTTCACTTTCTATCACTTCATTCAAAATAATTTTAGAGATATTCTTTTCTATTTGATTAATTAACTCAATATCTGTATCTGGATCTTTCATTGGACCTGCTCGTAATCTCTCGCGTTTCTCCTGTATTTCACGTTCATTTTCAGCAATATTCAAAATGAATAATTTTCCATTTCCGTAACGTGCAAGTCTTGCAGAAAAGCTAATTACGTTATCTGGAAAATCATTGCGCTCTACTGGGGTGATAATTCTTTTGAAAAGTGGAATGTCAATTTTGGCCGTTGGCTTTATTTTCGAACCATAAAATTTAACAAGCAGTGGCGAAGTAAATAAAGTAAAAAGAACCATAATAATAATTCCATTAAGGAAGTATTCAGGAAATATGTGTGCATTAATACCAATTAAAATAATCACTAGTGTTGCTGCAGCTTGAGCTTGAGATAATCCCCAAATCACCATCATTTGCGGGCGCGAATACCTAAATAGATAAGAGGTTATCCAGGCAGCAACAAATTTTGTAACATAGACCGCTATGGTTAGAGATAACCCCAAAACTAATGATTTCCAGCTTAAAAAAATAGCCATTGGATTAAGTCTTACGCCAATGGAAACTAAGAAGAGAGGAACAAAAATACTTTCACCCAGAAAAAGAGCTTGTTTTACGGCTCCACTTTCTTTCGAAACAACCCGGTTAATTGCCAGGCCTGCCAGAAATGCACCTATAATCATATTGATACCAATCGCTTTACCAAGAATAACAGCAATTGCCAAGCTTGCTAACATAAATGCAAAATCAGATTGTTTACTATTGGAATAGCGAAAGAATAATTTGGCTATATAGGGAAATGTTAACAAAATAAAAGCAGCATAAAGAATGAGACCCAGCGCTAATAAAGATAAACTTACAAAGGATGTATTGCCTGAGTGTATATGTAATGAAACAATTAACGTTATGAGTGCTGTAATGTCTGTTAACACTACAGCACTTACAGAAATCGCAACTGCCTCATTTTTTAAAACTCCTAGTTCAGTGATAATGGGATAAGCAACCAAAGTATAGGATGCATAAATAGCTCCGAGTAAAATAGAGCCATTGATACCTAATTCAAAAATCCAGCCAATGAGAAGAGCAGACGTTAATGGCAAGAGATAGGTTAATAAATAAAAGATAAAAGTACGTACTCGATTTGATATTAATTGATCCAGATTAATTTCTAGTCCAACGGTAAACATCAAGTAAATAACACCAATGGATGCAAATAATTCAATAGTGGGAGTTAGGGGAAGGAGATTTAATACATGTGGCCCAAAAATGATTCCCCCTATGATTAATCCTATAATGCTGGGAATATAGATTAGGCGTGAAAGCAGCGGCATACAAAAAACAATAAAGAGCATCATTAAAAAAAGAATCGCTGGCTCATGTAAGAAAGTTAATTTCATAACAATTCCTTATAATTGAGCATCTCGGTAGAGGTGGTATCATTTGAGTATTTTTTTGTATCCTCTCTACATCATTCTCAGTTGCTCGACTTTTACTTTCCTCAAGGATTTAATCTGTCGCCTCTTTTCAAGAAATAAATAAACTCAAAAGTAATAACTATGAGATAAGTTAACTATAGCATTCATTTTTCAGAAGGTAATTTTATGGAGATTTAAAAATTCAAACTGAATCTGCTATTGAATCATCCAATGCTATTATCAGTAAAAATCTAATGTCTGAGCTATCTTTTTAGAAAACAGAAAATAATACCTATACTATAGTAACAAATGGTCTAAAATTTAAAGGGAATTTTATGTGCCGTTTTATAGCGTATACAGGGTGTGAGTTATTATTAGCTAATGTCCTTATAAAGCCAGAAGACTCTTTGCTAAGACAAAGTAGACTTGCTAAAGAGTCCACTACATTAACCAATGGTGATGGGTTTGGTGTAGGATGGTATGTTCCCAAAATTAGTCCAAATCCTGCTGTGTTTTTATCCATTTTCCCAGCATGGAATGATGAAAATTTATTACATTTGACTAACAAAATTGAGTCGCATCTCTTTTTTGCTCATGTACGAGCGGCAAGCACAGGTGGTGTTAGTCATCTTAATTGTCATCCTTTCATCCATAAAAATTGGATGTTTATGCACAATGGACAAATACATGATTTTTCATCCATTAAAAGGCACCTAAGAAATTTATTGGGTGATGAAATTTATAACTGGATTAGAGGTGAAACAGATTCAGAGCATATTTTTGCTTTATTTTTAGAGTTGTCAAAAGCGAAAGACCTTAATAAATTGTCTGACGTTGCTCAGATATTATTAGATACTTTTAAGACCATTCAGAACTTAATTAATCAATTTGGCACTCAAGGACCGTCTTATTATAATATTTGCCTTACTGATGGAAAGCGAATCGTGGCAAGTCGTTATTGTACTGAAAAAGTCACAGAGCCAGAATCACTACATTATTTGGAAGGAAAGTATTTTTGGTCTGAACAAGAGTATTTGGAGAAGTTTAAATCAAAACAGAGGCCGAGTGTACTTATTGCTTCTGAGCGGTTAACTCATTTTTCGCATCAATGGCAAACTGTACCCGCGAATCATATGATTTTAGTAGACTCCGATTATTCAGTTCAAATTCAGCCCATTAAATCAATTTAAATAAGGAAATTTACCATATGTGGCAAAAACACTTTTATTTTATTTCAATAGCTCTGCTTCTTATAGTATTTGTTTCCTCTATTTTTTGGGCTTCCAGCCTTTATTTTCTTATACTTGTTATTCCCCTCATTATAATAGGAGTTGCAGATTCATTTTCTAAAAATAATGTTCTTTATAATTATCCATTAATTGGCCATATTCGGTATGTGATGGAATTTATTAGTCCTGAAATCCGCCAATATTTTCTTGAAGATGATAAGAGTGGACGTCCTTATAATCGTCAACAGCGAGAGTTGATCAAAATGAGAGCACATGGAATGCCCGGAACTCACCCTTTTGGTACTGAACAAGATATCAAAAAAGAGGGCTTTGATTTCATACTACATTCGATGGCCGAGAAAAAGGTACCACCCGAGGCCAGTCGAATTATGATTGGTGGGCCTCAGTGCAAACAACCTTATAGCAGTTCTCGCTTAAATATATCGGCGATGAGTTTTGGTGCATTAAGCTCTCAGGCTGTCCTTGCCATGAATAAAGGAGCGAAATTAGGCGGGTTTTTACAAGATACTGGAGAGGGAGGACTCACAGATTATCATCTCCGCTATGAAGCAGACATAGTATGGGAAATTGCCTCAGGCTATTTTGGTTGTCGTACGAAAGAAGGGCGTTTTGATGATGAGGAATTTCGTAAAAAAGCCAATCAAAAGTCCATTAAAATGATTGCTATAAAGTTATCCCAAGGTGCAAAACCAGGAGATGGAGGTCTTCTCCCTGGAAAAAAGGTAACTAAAGAAATTGCCAAGTATCGAGATATTCCTGAAGGAAAAGACTGCCAGTCCCCGGCAATTCATCCTGAGTTTAGTACACCTCGTGGGCTGTTGGAATTTATTGTTCGGTTAAGAACATTATGCGAAGGCAAGCCGGTAGGTTTTAAATTATGCATAGGTCGACGGAGTGATTTTTTAGGCATCTGTAAAGCCATGCTGGAAACAGGCATTCTTCCAGATTTTATTACTATTGATGGAGCTGAAGGTGGTACAGGAGCTGCCCCTAATGAGTTTTCAGACTATGTAGGACTTGCATTAGATGAGGCAATACCATTTGTTCATTCAAGTTTGGTGGGATGTAATCTCCGTCAACATATTAAAATTCTGGTAAGTGGGAAAATAGTGGATGGATTTGATATGGTAAAAAAAATAGCACTGGGTGCTGATTTTTGTAATGTAGCTCGTCCGATGATGTTTGCTGTAGGTTGTATTCAAGCGCTACGTTGTGATACTGGACATTGCCCTACTGGGGTGACAACCCAAGATCCAAAACGTGCCAAAGCAATTGATATTGACACTAAAGCCGTTCATGTTAAAAACTATCATCATGAAACCATTAAAAGTTTTCTCCAAATAGTTGGAACTTTAGGGGTTGACCACCCTGATAAACTTCATCCCAGCATGATTTGGCATCGATTAGGAAATCAGAGGGCAAAAAACTATACTCAACTCTATGATTACTTACAGCCAGGAGCACTATTAAGTGATTCAATCCCAGATGATTTTGCAAGAGATTGGCACCAGGCCAATGCTAATCATTATTTCAATCCTATACCCGAAAATTCTAAGGCTTAATTGAATATAAAATTATTTTAAAGAAATGAATCCTCCAGAACTCTGGATGAAGCACGCTGAAAAATGAGAGGCATGAATAGTGATTCCTCCCCATTTCCTGGGGGGCTAATCAAGAAATTAAGTAGATTGATCTAACATGGTCTAAAATTCAAAAAGGGATACTTCCTATGGAATACATTAAAACTGAAAGATTTGTTATTTGATTATATTACAATCAAATTATCGGGTCTTCTTCATTTTGGGTTTGAACGTAATTGCCGTAGGATAATGATATATTCCTGTTTGTATTTTAACCAAATAATCAATATGGGATCAGTATGGATAATACAGATATATCAGATGATATGAGGCGGTTCATATTGAATAGTGTCCCCTCCATTCCATATCTTGAAGTGATACTATTAATGCGTCATGAACCTCACCGTGAGTGGAGTTTACATGATGTGGCTCAACGTATTTTTATCAGTGATTCCTCTGCTGAAGAGATCCTAAAACAATTAGTGAATGCAGGTATAATAATTGTTTCCACACAATGGCCACCTTTATACCAATTTTATCCCAAAGATGATTTCTTAAAAAACATGCTTGATCAGTTGGCGGCGACCTATTCACTACATTTGATAGAAGTAACTAATTTAATTCATTCTAATATTGATCAAAAAGCACAGCGATTTGCTAATGCATTCACTTGGAAAAAGGATACCTGACTATGGCAGCCATCATCTACATTCTATGTACCATCACCGCTGGGATTTGTGCTTGGTTGCTTTTAAGCAACTATGCCAAACAAAAATCTACTATCCTGCTTTGGGGGGGGCTGTGCTTTTTAGGCTTAACGATTAACAATCTTCTCCTTGTATTGGATGCCTTTGTTTTTATTGAGACAGATTTATCAACCATAAGATTGCTAACAGGTGTAGTCTCGCTGCTACTCTTACTATTTGGGCTAATATGGGAGGAGAAGTCATGATGATAAATGCAATGCTTGTTGGAGCATTTGTAATGGCTTCTATAATTGTTAGCCTATTTTTTCTTCGTTTCTGGAAAAGTACCCATGATCGTTTTTTTCTCTATTTTGCAATGTCCTTTTTACTGGAAGCTTTAAGTAGAGTCATCATTGGAACAACTAATATACAAAATGAAAATCCACTCATTTATTTAATTAGATTGGTTGCTTATTTTTTGATTATTATTGCCATTTACGAGAAAAATAAAAAACGTAGGTAAAGCGAACAGTATAAATTAAACAAGAACTACTTCTGAAGGTTGTAATGAACCTTCACACTGAGTTGCCTAATTATTGTTTTAGAGCATATACAAAATAAGGCAACAAGATATGATTATAAAAGATAAAGAGCTTATATATTTGGACGGAAGAGAAACAGTGTTAACAAAAATAATCAGTCTATTACAACTACAACTAATAGACTAAATATAAAGTAATAAGATTCGCAAGTTTGAAAGGTAATAAATAAGGATATTAAAATTGCGCATAATTTCAAAAGGTCAATACTTGTATAGGTCAATATTAATATTGATTCTTATTTTGCAAAAGGCACTTGCTAGTGAAATTGATAATGTTAATTTACAAGTTACTCGATATATCGATAAAAGCTGGAGTTTATTAACACGCGACAATTGGGTTCAATCCAGTGAGGATCCAAAATTATTAACTGATGAATTGATAGTATATTTACCCAAAGATGAAAATATAAAGGCGGTTAGGCAAAAAAATATAAAATGCTCTCAAATCAAGTTTAAATATTTACCTAGAGATTACACTCAAATAAAAAAACATGGCCTACTTTTTTTACCATATCCATATATAGTCCCTGGAGGTCGGTTTAATGAAATGTATGCTTGGGACAGCTTTTTTATTGAATTGGGCCTTCTCAATAATAATCGATTTACCCTTGCAAAGGGTATGGTGGATAATTTAATTTATGAAGTATTAAATTATGGGACTATTTTAAATGCTAACCGCACCTATTATTTAGGAAGAACACAGCCACCAGTACTAACTGAAATGATATTGGCTTATTATCAAAAAGATTCTAATAAACTTTGGTTAAAATCTACTTTACCTGCAATTAAAAAATTATATCATTTTTGGACATCTCCGCCTCATGCAATACCAAACATTGGCTTATCTCGATATTACTCAGATGGAGAAGGGCCCACACCTGAAGAGTCACCATTGTATTATGAAAAAGTATTAAATTATTTTAAAACCCATTCTATAACTGATTATGATAAAAAACTGTTTTATGACAACCAACATAATAAATTAACTCGTTTTTTTTATATTGCCGATCGCACAATACGCGAATCTGGTTTTGATATTACCGCAAAATATGGGCCTTTTGGCATTGGAATATTAGATTATGCTCCTGTAGATTTGAATGTTTTGTTGTATAAAATGGAGCGCGATACACAGAAAATCTATGACATATTAGGAGATTCTAAAGAAGCTATGCTATGGAAAGAGCGAGCTAATATTCGAGTTAATAATATAAATCGCTATTTATGGGATGAGTCTACAGGTTATTATTTGGATTATGACTTTAAAAAGAAACAACGAAAATTTTATCCATTTGTAACTACCTTTTATCCTTTGTGGGCAGGAATCGCCTCAAAAGAACAGGCTGCAGCGGTAGTTAGACATTTACCCGATTTATTAAAGAAAGGGGGAATTGTAACAAGCCTTAATAACTCTGGATTACAATGGGATGCTCCATTTGGATGGGCTCCAATGCAATATTTTGCTGTGCTTGGTCTTGAAAAATATGGCTACAAAAAGTTTGCAATAGAAATAGCTAGCAAATTCATTAATACCGTAAACAGCGGGTTTCAAAAGAATCACGCGATTTTTGAAAAATATGATGTAAATACATTAAGCACTCGTACAGATAACAAAATTAAATACAGTTATGCTACTAATGAAATTGGATTTGGTTGGACGAATGGAGTTTATTTAGTTTTTTCAAAATTCCTTGAACAGTCCACATCTGTGAAGGATTAGCATTAATAATCGGTGTAGAGTCGCTATGTTTAGGCCAAGTAACTTTATTATTAAACTTCAGGATGATGACCTATGCGAGAGAAAACCTTAATACTTTATGTGCTTTCAATTTTATTAGGCATATTAACAGGAACTGTGGGTTCATTATTGCAACTGTCAATCCATTGGTTAAATAATGCTTTAATCAGCTGGTTTAATTTTGCAGAGTCAAAAGGTTTAGATATAGATATCGTTTCTGCGCTCACGACGATGGTCATGGTTTTTATCGCATGGATGTTGGTCAAATGGGTAGCAACTGAGGCCTCAGGAAGTGGTGTTCAGGAAATTGAGGGTACTTTACTTCATGAGCGTCATATTTTTTGGCGCAGATTGCTGCCTGTAAAATTTATCGGTGGTGTTTTGTCAATCGGTTCTAAAATGGTGCTCGGGCGCGAAGGGCCTACGATTCAAATTGGTGGTAACCTTGGTGAGATGTTAGGTGAGTGTTTCTCTTTAACTAGAAAAAGACGTGACTCACTTATAGCAGCCGGAGCAGCAGCCGGGCTTGCAACGGCTTTTAATGCACCTCTTGCTGGAGTCCTTTTTGTACTTGAAGAAATGCGCAGTGAGTTTAATTTCTCCTTTACAAATTTTAAAACGGTTGCCATTTGTTGTGTGTTCGCAACGATCATGTTGCATATCATAATTGGACCGCAACCTGATATTAAAATGGCTGTATTTACCCCGCCCAATCTTCAATCTCTTTGGTTGTTCTTTGCTTTTGGTATAGTTGTAGGTATTGTTGGTCTTGGCTTTAATATGTTTTTGATGAAATTGCTGAACATCCTGGATAAGCTAAAGCCTTGGGTAAAAGATATTTACGTATTAATTATTGGTCTCACAGTAGGGTATTTGGCTTATAAACAGCCTGGTGTTGTTGGAGGCGGGTATCACATAATCGAACAAGCTTTAATAGCTTATCCTGATTTCTTAGTCTTGGTGGTGTTACTTATAATCCGATTTATTATGACCTTATTGTGTTACGGTACAGGTGTTCCTGGTGGGATTTTTGCGCCAATGTTAGCTTTAGGAACCATTTTAGGATTAGCTGCATCACATATTCTTCAGGCAATTTCAAGTGATATAAATATTCATCCGGGTATGTTTGCAGTTGCTGGCATGGGGGCTCTGTTTTCTGCTTCCGTAAGAGCGCCGATTACGGGGATCATTTTGGTTGTTGAAATGACGCAAAATTATTTATTGATATTGCCGTTAATGGTTACCTGTTTGACATCTACTACAGTAGTGCAATTAGCAAGAAACGCCCCTATCTATACCCAATTGTTGCGTAGAACGTTAAAAAAGGAGCAGCTTCATAAATGACAATAGAAATTTAAAAAATTTATGAGCATTATTTTGGAATGTTCAAAAGAACATTAAGCGTATTGCTAACTCATAGATTCTAAGACATCCAGTCCTCAAAATTGTTCTTGATATGTTATATTTGTCTGCTTAAGAGAAACTTTATCGCAACAATTTAGGCTGACAAACTCTTCAGAGCTATTAGTTATTCCTAGGCTAGATTCAGGCTCTAATTCAAATGAAAAACCATCCTTAAAATTATCGGCGGTAAATAAAACCATTACAGTGCCTTCTGGCATAGTTAAGTTATTAATAATGCTTTTATTTTTTATTGCAATAAAACTTAATAAATTCTCAGCATTCTGTTCTTTGGATTCCAAATTACATACAAATTTTCTTGTAAATTTAAAATTTCCCTGCATAAGAAATTGCTCACCAGGAGGGAGATCAAATAAACAATTTGAGGTACCAGATATGCTATTAGAATAGATCGACCATAATAAGAAATTAACCCCCAAAAATTTGTTACTTATTTCTCTAATTTTCATATTCTACCTTTAAAAACTTTATGATAAAAATTGTACTTATTTATAACTTATGCTGTTGCAACCAATACTCAAGCAAACCAACTTGCCACAGCTTAGAAATACCTGAACGCGTAAAATTCTTTTCTGATTTTGTAAATAAGCTTTGAACTGCTTGTAAATTAAAAATACCTCTTTGCTTTATGTTTTCAGGAGAAAGTACTTCACGCATTAACTCCAAAGTACTTCCCTCTAAATACTTCAACGCTGGAACAGGAAAATATCCTTTGGGGCGATCTACAATTTGTTTAGGAAGCATTTTCCTTCCAAGCTGTTTTAAAATATATTTACCTCCTTGGGGCAATTTATATTTAAGGGGCATAGAAGTTGCAAGTTTGAGCATCTTTTCATCCAAAAAAGGGACTCTTGCTTCTAAACTTGCTGCCATGGTCATATTATCAACTCGGCATAAGGGACCATTTGCTAATGCGAAGGTGCTTTCATATTTAAGTAGATTATCGACTGGGTTTCTAGAGTTATTTTTTTCACAAAGCTTCATTAAAAAATCCGAAGCATGAAATGGTGTTTGGAGGTCTGGCATTACAAGTTGCTGGTATTCTTTAAAAGAACGATCAGCGACTTTGTTAAAAATGATTTGTGCTGATTGTGATGGTAAAGCTGGATTTACATGTATATTTTGAAACCAATGATAACCTGCAAAAATCTCATCTGCGCCTTGACCTGAAAGAACTACTTTAACATGTTTGGATACCTCGTGAGAAAGAAGATAAAAACCGATATTGTCATGACTCAACATAGGTTCTGACATTGCAGAAATACAATTTCCTAATGAATAGGCTAACTGCTTATTTGAAATAAACATTTGCTGATGCTGTGTATTAAATTTTGAAGCAATAAGATTCGAATATAAGAATTCATCACCTTGCTCTCCATGTGTACTATCAAACCCAATAGAGAATGTTTGAATTTCTTGTTGTCCAAGTTTGGAAGCCATGGCCACAAGTAATGAAGAATCTAATCCTCCAGAAAGTAAGATGCCCACAGGAACGTCTGCAGCTAATTGGCGATGAGTTGCAGATTTTAATACTTCGTAAGTTTCTTTTATCCAATAATTTTCATCACGATAATGCTCTGCTTTTGTATTCTCGAATTTTAAATTCCAGTAGCTCTCCTCTTCAATTTTACCATCAGGGTGAACGGTCATTAGGCAACCTGGAGAGAGTTTTTTTACACCAGATAAAATCGTACGCGGTTCAGGAACCGCATGAAAGGTTAGGTAATAATGAAGTGCGATTCTATCAATTGATGTATCGACATCACCAAATTCAATTAAAGCAGGTAACGTGGATGCAAATTTGAATCCATAATTTGCATCAGCAGAATAATAAAGTGGTTTAATGCCTAATCGATCGCGGGCAAGTATCAATTTACCTGTATTTTGTTCCCAGATAGCAAAAGCAAACATACCATCGATACGATGTACACAATCTTTTCCCCAAGCATGGTATGCCTTAAGAAGTACCTCCGTATCACTATTGGAATTAAAAGAGTATCCTTTAGATTTTAGGATTTCGCGTAACTCAGTAAAATTATAAATTGCTCCATTAAAAACTAATGCCAAACCTAAATCTGAATCAACCATAGGTTGCATCCCCAGATTTGATAAATCAAAAATTTTCAGTCTTCTGTGTCCAAGCGCCAAACTTTTCGTGAGGTATATATGACCATCATCAGGTCCTCGGTTAAACTGCCTGAGTAAAACCTTTTGTAGATTAAGAAGAGGAACATTTTTTTTATTGAATTGAAATTCACCGGCGATACCACACATAGTCTATCTTCCTTTTATAATTTAGAAGTTAAATCCATAGGTACATTCACTAATGCATCAGTTGTTTTCAAAGGTTTAAAAAATAATAGGCGTGGTTTGTCGCCGAACTTAGTAAACTCTTCTTGCTCTTGATGTTTCAATGTTTTCTGTAAGATCCTTTTTGAACCTTCATTTGAGGGGTGAACCGTGGCAACGATTTCTTTAATGTTCTTTTCTAAGGTTCCACTTTCACTTTCAGAAATAATGTGCTTTATAAATTTTTTCCCTAAGATTGCAATTTCAGTTCCATAACCTTTTCCCCAAAAAGCTTGATCAATAATATAAGCAATTTCACCGACATTTTGATGGCCGACTCCTACATGAGAGAAATCATCTAAAGAATGTTTTATGTGGAGATAACCAACAAATTCTTGAGTAGTTGAATGGTAAATTGAAAGCACCGAGAATTTGTTACCAGAATTCCAACGTTTCGTTTCATCCTGTATGAACTCTTTTACGGCAGAGGGTTCCCAGGTCTTTCCTTCACCAAACATCTTTATATTTTCAGAGCTCTCTAAAAGAGTAGTATATTTATCAATTAAAAAGCTCTCTTCATCTTGATTGAGAGATCTGGCCACCAACCTATTCGAATAAATTGTGTAATGATTTAATTCGCTTTTAATCGTTACATTACCCAATTTTTTTGATGTATAAGTTACTTGTTTCATTATTATATTCCTCGATTGCTTTTAAAACAGCAGTTCCCATCAAGGGGTTGTAATGACAGATTCGCGTCTGTATAAAGGGGTTTGAAGTAAGAACTCACTGACGTTGTGCTTCACAATATCTTTAAGGCAATGATTGTGAGTAAATACTTTGCGTTGTCGTTCAGAACTTGTCCCTGAATCCATAATCACTTTAAGAGTAGAAAAATAAGTTTGATAGTCCAATTTTTTGATATAGGGCTTTAATTTTTCAAACCATTCATGGAGGTCTTCGCGCATCAATTTGGTTTTACCTTCAGTATTCATTACTAGCTCAGCATCCAAACCGTAACGAATGGCTCTCCATTTGTTTTCTCGAGAAAGCCAATAAGGGGGATAGGCGACTGATTCAAGCCAACTTCCATTATCAGCAAACCAATGGGCAAGTGTATGAATCAAGGCAACTAAAGCAAGCGTCTCTGATAAAGTGGCAGCACCATCACAAACACGAATTTCTAATGTTCCAAATCCAGGACTTGGTCTTAAATCCCACCATAAATCTTTAAGAGATTTAATCGAACCGCATAATTTTAATGACTTATATAAATGCTCAAAATCTTGCCATGTTCGGACATGATAGGGTTGTCCTGCAGTTGGTAACGCTTCATAAGTAGTTGGTCTACAAGAGGCAAGCCCTGTATCTATTCCTTGCCAGAACGGAGAGCTTGAAGAAAGCGCTAATAAATGAGGTAAAAAATACATGAAAAAGTTGTTAAATCGAATACAATCTTCACCACTGGACATGCCAATGTGAACATGTAAGCCATAGACACTCATACGTCGGGTAAGCCATTGATTACGATCAATTAGCTCTTGATAACGAGTCGTAGGAGAGACTACCCAATCGGAGTATTTAGAGAAAGGGTGAGATCCGGTTGTGGAAAATAAAACCCCTAAATCCTTTGTTGCTAGTTGTAAAGAAGCGAGTGTTTTATAAAGATCATCTTCAACTTCCTGAGCAGTGATGCATTTATCTGTATTCACTTCTATAGTACTTAAATAAAACTCTTGTTTAATTTTTTCGAGATGGGCTGTAGCATTAAGTACATCAGTTGCTCTTGAGCATAAATTAAAGTTTTTAGAGTCAATGAGCTGGAGCTCAATTTCTACTCCTAACGTTAATACTCCATTACTATTAAAATAAATTTCTTCCTCTGTAGGAGTGCAGGTCAATTGCGATGCATCCCTGGTTGATCTTAAGAGTTGGTTAATTTGATTATCCATTCGATAATCCTCCCTTTGTTGATGATACTTGAGAATTACTAAAGTGACTGGTGTATTGAAAATTAATTTCAATATTATTTTTGAGGATACTTCTATAGTTATATTGAATACTTGGATACAATAGCTAATGCCCTTAAAAATCTATATCTGTTGATATTATTTGTACACAAAGTATTTATCATGGTACTGGGTAAATTAGTTCATTGCAACCGTTAATAGGTAAAGAATCATCCATGAGTGATATCGAGAAAAAATCGCTAGACGACAAAATAACCGCTGCTCAACAGTCAGAACAGCGTTCCAAAAGCATCATTCTTGCCTTACGAAAAATTATGCAGCAGATGGATTATCATTCCAGAAGATTAAACAAATGCTATGGCTTGACTGTCCCTCAAATAGTCTGTTTGTATGAAATTTATGAAAATGGAAGAATGACCATATCTGCTCTTTCAAAAAAAATATATTTATCAATGAGCACTATTGTAGGGGTAATTGACCGACTAGAAGAAAAACAATTTGTTAATCGAACACGTGATATTCAGGACCGCCGTATTATTTATATTGATATTACAGAAAAAGGAAAAGAGTTTGTTTCTGCTGCCCCTTATCTTCTACATAATAGATTGAACGATAACCTTCAGGTTTTAACTGTAGAGGAGCAAATAGCGCTTGCTAATTCAATCAATTTATTAGTTGATCTTTTAAGAGATATATAAAGTTATTTTCTTAAATAAGAAAAATGGCTGCAATATTATCTATGAAAATCTTTCTTTCAATGATTGCGTGCATACAGTTTTTTCACTAAGGGACCGATAGTCAGTCCTTGAATCAAGATTGAAAAAACAACCACGATATAGGTCATCATTAAGATAGCTTCAAAGATAAATTCACTTTCTTTTCCAACTATATTGCGCAGGGAAAGAGCCAATGCCACCGAAATCCCTCCACGTAAGCCGCCCCAGGTGAGAATCTTGATACTATGCGGAGTGAATTTTAGTTGACGACGCATTAAAGTTAATGGCACAGCCACTGAGATCCAGCGAGCTAGTAGTACCACTGGAATCGCAATTATCCCAATCAACAGATATTGATTATTGATAGTTAGTACGAGCACTTCTAGGCCGATTAAAACGAAGAGTACGGCATTTAATATTTCATCGAGCAATTCCCAGAAGGTATCCAGATGTTTGCGGGTTTTATCGGACATTGCAAACTGTCGTCCGTGATTACCAATAAGCAATCCAGCCACTACCATGGCAATGGGGGCTGAGATATGAATCCGCTCTCCTAGCGCATATCCACCCATCACAAGGGCAAGCGAGATAAGAATTTCAACCTGATAATTGTCGATGGATTTTAACATTTGGTAGGCGATATAGCCGATTACCAATCCAAACAAGGCACCTCCAATAGCCTCTGTAATAAACAATATTAATAAATGTGAGATACTGAGTTCATGTGGGCTTGAGACAACTTCAAGAATACCCAGAAAAAGTACAACACCTATTCCATCATTAAAGAGCGATTCTCCAGCGATTTTCATTTCTAAATTCTTAGGAGTGCCTAGAGTTTTTAAAATGCCCATCACCGCAATCGGATCAGTAGGTGAAATAAGAGCGCCAAAGAGTAAACAATAAATAAAAGAAATTTGAATATTGATTAAAATGAGTAGCCAATATATTAGCAGACCTACAATTGCAGTGGAGATTAGTGTGCCAATGAGGGCCAGCACCGTGATAACGATTTTTTGTTCAGCAAGTTGACTAATATTAATATGAAGCGCACCAGCAAACAGCAGAAAAGAAAGCATTCCATGGAGTAAAGTATCATTAAAATTGATCTGCTCCAAAAAAATTCTGGAACCTGAAATAATTTCAGGCCAGATGGTTCCAGATACATTCAAGCACAAAGAAAGTGCTAGAGCGATGGCCATCAATCCGATTGTTGGAGGAAGCTTGAACAATTTAAAATTAACGTAACTAAATAGAGCTGAGAGAGTGATTAGAGTTGCAATAATTTCAAAAAACGACATATACACTCCTGTTATAAACTACAAATATAGATTAAGAGATATGTTTACTTATTATGTCGGACCCCAAAAAAAGGAATGCTCAAAAAATCTAACTTATTTCATTTTTTTGAGCATTTCTATGCCATTAGTTTTCCAGAATCGATATAATAAAATGGCTCCAACTCCTGCAAATATTATATTGAGAATAGTTGTATAGTTAAGCCTTAATCGATTCAATTGCATGATAAATGGATATAAACATTATTTTCTTCCTGATTAGCATACATCAATTGTAGTAGTATCAGAAAATTTACTCTTCTTGCTGTGAGGCTTAAATTCTTTTTCCGCTTAATGTTGCTGTATCAAGATCACAATACATAGCAGTTATTATGTACTCTCCGGATAGTCAAAATAGAAACCTAGGATCAATTATATACAACTACTGTCCAACTTAGCCGAGATGTTGATTTACCCAGCGAACGATATCTTGTGCTCCCATGACCCCAGAGCTTCTTGCGACCTCCTTTCCATGAAGAAAAAGCATCAGGGTTGGAATGCTTTGAATGGTATAATGGGTGGCTAAAGTTCGTTCGACTTCCGTATTAACTTTTGCTAATCGAACTTTAGGCTCAAGTAGGCTTGCAGCAGACTCGAAATGGGGAGCCATCATTTTGCATGGCCCACACCACTGCGCCCAGAAATCGACCAATACAGGGATATCATTTCGGTTGATATGTTGTTCAAAAAAACTCTGGTTCAATTGGACTGGTTTTCCATCAAAGAGCGCCTTTTGGCATTTTCCACAATTGGGATGTTCATTCAATCGTGTTTCAGGTAGTCGATTGATGGTATGGCAGTGGGGACAAACAATATGCATTGCATCGCTCATAATCTCAACTCTCACTTGCTTGTTCATTTTTTTATAAGTACTCTTCTTTATCTATAAAATGAGTACTAATCTATTTCACTTCCCGATTCAAGATTACGAACATTATGTCAAATCAAATCGATCTGAGTTCATCACCTTCACCCAAGCGTCAACAAAGTCCTGTATGAATTTTTCTTTATTATCATCCTGAGCATACACTTCCGAGTAGGAACGAAGAATCGAATTCGAACCGAACACAAGATCTACTCGGGTAGCTGTCCACTTAAGAGCGCCAGTTTGGCGATCACGAATTTCATACAAATTATTGTCTATTGGATTCCATGTGTTTGCCATGTCAGTAAGATTGACAAAAAAGTCATTGGTTAAAGCACATTCTTGTTTGGTAAAAACACCATGTTTCGTACCGCCGTAATTTGTGCCTAACATTCGCATGCCTCCAACGAGGACGGTCATCTCAGGAGCTGTGAGTCCCATGAGTTGCGTGCGATCGAGCATGAGTTCTTCTGCACTGACAGCGTAGTCTTCCTTAAGCCAGTTACGATAACCATCATAAAGAGGTTCTAGCACAGCAAAGGAAGCAGCATCAGTCATCTCATCAGTTGCATCACCACGTCCAGGAACGAAGGGAACCTTAATATCAAAGCCAGCTGCTTTGGCAGCTTTTTCGATACCCACATTTCCGGCAAGTACAATCACATCAGCGACACTTACGCCTGACTCCGCGGCGATTTCCTCAAGAACTTTCAAGACTTTTGCAAGTCGTTTTGGCTCATTACCTGCCCAGTCTTTTTGCGGCATGAGTCGTATACGTGCTCCATTTGCACCGCCTCGCATATCTGAACCACGGAAGGTTCGCGCACTGTCCCATGCAGTTGAAACCATTTCATTGATACTGAGAGCACTAGCAGCTATCTTCTTTTTGACCGCAGTGACATCATAATCTTTGTTACCTACAGGTACTGGATCTTGCCAAATCAAATCTTCTTTCGGGACATCAGGCCCAATGTAACGTGATTTTGGTCCCATATCACGATGCGTGAGTTTGAACCAGGCTCGAGCAAACACTTCAGCAAAATAATCAGGATCTTTGTAAAAGCGCTCGGCGATCTTACAATATATTGGATCCATTTTCATGGCCATGTCCGCATCAGTCATAATGGGATTGTATCGAATGGATGGGTCTTCAACATCAACAGGCTTATCCTCTTCCTTGATATTAATCGGTTCCCATTGGTTGGCACCGGCCGGACTTTTCTTCTGTTCCCAAGCGTAATTAAGAAGCATATGGAAATATCCGTTATCCCACTTTGTGGGGTGTGTAGTCCAAGCACCCTCAATACCACTTGAAACCGTATTACGGCCAATGCCTCTAGTGGTTTTGTTAATCCATCCAAGGCCTTGATCTTCAAGATTTGCCGCTTCAGGGGCCGGCCCCAAAAGTTTTGCATCACCATTACCATGACATTTGCCAACAGTATGGCCACCTGCAGTCAGAGCGACAGTTTCCTCATCATTCATTGCCATGCGCGCAAAGGTTATGCGGACATCTTGAGCAGTTCGTAGCGGGTCAGGCTGACCATTGACACCCTCAGGGTTCACATAGATTAAACCCATCTGCACAGCTGCCAGAGGATTTTCCAGTGATTCACGACTTTGGTTATCATAACGGCTAGCGCCTAACCATTCCTTTTCTGAACCCCAGTAAGTGTCTTTTTCTGGATGCCAAATATCCTCGCGGCCGAAACCAAAACCAAAAGTTTTAAGCCCCATTGATTCATAAGCGATGGTACCAGCTAAAGCGATCAAATCAGCCCAACTAATCTTGTTGCCATATTTTTTCTTGATAGGCCATAACAACCTACGAGCTTTATCTAAGTTCACATTGTCAGGCCAAGAATTTAAAGGTGCAAACCTTTGGTTACCGGTTCCCGCACCTCCACGACCATCTGCCACACGATATGACCCAGCAGCATGCCAGGACATACGAATCATCAAACCACCATAGTGTCCCCAATCAGCAGGCCACCATTCTTGACTATCAGTCATCAAAGTATGTAAATCGTTCTTAAGCGCTTTAAAATCCAGTTTCTTGACTTCTTCACGGTAACTGAAGTCCTTTCCCATTGGATTAGTCTTGGTATCATGCTGATGCAATATATCGAGGTTCAAGGCATTGGGCCACCAGTCCATATTCGATATGCTTGTGGAAGTAACTCCACCGTGCATTACCGGACATTTACTAGTTGTATTTATATTGTTCCCATCCATAACCCTCTCCATCAATAGTTTGTCAAATAAAATTTTAACTATAATTCAAGAGGATAGTCTAAGCAATCAACGCCATTCATATTCACTAAGATTAAGAGTAAGCTCCAAGAAAAAACATGAGTTTTCCACCAAACTCCACTGAAAAATAATCATTGATAAAAAGGTCACGAGCAAAAGCATCATAATCTAAATAACAGATGATATTATCTGGTAATTGATGAGCGTAACACTCATCAAATAACTGCTCGGCAAAATCAACCTCTGAATCATAATAACTTTGGTAATTATCCTCCAACATGGTTTTTGCATCATCATAGAATAGTTACAGCGAATGGCTAAGCCCAGCTCTCCATGTTCTTGGATAAATGAGGCGTATTCTTCAGCATCCTGTTCAGTACTGTTATCCAGCATTTCCCAGATTTCTTCCATGATGTCATCTTCGCTTTGTGTCGCATCTATCCAAACACCATGTAGGATGGCATTACTGTATGAAGCTAAACAAGCGACATAAATTGAAGGGGGGGCATGGGATTATCTCCTTTTGTGAAGGGAACAATCCCAAACGGGAGCTTGCTCCCGTTGTCGGGGGGGATTAAAACGGTGCTTATGAATCGGGTTGCAACAGCTCTCGTATTTGCGCCATATGGTGCTCTGCGGTGTTGTCGCTGGATTCATCAGCTAATTTGGGTGAGTTGAGTAACTGACAAAGATGCTTAAGGTTTGATGTGTTTTACCTTCATTGGTCAGTCCATTGATTGGAACGTAGTTTACCTTCAAGGTATACCTTTGAACCGTTCTTTAAATATTCAGTGACTTTAGTCAGTTTTCCAAATAGAACTAGCTGATGCCATTCCACTATGGTATGCCATTCATTATTTCGTTTGAATGATTCATTGGTAGCTAAGGTGGCTGTGACAAAAGATTGACCGTCCTTTCCGCTGATGCTTTTAGGCGATTCAATATATGGCGTGTGTCAGCTTTACTGGCATGGGAATATATCTTTAGATCTTTGATGCATTTATTGATGGAAAATAATGCACTTTTCAGCTTTGATTTACTTATGAAGATATGTCCATAATGTGTTGCAGGATTTTATACCCAATTCATCCTGTAAAACCAAACAGGTTTGGTAGTTGCCCAGCATCGGCAGTAAGTATTGATACATCTGCCTTGCGTATAGATAACGCCAAGACTTTTTTAGTGGCATACCTTGTTCGATTAATGCATGATTCCAGTCAAGCTTAACTCTTTTATAGCTAAAAAATTGGACCAAGCTTTGTCTATTAGTTAGTTTTCCACGTCAGACAAAATATTTTTTTTGATTTCATTTCTGATAGGAATCATTCTATCTATTGAATTAAAAGTAATTTCGCGCGTGAGCGAGAGTTTATGTTTCTTAATATGGATACCTGTTTTAATATGTATTGCCTCACTAAAAGTTAACCCAAATTGTGTACGCCAGGCTGGCGTCAGGACAAAATGCAATAATTTAATCAGTGATCTAGTAGAGGGCTGATCTACTGTGCCGCATTGTTCCACTTCCAGTTTCGGATTTCTGGCATATCCTGACCGTATCTGTCTATGTATTGCTTATGCTCAATGAGCTTGTCTTGAATCATTTGTTTCAGATAGTCCCCTTTGGAGCCCAAATGAGGTAATCTATCAATTACGTCTTGCACTAAGTTGAAACGATCTAACTTGTTCTGAACTCTTAAGTCAAAAGGTGTGGTGATTGTTCCTTCCTCTGTATAACCTCGGACATGAATATTGCGGTTGAAACGCCTGTAGGTTAATCGATGTATAAGCCATGGATATCCATGGAATGCAAAGATAATGTGCTTATTCTTTGTGAATAGCGAATCATAGTCTTTGTCACTTAATCCATGTGGATGTTCGGTGTTGGGCACTAGCTTCATCAGATCGACAACATTGATTAATCGAATCTTTAAATTGGGAAGATTTTGCCGCAAAATGGAAACTGCAGCTAGAGCTTCAAGAGTAGGTGTGTCGCCACAGCAGGCCATCACTATATCGGGTTCACTGTCCTGATCATTACTAGCCCATTGCCATATCCCAACACCTTCAGTGCAATGAATTATGGCTGCATCTATAGTTAACCATTGCGGTAGGGGATGTTTACCAGCTACCACAACGTTGACATAATTTCGGCTACGCAAACAGTGATCCACCACCGAAAGCAGACAATTGGCATCCGGTGGAAGATACAGGCGCACTATGTCAGCCTTCTTATTGATAACATGATCTAGAAAGCCAGGATCTTGGTGGGTGAAGCCATTGTGATCTTGCTGCCAGACGTGTGAGGCTAGAAGAATATTCAGTGATGAAATCTTCAGACGCCAGGGTAGTTCCAAACATACTTTTAGCCATTTGGCATGTTGGCTGAACATCGAGTCGACTATGCGAATGAATGCCTCATAACTGTTGAATAACCCATGTCGACCAGTCAAAAGATATCCCTCTAGCCAACCTTCGCACTGGTGTTCACTAAGCATCGAGTCTAGTACACGTCCAGATGGTGCAAGAAATTGATCCTCTTTTACTTCTATAGCGTCCCACTGGCGATTGGTTGCTTCAAAGACAGTACCTAAAAGATTTGAAAGGGTCTCATCAGGACCAAAGATACGAAAGTTTCGTTGATCCTGATTGAGCTTGGTGACATCACGCAAAAAACCACCCAAAACAAGGGTATCTTGTGCAGCCACGGCACCTGGTGAAGGTACTTGCACGGCATGGGCATGGAAGTCTGGCATGCGCAAGTCACGCAACAGAATGCCGCCATTAGCGTGAGGATTAGCACCCATCCGTCTATTACCTTTAGGGGCTAGTTCGGCTAAATCTGGAAGAAGTTGGCCATGTTCATCAAACAGCTCTTCTGGTTTGTAGCTTTTCATCCATTTTTCAAGCAGTTTAAGATGACTAGGATTCTGAGCATCAACCAAAAGAGGGACCTGGTGTGAACGAAATGTTCCCTCAATTTGCAGACCATCAACTATTTTCGGCCCAGTCCAACCTTTAGGTGTTTTAAGGACTATCATGGGCCAGCGTGGGCGAGTGGAGTCATTTGTGCTCCGCGCTTTCTTTTGTTTTTTCTGGATGTCTTTGATGATCTTGTCAAGGGTAGTGGCCATTAGTTCATGTACTGTTTCTGGCTCATCACCTTCCACAAAGTGAGGTATCCAGCCGCATCCACGTAGAAACTGCTCCAGTTCCTCATGAGTGATGCGAGCCAATACAGTTGGGTTACTTATCTTATAACCATTGAGGTGCAGAATAGGCAGTACTGTGCCATCGGTAATAGGGTTGAGAAATTTATTGGATTGCCAAGCGGTTGCTAAGGGCCCTGTTTCTGCTTCACCATCACCGATGACGCAGGCAACGATAAGACAGGGGTTATCGAAAACAGCTCCAAAGGCATGACTCAGCGAATATCCCAATTCTCCACCTTCGTGAATTGAGCCAGGTGTTGTTGGCGCAACATGGCTTGAAATCCCACCAGGAAAAGAGAATTGTGTAAACAGCTTTTGCATCCCGGCTTCATCCTGGCTGATGTCTGGATAGATTTCACTGTAGGTTCCTTCAAGGTAGGTATTACTTACTAAAGCAGCACCGCCATGACCAGGACCTGCGATATAGAACATATTTAAATCGTATTTTTTTATGACTCTATTTAAATGTACATAGATGAAATTCAAGCCAGGTAACGTGCCCCAGTGCCCAACAATAAATGGTTTTACATGTGATAGCTTGAGTGGTTCTCGAAGGAGTGGATTATCGTAGAGATAAATCTGGCCAACTGATAGATAGTTGGCAGCGCGCCAATAGGCATCCATCTTATGAAGCAATTCTTGAGAAAGAGTGTTTGTCATCATCATTCTACTCTATTTTTTTAGATATATGGGATCAATCGCACAAAATTCCATCTCTCAGGCTCCTTGTAGATTGCAGGATAATTTGCTTCAAACGGTTGTTGGCACTTACTTATAGCACTTCCTTACAACAGGACATAGTACAATAGATATGTTTAATAATAACCAAAGTATTATTGAACTTATCCATAAATTGCCATCAACTTTCAGTAAATACTGGGTATAGAATAAAAAGGCAAAGAAAGAAAGTTCAGATATTATCCCAAGAACCCATTCTTTTATGTTATTCATAATAAACTCACCTCCTATATATTAAGTTTAGTAAACTTTTAAGATGAAGGCTTATCAAATCAAGAGGTTAATCTTAGGTCCAGGCACACAGTGGGATAAGTTGTTACCAAAACCAAGTTACAGTTAATGGTTTTATCGCTAAAATAGCAATGACAACAACATATACCCACCAATGGGCGTTTATAAGAAATGGTAATAGAGTTCCAAGCATTAGAGCTAAGAAAAACATTGCCAAAGCTAACAATACCTGGTTTGAAGGATTATTTGTTTTTAGATAATTGTGCATTTTCTCAAATAAATTACCTTTTTGTGAAAAAAGATGAATCCATAAAGGCATAGAGCAAAGGAGAGTTAAAGCAAGATAAAACCACCAATTTAAAGCGGATAGCTTAGGGTATAATGAATAGATTAATAATCCAACAACCAAATAGACGCATTTAACCAGCCCTAAATCTAAAATTGAAAATTGTTGTAACTTCTTTGATAAAAAACTGTCCATTGTCATAATATGAACCTCCTTTTCAGCATCAAGATTATTGGTAGTGATCTCTAGTAATAACGGTCTTATAAAGTAACAATTTCACAGTACTTCCTATGAACATCCAAACCAGTGCATAACCCCAAATGAGTAAAGCATAACTCCAGCCTATTGGAGTAACAAACCATCCGTAGACTGCTGCCAATGTTCCAAGTATTTGGGTCAGCTCAATGGTACAAAAGAGCCGCCAATTAGGCCATGGACGTTGCCAAATGGATCCCGTATTTCGAGTCACATAGATTGTAAAATGACCTGCTACTAATAGTTTTAGGAAAATAAAGGTTTGAATCACTGAAAAGGACAAATAGAAATAATCTTTGGCAACGTAAAACAATATAAAAGTACTAATAACACCCGTTATGCCTAATGCTGTGCTGATAATTAAGACACGGTGCATGTTCCACCGAACAGGATATCGAGCAACGGGCACGTTATCGTAGGCTATCATCATGATAGGAAAATCATTCAAAATAGCAAGTAGCACGATCATCACGGCCGTCACAGGATAAAAATTAAAAACAACGATACTGGCAGAGATAAATAGTAATACTCGAATTGTTTCAGCAATTCTGAATGTTGCATAACTATTCATCCGTTCAAAAATTTTTCTGGCTTCTTCAACTGCACGCGTAATAACGGAGAGTCCACGCTCGGTTAAAACTAAATCTGCGGCTGCTCGCGCCGCATCAACTGCACCGCCAACAGCGATCCCGATATCCGCTTGTTTCAAGGCTGGGGCATCATTTACGCCATCCCCTGTCATTCCAACGATATGATCATCTGATTGTAAAATGGTTACAATTTTAAATTTATGCTCTGGAAATACTTCAGCAAAGCCATCAACTCGTTCAAGTTGACTGATTGCTGGATCACCCTCATTGAACAGTTCCGCAGCAGAAACGATATTTTCTCCCAAGCCAATCTTATGTGAAATTTCTTTCGCAATAGAGCCATGGTCCCCAGTAAGCATTTTAATTTCCAGGCCCATATTCTTAGCAGATTGAATGGTTTGTAACGTATCATCTCTTGGGGGATCAAATAATGCGATTAATCCAAGGTAGTGCCATTTGTCATCATTATCTCTTCTTGCGATGCCTAATGCCCTATATCCTTCATTTGCCAATTGATCTACTGCATTCTCCACTTGTTTTTTTAACTCGGGCTGTTGGACCAATTCAAGGATTACTTGGGGTGCACCTTTGGCGACTTGAAACGAAATATTATCCTGTTTGATAGTGGCTTCTGTCCGTTTTTGTTTTGAGTCAAAGGGAGTAAATTTGAGTGTTTCAAAATTCTTCAAATTGATAATAGGAGGAAGTGCGTTCAATATTGCCTGATCAATGACATCCTCAACATTTTGTTCGGATGCCAATGCTGCTGCCAGTATCAGTTCCTCTTTACTTTTAGCCTCTATTAGAACAGGTTCGCCCATGGTGAGTTGATTTTTCGTAAGTGTTCCTGTTTTATCTGAGCACAGTATATCCATACCAGCCATTTCTTCAATTGAAGAAAGCTTTGAAACAATTGCTTTCATCCTGGCAAGGTTTAATGCACCAACTGCCATGGTTACTGTTAAGACAGCGGGTAATGCTACTGGAATAGCAGCGATTGTCAAAATTAATGCAAATAAAAGGGTATGCAGAAAAGGATCGTGTCTAAGCTGTGCAACAATCAAAATGATAACGACCAAGATTAAGGTGAGTTTAATGAGAAAATTGCCTATTTTTAACACTGCTTTCTGGAAATGCGATGTTGTTTTAGCTGTCTCAACCAATTTGGCGGTACGACCAAAATAGGTGTTCATACCTGTTCCAGTCACGATTCCCATCATTTCACCTAGTCTGACAATGGAGCCAGAATAGACCTCATCTCCGATTATTTTTTCGACGGGAAGCGATTCACCAGTTAAGGTTGATTGATCGACCGTCAAATATTCACCACTAAGTAATTTCATATCAGCTGGAATAATGTTGCCCAATTTAATTAAAACAATATCACCAGGAACCAATTCGCTTGCCGAAATATTTTTCCACTCACGGTCGCGCAATACCCTCGCTGTTAAAGCAAGTTTATTTTTTAAAGCAGTAATGGCATTATCTGCTTTATATTGTTGCCAAAACCCCACTCCTGCATTCAGTCCTAGCATAAGACAGATAATGGTAAAATCTTCCCATCGTTGTAAGATTCCAGACAAAAGAACAGCTGCTTCAATCATCCAGGGGATAGGTCCCCAAAAGAACGAAAGAAACTTAATAAGATTGTTTGTCTGCTTTTCTTCCAAAACATTCTTACCGAAAGAGGTGAGTCGTTTCTTTGCCTCCTGGGATGCCAGTCCAGTCTTTAGATCTGTATTTAGATTCAATGAGTTCATAATAAAAAAAATCCTTTTTCTTTAACCAGTATTAGCCATCTTTGCATCTGTTCTAAGCGCTTATCCTAATGAGAAATGAAAGCTTTTTTATGGTTTTTCCATCACTGTTACTAACATACATTACTCTAAATATAGCTATTAATGGCTATAATTATCTTAAATTACAATTTAAGGACAAAATAATGTATGGTGAAGAGGATGCAATAAAAGAAGACATTAGAAGCGTTTTGAATAGAAATGGGTATTCTGCTAAGGAATTTAAAATATCCATTGAAAATGGCTCAAGTTATGACCCAAACCAAATTGTCGGTGCCCAAGTATGGATAACCATAGAAAAGAATTCTATAAAAAAACAATATGAGTTATACCGCAGTGACTGGCCTAATGATTTTGAAACGGATTTAAAAAATGGTTATTTTAATTTTTAGGTTATCACTACGAGTGAATTGCCGAACTAAATCCATATTGAATTTTTATAGATTATTCGGAACCGAAGTAATTATATAAATTATGATAAGGGAATTATATGGAAATTACCTTCCTTGGTGCGACAGAAACAGTAACCGGTTCCAAATATTTATTATCCTTTGATAATAGAAAAATATTAGTGGATTGCGGATTATATCAAGGCCGCAAGGACTTGAGATTACGCAACTGGAATCGCTTGCCCATTGATCCTGCAACAATCGATACCGTTCTTATAACACATGCCCATATTGATCATACTGGTTATTTACCCCTTTTGATTAAGAATGGATTTAGAGGCACAATTTATAGCACAGAAGGTACAAAGGATTTATGCTCCATTCTTCTACCTGATAGTGGACATCTTCAGGAGGAAGAAGCAGAAATTGCGAACAAATACGGATATTCCAAACATGCTCCTGCATTTCCACTGTACACACAAAAAGAGGCTGAAGAAGCCCTAAATTATTTTGATACCATTGCTTTTAATCAACAGGTTAATTTTACTGATGAGTTTAGTTTTCAGTTTCTTCCAGCAGGGCATATCATCGGTTCATCATTTATCCGTATACAACATAAAGATTATTCTCTTTTGTTTACTGGGGATATGGGAAGACTTCATGATCCTGTGATGAAAGCACCCACAGTGATTCATGATATTGATTACCTGGTTGTTGAGTCGACCTATGGAAATCGACTCCATGAGCCTGGCCATCCCAAAGATTATTTAAAAGACATTATTAACAAAACGGCGCAGCGAGGAGGAACAGTTGTGATTCCATCCTTTGCAGTTGGTCGTGCGCAAGCGATGTTGCATTATATTTATCTTCTAAAAAAAGAAAAATCCATTCCAGATATTCCCGTTTTTCTTGATAGCCCAATGGCAGTTAATGCAACCCATATTTTACTGAAGCATATTGAGAACCTGCGCTTAAATGAGGATGAGTGCCGTCAATTAAATAATATTGCAACCTATGTTAATACTCCTGAAGAATCAAAAGAATTAGATAATAATCCTTTTCCTAAAATTATTATTTCTGCAAGTGGAATGGCCACTGGAGGACGTGTCTTGTTTCATATTAAAGCTTATGGTGGTGATAGCAAGAATACGATTCTTTTCACAGGTTACCAGGCCGAAGGCACACGTGGAGCTCGCATGGTAAAGGGAGAAAAAGAAATAAAAATTCATGGTGCAATGGTTCAAATCCAGGCTCAGGTAGAATCATTATCTAATACATCGGCGCATTCCGATTATGAAGAAACATTAAAGTGGTTAAGCTTTTATAAGAAAGCACCTAAAAAAGTATTTATTACTCATGGTGAGCTTGCTGCAGCAAACTCGCTGAAGGAAAAAATTGAACAACAATTGGGTTGGTCGTGTGTTGTTCCGCATTATTTACAGAAAGAAACATTATCATGAATGTTAATGAAGCAAAATTAAAGCTCAAGTTATTGGGAATTAATACTTATATAGAACCTGTAATTTACATTCGTGAAGACTCACATATTTGTAATGCAGAAGGATTTCAAGCACAGGCACGGGTTAGAGTCTCTCTAAATGGTCATTCCTTGATCGCAACACTGAATACAGTTCAGTCTGAGTTATTACATCATAATGAAGCAAGTCTTTCGACTTACGCATGGAGTTTCTTGAAAGCGAAAAGCGGCGATGTAATTACTATTTCTCATCCAAGACCCTTGGAATCATTGAATTTTATACGCTCAAAAATATATGGGAATGAATTCAGGTTAAATGAAATCAACCAAATTATGGAAGATCTTAGCGCTGGTCGTTTATCGGACATTGATATCACCATGTTTCTTTCTGCATCAGCGGCTATAGGACTTAACCAACAAGAGACACTTGATCTAACCCATGCAATGGTTAAAACGGGTAAAATCTTAACCTGGCCCTCTGATTTAATCGTTGATAAACATTGCGTTGGCGGCTTACCTGGTAACCGTACGACGTTAATTGTCGTACCGATTGTGGCTGCTTTTGGTTTGATGATTCCAAAAACATCTTCTCGTGCCATCACTTCTCCAGCAGGAACAGCCGATACTATGGAAGTATTTGCACCAGTCAATTTGGATATTAAAACCATGCGTAAGGTGGTGGAACAGGAAAATGGGTGTATTGTCTGGGGTGGTTCTGTTTCATTGAGCCCTGCGGATGATTTACTGATTCGCATTGAACGCCCAATGAATTTAGATTCAGAAGGCCAGCTTGTTGCATCTATTCTTTCTAAAAAAATTGCTGCCGGCTCAAATCATCTTCTTATTGATATCCCAATCGGTTCCACTGCAAAAATTCGTAGTTTGCAAGAAGCCAATGCCCTTAAACGCGTTCTAGAAAAAACAGCTCAAGCGTTTTCTATTAAAACAACCATTATTATTACTGATGGAACTCAACCTGTAGGTCGTGGAATAGGCCCATCATTAGAAGCACAAGATGTATTGTCTGTTTTAAGTGGTGATCAAAATGCTCCTTCTGACTTAAGGGAGCGGGCTTTAACTCTTGCCGGGCATATTATTGAATTCTCGCCCAAGGTTCAATCAGGTACAGGTAAAAGTATTGCTACATCAATTTTAGAGAGTGGAAAAGCATTAGAAAAATTTGAAGCCATCTGTAAGGCCCAAGGTGGAATGTTTTCTATACCCCAATCGAACTATAAGCATACTGTGGAAGCAACCAAACCAGGAAAAATTATTAGCATTGATAACAACCATATTGCTCGTCTTGCAAAATTAGCTGGGGCGCCAACTTATAAAACCTCAGGTATCGAACTGTTAACCAAAGTCAATTCAATAGTTAAAAAGAATGAGCCTCTTTTTATTATTCACGCCGAAGCAAAAGGGGAGCTTGATTATGCACTATCTTATCTTCATCAGGGTCATACCATTTTTCAAATTGAGGAACAATCATGAGTAAGAACACAGTTGCATTTAGCCTATTTGGTGCCGATGAATTAAGAAACACACTCTGTGATGCCTTAAATTTTGAAGCTGGAAAAATTATGACTCATCAGTTCCCAGATGAAGAAGTTATGATAACAATTGATACTGATTTACGAAGTAAATCGGTTATTTTCATTTTAAGTACTGATAGACCTAATGCAAAAACATTACCTTTAATTCTCGCAGTAGAAACTGCACGAGAGCTTGGAGCAAATAAAATTGGACTTATAGCACCTTATCTTGCCTACATGCGGCAAGACATACAATTTCATTCAGGTGAAGGCATTTCATCAAAATATTTTGCGAGGTTATTATCCAGTTATTTTGACTGGCTTATTACAATTGATCCTCATCTGCATCGTTGGCATTCTTTAAATGAAGTGTTTACTATAGATACCAAGGTGTTACACGCGACCGATAATATTGCTCATTGGGTAAGGAGCAATGTACAAAACCCTTTATTAATTGGGCCTGATATGGAAAGCACCCAATGGGTGGCGGAAATTGCTAAAATAAGTCAGGCCCCCTATTTAATAGTAGAAAAAACACGATTTGGTGATGCAAATGTATCTGCAACCGTGCCACAGATTGAACAATACCCTAATCATACCCCAGTTTTAATAGATGATATTATTTCTACAGGTAGAACAATGATTGAGACAATAAAACACATCCAAACTTATGGAATACACAATATTATCTGTCTCGCTGTACATGCCGTGTTTGCAAACAATGCTTATGATGAACTAATGAAAACTGGTATTACAGATATTGTGACATGCAATACGATAGTACACCCATCAAATAAGATTGATATAAGTAATCTATTTATTGAGGCTCTAATTGAAAAATAATGTTCACTGGACAATGTATCGGATGAGAAACCGGCAATCCTTCAATAACGGTTACCTTTATTGATTTTTTATCCAAATTAGTGATTACTGCGTCTATTGCATGATTAATATTACCAAAATCCTTTCCTGCCATGGTGCATTTACTGGGATAATATATAGGGTATTTTAATCCATGCTGGCTAAAAAAATCTTTTGTATGATTATAATCCCCGATTACCATATAATCAGCCTCAGAGAAATCCCTAACTCTCAATTGATTTATTTGGTTGAATAGTTCATTGACATAATCGTGATTACCTCCGGGATGATGAATAGAAGCTATAATCACTTTGTGATTCGTGATCACATGTTTAAATTGAGCAAAAATACAGGGCTTTTTATCATCCAGAGCATGATAAATAGGATCTCCTACCAATTTAAATTGAGTATCATCATAGAGTAATACACAATGATCGTTTGTATTTTTGTTAATGCTATAAACAAGCATCTTCGATGATTTACCCTGTGCAATTAATAAGTTGTAGATATCTTCAGGGGTAGTGCACTCTTGTAGACAAATAAAATCGTCTCGAATCATTTGTTGAATAAGAGATTTATTGTGTTTAATTAATTTAAATCTTGACTCCCAACGTAATACTCCATTGGGGTTTTGAATCTGGTGGATAAGTTCGATGCAGTGTTTGATTGCTGATTGAAACTTATGTGCATATGGATGCATTGTGTCTTTCATCAATTCAATAATTAATTTTCTACTTTTTTCAATTTGTTGTCTTCTGTTTTTTGCAATTACTTGGTTTGCTGACCAAGATAGCTTTGACATTTGTTGATCAAGAGAGACGAAATCATCAAGAAGTTGTCTGTTAATTACAATCGTATTTTTAACACATTTTGTATATAAATATTGGCTAAGTTCAGAAAAGAAATAAAATAGATCATTGGCTCGTTCATTGAAATAAATATTATCTGTGGATAATTTTGATATCGTTTCTTCAAAAAAATGACTTTCGCTAATGTCTTTAAAATCATTGTATAAATGAACATCAGCAAGTAAGTTCCAACTGAATACGGAATAACTCTGATTGTTTGAACATTTTGCTGTGATTTGAATGGGGAAATGATCGGAGATCCCATTAAGAACTAGGCCAAATCGAAAAGTATTTGCATCTTCTCTATTCAATGAATGTTTCATATATAATTAGGGATTTGTATTATACTTGATATTATTAATTCTAATTTTGTGCAATGCAATGTATTGATGCTGGATGATTAAGAAGAGGGAGCTAAAATGCAAAATCAAAGCCTATTTTCTGGATTAATATTTTTCATAATTCTATTGATCGGCGCAGCATTAGCATATGCATTGCCCCCAGGTGTTGTTGGAAACATAAGTTATTTTGTTTTGGGCATCGCGGTTGTTATCGCTGTAATTGTTTCTGCCTCAATTAAGGTTGCAAATCAGTGGAATAGAGCCATTGTGTTGCGGTTGGGCCATTTTCAGGCCTTAAGAGGGCCTGGATTATTTTTATTATACCCATTATTGATGTAGTTGCTTACTGGATAGATACTCGGGTTATCACGACAGCATTCAAAGCAGAAAAGACACTTACCAAAGATACAGTACCTGTCGATGTTGATGCAGTCCTCTTTTGGAAAGTAATTGACCCGAAAAAGGCGGCCCTCGAAGTAGCCGATTTCGAAAGCGCCATTGGCTGGGCATGCCAAACTGCCTTGCGCGATGTGATTGGCAAAACAATGCTTTCGGACATGCTTGAAGGACGAGGTAAAATTAGGTAATGAATTGCAAGTCATTATCGATGAGCGGACTGAGCCATGGGGAATTAAGGTGATTTCCGTTGAAGTGAAAGATGTTCTGATTCCACCTGCATTGGAAGATACCATGTCGATGCAGGCACAGGCGGAAAGAGAGCGTCAGGCTCGGGTTATTCTTGGGGATTCAGAGCGACAAGTTGCGGAAAAATTTGCCGAAGCGGCTAAAACCTATACTAACAACCCTGTTGCATTGCATTTAAGAGCGATGAATATGTTTTATGAGGGGCTAAAAGAAAACTCTACCATTGTTATAGTCCCTAGTTCAGCTATTGATACGATGCAACTGGGTAACCTTGCAGGTATAACCTGCGTTTTCGGGAAGCGTGCGTGACTAAAGACAGAGTTGTTGTTTAGCCTATAGCCTCAATGATTTTAGGAGGCGACTTAATGATAAATGGCACCAATAAACTAGATACTGTCAAACAAGCCTTTAGACACTGGCGAATCACACGAACAAGGCGCGGTCAAATCCCCGATGAGTTATGGGAGCAGGTCAAGGGACTATTGGGTGATTATACTCCTTCGAAAATCGGCAGTTTCAGCTTTTTCAAACATATCTACTATTTTAGAATCAATCGGGATTTGATTAATTTTACAGCTATCCAGATACATTTGTTTAGGAGTATGGCCCCAAGCGTCGGTTAAGGTCGCATCTGCACCTACTGCTAAGAGATATTCCACCCATAATCGATTTCGCCCTGACGCAGCATGATGTAATGCGGTTTGTTCATTTATATCAGGAACATTTAAATCCGCGTTATACTCAAGAAGAAGTGCGGCAATTTGTTTGGTAGAATTATTGCAAGGTTGATTTATAATTAATCCCATGAGCGGGGTTTTAAAGTTCGTAAAAGAATCTGGAGTAGCTTGTTTTTTTAGCAAACTTTTTATTGGGGGTATCCCTGCATCGAGAATATTGCTCATATCGTAAAGCCTCATATTTTCATTGGCACAAGAAGCATATAAATCTTCATTAAGAGACTGTTGCTGAGAGGGAAATATCATTTTTGGTTCAGATGAGTCTATTTCTCTTGCCTGTTTTAATTTCAATAAATCTGGATTATCAGGTGAGATAGCCAGCGTAATATCCTGTAAAAGTTGTTCGGAAATGTAGTTTTGTTGATGCAAGAGATTCAAGACTTCGATTAATTGATCTAAATCAATAACTGAAATTTCATAGTTCATAATTGATTTTTCTATCTCATCATATTGAAAATCAAATTTTTCTAAGCATTTTTCAAAGCCCAAAGGATTTTTGGGTTTTTGAAAAATGATTCTAAATTGAGTGTTACCTTTAGTACTAATAATAATTTTTTGAAAATTGCTATTAGGGGCATTAAAATGGTAGGTAAGCATTGCATAGAAATAGAAGCTGTACAACTCCCATCCTGATTCTGGCTCTCGTATATAATTTTCTTGAGCGATATTTGCTTGCTCTTGACTTACTATTTTTTGACTAGGTTTAAAAAAAAACTGATATTTACTGTACACTCTATTTCTTCTATACAAATTTTATATGTATAACACATTGGAGCCTCATTGTGAATTAAAGAGCCATTCGCCGCGAGCATCTCTAATGCTAGGAATACTAACAATGCACAACCAGCCAGCTCTTCCATCGGTTGCCATTGAGTAGAGGAGGGAATGGGGAAACCAATAAGCGATTGAAAATATTCTTGTCGATGAAAAGGCATCGCCATGTAGTATTTTTGTAAGGCTAACATGGCTTTAAAACTTGGATGATATTTTTCCTGGTGGACATGAGCCGGAATATTAGCTGAAAATATCTCATTGCATAAAGCACATCGCAGCTTCTCAATCCAATATTTATTAACGGACGCTAGATTTTGCCCTTTGATGTTAATGAGGATGCCGGGATTGATGGAATAAAGCCTGCCACCACAGTGATATGGGCATAGTTGTCCAGTACTTAGGGACTCTAAGGCAATGGTGTGTTCCTGTGTATTGATGTAGGCGGTATGCGGAAGGCGTCCATGTCCTGTGGGTTCTTTGGGCTCATTACTCTCTTCATTTGAAGGGCTGGTTTCGGATTCTTCTGCATCGGCGTTATTCTCTTCTTCCTTTGGAGATTTGTCTTGTTGTTTCGTGGTCTTATCTCCTTTGCCAAAGATAAGTCGCTTTAAATTGGATACGGTTATTTTATGCTCGACCAATGCGCGCGGGATCCAGGAGGCCAGGTGAATACACCCAATGACAATCGGTAGTTCTTTTGCTGGTGTCATTTAGCAACCCTGCTCCTCTTAAGGGCAGCAAGGTTAGCTAGCAGGCGTAATAAAATCAATAGGTTGGGGCGTTTTTTGCCGCAAATCTACGATCGATTGGAATCAATATCTGATCCGAGTATCACAACATATAAAACAGCAGTAGCAACAGATGCCGATGATGTAGGCACGGAAGAAAAAAGGAGCTCTGGGTTAGCTAATACCTAGGACCATAATGAACTTGAAGCAATAATCCATTTCACGGGAACTCGGGATCGCGCATTGCCTCTTGCTTAATAATTTATCGCCAGTTTTAACTTGAGTAGCACATATGGGATCAGGCCTTGAATTATGAATCAACTTTTAATTGAAAATTCACAATTCAAGGCCTGACCCTCTAAGTCTATAAACCGAGTTATTTTAAACCACCTTGTTCCATAGCTTCTGGAATTAATTTAGCCCAAAGAGAACTATGGCAATAATGATTGCTCAAGAGAGTTCGGGAATAATGAAATGACCGTCAACTAAAGAGAAGTTAGGGCTAAAAATTGAATGATGAGATCTGGTAATTGCATGAAAAATAAAAAAATATTAGTATCCTAACTAAAGAAAGTTACCTAAGATCTCTAATAAAGGATAAGCAGTGCCACAATACCCTATTTCTCCTGAAGTATATGAACAGTCTATTCCACAAATTGTAACTACCAAAACTATTGTTTTGGATTTTTTGGAAAAGGCTGATATTCCTGAAGAATCAACTATCATGGATGTCTGTTGTGGTACTGGTAGTTTAGCTGGTTTTCTTGGAAATCATTTACCAAGTTACCGCATTGTAGGGTTAGATAATGCAGAGAACATGATTGAGTTCGCTAAAGAGAAATATTCAAAGAACAATGTTTCTTTTCAGGTCGAGGATCTTACTTCATTTAATCCGTCCCTCAAAAATTCAGCAGATTTAATAATATGCTCCTGGGCTGTATCACATATTCCCATGGAGCAACAAAAAACTTTTACTAATAATCTTTATCAGTATCTTAAAAATGAAGGTCAATTAATTGTTCTCTTCCCAGTAATGGGTTCGACATTGTCTTCAGTAATTCAAAAAACTGTAAAATCAGAAAAATGGAATAATATATTTACTAAGTTAGATAACAAGCGGGTTACATTTACAGTCGATCAATATGATAAGATGTTAAGAGAGGTTAACTTTATGGATTGTAAGGTTGATCTTTGTTCTAAAGAAATAATTTTTAAAAATCAGAGTGAATTACGTTTTTTTATTATAACATCACTTGCACGTTACTTGCCTTATATACCAGAGCCTGAGCTACGTGAAGAATTTATTAATGATATAACAAATAATTATCAAGAGGCGATGCCTAATCTTTCTTACACTGTTACCATTTTATCAGCTGTTGCAAAACGTACTGCCCTTAATTTGCTGCTACAGAAAAGAGGCTCATTTAGCTCTGACTCCAACCACTGTCGAGAAGAAGATATAACTTCCTCCTTATATTCCAAGCTTAATTAAATTCATTGATTAGGGCGTCAAGGGTTGGTGTTGATTCAAAGTAATCCCATGCTCGTAACTGGCCTTCAGCTGAAAAGGAAATGTCCTCATTGGCGGCAGAACAATCGAGCAGCGTGATGCAACGCTGCGCGCACTACAATCATTCAATCAACATGAGCGCGTAAACCTTAAGGACTGATTTGCTCAATAAAATTTTAGATTAAATTACACAAGATAAATTCAACAGATCAAAGGGGAGTTTGATGAAAGAAAAAAGACAATACAAGAAGTATATTTTTGATTTTATTTTAGCGATTTACCAATGTATTAATCTACTTACTCAAGTTCACTCTTTTTTTCGAAAGGGCATAAGATCGGCAAAAAATAGAAAAGTAATCTACTATTTATTTTTTTTTCTATCTCTTGAACCTGGCAGTGCATCATACGCCCATGTTTCATTACTCCCTGAATTGGAAATTCAATTACAGTCTGATGCAAATACTGCAATTCCTTGTAATCAAGGACTGGGAAACTGTATGGTAACCATTGCACAAAACTCTTCTTGCTTGTCGCGGCCTGGTTCTATAACAATTACCAATACTTCAAGAGTAGTAGCACAAAATATTAGTACATTTTCTAATGACGCAAATTTCTTGACTTATGTGGTGCAAAATAATGGATGCCCGCCTCGCTTATATCCGGGAGCAAGTTGCACTATATCTTTTCACACCAATACTGGAGTAACCTTTTTAATACCCAATGTGGCCGTTAAAGGAAGTAATACCTCAGCAAGATTCTTTGATATGCAAGCCATTATTTGCAGTCCTCCGAGCGCATCAATTAGTGCATCTCCTTCCTCATTAGATATGACAACCGTTGGTCCGGAAAGTATACAAAACATCTATGTGATAAACAGTTCCTCCTCACCTGTCAATGCTGAAAATATAAAGGCTAATTTAAATGGAGCTGGCGGGGCTATCAGTGCGAGTTATGCTAATTGCAGCTTGGTTGCTCCGGGAAGTACTTGCACGATTACATTGACTGCACATAATGTATTACCTACCACTTCTATTGAAATACAAGGCAATAATACTAATTTAGTGTCTGTTAGCTTATCCGTTGTGTCGCCGACAGTTTCACTTTCTGTACCTTCAACGGCAATAATTCCTGTCAATGATCCAACAGGAGTTGACATTACTGTAGCTAATTTGACACCGAATACAATAACTAATGTAGGTGTGGATTTATCATCTACAGGATGGACCGGAGTTACAAGTACAACTTGTCCTGTGCTTGCAGGAAATGGAACGTGTACAGTAAAAATTACATCAAATACAGTACAGCCCTATTTGGCTCAAGGAGGAATAATTTTCACCGGCGATGGTCCAAATATATCAAACCCAATTGCCTTGGCTTTTTCCATCTATGGCTACTTGGTATTTTCTATTCCGGATAGCTCTACCGCTTATGTAGTAGATAATAATGATGCTTCTGGTTCACCTGTTGTTTGGAGTTCAGACGGAACTGGAGGTACTAATCCCGATTTTACGAGTATTTGGGGCGTAGCCGAAAACTCAACCAGTTTAGCCCCTTTTCCTAATGCAACAGAACCATCAGGGCAAACTGCTACTCAATACCCTGGACAGCAAAATTGTAACGGAGGTACTGATGGAGTGTGCAACTCACAAAATATTTTTATTTATTACAATAGCTTTAGTAGCAGTGCACCAGTTTCAACCAATTATTATGCAGCAGGTCTATGTCACCAAATCACTGCTGATAATAGTGGAACTGTATCTGAGGGCACTTGGTATTTGCCTGCAATTTGTCAATTAGGTCCGGATGAAGTAGGCAGGGGTTCAGGTTGCACTTCAAGTATGGAAAATATAGCAACCAATCTATTTTTACTGGGCTTTGTTTCTAATTTAGCAACCAATCAATTGTATTGGAGCTCAACGGAGGCTTCGAATGCTCCAATGAACGCTGCCTGGTATCAGGAGTTTCGGCCAGGGCCGGTTTCTGAACCTTTTCCTAACGTTAAATCTGGAGTATTTGCTGTTCGCTGTGTACGGGCTGTTAACTACTAATAGATGATTGTCGGGCCAAGGGCCTGAGGGATCGACTCATTTTTTTAAGGAGCATAAACATGCTCCTTAAAAATTAACTCCCAGTTAATATCGAGGTTTATTTTTTTTCTAATAATCTGACATCCGAGATAGAAGAAGGACAAGACACGTCGATGTTTATAAGAGTTTGCTTGAAAATCATAATGCAACTTTAATTGCTCTGCAGCGGCCCCGGTGAGCCAAGCGATGAGACCGGCTAAAGCAGCAAGCATTAGCCAAACAACATAACGTTCTTTTTTTTAGTGATGTTTTTATCGAAACTAAAACCAAACTGAGTAGACTTTGTGTCTCTAAAATTTTCTTCAATAACCATTCTTCGTTTATATTTAATACGTACAATATCAGGATTGTCCTTAACTTCTTTTAAGGAAGTAACAAGAAACCAAGGTTCTTTCCATGCAGCACTGTGTTTTTTAGAGTCTTTTCCTTGATCGCGTTTTTTCGTTTTGGTCATTTTATGACGTCCTTTAGGTGTTCCTTTATAAAGAACCCTGAACTTTCGGGAAGCGTGCGTGACTAAAGACAGAGTGTTTGTTTAGCCTATAGCCTCAATGATTTGTGACTTTACAGCAAATAAGCGTGGATTGATTATTTTCCCCAATTAACCTATTGATTTTATTACAACTGCTAGTTACCCTTGCTGCTCCCAAGTGGAGCATGGTTACTAAATGACACCAGCAAAAGACTTACCAATGGTCATTGAAAAATCGCAAGATGAGATTGAGCAAATTATTGCATCGGTGCACTCCTCAAACTTATCTGAGGGAACAAAACTTTTTGTCATTGGGTGTATTAACCTGGCTTCTTGGATTCCCAAGGCATTGGTCGAGCATAAAATCACTGTATCCAATCTAAAGCGTCTTATCTTTGGCAAAGGGGATAAGGCTACGAAACAACAAGACAACTCTCTAAAAAAAGAACAGAATAACACCGCTCCAGAAGAGCCCGTACCCAGCACATCAAATGATGAGAGCCATGAGCCAAAAGTTTCCAAAGGACATGGAAGACTACCACATACAGCCTACAACAATGCAGTCGAACACCATATTACTTTGGAGCAGCTAAGCGCAGGCCAACTTTGCCCATTTGACTGCGGTGGTAGGCTTTATCGCATTGCCCCTGTAATTATCGTTAACATCAAGGGACAGAATCTGGCATCGATTGATAAATACTGGGTTGAGAAGCTACGATGCGCTTTATGCAATGAGCTCTTTAGTGCCGATATTCCCACCCATGTCCACAAAGAAAAATATCATCCAAGTTTTAAAGCCATACTAGCCTTACAAAAGTACTACATGGCTATGCCATTTCATCGACAAGAATATTTTCAATCGCTCATTGGCTTTCCCATTCCATCCTCTACCCAATGGCAACTCATGGAAGAACTAGCCGGTTGTGCGTTATTGATATTCCCTGCATTAGAGGAAATGGCCGCCAATGGTTCTTTAATTCACAATGATGATACCGTTCTTAGAATCGTTGATGCGATTCGTCACAACAGATTAAATCCCGATAAGAAACGCAGAGGCATGTTCACAACGGGAATACTGGCCCACAATGGTAACCATAGAATTGCTCTGTTTTATAACAGCCAACGCCACTCTGGTGAAAACATGGAGCGATTGCTCCATAAACGCAATAGAAATAATGGTAAGGTCATCCAAATGTGTGATGCGCTAAGTCATAACATCCCAGAGACTCATGACACCATTGTGTGCAACTGCTAGTCCCATGGCTTTCGATTCCTTTTAAAATAGATGAGGAATCGAAACAACTTGGATATGATGAACAACAGCGTCTGGTCTACCACCAGAAGCACAGCTTGCCCGCAATGCTTGAGGCTAGAGAATACATGGAGCATCTTTTGTCGTCCAAACAAGTAGAGCCCAATGAATCCTTGGGCAAAGCTATCAAATACATGCTTAAGAATTGGGAAAAACTCATCCGTTTTTTAAAAATCCCAGGAGCTCCTATCCATAACAACGACATGGAGCGCGGTTTAAAAATCCCTATCAGAGGCCGAAATACCTGGTTGTTTTACAAAACCGGATACGGCGCTATGGAAGGAGGTGTACTCACCAGCATCATTTATACCTGTGAGTTATCCGGCATCAATCCCTTTGAATACCTGATTACACTCCAGGTTTATAAAAACCAAATTGTTAAAGAACCTAAAGCCTGGCTTCCCTGGAATTACGAAAACACTTTGGCTTTACTAGAATCAACACGAGCAGCATGAGAAACACTTAACCAGTCTTCAGGTAATCCCGCTTTGACTGGATGACCTTGTGCCAATAAAATCATTAACTCGCAGGCACGAAGGCTTACCGAAGGATTACTTCCAGTTGGCCACCAAGCGAGCTTACCTCGACTAAAACGCTTTTGACATAACCAAAATCCACTGGCATCATATACTAAGAGCTTTATCGACGTGTGCATACGATTGGTAAAGACAAATACAATTCCACTGAATGGATCATTGAATAGCTTTTGCTTGCACAACGCTTTTAAGCCATCGATACCCTTTCTAAAATCAACCGGTTCAATGGCCAATAATATCCGATGTTGAGAACTTATCTGAAGCATCGTTACCCCAAGAAATCCAGCATGAGCTTTGATACCATATTCATAGGTACTGCATTGATTTTTAGTGTACTTCCACAGGGACGAAGAAGTTCAAAAGTACAAAGATTACCTTTATTGGATAAAAACGCTGAGTCAGATGTCAAAGGCATTCTCTCTACCTCAACAAAGTGTAATTCATCATTAACTAATGGTAGTAATTTTTTCCTGATTTGGACTGGGCTGATGCCCAGATGAGTGCCGATTTTTGAAGGGGTATAATCACTTAATAGTTCTTTGACTTGCTCCCATAACGCATCAGGGATTTGTCCTCGCTTTGTTCGTGTCGCTCGCCAATGTCTAAATGCTTGTTTCACAGAGTCTAATTTATTGCTGCCATTTATCATAAAGTCGCCTCTTAAAATCATTGAGGTTATAGGCTAAACAATAGACCTGGCTCAGTCACGCAGACTTGCCGAAAACTCAGGGTATAACGGCATTGACTATGGATTTGGAAAAAAACAAAGCAAGTGATGTAAAAAAAACGAGAGGAAAAATAAGTCGAGAGAACCCTGAAGAAGAGCTTTAAAAGCTAATTAAAATATCTTCGCGGTAAATCAATACCTCGTCGATGCAATTTTAAAGTGTATATATTTTCACGGCAAAAAGAATAACGAACTAGATAAGCGATTAATACAGTGAGTGTTAGAGGTAAAATAAAATGATAATTTCTCATCATTTCACAAGTTAATATCACGGATGTAATCAATGCACCCGTAGTACTTCCTAACATTGCTGCCATACCGATTAAGGTAAACAAAACTGGGTCTACAACAAATGTTGGAACAAAGTAATTAATCATAAGAGCGAAAGCGCTTCCTAAAGTTGCTCCTATAAATAAGGAAGGTGAAAATATTCCTCCAGATGCACCTGAGCCCAGCGTCAAACAGGTTGCCAATAATTTAGTTACAACCAAAAATAGTAACAGCCATAGATTGAGGATCTGATTATTAAGGCAGTCTTGAATTGTTGCAAATCCTATTCCTTCAATATAGTAATGACCGAATAAATACATTGATAAATACATGAAAAAGCCAACAATTAGCATCCCAGTCATATGACGTAGAAACACATTTTTAAAGTGACTATTAAAAAAATCCTCGAAGTAATAAACGCTGCGAATGAGCAAAATTGAAATGATTCCTACAAGCATCCCAAAAGAAACAAATAAAAGTAGGTTAGATAACGTCAGGTTACTGTTTATTTGATTTACTAATGGAGTAGAAAAAATCGGTTTTACATCAATCAATAAATATTCAATGCAAAGAGCAAAAGATGTCGCAATAATAATGAGCGCTATGCTTAAAACTGAAATAGTCTCTAACATAAATTCACTGGCGAATACAATTCCAGCGAAGGGTGCATCAAATATTACAGCGGTACAAGCAGCTACGCCCGCTGCCATGAGTATTTTTCTTTGTTGTCTGGATAAATGAAGCAAATTACTGATGATGGAGCTTGATAAAGCGCCAATTTGAAAAACAGGACCTTCACGTCCTACTGAACCACCAGTACTTATCGTCAAAGCAGATGCTATTATCTTAGCCAAAGATACTGAAGGTTGAATTTTTCCATCTTGGCAAAATATAGCGTTTAAAATTTCTGGAACTCCAAGCCCACTCTGTCCAGGAGCAAATTTTTTGATAAGCCAAATAACCATGATGCTGCCAACTATAGGTACAAAAATAACTCCTATTCCCCATATGCTGGCTGATGTATGAAGATTTTCATTATAAATAAAACTGAAATGACCTAAAAAAGCGACATTATGGATAAGAGCGACTAAAGTACGAAATAATATTGCTCCTAATCCACCTAAAATACCCAAAATGATTGCAAACACGACCATTTTAATAGGATGTAATGATTCGTGTTGACTGTATTTTTTTATTTTTGATTTAATTGGTTTCAACTATGTTCCAAGTATGTTTCGCAATCATATATTCTTCATTTGTTGGGATGACGCTGACCCTAATTTTACTTTCATTATCACTAATAATAACCGAATTCATTTCATTAGCTTGATCATTAATTTTAATGCCCAACCAACTAAGTTGTTCGCAGATTTTTTTGCGGATAATTGCTGCATTTTCACCAATTCCTGCAGTAAATACCAATGCATCACATCCTTTGAGTGCGGTAGATAAAGAGCCCACTTCAAGTGCAGCTCGATAACAAAATAAATCAATGGCTTCTTGTGCATTGACATCAGAGTTTGCTAATAGCTCACGTACATCATTACTGATGCCGGAGACTCCTAGTAAACCGGATTCTTTATAAAGTAAATGTTCCATTTCTTTGGGAGAATATTTTTTTTCTTGGATCAGGTATAAAATAACGCCAGGATCGATGCGTCCGCAGCGAGTTCCCATCATCAATCCATCCAATGCGGTAAATCCCATCGAGGTGGCAACACTTTGGCATTGATACATAGCACACATACTCGCGCCATTACCTAAATGAGCCACTATGACGCGTTTATTTCCAGTCTCACCCATATGTTGTGTCATGACGGAGGCAATGTATTCATAAGAAATTCCATGAAACCCATAACGAAGTACCCCTTCATCAGTTAACTTTCTTGGAATAGCAAAAAGGGTTGCCAGTTTTTCTTGAGTACGATGAAATGTGGTATCAAAGCATGCGACTTGGGGCAATTTAGGGTAAATCGTTTTGATGATTCTGATGGCTTCCAGATTATGTGGTTGATGCAAGGGGGCTAATGGATTCAAACTAGTCATAGTTTTCATGGCTTCATCAGTCACTAATGTGGGATGAAAGAAATACATCCCTCCATGTACTACTCGATGTCCTACTGCTGTTAAAGTCATGGAATTGGATAGTTGCTCAAACCAGTCAAAAAATGATTTTAGTCCTGCTTCATGTCCTTGGGATACAATCTTCTGTTTGAAAATATGCGCATGGGTTGCATTAAGTATCGTTAAATAAGGCGACTCAAAAAGACCTTCAATCTCACCATGATAAAGCAAATTGAGTTTTTGCTGACAAGCAAACAGTGAAAATTTAATGCTCGAAGAGCCTGAATTAATCACTAAGATGACTTTATGCATTTAATTGTTCCTTATGACGCACATAAGCTAAAGCCAGTGCACAAGACGCTTTACGTGAGATATCATCACTTCCACGGCTGGTTAAAATAATAGGGATTTTTGCACCCATCACGATACCAGCAGCTTCCATGCCAGACAGATAAGTCATTTCTTTATAGAGCATATTGCCTGATTCAATATCAGGTACAATGATAATGTCAGCATCGCCAGCGACATTTGATCTAATCCCTTTTTCACGTGCGGCTTCAATAGAAATGGCATTATCAAATGCAAGTGGCCCATCTACAATGGCGCCCGTTATCTCATCTCGGTCAGCCATTTTACTTAATGCGGCAGCATCGAGGGTGGATTGCATTTTTTCATTGACCGTTTCAACAGCACAAACAATGGCAACTTTTGGGGTACCAAAACCTAAAGTCCGAAACAAATCAATTGCATTTTGAGTAATGTCCTTTTTTTCTTGTAAATTAGGTTGAATATTAAGTGCTGCATCAGAGAGAAATAAAGGTTTGGAATAATTAGGAGCCTCTACATAAAAGACATGACTCATCCTTCGTCCAGTAAGCAACCCAGTTTCTTTATGTACAACGGGCCCCATCAATTCATCGGTGTGGATTTTTCCCTTCATTAGAGCTTCTACTTTACATTCTCGTGCAAGCTGCACTGCAACCTCAGCAGCCTCCTGACTATGTTGGGTTGGAATAATTTCGTAGGCAGAAATATCCAGATTGGCTTCAATGGCAGCGGCCAGAATTTTATCTTTTGGACCAACCAGAATAGGGATGATGATGTTTTCTTTAGCTGCATCGATAGCCCCTTGTAAGGCGAGTTTATCGACTGGATGAACAACAGCGGTTTTAAGAGGGGCAAAGTGTTCTGTCAATTTAATTATATGTCTGTACCAAGCACCTTTAGGTTCCTTAAAAAGAACCTTCGGTAATTCAACCCGTTCTCTTTTTACTTTTAGTGTTGGGGCAATAACCGTGGCAATACCACTGATTACTGTTTTATCGTGTTGATTCACGCAGTTGCACTCCAAATCAACGATATGGTTTTTAGGATTTTTATCAGTCACGGTAACGATAACAGTGACCGCATCACCTGGTACCACGGGAGCAGTAAATTTAAGTGTTTGATCTAAATAAATGGTGCCAGGGCCTGGGAGCTCTGTACCAAGCACCGTTGATATGAGTGATGCGCCCCACATCCCTTGGGCGATGATCTTATGGAACATATCATCTTTGGCGTATTCAGCGTCCACATGGGCTGGATTTACGTCACCTGACATGATGGAAAAAAGTTCAATATCCTTTGGGGTGAGTGTGCGTTTAAGGTGCGCTGAATCACCGATTTTAAGTTCATCAAATGTTTTATTTTCGATAAAAGACATGTTTGTGCTCCTTATCCCATAATGGAGTAACCTGAGTCAACATAATAGACCTGTCCTGTCATATCCATAGAGGCATCACTTACTAGAAATGCTGCTAAGTTGCCGACATTTTTAATATCAACCAAACGGTGCAATGGGGATCGTTCTTCTTCTGCTTTAATGTATTCATAAAAATTAGGAATACCCGATGCGGCACGTGTTTGAATAGGTCCTGGAGAAATCGCGTTTACTCTTATATTAATAGGCCCTAATTCATAAGCCAGATATCTTACTGATGCTTCTAATGCTGCTTTGACTACACCCATTAAGTTATAATTGAGCACGACTTTCTGGCTGCCATAATAGCTCATAGTCAAGATACTACCACCGTTCTTCATCAAGGGTGCAGCGTATTTCGACAGTCGAATTAAGGAGTGACAGGAGATATCCATAGCCTCCAGGAATCCCTCTTTGGTGCATTCAACCAGTTTATCATCTAAGTCAGTTTTAGGAGCAAAAGCCATAGAGTGCAACATGAAATCCAGCTTCCCCCATTTTTTTTCAATCGCAGCAAATAATGCAATAATTTCTTCTTCTTGCTGTACATCACAAGGAAGAATAAGGGGGGATTTTAATTGTAAGGCCAGAGGACGAACGTAAGGTTCTGCTTTGGAATTAAGAAAAGTTATTGCTAATTCGGCATTGGCCAGACGAAATTGTTCTGCACATCCATAGGCAATACTATGCTCATTGGCGATTCCAGTCACTAGGCCTTGTTTATTATTCAGATCGATTATCATCATAATATCCTTTTATTCATTACGAATGCTTTTTCCAAATTCAAGCTTTAACAGGATCAAGAATCCGATAGGCAAGCAGTTTCACACGGTCACTCAAGAGTGCCCATATCAGTGCATATCCCCAAACAAACCCAGCCCAACCCCAACCAAGAGGTGGCATAAGAAATCCGTAGACTGCAATGAATGTTGCTATTATTTGGGTACCAATTACTGCAAACAGCAAAATCTTTGCGGGGCGTATAGACCAGAACGGGCCTCGTGTGCGGGTAAGAAAGATCGTCAGATGCCCAGCCACTGATAGCATTAAATACATCATCGGCTGAAGATGTTGGTGATCGAGATGGAAAACGCGGTCGCCCAGGTAAAACAGTCCAAACGATGCTATGGGGCCGATAGTGCCCAGAACTGTGGCAATTCCCAGCACTAGACGCATATTCCAAGCCTCTGGCTCATTTTTATAATGCACATTATCGTATGCAATCGATAAGATGGCGCCATCATTGAGTAAGGCCAGCATCACAATCATTACCGCAGTTATTGGATAAAAATTAAAGATTAGGATAGCCAATGTCATAAACAAGAGCACTCGCAAGGTCTCAGCAATACGATAGATCGCATAACTGTTCATGCGCTGGAAAATTTTCCGGCTCTCCTTAATTGCGTCTATTATGACTGAGAGACCTGGCGTCATTAACACAATCGATGCAGCTGCTCGTGCTGCATCTGTAGCACCTGAAACAGCAATACCGCAATCCGCTTTCTTTAGAGCAGGAGCATCGTTTACGCCATCACCAGTCATACCCACAATGTGACCGAGTTTTTGCAAAATCGTCATAATACGGAATTTATGTTCGGGGAACACTTGAGCAAAACCATCGGCATGTTCAATGGATTCTGATAATTTAACTGACACTTTTTCTTTAGGGGTATCAAAACCGCTGGCATCGAAAATATTGGTGTCCATGCCTAATTTCTTGGCAGTTTCCGCAGCAATTGCCAATTGATCGCCTGTTACCATCTTAACTTTCACACCCATCTGGTTTGCAGTCGCAATGGTTGTCTTGGCATCTTCTCGTGGTGGATCGAATAGAGGCAACACACCAAGAAATTGCCATTGTCCCTCTTTATCAGCTCGCGCCACACCCAAAGAACGAAAGCCTCGAGCTGCGAATTCATTGACTGCTTTATCTACTTCGGGTTCAACTTTTTTCGCATTAATTGACAATGCCAAGATTACCTGTGGAGCACCTTTAGTTACTTTAAATTCTTTCCCATCTGAGGACTTAACAGTGGTTTCAGTCCGTTTGTGTACTGGATCAAAGGGTTGAAAATGAAGAATCTGGTATTCTTTCAAGACTTCAACATTGTTAAGACCTGCAAGAACCGCCAGATCAATCGTGTCATTATCATCCGCACGTGAAGCAAGGGCCGCGTTGAGTATCAAGTTTTCAACTGTAATATTATTAACGCCAAATGGTTCACCTAAAGTGAGCTTATTTTGGGTAAGCGTTCCGGTTTTATCGGCACAGAGTACATCCACTCCAGCTAATTCCTCTACGGCGGCTAACCGCGTTACCACTGCTTCTTTTTTAGCGAGAAGACGTGCTCCGACTGCCATGGTCACAGACAACACTGTAGGCATTGCTACAGGAATTGCGGCAACAGTGAGCACCAAGGCAAATTGCAATGTAGTTAAAACTGGATCACCCCGATAAATTGCAACAGTAATGATTGTTCCTACTAGAACCAATGCAAAAGCAATCAAATAATTGCCAATTTTTAACACCGCGCGTTGGAAGTGACTGACGGTGTGTGCCTCCTCCACTAATTGTGCTGTCTTACCAAAATAGGTGTTCGTTCCAGTGGCATACACCAGTGCTTCGATTTCTCCTTGACGAATAATCGAGCCAGAAAATACAGCCTCGCCTGATTTGCGAGTGACGGGTAATGATTCTCCAGTGAGTGTGGACTGATCCACCTCTATAGGATCACCTTCTAACAAGCGTGCATCGGCAGGTATAATGTCGCCTAAACGCAGAAGAATCATATCGCCAGGAACCAGCTCACCTGCTGGTGTGTTGATCCACTTTCCATCACGTTTCACGCGTGCTTTGAGTGCTAATTTGGCCTTCAGCGCCGCAATGGCATTACCTGCTGCGTGTTCCTCCCAGAATCCAACCAAAGCGTTGGATATAAGCAAAATGAGAATGATGAAAAAATCTGGCCAATGTCGAACTACTCCTGATAGGATCACCGCAATTTCGATCATCCATGGGATAGGACCCCAAAAATAAGAAAGGAATTTCAGGATGGGATTTTCTTCTTTTTCTTCTATTTGATTCGGCCCATATTGGGCCAGCCGCTTTTGTGCTTCTTGATGATTTAAGCCGTCCTTAGATGTTTCTAATAGTCTCTCCACTTCTGGCAGAGGCAGAGTTTGTAAATCATCTTGCATATCAATTTTCGATCCCAGGGTTGATTTGGAATCTTTGGGGTGGCCTATACTGAGTTTCATAATGAGAACTCTCCCTTATTTGCTAGCTCAGGTTTAAAAAATCACTAACCAGACACATCCTTTATGCATCACTTTTGAAAAACATAGGTTCCTGGTGCATCACATATAACTTTATACCCTTTTTTTGAGTTTCCTAATGAAGGGGGTAACACTTTATTACCCGAATGACTGGCGAGCCAATCTTGCCATGCAGGCCACCAGGAACCATCATTATGTGATGCTGTTTCTTGCCAAAGCTCTGGAGAAATGTACTTCTCACCTTTTTTATGCGTCATGAGTTGATAGCTTCGCCCTGGATGACCTGGTTCATTTACAACCCCTGAATTATGGCCTCCATTTGTTAATACAAAGGTGATGTCAGTATCAGTAAAGAGGTGAATTTTGTATACGGATTTCCAGGGTGCAACGTGGTCTCTTAAGGCACTTACTGCAAAAACAGGACAGTCAATATCTTCTAAAGATAGTGCCATGCCATCAATGCTGTAATGTCCTTCAACCAGATCATTATTTAAAAATAATTTTCTCAAATATTCTGAATGCATGGTGTACGGTAAACGTGTGGTATCGTAATCCCAAGCCATAAGATCGTTAACCGGTCTTCTTTTTCCCAATTGATAATCAAGAACATTTTTAGACCAAATGAGATCTACAGATTGCAGCATACTGAATGTTCCTGCCATTTGCGATCCATCTAAATAGCCTTTCTCCGACATAATGTCTTCAAGATAAGCTATTTGACTTTCATCGATAAAAAGCATGAGTTCACCTGCATCCTTAAAATCGATTTGAGCTGCAAATAGGGTAATGGTCTTTAGTTGGTCTAGTTTTCTTTTTGCTAATAAAGTTGCTGCAAGCATTAACATCGTTCCACCAAGACAATATCCCACTGAATGAATTTTTTGTTTTGGTACAATATGATTGATGGTTTCGATAGCATCCAATACGCCGAGATTAATATAATCTTCCATACTCAAATTTCTATCTTTGCTATCGGGATTTCTCCAGGAAATGGTAAATACAGTATGCCCATGATCGACTAAATACTTGACCATGGAGTTATTGGGAGAAAGATCTAGAATGTAATATTTCATAATGCATGCAGGTACGATTAAAATAGGCTCTGCATAAACCTTGGTGGTTGTTGGTTTATATTGAATCAGTTCGATTAAATGATTTCGATAAACTACTTTTCCTGGGGTAATTGCAACATTTTTTCCGACTTTGAATTCTTCTGAACCCACTGGAGGTTGTTTATTGATAATACGAGAAACATCTTCAATCCAATTATTGAATCCATTAACAAAATTCATTCCTGATTCATTAGTTGTTGCCTCAATGACTTCGGGATTGGTGACAGGAAAATTGGATGGTGCAAATATATCGAGTATTTGTCTTGTTATAAAATTCATAAGATTTTGATGATGTTTTGAAACGCCGCGAATATTTGTTGTGGCCTTATCCCAAGCTTGCTCAGTCATTAAAAATAATTGCGAATACAGTGCAAATGGAAATTGATTCCACAAGTCATTTTGAAATCGATGATCGGATTCTCGTAACGTCACGCAGGGTTCACCTTCCTGATTGCGGCAAATATTCAATAAATAGAACAATAATTGCAAATTATTAGTTGAATTATTGTTCATCAGTTCCAAGCGTTTATCAGGAGAGAGTGTTAAATGGGTTAACCAGTCATAGTAAGAGGATAGAAAAGTAGATGGTGATAGCCATCCCGAAAAATGACTTAACCAGGCGTGTAATGGTTTGTCTAAACCAAATGTTTGAGAAGCCTCAGTATCATTTAATTGGTTATTATTTTGCTCCTGTTTGTTTCTTGGTTCTTTCAAAATCATCTCCATTTACTAAAGCAGAAAAAACGTATAATTCCCTGTTTTATCCAGTGTTATAATTTTATTGATAAGCAAGATTTAGAGGAAGATCTTTTAACCTCAATTTAAACCTTAAACTCATTATCAATTGTAAATTTGATTATTCATCTATTATAGTAGAACAGTTAAAAAGCGAACAATTAGCCAAAAAACAATCTAAACCAGTAGCACATTAAAACATACAAGGAGTGTTGTTTCTGGAGCGAAAGACCGAGGAGGTACAGGCGGAATAGGGACAGCAATTTGCAAGCGTTTAGCAGCAAACTATCAAGTAATTGCTCGCTATTTCAAGGATGGCAGACATGAAGAAGCAAAACGATGGCAAATGGCTCTGAAAGAAGAGGGGTATGATATTGAGCTTGCTTATGCTGACATTGCTCACTTTGCGGATTGAGAAAAACTGGTTTCCCTCGTTATGGGGCGTTTTGGGCATATCGACGTGTTGGTAAACAATGCAGGTATTACCCAAGCCAGAAGAAGTAGCTGATGCGGTAGAGTTTTTGGCAGCTATTGAGAGAGGGTTTATTACTGGTGCTAACCTGGATATTAATGGCGGTTAATATCTGTAGCAATATCCTCATGGGCTTTTCTGATTATTTGACATTGGATTGATGCACTTCTAATCTAGTATTGTGCAGTGCATTATAAGGAAATTAAAATGAATAATCTATTTGAGCAATGGAACCAAGGGTATAAACTTTTTCAACTGATGCCCCCATTAAATAGTAAAATTCTGGAGAGTTTCACCATTGGAACAAGCCCAAGATTTCTTGCAAATTTAGATGAGCTAGACCAATTTTTCCGCATTTTTACTGATAAAGACCAAGAGAGTTTTCCTTATCTAAAATCCGAGATGGCGAATTTTGAAAATGCAGAAGAATTATTACAGAGACAGATGAACATATTGTTTGAGCTGGGTTACAACACATTAGATTACATGCAAAAGTCATTTCAAATTATGGAAAAAGAAATTCAACTTTTAGTGGAAATCACACAATCTAAGTCAGAAGAAAAGCGCTTATTTAACAAGGACCAGGAAAAAAGGCTATAGAAGAGTGACTCACTCTAGTGAGTACAAGCATCAACAGATGCTATAACTAAAGTTACTAAATCTATGAGTTTTGGCACTGATTTACATCTCACCATTCGCTGTACAATGAAGTAGGGCGAATTACTTTTTTCTAACCAAATGCAAAGATCTTCTAGCAGTCAATTTGAAAGTACCTTCAATCATAACCGCAATTAGGATCAATGCGGCCAAAAACCATAATTGGATTGGTTGAGTTTTTCCCACGTACCATACCAAACATCCCAGTGCAACAAAACAAAAAAAAGCGCCCAGAGCAGAAATCCAGGCACGGCTCTTTGTCTTACTAGCCAGAAGAACATTTGCACAATTTACTGCTGCAAAAATCAAAAGAAATCCGGAACTACCCATTAGCGATAAATTATCTAAATCTATCACGTTAGCAATAACTATGGTTAATCCTCCAGTAATGAGTAAACCAGAAATAGGTCTATTCCAAACTTTTTTCTCCAAAAACTGTGGTAATTCCCCGTCTTTGGCAATAATGAAGCTCAACCGTGCTGCACCATAAATAGTGGCATTAATTGCAGAAGCAGTCGACAACATTGCTGCCACAGCAATCAAAAAAAATCCACCAAAACCCAAAGCAGGGCGTGCTGCTTCAGCAAGTGCATAATCGCGGGCATGGATAATTGTTGTAATTGGTAGCGTTCCTACCGTTACGGTAGCGATTAAGACATACAGAATGATGACAAAAATAACTGAAGTATAAAAAGCTTTGGGTAAATTCTTATCGGGGTCGCGAATTTCATGAGCAGTGTTAGCAATCAATTCAAATCCTTCATAAGCAAGAAAAATAATCATTCCTCCTGAAATCAAATTTAACGGAGATGGCCAGGGCGATTGAGTCAATCGGCTAACTTCTATACCGCCAATCCCAGCAAATATAAAAAAAACCAGGATTATTATTTTTATCAAAACAATCCATTCTTCCGAGTCACCGATCACTCGCACGCTGAAAAAATTCAAAGCAGTGAGCAACACAATGCTCCCGGTAATCGCTAAATGTTTGCAATAAAAGTGTAAGGACATGGGCAACAAAGAAGCAGCATAACTACCGAAAGCATAAGAATAAAGAGAGAGCATGATAATGTAACTAATCCATAACAAAACATTTGCACTTCCCGTTAACAACCCAGAACCAAAAGCTTGGTCAAAAAAATAAACGGTGCCACCTTCACTAGGAAAGGTAACCGACAGACGTGAGTAGGAATAGGAAGTGAATAAGGCCACCATTCCAGCTACAAAAAACGCTAGTGGCGCTGCACCGCGAGCCAACTCCACTGATAAACCAAGAACAGCGAATATCCCACCGCCTACCATACCTCCAATACCAATGGCAGTGGCTTCAAGAAATCCAATCTTATTGTTTTGATTTTTTGACATTATTTGTCAACCTATTAATATAGAGCGGACTTGAGGTAAAAAAATTCAATAAATTTAATGATAAATGTCAGAAGGTAAATTAACAATTGTCTGTTATAAAATAAACTCCCTCATCCCCAAGTGGTGTATCATTAACCATAGAAACTACTGGTCTGAATGGATTGAGTTTTGAACGATGGTTTAACCATTTAGCTAATTTGCTGTGCTCATGGTTTTGACAAAATCGTCTTACTGTTTGATAGCAAGAGCCTTTTGCATGAATTTTTCATTTTTTATTTGTTTGATTTGGTGAATCTTTTGCGTGTGACTTGGCCGCCAACGAAATCCTTTACCAAGGAGTAGCCAGTTTTTAGACAAAGGAATTTCTGAGGTGGAGAGGGCATAAGTGGGCATCCCAATAATTGATGATGGTAGCATTTTACTCTTATTGCTTGCCATGCTCTATAGAGGCCTGGAATGGGTAGAGTAATGAATGCAGTTGTTCGGCATTAATTGGGTTTTGTTTGTTTAAGCGGTGGACTAGTTTCTGCCATACCAGGATGAGAGTTAAGTAAAAGAGTGCATGCAATACAATGAACCATGGATGAATTCCTGGTTTTTGCAGGTGGTTGATAACTTGGGTATTAATGAACCATGGGGCAAGAACAAGCAATACCGCTATTGGCAATAGAATTTGAAATATGCCTATAATGGTTGAACGGATGATGTAATTTTTTATCACAGGGAAGGCTCCAAATGAGAAAGACATTTCAATGGTTGGTTGAGTTTCTTGATGCTATTGTTGGTGTTACGGAAGAAAAACCTAATAATCGCTATATGAGTATTCATGAGGCTCGAGAAAAGTATGAGGCCGGTTTGATTAGTATTCGTGAGTTCAATGAAGTATTTGAACGCAATGAAATGTTTTAAAAACATTATAATGCTCCCTTGGAGGCGATTTTTAATCCTGTTTTGGCAACGTGCATTCCGGATTGAGTCATGTTTTCGCTATGTCGTTCAGAACCACTAATTAAATCCATTAACCCAGCTCCTGCTTCTCCACCAAGTGACTGGAGAGTTTGAGCAACAATACAGGTGCGACAAAATAAAACATCACTGCCATATTTTTCATGGCGGCAACTGCATCATTTTCACCTAATGGGTCTAGGACCGAACGTTCAATAAAGCATCTAAAACTTGCAGCATAATAGTATTAATCCTAGTATTTAATTGATATCTAAAATTAAATTTATAAAATGGATGAATACCAATTAATCTATATCAGCTCTTTAGATCCTGACTCTAATAGCTGTCAGTTCATGGATATTTTTGAAAAGATAAGTTCTCATTCCGTAGAGCTTAATCTCAGTGGCTTTTTATTACACTCAGAGCATACTTTTCTCCAGATCCTTGAAGGAGAAAGAAAAGATATTCTTAAGATGTTCAATTCCATCTCAAAATATACAATAAAGAGTGAGCACTTAATCCTATCTGAAAAGCCAATAAAAAAAAGAAACTTCCAAAGCTCTCTAATTCGTTTTAAACAGATTGAACAATCAGTATTTAATGATTTATATAGACTAAGTTTATTGGGGATCGCGAATTTCATAAAAAAAATAGTGGCTCTTGCAGAAGAACCAATCTCTGAAAAGCATGATCTGAATACAAAGAATAAAGAACAAAGTGAGAATCAAATACCGATTAATAGTAAATTTTTTCATTATTCGACAGAAGTTTCTTCGGATGAAGTTTTTTTGATGAACGATGAATCTCAAATCGTATATGTAAATAACGCGGCTTGTGAATCACTGGGTTATACAAGCGATGAATTGGTTGGAATGTCTGTATGGCAGTGGGATCCGCTGTTTCCGAGAGAGGTTTGGCCTACATTTTGGCGTGATTTTGTCGAAAAAAAGCAATTACATTTCGAAACGCAACATAAAAAAAAATCTGGAGAAGTTTTTCCAGTTGAAGTTCGTGCTCACTTATTTATCAAAAACAATGAAAATTATGCACTTGTATTTGTCAATGATATTACCTATCAAAAGAAAACGGAGTCTGAATTACTTGCTTATAAAATTCAGCTCGAACGACTAATTGAATCAAAAAACGAAGAATTAAAAAAATCATTTGAAATGTTACAACTTCATAAAGAATTGGTGGATATTCACAGTAGCATGTGCATCACGGATGCAAACGGAAAAATAACTTATGTTAACAATCTCTATTGTAAATTAAGTGGGTATACAAAAGACGAACTCATTGGACAGAACCACAGAATGCTGCAATCAGGTGTACATGATAAAAAATTTTATCAAAATCTGTATCAAACGATCGAGGCTGGTCATGTTTGGCGTGGCGAGTTATGTAATAAAAGAAAGGATGGAAAACTCTATTGGATTGATGCCACCATTGTTCCAAGACTTGATGCCAATAGAAAACCCATCGAATACTACTCAATTAGGACGGATATAACATCTCAAAAAAATACAGAAATGGAGTTAATGGAAAAAGCTGAGCAAGTTAGGACTATTTTAGAGTTAGCAGGGGATGGAATACACATACTGGATGAAAATGGTGATGTGATTGAATGCAATCAATCTTTTGCAGACTCTCTCGGTTATACCAAAGCAGAAGTGTTAAAACTCAATGTAAGAGACTGGGATGTTCTTATACCAGGTGATGAGATTGCATGCAAATTAAAAATATTATTGTACTCATCCGATACTTTCGAAACGAAGCATAAACGTAAGGATGACTCTATTATTGATGTTGAAATTAATGCAAAAGGCATCTCTTTAAAGGGAAGAAATTACATTTACGCCTCTTCCAGAGATATTTCAGATAGACTAAGAGAACAAAGAAAAATAAAAAGAATGGCTTCAACCGATCAACTGACTGGACTGGCTAATCGACATAAATTTGTTGAGTATTTTGAATGCAACCTTAATTTAGCACAGCGAGAAGAAGAAAAATTGGTTTTAATATTGGCAGATCTTAATAAATTTAAAGGAATCAATGACCAATATGGTCATCAGGCAGGAGATGAAGTGTTAAAGCACGTAGCAGATTTGTTTATTAAAAACTGCAGAAAATATGACCTGGCAGCCAGGATTGGTGGAGACGAATTTGCTGTATTGCTAATCCACTCTGATATATCTACAGCCATAAGATATGTTGAAAAAATCTTATTAGATTTGCAAAAATCACTGAAAATTTATGATAATGAAATCTTAATTGGATTAAGTTTCGGGATTGCTTTATATCCTGAGCATGCACAAACCATAAATGGCTTATTTAAAAAAGCAGATTTAGCACTTTATAATGCCAAAAACAAAGGTAATTCTGGATATTTCTATTAAGATACGTCACCGAGTGATTCCCTGTGAGTTTAATTTATGTGTGCCCAGTTAATCTTGACCGGATTCAAAAATCTATTAGTGTTAAAATCTACTTCATTGTTCAAAGTGGCTAATAGCTAATAGAAATTCATCATACTCTTTTTCAAATTGGTCCCTTCTCCAAGGACATTTAAAATTACCAAGTTTTGTATAGATTACTAATAGAAATAGGAGAATAAGAGGGGAAAGTCCCAAAAACTCTTGGAATCCTTCTAAAACTCAATTCCATGATTTAAGGTTTCGCCTACACAAACCTGTTTCTCCGATGAAGTAACAAAAATTCCGTGTTTCCCAAGAAGTGCACCCGTATTTTGAGGAATACTTTGAGATAGTTGATACCTATTCCACACATCAGGAATTGGATAGATTTGCGTTTTAATTAAATCAATTGTTTTCATCCCTGTTTTGAATAATCCATCGGCCTTTAAGCGTTGAAAACTATTCATTCCACGAATTAGCTCAGACATTGACTCTTTGATAGTAAAACCTTCAATCATATTGGGATTATCTAGAAGGGTTGGTGAAAACCCATGACGAACCAATTCTCGATTTAACAGGAGATTGCAAAACAATCTTCCATTGCAATCCCTAAAAGGATGAGTCAGCTCTAATTTTTTGCAAAAACTAATGATTGCATGTAATAAAGCTTTCGGGTTTTCAGTGTGGGTAGAAACTGTTGATTCATACTCTTCTATTATTTGCCGAACGAAAGTATCTAAGCGCTTTGCTTCTATAGAAGTTACTGCATCAAACCCCGAGGGGGCATGCTTTTCTAATGTGCATAAGTTATTAAACTGCGTTAGGTACTCCATGTAGCCAAGAAAAGTTAAAGTTCTCAATGACAGTCCAAAACTAGCCCCATATTCTCGATACATCCCTTCCGTTCTATTCCAAATAATGCCTTTCGCACAAATAGAGTGTAGTTTCCTAAAGTACTCAGGGGTTAATGGTTCGGCGATGGTTTCTTTAGTATACAGCCAGGCTTGATATAATTGATTAATACAGCCCTTTTCTCGCGCCTCATAATTAGCCCAACCCTTCTCTTGTTGATAACCATCCATAAAGAGGCGCCACAATTCAAGCTCAGGAAAATCCTGATAAAAATAGGCTGCATTTCCTTTTTGTTCAGGATGCCAGTAGCTTTTGAGTGAGTTTGCTAGTTCTTCTTCACTTAAAGTATTTCTCTGAAAATGAGGCAAATTAAATTGGCCTGAAGCATGCAACTCGAGCACTAACCCTACGAGCAATTGATTTCCATGTATCGCTGCAACCAATCTGCGTAACTCTAATTCACTAAGATTGCGCGCATATTTTTTAATAAATAAAGACAACTCTGGGATAAGCTCTTGTAATAATTCAGGAGCCTCACCTATTTTCTCTAGGGCAGAAGATGTCCAAACAACATCCCCATGTTCATTTTTATATTGAATTGATTTTATAAGAGACAGTGGGTTTTTTTCAAAAAAAATACGAAAGGCAAGGAAAATACTTCTTTTATTTTCCTCCGATTGCTCCAAAATAGAGCCTGGTAAAATACCAAATAATTCCGCAATGACTGTACAAGTTTTGTCATCATCAGTTTGATTAATGGCTTCAATATCAGTGGGATTGGTAATATGAGCAAGAATAAATTCACGCAACTCAGCTTCCTCACCAATAATATGTCCATAATGGATCCCTCGTGCGATCAAGCGCAAAGGAGTATCTAATTTGGGTGTTGATTTGAAGTTATTTAGTTTTGATTGATAAAGAGGAGAAATTTTCATGAATTTAGTAAGAGAGCCTCTGGTCATTTATTGTGTAATCTATTATTTAATTTGTCAACTTTGGAGCTTTCCAAAATAAAAAGATTAGCAAGGTAGGTCGGGCCTTGGCCGACAAAATAAGAGAAATGTATGTGTAGATGCAATTGCTTCATTTAGTCAATAAATCCTGACCAAACCTACGCGCAAGCCTTGTTTAATGAATAAATTACTCACAGGAGTTCTGCCGCAAAATATTCCAAAACACAAATTGAAGTTATTACGGCATTCCCTTCTTTATCTAAAGCCCAATCCAGATAGCCCCATTGGCTTTTTGCATTAATATAGGTCTTATCCATGCGCCATGAATGCTTGTGGCGTTTGCGAGATGCCTCTTCCGGCTGGTGAGATCCAGAGCCAACTAATCAATATCACGATAACGACTACCAGCATCACCTTTTGAAACTCAGCATCGCTGGCCTTGCTCTCATAAAAATATAGCTTTTACATGAGGGTTCAACTTTTTGTGACCGCCCCACATCCTCAGCCGGTGTACCAACGGCGTCTTAAAGCTACATATTCGCCATTGTTAGAACAAAATTTGGGATGTTAGGCGAGCCTATCCCAACGGCATCATTCCAAAATTGATCTTCGGGTTCAAGCGTCAGTGATGAATCCCATCCAAAGGTTTTGTTACTAATAGTAAAAGCAGATGCAGGGGCCGGAGTTCCTTGAATTGATGTAGACGGTGGAGGTGTTGCACCACTAATGATAAGCGCAGGGGGAATAATAAGATTAATTGCTCTGTTGCCGAGTAATACATCATGCCTTTGATATAAATAAGGTGCAGCCTGGCCTATAGGGGTCCCTTTATTCAGTAAACTACGTGCTTGATTAACTAGAACTAAAGTTGCCGAAAATAATGGACACGCTAAGCTAGTACCACCATCCTGGACTGATGTTCCATCGGCAATAATCAATAATCCTGTTTGCGGATCACCAAGCATGGCAATGTCAGGTAATGCACGATGGCGCCCATAATTGTTAATCACTCCATAGCCACCTGCTGTGAAATTGCTAATGGAGTTCTGCCAAGCAACTGGCCCATAAAATTGACTGATGCCTCCGCCAGTACCACCATCATAGGAAAAACTACCCTTAGTGTTTTTAACAGAGCCCCAGACTGTTTCAAATGCATAACGGTAATTTGTATCTACAAATAAAGCAGTGGCTCCAACAGCGGTCACATAAGCAGAGCTGGAAGGGTAATCAACTACTGGTGAAGAAGGACGTGGAGGGGTGCATTTTTTATCTGTTGTGTATGTATTATCGCCACAATCTCCAGAAGAAAAATTAACGCTAATTCCTGCAGCAGCAGCTAATTCCAATGTCTGTTCGAACGCTGTATCTGAAATCTCTTGACTACTCCAGCTATTCGAAATGACATAAGCATTAGGAAAACCTGCAATAGTAAAATTATCATTAATCAGTGTGTGAATTACATCAGTTAATATGCTCTTTTGATCACTTCCTAGTACCAGAACGGTATTATCTCCTGGTGCTATTGTATGGGATGATTCAATGTCTAGCGCAATTTCATTACTAAAAGAGGATGCATTCGGACATGTTGTAAAGGGGGTACCATCAGGATTAATTATCGCAAAATTCTTCGATGCACCTGAGGTGACGAAGGGCTGTATATTATTCGCATTAAAATATTGATTCGCATCACTTACGATTTGTTTTGCAGTGTTCGTGCCGCACGCATCAACAATAACTAAAGTCTGTCCCGTTCCATCGAGATGAGTGCCATTAATGCGAGGAATATTTTTCAGATTATAGGTTTTTTGCAAATTTGCTCCCGTAAAACCTTGCAATGAAATATCGGTCGGAATTGCAAAAGAAATAAAATTATCCCAAATAAAATTTATATCATGAACTGCAAGAGAGTTATTTTTTATACTTTCTATGTTTGAGTGAAATTCAGGAACAGAACTCAGACCTGTAATTTCCGCAATATATTGGGCAATCTCTTGATTTACTTGGGGTGGGCTTGTATTGGCGTGGACGATCTGGTTTTGATAAAGATAATAGTTGATTTGCACATGAAGTGCTTGTTCAATTTGAGCGACTGTTCCAGTGACACGAACACTATGGTTGACGACTTTTGTTTGCATCCCTTGAGAAGAGAAAAATTGTTGTACTGAATTTTCCGCTTCATGACCAGGTGAAAATTCTTGCTCATAAAGACTGTGAGTTAAAAATTGATGATATTGAGGGCTATTGGGATCATAGACATCTTGAACGAGCTTATCCAACTTGGCTTTATTACGTAAATTTAACCAGACAATAAATGAAATGTCGCTCTCAGGGGACATAGGTCGAATTCGTGTGGCCTGATTAAGTAAATTTAATCCTGGGCTGGGTAAGCTCAATAAGTCATTTGCTTGCTTTGCATAGGGAGTTATCGTCACAAAACTTAATGACAATAAGAGAAATACTGCTTTTTTAAGTTTCAACATGAATAATCTTCCTTGTTACCCGAAAAAAAATAAACTTGTAATTGGGCTATTAATGATAAATCCCAAGTCATCTCCAGTGGTTAAAGAGAAAACATGGCCATTCTGTGTCCCTGCGAGGATTACGGTTAAATCTGAATTAACAAATAAGGTGTAGGTTATTTGTGATAAAAGAGTCCATATCGGATTTGGATCTGTTAAGCTATTGGTAAAATAGACATATTCAAAATCAATGGTTCCAGGGGGGAATGTGCTATTAGAAGAGGTTTGCCGAGTATTCACATAAAGCTGATTATTTACAGCAAAAACATTTTGGACCGGGACAGGGGTACTTGATTCTGGGCCGTTGATTCTATTCCAGTTACTTCCATTGTTCATTGAATAATAGACATTGCCATCTTCACTTCCTACGTAAATTGTAGAAGAGGTCAAGAATATACTATTTATAGCTCCAGTACCTGGATTAGCGGTGGTCAAAACCCAAGTCGCTCCATTGGTGCTTGAGTAATAAACTTTACCCTCTTGAGTTCCAACATAAATTGTTGCGTCAGTCGTAACAAAAACACTATTCACCGATGAACTACCTGGTGCCGTTGTAGGGCTCCAAAAAGCACCGTTATTGGTTGAATAATATACTTTTCCATCTTCGCTTCCAGCATAAAGCGTGGTGGATGTTGCAAATATACTATTTACTGCGTAATTTAAAGAAGGTACAGCCGTGGTAGTCCAAGTTAAACCATTATCAGTAGAAAAATAAATAGAACCACTCTTAGTACCTGCATACGTTGTTCCTACCCGTGTAAAGGTTACTGCTACTGTGTGGTTACTATCGATATTGGATAGTGTAAATGTTGTTCCTCCTTTCTGGGCGGTACCTCCATCCATTAACCATTCATCCACTTGATAACCCGCATTAGGGGTTGCAGTAAACGTCAAATTGTTTCCAGCAATAACAGTTTGCGGTGTATTGGGTGAAATGACTCCATCTGGACCAACACTAGGAGTAATCAAATAATGGGTCACGGGAACTACAGTAATGTTTAAAATGTTCGCTGCACTTGGTTGATAACACTGCAGTGCATTTCCTTGTTCACATACTTGAGGGCCACCTTTAATATTGCTTGGAAGCATGCTTCCATTCACAAGCAAATTTAGAGTACAAGATTGATGAAATGCCAATTTAAAGGGATTAGGGCAATTTCCGATTGAAGTGACCTGGGTAATCCCAACGATAGGTTTCATCGACAGCGTGTGCGCTCTCCTCGATTGATTCGTTACTGTGTATTTAATCGTTGCAGATCCTATTGATGTTATCGAAACCGTTGGTGGATAATTAGGATCCGCTGTCAAAGTCCACACCGGTTTACCTGCGCAGCTTATTGTAAGAAAAAAAAAAGCCATAACAGCGATAAAAAGCTGAGACCAAGAAGCTTTAAATATTTGCATCTTCAAATCCATATACAGACATTCATTGAGCGCTTATCTTAAGTTGGATACTTATCGGAAATCAATAATAAGTGATAATAAAAAGTATTTTTTTCAATAGCTTAATAATTTCTAACAAAAATTCCACATTCACTTTTTTATCGTATCATCTATGGGGTCGCATCTGGTCTTTTTAGCAGAGCAGATTAAATTATCTTATCAATCCTACTCCTTGCTTTTTATGGATCCGTTGCAAAAACCAAGGATAGTTTATACTTCAATGTAAATTATTAACTGAGATTCCAACGACCATACTACACTTTATCGTTGGGTTCAGCATTACGCTCCTGAATTAAAAAAACGCCTTGATTGGCATAAGAAACGCTACGCCTGTCGCTGGCACCTTGATGCAACCTATATTAAGGTAAAAGGTGATACTGGTAACACTTAACACTGAATTAGGAGAAAATAAGGTGTTATCTATGAGCTGGAAGGATACTGATGAATACAAGGAAAAATTAAAGTTTATTGGTGATTGGTTGAAGGATGAATTTAGTTTTTCTGATTTAAGCAAGGTTGGGCCATTTTGACCCAACCTTCGCCTGCTTATTAGGCACCGTGAACTGTGTCTAATGAGGTTTAGGTGCCGTATTTAATAAGTTTTCCCAATTTTCAATAAGGTCTTTTAAAGGATGAACATTGGTTTGTTTGTGTCTAACATATAAAGCGGGTTCTTTACCTGCTTTGGCTTCAAGATGTTGTTCCATCGCCTCAAGCATATACGAACCAGATTTAGCAGTTTTCGGATCAATTAATTCACGCGTAAACGGATCTTTAAATTGACCACGTTCTAGCAAGTTTAATGCGGTACCTCTATTATAAACACGATTATTGATTTCTATAGGGTCAGTGAGAGGTTCCATGCTTATAGGATCGGTGCATTCGCTTGGTAAATCATTTCCTAATTTCTCCATTGCTTTTTTAGCACGTTCTTGTAATGCTGTATCGGGTTTAGGCACATGTCCAAAAGGTGTATTTGGTCGTTCTGCGGCGACTCTACCTTGGTCGGGGACTAGTCTCTGTGATGCCCTTGGTGAAGGAGCCCTTTGTACCTCTATAGGTGTTTCTAAATTTCTAAAATGAAAATTTGCTCGATTAACCGCAGCGTTGAAAGAATTTCTATGTGCTGGTATTTCATAGCGATGGTTTAATGCCATTTCTAAGACAAGAATACGGCTTAACTCTTTAAGATGGTTTATTCTCTCTTCTTGATAGGAATTATTATAAAAAGAAATATACGGAGTATGATGTGCTTTGCTTATATTATTCACTTGATGATAGAAAGAAAATAGATCGGCTTGGGTAGTAAAAGGATTAAACCGGACTCTTGGTGGAATCTGCACGATTATTAATAACATTATTTATCCAATTTGATTTTTATTTATTTATTTTAGCAGTGAAATCTTAAAATATTATTAACATTTGTAAGTAATATTCATTACCTCAAATTATCTGTTGCCGAAGCAGGGAAAACCGGCATGGGAGGATTGAGGATCGATTTATATTTAAAAACACGGCGTTGGCCAACTGTCTCAGATTAATACACATGTTCCCCACTGTGCATTTTAATTCGCCTGCAACCCCGGCGTTAAAAGATTTGATTAAGCAGTAGTAGAAGTAGTATTATTGATCCGTGTGACTATACTAAGAACACTTATGTATATTAAAAATAGTATTTGAAGTAGTAGAGCTAAGCGGGGGCTAAACTAAAACCCCCAATGCGCAACAAAAAAAGGTATAGTTGATGGACAGAACATCTAATGATCCACTGCACGGCATTACCCTAGAGACTATCTTAAATAGATTGTTGATTTGTTATGGCTGGGAAGGCTTGGCGGAGAGAGTCAAGATTAACTGCTTTTCTTCCAACCCCAGCATCAAATCAAGCCTTAAATTCCTGCGCAAAACACCATGGGCAAGGACTGAAATTGAAACCCTTTTTCGTGATTCCTTAAAAAATAAAGATTGCGACAACTCATCATTATTGGAGTAATAAATAATATGAAGGATATTTTCATTAATAAAGAACCTGTTGAGCTCTTTAAAATTCTTAAATTTGAAGGTATCGCTTCGAGTGGAGCGGAAGCTAAGGATATGATAGCTGCGGGCACTATATTGGTAAACGGCATAATAGAAAAACAGAAAAGAAAAAAGATGGTAGCAGGAGATACGATTCAATTGAAAGGAGAGATCTTTCGGCTAAAGTTGGGTGCTAATTAATGTTTTTCTACACAGGCTCTAGTAAAAATGGATGAAAATAAGAAGGATTATAGGGCCCCCAACTCTTTAGTTATACCAGTTAAATGTCCGTGCAATTGACTTCTGATATGCGTAAATTTGCACTAGGCTTGGTTAAAAAATGAAGCTCTTCAAAGCGAGAATTCGCCGTAAGCAACCTAAGGTTTGTACTAATATTCAGTACTTGGCTAAAGTGATTGGTCAAATTTAAATGCGTTTACCGTGGCCTGCACTTGTCATAATAGTCTTACACCGATTAAAATAGCATGTTTATAAGGGAAAGTTGCGACTGTACACATAAATATTTCATTTTATTAAATGACTCATATGGCTTGGATTAAACCAGATACATCACAAACCCGGGTTGAAGAAATCGGTAATGCCTCTACTCATGCACTTGGAGCATTCTTAAGTTTCATTGCCCTTGTTTTATTAACGTTATTTGCCGCATATCAAAACAATAGTTTAAAGTTGGTATCTAGTATTGTTTTTGGATGTACTTTGCTCTTGATGTATGTATGTTCTACTGTTTATCACAGTATGACGAACCCTAAAATAAAACATCTATTTCGTATCTTAGATCACGCGTCAATTTATTTACTCATAGCTGGAAGTTATACACCATTTGTGTTGGTCACGATTAACGGCTCTCTAGGATGGACCATATTCACTATTGTTTGGTCTTTAGCTTTTGTTGGGATATTATTCAAGTGGTTCTTTGTCCATAAATTTGACCTACTTTCCACACTAATTTATCTTTTGATGGGATGGATGGCGCTCCTCATTGTAAAACCTCTGTATCAATTACTGCCACCAGGCGGCTTAACCTATATTGTAGCAGGAGGTTTGAGCTATACCGTTGGGGTCATTTTCTATATTTGGGAGCGATTGAGATTTAGTCACGTGCTCTGGCACTTATTTGTCTTATCAGGAAGTATTTGTCATTTCTTCGCGGTATTTTTTTATGTGGTGCTTGTCTGATACGTTCGATTGAATCGGTACTACTACACCCCCAAAAGATGTAGTAGTAAAATATCTTAAATTTAAAGGGCTGTTATACTCTGTGCTTGAGGGCCTTTAGCACCTTGTGTTACAACGAATTGCACTCGTTGACCTTCTGTAAGAGTTTTACGCAGTAGGAAAGTAGTAGATCCCCGACTGGGATCCTGGTAAATCTGTCGAGGAAGCCATTTTAGATATGCCCCCGAAGATTCAGGCTCGAATGCTCAAATTATTAAAATTAATTGAAGAGCACGGGGCTAATTTAGGTCCTCTCCATACAGCGTCTATGGGTGATGGATTTTTTGAAATTAGAGTTTAAGACCCAGGTAGGCATAGGGCGTTTTCCTTATTGTTATATGGAAGTTAAGTAATTTCGATGATTATTCATAAAAGACATTAAGTCTGATTACTCTGAAAAGCAGACTGAGGCGGTTCTGATTTAGACTTGCCAACCAGTAAAGTGTAAAAAATTAAAGTCATGGTTTCGAGCGCTGCGCTATTTCATTATTTATTTTTGGCAGTTTTTAAATTTTCAACAGCTGGCGCTCCTTCAAAGTTGTTTCATCTCTATTCAGTGGGCTTTAGCTTTCTAACCATTGACAATATTCCACAAATACTTGTTTCACTTGCTCTGGATTGTCCATCCATGGGAAATGAGATGCATTTTTTATCTCACGGATACAAATATTTTGCCGTTGAAACGCCCGTGCTTGTGAAAATAGTATTAATGGCGTTAGATGATCCTGATCACCAGAAAAAATTAAGGTTGGTATTTTCTCTGGAATCCATTTTGCCTGATAGGTTCGATCAAAATTGTTTTCTGCCCATAGGTGGCTTTTATAATTAAAAGGTAATGAAGCAAGCATTTCGATTATTTTATCTAAACTTTTGGATGTAGAAACGTAAGGAGCGCAGGCGATGGTAAGCTCTCGTAATAAATCATTTGATGGATTTTTTTCATACATTTCTTGTAATTTTTCAACTTCTTCCAGTGGGTGATTTTTAACGTACTCCATAAAAAAACTTTGCCAGCTTGCATTAGGCGCAGAGTCCATTAATACGAGTCCGAGAAGATTATTTTCCAATTCGGGTGTTGCAAGAGCAAACATGCCACCCGATGAATGAGCCACTAAAATAACGTTATCTAACTCATTAGTGGCTTCGATAAGAGCGTTAGACCAGTTGGAAAAGCTTTTCTCATCATCTTCCGTATTATTTGAGCCGTCTCCAGGCAAGTCTAGATACCAAAGAGTACCGGGAAGGGATAAGATTTCAGTTAAATTATGCAGAGATTCAGACCCTAGGCCGGGGCCACCAGGTAAAAATAGCCAGTTATATTTTGTATTATTATCTCGATGCAATTGATTTAGGCGTGCCTTTGATTTGGTCCAAATTGAATTTTGATTCATACATACACCAGATTCTTTACTTTTGTTATTTCATGAAGGGATGCATATGTTAGCAGAAAATAGACTGAATATGAGCGCCAATAGGGTCTTTAGTTTACAATGGTCGTGCTTATCATTGAAAACCAAAGACTGATTCAAAGTAATTATTTTGGTTGACACATAGCAATCGTATTTTAAAAAATACACCCAAAAATAATTATTGGGTTTATTTGAAAACGATAAAGGATTTTATTAGTCTACTCTCTCCATGAAATAAATTGGTTACAGAAAGGAAGCCTATTATGAGCAATCACTTAAAGTTCTACATCGATGGTCAATGGGTCTCTCCTGTTGTTCCAGCTACTCTCGATGTCATTAATCCAGCCACTGAAAAGGCCTACACTCAGATTTCTATAGGCTCTAAGGCTGATGTCGATAAGGCAGTAATTGCAGCTAAAACAGCGTTCACAACGTTCTCCAAAACGTCGCACAATTCTCGTATGGCACTTCTAATGAACATCCTTGAGCTCTACAAAGAACGCTTTGAGGATATAGCAAAAGCAGTTTCCGACGAAATGGGGGCACCCATTGCATTTGCTCGGGATGCACAAGCTTTAGTTGGCCGGGTCCATCTGGAAGCGACTATTACTGCATTTGAGCGTTATAAGTTTAGTGAAAAGCGTGGTACAACAACCATTGTCAAGGAACCCATAGGTGTTTGCGCATTAATTACGCCATGGAATTGGCCTCTCAATCAAATAGTCTGTAAAGTTGCCCCAGCCATTGCTGCTGGCTGTACCGTCATCCTAAAACCATCAGAAATTGCACCAATAAGCGGCATCATTTTTGCGGAGATTATGGATGCTGCCGGCGTACCCAAAGGGGTTTTTAACCTAATTAATGGTACTGGACCGGATGTTGGTCAAGTGATGGCCTGCCATCCAGATGTTGATATGGTTTCATTCACCGGTTCAACCCGCGCCGGTATAATCGTTGCTAAGGCCGCCGCAGATACAGTCAAGCGTGTGAGTCAAGAACTAGGCGGTAAATCGGCCAACATTATTTTGCCAGACGCTGATTTTGTAACTGCCGTCACTAAGGGAGTGCAAAATTGTTTCGGAAATAGTGGACAATCCTGCGATGCACCAACTCGTATGCTAGTACCCAAGGAGAGGCATGAAGAAGCATTGAATATTGCAAAAAAAGCAGCCGAAGCTTTTAAGACTGGTGATCCTAAAGACCCTGAATCTGATCTGGGTCCAGTTGTCAGTCAAGTGCAATATGATAAAATCCAGGCACTGATACAGTCTGGACTTGATGAGGGTGCTACCCTTGTCACTGGTGGTTTAGGTCGTCCAGAGCATCTCAATTGTGGTTATTATATCCGTCCAACTGTATTTGGGCACGTTACACCAGAAATGGAAATAGCTCGCGAGGAGATATTCGGACCGGTCCTGTCTATCATGTCTTACGTGGATGAAGAGGATGCAATCCGTATTGCCAATGACACAATCTACGGACTTGCTGCCTATATCCAGTCAGAAAATATAGATCATGCCCGGGCTGTAGCCAGAGAAATGCGTGTGGGCACAGTTTCAATAAACTATCCGGACTGGGACGCCTTCTCATCATTTGGGGGCTATAAGCAGTCTGGTAACGGCAGAGAATACGCTGATTTCGGCATCCATGATTTTCTCGAAATCAAGAGTATAGTTGGCTACAATGATTGAGCTTCTTGCTTCATCCGGTATTCAGCAAGTGTAGGCTGGGCTGAAAAGCCCAGCAATGATCTGATGAATGGATTGATACTTGAATTTATATTATGTTTTCGAGTTAACACTCAATTTTCTAGGTACTGCTCAAGATTGGATGCTGGGCTTTTCAGCCCAGCCTACGTTTACTTATTTCATGTTAAGTTGACTCCAAAATCATTTGCTCTAATTCAATTGGTAAATGAAAGTAGCACTTTTGGTACTGATGCAAATGGTACTGTAAGCCAGTCAGTGAAAACTAATGACTACGAATCACGAGGGTGTAAATGTTAGATCCTATTATCTGTGGAAAATACAGGCATTATAAAAACGAAAAATTATATGAAGTCATTGGCCAAGCGCGTCATAGTGAAACAGATGAAGAGATGATAGTGTACAGGGCACTTTATCATTGTGAACAATTTGGTGATAACCAGCTTTGGGTTCGCCCTATGAAAATGTTTTTTGAGAATGTCATTCATCATGGAAAAAAAGTTCCTCGATTTCAACGAATAGAATAGCCTTAATTTAATCACTTATGTTAGTTAATTGAGTTGCTGAAGATAATAGTATTAAGGCAAAAAACCAACCTATTTTTCGTTTTGACTCATAAAACGATATATAAATTTATTTTTGAGGATTAATAAAGCTTTGTATTTTAATAACACAATACTCTAGAAATGATTCCTTAATTTTAATCTTGGCCGTATCTTCTTTATGACCTTTTAAATTAACTATTTCAATTAGAATTGTGTTTGCATCACCATTGAGAGTCTTTATTGTCTCTTTTGTATCTATACCGTATCTATCAATATCTATTCTTCCATTTGCATGTAAAAGGCAATTGCGGATTTTAGAAATGTTAAGCAAAGCTTTCCAATGTTCACTATCAATACAGTACCCTTGTTCATTAAGTGCTGTTTCAAAGCGTGATATACTTGCATTTTTTTTAATTAATTGTTTTTCACACTCATGGTATAAAGACTCTTCAAGTGCCGCATAAATTTGTAGGAAAGTCGATTCAATCAAAATGTCTAGGCTTTGTTTATAAAAGGCTAAATTACGGATCTCATCCATGTCTAGTTTATTAATATTGTTCTTGGACTCTAAATGAGAGATATCTTTTTTGATTGATTCAGACACTAAGTCGTATATTTTTAACTGATATTCAAAATTAAATATGGTTAGGAATTTAAATTGATCCATAAATGATGATCCAATGTGAACTAGAGGCTGCTCCGTATTTCAAGGGAAGCTCAATTTAATGTTATTGTATTCGCAGTTTCAGCTTTTCAGCAAGCGTAGGCTGGGCTAGAAGCTCTGGGAAGTGATAAACATTTGCGTAGAACAGTAGTTGGTGCAAATAAAGGGAATTATTTTTAGGAAAAATTATGGAAAAATTAAAAAAAGTAACACACTATAACTTAATGAAAGTTGTAACGTTGTTCATCTTAGGCGTTAGTCATTTTTTGCTCTCATCAGGAGCCATTGCAGCGGATTCAGGAAAAATGAAGATTGATGATATCAATATGTATTATGAAGTGCATGGCAAAGGTACTCCAATTATTTTAATTGCTGGTTTTACTTGTGATCATACTTTTTGGGCTGGAGTTCTCAATCAATTAGCAGCAAACCATCAGGTTCTAACATTTGATAACCGTGGTATAGGTCAAACAGATAGTCCAAATACTCCTTATTCAATCGAAATGATGGCAGATGATGTCATGCGATTGAGTAAAAAGTTAGGGCTTCAAGATCCAATTATCATCGGTCAATCGATGGGGAGTGCCATTGCTCAAAATATTGGAAAAAGATACCCTGATCAAATTCAAAAAATTGTGCTGATCAACACGTTTGCTTACCTAACCAAAGCCCCAGAAATGGCTTTTGAATTAACGGGTGAATTACAACGCATGAATTTACCTCTTCGTTATCGAGTGCAATCGATTGCACCATGGGTATTTTCAAGCGATTTTCTCTCGCAACCAAATCAATTGGAAACACTAATCAGATTAGCTGAACAGAACCCTTATCCACAATCACTCATTGGATATGAACGCCAATTAAATGCTTTAAAAGAGTTTAATTCAGGGGACTGGTTAAGCGAAATCAAAACTCCAGCATTAGTTATTGCAGGTGAAGAGGACATGATTGCTCCATTGGCTGGTGCTAAGGAAGTGCAAAAAAAGATCGGTAATAATACTCAACTTGATGTTATACCTGGTGGGCATGCAAGCCCCGTAGAACAACCTCAAAAAGTAGCGGATGCGATTTTAAAATTTATTGATTAGCAAGCGTAGGGGGTTGAACATAAACCCGTTGCGGATGAGGAAGCTCATGTGATGCTATTAGAGCCAAAATCCACAGAGCAAACAGGCGGTATTGAAAGCGATTTGCTTGTTGATAAGCAACCATGGATTTAGTTTACGCTCATATTTGAGATGAGTTTGGATTCTGGAGTATTTATAGTGTTGCTTGCAGCAAGTGTTGCAAGCGTAGGCTGGGCTGAAAAGCCCAGCAAATGATCTGATGAATAGATTGATACTTGAATTTATATTATGTTTTCGAGTTAATACTCAATTTTCCAGGTACTGCTCAAGATTGGATGCTGGGCTTTTCAGCCCAGCCTACGTTTGTTGAGAGCAAACAGGTTACCTTGCTAAATGACGCTCATCAATTTTAAGTAAAGCAAGTAGGGCCACGAACATCATTGTGAACACTGTAATTAGAGCCATCGATCCATAAATTTTTAAATGAGTTGAGGCGCCAAGGGGATCAACTAATTGTGTTAAACCTTGTATGCCATAAATAGCGACCGCTTCTCTCCAAAAATTTCTAGAAGAAAAAACACTCTGTTTGCGTATGGCCATTACATCATGTTTGGCAATATAAACTGCAAAAATTTGATAGATAATATAAACCACCAAGAACCAACCGAAATAATTTTGCAATGGAACACCGAAATACAATCCTCCATCTTTCCATACCCATAATGAATAGACTGTTGATGAAAGAGGATCCATGCATATATCCCACATCACCATAATAAAAGCAGCGATCAACGGCACAAAAAATATTTGCTTCCCAGTTAGTTGGGTAGCATATTGTCCCAGAAGTATATGAGCTAAAATCCACGAGGCGTAACCCGTTCCAAAATAAGCAAACATAATAATGATAGGCACCTCAAATAGCCGTGGCCCAGCTAATTTATCATAATAATAATGCCCAAAAGGAAATCCTGTCTGAATGCTTAATGCTTCAAAAAAATGACTGACCAACCAAGTTATTATAAAAAATATAATTAAATTTTTTATTCCATACCGCTCCGTACCATGTAGGGACGCTGAAATAAAAATAGTAAAGACAAGAATAATGGGTAAAACAAGCTCTGCGACCGGGCCATGCCAAGCAGCAGAAAAAAGAGTTGCCAGAAGATAAATAGTAATCACTGTCCATCTAATTATACTGGATCTATTTTTCGTTTCTTCATTTTTAGTCATGTAAAGCGTCCTTGCTCGTATGCAATTTAAATAACTTACACTATAAGTTACTCAATAGATAAAACCAATGCTTGACTAAACTGTTCTCAACAATGATGGGTTTGTGAACTCTCTTGAAAGATAGGATTTCTTCTTCATTTTAAGGAGCTAATCCCGTTTGCAAGCAAAAGGGCTACCTTGATGTAGAGCCTAGTTTCTACTTATTTGTTTCGGTTTTCTAAGAGATTCAAGATGAGAGCGCTGCACTCCGGGAATCCAGAAGCGCTACAATTTATTGGTAAAAACATCGTCATTACTATTGGCTTACAAAAAGGGGGCAATACCAGCCTACTAAATTACTTGATGAGATGATTCAAGCGATGCAAGCCAAAAAACAAGTGACCATTTTGGGATCTGGGCAGCATGGCTATTTTGGCTGTATGGATGGTTACCGACTGGTTAAACTTTTTGATGTAGGCAAGAATATTACTTATCCGTATGTCGCGAGTGGTCCATACGATTCAGCAACCATTTTATATCCAAGGAATTGTCGGGCCAAGGCCCGACCTTGTCTTAGGAAGGACACAGTACTAGTCCTTGCTTCATCTGTTTTAAACCTTGTGCCACTTTTTCTTTGCTTAACGCGTAACAAAGACGTAATACATGTTTTCCTTGATCTGGATTTAAATAAAAAGAGCGACCAGGAACCACTGCAACTTTTGCACGTTCAAGTAACAGACGCGTCATGGTTGCATCGTCTTTAATACCCATGCGTGAAAAATCAGCCATAATATAATAAGCCCCCTGGGGAACTGTCACTTCAAAACCAATGTCACGTAACTCATGAACTGTCTGATCACGTTTTTCCAAATAGCTTTGACACATGGTTTGGTAATAATTTTCTTGTAATTTGAATGCATCGATCGCCGCATGTTGTAGCGGGGTTGCAGGACACACATACAATAAATCTTGAATCAAAGCCATTTTTGCGATGACATGTGCAGGGCCACTGGCATAACCTAAACGCCATCCTGTCATATTATATGTTTTTGAGCATCCTGAAATCGTAATGGTGCGTTCTTTAAAATCTTTTAAACTAGCAAACGACACATGTTGATAACCCGGGTAAGTAATATATTCATATATTTCATCAGTGATAACTGCTAAATTATGTTGTTCTGCAATTTCGCCAATCGCTAATAATTCTTGCTCAGAAAAAACTTTGCCACAAGGATTACACGGTGTACAAATGATAATGGCGCGGGTTTTAGGAGTAATCGCTTTTTTAAGATCATCAATTTGAATGCTTAAATCATGTAAATTAATAGGAACCGCTTTAACCTTCACTTGATACAGCTCCAAAATATTTTTGTGGTAGCCATAAAAAGGTTCAAACAAAATCACTTCATCACCTGGATTAAACAAAGACATCGTTGCACAAATAAATGCGCCAGTAGAACCGTGGGTTACCAGGACTTCTGTTTCGGCATGAACCGGAATTTTATTAAACGTTTGAATTTTATTGGCAATAACATGGCGTAAATTGAGTACCCCTTCACAAGCAGAATATACATTTTTTTCTTGTTCAATCGCACGTATCGCAGCTTGTTTGATTACCTCTGGTGTAGGTAAATCACAAATACCCTGACCTAAATTAATGCCGCCAATTTTTTCACACTCCGTGCTTGCTGCACGAATTCCAGATTGACATAAGGTTTCACTCACTTGACTTGTTTTTAGCATATTGTTAGTTCCTTTTGAGGGGGACGGTCCGGGGCCGCCCCCGTTAATCTTTTAAGATTATCTAAATTGTGCGGTGAATGAGCCTGTACCAAATGCACTTCTCGCCATGTCCTCATCACTAATGCTTACATCTTGTTTCATCGTTTTGGCTTCAAATAAAGTGAGCAATGTTCTTGCGTTGACATCAAATGGGTTATTATCGTTTTGAACCACATAATCAAATGCTTTATTCTTTGGATGGAGTTCGATAATTTTCTTAACTACAGCTACAGAATAATGCTCAGGATCAGCTCCATGCTTAATTAAGGCGTCAATTAGTCTTGAGTCACCACCACGTAATAAGAAGTAGGCAATAGGATTAACTGCGCAATACACTGGCATACCTGAATAGGTTGTAAGGTAATGGGTACTATTGAAATCAACATGATGTTTTTTTAATAGTTCTAGACTATTTAGTGTATTTCGGTGAGCATAACTTTGATGGACAGCTGTAAATACAGAGGACCAACCTTTCAATGTTGTAATTGATGATGCTAAAGTTGCAGAGCCATCCAGCATTCGTTTTAAACTATATGTATTTCCTGTAAGCAATGACTTTTGAAATATTCCATAACTTCTAGAGAAACCAGTATGCTCTTTTATGATTTTTGCTGCTGCTTTAAAATGTTGCGATTGAGCAAAAGAAAGCGGGGTTCTATTTTGGAAGCTGGTATTTTGCGTATTAGCCCCATTATTAAGAAGACATTGAACAACAGCTACCGCGTCCAACGAATCACGGTTAGAACGGGACAATTGATTATTTATTGCATGATGCAATGGTAGTTTTCTCATGTGATCAGGTTTATTCGGATTGGCGCCCAGATCCACTAGTCTTTGGACTATTCCAACATCTTTACCGTACTCACAAGCTAGACCAAGCATGCTATATCCATTGTGATCAAAAGCGTTAGCAGCCATATGCACTAATTTAGGAGAATATTTTTCTGGTTGAAATGACATCAATAGCTCTGGCCAATTCTCTTTACTGTGGTAAGGGAAAAAAGACATAATTTCATTTAATTGTTCGATTTGTTCTTTTGAAAGCGGTTCGTGGCTGTCGATATAATTTTTTGAATTATTAAAATAATAACGCTTCATGATAAGTCCCTGTTCTTGTTTTTATTAGTCTGAAGCCATTATATACATGATTTTTGCAGTTTTTTGTAGGTTGGATTTATCCGATGAGGAATCAATGTAGTCGCGCTACATTTGTCTTGCAGGTAATTTTTATATTTGATTAAGAACAAGGCCCGACCTACGTAATCTCGTTTGCATGCAAACGGGCTATCTCAATCATGACGATGAATCAATTAGATTTTGTTAATAAAGTTTTACGATTGCACAAAAAATAGTAAAATAAGGTCACATTAAAGAGAGCAGAATTAAATTGATGAATAACACGGCTTTAAAGCAAATCCTCCCGACGATTCATACTTTCGAAGACTATGAACAACTTAAACAGCAAATTGAAAATGATTTGGTGAGAGCGATTATTCATAAGCACCAATTACCCGAAGAATCATTAGTACTTTTCTCTGAAGGGACCAATATCGTCTTTGCATATGGAGAGAGAAAGGTCATTAAAATTTTTCCGCCATTTCATCAAAGCCAATTTGAAAGTGAGCGCTTAGTATTAAAGCATGTGGATGGAAAGCTTTCGATAAAAACGCCTGTACTTGAGTATGAGGGAGAACTATTTGGTTGGCCTTATCTTATCATCAGCAAACTTGATGGAACACTGCTAGAGACCCTTTGGGAAAACATGGCCCACAGTAATAAAATGGTCATTCTTCGTGAATTAGGGACACTTATTCGTGAAGTGCATGCTTTGCCGACTGAGGGGCTTGAGGCTATTGATTGTTATTGGCCGCAATTTCTTGAGAAACAAATAGCGCGTTGCGTAGCGCACCATCAAAAGAAAGGACTGCCAACGACTTTGTTGCAAGAATTGCCTATTTACCTTGAGTCACTCAAAGAAGTATTACCGAAGATAAAAAAACCAGTGATTTTAACTGGAGAATATACGCCGATGAACTTTTTAGTGAAGCAAGCAGATGGCGTTTGGCATATCAGTGGTTTGATTGATTTTGGCGATGCAATGCTTGGTTTGCCACAGTATGATTTGCTTGGCCCAGGTGCTTTTCTGATACAAGGTGACAAGCAATTATTGCGCACATTTTTAGAGGCTTATGGTTATTTGCCATATGAGTTGACAAATAGCTTGAGTTATCAATTGATGGCGTTAATGCTGCTCCATCAATATAGCAATTTGAACATCCAGGTAAGAATTGCAAATTGGCAGGATAAAGTTAGAAACTTGCAAGATTTAGAAAATTTAGTGTGGGGTTTTTACTAGCAGACGCAGCCATTTGCAAGCCAAGGGCTACCTTGTTCAGTTTGTTTTGATCAATAAAAGGCTTGAGAGGTTATATATTGTGCTATAATGGCGCCTTACTCATTATGGGAAATATAAAATGCCAAGAGGTTTGACTGTTTTTGCAGCCAGTGCTGCGGTTAGCTATTCCGAAGATGAATTAAAAAGCATTGCTAAATGGTTTGAAAAGGCAATGATAGATGACCAACATCAAAGAATAATACCATTAAGTGTGCATCTATATAAAAAAGGTTCAAATTATTCTCTTGAGTTAATCTCGGACGAGGCTTCAAGTTTGAAAGAGCTATTCAAATATTACATTGAAAGGAAAGGGGTAGATGTTTCCAATTGTCTGAGAACTATAAATAAAGAGAAGGACACTTATACTATTAGATTACCGCTAAGTGCAGTTGACACGCTTCACTCAAATATAAACAAGCAGCAAGATAAAGCTGACCAAAAAGCACCACATTAGCACGAGTAGCCTGTTTGCGTGTAAACAGGATTTCTGAAGCTAATAATTTACGTGCAAACAAGTATCTGCGGGCACGAGAAAAGTGCCCCTATCGAACACTCTAGCGCTCAAGCAAATTTTACTGACTTTCTACAGGCTTCTCACGCAAAAAATATCATGCTTTACTATATTAACTATTAATATGAACTGTTGAGAATAAGAATGGTCAAGATACTCATGTGCTTAGGCTTGGTTTTAAGCAGCAATTTACTTATTGCTCAACCGGGGGTGCAATCTGGTGCTAATAACGTAATCTCTTGTGGTAGCATGAATGAGATAGAGCGTGTAGGGAAACAAGTAAAAGAATTCTTACAACACGAGTTTTGTGAAACAACCATTGACCCCAAAAAACTTGCTCCTATCAGTCAAAATGTTCTGCAAAAAATTATGACTGCATCATTTCTTGGAGTAGCCCCGCCCCCAAATTGGCAGCAACTAACCGATGATATGATAAACAACTGCCTCAAAAATAATAACCTATGTAAAAAGGAAGCACGGAAGGAATTCGAAGCTTGCATGAAACAGAGAGTTCCGTTTATCTTGCTCCAATTTGGACCTTGGGTTGCTGAAAATTGTTCGCAGCTGAATAAATCATTAATTCAGAAATGGTCAGATAAAAAAGCCATTCTCAAAAAGATAATTGATGAAAGCAAAGTGGATAATCATCTAGGTTTACCATAAAATTTATCAGCAAGCTAACGATGGCGCTATTCATTGTCAAAGGCAATAAGGATAGGGCAGGGTTGCGAATCCGCTTTATTGCATTCTTTTACTAAGCGATGAAGCGATTTTCGTGCCTCCATGAGTTCCTCAATTTGTCCATCTAGTTTGCTAATACGTTTTTGCGCGATGTTTCTTACATGCTCGCGATCATTTTTGGCATCAAGCTCTAATAGTTCTTTTATTTCCTTAAGCGTGAAGCCTGCTTTTTTTGCTGCAAGAATAAAGCGTAAACGACGGATATCATGCTCCCCATAACGTCTAATTTTTACTGAGCTGAATTCTTTGCCAAGAGGGGGGATATTAAGAATCCCTTGGCGTTGATAAAAGCGAATCGTTTCTACACCAACCCCGCATGATTTAGCAAATTCACTAATTGTTTTATGATTCATGATTTGACTCCGTACCATAGTACATACCTTATAGTATTTATAGACCATAGAGCAATGGAGTATTCAAATGAGCAGTTCAACAGTTAAAAAAGCAACCCTTTATCGCATGGTCATGTCAAAACATGTGTGTCCATACGGTCTCAAAGCAAAAAGTTTTTTGCAACGTCAAGGCTATATTGTTGAAGATAAGTGGCTCGTTACCCGTGAGCAAGTGGATGCTTTTAAAGCAGAACATCAGGTGCAAACAACCCCACAAACTTTTATCAATGCAAAGCGAGTCGGTGGTTATGATGATTTACGTCACTATTTTGGAAAAAAAACTCGTGATTCTAAGGAAAAAAGTTATCGCCCAGTAATCGCTCTGTTTGCAATAACCGCACTTATGGCAGCTGCCACAAGCTATGCATTCACTCATACGGTGTTTACAACACGGACTTTAAGTTGGTTTATTTCCTTTAATATGGTCGTGCTTGCACTGTTAAAGCTACAGGATGTCGAAAAATTTTCAACGATGTTTTTAAATTATGACCTACTGGCTAAGCGCTGGGTTCCCTACAGCTATATTTATCCTTTTGCAGAAGCATTAGCTGGGATCTTAATGATTGCAGGAGCCTTGAGTTGGATTTCAATTCCGCTTGCATTGTTTATAGGTACAATAGGTGCCATTTCTGTATTTAAAGCAGTTTATATTGATAAGCGAGAATTAAAATGTGCTTGTGTTGGGGGTGACAGTAATGTCCCTTTGGGATTTATTTCACTCATGGAGAACTTAATGATGATGGGAATGGCTCTGGTAATGTGGATTATGTAATAAAAATGTGTGGTCATTGTCTTGAATTAAAAGCAAAATAATCAAAAAAAAAAATTAATATAACAAAATTATGCTGCAAATCTGGATAAAATAGTGTACAATATGTGACAAAATTTTATCCAATTTAATTTTATCTAAGAGTGCTATGACTGATTTAAACCTTTACAGAAACATTGGTATCTTCGCCCACGTAGATGCAGGAAAAACCACCACTACCGAGCGTATTCTTAAGCTTACTGGTAGAATTCACAAAATAGGTGAGGTTCACGATGGTGAATCAACAACCGATTTCATGGAGCAGGAAGCGGAGCGTGGTATTACTATTCAGTCCGCAGCAGTAAGTTGCTCTTGGAAAGGTACTCGTTTCAACGTTATCGATACCCCAGGACACGTGGACTTCACTGTTGAAGTATATCGTTCACTGAAAGTACTCGATGGTGGTATCGGGGTATTCTGTGGTTCTGGCGGTGTTGAGCCTCAGTCAGAAACTAACTGGCGCTATGCGAACAATTCAAAAGTATCTCGTTTGATTTTCGTAAACAAACTAGATCGTATTGGCGCGAACTTCTTGAAAGTGACCGAGCAAATTAAAAAGGTATTGGGTGCTAATCCTTTAATTATGACTTTGCCAATTGGTTTTGAAGATACCTTCGTAGGTGTTGTCGATGTATTAACCCGTCAAGCGTATGTTTGGGATGAATCTGGCCAGCCAGAAAATTATAAAGTGACTGATGTTCCAGCGGATATGCATGACGATGTTGAAATGTATCGCGCGCAATTAATTGAAACGGCGCTTGAAATGGATGATGAGTTGTTGATGGCTTATCTAGAAGGTGAAGAGCCTTCAATTGAAGAAATTAAGCGTTGTATCCGTAAAGGTACGCTTGAATTAGCCTTCTTCCCAACTTATTGTGGTTCGGCATTTAAGAACAAAGGGATGCAGCTGTTACTTGATGCGGTTGTTGACTATTTACCAGCTCCTCATGAAGTGAACCCACAACCTTTGACTAATGCTGAAGGTGAGCCAAATGGCCAATTCGCTATCGTTTCTCCTGACGAACCATTCCGTGCCTTGGCATTCAAAATTATGGATGACCGTTTCGGTGCGCTTACGTTCGTACGTGTCTATTCAGGAAGACTAAATAAAGGCGATACTATTCTTAACTCCTTTACTGGTAAAACAGAGCGTGTCGGCCGTATGGTTGAGATGCAGGCGAATGAGCGTAATGAGTTGCAAAGTGCTGAAGCAGGCGACATTATTGCGATTGTAGGTATGAAAAACGTTCGCACCGGTCATACTCTTTGCGATCCAAATCACGAATGTACACTTGAAGCGATGGTCTTCCCTGAGCCAGTTATCTCTATTGCGGTTACGCCAAAAGATAAAGGCGCTACCGAAAAAATGAGTATTGCTATAGGTAAGATGGTTGCAGAAGATCCAACGTTTAGAGTTGAAACGGATCAAGATTCAGGTGAAACCATTCTGCGTGGTATGGGTGAATTACATCTTGATATTAAAGTGGATATTCTGAAGCGTACATACGATGTTGAGTTAATCGTAGGTCAGCCACAGGTTGCTTATCGTGAAACCATCACTAAATCGATTCAAGACAGCTATACACACAAGAAACAATCAGGTGGTGCAGGTCAATACGGTAAGATTGATTACACGATTTCTCCAGGAGAGCCAAACACTGGATTCACGTTCATCACTTCTGTTGTGGGCGGAAATGTTCCTAAAGAATTCTTCCCGGCAATTGAGAAAGGGTTCCGTTCAATGATGGATACTGGTACGTTGGCAGGTTTCCCTGTATTGGATGTTGTCGTTAACCTTACTGATGGTGCTTACCATGCCGTTGACTCTTCAGCAATAGCGTTTGAAATTGCAGCAAAAAGTGCATTCCGTCAATCGATTCCAAAAGCTGCGCCGCAATTGCTTGAGCCAATCATGAAAGTTGACGTGTACAGTACTGAAGAAGATGTAGGTAATGTGATTGGTGACTTGAACCGTCGTCGTGGTATGATTTCAGGTCAGGAGCCAAGTGCTGCTGGCGTTCGTATTAAAGCCGATGTTCCTCTTTCAGAGATGTTTGGTTACATCAGTACTTTACGTACCCTTACTTCTGGTCGTGGTCAATTCTCAATGGAATTCTCTCACTACGCTCCTTGTCCAAACAACGTAGCTGAAGCAGTAATTGCCAAAGAAAAAGAGAAGAAAGCCGCAGCTACTGCGTAATTAAATTAGTAACTTTTAAAAAAGCTCTATCAGTTTGTTCTGATGGAGCTTTTTTTATTTAAGCAAGAGGTTGTCGGGCCAAGGCCGACTTACGCTAAAAATTTTTACGATTGAAATCAGAAATATCCTCAAGACTCTCAATATCTTCAAGATTCTCGACATAATTAGGAAGTAGCGTGAGTAATGATTTAATCTGATCTAAACATTGTATCTCTTTATCTATATCAATAAGTGGACTAAATGTGGCGCATATCAATGCTCTTTTCAAAATCATTGCAGCAACATTCTCTTCAGTAAGGTGTTTGTGGGCAATCACCACGTGATATTCCTGAATGCCTGGTACTTTGAAAATTGCATCACCTAAATAAGGCTTTAATATCTTTAACATAGCATCAGCTTTTGCTGAGGTTACCAGCTCAGATACATCATTTTCAGAACGTTTTTCAAATTTAATAGGTGCTGCTGTCCAACCGGGGAGGGCTTTTATTGCCAAAATTGAGTTATAGATTTCAGCTCTTTGATTGAGTAAGCTTTCTGCTGATTTTTCGACCATATTTGGTTCTTTTGATTAATTTATTTACATTATAGGTGCCGTAATATGCCTTTTCAAGGAACCTTTCAGCAGTAATGAGGAGGCGTAGGTCGATCCCTCAGGGCCCGACCTACACGTGTAATCATTTGTAGGGCACACTGCTAGTCGACTTTGAGACTTTCCTTTGAATTATTCTATACTCTACATAGACAAGCTAGAAGGGACGAACTATGACATACACAAGACCTGAGTCTGAAGCAATTGATGATGTGATTATAAAAACTCTGAATAAATTATTAGAACTTGAGATGGCAGGTGTTGTACGCTATACCCACTATTCCTTTATGATCTTTGGTTTTAATCGCATTCCTATCTGTAAATGGATGCGTGATCAGGCCCAAGAGAGCATAAACCATGCTCATTTAATAGGGGAGCTTATTACCCATTTTTCTTATCATCCGACACTTAAAATTGGCAAATTATTAGAGACCCATGAACATAATATTAGAACTATTTTGGAAGAGTCTCTTGAACACGAAAAACAAGGTTTGGTTTTGTATCATCAACTATTACACCATTCAGCACAGAAGTCGGTGTTAGTAGAAGAGTTCGCCAGAAAAATGATTCAAGAGGAAGAAATGCACGTTGGTGAAATATATAAAATGCTTATGTCACCTGATACTTTGAAGGATTAACGACAAACTGTTTGATACTCTTGGACATCTAAGTAATTAATACTAATGAGAGGTAGGTTGGGCCTTGGCACAACAAAATCCATGTTATTCTCTTCTTTATAAACATAAGGACTTAGATCTTCACATCATATTGGCAGAGGGAACCGTAGAATCATAATGTAAATAAAATCGATCGGTATTACAAAGAGCCAGATTGGAACCACGATTTTCCATATACCATTGCAGTTCTTGTTTTTCTTCCTTACTTAAACGATTTGTTGTTTGGTATTCAGTAACTAACTCATTAAGTTTCTCTTTTAATAAAATGATATGTTCTCGTTGAGATGTGGTTAATGGGTTTTTAAAGAAAGCAAATTTATTATCTGCAGAGGAGTGTCGTCGGGTATATCCTTTGGAGTGAATTATTTCTTCATAACATGCCTCAAGAAAATCGAGCTTTTCAGTCATTGAGGAGAAATTACTCATAGATGCCTCCAGTGCAGTTTTTGAGAACGCACTATTCTCATAAGTGCTTTTGAATTCATTGGAAACTTTTTTCAATGCGGCCTTTACCTTTTCAGTATTCCTTTCACCAAACATAGAACTAAGTTGCATGTTAACTAACGTAGGAATTAATTCTTTTACTGAACTTTCATCAATTAATACTTCTTTTCCAAAATTTTTGAATTTAAGGGTGGTTAAATTTTTATCCGCCCCTTTTTTATATTTTCCAAATACCAATTTTTGATCTTGGTCAGTGATTTTTTGATCTTTCGCGGGGATTAACTTATCTCCAAGTGTATCAAGTAGTTTGCAAATTTTTTTAAACTCAGTACTAGAGGTTATACCAAAAAAACGATACTTAAGTGTAAGTATTTCGGTGTGTTTATGATGACTGGCTGCTTTTTCGCCCTTATAAATACTCTCAAGTGCTTTTTTAAAAGCCTCCATTTGTTTAATTAGGATGTCATATGGATAGTCCAAACGCTTAATATCAATTTTATAAAGTTTTTTCCAAACATCACGGTGATTCACCATATTCCAAACTATGGCAAATCCATCATCGCTTAACTGCGGGGGCTCGTTGTTCCTAAATAAATTCGCTTGATCTCTATCCTTACGATGAAGCATTTCTTGGAACAGTTTGGCTCCATTTTTCTCGTTCAAATCTATTTTACGGTATGTAAAACTAAGAAACTCACGGTCTACTAATTCCCACATAGTTTTTGACCATTTTTGTTTCGTATGTTTAAAAATAACCTCATTCATATGATTCAACATCATATTAAATTCGGGCATAATCGTATTATGTACTTTTGCATGGTACACATCATGTTCTGTTACTACAGGCATCGGCGTATCAGCATAACCATGGATGTTTTTTGTAGTTGTTTCAACGCCACTACCACGCATACTAATTGCAGTCGGTCTATAGTAAGATTCAACCCCCTCTTTGACTGCATCAATTTCTACCTTTCCTATTTTTGCTCGATTAGCAGCTGCTCCATTGACTCCATATCGTGCAATTTGCAGCGCTTCAATAACGCCGAAAGGTAGGTGAAGATCATACTCTGCTCCATTATATGTTGCTCTATGCCAAGACCTATTTCTCCGCAGAGAATCTCCTAATTGGGGTGTCTTTGAAGGGGCATCTGGTGAAGAAATAATTTTGGGATTACTTTTTGAAATAAAGAAAACCTGCTCTGATTCGGGGGCAGTTGCAATAAGTAAGTATAATCGAAATAGATGCTCCTTATTAAATTGCTCCCCATATGTACCTCTCACAACAGCTGGAAGCCATAATTCACGAGCTTCTTGGGTAAAGTGCCCATCTTCATCTAGAATTCGAAACGTTTTTTCCAGAGGATATTCTTTTGGAATTTGATCTCTAGCGAGTATCGTGGTCATTTGTTGGCGTGTAATTCTGTTTTGTTTAAAGAGCCACAACGCGTAAAAAGTATGCTCCTCTTTTTTTAAAGATTCATCCTCGAAATCGCCACGTTGAATTGCTTGCGCAACGTGCTCTAAGCCTTCTGCTGTAAGAGTGATATGCTCAGGAATAGTAATTGTATTACCATTTAAAAAGTCATCAAAATCATCAGAATGTAGCGTTCTTTCCTCATCTACAGGGAGTTGATTGGTCTCGTTGTCTCTGAATCCAGGATGTTTGTATTTAGCATTTTTATTTTTTCTAGGATTAAATTGACGCAAATCCGGATTAAAACTTACGTCAACACCGGTGGGAATTTCTGATGAGAAAAAACGGCCAAAAAAAGATTGCCATGCCGCCGTAGCGTCAGCAAATGTATCAATTTCAGCTAAGCCATAATTACCAGGCATAAAAAAACACCCAAAAAAAAGAGCACTTGGTGCATTTATTATACTAATAATTTATTACGGTATTATTAACAAAACGAGAGTTACAAACAGAGAGGGCGAGCGGAGAAGGCAGCGTATGGTTTGATTCTAATAGGGAGAGCTGGGCTTCAGCACCGAAAATCGATGTTTCATTTCATCCATGCTTACTCAACTCTTTATATTGACGTGTAGCCTGTTTGCTCTGCTAACTAAAATGGTTTTTCCATTGATGCTATTGTATATTAAACCTAGAGTTAATACTGAGTAATCAGAAACTCATTCTAAATGTTTATTTCAGGACCTAATTAATAAGGGATTAAACGATGCGATTCACTAAAAATATAGGTTTTATTCTGCTTGCTGTGTACCTGATTATAGTAGCTCTTACTGTCTTGGCTCCTGGAATTGCTATTCCCAGTACCATCACTGCAGTAGTTGCTTTGGTCGCTGCAATTTTTATCCTCATAGGCAGATAAAGACTCCTATAATCTGCACACTTTAATGCGTAGGTCGGGCCTTGGCCCGACAAAATCAATGTTACTCCAAACTAGTTCAATCATTAGTTATAATTTCTTTTCATTTTATTCTTCATTATAAAAGGCAAACTGGCGATGTTGATTGTTTTTGGTGGGTTACCTGGAACAGGAAAAACGACGATTTCTAAAATTATAGCCACGCGTTTGAAGGCGGTTTATCTGCGAGTGGATACCATTGAGCAGGCTTTAGTCAACTTAGATAGTTATCCTGGTTCATTAATCGTTGGTTCTGAGGGGTACTTAATCAGTTATGCGCTTGCTCGCGAGAATTTGGCTTTGGGTTTACATGTAGTGGCTGACTCGGTTAATCCGATTGCTATTACACGTCAAGATTGGCAACAGGTAGCAAAACAAACTGAATCAGATCTAATTGAGGTTGAGCTTATTTGTTCCGATGAAAAAGAACATCGACGTCGGGTAGAAGGGCGCATTGCCGATATAGAAGCTCATAAGTTGCCTACATGGCAAGCTGTTTTAGAGCGAGACTATGAGCCTTGGAAAAGTAAGCAAATTGTGATTGATACATCAAAGAATTTAATTGATGAGTCAGTGGCGATAATTATGAGTTATATCGCTTTGAAGTAAGTTTAAGCTGTGAATACACCGACATTTCCCATATTGATCATTTTAATGGAGTTCGTATAATTCATAGCAAGTTATTCATTGTAAATAAAAAAGAAATAAACCTATGGCCTATACAAATAAATGCCCAGTAACACTTGAACTGCTTACTAAAGAAAATGCTTTTTTAGTCAAGGTTCCGCTATCAAAGGATAACAATAAGTATTACTATATCAGCGATAAAGAAACTTTAGAGAAGCTCACGGCGTGTCCATTTACAAGACGACAAGCTGATTATTATGTGCTCCCCTTATCAGAACTCTTAGGCAATCATAAAACCGCCGATTCTCAAGATGTCGCGAGCAAACTGCTCAAAGACGATGATGCTAATACACTGATTGAAGATAATGCTGCTCTTGCTGCAATTGATAAAGCAAATAAATTTAATTGGCAATTAAAGAATTTCAAAAATAAAACAAACAACCGTGCTGCAACAAGTCAGCGGGCTCCATTGGCTTTTACTAATATCCAAATACCTGCAACTAGGATTTTGCCACCCAATCATCAGTTTATCAGTGATTATAAAGCGGGTTTTTTTAGGCATCCTTTGCCATTGCGATCCGTTTGGGACATTTTTAATGACCTCAGTGGCAATGATTTTAGAAGATATCGTAGAATAGTTAATGAATTAATGAATGATGCTCAATTAGAAGAGCATGACTTAATATTTCTTATGCGTGCTCATAAGCTCATATCTGAGCTTGATGATGGCCGTTATAAAATTGCATTGAATAATGCAGTATATGCTCAGATAACACGATATGTAGCAGGATTTTTTGTGTTAACTAATACCATGTCAATAATTTTAGATTTCGTTAACAATGGTTTTTCATCATCGATGTTTTCCGGAGCTTTGAGCATTTTGCTTCTTGATCGCGTTCAAGATACTCTTGTGCATATATTGAGACAAAATAAGCAGTTCGATGTTATCTCGGCTTTCAATACAATACTTGTTGATATTCCTAAACAATTAACAAGACGCTCTGGTATTGAGAATAGCATAAAAAGCGCGGCATCTAATGCTTATGAATTTGTAAGGACAAATTTAAGTTTTCTCCATAATAAGTTTGTAAAATCAGAGCCTGTACAGTATGAGCTTCCTGATGATTTAGCTCGGGCTTCAAGGCAATTCAACTAGCTTTGGAATGTCGAGCCAAAGCTCGACCTACGTTGAGGTTATTATGCATCCATACACTATTCATCTCGCTCAAAATCATGGGGGAGTACTCCACTACCTCGGAAATAGATACCTCACTCTCCCAGATCTGACAGGACATATGCGTCCAGATAATAGCTGGTTGAATGAGCACTTCTCAGTATTATTAGCAAATAATCAGGGTCAAAAATACAAGAAAGCAATTGAACCCTTCGCAGGCTCTGCTTCTTGGAGTATGGCGGCAATGGAGATTGGCTTTGCTGAAGAGTACATCATCAATGACAGTAATAAAGTGCTAATGCAGACACTGCAACTCATTAAAAATAAGCCAGGGATTATCAAGGAATCCTATACCAAATTGATAAATGACTTTGATGCCGCGCCATCAAAGAAAGCGTTTTTCCTTGGGGTATTGGCGCATTACAATCAGCTAACTGTTGACGAAGAAAAAGCATTGCTACTGCCCTTCATCATTAATCATTCATGGGGTGGAATCCTTTTTTATGATCAGGACCTTAATCTTATCTATCGTGAAGGTGAACTATTTGAGGGAAAAAAAGCCGACCGCTTTTTGGAGAAGGCGAACTTATCTTTAGCGCAGTTTATCAGTGAAGTTGACAGGGCCTCTAAGTTACTTAATACCAATCGGGTTACATTCAAAACCGGTGATTTTATAGCGACAATTGCTGATGCAAAACCGGGCGATTTTGTGGGAATGAATCCACCTTACCCTGAGAACGAGCGTTCTATTTCCGAAAAAATAGGGATGTATTTGGAACTTTATGCGCCTGAAAAAATGCACCACAATTTAGTGCAAATTCTTCAAGATCTTGAAAGGCAAGGTATACATTACTATATGACTTATGGGTGTTATAACCCCGAATTTAAAAATTATGTGATACGTAATGAAAACCATCAGCCCATTAATTATTTTCGTGTTTTAGGCTATGAACAGTGTGTTTTTGGAGTATTTCTTGATCAGATGTATTTTTCTTCTCAATTTTCGATCCCAAGCAATGTGTGTATATTCAAAGCAGAGGATGTTTTGAGGGGCCAAGATTTAACTCTTGAAGAAGCACTAGAACAATTTAAGCGGTTAGAAAAACTCTTGTGACATCAATTAAGGGAGCTTTTCTGTTTGCAGCGCATTCTCGATTATGCTAAGAAATTCTCTACGATTGGGCCAATTGGTCTGTTATTGCCTCTTTTTTTAAGAGGATTCATCAGACGCACGCGATCCTCTATATCTCTGATGATGGCTGTGAACGCGAGTAATCCACCTACGTTAATTTTGGATATCGCGATTTCTACCGGCAATAATATTCGATCACGATGCTCGTCCATAAATGAGATTTCGCTCGTTCATTTGCCTCGAACGAACGGGAGAGCGTGCAAATTAAATTGCATTATATTGCCAAACAATTAAAAAATAATCCTGTAAATTCCTGCTGTCTATTGGCGTTATGAGACAGGTTGGATGGTATTTAAGCCTACGTAACAATCGTAGGTCGGGCTTGATCCGACAAAATCAAAGTCACTCCTCAAACCACTACAGTGCTATTTCTAGGCATAAATGGATGCTCATAAAATGAGCAGTATGTTTTTGTAAAAATATCAACCCTTTACTATTATAGTTATTATATTGCCTCGTAAATGGAATTTAAGAATGCCTCGACAAAAAGAAAAAAAGGATGTTGGGAACAATGGCGGATCGTTTGATCTCCCCAAAAGTCATGTCTCAATGGAAGATAGATTGCGCGATATTCTCGAAGCGATTGAGTCGGTACGGCGAGGTGACTTATCCAAGCGCTTAAAAAAAGATCACTATGATATTTTTGGAGAAATAGCGGATTCCTATAATAGCATGATGGAAGGATTAAGTAGCTTTACTTCAGAAGTTACTCGTGTCGCTCGTGAGGTAGGTACCGAAGGTAAATTGGGCGTCAAGCACAAGTTCCCGGTGTTACAGGGACGTGGAAAGAATTAACCGACAATGTGAATGCGATGGCGGCAAATTTAACCAGCCAGGTGCGCAATATTGCACAAGTCACCACTGCTGTTGCCAGTGGTGATCTCAATCAAAAAATTACTGTTGAAGTAAAAGGCGAAGTACTGGAGTTGAAAAATACCATTAACAAGATGGTTGATAATTTAAGATCGTTTTCTGGTGAGGTAACACGGGTTGCAAAAGAAGTAGGTACCGAAGGGAAATTAGGTGGGCAGGCGCAGGTTCCTGGCGTCACCGGCACATGGAAGGAGTTAACGGATAATGTGAATGCGATGGCGGCAAATTTAACCAACCAAGTGCGTAATATTGCACAGGTTGCGACTGCAGTTGCTAAAGGTGATCTGAATCAAAAGATAACGGTTGAAGTCCAAGGTGAAATGCTGCAACTGAAAGAAACCCTGAATAAGATGGTGGATAGTTTGACCATCTTTGCTTCAGAAGTAACACGGGTCGCCAAAGAAGTGGGTACGGAAGGAAAGCTTGGTGGGCAAGCACAAGTGCCTGGTGTGACTGGTACGTGGAAAGAATTAACCGACAACGTGAATGCGATGGCGGCAAATTTAACCAGCCAAGTACGTAATATTGCTCAAGTTGCGACCGCGGTTGCAAAAGGGGATTTGAATCAAAAGATTACTGTAGAAGTATTAGGGGAAGTGTTGCAACTGAAAGAAACAATCAACAAGATGGTCGATAGCTTAACGATTTTTGCTTCAGAAGTAACGCGGGTGGCCAAGGAAGTGGGTACGGAAGGAAAGCTTGGTGGGCAAGCACAAGTGCCCGGTGTGACCGGTACGTGGAAAGAATTAACCGACAACGTGAATGCGATGGCAGCAAATTTAACCAACCAGGTGCGCAATATCGCGCAAGTCACAACAGCTGTAGCGAGCGGTAATCTAAATCAAAAAATTACTGTTGAAGTAAAAGGCGAAGTATTGGAATTAAAAAACACCATTAATGATATGGTGGATAATTTAAGATCATTTTCAGGTGAGGTAACGCGGGTAGCAAAAGAAGTAGGTACTGAAGGAAAACTAGGTGGCCAGGCGCAAGTGCCTGGTGTGACTGGTACATGGAAAGAATTAACCGATAATGTGAATGCGATGGCAGCAAATTTAACCAGTCAGGTGCGTAATATTGCACAGGTTGCAACTGCGGTGGCTGATGGTGATCTGAATCAGAAAATTACGGTTGAAGTCAGTGGAGAAATTCTGCAGCTTAAAGAAACACTGAACAAGATGGTTGATAACTTAAACCTTTTTGCCGCTGAGGTAACGCGAGTTGCGAAAGAAGTAGGTACTGAAGGAAAATTAGGTGGCCAGGCCTCAGTGCCAGGAGTAGGCGGCACTTGGAAAGAATTAACCGCAAACGTGAATGCGATGGCGTCTAACCTTACTGATCAAGTGCGTAATATTTCAAAAGTTGCGGTCGCAATTAGCGCAGGGGATTTGACGCAAAAAATTACCGTTGAAGCCAAAGGCGAAGTATCACTTCTAAAAGAAACCATCAATAAAATGGTTGATGACCTCAATCGCTTAGCCAGTGAGGTATCGCGTGTGGCGCAAGTAGCGGGTAAAGAAGGTAGATTAAATGAGCGTGCTAATGTTGAGGGGGTTGGCGGTAGTTGGAAAGATATTGTTGATAAATTAAATAATCTCCTTAATTCAATTGCTACACCAGTACAAGAGGTCATTCGTTTGGCAGTTGCGCTTTCTATGGGGGATGTGTCGCAACGCGTCAGTATTGAAACTCAGGGTGATATTAGAACGTTATCTGATGCATTGAATAAGTCTTTTGATGATTTAGGCGCGTTAATTCGTTTTGCGATGGATAGTTCGACCAAAGTTTCTGGCGCATCAGTACAGCTCGCAGATATTTCCAAGCAAGTGAGCAATACGTTGCAGCAAGCTGCAAGCACGACGCAACAAATCGCTGTTGGTGCGAAAGAACAGGCGAAAAAATTGGAGTCAAGTACACGAATCGTTACGGAACTCTCTAAATCGATTCAACAAGGGGCCACAAATTCACGCACAGCAGCGGAAGTAACTCAAGAGGCAGCAAAATTGGCAAGCAGGGGTACTGATGCAGGAAAACAAGCGGCAACAAGGCTCAAATCTATTGATGATATTGTGAAGTCGAATACTGACACTGTAAAAGATCTGGATAAACGAGCTAAAGAAATTGGGGTAATCGTTGGTACGACTAAAGACATCGCCGACCAAACTAACCTTCTGGCTTTAAATGCGGCGATTGAAGCGGCACGAGCTGGTGAGGCAGGGCGTGGGTTTGCTGTAGTGGCTGACGAAATTCGCAAGCTTGCTGAAGGTACCAAAAAAGCAGCGGTGCAAATTGAGGGCATGGTTAATACCATTTTGGAGTCGACTACTCAGGTGGTTGAAGGTATGACCACAGGTACACAGAAAGTCACTGAATCAATCGATATTGTCAATGAAGCGCTCAGTGTTCTTGGACAAATTAGTTCTGGAACCCAGGAAATTACCATCAAGGCACAAGAAATTTCTACTGCAACATCAGAGCAAGCGAAGGCGGCCTTAGCCGTTGCAAAAACAACAGAAGAAATCTCGGCAACATCAGAGCAAGCAGCAGTTGGTGCTGAACAAATGTCCTCATCAATTCAGCAACAAACGGCCAGTATGCAACAAATGACGGTGTCTGCTTCGAATTTATCAGTTCTGTCTGATGAGTTAAGAACTGCATTGAAACGATTTAAAGTGGCCTATATGGCTTCTGAAACACATGTGCTCAGGAGTGAATAATGCCGAATAGATCTTCATTATCGCTTAAAATAAAAGAACAACAATTGATACAACTTATCGTATTTCGGACGGGCAATGAAGAATTTTGTATCCCCATCCATGACGCTCAAGAAATTATCAAGGTAGTCCCTATTACACCTATTCCTGACTCGCCTTATTTTATGCGCGGATTAATCAACGTGCGAGGTGATGTTGTTGCTATTATTGATATTAAGACTCTTTTTTTTCTTCCCACGACCGATAATGATAATCCAAAGCACATTATCATCACCAAACAAAAAAGTGGAATTTTTGGGTTAATGGTTGATGAGGTCGTAGAAGTGTTACGCGTAAGCGGTGCGGATATTAATCAAAATCCTTCGAGCCTTATAAATATTCATGAAAAATATGTGAATGGGGTAGTTATTGATGAAAATCGCTTAATCATTTTATTAGATTTAGCGAGCATCTTAGCCCAAGAGGAACTGACAAAGTTATCAGCTGTAGAACGTACTTAAAAGTATGGTTGTAAGCGTTCACGACAATACGTCATCCCCAATGGTGCTCAAATTAAGAAAGCACTCCTTGGGATGCCGAGATGGTGAGATCGCTCCAGAAATTTCGAAAGAATTAAGAGAGTGGGTGCAGCAGATCCCAGCTGAGGAGAGTATGATGGGTAAGACCGTGATGATTGTAGATGATTCCAGTTTCATGCGGACAATTTTAAAAGATATTTTAAATAGACATTTCGCAGAGCTTGATATCATAGAAGCTGATGGTGAAACAGCTGCTTTACTTCAGCTTAAAACTAAGTCACCCCATCTCGTGCTGTTAGATGTGATCATGAATGCAAGTGAAATAGAAGGAGTAAAACTTTTAGAGCAGATTCATGATCAATATCCACTCATCAACGTCTTAATGATTACCTCTGTTGGTCATGCATCGATTAAGGAGCAATGTAAATCCCTTGGTGCGAAAGGATACATCCAAAAACCATTTGAGGTTGAAGAAATTACAAGTGAACTAAAAAAATATTTATAACTCACCATAGGTGGCGTTCATGAATGATGATATGAACAAATACATAGAGGATTTTCTTAGTGAGGCAAATAATCATATCAAAAATATGAATTTGACACTTATTGATTGGGAAAAAGCTCCAGACAATAAGAAAAACCTCCAAGATATTTTTCGTTTTGCTCATACGTTCAAAAGTATTTCTGCAACAATGGGGTTTCAAAAAATAGCCAATTTAAATCATGCTATTGAAGATTTATTAGATGCGATTCGCACTCAAAAAATTCCACTCAATAAGTGTATTAATCTTTTATTTAATTGCTTTGATTTTTTAAAAGAAAGCTTAAAAGAAATCTCAGAAGGAAAGCCTGAGCCTGCTACAGAGACACTGATTCAACAAATTAAATTGGTATTATCGCATGATGAGAAACAAATGGCTGATCTCTCAACGCTCAAATCGTTGGGTACTCTGGAAGCAGTGACAAGCATCGAGGTAAAAGTTGACCGTCTCGATAAGTTACTCAACCTGACGAAAGAATTACTCATTAACAAAATGAGGTTAGAAAGTTTAAGCGAAACGATTCAATCCTCAGAATTAACTGCAACTGTGGGTATTCTGAATCAAACCCTCAATGAGTTACAGTATCATGTCATGCAAATTCGACTCGTGCCTGTAGGATTTGTTTTCGATCGTTTTTCACGCATGGTCAGAGATCTTGCGAAACAGCAAAAAAAACAAGTGACATTGCATACAGAAGGTAGAGACATCGAGGTTGATCGCTCACTAATCGATGCGATAAGTGAGTCTCTTGCGCACTTAATCAAAAATGCGATTGATCATGGCTTAGAATCCTCTGATATGAGAAAGGCGAAAAAGAAAGCTGCGGAGGGAAGTATTACATTAAGTGCAAAACATCAAAAAGAGTTTGTAGTTATTGAAGTGAATGATGATGGTGCTGGACTTGATCTGGAGTCCATCAAAAATATTGCGATACGCCGTAATTTATTACCAACAAGCGCAGCAAAACTAGAAGTTACAAATGCTATCTTTTCTGGGATTTCTACTACTGAAAAAGTGACGGATATTTCAGGAAGAGGGCTAGGCTTGTCTATAGTCAAACAGACAATTGAATCCATTAATGGGACGATTGCTGTCGCCACTGAAAAGGGAAAAGGAACTCAATTTACGATAAAAATCCCACTAACCTTAACTGTTATTCTTGTTTTATTAGTGCGTCAAGGCAAGCAGATTTACGCGCTCCCCTTAAACAGTATCGAGCGTTTAATCAATATATCGCGTCAGGAAACAGCAAGCCTCTTGCATCAAGAAGCTTTTGTATATGAGCAAATAAACGTTCCTCTGTTGCGTTTATCCGTTCTCTTTAGAGAAAAAGTAGTGATAGAAGAACGGCAATCCATTGTTGTCTTAAGAAAAGAAGAAGAACTATTAGGTTTAATTGTAGATACGTTGCTTACCACTGAAGAAATTATTACCCAACCTATCAATCCAAGCCTTCGCGGTAGTAAATTATTCTCTGGCACGGCATTATTAGGATCAGGAGAGACGATTTTAATTGTAGATATCGATGAACTTTTTCTATGTTTAAAATCAAAACATGCAGGATGAGTCATTATGAAGATAGAGAAACGATTCAATGAATTAATGAGCTTTGCGGCATCAGAAGCAACCTTTGCATTTTCAAAATTATTAAACCAGCAGATGACGCTGGCAGGCACTGACGTCAGTGTGCAAGTATGTGAGGTCCAAAGTAGCATTAAGGAGAGCATCAAAGAAGAAGTTGCCCAGATTAATCCCAACTTGGGAGGTGCTGTCATTATGACTACCCCATTGCTTGGTACTTTAGAGGGTTTTGGTTCATATATTTTACCAAGAACTTCTGCTTTAAAAATCTGTGATGTGCTTTTGCATAGAAACCTTGGGTCAACTATTCAATTAGGAAGCCTTGAAGAGTCTGCTCTATTGGAGTCGGGAAATATAGTTGTTGGCTGTTTTTTAAATGCTTTAGGTTATGTGTCCGTATTAGATAATATTTTGCATAAAAAAATGACTCTTACGGTTAGCGCCGATAATGAGATTCCTAATTTAAGTTATATAAGCTCTAAAAGTGAATATAGAATTCGTGTTAGCTTTTATATGAAACATATCGTTCAAGAGGATCATCAGTGTGCTGATATTGATGGGATTTGTGTTTTTTTCTTTGACAGTGCTAAAGTGACAGAACGATTAAATATGCCACACAATCCTGAAAAGAGTTGGTGAACTCATAATAGATTGTCACTGCTTTTTTCGGTAGAGGGTTGTGTTTCTTGCATTTCCCTATTAATAATAAATTAATATTAAAATGTTATTATTAAGTTGTAGCGATATCATCTCCTAGGTTATAAATCATACACTATCGCTACTTTAAACTTTTCTATATACAAACATCAAAAACATAACCGGTGTTATCTCGAGTGACGCGAAACCCTGCCATCTATTCTTTTTTCTCATACCCCTGATTGATACATCGAAACCAGCTTTGCTTATTGGATTGAATGACACGTAATAGTTATTTAATCATTTTTTACTATAATTAAACAAAAAGCATCCTTTTATAGGGGACAAATCCTATGATATTCAAAATTGCAGGTGTGGCTACGACACTTAGCTTTGATGTACTACAGGATGTCATTTTGCGCGCATTAAAAAGCGAAGGTAAAGAATTTACGATTGAGGTTTTTGATGAGCGTGATAATCATATAGCCTCTGCACTCATCGATGTATCTGGTTCATCTGTTGCACTTGACGAACTACCTCTTACAGAACATTTTAAAAACACTCACATAGACAATCCAACGGCAATTGTTGCGCAAAAAAATACAATTCTAGCTGCCTTAACGAACTCACTAACACAACTCAATGACGAAATTAAAAGACAGCCCGGACGGGTGGCTGAGCAACTTGTTAAGTACCGAGAGCTTTTTATGTATTACCCTTTTGAGGCATCGGCACTACATCAATTTATTCATAACAATAAAGAATATCAAAGCGTCTTTGAAGCGTTTTTACCCGGATTCTCTCAACTGAGCACAAAGGAATTTCAAACAGCATTAGGAGGTCTTTATGGAGAATTCGTTTCTCGAGAAAAAGACCTTGCTTCAACTCTAATCGATGAAGAACAAAGAAAAGATATTGTTCGCAAGTCTGAAGCGAGCGTCGCTCGTAAACAAGGAGAAATGGCCGCTTTCCTTGCTGCCCCCCAAAATGTACCTATGCTTGTTTTTTTGGCTGGTGAATTACCAAAATTCGCAGTCGCCGCTGCAGCTTGGGATAGCTACTCGAGAAGCGCTCAAGAAAAGCATGCTCAAAAGCAAAAAGAACTCGAGGAGCAATTTAATCACGCCAGGCAAAAAGAAATCTTAGCAACTGATACGCGTTTGCAAACGTATGCTCGAAGTGTGTTGGGCTTATACATTAAACAGTTCCCGGAACAATACAAGGAAGCTACCAGGATTGATATCCCAGAGCAGTTTTTAAAACATGCAGGCATGAGGCAAAAAATTATAAAGCTATTATTCCCAGCCGAACCTAGAATGGACCTAACTAAACCTTTAAAACAGCCTGATTTTGAACACGTGCTTGCATTAATTAATAATGATTCTTTGGTCAACAATCCCAAATTGATGGATTTATATGTTCATGAATATATTGACAACTATTCTCACAAACAAAATTTCAAAGAGTATAACCTGTCCTATCTGTTTTTAGATAAATTTCATATGAGCGAGAGCACGTTTGAAAAGACTAATCTTGCAAATTCAACCTTATCCAATGGCCGCTTTTTCAATGCAAGTTTTGAGAAAGCCATTTTAACTAATGCTGATTTACACGGCTCTGACTTTTCTTTTGCCAATTTTTCGGGCGCAGATTTGCGTGGCGCAAATCTCAAGGGAGCCATACTCGATTATGTCCACTGGGGGCGTGCTGTACTTTCTGAGAGTACAGTAATTGATTGGGATAAGTATGGTGCAGATATCATATTAAGCCAGTTAAAAGCTATTGGCCAGGCAACGGATTTAAATAGAGCGCAACAAAAGGCGGAAGCGAAACAGTGTATCAATTTGATTTTACCCAAGATCAGTTCGAATAAATCTTTATTAAAACTGGTTGCGCTTATTGAGGGTAAACACAAGGACTACGCATACCTTAGAGAGGAACAAGCGCAGTGGCGTTTTAACCAATATGGAAATACGAGAACATGGTCAACCATCATTGGCCGAATTAAGGAACAGTTAGACTGCAATGTTGCCCTGGAGGGTAAAAAGCAAGAAGAGGAAAAGGAGAGCTATACCGGAGAAGAGTACAAAACCTTTCTTAAAATCATGGACGAGCATCGAGGCCGAGGGTTTGGATCTGTTTCTCATTCCAAATTATATGAACATTTTTCTGAGGATGAGCTGAATGGTATACAATCAATGAAGATTTCTAAAAAATAGATGTCAATGTAACCATACTAGAGTAAGTCACACACTTTGTTCGTAATCACATCTTCTCAATGTGTACAAATACCGATATAATTGCACAACGATTAAAAAGCATTCTGCTCATAAATACAATCGTCTATTATCCTGATTTAAGAAGAAGCCATCATGCTATCCAGGTTATTTCAGCTACCACTTGTAGCGCTCATTGTTATCTCACTATTGGGTTGCTGTATGGAAATCGACATTTCCTTGCCCAGTTTTCCTAGCATTATGACGTTTTTCGGCAGCACAGAAGCACAAGTCCAAAGCACTTTAAGTCTTAATTTTTTAGCATTCTGCCTTTCTGGTTTGCTCTATGGTCCATTATCTGAAGCTTTAGGACGACGTGGTTTAATGCTTTTTGGAGCAACCTGTTTCTTAATTGGGGCAGTTGGTTGTGTGTTTTCATTTTCGATATACCAATTAATGTTTTGGCGTTTTATTCAAGGTTTGGGCGCAAGTAGCACGGTAGTGATGGGGTTTGCCATGGTCTCGGATCGGTATCATGGCGAAGTGGCTGTACATTATATTGGTAAAATTAATGCTTATGTTACTATTTTTATGGCAGCAGCGCCTATTTTAGGCAGTGCCATTATCAACTATTTTACTTGGCGCGCTAATTTTTCCTTCGTAGCTATGATTGCTTTGATTTCATGGTTTTTTTTGATATGGCAATTACCGGAAACCAAAACTGAAAAACAACCTTTAAAAGTTTCGACCCTCTTTAAAGACTATTGGACGGTTTCCACACATGGGCCGTTTTTAATTTATGCCAGCATGCCCAATATGTTAGTTACAGCTTATTTAACTTTTGTCGGTAGTGCGTCGTTTTATTATATTAACACCTGTAAATTAACTTATTTCCAATTTGCCATGCAGCAAGGATTAATTGTCTTACTCTTTTCGCTTACCAGTTTTTATGCTGAAAAAGTGATCAACCGAATTGGAAGCCGAAAAGCAGTTCATTTAGGGATGATGTGTTGTGCTATATCTATTGTGCTTTTTACTTATTTCGCATTCCAGTATCCTGATTCACCACGTTTGATCACTTTTGCCATGTGCTGGTTGGCTGTGGGCTGCGCATTTCCGATGAGTGTGATTTTTGCACAATCTTTGGAAATTTTACCGAATCTCAAGGGTGTGTGCTCTTCATTCATCATGTCAACGCGTTTGTTTATTTCATCTGGAGCTGTTGCTTTAACGGGCCTTTTATTTGATGGCTCGATGCGCCCCGTAGTCCTTGTTATTGATGGGGCTATCATTTTAGGATTGGGCATGTATTTTATCATAGAACGCAAAATGCTTCCTAAAGACAGCCTAGTAAATGCCGCTTGAGATTCTTTGTATTGTAGCCTGGGTGAAGCGACGCGGAACCCGGGGAACAGCGTTTGATTTTTTATCTGCAATTCGGGCTACGGCTTTTCCTTCACCCAGGCTATTTTTTGACTGCCAGCAATCGTGGTAGCTGCCTTAAATTTTTAATTGATGGGCCTGTTTGTTTTTATGAATTGATTGTGTTAAAAGTCATGTACCTAATGCTGCAATAACGCTGCAAATATCCTTTATTATCAAGAGATTTTCATGGATGAAAATAATAATAAATCCCTAACTTTCCGTGTTTGGGTAGTCTGTGCGCTGGGTTTGTTTATTGATGGTTATGATTTATATATTGCTTCAGTCGCAGAGCCATTCATTAATGCGATATATCATCCTTCTGCGCTTATGATTGGTCTTACGCAGGCAGCAGCGCCTCTCGGTGCAGTATTCGGTGCAATCATTGTTGGGCGATTGGCGGATATGCTGGGTAGGAAAAGCATGCTCATTATCAATCTTATTTTTTTTGTATTTATTGCTATTTGTTCTGCTTTTGCCTGGAGTATCACTTCTCTTTGCATTTTTCGATTTCTACTTGGTTTTGGCGTTGGTGCTGATTATCCCATTTGTGCCGCCTACTTGGCCGAAATGATCCCTGCTCAAAAAAGTGGACAATTTATTGCAACTGCTATGTTTATTAATTGTCTTGCTTCGCCAGTAGGCGTAATTGTTGCCTGGTTTTTATTTAAACTACATCCTCAGCTTGATGTCTGGCGGTGGATATTTGCTTCAGGGGCAATTCCTGCGATAGTAGGGCTGTTATTCAGAGCCAAGTTACCAGAAAGTTTTTTATGGAAAGTCCATCAAAATTTAAAACCGCAATCAAAACGTTCTGTTTTGACACATTACCGACTGATTTTTTCTCCAAGAATGATAAGAGTTACTCTGTGCCTTTGTTTTTGCTGGTTTTTATTAGACATATCCTATTATGGAATAGGACTATTTACTCCTTACGTGTTACACGCATTTAATCTGTCTAGTGACGTTAATTTCCTGAGTGCACAAACTGAGGTACTGAAAAGTACTTTAGTGGTCAATGTTTTTGTGTCCTTAGGTGCTTTTGCCGTTATTTTTTTTGTTAATCAAGTACCGCTGATTAAACTGCAGCGAATAGGATTCTTTTTTTCATTTTTGGGATTGCTAATCCTGAGCATAAGCTATCTGTTTCCAAGCCTCGGTATTATTTTTACCGGGTTTATATTATTCAATTTTTTTATAAACTTTGGTCCAGGAATTACAACGTATCTTTTGCCAGCAAAGATCTATAGTCCTGAGTTTAAAGCTACAGGGCATGGCTTAGCGGCAGGGACTGGAAAATTGGGAGCATTTATTGGAACTATATTTTTACCAATTTTCCAAGCCCGACTGGGTATCTATCTGACATTAGCTATTCTTGCTAGCACTCTTTTGCTGGGGTGGTTGTTCACAAAATGGCTAGAACAAGAAGAAAATAAATTAACTAATTTCTCGGATTCAATTTCTGAAAGTACATTGTTATCAACGTCTTGAAAGGTGAAATTATGGATTATCAATTGAGTGAAGAACAACACCGTTTTTGGAAAGAGCAGGGATTTGTGTTCATATCCAATTTTCTTTTTGGGGATATGAAACAACAACTGCAAAGGTGGTGTGATGAGTTAACATCCTGGCCTGAAACACCAGGAAAATGGATGAAATATTTTGAAATGAATGCCCAGGGAGAACGTCAACTTTGTCGCGTTGAAAATTTTATTGATTATCATCAAGGAATGCATGAGGTTGCCAATAGTGTGCGCACTATAAACTTAGTATCTTCATTAATGGGAGAGCAAGCTGCGATTTTCAAAGAAAAAATTAACTATAAATTTCCTGGTGGCGGGGGATTTAAGCCACATCAAGATGCTCCGGCGTTTATTAGTTTTAAGCAGCGTTTTCACATCACAATGATGGTGGCTATAGATGATTGCACTTTAGAAAATGGGTGTTTGCAAGTGGTTAAAGGCGGTGCGAATAAGCCGACAATTCTTCCTCAAGAGGCTGACGGTTCCATTAAAAATGAGATGGCTTCCAAATTTCACTGGTCTCCAATTGAATGTAAGACAGGAGATATTATTTTATTTGACTCCTATCTACCCCATTATTCTGAGCCTAATCGCAGTAATAATCCTCGTCGGGCAATTTTTATTACCTTTAGTAAATTTTCTGAAGGTGGGTTTAAACGTGATGCCTATTATAAGGACAAGCGAGAACACTTTCCGCCTGACTGTGAGCGTGACCCCAATAAAGATTATTCAGCAGGCGCTGCCATTTATAATGTTGCTAATCCTATTTCTGAAGTGATGCTATGAATACCATAAATTATATTGATCAAAAAATTGATAAGGTTTTTCACTATTTATATGATGCTAAAAATTTGGATTACATAGGAGAGCCTGTTTCCCAATTTGAACATGCACTACAGTGTGCTTATTTTGCCGAGCAAGCAGGGCATAGTCAGGAAGTCATTCTTGCATGCTTATTTCATGATATAGGACATTATGTTTTGGACAATCAAAATAGGATGGCTGATTTAGGTGTAGTACATCATGAATGGATAGGGGCGAGTTTAGCCTATGGGCTAGGATTCTCTGCAAAAGTTGCTTTGCTCATTGGCCATCACGTGAATGCCAAGCGTTATCTGGCAGGAAAGAAAAAAGAGTATTTTGAGCGTTTATCTGCAGCAAGTAAAAAAACGCTTTTTTTTCAAGGCGGGGTGATGCTTGAAGAAGAGATGGTGCTTTTTGAAAAAAATATCCATTTTAAAGACATATTACGTGTGCGGGTTAATGATGAAAAAGCCAAAGAAATGGACATAGAGATCCCCGACCTTACTTATTATCGCCCTTATTTATACAGGCATTTTGAGGAAACTGAGAGAACAACTGAGAGCATAATGCTCCCCGATTATGTTGATGATAAATGGGTAGAGCAATTTAAAGCATTTCTGGAGAGTGAATGCTATGAGAAAGCGAGTATGTTGGGTTGAATAACCCAACTATCCTAAGTGCATTAATGCGCCTATAAAAGATAAAAGAGGATTTGGCACTTCATGTGCAACGGGGGTGGCTGGAGTAAACAAATAAAGAATAAGTGTTATCAGAAAAATCAGTGCAGAAACATAAAATATAATTTTTACTGGAGATTTTGCTGAAGGATTTGTTCCTTTCTGTCTATATTCGATGACCCCTGAAATAATTGCTATAACTAAAAAAATAAAAGCTATTTTCAACATTTTATCTTTCCTTTTACAGAGTTAAGGATCATTCATCGCATTTTATGTAAAAACAAAAAAAGCGTGAGTACATTAAAAATACAACTGCTTATTAAAGAGTATAACAACGATTTTTAAAGAGTGCTTGGATATGCAATAATTGTTCTTTATGAAAAAATATCGATCTATTTAAAAAAAATGTTAAAATAGAACCTGATCGTGTAAGCCGGTTGCCCGATTATCCCTCAAGGGCCAAGAATAAATGCACATGCAAACAACTCGTGAAAAAAAACAACTGTGGATTATTTTACTTATTGTCTTAATTAGTTTTGTCGGTTCCTCCATCGTTTATCCTATTCTTCCACCTTTGTTTTTACAATCTACCGATCAATTAATTATCTCTCCGGAATGGAGTGAAACGGGTAGACGTATTTTACTGGGGCTAACTCTCGCGATTTTTCCTCTGGGACAATTCATTGGCGCTCCTATTCTGGGAAGAAATTCTGACTTGTATGGACGCAAAAAAATACTGGTCCTTAGTTTGGCTGGAAGTGTGCTCGGGTATGTGTTGACTGTCATTGCGTTTTGGATAAACAGTTTTTGGCTACTATTATTTAGTCGCTTTTTAACAGGATTCATGGAGGGTACTTTTGCTGTTGCAAGGGCATTGGCGTCAGAACTGACTACCATTAATAAGTTTGTAAGCTTTGGGCGGATCAACAGTATGGCTGGTGTTGGTTACATTATTGGACCAATCATTGGTGGCTTATTATCCAACTCACAACTTGTGCCTTGGTTTTCATGGTCATTTCCTTTTACTGTTGCAGCACTTGCGTCAGTGATAACTTTAGGACTTGCTTGGTGGAAATTGCCGGAGCATAAAGCCACACGCACACCCCAAAAAGAATCTATACTAAGACAACTCAATATTATCCAACAATTCAAACTTTTGTTGCAGCAACACCCGCATTTGAAACCGTTACTTATTATCAGCACGTTGTTTACTTTTGCAGTAGATATGTTTTATGAGTTTGGTCCGGTTTATCTGGCCGGAAAATGGCTCATGTCACCCAGCATGATTGCGCTGTATAATGCTGTTTTATCCGCGGCACTTGCTATAGGCGCTTCATGGCTTCCACGTCTTCTTTCAAAACACCTACCTATTCATAAAATTATTATTTTGGCCATGCTAGCGACTACTTTGATTTTTGCGGCGATGATTGCTTTGCAAAATCCCATAGCGATGTTTTTCTTTTTTGCGCTCATTGGATTTAGTATTACCAGCGTTGTAACCACTTTGACAATTCACATCTCAAATAGGTCACATGCAACCATTCAAGGTGAAGTCATGGGGGCGCAATTAAGTTTGCGCACGCTAGGTGATGCCATTATTTGTTTTGCCGGTGGTTTATTGATTGTTTTATCCATTATTTTGCCCATTATTTTATGTAGCCTCACTGCATTGACCGCCTGCATTCTCTGTTTGATGTATTTAAAACCGAAGGTCGAAGAGTTTAAGAAGGATTCACTTACATCGTAAGTGTTTGTTTGATCAACTATACCTGGAATATCACTGCAAAGCTTCTAGATGTTTGTATGGCCAAGTTTTTCCTCAATTATGGTGGTCCAGGAGGTTACTATTTTGCATCTGACTCAAGAGAATATCGTTAGTAATGAAATAAGTTGGAAACTTTTCTCTATTATGATTTTTCATCCATTGAGGTGCTGCAAAACGCATCTTTATTTTCAAATTGTTCTAATATTTATAATAAGCAGTGTGATATTTGGAGAAAACAATGCCTAGTGTTGCCGAGGAATTAATTAAAGAGCGTAAAATAAAGCAGCAGATAGCTCAAGAGGCCTATGATGCGGAAGTGCTTAAGTCAATATTAGGCCAAAAAAAAATACAAACCGTTTATGAGACTATGCTCAAAGATGGTAGTGCAGATCCTAGTAAGTTTTTGAGCACTATGGAGAGTTCCGAAAAAGCCGCTCATGCTGCTGCACGGGCGAAGCATGAGTTGAATAATGCTAAAGCTGAGGTAGCTCATGGAGAGTATCTGAAAGAGAGAGAGGGCTTAGATGCTCAAAAAAATACGCTTGAGCAACAAGGTAAATTTACTGCGGAAATGCGCAAAGAGTATGAGCAAAAATGTGAAGCGGCGTATCAAAAATATGTAGATACAAAAAAACAATTAGATAAAGATAGCGAGGCAGGCTGGAATGCATATAAAGAGTTTTGCCAAGATAATAGGAAAAAATATGATGCTCTTATAAATCCCGATGACACTATGAGTCTATCTGCACCTTCTGAAACTCAGACTTCTCCAACAGTAGTTACACCGCTACCATCTGCTCCCAAAAAGGATGTGTCTGTTGTCAGTGCACTCAATGATGAGATTATGAAGAAATTTCAAGAAACCTTTAAAGACAATCAATGGTACAAAGATAATCCACCGAAAAAAGGTGATGATGGTAAGCTCAGCTTAGCCTTCAAATCAGATGAGGATATGCACACATTTTTCGAAAAGCTTGCTAAAGAAAATAAAAATTTTATCATCGTTGATGGAAAAACAAATGAAGTTATGGGGTATGCAAAAGATGGAAAATTGTGTCACGCAAACGGAGATGAGTTTAAGAAAGGAGACGCACTCAAACCGGGAGGCACAAAGCTCGATTCTTTCAAAATGCCAGAGCCACAACCAGAGACAACACAAAGCAATACGCTCTAGTATGTCAATGCAACTCACTATGCTATCCCTGCACAGGCAGGGAGCAATTTATTGCTAAATCATGGATGGATTTTCCGTCTGGCGGGAAATGAATACCACAAAGCATGTTCGGAGATTAAACCTCAGCAATCGCGGCATGTTCAATAGAGATTTGTTTCCTAGCACTTTTATGAATCATGTAAATCAATGCAGTTCCTAAAAGGGCACAGACTGGTATAACAAGCAAGGCATGATGGTATGATTGAAGACTGTATTGTCTTAATCCATTTGCACTTAAGCCTCCTTCCCAGTAACAATCCATGATTTTACCAATTAAAGTATGAAAAAATGATCCACCAAACATATTGATACAATTTAGAAACGCTATGGTTATTCCTAAATGTTTACTGGATACGAGGGTCGCCCCTGCTGCAAAGACAATTACTTGATAGCAGCACATTAATCCGATAGTGAAGAATAAAGCACTAAGTAGCCACCAATTGCTTACATTCTCAGTAAGAAGTGCAAGAAAAGCCAGGGATAGCCCAACGCCACAAATTCCTATTACTGTGTAACTTCCTAGTTTCTTGCTAAGAAAAGCAAGTACTGGCCCACCAAATAACATACCCACGAAAATAAAAGAGACAAGTAGGGCTGCATCCGATTTAGTTAATCCATAAGCGGTAGTTAAATAGGGCACGCCCCATACATCAGCAAAACCTTCAAGCGCACCCACCAGCAGCAAATTAGCTAAGGCAAGAACCCATAATCTCTTTACAGTAAATAAAACAGATAAATGAGACACGTTTATATCAGGCGATTTTGTTGTTTTAAAGTTTTTTGGGGTCCGTACAATCAAGTAAGTTAAAAATCCTATAGCGATAGAACAGAGCGCTAAGATGAATCCTACATGCTGGCCACCATAGTTTGAGAGTAAGTGAGTCAATGGTCTGCCGCCATAGACTGCCCCTAACAGTCCAACACTAAAAGAAAATCCAATCATTTGAGAGTACTGATTGTTACGAAACCATTCAGAGACAACTTTGGATACCCCTAAAAAACCAACAGCCGAACTTGCTCCAATTAAGAATCTGCTGAATATAGCGAGGTGAAAATTATTGGTAGAGGCAAAGAGTAGGGCACCCAAGCCACAAAGGAGAGCAAAGATAAAAACTATTACTCTGGCGCCAAATTTTTCTAGTAAGAGCGCCATAGGGATTTGCATTCCAGCATATCCATAATAATAAAATGCTGCCAAGAAGCCAAAATTGGATGCATCGATAGAAAATTGAGTCATTATTTCTTGCATCATCAATCCTGGCCAAAGACGTAATATAAATTGAAGCGCAAAAAATGAAAGTGGAAAAAACCACATAACAAAAGGCAAGTAATTGTTTGTAAATTTAAAAAAATTGTTGTGAGTCACGATACCCTCCAGCATTCATAATCAGTTATTTAAAAATCCGAGTGTCTCCCTAGAGAGGTTCGGATTAGGAAATAGCTGACCGCTCTAGGGTAAAGAGGGCAAAATAATAATAATCTGTGCTGAAGAAATTGCTACAGCCAAAGAATCATGGCATAGCGATACTTTTGCAGTGGACACTGCAGGGAATGTATTGCTTTGGTTCGTTTGACGATGATTCATATTGATGGCAGATTGATTAAATTTTATCTATTGTTTGGTTAACATATCAAATTGGACTTCATGGTGTCAATTTAATTTTTTGAAAGATGTCAATTTGTACCCGTGCCATTCCCATGCAGGCTGGGCTGTTCAGTCTGGCCTAACTTTATTTAGCCATTTTTTTGAGGTGGTTGGAATGACATTTTCACTCCAAATTGTCTAAAATGAGCATATGGATATTAATAACATACTCATATGGACATAAACTATAAGCTTGTGAAGCCCTCTATTGTTTTTAAAGAATACGTGAATAAGTATGCTTACATTGGATTAAGTATTTCCATTATTAGTATATTAATCGCTTCATTCATCGTGTCTTATCAAATAACAGGCTTTATTAACGTTAATGGCTTTCTTCGAGCACAATCATCAAATCCTGCGATTTGGATTCTTGATCTCACCCCCTTTCTTTTCGCTTATTGGGGGCAGGCGTTTTGTTATGGATTGGCCAATACGGCAGAAACACTTGTTGCGGATAAAACTCAGGAGCTTCTCTATAAAAGCGGTGATCTGGAGTCAAAGCTAAAATATGAGAGTGAGCATGATTTTTTTACTCAGTTGCCAAATTCGCTTCTATTTCGTGAGCAGGTTACGCAAGCCATTAATAAAATTGAGAAGTCGAATGAGTTGGCAGTTATTCTCTTAAAGTTAAATGACTTTAAAGCAATTCATAATAATTTCGGTAATTTTAATGCAAACAGTGTCTTAATGCAGTTCGTAAAAAAATTAAAAGATATGTTACTTTCCCCTTTTATGCTCCAGGCCACTATGGGCATGAATAGTGTTGCCCGGATGGAGGGGGATGAATTTGCTTTATTGTTGCCAAGATTGAATAAAAATATTAATTGGGACAAGCTGTTGAATGCCATTATTGATGCGACTACGCTTAATTTTATTGTGGACAGCATTCATGTAAACATCAGTACTACTGCGGGTGCAGCTATCTATCCCCATGATGGGGATGAGGAGCTCTCATTAGTCAATCATGCGCGCACAGCAGTTTTTCATGCAAGAAAGAAGGACAAGCCTTTTGCTCTTTATCATTCAAATATGGAAGATGATTTTACTACAAACCGAATTGTGGTGAATGGCTTAAAAAAATCAATAGAAAATCAAGAAATGAAGATTTATTTTCAACCCACAGTTGAACTGGCAACAGGTAAAATAATAGGTGCTGAGGCTATGGTCAGCTTTGTGCATGAAAAATATGGACTAATCAGTATGGAAAAATTTATATCGCTTATTGAGGGAACAAGTCTAATTCAACAATTAACACGGTTTATGTTAACCAATGTCACAAAACAATTAGCGCTTTGGCATCAGGCTGGACATAAAATTTTTGTGTCGGTTAATTTATCAGGCCAAGATGCCATTGACAGGAAATTACCTGCTTTTGTAGCGAAATTACTTAATGAAAATAAAATTCCTTCTGAGTATTTAATACTCGAATTCAATGAACGCGCCTGCTTAGCAGAGCAAGCAAAATCAATTGATGTGTTAAACCAATTAAGTAATCTAGGTGTTAAAATCGCGATACATGATTTTTGTAGCGGTTATGCTTCATTTATTTATCTGGTCAATTTCCCTATCAATGAAATAAAAATTGAAAAGTCTCTTATTTTGAATATGGTTAAAGATAAGAAAAAATCTAAAATTGTCGAGGCCATTATTAAACTGGCCCAAACTTTCGAGCTAGAAGTTTTGGCCGATGGAGTAGAAAGCCAGGAAATTAGAGAGCAACTGAAACAGTATGGTTGCAGGTATGGGCAAGGGTTTTATTTCTCTCGTCAGATGAGTCCGTATGAGTTTATGGTGTTGTTAACTGCGGATGCAGCATAGTCATAGCCCAACACTTTTAATTAGTTAAACCAGTCCCAGGCACATTTTTTTTATCTTTATCTGCAACAGGATCAGGCGGGGTAACTGCATTAAATACACCAACTTTTCCTAAAGCTTCAGCTAAGCTATGGGGACTCTGAACTGAAACACTGGAATCTGCAAGTTCACTGGTCATGGGCTTTGGAATAGATAGATCTATGCCAGGCGGGGGTGGTGTTACAGGCGGTATTGTTGTTTGCAGTCCAGATGACACTGCTGATGGTATGACGGGTTTAGGGTAAGTTTTAGAGAGTGCTTCACCTACTGGAACCCCTGCTTTTGTTTGAATCACGGCTCCAGTCAAACCTATTTTATCGGCCGCTTCTATAGCCCCCTCTACATATTCTCTATTCGCTGATTCGAGAATCAAATCAACACTTTTTCCAGCAAAAAAGCGATTAAGGGTGCCATCAAATAAACAAGGTGCGATGTCTTCTTTTCTCTGCGTACATAGGTTTAAATCGCCTCTATAGGTTACTTTATTATATACTCCTTTAATGGAGGCCAATAATTCAAGTAGTTTGCCTTTAACAACCTCATCATTGTATGGGGTGCCAACATCTATCTCTGTGTATTGCATGTCTTTTGGCTTGAAATCTTTGATTCTCGCTCTGAGTAGGGGCGCGGCATTCATTTTAGACTGAAGTTTATCATGATAACTTGCAACAACCAGCTCATGGCCGGGGGTAATTGCATAAGTAATATAAATTGAAGGCATAATAATAACCTCTCTTATTTTCGGAAAAACAATAATTAATCTATTTGATTATAATATAGACTATTTGTGTTGTTTTTGATTTATTTTGGCGACCGCGCATAGGCAGATTCAGTAGTTGACTCAAGCAATTTCTCATAATATTTAATAAAAAAATCCTTTGCTTGTGACGGCGATTCAAACCCTAGGGAATTACTGCATTTCAAGCCTAGTCCGAGACTTGCGTTGTGTATGCTGTACTGGCTCTCTTTTAAAATTGATTCAGCATAATCTAGTGACTCTAAAACACGTGTATATGCTTCTTTTGCTTGTTTTAGCTCAAAATTCTTGTGTAGCCATAAACAGTAATGTGCCATTGCCTCAGCTAAAACCATATAACCGTAACTGCCATAATGAGGGAGCATGAGCTTGCTATTGGCGATAAGCTTACTATAAAGAGTTTCAGATTCTTTAGCGTTAGCCTGTTGCAGTTGCTGGTAAATGTATGCGTTGTAACGTTGTGTCGCATGAACAGAACCATATTGAATCGCCATTTTAAGCGATTCAAGTTCAGAAAATCCAAAATCACGATTTATTTCTTTTCTTATTTTTTGGGAAAAATAAAAAAAATGAGCTCCTCGTACTAAATCAAACTGATTTAATTGGGGCTGGGAAAACAATAAAATGGAAGACATGCTATTTTGTTGCGTCAATGCTGCGCCATAGGAGCACCAAATTTTGGTCCAGTACCCTGTGAGTTCAGTACGCCTACAAAATGCTTCGAAAGCTGGATTGTGATGTGCGATGCGAGTAATGGTTTCAATGCCTGGATTTTTAATGAGCTCATGTTTTTGCTCATCATTTGCCTGATTAAATACATAAATAAATAATTTATCGCTTGCTGTTAATTTTAATGACGTATTGAACGTCTTAAAATTAAAAAATGAGTACATGCTTTTTATGCCTTTTTCTAAGTGTTCAATCTATTGCTTGGGACTGATTTATTTTGCGCAGGCTTAATATCTTCTTCAAGTTAAGGACGTTATGAGGAGATCTTGGCCAAGGCTTATCGCTGTCAAGCTAAGGGAAAAAATACACAAAATCCCTCGCCCCCCCTTGGAGGCGGGTGAGGAGGGGCTTTACCATTTTTTACTTAGCTTTGTGACTATGGGCCAAGGCCCAATCTACGCCATTGAGCAAATTATATGCATTATACAACTGAAGAATGCAGCTGACTATTGCTTTGAACTTAAAAATAGCAATTAAGTGCTAATGCCCCAGTTACGAACTCCGCCGCATGAGGTCCTGTAACAGAAAACCAAACACCACCAATAAGACCTAGATTAGAAGTAAAGTTGTATTCGATGGCAGGGGCCAACGAAACTTGTTCATTTGCTTTTCCACCCACACCCGCAACAGTCCCGCCTGGTGTAAATCCTGGATTACCCTGAAAATTACTTCCTGGGCTGTGAACATATAAAACTTCGAAAACAGGAACCCAGTTTTGCGTGAGTGTATACTCAAAGGCCAAGTCAGCAGAATAACTGTTATCAAGTTTTACTTTACCCACGGTCTGGGGAGCACCACCAAAAACGCTTACTCCATGTACAGTGACATCACTAAACTTCGCACCAACCAAACTTAAACGCGTGCGTAAATAATGTTTATTAGGTAATAGAATCAATTTTTGAAAGTTAAAACCAAGGTAGGTCTGGAACGAACCTAAACCTGTTTGATCGGTGCCCAGTTTTTTGGGGTCTAAATGTTCATAGCGTCCTGTGGGAAAAACTTCTTGAACTACCACGCGCAAATCGGGAAGCCATGAGTTCTCTTTTTGCCGCAAAACTTGCACCCCTGCAGCCAAACTATAATCACCCATGCCATTTCCATGTTCCCCATGATCCCAACTGTAATCATAGGGTAAAGAAGTTTGTAAATCTAAAAAGCTAAGAACCCCTAAACTGACAATAGGAGTCACTTCAAAATTTCTAAACCCATGTGGATAGCCGCTATAAAACGCATAAGGTTCAAAGTTAATATGGCCTTTGGGAATTGTTTTTCCAGCAGGTGCAAGTAAAGGTCCAGTGAACCATGGATCAGCAAATGCTGCATTGACAAAAAATAACAATAAAAATAAGAGTCTTGATTTCATAGTGAATAGTTTATGTTAAAAGTTAAAATTTAAAGCTTTTTTCATATTAATGGAATTTATTTTTAACTTGTTTGCTGTGCTTTTTCATAATAAGTGTCGTTGTGAGAGATTGTCGTCAAAATTTTTCACAATTTGAAATATTTTGTGCATCATAAAAATTAGAAGTGGAACTAGGAAGTGTGATGAATGGAGATAAAATATATCGAGCGGTACAAGCTCGGAGCATTTTTGGCTCCGAGCTTGTTATTTATTTTGCAGGAACTTCTTTCCACCAATTGGTTTTGGTTTCTGTTGCCCAATGTCCTTCGCGCATACGAGCAACAAAAGCCTCGGCTTTTTCAGGAGTTGATGATTTTTGATCTAATTTAATGCACCAATCCCATTCACCGGATGTAGACCACATTCCTTCTACGCCATCCCATTTTGCCATTGCATTCATGTCAGACATAGATTTATTACTTTTCACAAAAATTACACTGTTCCATGCATTCATTATTTATATCCTTATAAAAAATATTTTAAAAAGGTGCTTGAGTTGATGCTCAAACTTTTTAAGAATAGAATACTTCCCGAATTCTTGCCAATGTATCCAGTAATTTTTTATTGATTGATTTTTTATTTGGCTTTAAGGGCTAATTTTGAGCCTTTAAGCAACAGGGGCAATAAGCAGTTGGGTTTCACTTTCCTCTGTTGGCGGTAACTGTTGAGGCTTGCAAAGCCATTGATTTTGAAACTCAACTTCTCTGTCTGTTTTTGTGCTACTAAAAAATAAGGTATTACCTTCACCTATACGCGCTAAGCCTACAAGAATCCCTATACCAAAAAATGCGGTAACGATCATAACGATATCCGCAATCAGTCGGCGCGTATCATGGCGATGGCTAAATTCATCTTTAGCCGCTTTCATTAAATCATTGGCCTGATTTTGCGAGGGATGACCTGACAAACGTATGGTCAATGCTTTTTCATAGAATTGATTGATTGATTGATCATATTCGTCCCCATATTTTTGTTCTTTGCTGAGGGCAATTTTTGCTTCACGGAACGCCTTTAGGGTGAGTAAGTCCTTGATCAAGGCTGGGGAGAATTTTTTATTTTCCACTTTTTTTAGAATGGCTTGCCGCAAAATATCATCATTTAGTGCTGCTGCTATTAACTGATTTTGCAGAGGAACATCAAGTTTATCAAGTATTGGGGTGAACTGCTCAAGAAGTGTATCCAATGGCTTCACTGGGGATTGTTCATTAATGATCTGAGTATTAAGAAGCTTTTCATAGATCAATTGAGCACGTGTTAATTGTCTGTGAATTCTTTTGCCGCATGCAGAAGATAATGCATTATTCCTTTCAAAATCTTCGACAGCTCGTGAATACATAGGATTAACAAATACGAGTTTCTTATCGGGGACCGAAGTTGCTCTTTTAAAGCGGTCATAAAATCCATACAAGGTATCTTCTATTTGTCTGGCGTCATATTCCACCTGGAGTTGTTTTCGTGAATCAAGCGGCAGTTTTCTAAATAATTGGTTTAAGATAGAAAATATTGTTTTCCTTTCTTCTATGTCTTGTGATGCATTGATTTTCGCAAGATAAAATTGATAAGCATTTTTTTGGGCTTGAATTAATTGAGGTGCATATTGGTTTCGTTCATTTTGAGGAAGATTATGGTATTGTTCTTCCAATAAATTCAATGCAGCGAACTTATCTTCTGCTGTTGCCAAATTGTTCCGTTGTAGCATGTAGGCTTGCAGTCGCCTCAGATCCGTTTGCGCATTTTCAATGTCTTGAGTCGCCTCAAAGATAGCCGACGACTCTGTCGCTACATTCCGCAGTTTTACAAAAATACCTTCTTTCGTTTGCAAATCAGTGTTGTCTTTAAATTGACGGGCTAATTCCCCAAAATAACGGATTTGGCGTAGGGTAATGACTTTTTTCTCGAAATCGTTACGATTTTTAAATTCATCATTTGGCAGCTCTTGCTCTACCAGTTGCCAGAGATCTTGACGACTCGTGATGCGCTTTACCAAGGCACTTGGAGATATCGCATTTAATTCTTCCAGGCATATGGTCGCAAGTTGCGCTCCATTCATGTTCCCTAGTACTTCATCATCGTTGATGGCGTAGAAAAAAGGGCTTTCAAAGACTTCTGCCGGAGCCATTTTGGCAGTACTGCGCAAACGATTTAACTCTTCATTTGCTTTTTTGAATCGTGCTATAGCCTCTTGAAATAAAATGAAGGTGGTACTCATATCCTCCCAGGAGGCCTTCGTAGATTGTTTTGCCTTTAAAGTATGGAGATTGGTAATGACGTCAGTGCCTGCAGTAAGAAGCTCGTTGGTTTTACACCAGTATGGATTGGGGTGATGTTTTAGATATTCTGCATTAAGTTCTTCATAGGGTTTTAAACCTAATGGCCTAAGGTTTGTATCTAGGAAAAATAAACGTCTTAGGATGGTACTTTCACGGTATTGCCCAACAAAAGTAGCGCCAAGTTCACGCTCAGGGTGTTGTGTGAAGAAGTCAGCAAAGATATTCGTGGTTTGGGATGGTTTATGATCCCAATAGTTATATTGTTCTGCTTGCCGCGCTACTGCATGTACATACTCATTAAATTGTTTCGCCAAATTACTCAGATTCAATTCTGAATAATCAATAAGATTGATTTGCGCAAAAGGCAAGAATTTTTCTTCCCAACCTAATAGAAGTGTGGAGAACGAGAGCGCGTTGTCGCCAGTTAACGTGATGGGCTTGATAAATAATTTGGCTGACTCTACCGCTTGCTTCAAGCGGTCAATAGAATCCATAGTGATGGCAATAGGGTAATCACACATGACCCAACTTGCAGATAAATCTACCGCTTCTAATTGGGGAGAGAATGGATTTTGCAGCGCTCTAATGTGCTTGTCAATTTGCAGGAGAAAGGGTTCTAGCGATTCGAGTTCTTTTGGAGGGAGTTCTTGGAAATGTTTTTGAATTTCCAACAGTTTTTCCAAAATAACTTTACTTTCTTCCTGTAAATCATCATAGATATTTTTTAATAAGAGTTCTTCATGTGTTTGCTTCAGTTTGGGATCAATTTTAAGCTGTAATTTAAATAGCTCTTGAATACGAAGAATAGCTTCTTGGTATTCAGGGGGAGTATCTTTTGTGTGAATGATTTCAGCAACTTGCAGTTTAAAAGTCTCGTAATGTTCGATATGGCCTTGTTGCAATTTTTTTATCGTAACTAATAACTGAGCTTGTAAATTAAAGAGTACTGACTGTTTTCCAGCGTCCAATTGACTCTCAGCAATGAAAATTTGATAAACACGTTTCAAATAAGTATCGAAATCAAGCGCGATATAACTGAGGTAATCTTCTTTAGCAGGGCTTGCCGTTACAGGTTTGCTTAATAATAATTCTAGGAGCTGCTGTTCCTTTTGATCTTCATCGCTATGAGCCGTTGTTTTCAGTTTATTGAAGAATAGTTTGATAAGCGGCCAATTTTCTTCGGTAATGGTGATGTGCATTGCTCCGTATTTATCCGGTGGAAAAACACCTTTTTCTAATAGAAGCTTTGTTTGATAAACGGGGTCGCTAAAATATAAAGATCCTGCTGCGGTGTAAGTGTCAGATGCTCCTGTTAACGAATGCCCTTGACCAAATTGATCATGATGTTGCTGTACCTCATCAGGATATTTTTTCGCCCCTAATAGGAATTCTAAAGCAGAGGCTGCCGGTGCTGTTTGTTCTAGTCCAAGTAGGAGTAAGCTATCGCTGTCATTCCGGTGAAAATAAAAATGGCCACTGCAGCCATTGTCTGATATTTTTTTATCATAAAAATTGGTTTGCCCCATCCCACCCATGGCGATATTAATGCCAAAATCTTGAGGTGTTTTGATGATACCGGGCAATTGCCCCATAATGCCCAACAGAACTCCCTTGCCTTCAACTGCTGCTCCTTCCATATTGCGACTGACATTATGGGTGGCCGAACGAGAAAAAACAGTATCTTTTACTCTTGGGGAGGGGAAATAACTTAATAGCTCTTGTCTATTCGTTTCAGTGAGTCCTTGGTAGTCAAGAATAATGCGACTGGCGTGGGACATGTAATCCGTGATGCTTAATTTATCTGAAGGTACTTGCAATGCAGGTGATTTAGAAAGAAACGCACGAGTTTTGAAGTCGCCGCGAGCCAAACATGCCAACAATAACTGGGTCATATTTACTGCGGTATCATCCTTTGAATTATGTATCAATGTGTCAGCCCATTGTTTAGCAACTGCGGCTTGATCCTGAGCAATGGAACGTGAAAGGATGTCGAATTTCTTACCGGGCATTTTGTGCACCTAAATTAAATTTGCCGCCATGGTAACAAATGAACCACTTTGTTGCAAAAATAAAAGTGTTTTCATCGCCACTTGAGCCATAGATTGGCTAAAATTGATGATACATTACATGGTGTTAAATACTATACTTAACTTATGGAGATCAAAAGTCCAGTTGAAAATCACCGGTTGTATATCGCATACTCCGAACTACATCAATTTGTGAAGGCTGTTATGAATAACCATCAAAAAATTATCTGCCCTACTTGTGGGAAAAAAAATACCTGGTATCCAGAGAACCTGTTTAAGCCCTTTTGTTCGGACCGATGTAAACTCATTGATTTGGGAGAATGGGCGAGCGAAAATCGAAACATTCCTGGAAACCCCATGGATCCAGAGTTTATTAGAGAAATCGATAATGATGGAGATGAGCTGAGTTAACTGAAGGTATTAAAACTGCAGTGTCCTGCACCTAAAGTTGTTTGATTGCTGTGGTGAGCTCAGTCAAAAGATAAAGTATATGACTAAAACGTCTATACTTAAGCTCTTAAACAAAAAATTTGGGAGTTTATTTTAAGACATGGGATAAGGAGTGGCTATGAGAAATCAAAAGTGTTCTGCCTCCAATAGCATTACCATGCGAGTTCGTATCCAAAATGCTCCCGGTACTTTTGGAAAGTTAGCTGCAGCAATCGAAAAAGAAGGCGGGCAAATTGGTGCGATTGACATTGTTCGCGTTGAAACAGATGCTCAGATACGTGATATTACTATATACACGTGTGGCACAAAACATGCAGAACTGATAGTTGATCTATTGCGCACCATTCCTCATTTAGAAGTGATTCATATTTCCGATCGTACTTTTCTAGCCCATTTAGGTGGGAAAATTGAAATGAAAGGTCGTATTCCATTAAAAACACGCGATGATCTGTCAATCGCCTATACACCCGGTGTGGCGCGAATTTGCACGTCAATTTATAACAAACCCGACGATGTCTTTAATCTAACCATTAAAAAAAACATGGTCGCAGTTGTTTCTGATGGGACTGCAGTGTTAGGTCTCGGTGATATGGGACCATACGCTGCCATTCCCGTTATGGAGGGCAAGGCATTATTGTTTAAAGAGTTTGCTAATGTTGATGCATTTCCCATTTGCTTGAATACCCAAAATGTGGATGAGATCGTTGCAACCATTAAGCATATTGCGCCAGTATTCGGTGGAATTAATTTAGAGGATATTTCCGCGCCTCGTTGTTTTGAAGTGGAAGAGCGTCTTAAGAAAGAACTGAATATCCCCGTATTTCATGATGATCAACACGGAACAGCTGTCGTGCTGGCGGCGGCAACGATTAACTCACTTAAATTGGTTAAGAAACAATTAGAACACATTAAAGTGGTTGTCGTGGGTATTGGTGCTGCGGGGACGGCATGTACTAAGATGTTATTAAACTTAGGCGTGAAAAATATTATTGGATGTGATTGTGACGGGGTGCTTTATGCCGGAAAACCTGGGTTACATCCAGTCCATCAGTGGTATGCGGAACATACCAATCCCAATCTTGAAAAAGGTACTGTGCATGATGTGATAAAGGGGGCAGATTTATTTGTTGGTGTCTCAAAACCAGGGGTAATTGATGCTAAAGACATAAAAAAAATGAATCGAGATGCGATTGTGTTTGCCATGGCAAATCCCATACCCGAAATCATGCCTGAAGATGCAAAAAAATATGCGGCTATTGTTGCAACAGGGCGCAGTGATTACCCGAATCAAATTAATAATGTACTCTGTTTTCCAGGTATCTTCAGAGGCGCACTTGATTGTATGGCTACTGAGATTAATGAAGAGATGAAGCTTGCAGCAGCTTATGCTATTGCAAACTCTATAGAGGAACAACATTTAAGTTGCAGTTATATTGTACCCAGCGTATTTGATACGAGTGTGGTAAAAAGAGTGGCTCAAGCGGTTAAAGAGGCGGCTATTAGCACTGGAGTAGCACGTAAAATTAAAACATAATCATTGATTATCTATCCTTATTTTCCCTTAATTTTTATAGGCAGATCCTTAATTTTTTAAAAAGCTCATAGAGGCTAAAATGATAAATTTGCTTTATTAGTGACTTGCTTTTACTTGAATTGTAAACAGACGCTAATGCAAAAATGAAATTTTATTAATAGTTTTCTGAAACAGATTTGTTAGCTAAAGGCTGGGAGTTTTAATTTCTAGAACTGTTAGTGAACAATTGCGATTCACCCTAATAAACTGAGGGAAATGGGTACGCTTTTCAAACTCCAACGCTATCCCTCATTGTACTTGGAATGACGTGGGGTTGTATGCATGCGGTGTAGGCTGGGCTGTTAAGCCCAGCATTTGCTGAATTAATTCGTACTCTCAAAATTCCACTGAAGCCAAATTAACAAGTATCTTATACATGGTGTTTTGAAGAAATACTTCAGTACATTGTTACATGCTGGGCTTAGCAGCCCAGCCTACGATTATTTAGCTATTTTTGTCAAAACATACATAGGAATGACATCAGAAGGCTGTAAATAAAAAGATGGAAATAATGCGTTGTCAGGTATTAAGCATTTACAACAGCTGCTTTCTGATACATCCCTGCCTCAAAATGGCCTGGGATATTACAGGCGAATACAACATCATGTTGCGCATTTGATTTAAATTTCCAGGTTAATGTTTTCGTTTCACCTGGATTAATGGTGATTGTATTACCATCTTCATGGACCATTCCTGGCATAGCTCGCATCATTTCTTGGTGTGCTTTTTGTTCTTTCTCATCACCAATCGAAAACTCATGAGGCACTTTTCCAATATTAGTAACTTTAAATGTGATAATGTCACCATCATGGAATTGAAGTTTTTGTGCAAAGGTAAAACGCATGTCGTCTGATGCAGTCACTTGAATTGTTTTTGTGGCTTTGGCGGCATTCTCGGGACTTCCTACAGGACTTGTTTCATGGTGAGTATGGGCGAATGTTGATTTAATAAAAATTCCTGAGCATAAAACAGTCAAAATAATTGTTTTTGGTAATGTATGTATCATCTTTGAAACCTTGCGTTAATCAATGGGCGTAGATTAAACGAACGACACAATGAATTCTACTGCTTTGGTAAAGTAAAAATAAACCAGGCACCTACCTCATTATGATTTTGTATGTAGAGCTTACCACCATGCGCTTCAATAAGATTTCTACAAATAGTAAGCCCTAAACCAGTACCTTGAGCTTTAGTCGTAAAATACGAACTCAAAATCTTATCTTGATATTCGGGAATAATACCTGGTCCATTATCACGAAAATGAATCTCAATGCGCTCATCCTCTTTGTTTATTGTTTGAATGGTGAGCTCTGGAGTTGGGATTGTATTTTCTTGCATTGCCTCAATGCTGTTGCGGGTTAGATTGGTAATGATTTGCATCATTTGAATTCTATCAATAGTTAATTTAGGGAGATCTGCTTCTAGTTTCAAATTGATTTTTAATTTTGAATGGGCTAGCTCAGAATCTAAAAAAATCATCGTATCTTTAATTAATGTATTAATATCTGTTTCTTCCTGAAAATATACATCCTTATGAATAAAACTTTTCATCCGATACATTACTTCACTGGCGTGTTTGGCTTGTGAAATAATTTTATTTAATAAAGAGATCACCTTGGGAGCTATTTTATTTTCATCCGCATGTTTTTTTATTTGTAAAAGGCAAGTTTGACTATAAAGAAGAATTGCAGTGAGCGGGTGATTAATTTCATGCGCTAGTGCCGAGGCCATTCCTTCCATGGTATTTAGGCGCATTACATGTGCTAATTTTGCTTGCTCTCTCATTGTTGATTGTTTTTGTAAATAATAGTTGGTTAGATCTTTAATGAGTAAAATAATTTCATTTTCTTGAGACGAATGGTTATAGAGCGGAGTAAAATTAATTTCAAAACAAAAATTTGCACCATCTACTTCATTAGAGTCTTCAATTAAAATGGTCGTTGTTTTTCCTAAAAGAGCTTGCCGACATGCCATGATTAATTGATTTTTATACTCTGAAAAATCAGAAATAAGCGTGAAAAAATTCATCCCCGTTTGAATTTTTATGGTAAAAATCTTAGAAAAAAACTTGATGAAGGATGAGTTTATTATTTTAAAGTAAAAGTCTTTATCTAATGTGGCAATGGCATCTGAAATATTTTGGAATAAATTGGTAACCGTTTCTAAGGATTGATTTAATTGGAGTTGTTGGGATTCTAAAGTAAAAAAGGCTTTAGAATTGAAATCATAAAATTCAGTATGTTGTTTTTTTAACGCGTCTATTTCTAAATGAAGTGATTTAATTTCTTGTGCTTTTTCCTGTAATTCGTTTTCTTTGCGAAGCAACTGCTCTTGTAATGTTTGAATTTCGTTTTGCATTTGCAAGGATGATTTTTTAATAATATTTGAATTCATTTCATTTCTTTTTAACAATATTTGGAAAAAAAACCTGGCAATAATTATTTAATTTGAATAGTAACAATAACATAGTATCCAAAAACTGTTGAATGGATATTGCGAAGAGACACTTTATTAATCTCCAGTTCAACTCAAATATAGGGTAAACCCTAGCTTTGCCAGTGTAGTTCATAATATTTTTTTTTCTTAATCGATCATAAATTTCTAATTTGAAAAAGCAGTTGAGGCTGTTGTCGAAGGTGTTTCATAAGTTGATTAATGTTTTTTTTCAGATTAACACGAGTCATTTTTCCGTTGCTAATTACTCTATAACTTGATATTGGCGACTTGTTCATGCAAGTCGCTCAATTAAAAGCACATAGATGTTGCAATGCGGAATTGTGATCGGCCTCATTTTCATAAAGAAAAGGGATTTTCAATGCAATTAAAACAATTAACAGTAGCCCAACAGTTATTCAAACGATTTTGCTATGGTTACAATGAGCGTGATTTAAATTATCTGCGGTCGCTTTTTTCTAATGATATTACTATGTGGGGGACTGGCATCGAGGATTATCGAATCGGGACTGCGCAAATCGAGGAGCAGTTTCTAAGAGATTGGCAACAGTACGATGATTCACAAATTAAATTACTCACATTTAGTCCAATTCCTCCTAATTCATATTGGGCTAGTGCTCTTTGTGAAGTCCAAATATGGATAGAGAGTAAAAATTATGATTTTCAAAATTTGCGGGGTACGATTTGTATTGATTTAGAAAACGATGTTTGGAAAATTACTCATTTACATATTTCATTTCCGCGCTATTAAGCACTAAGCGCTCACGACGTTTATCATCTTGAGGTGTTTTCGACGAGTAAAGGATAGGGATAGTTACCATTTGCGTCATAATATTTTTTTTAAAATATGAAACAATTCATTAAGATCAAAAGGTTTTGGCAAAAAGGTTTCATAAGGCATTTTTTCCATTTTTTCCAGATTGGTTTTCGCTGAAGTGATAATTGTTGGAATATTACTTATGCGTTGGCATAATTTTTTTTTCTCACGAAACTCAAAACCATCAAGTACAGGCATCATGAGATCTAAAAAAATAACTACTGGCAACGGATCTTTTTCAAGTATGTTTAAAGCCTCTTGCCCATCTTGAACCGCCACTGTGAAATACTCTGCATATTCCAAAGCCCAGACTAAAGCTTCTCTTACCGCACTATTGTCATCAATTAATAAGATAAATTGTTTTTGCTTTTCTATACTCATAGGTACTAAACCATAGTCTAACAATGCTATTCTTGAGGAAGCGTATCTGCTAGTAGTACATCAAATAACACAAATTCAAACCGGTTCATCTAAGAATGCAGAAGACTCAATAATTCGGTTATGAATCAGACTAATTTTTATCAGTTCAGCTAGCGATTTTACTTCCATTTTTCGCATGACATTAGCCCGATGCACCTCAACTGTGGATATGGATATATTAAGCTCATACGCAATCTGTTTATTCAGTTTACCTTCAACAACTAAATCCATGACCTGCTTTTCACGTTTGGTTAAACCATTTATTCGTTCTTGCAGGCCCGTTTGCCTTTGTGTCGTATTATCCTTAACTTTTTTAAGGCATCTTTGTGTTATTTCTAATAAATTCTGATGATTGATTGGCTTAAGGATGAAATCTTCGGCTCCTGCTTTCATGGCCCGTATTGCCATTGCAATATCACCGTAGCCTGTAATGATGATTATTGATAATTGTTTTTTTGATGAACTCAATTGCTCTAGTAATTCTAAGCCGCTCATTATAGGCATTCGTACATCAGTGATTAAACATCCACGTTGATTATCATAACTATCGAGAAAATCTTTGGCATTTAAATAAGTTTGAACCTGCAGATTTATTGACTCAAATAACCAGCGGAATGATTTACATATCTCGGGGTCGTCATCGATAACAAAAACAGTTGTATTATTAGAAGGCATATCCTTTATACTCTTGATGAAACACTATGAGTTGAAAACTAATACTATTAGCAAATAACTCAGCGAATAAGGTGCCACTTTCTCTATCAAGCAAAGTACGGCAATAAGTGAGTTCTTTTTCGAATTCTTCTTCCTGTATTAAAAAATTACTTTTTATCATAATTTTTGCTTTATTTTTATCCATATCTGTTTGAATTTCTAATGTTGCTTTGTGTATCTTGTTTTTTTCCACAACAGTAATACATTGTTTCAATAAACGAAATAAAATATGCTTGAGCTGCAATTGAGGTATATGAAAATCAGGGCACTCATCCTGAAAATTTACGACCAGTCGAATATTATTATGTTCTATTTCATAGGAATACAGAGAAATAATCTCTGTAATAATATCGTGAAAAATTGCAGGCCGTTCTCCTAATTTTTTTTGAGTTGTAGGTTCTTGCAGGGAATAAATTTTATTTTTCAACAACTCAACATGCTGGTTGATTTTTTGTAACGCATTGAGCATTTGCTCTGCACTAAGGCCTTTTTTTTCTAGCCGGAGTTCGCAACCACCCACATATGCTTTAATTGCAGTCATGGATTGATTGAGTTCATGGATTAATTTCTCAATGTATTGTGGATTTTCTTGATGCATTAATCGAGCCATATGGTCTATCTCAGATTCTGTACTATAAAAACCCCAGTTTCTATCGAATCATGTCATGCATGGTTGTAGTGGGATAATCTGTTTTTCTCAGCGTTCATATTTACAAGGACGGGTCAATATTAATGCATGCTGTTACTATAGTTTATTCAGGTTAACCTTAGTTTTTAATCCGCTAGGCAGTTATTTTGCACCAATTAAACGCTTAAGGGTAATAAAGGCATTATTTAGTGCGGTTGGTAGTAACTTTCTGAACTGCAGTTGTTTAAATTGTATTAGACGCATTTTTCAGATAATTTATACTTCAAATACATTACCATTACCAATGGACGGTATTATGGCCGATATGATTATTTTGGCAATGAGCAATTTTACATTGACTTGTTTTATACTTGGTTTGCTATGCGCTCTTCTTGAATGGTTGGTTCGCTCAAGGCCAATGGAAAAAGCCATGGTTATTGAATTTATCTTTTCTTGGTATTTGTTGTTCAATATCGGATTGGCCTATTTGTTTAACTTTATTATGCATGTCTTCTTTGGCGATTTTACTGCGCAGTTTATTGGCTGGCCGCAAAGTCCATTTCAAATGGAAGTAGGATTTGCCAGTTTGGGGATTGCGTTGAATGGAATAATTAGCTTTAAAGGTCAAATTGCTTTTCGTGCGGCAACGATCATCGTTCCTGCTCTGTTTTTATGGGGTGCTGCAGGTGGACATCTTTATCAAATGATCGTTGCCCATAATTTTGAACCTGGCAACGCGGGCAGCATATTTTGGACGGATATTTTCATGCCCATCATTGCTTTTTTATTACTTTGGCTGCAATATCGAAACCCGGAAAACAGGGTTAGTTAAAACGTTATAGCCTACCCAGCCAACAATAACTCTAATCCTTGTATGTTAGGTAATTCGCTGACAAAAAGAACACGAGTAGGCTGGGCTGTTAAGCCCAGCATGCACAGGATTAATTTTTCCTCTCCAAAATGTCCATCATGAAACCCCCACGGTAAGCTCAATTAACACGTGCTTATTCATTGGTCTTAAGAAAGCATTATTTTTGGCATTGTTACATGCTGGGCTTACAGCCCAGCCTAGGTTTATTTAGCTTTGTCAATGATACAATCCTGAGGAAGGCTCTCCTTGCTCATATCCGGAGATACCTCGCTGCGTTTAGAACGAATGTGCTCTCGTGATCGCGGATTTAAATAAAATCATAGTGCTATCTTTTAATGCAATGCGCTCATTTGACAAAGCTGTTATATGTACCAAAATTTGTATTAAGGCCATAGATTATATGGAGGTATATCATGAGCAAAGTAACACAATTTAAGCAAGGAACTCCCAGCAAAGGAGCTCCTGGTAAGGGAGCTTCCATTCAAATTAATCGATCACAAAATCCCTTTTTAAGTCTGCAAAACGAAGTGGATCGATTATTTAGTGACTTTAATGAGTTTTTTTCTCCAACCAAATTTAGTTGGGGACAATTTGAAAAATTAGATCTTTCTCCTTCAATGGATATTGTTGAGGATAAAGATCATTTCTGTGTGCAGCTAGAAATGCCTGGTATGGGCGAAAAAGACATTAAGGTCTCTATATTGGATAATGTACTCACTATTAGCGGCGAGAAATCCAGCTCGAAAAAAAATGAAGGTAAAAAATATATTTCTCGAGAAATTAGCTTTGGGAAATATGAACGCTCCATCTCTTTACCCGCTACTGTTGATATAGCGCAAGCGAAAGCAACGTTTAAAAAAGGTATGCTTTGGGTTGATTTACCTAAAAAAACGGAATCTAAAACCGGAACTCGAGATATCAAAGTGGAACAAGCCAAATAAACCTAAAATAACCCCATGGTTTCGGTCATGGGGTTATCTACTTAAGCTTTTAGCCAAAAAATGCGCACTAAGATATATAAGATCGTCATGCCAAGAATAGGAACAACGAGAAAGCCAAGAAAGCTATAAAATCCTATTCTATTTTCAGCTGAGGCATTATAAAACTTTTTAAATTTTTTCCATAAGGACATTTATAGCCTCCATTTTTGATTAGAGCTTATTTTATAAGATTATGGACCTCAATATAAAGCGATTTGTCAGAATCACGCATTTTGAGTTTCTGTTATTTTGTCTTAATTAGAATTAAAGTGTTCGCTAGAGCAATGGCGCTATTATTTTCACATTCATAGTAGAAAAATCCTTCTCCCGCTTACGGGAGAGGGCTAGGGTGAGGGAATTGCAAAATTCATGAACAAAAGTCTGAATTAGTTTCCAGGTCTACAATTTATAAAGTCGAAATTACCAATGTCTGCGCCAAATCGTGCACTTGCTTGAACAAAGGAGTCTGTAATAACCGCTTCTGTAATTTCTGCAAAAGGAGTGTCTTTATAGTGTCTCATAGTGTTAACGCGCTTTTGTAAATTTTGTCCAGCAAGAGTCTGAGGGTTGGAATGAGTCAATTGAAATTGTCCCAATCCAATTTCACTGGTTACTTTATCCAATGCTTGTTGATATGAATTAGCCATCCCGAATTTAATCGCATTTACGACGGTATTAATAGGAGCGCCCTGGTTCAATAATTGAGCACAAAAATCCGCTAGCCTATAGATTTCATTAATATAACCTTGTTGATTACCTAGCATTAATAGACGCATGGCAGACACTGCTGCGGATTTGACTTGGGGTAAGTCTATATGTTCCTCAGCATTCTCTTCCAAGAGCGCATCTAAAGAGAAGACTGGTTGACTTTTTACAATAGCTTTCTTTGGCACAGTTGACTCCAAAACAGGATTAAGGAAAATAGTTATTGTTCGATTGAAATGGCTCGAAACAAGATAATTGCTCATTATGTATTATTTTTATTCAAATGTAAAGACTCTTAAAACGCAGACTAATATCCTTTTTGCCATCATATACTTCAGTCTTTATGATATAATTGGTTCTATTTTGCAATGTTTTTTTAGTGAGTCGTGCAATTGATTACTCATCGTGTAGATCTGCGTTCCTATCATACTGAAAGTTGCAGTCATGCTCATGATTTTGCACAGCTGGTTTTACCTCTAGCTGGTTCTATGGAGTTGGAAGCGGGGCATTATTCTGGAGTTGTTGATCATCATGTAGGAGTCTTTATTGCTCCGAATGAACGGCATTGTTTTGCCGGAAGCCAGGGAAATCTTTTTTTAGTGGTTGATGTAGCAAGCCCAAAGGATCTTTTTAAGGAACACCGCTCGCATGCTTTTAATTTAACGACGAGCATTAAAAAGCTTATACAATTTGCGCATCATTATTTAGCAGATAATGAAGGCGATTTTTTTACTGATTCCTTAATGAATCAATTACTCGTACATTTCGCCACAAAATCCTTATCATTCGAGTCAGACGACATTGTCCTTAAGGCAAAAAATTGGATCGATTTTTATTTCGCGGAGCGTGTCAATGTGAATAAAGTTGCGCAGCATTGTCATTTGAGTGTCAGTCAATTACAGCGTCGGTTCAAACAATCCCTGGGTTGTAGTATTGCAGAATATTGGCGATTTAAAAAATTAAGTCAGGCCAAACAATTACTTTCTGCCCAACACCTTTCTATAGAGGCCATTGCTTTTGCGGTGGGATACGAAAATTTGCCCGCATTTAGTCGGCGATTTAGTACAGTTTTTGGGGAGTCGCCCTCCCAATGGCGAATAAAAGCATTATCGGCAAAGAAAATGCGTGAAATGGATAACTCATACTGAGCTTATTATTGCTACACTGTACGTTTTTATTTGGCGATACAGAGAAGTATTTTATATGCAAAAATCCAATGCTTATTTACAAGGAATACTCTTCCTTGTCTTGGCTCAAATCATGGTAGGCGTGAACATTGTTTTTTCCAAGTATGTGCTTTCCACAATTCCGCTGCTGTTTATATTGGCTCTGCGGTTTAGTTTGGCTGCTATTATTTTATTACCCTTGCACTGGTTTACCTCTGCGCGAAATAAGCCGGTGGGTTATTATTTTTCTCAATTAAAACCACGTGATTGGTTTTTTATTGGTGCGCAGGCGGTTTCTGCGGGAGTGCTGTTTAATTTCCTAATTTTATGGGGATTAAATTACACGGATGCGAATGTAGCGGGTATTATTACCAGCGCCTTACCTGCGATCATTGCAATTATGTCTTGGATTATTCTTGGTGAAAAAATTTCAGGAAAGAAAGCCATCTGTGTGGGTTTTGCCACATTTGGATTAATCGTTATTGCCTGCGATAAGTTGGTGGGGATGCGCGTGAGCCATTCTTTTTGGGGGGATGTGCTTGTTTTAATCTCTCTTTTGCCTGAGGCTACTTACTATATTTTAAGTAAGATGCATGCGAATTCACTGCCAGTATTTTTAATTTCTTCTTTACTCAATGCAATTAATGCCATTTTGTTATTGATTGCTTTGGGTTTTAGTTCCTGGAGCGGAATAACCATTCAATTTTCAGATTGGCTGATTTTGATTATTTTAGGTTTAAGCTCGGGTCTTTTTTATGTGTTTTGGAATTTTGGTTGCCAGAAAGTGGATGGGGTAATGGCTTCATTATCAACGGCGGTGATGCCTTTAGCCACGGTACTCATTGCTTGGCTGCTGTTGGGAGAACGACTGACACTTGGGCAAGCAATTGGTATGAGCATGGTAATTCTCTCAATTGCTGTCTATGCAAAAAGATAATTGGATGGTTTTGCAAGTTGGTTTAAGTGAGATAAAGCTGATTTATTTTGCAACATCTCCTTAACCCAAGTTATGATGGGCCAAACAAAAAATCTTAGTTTAATTTTATGCCTCATTTGATTTTGGAATTAAGTAATAACATTAAAAACACAGAACATTTAAGCCAGTTATTTGATAAATTACATCATATGCTTGCAGAACAACTTCCTACCCAATTATCAGGGTGCAGGAGCCGCTGTGTTATTCATCCATTGTTTTTTATTGGCGATCAGAGTGAAGACAATGCTTTTGTGCATTTAACGCTAAAAATGCTTCCAGGCCGGGATGAGCTTAAGAAAAAAAGCATAGGTAAAAACCTTTTTGATCTATTGGATGATTTTTTTAGAGTAGGTCAAAATCAATTAAATATTACTTTATCTGTAGAAATCTTGGATTTGGATCCTATTTATTTTAAGGGCTAAAGTATTTTCTAAATCGTTTCAAATGCAGGTTATTCTCTATGAGTGCACAAAAAAGATGGGAACATTTTTCTCATGAATCCGATATAGGTGTTAGAGGTTATGGCTCAACTGTTGCAGACGCTTTTTCCATGGGGGCGCTTGCTTTGACCAATGTTATTACGCGTTCACAATCAATTCATCCTTACAAAAAAATACAAATTCACTGTGAGGCTCCGAATCAGGAGATTTTATTTGTCGATTGGTTAAATGTCATTATTTACAATATGGCAATCCACAACATGCTGTTTAGCATGTTTGATGTCAGCATTAATGGATTGAGGCTAACTGCTATAATTGCCGGTGAACCAGTGGATATTCATAGACATCAACCTGCAGTGGAGGTCAAAGGTGCTACATTCACTGAATTAAAAGTGTATGAAAAGAATAACATCTGGGTGGCACAATGTGTTGTTGATGTGTGAGAGAGCGAGGGTAGAAATCAATGGACTTAAACCTGTTAGAAAAAATCAGTGACTTCGAATGGCGAATTCCCCAACAGGGTAAGATGCGTGTGCCGGGGATTATTTTTGCTTCAGAAGAGTTAATCCTCAGTATGGATATGAAAGTTTATGAACAAGTCACGAACGTCGCAACATTACCTGGAATTGTGCGTGGTTCTTATGCGATGCCTGATGCTCATTGGGGTTATGGGTTTCCTATTGGGGGTGTTGCTGCATTTGATCCCGATAACGACGGGGTTGTTTCAGCAGGTGGTGTTGGTTTTGATATTTCATGTGGCGTACGGCTTTTATCTACAGGACTTAAACGTGAAGAATTTGAACCCTATAAAGAACAACTTGCAGATGCGCTGTTTGCGCATATTCCGGCAGGTGTAGGCAGCAAAAGTCGTATTACTCTAACTATGAAACAAATGGATGATATGTTGCGTGGTGGCGCTGTATGGGCTGTAAAGCAAGGATATGGTGAACGTGAAGATTTAGCGCGTATTGAAGATAATGGCCGCGTAGAAGGTGCTTTACCTGAGCATGTTTCCGAACATGCAAAAAAACGTCAAAAAAATGAAATGGGTACTTTAGGTTCTGGTAATCATTATTTGGAAATTCAAGAGGTGCGCCATATATACTGTGAACAAACTGCTGCAGCATTTGGTTTAGCACTAGGGGATGTGGTTGTGAGCATCCATTGTGGTTCACGTGGCCTAGGTCACCAAATAGGAACTGATTTTCTGCGCTCGATGCTCATTCACGCCCAACAGCATGGTATCTCACTCGTTGATCGTGAGTTAGCTTGTGCCCCTATACGTTCTTCCATGGGGGAGCATTATTTAGGTGCTATGCGCTCAGGAATTAATTGTGCGCTCGCTAATCGTGAAATTATTACTCATTTTATGCGCGAAGTATTTCAGGATGAAATGCCAGGAGCCCAAATAAAACTCATTTATGATGTATCCCATAATACCTGCAAGGAAGAAGCGCATCAGATTGATGGTAAAACAAAACGTTTATTTGTTCATCGTAAAGGCGCAACGCGAGCTTTTGGTCCAGGTCATCCTGAGTTAGCACAAGCGTTTCATCATGTAGGACAACCTGTAATTATTGGCGGCAGCATGGGAACTTCATCTTATGTTTTAGTTGGTACAGAACATTCAGAACATAAATCCTTTGGTTCTGCTTGTCATGGTGCAGGACGGGCGATGAGCCGGCATCAGGCAACCAAAAAATGGCGTGGGAGTGAAATCATTGAGCAATTAGCACAACAAGGAATTTTAATTCGTAGTAGTTCCTATCGTGGTATAGCAGAGGAAGCTCCAGAAGCCTATAAGAATGTCGATTTTGTTGTTGATGCAGCACAAGAGTCCGGTTTAACCAAAAAAGTTGCCCGACTGGTACCTATTGTTTGTGTTAAGGGATAGTTTATTTAGAAATAGTTCTGGAGTTTTTTTGCGAAAACAAGCAGGTATAAATCGTATTTTTAATGTTCTTTTTGTTCTATTTTTCTACTAAGAAAATAAATAAACTATAATTAAAAATATTTGCTTTTTTCAAAAAAGGTGGAGTGTTGTTATGCCTTTGACTGCACAATCCAATCGAGGTCCGGTTAAGAAATTAAGTGGTACTTCAAATCATAGTCGCTATAGTAATAAGTTTGATAGTGTCGATGTCGTTGCTTTTGATAGAGAAGGGGAAGCGTGGGGGATTTTTTCCAACTATGCAGAAGTTCCTATTAAGATGCAAACTCCCTTTGGAGAAAGAACATTTCCTACAGTTGAGCATTATTTCCAATATCAAAAAGATCCTCATGACCAACAATACCTAGATAAGATTCTTCTGGGAGATGCGCAGAATGCTAGAGATTTAGGGCAAACCAAAAGATGGGCGAATAATGATTATACCTTAGCTGATGCCGCAATGCAGAGAGCAATACAAGTCAAATTACAAAATCCTATAGTGCAACAAGCACTGAGAGATACAGGAAATGCTTGCCTTATCGAAGATACAGGGAGTCGAAGCACTAAAAATCAGGATGGTAATTGGGGTTGGAAAGTAGGAGGTACTACCGAGCCTTATGCTCCAACAGGCAATAAGTTGGGTATCTTAATGATGGAAGAGCGTAATCGTTTGTATCGACAAGAAGGTCGTTTATCGATGATCGTGCAAGATCCAACCGATTTATCTGAACGAGCGCGTGGTGTGATGACGCGAAATTACAGTAGCCAGAATCTTATTCATCTCAGCTTACCCGTTGTGTCGAGTACACAACACCACCAACAGCATCATCAACAAAGTAGCTATCCTTCTTCGCGAATGAAAGATTCTTTGATTCAGACTAAAATGCACTCAACACAAGAGTCAAGTCAGGAAGTGAGTCAAGTGATTCGTACTATGGTGTCAACTCCTTCTCCAAGTGTGGATATTCCATTTGTGGGTAAAGGTCAGATGAATGGTACATTCAAAATTGCTTTTGATAATCCTCAAGAAGCACAGGCTTTTAAAGACTTACTGAAAGCACAGGGCTTTCAGACGTCCTACTTCGGAAATGGTGAACGTTATCCGATGGAGGTTGGAGGAAAAACCTTAAGTCATATTGTTCGCTTTGAGAATAACGGTACAAAAACAGAGGTTCCTAAAGAGGCATTACAGTTTCTCAAACAAAAATTTAACGATGATGATAAAGTTGCGAGTATTGTGGAACAAATGGGATTTGAACGACCTTGCATGAAACAATCATTAGGCGTGCACTGATTTTTATTCCAACATGGTACAGCCACCCGAAACAAAGGTGGTTAATTTGATATGGAAACTTCATTTACCTTACATCCAGTAGCTCCATTCCGGTTGGATTATACGGTTTCTGCGTTACGCAGGAGAAGCAAAAATAATGTAGATCTTTGGGATGGCCAACGTTACACCAGGTTATTGGTTATGGAGAATATGCCAGTTAAAGTGGTGGTTGAGCAAAATAAAAAAACCGAACTGACGATATCGATTAAAAGTGAGTATGCAGAGGTATTTCAAAATCAAATTGCACATGAAACAGAGAGCATGCTTGGCTTAAACTGTGATATGCATGATTTTTATCATATCGCACAGCGCGATCCCCAATTAAATCCCTTGGTTCTTCAATTTAAAGGGCTTAAGCCACCTCGATTTCCTTCTGTCTTTGAGGCACTTGTTAATGCGATTTCTTGTCAACAAATCTCTTTGGATGCTGGATTGCAAATTCAAAATCGATTGGCTGAGTTTTTGAGTCTAAGGATTACAGAAAAAGAGCACCTACTTTATGCATTTCCAAGGCCCAACGAAGTTGCGAATTGTTCTGTCCCTACATTAAAAAAAATAGGCTATAGCACCCATAAAAGCGAGACGCTAATACGATTAGCAACAGCCATAATGAATGACGAGTCACACTTTAAATCTCTAGAAAACAAATCAAATAATGAGAACATTAATTTTTTGTGCGATTTTAAAGGAATAGGGCGCTGGACTGCGGAATACGTTCTCTTGCGTGGTTTAGGAAGAATTGATACTTTCCCAAGCGATGATATTGGTGCACAAAACAATTTATATCATTTTCTGCATCTCGAGAAGAAGCCAGATTATAAAAAAATAGCAGAAATCACCGCAAAATGGTCTCCCTATGCAGGTTTAGTCTATTTCCATTTATTATTGCGACGTTTATATGAAAATAAGGCACTCGCCGCTCCTCGCGTGAGAGGGCAATTGTAATTTTAAGAACGCTACCAATTATTTGTGCATCCAAAGAGGCTATCCTGTCTTTTGTAATAATTTTTCTGTAAAATTAATCCCTTAAGCTAAAAATTTCTCACACAAGGAATGTGCTGGATGGATAGTACACCCCAAAATAGTGTTACTGAGCCTATGAGCTCCGATAAAGTCGCCAATGTATTAAAATGGATTCTCTTAATTACAGCGATCATTTGTTTTGTCGTATTGATTTGGGGAACCTATAAAACCTACCAGCTTGCTCCCCCTTTACCGCAACAATTTCAAACTTCTTCTGGACAGGTCGTTATGACAGCGGATGATATTGTTGCAGGTAAAGCAGGTTTTCAACGTGCCGATCTTATGGATTACGGGAGTCTTTATGGAATGGGCTCTTATTTTGGTGAAGATTACACCGCAAAATATTTAGTAAGCCTTGGCAGAATGACTGAGGATAAAATAGCGCAACAACAGTTTGGCAAACCCTTTATGAATCTGGATGTAGGACAACAGTATGTTGTGCGCCAAACAATGCAACAGGACCTGCAGCATACTGATTTGAATGCGCAAATCAGTGTCTTGTCTCAGCCAGTTGCTGATGCAATTGCGCAACTACGTACGCAAATTTCGCAAACCTTACTTCAACATGATCCAGAAGCAGGTTGGACTAAAGCGTACAGTTTGGATGAGAAAAGTGCTTTGCAAACTGCAGATTTTCTTATTTATTCTTCCTTAACTACGATTGCACATCGGCCAGGACAAACGAGTTCGTATACCAATAATTGGCCCTATGAACCTACTATGGGCAATCATCCAACAGCACACACTTTTTACTGGACCTGGGTATCCTTTTGTTTTGTATTCTTGGGTTTTGGTGCTGTGCTTTTTATTTATCATCGATATTTGAGTGCTCCAGATGATGCGTTTAAGACACCTGTTTTTTTGGGGTTTGAGACACTGACACCTAGTCAGCGTAAGGTAGGTCAATATTTTATTGTTGTGGCGCTTGTTCTACTGCTGCAGATTGCTGTAGGTGCAATTATGGCGCATTACTATACTGAACGTACGGGGTTTTATGGAATTAAGATTAATGATTATTTACCCTTTAATTTTTTGCGTGATGTACACATTCAAACCCCCATTGTGTGGATTGCTCTTTCTTGGATTAGCTCTGCTGTATTTATGGCACCTCTTATCAGTAAAAAAGAAGCAAAAAAGCAAGGATTTTTTGTTGATCTTTTATTTTGGGTCACTCTGTTTATTGTAGGCGGGGCAATTGTTGGCAATTATATAGGAATTATGGGCTATGTGAATGATACCTGGTTTTGGATTGGCAATCAGGGTTTGTCTTATTTGCAGCTCGGTCGATTGTGGCAAATTGGATTTTGTATTGGACTTTTCCTTTGGAGTTTTATTGTTTTTCGTGGAATGTGGCCTACATGGAGTGGTTTAAAAAACGCTACCATTGCATTTTGGACTGGACAGATTCGCTTGGAGCATCTTTTTTGGGCAAGTACTATAAATATTGCTGTATTGTATTGCTTTGGAATGATCCCATTAACGGGGATTGAGAAATCGTTCACGATTACCGATTTTTGGCGTTGGTGGGTAGTGCACCTTTGGGTGGAGCAATCTTTTGAGTTTTTTGCGGCATGTGCCACAGCGTATCTTCTAATGGGAACTGGATTAGTTTCACGAGCCCTGGCAGAGCGCACAATGTATTTTGAAACAATTCTGGTATTTTTAGGTGGTATTATCGGTACAGGACATCATTGGTATTGGACGGGTACGCCGGATCTATGGGTACCATTAGGAAGCATGTTTTCATTTATTGAGGTATTACCTTTAGTCCTTCTTATTATTGATGCAATCGAAAATTATCAATTAATTAAACGCCAACATTTGTTTACGTATAATTTGGCGTTTCTCTATATTTTGGGCGCTTCTTTTTGGAACTTTGTGGGTGCTGGAGTATTTGGTGGAGGTACACTCAATGCGCCACTCGTCAATTATTATGAGCATGGAACATTTCTTACTCTAAACCATGCTCATACCGCATTATTCGGCGCATTTGGTTTACTGGGGCTGGGCTTAATTTATTTTTGCTTACGTTATGCTGCAGGTGATCGTTTTCCCTGGAGTGATCGTTTGGGGACTTGGGCATTTTGGTTATATAACCTAGGCCTTGTTTTATGGATTGTGTTGAATTTCTTCCCTGTGGGATGGGCACAATTAATGGATGTATACGAACACGGATTTGCTCATTCAAGAAGCCTTGAGTTTTATAATACAACGTTGTTGTGGCAGTGGTTACGCTTGCCGGGAGACGTGTTATTTGCTCTTGGTGCATTATTGATGGCCTATGACTTTATTAAAAAGTTAGGTCCTTTTTTTCCAAGATGGGTGAGTGCTAAAAATTTAGAACAACAGCCTGCTCATGATGTTTAGGGCAGCAGCCTAAAAAAGAGGGTATTACCATGCCTGAGCTTTTTACGATTGGACACTCAACACATCCCTTGCAGGAATTTCTTGAAATAGTCCATGCATATCAAGTTACTCATCTTATTGATGTGCGGACTATTCCTAAATCACGTACCGTTCCTTGGTTTAATAAAGATGAATTCAAGCAAACACTTGCAAAAGAAAAAATTGCATACACACACCTGGTTAAATTAGGTGGTTTACGAAAGGTGAATAAAAATTCCATCAATACTGGATGGCGAAATGCAAGTTTCCGTGGATTTGCCGATTACATGCAAACAGAAGAGTTCCTTGAGGGACTTAATGAATTAAATGACATCATAGAGAAAGGGCATAAAGTGGTAATCATGTGTGCTGAAGCAGTACCCTGGCGATGTCATCGTTCACTTATTGCTGATGCTGAGTTGATCCGCGATTATGGCATTTGGGACATTATGAGTAAAACCACAACGCACCCTCATCAACTCACTTCTTTTGCTGTGGTGGATAAAGAGAAGAACCCCGCGCAAATTTATTATCCATAATCATAACAACAGACCATAGACAGCAGTTTGAGGGCGGAATTAGAAATTTTTTTTCGAGTTGCACTATAAAAATTATAATTGATATAATGGCTTACCGTTTTTTTGCGGCTATTATTAACCACTTTTTAGGAAATAAAATGTTAAGGAAGATATATTGGGGCTCGGTGGTTTCTTTATTATTAGTTAACCCTTCTTTTGCTGGATTTTATGTTGGTGCTGGTTTTGGCCCTGAATACGCTCAATTTACTCAAAAAACGCATGTTTTTGATAATTTTGGTGACTTTAATGCGATAGATGAAGAGAATTTTTCAGGCGCTGGTGTTTTCGGCACTTTTTTTGGTGGTTATTCTTGGGTACGCAATCGATTTTATTTAGCGGTCGAAGGCAATTTTAATCCAAGCTCACTTCAATATCGATTAGTTAATAAAGAGTATATCCATCATAATTTCAAGAAAACTTCTTTTACCATTCACTATAGTGAGGGCGTAAGTGCATTGCCAGGCTTCTTCCTCACAGAGAGTGCTGTAGTTTATGGACGAATTGGTTATGCGAATGGCCATGTTGCACTTCATAACTCAGATGAAACAATACATAGTTCAGTTGCCAATCGTAACGGCATTCGTTACGGTGCGGGAGTGCGCTATAACCTGACACCACAATGGACGATGATGGCTGATTTCAGTCAAACCAATTACGAGAAATTCAGCAGTCACTTTTTTGATCCTTTTGGCGGGGTTACAAAAAATTCTCGAATTTATCCTGTTTCTGCACAACTTGCTTTTGGGGTAATTTATAATTTTGAAAAACCTAAGGCAGCTTTTGTTAAGTAAGTTGGGAAAGTTCTATTACCAAGCCCAATGAACAAGTATTTTAGTCTGGTGTTCCTAAAGAAATACTTCGGTATGTTGTTACATGCTGGGCTTACCAGCCCAGTCTATGTTACGGAGATGACGTTTCCGCTGGAAGACTATCTAGTCGAGGGTTTTCTTTTTTAAAATGGCCCAATAGACTGACAATGTTCTTCAGGAGGTTCTGCAAAATTTCCTACGCCAATAACTAATAAAAGAAAATCTTTTGGTGCTAATTGGAGCCAGCGATAAAATTTCGCTTCACGGTTGAAATAGTCCGCATCAAGTGGATATATACATCTTCCTTGGTTATGGTTTTTCTCAGTGAATAGCACTATCTGTTTCACCCCAAAAGTTTTGAGGTGCTCCCATGACGGTAGTTTTTCAGCATCAATTTCAGTGAACCCGTGGTTAGGTTCCAATATTAAACCTAATGAAGAAGCATGTGATGCAGAAGCGAGTGATAGCAGTTCATTACGTGGTAAAGCGTCTTGTAGCTGATCCATAATCCGTGTTTGCGACGTGTCATCACATAAAATGGATAGTTGCCAGATGCAATCGATCCCATGCATATACAATGCGTTCGCAACAGGCGCTTCATGGCCCGTAAAGTTAATGAACAGGGTATTATCGAGTCTATGTTGGGCATCTAATTCAGCTAATACAGTATTTGTAGTGTCTTTGATTTTTTTATCAATACTTCCTGTTATAAAGTGCCGCCCTTTAGGTATTGCATTATGTGGGCTATTAAAATGAATAAAATGCACTGCATGCCCAAATCTTGATAGTATTTCTTCCGAAGGTTGGACAATTTCTAAGAGTGTTTTCAAGTCATATTGACGCGTTCTTCTTACATCAGGTTTCATTTAATTCTCTATCTAAAGATAGAGTGTATGTGCACAAATTATGAAACATGGCTCACTCACTCTGGAGTAATAATTACAATTATAGGCTATAAAAAGTAACAGAATTTTTTGTGCAGAACTGGATAAAATCGATAATGTAAAAACAGATTACCATCCACCTTGATAGGGTCTGTGCTTTTTCATTTGGCTATCATTTTCACCACGATGATAATGCAACCGCCAAGCAGATTGTTTGGTTTTTTTATCCCAAAAGGGATGATAATCAATAGCAAAGCAACGCTTGAATTTGCCGCTTGCCTGTTCTTTATAAAGATTCAAACCACCTCCGCCACTTTTTTCATACAAAAGAAAAGCAACTCGGTAATTGCCTTTACGAAGCAGGGCATAAAGCGCAACAGAGGTTGATAAAAAGCCAATAGTACGGTTAACCAGTTTTTGATGTTCTGGGGAAATATTTTCGTTTTTATCCATCATTTTGAGAAATCTATATGTCGTGGTTCTTTGTAGCCTGGGTGAAGTCGTAGCCGTAACCCGGGAATAAAGGGCGTGAATTTATGTCCAGAAATCCTGGGTTTGTTACGCTTCACCTAGGCTACATTGTTATTATTGAGTGGGATTTTATATTATTTTCAGACAGCGTGCCTCTATTTTAAAAATACATAAAATCAATAGGTTAGAGAAATAGTTTATTGACTGAATGTTTTGGTATACTTTGCAGATAATCCAATATAAATTTTGGCCTAAATGTATATCGAATCGAACCGATTAGTTTTTTCTCCTTCTGATCTTACTCAATTTATGGCAAGTCCTTTTGTATCTTGGATAGAGCATCTTGCCGTAGTGCATCCCGATTTATTGCCTGCACCTGATGAAAAAGATGAATTAATTGATGTATTGCAACATTTGGGAAATCAACATGAATTGGCTCTATTGGCTCTTTTTGAAAAACAAGGATTATCGGTTGTCAATTTGCGCCAACAAGCGAATTCTTATGACGCTACTTTAAGTGCAATGGAAGATGGCGCCGATGTTATTTATCAAGCGCGTTTACAATTAGATCCATTTCAGGGCTATGCTGATTTTTTAATAAAAATACCTGGTAAAAGTCGATTTGGGAATTATTGTTATGAGGTCTGGGATACTAAGCTTGCTAAATCAGTGAAACCTAGTTTTTTGCTGCAATTGTGTTGCTATGTAGAAATGCTTGCTGCTATGCAAGGAGAGCGTTCGGAATACTTCACTGTCGTTTTGGGAAACCAGGAGCAAAAGCGTTTTCGTACCGCAGATTATTTTTATTTTTATCAAAATCTGAAACAACAGTTTTTATTGGCACATGAGCGTTTTAATCCCAGTGAGTGTCCTGATCCTGCAGCATCGAAAAATTGGGGGCGTTGGAATACTTATGCTGAAGAGTTATTAGTTAAAGCAGATCATTTAATCCAGGTCGCAACCATTACCTCTGGGCAAGTTAAAAAATTACATCAAGCAGGAATAAAGACCATGAGTGGTTTAGCTCAGGCAACGTGTTCCTGGGTAAAAGGGATAAAGCCCGAACGTTTTGTGCGTTTGCAGGCACAAGCTAAAATTCAAAAAGAAAGCAGTGATAAGGAAGTCCCTTTGTATCAATTGCTTCCCCTGATTTCAGGACAAAAACAGGGATTGGCACTGTTACCTCCTGCATCGCCACGGGATATATTTTTTGATATTGAAGGGTTTCCTCTTGAAGAAGGTGGCTTGGAGTATCTTTGGGGAATTACCTATTTTGATGAAAAAGCACAGCGTCAGTATAAGGATTTTTGGGCTCATAATCCCGAACAGGAGAAAGAAGCTTTTCAGACATTTGTGCATTGGGTTTATCAACGTTGGCAAGAAGATCCGAAAATGCATATTTATCATTATGCCAATTACGAAATTTCTGCATGCCGTCGATTAATGGGGCGATATGGCGTGTGTGAGGATGAGGTAGATCAGCTTTTACGCAATGAAGTATTTGTTGATTTATATAAGATTGTTAAAAGTGCTCTGATTATTGGAGAACCACGCTATTCCATTAAAAATATAGAACATTTATATCGAGGTAAGCGTGATACGGCGGTGGGATCTGGAGGTGATTCTGTCGTTGTTTATGAGCATTGGCGAGAAAATCCCGATGGGGAAAATTGGCAAACCTCAAAAATATTAAATGACATTCGCACATACAATATTGATGATTGTAATTCCACTCAAGAATTGGTTGAGTGGCTCAGAGCGCGGCAAAATGAACAGGGTATAAATTACTTAGGTAAAACGGAACTTGTTGCACTGGAGGTTAAGGAAGAGTTGGGCGAGCGTATTCAATTACGCGATCGATTGTTGGCGCAAGCAGAGCGTTTAAAGTCTGAGGGAAATATTGAGTTAGCTAAAATCAATCTGATTTTTGCATGGTCAATTGAATTTCATCGACGTGAAGCCAAACCGGTGTTTTGGCGTATGTTTGAACGATTGGGTTTAACTGGAGAAGAGTTACTTGATGACATTGATTGCTTGGCCTACTGCCGACGAACTGCGAAGCCAGCCTACAAACCTTCGCCCAGAGCCCGTAACCTGGTCTACGAATATTTTTTTGATCCGGAACAGGAGTTTAAAGGAAGTGCCAAACAATATTTTATTCTAGGTAAGGAAACTGAAGAGGGTAAGGCTGCAGCAGCTAATTATTATGAAGACGATAGTGATCTGGAGCATGGAATTATTGCATTACAAATGAAAGATGAGCCTGATGATCCGATTACTTTAATTCCCAATGAATATGTCGATCCTCATTCGATTCCTGAGGCGATCACGAAGCAGGCTACATCATTTGAGCAGGGACTACTTGCACACACAGCGATACTGGATTTTTTGAGCAAATCGTATCCACGAATTACAGATCATCAACAAGGAATGCCTATTGCACCAAGCCATCATCCTGAAGAACGATTGGCGGAAATGATGCATGCAGTTTTAAATTTAAAGAACAGTTATCTCACGCTTCAAGGCCCTCCGGGAGCAGGTAAAACATATACAGGAAAACATTTGATTGCCGAACTTGTGCAAAGAGGAAAAAAAATAGGTATTTCCTCAAACAGCCATAAGGCGATTAATAACTTGTTGATGAGTGCCGCTGCCTATTGCCAAAAGGAAGGAATAAAAGGTCACTTTGGCTGTACACGTAATACGGATGAGCAAATTGCGGCTTTAGACATTAACTTATTGGAGAATAAACAGATCATTGAGTTTATCCAACCTGGATGTGTTGTCGGCACCACAGTTTGGGGTTTTGCTCGCGAAGAATTAGTTGATGCGTTTGATTACTTATTTATTGACGAGGCAGGCCAAGTCAGTGTTGCTAATTTAATTGCGATGAGTCGTTCAACACGTAATATTATTTTAATGGGTGATCAAATGCAGTTAGGTCAACCATCACAAGGAAGTCACCCCGAAGAAAGTGGTCTATCTATATTGGATTACTTATTGCATACAACCCCCACTATTCCTGACTCTATGGGCATCTTTTTAGGTACTACCTATAGAATGCATCCTGCAGTGAATCAGTTTATTAGTGATGCGATTTATGAGGGTAAACTGGAAACTGCTGCAGAAAATGAAGATCAATTAATACAGGTTCCCAAGGGATATACGGGTGTTCTAGATAAAGAGGCAGGCATTATTCCCATACCTGTTTTTCATGAGGGAAATACTCAAGCCAGTGATGAAGAAGTAGAGCAGATTGTGTTATTAACCAAGGAGCTTTTGGGGAGAACCTTTAAGGAAAAAAATGGCTCGCAACGAGTGATCGGTTGGGATGATATTCTTTTTGTTGCCCCATACAATCATCAAGTAGGTAAATTAAAAACAGCACTAGGTGAACAAGCTAAAGTGGGAAGTGTGGATAAATTTCAAGGTCAGGAAGCACCGATTGTTTTTTTGAGTATGTGTGCCAGTAATGTGGATGAGTCTCCTCGAGGACTCAATTTTCTTTTTGATAAAAATAGAATTAACGTTGCGGTTTCAAGAGCCCAGTGTTTGGCAATTGTGGTCTATTCACCATCCTTGCTTGATGCGATTCCAACGAACGTCGAACAAATTGCGATGATGAATGTATTTTGTCAATTGGTAAAAAATTAGATGGATATTGTGGTATTGGATAAGTATTTGTAGCTTGGGTGCAGTGCAGCGGAACCCGGGTTTCGTTGCGCTGCACTCAGGCTACAAATCTAATTTCGTTTACCTTAGAAAATCTCCAAGAGTACATTCATCATTTTCTAATAACTGAGCCATTATTTTATTGAATGTATGCGCTATCTCATCTTTACAAGGTGGTGTTAATGGTCCATTGATGGATAGTTGGTACTGTCCATCCTGGTCTTTTGAAAATAAAATCCATAAAGAGCGGTTGCTTATCGGACGATTCTCACTACTGTAATGACTTGGATACTCATAATTAAGATTTGCAAAATTTTTGTCAGTAACTATTTTACTAAAAAAAGAAGGCGTGATATTAACCAGGACCCTTAGCCTCTCGGGTTTTCTCAAAGGTATATTTAACTTAAGTAGTTGATTCAGTTTATTTTTGAACGAATTATTGTGAGTAACCGTTTGTGCCCAACTGAAATACTTGATTAAATAATCAATGAGGATTGAATGTAATTTACTTTTTTTAAGATCCTTCTGCAGCAAGAGCTTATTCCATACATAGTGTAAATAATGGCTTATTACCAGTCCTGCACCTTTAAACTCGCGATTCTTAATGATATGAGAGCATTTCTGATAGGGTGCTGTTATTAGGAATTGCTCCTCAATAGATTTAACAAAATCAATAAAGTTGTCCTTCTCATTTAAGGTAAGATTTATTCTTTTGTATTCTACGAACACGCCTACTATGGAATTATAGTGACTTCCTTCTCTACCACTATGAATGAGAACAAACGGCATTTTCTTTTGCTGACTCAGTTTATAAAGAGCAATATGGCATGCAGCAATTAAGCCGGTACTGACATTAATATTTTTTGTTTTATGCCATTCTATAAATTGTTCCACCTGATGTGAATCAAGAGGATAGTGGAATAAATACTTCTCTTGCTCGTCTGTATCAGACACATAATCTTTCGGTCTAAGTGACAACATCTTAAAACTATGATTGTAGTGGCGCCAAAAATTAACTTTATCTTTTAGATTGGTTTCGTAAAGACGATTATTTTTTTTCACATAGTCAAGAAACGAGTCTTCTTCTGGCTTGTGAATCATTTTTTTACCACGGAAAAGCGCTTCATAGCATTTTTTGAATTGATTAAAGATAATCCCACATGAAGTTCCATCTACTATGATGTGAGGCATCACAATATGCAACTCATGTAATTCGCTATTTATCTTATAAAGATATACGCGCATTAGTGGGGGCTCTGTTAAGGGAATGGCACTCATCATATTGCTTTGAAACTCTTCATGCAGCACGGTGTGTTCGTTGCTTAATGAAATGTCTTCATAGATTAGCTTGAACAGTCCTTCTTTTCTCAATGTTTGTACCGGTACATCTTTATTAATACTCAACCAAAAAACACTATTTTGTTTCACAATAAAATCAAATGCCTGGGCCACATATTCTTTGTTAAGTGTGCCGTGTATCTGTAGCTGCGTACCCATATTATAAGGATGCCCCATTTTATTGAGCACCCAAAATACGTATTGAAAATCACACAGAGCAACTTCTTCAGCGATTGGCGATGCAGTAGGCGGCAGCGTTGGGGTATCCGTGACAAGTTTATCTAATTCATGAGCAATGTTTTTGGCGATTTTATCGATGCGGGGTTCATTAATAAAATACTCTATGGGCAGGCTTAGTGAGGGACAACCCAATTGGTCATGAACGCGGTTTCTTAATTCCAACGCCATGAGTGAGTCCATACCCATGGCGAACAAATCATTTTTCAAACCCACCTCATCACGGTGTTCCAACCCCAAAACATCGGCAGCAATCGCGCTTAAGGTTTGGCTCAAGAAGCTGACTCGTTCTTTGAGGGACTGCTGTTGCAACACGGTTATAGAGAGTTGATTGGCAGGCGATTTCCTCTCCATGAGTGCAGAGAACTCGCTGGGTTTTGACGAGTTTTTGAAATACACATCCCAATGAATGGGGCAGACGACGATTTGTGGTACATGGCTTGGCAACAACACATCCAGCACGTCCATGCGCTCAGGAGGTAAAGGAATAAAACCGCGGTGCTCGAGTGCCTCAATGTTCTGCGCAGCCATACCCAAGGTGTGAAAAGCCCCCCAATTGATTGCCAGTGCCGGTAAACCTTGTTGGTGGCGCAGGTGCGCCAGGCCATCTAAAAATCCATTGGCGGCAACGTAGTTGGCCTGCCCTTTGGCGCCTAAAATAGAGGCCGCCGATGAAAAGAGCACAAAGCAATCCAGGTGCAGCTTTTGAGTGAGTTGATGCAAAATCAGTGCGCTGTTCATTTTTGCCTGCAGCACTTCATCGACGGTCTGCGCACTCAAATGCACCAGCAACTCATCGTGAATGACGCCTGCCAGATGAAAGACCCCTCTGAGTGGGTATGCGCTGCGCTCTATCTCTTGGATAAGCTGCTCCATCTGCGCTAGGTTACTGGCATCACACACCTGATGGGTGATGGACACCTGTTTTTTGCGCACCTGCTCGATGAACGCTTGTATGGACTCAGTGCATGCTGTGCGGCTGGTGATGATGAGGTGTTTGGCCCCGCGCGCGATGAGATACTCCATTAAGGGCTTGCCCAAACCACCGGTACCGCCGGTAATAAGGTAACTTGCTTCACGGTCGAATAATACCTGAGGCTCTGTAGGCACAGGCAGCTGTTTTTTCTTAAGTCTGGGCACATAAAGGGTATCGCGTACCGCAAATTGGGTTTCAGTACTCGTTGTATGCACGATATAACGTAACACGTCACTTAAGGTACTGTGTGCGTCTAAGTCAACGGTGTAATTTTTAGTAAATGCCAGCTCATTTCTAAAGCTTTTCCAAAACGCACTCGCCATGGTGTGGTACGGATTCACCCGGTCGGAGGTGTACTTGTCGTTGATGGCATAGGCGTTTTCGGTGACCAAGATAAAGCGTGCCGGCTGCTGTTGAAACATCTGTTGGCACCAATGCAGCAGCTCAGGGAACTGGTCTTGTTCGTAAAGCACCACGATGTTTTGCTGCGCTACCTCTGGAAATTGGCCTACCTCTTTGATGAGCTGATACTCAAGCCCGCCTAATACTTTTTCTGCGCGTACTTCATCACGGGCGATAACCCACAGCTTGGGCAGCTCGGCGGTACGAGACACCGTATTGTTGAGTGGATTCCAAGTGAGTTCGTACAGATACTGTACGGCCAAGTCATCGGTGCTAACCTGCGGTGTAGGCGCCTTTTTATCCAGCCAAAATTCACGGCGTGCAAATGCATAGTTGGGCAACATCACTTTGTTGCATATCCCCGGGGTGGCGGTGTAATAATACCGCCAATCCACATCGCCACCCTGTAGGTACTCGCGCACCAGGGCTGCAAGTTCCGGGGCGACATCCAGAATCTTTGTGGGCGCAGAGGATGTGACAACCAGACCCTGCTGCAGCAATTGACTGGCTTCAACCGTACTTTGGGCTACTACCGCCAAGCGATAAGCATAATGCTCGCGACAGGTGGCTGCGGTAAAGCAGATGTCAGCAAACGCATCGGAAGTGGTTGCTAAATACTGTTGATAGCGTTGGGCCAAACCATCCAACGCATCCTGGCTCTTAGCAGAGAACACGAGGGCATTCGTTTGGGCGGTCATGTTTTTGGGCGGTGTTTGGGTAGGAAACTCCTGCACAATGACGTGGGCATTAGTACCACTAAAACCAAACGCATTGATGCCAGCGCATTTTAAGGGGGCTGTACTGTGCCAATCCATCGTGTGTAAGGCAAGACGGGTATTATCCAGTTGAATCTTTGGATTGAGGTGATGAAAATTAATGTTTTTATAGATTCTTCCTTTCTGTAAGCTCAAGATGACTTTAATCATACTGGCCACACCGGCTGCACTTTCCAGATGTCCCAGATTGGTTTTCACAGCCCCCAGATACAAGGGATTGTCTGCACTGCGTTGTCCGCCATAGACCTGATTAATGGCATGCACCTCAATCGGGTCGCCAAGAGGCGTGCCGGTGCCGTGCGTCTCAATGTAGCTGATGTCACTACGCGCTAAAGTGCTCTGACCTAAAGCTTTGCGCATGACCGCTTCCTGACTTTTCCCATTAGGCACGGTGAGTCCTGCCGTCCTTCCATCATTACTGATGGCAGAGGCTTTAATCACCGCTAAAATCGGGTCTTTATCGCGCACGGCATCAGCAAGGCGTTTTAGAAATAACACCCCACATCCTTCCGCGCGCACATACCCATCGGCCTCTGCATCAAAGGTTTTGCATTGGCTTGTCAACGATAAGGCTTTTGCTTTGCACAGATTAACAATGCTTTCCGGACGCAACAACACATTCACCCCGCCGGCCAGCGCAAAATCGATTTCCCGAGTTTTTAAGCTTTGGCAGGCATAATGAATCGCAACTAAGGAAGAAGAACACGCCGTATCAAAGCTCACTGCTGGTCCCTTGAAATCAAAGGTATAGGTGACGCGCCCAGGAATCATATTCAATGCCTTACCCGTGACCGCATACATCCCCAGCTCATCAGGAGACAAGCCTATTTGTTCTAGTTGTGAATAATACTCATGCGATGCACCCACTCCCGCAAAAACCCCAGTTAAGCTACCCCGTAAGGAGTGCACGCAGTAGTTGGCGTTTTCCAATGCCTGATAGCATTGTTCTAAAAAAAGACGTTGTTGTGGATCGATAAACGGCGCTTCTCGGGGGCTAATCCCAAAAAACTGCGCATCAAATGCTTTGATGTTGTCGATGAGCCCCAGTTTCGTGATGTAGGATTTGCCTGGAGCATCCGGATCAGGGTCGTAATATTTTTTATTGTCCCAACGTGCAAGGGGAATGTCCTGCACCCCACTTAGCCCTTGTTCGAGCAAGGTCTCAAAAGCTGCAACATCGGCGGCATTGGGTAGGGAACAACTCATGCTGATTATGGCAATTGAATCATCAGTATCTTCTGGTGATGACCGCAACGCTTTCGTTTGCACAAGGTTCTTTTGCAATTCCGATTCAACATATTGGGCAAGTTTGTTTATGGAGGGATAATCAAAACCTATGGTGGCGGTTACATTAAGAACAGGTTGCAGCTTTTCCTTCAGCCTGGTCGCTATTTCAGTAACCATTAACGAATCAAAACCAAGCTCAAAAAATCCTTCGTGCTCCTCTAACTCTTCAGTTTCTGGTAATCCCAGGATTTTTTTACACAGTGTAGAGACCATATTCTTGCAGGCGATACTTTTTTGATTATCACCCATCTTCATATAATCATTCAGCCATGGTGATGTACTTTCATTACTCTTATGCTCAACTCCAGCCAGATCATCAGCTAGATGCTGATAAAATAAAGGCCGAGGTTTTGACACAAAATCCAGCATAAACGAGAGGTATTCTGGAGATATAATGGTGACATGGCTTAATGGGCTACTGATTAAGAGATTAATGAACGCGCGGCCTTGATCATTATGAATGAATGCTTGTTTTAGACCTTGATCGCGTGCTCGTTTTTCTGCCATCCCCGCTTCAGCCCAAGGCCCCCATTGAATTGCTGTACCTACCAAGCCCAAACGTCGGCGCTCTGCAATTAGGGCATCTAAAAAACTATTGGTGCCACTATAGACTGACTCTTTATTGCTTCCAAATACCGAGGAAATAGAAGAGTAGACGATAAAAAAATCCAGATCGCAGTGTTGGCTTAATTCATGTAAATACCAGCCGCCTTTTATCTTGGCAGAAAATAAAGAATCAATGTCGTCCTCTTGGTGTGCAAGCAATGGCGCATTCATTGAGATGCCAGCTGCATGAACAATGCCCTTTAGCAAACCATCCGCATTACTCTCTAGCAATAAACTATGTAGTTTTTCTTTATCGGTAATATCTAAACCTACTGTACGAATTATTTGATTTGGATAAAAAGATTGAATTTTTTTAATCCGTGCTTTTAATTCAGGCTTATCCACATGCCTTGAGACAAGAATTAATTCTTTGGCACCAACAGATAGCAAGGCTTGCGCAGTTACCAGACCTAAACCACCGGTCCCACCCGTAATAAGGTAGCGGCCTTCTCCTCGTAACGTTCTTTTCTCTTCAGGTAGTGTGGTCCTCTTTAAACGGGAGACCCATCGTTGGCCATTACGATACGCCACGACATGCTCGTAATTTTGGCCATGATTATAATGAATTTCATTCATTATCTGTGTCGAATAATGACCTGCATCATGCTTGTCCAGATCGATGAGCATCGTTTGATATTGGGGTAACTCTAAAGCTAAAGTCTTGCAAAACCCCAAAAGTACACTGCAGTCAAGATTCAAAATGTCGCCACTAAGCTCTGGTATCGTGTTGGTAGTGAGGATTATGAGCCGTAATTCAATTGTTTTATGTTGTAACTCTTGAACCAGGTTCAATAATTTTTTTAGCGTGTTCTTTTGTAAATCGATATGCGTCTCAATATCCTTTGCTGTCACTGACTCGAAGTCTGCTGCAAAAATAATCCCATCCAATGTGTCTAATGAATGGTTATCCTCATCCAAGACAATGGACAATCCCTGCTCTATAAACCCAGGAGCTAATTGTTTGGCTCCTATTAACAACCAAGGTTTGTCTGATGGTTTGCGCTGATGTATCTCAGCGACTTGTTGCTGCCATTCCAGGTGAAAGATCCAATCTTTAGGTGCCGGTACATCGATTGCTGTGTCATTATTCTCTTTATCATGCCAATAAGTTTTTCTATCAAAAAAATACAAGGGCAAATCAACTTGCTGGTATATCATTTTGTTTTTATCGAACCTGATCGTGTCTCCTGCGAGAAAATGCTCATAAACTTGTTGCGCATCGTGTTCGATTATTTTTAGATCTTTATTGCGGGTTACTTTATTCAGCACATACGTTTTTGCTTCAATTTTTTTAATTAATTCTTCTTTATTATCAGCAATGATGGCACAGCGAAATTTATAATGGTCTCGACAATTGATTAAGGTAGAACACACATCGTGCAGGCTTGCAGAGGATTCCTTTAAATAGCATAAGTGACTTGCCAGCATCTGCTTTAATGAATATTCACTATGTGCAGAAAGTACAAAACATTCAGGTTGATTGTGATGCACTGTGGATGAGTTTAATGACACATCAGGCGGCTCTTCAATGAGCGCACTCACATTAGTACCCGTAAAACCAAAATTGGATACTTGCGTGTACCGTTTTTTATTAGCCTGCTTCGCAAAAGGTATCGCTTGAATTGGGAGAAGTGCCGGGATACTCTCGGGATCAATCGATGGGCTTGGGGTCGTGTAATGCAAATTAGCAGGAATGAGCTCATGATTTAATGCGGCAACCACTTTAATGACTGAGGCAATGCCTGATGCAGAAATCGTATGTCCTAGATTACTTTTTAATGCACCGACAATTAATGGATTGTCTTTGGTGTGATGGCCTTGGTGTATGTGTTGAATCGCATTAAACTCAACAGAATCGCCCATGATCGTACCAGTGCCATGGGTTTCAATATAGTCAATGTCACTTGCTGCTAAATGCGCTTGTGCTAATACGGCCTGATGCATTGTAATTTGCGCCTCGATGTTAGGCGCAGCCATACCCATTCCTCCACCGCCATCTTGATTCATGACAATGCTTTTAATCACTGCGAGGATTTTATTATTGTCTTTGAGCGCGTCACGAAGTCGTTTTATAACCACTACAGCACAACCTTCGCTACGTGCATAACCATCGGCGGCAGCATCAAAGCTGCTGCATTGGCCAAGAGCGGAAAGCATGTTCGCTTTCGTTACCCCTATAAAAATTTCAGGACACAGGCTCAGATGGACTCCGCCAACAATTGCCATATCACACTGCTGATTTCTTAATGCCATCGTGGCAAGATAAAGTGCCGACAGTGAAGAAGAACAAGCGGTATCGACCGTCATGCATGGGCCTTTTAAATTAAGAAAGTGACTCAGTCTTCCTGGCGCCGCGCTATCAGCAGAACCAATATAGGTATAGGCATTAAATGTGATCTTATCTTTATAATTCAGTTGGCTATAATCGTGCGTAGAAACACCACAATAGACCCCAGTGTTGGAATTTTTTAATGAATCAATTGGTATGTTGGCATGATTTAAAGCACGAACAGAAACCTCTAAAAACAAACGTTGTTGCGGATCCATTTGTTTGGCTTCAGTGGGCGATATTTTAAAAAAAGCAGCATCGAATAATTGAGGATCATGCAAAAAACCGCCCTTACGGCTTACTATTTTATTTTCTTTCTGCCTATCTGGATCATAATATTGATTAATATCCCAGCGATTTTCAGGTACGTCTTTAATTGAAGTCTGTTCGTTGAGTAACATCTCATAAAACGCATCGACATCTTCAACATCAGCATTAATCCCAGGGAACTGACAATTCATGCCAATAATAGCTATCGGCTCATTCAGGATGTTGTTTAGGCTATTTTGATGTCCTTTTTTTGTCTGCATCATGTTACCTCATTAGATTATGCAAGATGTCATTCTGCGCTTTTCTTTTGTAACAAATAACAAAGATACTGCTGTTGCCCATTGATAAACCCATTGTAAGTAACTGAACCCTTCACCGCTGATATGTCACGAACCGCTTGCCGCCATATGGGTGAATACGTTGCATTAATATGGGCTTTCCGTCTATCTGACAGACGAGTTAACGAATCAAGCACCTGAGGCGTAATATCACTTCGCTCAAGCACTTGTAATCCGGAGGCACTGATGCATTGGTCTAACAGTGCTACCTCCGAAGACGGGCGTAGATCGGTAAAAGCCATATAACCATTAGGTCGCAGTACACGCCAGACTTCACTCAGAAATTGCTCCATTGAAGGATAACAATGAGATGATTCTACATTGACAAGCACATCAGCACTATGGTCAGGAATAGGTAGGGAGTCTGCACGCCCTTGAATCCAACACGCATTGTCCCATTTGGAGTTACGCTGGCAGATTGCAATTGCTTTATCAGACAAATCAATGCCTATATAAGAATGTGGTTTTTTATACTGTAATAAGAAAATGCCACCAGCGCCCTGACCACATCCGACCTCAACAATATCTTTGTTTTCTAAATCGATATCTCTAACGACGCGATTGTAAAGCTGAATAAAATATCGATTAGGCTCATCCTCACGATTTAACGCTAAGGTAGTCTCATCATGATAACCATAATTCAGAAAAACGTATTGTTTCGACTTGTTATTCGAGGCAAATTTATTATAAAGCCAGCGAATCAATGCTATGCGTAAAATAGGTGACAACTGCATTAAAAATCGATGTATTTTTCTAAGTTTACTTGCTTTCATTGTATTAGACTGCTCTTATCATATATTGGTTCCAACCCAACTTTTCATAAATAGGATTTCTATTGATTCGAGTAAGATAACCTTGTTCTCGCAAATATGCAGCAAGATACTCTACTCTATTGTCTATATCATGCACTTTGGTACTTAACTGCTTAATCATAAAAAACTGTTTAAGCTCAATACTTTTTACAACTTCAAATTCTGTGCCTTCAACATTAATTTTCAAAAAATCGATATGATTTATCGCATTTCTTTCGATAAAATGCCCAAGTGATATCAGTTTACATAAAATTTTTGTTTCCATTGTTCGATTTTTAAAGTTCTTTTTAATCAAGTATGGTCGCATAAAAGGTAAAAATTTCATTTGATAATACAATAAGTTATTCTGATATCGAGCAATTTTTAATAAATTATCATAATCTAATAAATGATTATAATTAGAGATCATTTTATCCTGAGGCTTATAGGTTGCTGTCGTAAGATCTTTCCTAAAAACGGTAAATTCAATAAGACAATCTTTAGCCACATCAGCAACGCCTACGTTGTATAGGTGGCACTCCTCTTCAAATGGCGTCAAATACTTTTTGAGGCATTGAGGAATAGGCTCAAAACTATAAATCAATGCATTATGTTTACATTGACGTAGAGCGAACAGTGGAAAAAGCCCAATATGTGCTCCTACGTCCATAATGATCGAACCGGGACTTAAAGTGAGATAATCTGACAAATAAGTTTTTTGATAAAAAAATTTCATAGATTAAACCACGCGTTTCATACTCATTTACAAAATGCAATTTACCAATTGTAAATTGTTTATTTAAAATTGTATTAGACATGAACGAGTGTCCCATTATTAAAGTTTGTCTATAAATTAGAGCCTATAGTTCTGGACAAGCTTCCATCTTACCGCCATTAATATGAGATTATTTTGGAAAATGAGAGGACCTTTTAAAACTTATAATAATCTAGCCTTTCTATAAGTAGTATAGTCTAGGTCTTCTTGTTTCGACAGAAGCGCTATTCCTAGTTTATATTTAGGTCATTGCTAAGGTATTAGAACGTGATGAATACAATGTTGCAGATTTAATTCGTGAGTAATTCGCATTCTTGCGAATCTCAAAAATTTAGCCACGCCCTGCATCCTGTATATGTCCGGTAATTTGTTGACAAAAAAACAGAGGGATTGTCACTTTTTCGTATGGATTATCAATTGTCTCTTATCAGATAGGGATTGTCTCAATAGACATATTTTTAAACAAATATATACTTTATTTAATGGTTATGAATTATGCCAGAGTTCATGACTGGTTCACTTTGATTGAGATGAAGTGGGCAAGGCAAAAAATAAGGATATGTGAATTATGAAACATGGGCATGGTGAGCACGAGCACCATAAAACGCTTTCTACGCCCGAGAATGCGCATGAATCGTGTCATCAACATTATCAGATGCATAAGCAATCTAACTCGAATGCACAGCGAACTGTGACCGGAATTTATACATGTCCTATGCATCCAGAAATCCGTCAATCGGGTCCTGGACATTGTCCCATTTGTGGTATGGCCTTAGAGCCAGAAACTACTTCTGCAGAACAAGAAAATCTTGAATACAAAAGCATGAAGTATCGATTTTGGCTGGCACTGATTTTGAGTATCCCGGTTGTTGTATTAGAAATGGGCGGACATTTGTTCCATTTTATTTCAGCGAATCATTCTGCTTGGGCTCAGTTTGTTTTAGCAACCCCTGTCGTTTTATGGTGTGGATTTCCTTTTTTCCAGCGCGGCTTTCTTTCACTGAAAACACGTCACCTGAATATGTTTACTCTCATTGCAATGGGGATAGGTGTTGCCTGGGTTTACAGTAGCATAGGTCTATTGTTTCCTGGTCTTTTTCCTGTGGCATTCCGACATCAAGGAATAATCAATGTTTATTTTGAAGCAGCAGCAGTCATCACCACTTTGGTTTTGCTCGGACAAGTTCTGGAATTAAAAGCACGAGAGCAAACGGGCGGTGCTATCCGTGCTTTATTGAATTTAGCGCCTGAAAGTGCTCGCCGAATTGATCAGGACGGTAACGAAGAGGAGGTAACCCTAGATCATGTGCGGGTAGGTGATCAGTTGCGAGTTCGTCCAGGTGAAAAAATTCCCGTGGATGGAGAGGTGCTCGAAGGACACAGTCATGTGGATGAATCCATGGTTACTGGCGAGTCGATGCCTATAAGCAAAGATGTAGGGGCAAAAGTAATTGGCGCGACCATAAACCAGAATGGTAGTTTCGTGATGAGGGCAGAACATGTAGGCAGTGACACCATGCTTTCACATATTGTACAGATGGTAAGTGAAGCACAACGCAGCCGTGCCCCCATTCAGCGATTGGCTGATAGCATTTCAGGTTGGTTTGTTCCTGCAGTAATCTTGGTTGCAATACTGGCATTTATTATTTGGTTTTTCTTTGGTCCAGCACCTGCATTGAGTTATGGCTTGCTAGCAGGCGTTTCAGTGCTCATTATTGCTTGTCCTTGTGCCTTAGGCCTCGCAACGCCCATGTCCATTATGGTTGGTGTGGGCAAAGGCGCGCAAAATGGAGTGTTAGTCAAAAATGCTGAAGCACTGGAGCAGATGGAAAAGGTTAACGTACTCGTGGTTGATAAAACTGGTACTCTGACGCTGGGACATCCTCAACTCACCCAAATTATTACTGACAAAGAGTTTGAAACCAATGAAATATTGGCTTTGGCGGCTGCATTGGAACATCAGAGCGAGCATCCGCTTGCGTATGCAATCATGACTGCTGCAAAAGAAAAACAGTTATCGCTTGCTACTGTATCGGATTTTGAAGCAGTTTCTGGGAAAGGGGTTATTGCTAAGGTTGATGGTGTGAAAATTGCATTGGGTAATTTAAAACTGATGCAAGAATATGGAACAAGTAACACCGTACTGATTCAGCATGCAGATGAATTACGCGCACAAGGAGCAACTGTAATGTTTCTGGCGGTCGATGGTGAAACGATTGCGATTCTAGCAGTTGAGGATCCCATTAAACCGAGTACATCAAAGGCTATAGATGAACTGCAAAAAAATGGAATCAAGGTCTATATGTTGACTGGAGACAGTCAAGCAACGGCAGAATCTGTTGCACAGCAATTAGGAATAAACACCGTGATTGCTGAAATTATGCCTGAAGATAAGCGTCGAGTGGTCAGTGAGTTGAAAGAAAAAGGTCTGATTGTGGCGATGGCAGGCGATGGCGTAAATGATGCGCCCGCGTTGGCCATTGCTGATATTGGTATTGCAATGGGCACTGGTACGGATGTTGCGATTGAGAGTGCTGGTATTACTTTGTTGCATGGTGATTTGAGTGGCATCGTTAAAGCACATCATTTATCGCGCGCGACCATGCGCAACATCCGTCAGAATTTATTTTTTGCTTTTGTTTATAACGGATTGGGTGTGCCCTTGGCTGCTGGAGTGTTGTATCCGCTAACTGGGCTATTACTCAATCCTATCATTGCGGCAACCGCGATGGCATTAAGTTCTGTATCTGTGATTTTTAATGCGCTCAGGTTACGGGGGCTTAAGTTATAAAACGAGTTTAGGTTGCCTATGTGCAGTACGGAAATGAACCGTCCTGTGATTGTTTAACTACAGAGATTTTTATGTCTAAAATACTGATGAGTGCATGTCTTCTTGGTCAAAAAGTTCGTTATGATGGCGGTGATTGTTTGCAAAGCCATCCTCTGTTACAGCAATGGTTTAATGAAGGAAACATAATCACTATTTGTCCTGAAATGGCCGGGGGCTTGCCCACACCAAGACCTCCCGCCGAGATTCAAGATAAAAAATCAGGTGTTGATGTATTAAAGAGAGCTGCTTCAGTAAAAACAAGCAATAATCAAGATGTTACTGATTTTTTTCTACGTGGTGCACAAAAAGCACTTGAGTTGGTAAAGCAACATCATATTCGTGTTGCTATTTTGAAGGCAAGGAGTCCTTCGTGTGGGGCTGAGATGATTTATGACGGGACATTTTCGCGCACATTGATGCAAGGAGAGGGGGTTACCGCAGCACTATTGATGGAGCATGGTGTACAGGTATTTGATGAATATCATATTGATGAGGCATTAAGTGCTGCACTAGGGTAAACCCTAAGTGATCTTCGGTTTGACGCGTCCATAATCTATATGAGACATGAAATTTATTTGACGAGGAGTTTGCTCATGGAATACAAGTGCCATAAGTGTGGGATGGGCGTGAAAAACTTAACCTGCAGCAAATGCAACACACAATTAGTTAGTGATATTGTTAAAACTGAGAATGGACATGTTCAAGTAGCAAAATGTCCTAATGGATGTGGACAAATTAAATCACCAATATGTTGTGGCAATGATATGGTCTGCAATGATTGATACATTTGCACTCAAAACAGACCTTTCCTCAAGATTCTTTATTTGTGACTATGAGGCAAGGTGCTTTTAACTTTGTAGCCTGGGTGAAGTGCAGCGTAACCCGGAGTTACGGAAACATTTTTATCTATAACCTCAGGCTACGGCTTTGCCTTCACCTAGGCTACAAATCAGCAGATTTAATTGATCTTTATGGTAGGCTTGCAAACAGATGGATTTGCAAGTTAAGAATCAATCCGTGTTTCATGCAATATTCGGCTGCGTATTCATGATTACGTTGATTTTTTTTCAGATCTAAAAGACCAGGCTCCCAAAAACTGACTACTTCATTGATTTCAGAACGTTCTTCTAAAGTCAAGTCACGTCCTTTATCGCGAATTTTTTGAACACGTTGTGGTTCTCTAAGATATCTATTCATAGGGCTCACAAAAACTTGTTTCTTTGTTTTTTCGGCCCATTCATGCGCCCATGTGGGTATTTCGCTATAGGGCGTGTAGTGGTTGTCCTCAGGTGCTGACATGACAAACTTCAAATAATCAGCCCGTTCTAACATTTTAATATTAGGTTTTAGGTAGCGGATAATGGCGCCGTCTTTTTCCAGGCATTTGGGACTAACAACCAGAGTTGTGTTTTCGGGAAGATCAGGCAGAATGGAACTGCCGTTTGATTCAATTTGAGTTTGTTGGAAATAGGGTTGGGCTTTTTCTAAAAATGCAGATAAATTCCGTTGCAATGAAGGTTCACCACCAGTAATGACCAAAACCATTTTTTTTGCAAGTCCCTGGGCCCAAGCAGGTGTAGGGAGATTGCGTTTTTGAAAAAAGGCAGCAATGACCGTGTCAGCTTCTTCCAATAAGGAAGTAAAATCCAGCCATTCGCCCGTATCAAAATAAGTATCACAAAAAGAGCACGCCAAATTACATTTAGCTAAACGAATAAAGTAGGCAGGATGGCCACGAAAAGGACCTTCTCCTTGTAACGTAAAGAAACGGCTGGTAACAAAAAGCGCATCGGATTTCGCATCTTTGAAAAAAGATCTGCCTACTTTGTCATTCAGTCCAAACATCAATTAATCCTTTTCTGTATAAAAATTTTTCATATTATACGCTATTATGTTGCAAATGGTAGTCAGGATGCAGTGCAGTGGAACTCAGGATGTTGTGTAGAATAAGACCTCTTAATCCCAGGTTCTGCTAGGCTACAAGTTACAATATCATTTTGATTTATTTTCTAAGGATTGAATCAGAGCAAAGCGTTCAATTAAATTGATTTTTTCTGAAGCTAATTGATAAATTTTAGCAATTGTTTCCTGGCTCAGTTGATGAAATATAATTTTTACTTCATTTTGTTGTGGCTGGGGGATAGGGGCATATTGATGTGAACCGAGAATTTTTTTCATTGAATTTAAATTAATAGAATCAAAGGAGTAAAAATTATTACGGGTATAAATTTTAATGGGAAATGTAGTTTTTCTTATTTCAGAATCAAAATTCAACTTACTAAAAGGCAGTTTATTAGAGCCATAGCAATTTAATTCTTTATAGCGTTTTATAAAATTGATGCGATTTACATAGAAAAAATCTTGCGATATGCCACTGAGCTTTCTGTTTATAATAGAACAGTTAATTAAGGGAAGGCCAAAACCGATATAATTAATAAAAAGCAATTCAAATATACTTTCAATGTAGTGTTCTAGGTTGCGCTCATGGTGGTTGAGTAATGCTTCATGAATAAAATGGAAGTCCAGTCCCTTCCATGGAGCGGTATCAGAGTGTAAATACCAAAGAATATAATAAACTCCATCCCAGGGTTGGGCGTAGTATTGCTCTGCTACTTTATTCTGTAATCTCCGAACCTCATGAACTAGCGAGGGGGTAATAATGTATGGAATTTTTGGCTTTAAACAAACCGCCATGCCATTTGTTTTGTGATCCCGAATGGCTAGTAACTCAATATTATGCACAGCAATCCTTACAAAAATAGGCTTAAAATATCTCAATAAGGTAAAAAAAATAACATGTAGAAAGTGTAGTAAAGAAAATAGATTTTTTCAAAAAATAAACAAATTTTTTATTTATGGTTGTTTTTCATTTTGCCAGTTTGAACCAAAATGGCTTGGTTTTCGAATCCCGAACATGCAGCTCCGTTATCCCGAGCTGGTATACCCCATTGTTGTTTTTCCTACGAAGGTAGGAGCCTATTGAGATATTGTGCTGTTTTGATGGCTTGAAACCAGTCGTATATTGATTAAATTGGGGATATGCTTCAATTGATCGCACAGTTTGGAAAGGGATTCTTTAGAGCCTGATATATCAATAAGGTTCACGGCAATGGCGCCACGTGATTTATTTTCCATTTGTTCAATATTGTATCCAAGTTTTGAGATGTTCTGAGTGATTTTACCCATAGCTCCTGGAATATTTTCGTTAATCGCCAGCAAGCGGTAACAGTTAGATACTTGGGAGGTGGAGAGTGATATATTAGGAAAATTAATCGAATACTCGATAATTCCATATTCCAGATAATTACAAATATTGCGAATGACCATTTCTGCTGCAGTTTGCTCTGCTTCCTGCGTACTTGCTCCCAAATGAGGAAAACACAAGACATTAGGGTGTCCTGCTAAATTAATTGTTGGGAAATCAGTGATGTAACCCATGAGGCGTTGATTATTCAATTGTTGCAAAATTGCTGCTTCATTTACTATTTGTTCACGTGAAAAATTAAGTAAAAGAGTATGTGGTTTAACAAGGGAAATGTTTTCTTCATTGATTAAATGAGTAGTATTCGTATTTAAAGGGATATGTAGCGTAATGATATCTGCATGAACAAGCAATTCATTCATATCCATGATTTTTTCAACCCCAGGCATCAATGCGAGCGCATTAGTCAGGGTCATATTGGTGTCAAAACCTAAGACATTCATGCCTAAAGCCAGTCCTGCATTAGCTACTTTAACGCCGATATTCCCTAAGCCTATGACACCTAATGTTTTACCTGAAATCTCATGTCCAACAAATTTCTTTTTTTTAGTTTCTATCTCTCGATTTAATAGTTGATTGTCCTCTTTTGACAGTTCGGTAATAAAGGAGCGGGTTTCATCTAAATGTCTATAACCCATTATCATGGCCGCCATCACGAGTTCTTTAACTGCATTAGCGTTTGCTCCAGGGGCATAAAATACGGGGATACCCAAATTTGTAAGTGCCTCAACAGGAATATTGTCCGTCCCAGTGCCTGCTCGGGCAACTGCTTTTAGGTTTTTTTCAAATGGGTGATCATGCAATTTATGAGAGCGTACTAAAATAACATCAGGATCAACAGGGTTAAGACCCAACTGATAAAGGTCAGGATGAAATAAACTTAAGCCTTGAGGAGATATATTATCAAGAACTTGAATAGTGAACATGGTCATTCCCCTTGATCAGAACAACAGAATTATAAATATCTGTCAGTCCTTGTTCATAATAAGCATAATCTTGTGACGATAATTGTTTCAATTCGTCAGGCGTTAATCCCAAAGCAATTATTGGGTAAAAGCTTGTGCTAGTGATATAAAAATTGGCATGGTTTTTCACCCATTCTTTAGGGCTTAGTCCAGAGAAACCTATAAATCGGGTTACTGCGTCTCGAGCTTCCCAGTCACTCACGCCATCACCGACTAATAAGGAACGCTCGTCTGGTTTCAGGACTGACGCGATTTCTACAGTTTTACCATTGCCTTGAATCATATTACTTTGCTCATCAAATCCTTGATAGTTGCCTGCATCATCAAAATAAACGTCCACTGCGAGCACATGGCTCGCAGGAATTCCCAAAGTTTGCGCAAATGGAACTACTGCCGTTTTAATCCCTGCAGAAATAATATAAATTTTTTTATGCAAACCATGCAACAACTGAATGAGTTCTTGTGCCCCAGGAGCTATATGTTGCTTGTAGCACTCTGCCAATTCCTCAACTTGTTTGAGTGTAGGTTGAACATGGAGTAAACGCTGTCGATAATCATCAGGCGTCATGCCGGTTTTTCCCATGCAGCGTGCAGTGATTTGATGTACTTGTTTGGCAACACCATTTCTCGTTGCAAGTACATTAATCCCCTCAATAAGGGAGAGGGTTCCGTCACAGTCAAAGAAAAAAGAATCGATTGGGGCGTTTAAAGCCCAGGGATTTCTATTATCCATGAATTACCCTTATTTAAGCTCTATACAATTCGTAGCATTTGGCAAGATAGTTGAATTGTAAACAGACCCATACTTAATGTAGGCATAGATGTACTATAATCCATTTATTAAGTAGATTCCAATTTAGTGAATCCATGCTTGGAATGGGTTCAAATTGATAAGAAAAATTACTGCAAAGGAATGAGTATGAAAGTAAAGGGGATGTTATTGGGGTTAGTGTTTTGTTTTTTCTTTTCTACTTTAAGTCATAGTACCGTTCGAATTGGCACCCTCGTTTATAATCCTCCTTTTGTTATATCCAGTAGTGAAGGATTTGATATTGATTTATCCCATTTGCTTTGTTCGCGCCTGAAAATAAAGTGCCAGCTTATTCCAATAAAGAACACAAAACAGCTTTATCAAGCGTTAGAAAATGGACAAGTTGATTTGGTCATTGCTGGAGTTACTATTTCGCCTGCTCGTCAGAAGGACCATGTTTTTAGCTTACCGTACATGCTCAGTAAAGGACAATTTTTAACATTGAAAGATCAAAGCCACATTAATTCCGAGGCTGATTTAGAAGGGAGTACAGTCGGTGTGATCAAAGACGAACTAAGCGGCGGTGTTTTATATGCTTATGTACTCAATAAGTACCAAGGAAAAATTAAAGTGAATCAGTATGATACAGTAGAAAATATGTTTGCTGCATTAAGCAATAAAACGATATCTGCTGTATTTCTTTATCGTTCTGACGTGAACTATTGGAATCACAATTATGGTAATTTATTTAAAACCTTGGGGCCTGTAGTGACGCTAGGCGAGGGTATAGCCATTATGGCTCAATCTAAAAACTCAAACTTAATTGACCGCATAAATAAAATATTACAACAAATAGAACAAGATGATACGTATCTTGCTTTATATAAAACGTATTTTTCTAATCAATAGATGAGGTAGAGGGCGTAATCTTTCCCTGATTTCTAATAAATTATTTTAAAAGTCTATACTTGGAGTTAAGAGAGGTTTCAGGAAAAGGAATGCGCATGAATACCTATACTGCAGATATTCAACATCCCGTAACAATTCCCAGTAAAAATGTTTATCTGAACGGTTTTTTATTTATACCTGAAAAAGCCAAAGGGATTGTAATTTTTGTACATGGAAGTGGAAGCAGTCGATTTAGTAGCCGCAATCAGTATGTAGCAAGCACTTTGAATGAAGGGAACTACGCAACGTTGCTTTTTGACCTGCTCACATCACAAGAAGATATTATTGATAATGTGACTCGTGAATTTCGTTTTGATATTCATCTATTATCTTCTCGGCTTGTTGATGTAATTCATTGGTGTACCGAAGAATTAGCCGCATACCATTTTCCAATCGGTTTATTTGGGTCAAGCACCGGAGGTGGGGCTGCACTTGTCGCTGCAGCGCAAGAGCCTAAATTAGTCAACGCAGTTGTTTCGCGTGGCGGTAGGCCTGATTTGGCTAGGAATTATTTACCTCAAGTCAAAGCACCTACATTGCTTATTGTAGGCGGTCAAGATGATGTAGTTATTGATCTCAATCAACAAGCAATGTCGCATATGAATTGCACCACACAATTAGACATAGTGGAGGGGGCAACTCATTTATTTGAAGAACATGGAAAATTAAGCGAAGTTGCGAGTTTAGCCACAAATTGGTTCGATCAGTATTGTTCTGGAAAATAGATTGCTTCGGAGCTTGCACGCAACGCTCCACATACTTTTTGGCTTGAGCACAGCGAAGCTACAAAAAGACGATCATTGATAGTCACTTAATATTTAATGCAGCCAAATCTTCTTCATTTAGAGTTTCTTTTTGTAATAACAGCTTAGCCCCGTTTTCTAAAATTTTGCTGCGTTTTTTTATTATATCCACGGCATCATCAAATGCAGATTGAATGATTTTGCGGACTGCAGCATCAATTTCACATGCAGTTTCTTCACTAAATTCACGATCGTTATGCATTATGGGTGGTTCTAAGAAGCTAGAATGTTCTTTCTGATAAGTAACGGGCCCTAGTTCTTTATCCATCCCATAACGCATCACCATGCTACGGGCAATATCCGTTGCTTTGGCAAGATCATCTGCTGCGCCCGTTGAAAAGTGGCCAAAAACCACAAATTCGGCTGCCCTACCTCCGAGAAGAACCATCATTTTATTTTTTAATTCTTCTTCAGTCATAAGATAGCGATCTTCAGTGGGACGTTGAATGGTATATCCCAAACTACCTATTCCGCGTGGAATAATCGACACTTTATGTACTTGATCGACATTAGGTAACGAGAGTGCGATCAAAGTGTGACCCATTTCATGATATGCCACCGCTTTACGTTCTTCGGGATTGAGTAAACGGTTTTTTTTCTCTAGACCAGCTACAATGCGTTCAATTGCGTTAGTAAAATCATCCATGCTCACCGAGTGGCCATTATGACGTGTGGCCAGTAAGGCTGCTTCATTGACTAGATTCGCTAAATCAGCACCAGAAAAACCTGGAGTTAAAGCTGCAATTTTTTCAGGATCAATATCAGGAGCTTGTTTTATTTTTTTCAGGTGTACATTCAAAATTTCTATGCGGCCCTTTTTGTCTGGGCGATCAACCAATACATGGCGATCAAAACGTCCAGCACGTAATAACGCAGGATCAAGAATTTCCGGACGATTTGTTGCGGCAAGTAGAATGAGTCCTTCACTAGGGTCAAAACCATCCATTTCTGAGAGCAGCTGATTTAAGGTTTGTTCTTTTTCATCATGCCCGCCGCCAATAGGATAAGCACCGCGGGCCCTCCCTAAAGCATCCAGCTCATCGATAAAAATAATTGCTGGAGCTGTTTCTCGGGCATGAGTGAAGAGATCACGAACTCGCGCTGCCCCAACGCCAACAAACATTTCTACGAATTCTGAACCATTAATTGAGAAAAATGGCACCCCTGCTTCACCTGCTACGGCGCGTGCGAGCAATGTTTTTCCAGTTCCAGGTGGACCAACTAAAAGTACCCCTTTAGGTATATGCGCTCCTATACGCGTATAATGTTGTGGATTTTTGAGAAATTCAACAACTTCCATAAGCTCAGTTTTCGCCTCATCGACACCTGCAACATCTTGGAATGATACGTGTGTTTCTTTTTCCATGTAGACTTTGGCTTTGCTTTTGCCGACATCCAAGACACCACCAGCAGCGGTGCCCATACGTCGTATCAAAAAACTCCACAATGCAAAGAAAAGCAGGGCGGGAATAAGCCAAGATAACACCATGGTTAACCATTTATTTTCAGCTTGCCCATTAAACTTTACTTTTGCAGCTTCCAAGGTGGATACAAGTGAAGGATCATTGATACGTACGGTAGTCACTTGGGGGGCATCGCCACCATATTTCTTTATTTCACTTAATTTATCTTCGGGGAGTAATCCTACCAAACCGTCGGTTTTCACGTTTGCGGTAATGTAGCTGTCATCAAGGAGGACATTATCTAACTTATCGGCTTTCAAAAGATTGATAAAGTCACTGTACGCAATATTGACAGGATGTGGGGCGAAAAAAAAGTTCTGGAATAGAATGATAATCCAGAAAATCATCAGCACATACCAGAGCGACTGCCATTGTTTGTTTTCCACACTCTTCCCCTGATTTCACTATCCTAATGCGTAGAAAAAACGGACTGGTTTTGTATAAGTATATACCAACGGATAAACATCGGTTCGCTCATCTCGTAGTTTCTTATGTAGTGATATCCCAACATTGCGTCTTGAAGGCAATAATTTATTAAACAGTCTGTTTGTTGAGAATTTAATCTCTTGGTATTATAATAAATCTATTTAGTGATGATTTCCGGTCATTTATGTATACAGAGTTAGATAACAATGCCGTGCTGCCAAGTTCAACGCACTATGTTCTAGATTATCCTAATAAAAATGATTTATCTGTTTTCTTTGATTATGTTAATCACGAAAGCGCGATGGCAGAAATTTATTTTGAAAATGAAGATGAAGCGGTATTAGAGGATGTAACCATTCAGTTATTTAACAATAATGGAAAATTGCTCCATAAAGAGGGCAATCGATGTGATTTAATGCTTGTTTTGCGAGACAATGGAAAGATTATTGGCTTTATAGAATTAAGGCTAATTCAAAACTCAGAAATGATGTCTCAATTATATGGCCTATTTGTAAGTGAAAAATATCGCCAAAAAGGGCTAGCCAACTTAATGACGGCTCATGCTTTGGATTTTTTCGTACATACAGGGCTGACAAGTATGACAGTCAGTCCTTCAGCAGAATCGCTTACCGTTTATAATAAATTTGGTTTTTACCCCGCAGAGCTCGATGATGTTGATATAAAAAAATGGTTCCAACAAACACAGAAAGAACGGCTAGAACAGTTAATAGAGGAGCCTTCGTTGTATCTTTTAATGGATTTAGAAATGGACGTCTGTCAGCAGGCTTTTACAAGTCATTGTAAACAATCCGCCCAAAACTTTGTTCCATTTGAGATTTCTCAAAATTTAAAAAAAGATTTAAAAACGAATGTATTTGACTGGAGAAAAAGAGCGAGTTCCCCAACTTTATTATCGGACAGCGACTTGGGCGTTTTAAGTACTCCGGAAGACCATAAAAAAAGAAAAATCGAGTCAGACGCTCAATCATCTTTAAAGCCCTAGCAAAAAAATCGTTATTGAACTAACAAAGGGAGCGCACGTACACCATAAACTATAGTTATAGGAGGAGTGTGCAAAACCTAGGGATAATAATGATGTCATCAATAACATCTCAATTTCATATATTTTTATGTGGTGATGTCATGACGGGACGAGGAGTTGATCAAGTCTTAACTCATCCCTGTGAACCACAAATTTATGAATCTTATGTTCGCGATGCACGAGATTATGTCCGACTTGCTGAGCAGATCAATGGCTCGATTCCTCTGCATAACAAAGGAGAATACGTATGGGGGGATGCATTAGACGAATTAAATTTAAGAAAGCCTGATCTGCGTTTAATTAATCTTGAAACAAGCATCACCAGCAGCGATACACCATGGCCAAATAAGGGCATCAATTACCGCATGCATCCTAAGAATATAGACGTAATTACTGCCGCACATATTGATGTTTGTGTTTTGGCAAATAATCACGTATTAGATTGGGGAAAAGAAGGTCTTTTAGAAACCTTATTGACTCTGGACAAGGTGGGAATTAGCTATGTAGGTGCCGGAAAAAATATCCAAAAAGCAACAGCACCTGCAATTCTTTTTGTACCTGGTTTCAAGGGCAGAATACTCGTATTCTCTATGGGGCTCTCTTCTAGTGGTATTCTCAAAGAATGGGCGGCTACAGTGGAACAACCTGGCGTGTGGTTGTTACCTGATTTAAGTAAAGACACTATCAAGCAAATTAAAAAAGTGATTGAACATTATAGAAAAGCAGAAGATTTATGTATCGTGAGCATTCATTGGGGAGGAAATTGGGGTTATGAGATTCCCCTATACCATCAACGGTTTGCGCATAGACTCATTGATCAATTAGGTGTTCATGTGATTCATGGCCACTCCGCTCATCATCCAATGGGTATTGAGCTATATAATCAGGGTTTGATTTTATATGGTTGTGGTGATTTGATTAATGATTATGAGGGGATAGGAGGCTGGGAGCAGTTCAAAAGTGAGTTGTCATTAATGTATTTTTTAACCTTTAATGCGCAGGGACGATTAACGCAATTAGAGTTGGTGCCTATGGTCAGGAAAAACTTCAAATTACACTATGCAAGTAAGGATGACGGACAATGGATGGCTAAAAATCTTACTGCATGTTCGCGGAGGTTTAAGACTTCTTTTGAATTCAATAATTATGTAATCCATTGTTTATGAATGCATTAATTTGTAGTTGGTTGCTGCAGATAAAGGAGGGGCCATATAATTCGAAATCCCTTCGAAAAAAATAAAAGAACATCACCCATAAAAACCAATCATTTCGCAAAAGAATATACTGAAATCAGTAATCAATTAAATGGACTCAAAGTTGATACGGAACGAACAGATAACTTAAAAAGATTAAATGAGGGAATAGTGCAAATAAAGAAAGATGACGCGTTATCTGATGATGCAAAAATTGTTGCACTCCTGGATGTTTTTTTAACTGAAAATACACTGATTTCAAAATCATTTGGTGGCTCAAGTAGTGGTTTAAGTAAATTTATTAGAAATTTTTGTGTCGAAAATTTTGGTGTAGAATTAGTCCAGGAATCAACATTTCGTGTTAAACCAGATGGTTTAATAATGCAGGTTCTAAATGATCAAGGTATCAAACCTCCAGAGAAAGACAGTTTATTACCCCCTGTCCGAAGGAAAGAAACTGAAATGGGACGTGTCTCTAAAAGTGCTCCAGTGCTAAAAATACAAGACGAACCAAAGATTAGAGTCACCGCTTCACTAGACAGTATCGAAACATCTCGAGAGGAAATAGGTCAATTTACTTTGCGTAAAAACAAGGAATTCACTCGCTTAGGTAGTATGTTTGGTGCCAAACAATTTTGTTATGCGGAAAAGCCTGGTGGTGTAGAGCCAGGATTTAGAGCAGTTGATTTAGATGAATTATTCTTTAAAGAGCTGGATAAAATTTTAGCTGCAGAACGTTTGCCACCAATAAAACAAGTTGCTGATGTACAAAAGCTTAAAGACTTGAAGGATGTTTTGGGTAAAGAAGAAGATTTGCGCCAAAAGCAAATTATTTTTGCAACGTTTGTTAACACCCAGATAAAAGGGCCTCATGCTAAGGAGGTAATGGTTCCTAACATTCAATGGCTTTGTGATGAGGTAAAAGCGGCTGTTGCTAAGAATAATCAGTTAAGTGCTTGGATGTATAAACTCGATTATGCAGAAGGGCAAAAAAACAGAATCAAAGCGAATAAAGAAGCGCTTAGAGAATTTGTAGGTACACGCCTTGCTGGCATTTTTAGTGCACAAAATCAAAAGCAGGAAATTGTTTGGGTCAATAATGGGGAAGGAGACGTGCATGCCTTATTGGCTTGTGGTTGGAAAAATGGTTTACAAGAGTTAACACAGTTTCTACATGGTGGTTCTGAGCCTGATTATAATGGCGTTTTGGTTGAAGACAAGAAGGCATTCGTAAAGCGTTCTAAATATATTCGTGGTTTAGGCAAGAACCTGCCTTTTGGGATTGGGATTGGTGATCGTGATGGCATGGGTAAGGATGCGCAAAATAAAGGCTTTGCGGATGAGGCTTATTATGGTTTTGATTATGGCAAACCTTATGAAGGAGCAGGGGTGGCAGCAAGTCTAAGCGATGACTTTTCATTTGAAGACACTTTTGCTAAAGCACCAGCACTATTTAGAGGTTCTTCAGTGATAGGTTTTGCTCGTCATTTTATGTATCGAAATTACAGTGTTTTCTATGATACGGCTTTGTCTGAACGCATGGAAGGGATCCATTTACTCAGAAAGATGATTACTGGAGAAAATCCCAGCGATGAGGTGATAGAAAGCTATCCGGAGTTAAAAGAAGAATTACAGCGAATTCAAGAAATTACTCCGTCCCCTGAAGAATTATTAAACATTTTAGGCACGCTTAGAGAGAAAAGTAAGGATGGGAGTCCATTACAGTCTTTAATCGATGCGCAAATTTTAGAACTATGCTCAGGAAAATTATCCACTTTTGATTTGTATTTTGCTCAAATAAAAATTGATTTAATCGATATGGTTATCGAAAACAATGTGAATTCTGCAGAACTTGCTGACTATATAGAGTTTATTAATGAAATGGCTGCAAACGCGCGTAACAGCAACCAACATATATTAACCACGTTCAAACAACGACTATCATTAACCGCTCAAGAAATTGATCTGCTCGACCGCCTAGAGAAATATTTTTCTCCTACTTCGGTGATGTCTCATGATGGTGAAGTCTTCTTAAATCTGATGCGTTTTGATCCACCAAGTAGCAGAACTCCTTTTCAACTAAAAAAAGAAGAGAGTGGAACGTATACCTTAACTACAACGAATAAAGATATTGCTCGCCAATTAGAGGATGAGTTTGGGCTCAAGTGCACTAAAAGCGATGCAGGATTAAGTTGTACAGTCGATGCTGAGGCACTGAAGCAATTAATGAAAAACGCTGAAGTGAAGTACAATCAAAAACGAGATGGGTTGTTGATTAAACCAACCTATAAATTAGTTACTTTTCCTTATATGGTTTCCATACTGAATCAAGATAATGCACCTCAAGATCCCAAAGTGGATCTGAGCTTTTCATGGCTGGAGGACAACAGTTTGTCTCTACGAATCATTGCGAAAACAAAGCAACAAGTCGAGCATGTTGAGCAGTTATTCGGAATCAAGCTTATGCTGAATGACGCGCAATTGATACAAATTCCACCCGATATGCATGCTAAATTTCAAAAAAGTGTCGACAAACACTACGAGCAATTAACGAATAGCAAAGTAAGTATTGAGCAGAGACAAAGAGAGTCCGTCATTTCTGTCCTCTCTAAAAAAGAAGAAATTTTCCCACCTTCTGATAAATGGAAGGGGTTACACGACAAATCAGAGACAGAAATTTCCAAAACGAAGCTCCCAACTGAATTACTCATGAAGCGTCTGAGTGCACTAATCCATGATGGTGGTGTTTGGGAAAGGGCTCGCAATGTAATCGAAGATATAACCGATCTGCAAATCATTGAGCAGTTGTTGTCTTACAATGATCAATCATTATCTGCACCGGATAACCTCAAAGCGATTATTGATGAGCGATTTGCAGAAATTCATGCTATTGAGGACAAGCAAGCTGTAGCTGAAGCGTCTGATAAAGTTAGCGTAAGACAAACTTTATTTTAATAAATATAATCTAGATGCTTTGTAGCTACAACTCATAATAATGGTTTGTAAACAGTGGTTGAAAACCGATGCGTTTGTAGAGATTGAGACCTGCGCTCGACGCTTCTAAAAAACAGATTCGCACGTTTAATTCTAAAGCTTTTTGCAGCGCATAAGTCATCATGGCACTTGCAAAGCCACGTTGTTGAACATGGGGATGTGTCGCTAAATCATCGATGCGGGCAAGATGTTCCTTTACGGTTAATGTCATCGATACAACAGGTTCCCCTGCTAAAAACCCGGAAAAATGATAAACGCCGTTGCATTTCTTTAATGCATCGCTGTGTCTTTGAGTATAAATATGTGTAATTTCTGGGGTTGATTGAAAACCATGAGTAATCGGAATGCTCCAAGTATGTAACTCTTCATTCATTAGTTTAAATTCAAGCGGGCTTTCAACCGCATGCAGATTATTCGATAAAAGATTGAATGCCATCCCTACGCCTGTATCGGCTAATTCATATTCTTGGAGTAATTGATCATTTTTTTGGGTAAGCAATTGTTCTGAAATAATAAGTGCCCAAGGCAAATTATTTTTGGTGAAATAAGACTTACACTGTGCAAGATCATTTAAAAAATGCTCGTTTATTTGGGTCACAAAAGCGGGATTAAGTCCTGATGCAAGTACCCCTGTTGCAAATGCGGTTATTGTTTGATAATCAACGCAATGTAAGCTTATGAGAGAAAAAAAATGCCTCTCCATCTCATGAAAATCATTGATTAGTTGCATAAATATAGGTCCAACAATAATTTTTCCGGGCATTATATCAAACTATGAAAAAGCAGTAACATTTGCGAAGAAATTATCGTCTATAGTCTCTTGCATAGGGATAATTCTTCGCTTGGTTAAAATGGAGTTTAGGTGGGTTGTTTGCTACGGATAAGAAGAACAGGTATGGAGGCATTACGAATCACACCCTCTGCAACACTACCCAGTAATAAATGCTGAAAACCACGACGGCCATGGGTTCCTATAACAATCAAATCGGCTGACCAATTTTTTGCTGCGTCAATAATTTTATTTGCAACTTTTTCATGCGCTGAATTAATTTCCAGTAGCTGCGCATCACAATCTACATTATGTTCGCGTGCAATTGTTAGCATTTTACTCAAAAATTGTTGGCCATACTCCTTGAATGAAGCTTCAAGTTGTTCATAATCAATACCGGTCCCCACATAAGGTGCATGAAATTCATTGGCAATATGTACAAGGCATAATTTTGCACGATGTACTTTACTGAGCTCAATGGCTTCCTGGAACGCCAGCATTGATGTATCACTGTCATCAATTGCTACTAAAATATTCTGATACATTTCTATTTCCTTATGAAAGTAAATAAGTTTCACTAATCTGAAATATCTTACCTATAATCTAGATTGAAGCATAGATTGAGTTTCGAGGTACAGAAATATAACGAATTATTTTTTGAGTAACACCGCACGAGGCAATAATGACTAAGAATCATGAAATTCTATTTACTCCATTTAAATTAAGAGAACTTACTTTAAAGAACCGTATCGTTATGGCACCACTAACACGAAATCGTTCAATACACGGAATTGATACTCCTTCAGAACTTAATGCAGAATATTATGCCCAACGTGCGGAAGCAGGCTTAATCATCGCTGAGGCAACACAAATCTCTCCTACTGGAAAAGGATATGCTTGGACGCCTGGAATCTATTCTCCGGAACAAATTGTTGGATGGAAATTGGTAACAGATGCAGTTCATGCCCGTGGAGGGACGATTTATTTGCAGCTCTGGCACGTAGGAAGAATTTCCCATCCTTCTCTTCAACCTGGAGGTATTGCTCCGGTTGCTCCTTCTGCTCTTACAGCAACTGGGCAACGTACATTTGTTGAAAATGGTACATTTGTCGAAGTTGGAGCGCCACGTGCGTTAGAGCTTAGTGAAATTCCCGGTATTATCGAAGATTATCGAGTCGCGGCAAGGAATGCGGTTTTAGCTGGATTCGATGGGGTTGAAATTCATGCGGCGAATGGGTATCTCATTCATCAATTTTTGTGTGATGGCAGCAACCATCGAACCGATCAATATGGTGGTTCGATTACTAATCGATTGCGTTTTGCGTTAGAGGTGACCAGTGCAGTTGTTTCTGAGGTTGGAGCCTATCGAACAGGAATCCGAATTGCTCCAGTAAGCCATGCCAATGGTGTGACTGATACCTCACCTGCTGCTGTATTTTTCCCACTTGTCCAAGAATTGAGCCGATTTAATTTGGCTTATGTGCATGTTATTGAAGGAGAAACTCAAGGGGCGCGAGCGTTTTATGGCTTTGATTTCCATGCATTACGTAAAGCGTTTGATGGTCCCTGGATGGTGAATAATGGTTATACTTTAGAAATGGCAACTGAGGCAGTTGCAAGTGGTTATGCAGACCTAGTTGCTTTTGGACGATATTTCATTGCCAATCCTGATTTGGTGACGCGATTTAAAAAGAATGTGCCATTGAATGAACCAGAGCGCGCGACTTTATACGGTGGTGGTGTAAAAGGGTACACCGATTATCCTTTTTATAGTAATCCAATAAATGAAGATGACATAAAATGATGCTCAAAATAGCGCTTTGGATTTTCTTTATTTTTATTTTAATTTTTATATTGTCTTATCCATTGCAGCGCTATTTGATTTATTTTCCGTCTCCCGAACAACCTAATCGCAACGATTTTCATGCAGAAGACATGCACGTTGTTAAAATCCCAGTTGCTGATGGACTGTCTTTAAATTCTTGGTATAAACCCGCTGTGGATAACAAGCCTACGATTCTCTATTTACATGGTAATGCAGGACATATTGGCTTTCGGATGGATCTGATTCGACAGTTTCTATCAGAGGGATTGGGTGTGTTATTGCTTGAATATCGAGGATATGGAGGAAACCTGGGAAAACCTACAGAGTCAGGATTTTATCAAGATGCTCGCGCGGCAATGAAGTTTTTACAGCAGCAGGGTGTTCAAGAACATCGTATTGTGCTCTATGGGGAATCATTGGGAACTGGAGTGGCAACACAAATGGCAACAGAGTTTCCTGTGTGTGCTGTGGTATTACAATCCCCTTACACGTCGTTAACGGATTTGGCTCGATTTCATTATCCTTGGTTACCCGTACCGCTAATGGATAAGTATGATTCTTTATCACGTATTCAAAAAATTCATGTTCCTATCTTAATGTTGCATGGGAAATTAGATGAAGTTGTTCCTTATGAGCAGGGCATTACTCTGTTCAATCATGCCAACCAACCTAAGAAATGGATTGATTTTCCTGAGAAAGGCCATCAAGACTTATGGAATCCCCATTTTGCTCATAGTGTGATGCATTTTATTAATTCTTATTGTACGCATGCAAAATAAGGGGTTTAACCATAGTACCGTTTGCGTAAATGAAAAAATGAATAAAATATTTACAAAAATTCGTCCATCGATTACCATGTGTACAGGCTTCATGGGACGCCTATACCCACAAAAGAGGATCTCACCCTGGTTAGTAATTGATTGATTCATTATTCATTAACCTTTTTGTTGCTGGAAAAAGTGGGTGTCTAGCAGAGAGCAAAGGGGATTTACATGAATAAGCCACACAATTCATTTCGTGTTGACGAATATAAAATTCAAGCGTCTATTTTATTAAAATCGTTACATGCTACAAATCATGCAGTAGCACAAAAAGCTGCTCGACGTTTTCAAAATTTGCCTGAGTTTAAAAATTTTTCTCTTGAAGAAATAATACGTGCTGATATGAAGCGCAAACATGCGCTTACTGTGATTGCGATAGGAATCGGTTTTAAATCTTGGCGTGATTTGAAATGTCAGTTGCCATTTATTCGCGGTGGATTTCTGAATCATTGGTTTTCACATTATGCGGAAGCTAAATTACATCAGCGCACGCAGGGTGGTTTTTTATTGCCATTTAAAAATCAATTTTTTGTTTGTGACGCAGATTATATTCGTAATCTCGGTTTTAATCCTGAGGATCGGGATTGGACATTCATAGGAAATGACTGGGTGCATCCAGAGAGTAAAGAGGCATGGCAACGACTGTATAAAAAATGGATGGTAATTCAGCAATAAGGATATTAATTTTTATTTTTACGTGAACGTATGCGTGCTCTAGTGAGGGCCAGTGTAGCCTGTTGCTTGCAACCAGGCTACGTTTAGTTTTTCGGGCATGTCTTTACGTAATAAATAGTTCTCTTGCAGTAGGAAAAAAAATTAACATAGAATGGATTATGTTTTTTTGTTTGGAGGTTATGAATGGCCTATTTGAAGCACATTATCGTTACTTTTATTACATGCTTATTGACTCAAGGCTTGGCTTTTGCACATACAGAAACTAAGGCATGTGATGGCAGCATTTATAACCCTTGCATTGTAGAAGACAGTGCGTTTTCTTACTCTTCCTTAAAATGGTTGCGTGATGCATCCATGATTGCTACGGCTTATCAGGGCAATACACTGGGTATTAGAGATTTACCCGTTTCGGGTAGTGAGGAGCCGAGTGAGAAAGGGTGGAAAGAGATTTCTGAGTATATTGCCAAGCATAGGCACTCGAAAATAGTAGTACTGGATTTGCGCCAGGAAAGTCATGGCTATATTAATGGACGAGCGATTACTTTAGTGAGTGACTACGATTGGATAAATCGAGGAAAAAGTAATGCACAAAGTCTTACAGATCAGAATCATTGGCTTAAGTCATTAAGCACTCAGAAAAAGATAAGCGGTGTTTTATCACATCAGCAGTTTGCTGCTAAGGAATACTCTAGTGGAAAAACCATTCCCGTGAAAGTGGTAAAAAATGAAGAGGAGTTAGTTTCTCAATTAGGTTTTGCATATCAGCGACTATACGTTACTGATCATGCGGCTCCATCTGATGCAGAAGTTGATGCATTTTTGTCAATAATAAAAAATGCGTCTAAAGATACTTGGTTCCATATACATTGCCGGGGAGGAAAGGGGCGGACTACGACTTTTTTGGTGATGTATGACATGTTAAAAAACGCAGATAAAGTCAGTTTTGGCGAAATTATTGCACGACAGGCTTCAATACCACCTTATTATAATTTGTTTGAAGTGCACCGAGCAGATCCTTTTCTTACATCTTATTATGAACAGCGAGTTATTTTCCTTTCTCGTTTTTATCGATTTGCACAACAGTTTTTAAAGGGATATCAAGGAGCCTGGAGTCAGTGGAGTGCTGCAGATTTTGATAAGGTTTAGTCAATCATCTTAGCCCTCCGGCCCTAATGGCACCATCTCCCCACAAGGGAGAAGGGATTTACTTACTCTCACCCATATGGGTGAGAGCATCAATTCTAATGGGTTCTCTCTTCAATCAACAAAAGAGGATATTCCTAACTTTTTTGAGGATGAGTGGTATACCATTTTTCCCCGAGGATGATTTGCTCCCACCATACCTGCATTTTGGATTCATCCATTTCTTGCCATGCAACAGGGTGTAATACTAATGCATCCGCCATGCGTTTGGATAAATCATACATTGCAAGACGTTTCGGGAGAGCATCTTTTTCCCATGCAGAAATTGCTTGTTGGATATCCTCATAGGTCTCGAAATGCTCACGAAGACTCAGTGCATCTTGAATAGCCAAGGAAGCGCCATTGCCTACATGAGGGCGTAAAATAGCGCTGGCATCACCCAATAAAAGTGCTCCTTGAGTGGCAAGACGATTGACGCAGACATCAACAATGTTCTGCATAAAAGGAGCAGGGGTATCGAAGATAATTTGTGCCGCAGCCTCAGGCAAGTTATCTTGGGCTAATTGATACAGATGTTGTTTTGCTTTAATAGAAAAGTCGTTTACAGAGGTTGAGCCTAAGTCTTCTAGATCTGTACGTGCTAATTTTTCGTAGAAAACCCAGTTTAATTTGTTTGTTTGATGGTGATATACCGGATAAGTTAATAAGTGCCCCTTATCAAAACAGTAGTAAAGTCCCTGATCGTTGAAAAGTGTTTTATCTTTAATTCGTTCAAACTCCAATGTACCACGCCATGCAACATAACCTGAATATTCAGGTTGGACATCGGATATCAATGCTCTTCCAATGGATTGGACGCCATCTGCAAATACAATTAAATCGAAGCGTTGCTTTTCACCGGACTCTAAAGTAATTTGCCCAGCATTGCCTTCGTTAAGTTGCACATCGATGACTTTAACTCCATGGTGATATATCGAGTCGGGTATCCTTTTTCTGAAGTTTGTAAATAAAGTATCCCAGTGCAAGCTGGCCATGGATATTCCCTGCTGCCATAAAAATTTACCATAAACTGGCTCATTATCGGTTTTGCAATAAAAACTACGCATCGTGCACGTGTGCGATAAAGTGTTTTTATCAATAAGATTTTTGGCAATTAACAGATTTAACAATTCGATAGGAAGCGTAATCCCCGCGCCACGAGACTTTAAATCATGTGCTCGCTCAAAAACAGTGACTTGAAACCGGTCTTTCAATAATAAGGCCAAGGCACAACCTGCGATGGAGCCTCCAATAATAGCAACGTTCAATTATAATTTCTTCCAAGAAATTGAATACATATAAGGGATTATATAAAGTAAGCCAACAAAATCAATAAAGACCGATTAAACGTACAGGTGCTTCAGTTAAATCAGCAATTTTCATGGGTAAAACCATACTATAGGCACCTGAGGCAGGTAGTTTTGTTGCGTTGAAAATATTTTCTACAATATATTTTTTATTTTCCAGCATCAGTTGGTGCACGATATAATCATTTTCTGGCCTATCTGGAGACAGGGTATCGATACCAATACCTGCACCATTTCGCTCAAGTATTAATTGTGCCGCTTCTTCACTAACACAGGGAAAAATTAAATTATTTCGGTATTGCTTGGCATCATGCCAGTACTTTTCCCAGCCAGTATAAAAAATGACAAATGTATGTTCAATAATTTTTCCATGCACTTTCTCGAAGTTCAAAATGTCTTTTCCAGTAACGGTATAGCGTTCATGCGAGTGATAACTTACATCAATAACCACACAGTGAGTAATTAAATGGTGGTTTAAAAGATCGAGTTCAGCCACATAAAGTCCATTGCGGATGCAATGGGATGGTGCGTCAATATGAGTGCCAATTCCTGCAGGCATACTCATTTCCTGGACCTTAAAGTGTACTGCTGTAGAACATTCATCATAATCCAGAATGGTTTTATGATTAAAGCCACAGCCAATATCCCATGAGGGACTCTTTGTTGAGAGCGTATGAGTCAAGTCAATGATTTTAAAAGGAAACGTCATTTAATTCTCTAGAAAACTGGGTACTTTATTTTTTGTCATAATTTTGCAAAAAGCAAAAGCTTTTATTGCACCCTGGCTACAATCGATCCCTGATGTCATGTAGTATAATAATGAACAGATAATGTCCATGGAATTAGGAAACATGTCATGTTCACTCAACCTGCACTCAAATCTGATTGTTCACCAAGATTACTCATGATTAAGAGACAGTTGTAGCCTGGCTGCAAGCAACCAGACTACCTTTCTTACGTATACAGTATAATGGAGTTAAAAATGAGCCACAAAGCGCAAAATTCCATTAGTTCCTTGAGCTCGATTTTTAGCATCTTGCTCAGAATACACATTTAAAAAGACGAAATGATTTTTACTAAGGCTGTATACCATTCCTGGACCAATCGCCCACACACTTTCTTTACGACCAGGAACCCCAACACCATTTGCCAGGGTATCGGTAATTTGATTGAAAAAGTAGCCATTCACACCCACAGTAAATTTTTCTATTATTGCATAACCTACGGCAATATCGGCGAAAACAGCTTGTCCTGCTTGCGTGGTATGGACATTGGGGCCAAAGGAAACATTAGGACTATGATTCACTCCATTCCACAGATAATGCAGTCGTGCCGAAGTGGATAATTTGGGTGTCATCCACAATGTAAAAGCCCAGTAGGGATTTAGAGACCAAAAGTGACTGCTGGGGTTAATCGCATTGACACTGCTGTATCGTCCTATGGGCATAATCACGTCTAGATCGAGACGCATAACGAATAACGGTCCTCTTCCATCTTTGCGCATAATTGGATCAAATTGCAGAGCAGGGCCAATCCACAAATCACCAGGACCACTTTCAGCTTTTAAGACGGTATTATCCAAACCATCATTTACATAGTCATTTACTACCCATGGTAAGAGTACGGATAAACCTAAGTTCGCCCCGAAAATTTTTTTTGTAGACACATAAATAAACTGAGTCACGTTCGCAACAACGTCAAGATCAGTACGCGGCAGAGACAGTTTATTACCATTTTTGTCATTAAAACGATTGGACGTATAGTATTGAAAATAATCTTGGAAGTACAAACCGGGTCCTGAGGGCGGGCCTCCATCATAAAAACTGGTGTAGCCCAGATTCACAACTGGCTCATCATAAGCCAGCGCTGATGATGTGACGCATAGGATTGCTAAACTAAAACAAGAATGCAGTATTCTTTTCCATTGCATAAAAAATATCCTTTCTAAATCAGTCATTAGTTGCGGTGTATGATAGATCTTTTGGAGCGTCCATCCAGAAATCAGCTGAGTGTTACCTTGATGCTTATTGTACGGGAGTTTGTCAGGATTCACCGACTTTTGCTAGAGCCCGATCCTGAGCACTTATATATTTATTTTTCATAACTAAGGATACTCTTAATTGTTAATTAAATTATGTCTGATTTATTGAAGAAGAACAATATGAGTAAAAACAACTTTCTCATAGAAATCAATAAGTAAACCTTAGTTTTTAGAAGCTTTAATAAGAAGAGCCTCATAGAGCAATTTTAAATTGATCCGAGTCCTATTCTCCATAAGTTTTGCTTGTTAGTACTATAATTAAATTATAAAAATAAAGAGCTATGGGGATAAACGGACGAAAGAGATGAGAACTGTTGTAGTTACTATTGTGCGGCCAGGTAAATTTAATAATCCACTTACTACCAATATAGCTGTTACTTTTGATGATAATCCTTTTGAATTTCTTGATGAACGTAATAAACCAACGGATACAACTACAGAACAAGCGCAAGAGCTTGAAGCGGATCAAGTATGGAAGCTGCCCCTTAACCACGTAAAAGTATGGGGGGCTGGAATATAAAACATAATCCAAAACCGTGCTGCTCAACTCCATTGTTATTACGAAATGTACCTTTGCTTACCAAAATCATACCAGCTTTTTCGGGCACGCACACGTTCACGTTAATCAGCGTAGTAACTGTATTTAATTGTGTTTCTTATGTATTATTTTTGGAGGATTTTTTTAAATAAAACATACAGGAGGTACTTATGTGTCGTAGGGGCTATACAAATGTTTTTATTGCTATGTCATTGGCTTTATTGATTATTCCATCTTTTTCCTCTGCAGCACAAAAATCGAATCTTCGCGGACAGCGTTATTGTGAGATTATTTATAGTAAAAACCTCATGGATTATGCCGTCTATAACACCATCGGACTTAATGATTGCCCACAAGACATTTGGAGTAAAATAACACCCGAGAATGTGCAAAAAGAAGTAGGTACTCCACATGTCCATTTCAATGGTCCTCGCTATTGGATGATTGATGGAATGCAAAACTCCGATTTGGTAAATACTAAGATTAAAAAATTTAATGGACTGGCAATGCGAGAAGCCGGAGTAATCCATATTAGTTTAAAGGACTTATTATTAAATCCTGCCTATGAACAACGAAAAGTTGCTCGTAAAACAACTTGGGTTTATGACGCTGGTAAGCCTGTTTTTGAGCTCATCGATCCCCAAGGTAATGTATTTGTTATGCAATCCTATAGTGTTCAAAAATTACCACAAACACAACAATCCCTTTCTCAGCTCGGTTCAAGGCTTACTTTACCTCGCAAATGGCAATTTAAAACAGGTGTTCTTAAGAAAACAGAAATGGTACAAGCTATTGATAACATGGCTGTAGTTGTGCAAGATAACTTTTTAAATACGTATCAAAAAGCAACGCATGATTTGCTTGCGGATCAAGCCTCATAACAGGTGTTTTGATGAAGTCGGGTCTATGTGCTACGACTTGTTCGCGGCACATAGACGAGAGAATTATAGAACACGTCCTACTTATTTATCACTTTAATGGGGAAAGGAGGAAGTTCTTCATGAGCTTTTAAAAAGTTGGTTATCTGCTCTCCATCCTTAACTGTTGCGGATGAGTACATACCAGTCGTACAGGTATCTTTAGTGTATGTATCGGTAACAATCATGTAAGGCCCTTTATTGCTGACTACGGAGCATAAGCATGTCGCTTTTGTAGGATCTTTTTTATCAATGACACAAGGACTATCCAAACACCAAGCCCAAGGACGATCGTTTTTGCACACTGCATAGGATTTAATAGGATAATAGCGTGATTTAACGAGTTGTCCTTTATTGGTTTTCATGACACCAGAACAGGGTTTTGTGCCTACTGAGTATCCATCTTGTACGCTGCAGTGGCAAGAAACCCAACCTTTTTTTCCGCCAGGTATTGGATTACATGGTGCCGTAGTACATAGGGCAAATTTACTTTTACACAGCTTAAAATCAGAATTTTTGGCTGCTAAAGGAAAACTGAGTGCCAATAATAAGAATAAAAATAGATTCTTTTTCATGATCAAATGTCCTTATTGTTAATTTTACTTCCATACTAGAATTTCTGGTGATTTACGAGGTACCGCAGGCGGTTCACTTGCTGGAATACCAACAATAATTGGCGCAATTGCATTGATATCAGAGGGAAGCCCCAGTTTTGTTTTCCACTCTGGAGTATTTAGCGCTAAAACCGCAAGACCAATAACACAAGTGCCAAGCCCTTGTGCACAGGCAGTCAGCATTAAGTTTTCAGCAGCCAACCAACAATCTGCGGCGACAAAAGGGCCATGGTATTTACTGTAAATAACAATAAGTGTACTTGCATTGTAAAATGCATGAAAATCAGGGTTATTCACGAGCTCTTGCAGATGCTTCATTTGTATTTTGGGATAATTATGAGTTTCAGTGTAAATCAATGCTTTCACGCTGTTCGATAAACTGTCCAGCATCTCTTGGTCTTGAATGACAACAAAGGACCAAGGCTCTTCATCCATAGCCGTAGGTGCTTGCACTGCAGCATCAAGCAATGAATTAATAACTGTTTTATCTAGTGTATGCGAGGTGTAATTCCGTACAGCGCGACGCTTATAAATCGCTTCAATTTCGCTCATCAAAGGTTTTTCTTCCTTAGTTTTCTTTGAAGTAGCCATACTTTCCTCCAATTAAACTCCATAACCTATTTAACCGCGGCTCTAATATGATAACCGCTCTTAGATAATAGGGGGTTTTTCATCACATCAAATAATTCCTTTTATGGTTCTTAAAGTCTGGTTCATCTTCTTGCTTTGTCAAGTTCATAAGGCAACTCCCTTCTAGGCCTTTATTGAAAAAATCATGTGTCATTCCCACCCTGTGCGGGAATGACAAAGATGCAGTTTGGTCATTATCATATTCTTTCAAACTATTCATTCAACAACGCCCTAACCCTCCCACAAGAAGCGAGATGTTTGACTATCTTGGCTTAATAAGAGAGCGTTTCATGACGTTCCAATTGAGGCTTGAATTGATTGTTACTTTTTACTGCTTGGTGAAATATGGAATAGTAACTCAGTAACGTATTCGGTGAATCTTTTGGCATGCCTAAAGCTTTGAATGCGTCAGTAGGTATCTGCTTCTCTGGATCTTTACGGATATCACGTATTTCAATAAGATCAGCAGTCACATTATGGGCATCAGACTCTGTAGTACCTTGTAAGCGTCTTCCTTTAGTAGAAAACTGTGCCAAATGAATTAATTCCTGTGGATTTTCAGAGGTCACTTCGACTCGTTCTAATCTGGATATAGCGTTCGCAGCAATCGCATTGGTTGCCGTTGCTTTTAAATGTTGTAGTAATTCCTTGTTTGGTTTCTCAGCATAACTGTTTAAGTCTTTCTTCCATGTCTTTTTAGCGGCATCATCTTCAGTTCCTGAAAGCAAAGACACATGCATTGCAATCGTCTTATCACCATTTCCTACTTTAAACCAACTTGTAAACCTACCTAAGTATTTTAAGAATGACTTGCCATCGCCACGACCTGATGTTTGAGGTTTTACAACGGTTAAGGCTTTACGCTCTGCAGGAATTTCATTATATGCAGCTGCAGGATTCATATTCCAATTGGTGAGGTAAAGTAGCGGTGTAATAATCAAAAATTTAATTAACGGTTGAAGTGCATAATGTATTATTTCCTTAATTCCAGGAATTAATTTAGCGAAATTAAAAAGAGCTCCTAAAATAGGTAATTTGTCAGTAACCACATTAGCCATAGTACTCAACGTTCTGTCACAAAACAGATTAACTTGGATGCCTTGGGGATAGAGATCAGAGCGATAATCTTGTAGCTTTTTGGCTGTTGCTGCTGCGGTAGCTGCACCAATTGAAAATCCAGTTAGTTCAATATGGCTAGGGTTTACTCCTTTTTTAAGTAGAGCGACCACCTGTGCAAAAAGGGCATTAACTAAATCATCTTGACTCATTGTGATGCTGTCGCTGCCTTCCACGCCAGGATGGTTATAGGTTATTGTTTTTAATTCAGGATGGTTAATGCTTAATTGAGCCAATTCACCAAAAAAACGACCACAATTTCCAGCATTTCCTGAACAATGAATACGATAATACTGATCTTCTGGAGCTATTGTCTCAAATTGTGTGCTTGCAAAACTAAATGTTTCAAGCGTCACATTTCTGCCAAAATCGGTTTGATATGGAGTGTGGGTGTATTCTGTAATTAATTGATCGACTTGCTTAAATTGGTTTGCTTTGGGATTTTTATTGAACCAATCAAGCCAGCTTGACCTCTGTTCAACAAGTTTATCCAGGTGGTTTTTTTGAAAATCTTGATTGAAAATTTCTAATGCGGTTCGAGAATCTTTACCTGTTTTTCGTGCGATAAAACCTATGATTGATTTTAAGCCAGGTATTTTTCTTAGTGTACTAAGTGTTTGGGCTGGAAAAATGCCACTCGCCATAAAAAGCTGTGTGGGTATAAATAAAAAGATACGCCCAGCATTTCTTAGCCATTGAAACGATGATGGTGCATGAAAATTCTCTTCTGCAAGCGATTTTTTTCGAGCTTCAGCTACTGAATTACCTGGCATAATGATAAATCCTTACAATGTGTAGCAAGTTTCAAAAGTAACAAGTTTTGAGAAAACGAATTATACTGCAGTTATACTAAAAGGACAATAATTAATCAATTGACATGAAATGTTCGAGAAAAATGTTTTACGTAAACGGAGGCGCTTCCAAAAAAGGCGTAGGTTGGGGCTGATAAGCCCAGTATTTAACTTCCAAATCATTTTTTTGATAGTGTAAATTAATTAACAAACGCTGGACTTAACAGCCCAGCCTACGCCAATTTGGAGAATGAGGATGCGTTACATGTACCCAGAACCATTAAAACCTGGGGATACCATTGGCTTGGTTACTCCGTCGAGCCCCATGGTACCTGGTTTGTTGGAAGTCGGTATTTCCTATTTAGAACAAAAAGGTTTTCAAATAAAGTTAGGAGAACATGTGAACGCTGTAGATCGCTTCCTAGCCGGAGAGGATGAGTATCGAGCTAAAGACATTATGCGTTTTTTTATGGATGATGAAATCAAAGTGATTATGGCGATGGGAGGAGGTTATGGATCACAGCGTATACTCCCGCTTCTTGATTATGAATTGATCCGTTCTCGGCCTAAATATTTAAGCGGATTTAGTGATACTACTGCGTTACAAGCCGCTTTATTTAAGAACGCAGGAATTATTTCCTGTTCTGGTTTTGTATTTGGCGATTTGGCTGCAGGTAAACTTGATTCTTTAATTGAGCGAACGCTTTGGGCGTGCCTAAAAGGAGAGTCATTTCAAATCAAAAAAGGGCAAACCATGCAGCCAGGTGCGGTTAAAGGAAGACTAGTTGGCGGGAATCTGGAGTCTTGGATTGCATTAATGGGGACGCCTTTTCAACCGGAAGTGAAAGACTGCATTTTATTACTGGAAGATGTCGGTGCTGAACCATATCAAGTCGACAGCCGTCTCTCCCAATTGGATTTAGCTGGAGTTTTTACCCAAGTTGCCGGAGTTATTTTTGGGCAATTTGCGCGTTGTACTGCAAAGTATTTTCCAAAACGTGATGGAACAGTTGATGATGTGATTGAGGAGTGGGCATTACGCCTCAACGTTCCCTGTATTAAGAATTTTCCTTATGGACATTTTTCCCGACGCTGTGTGTTACCGCTGGGTAAAGAGGTTTTTTTGAATGCCGATCAATATAGCCTAACAGTATGCTAAATGAATCTTATCAACACCTGTGTTTTGCTGTACAATAAGTAAAAATGTTGTTTGTTTTGTGGTGCTTTAATGTCGTTTTTTGAAACAGTAGAACAGATTCGCTCACAGTCAGCTCAGACAAATGAACACCAACAGTCTGCAAGACTTTTCCAACTTCTGGAGACAGCCTATTTAACGGAAGTTAATAGACTTATAAAACAATTAAATGTGGCTCAGAGTGAGCAGCTTCAGCACATTTTACGTATGCTTCGCGAAGCAGATAGACTGTATCTTAATGCGCGAGGCATGGAAATTACTGGCCATATTTTATTTAGTCGCCATGGACAGTGCAGTATTTGGGATCAAAAGAAGCTGGGTGTAAGTCCTAATACAGCGATTTCAGAAGAAGCGGAGCGAAATATGGCAAAAACGAATCGCTCCAGTGGTGCTTTGTTATGCTATGCTCCTCAAGAACATCCTCCGTTGATTGCTGTTTCGCCAATGAATCGAGCGATGCAAACTGCTGGTTTGGCGACTCCTTTGGAAATTAAGAATGCAGACATCAGGGTTTTGTCTTTTTTAGCAGAAAACAGTATTGCACCATCTGGCTATGATGTTCGTTCCGTCGCTGATATGCAGGAGTTATATAACCAGCTTTCTTTTTGGACTTCTCCGATTAGAAAACTTCTGTTAAAACTTGCCATCTGGACTTACAGTGATCGAGACTTTGATTTGCTTTATGAAAAAAGAAAGAGTGCTGCGGAAAAAATACAGGAACACGGCAATAAAATCCTTTCTAATAGTGATAAACCGGATGTTTGTCAGGACCTAAAGTATCATGGTGATAAAATTAAGGATATTCGAGCACTGATTGATACTGTAGATCAGCGAGATTGTTGGTTGTTTGGACATGGAAAGAATTTTTGGGCTTTTTTCCAAGATGTTTTTGGCATGGAATCCGCGTTTGACTACGCAGAAACACGCAGAGTTTATAAGACCAATACCCAAGGTAACTCTTCATTGTATACCCCTCCCTATGTTTTAGTCATTAATCAAAAAACTGGAGTAATAGAAGGGAAATATACTGGTGAGCCTAGGATACCGCGCCAAGAAAAATCATCACACGTTGAACATGTATCTCCGTCTGGAGAAGAAAGTTCCCCTGATGTATCAAGAGCGATGACTCAGCTTGGAAACCCTGTTGTACAACAACAAGAAGGATCTAGCAAAAAAAGTACCTTAAAACCGTCAGTACATTTTGTAAAACAACCACATATAGAAACAGAACATTATGTACATAGCGTAACGCCTTGATAAATATTTCAAGCGCACGAGCATGCACGTTTACGTAAACGTGCATACCTTTTATCTCGTCAACATATAAAAAAAGTTAATCTACTTTTGATTGTCCTTTTCTTTTAATTTTATTTCTTAGCTTGACGGCTATGGGCCTTGGTCGGACAAAAATTTAGACAACAATGTATTATTTATTCGTGCATGCATATGTTCATATCAATAAGTCCTCTTACGTGTTGAGGTGATACATGATACAGTGGTTTTTAGTTGATAAAATGAACTTTGGATATTATGTTTGACGCGATTATCTTTGATTTTGATGGGGTTATTTTAGACAGTGAACCTATTCATTATGAAGCATATTGTCGTGCACTTAAGCCATTAGGGATAACAATAAGTTATTCGGAATATATGGCGCACTACCTGGGCTTATCTGACAAAGACATGCTCCCAAAGCTGCTTCACAATATGGGGCTGAGATACTCTGAAGCAGAAATTCAACACCTGATTCAGCAAAAAATTGCCGCCTATACACACATTATTAATACCTGTGAACCCTTACCATTGATTGTAGATTTTGACCAGTTTCTTTTTAAAATTGCTCTTAAGGTAAAAAAAATTGCTATTTGCAGTGGCTCCAGCCGTGTTGAGATAAACACAGTACTTTCTAAAGTTCGGCAGGGAAAATTACATGCTTATTTTGATGCGATTGTTACTGCTGAAGATGTGCAGGTTGGGAAGCCGTCACCTGAAGGATATTTATTAACTGCAAAACGTTTGGATGTTGCTCCTGGGCGTTGTTTGGTTATCGAAGACACACCCTACGGAGTAAAAGCTGCCAAAGCAGCAGGTATGCAGGTGATTGGTTTGATGACTACTTATGATCGACATCAATTTTTAACTGCAGATAAAGTGATTACGGGTTATAGGCAGTTATTGTCCAGAGTTTGGTAGTAGAAAAGCCCTATTTGGCGCATATTGAGCGAAAATCTGACTTTTCTATAAGGATTCTTTAATTTGTTATCAGATTACTTATCAGTTTTGCTACAAGCATTTAAGAGATAGAATTGTTCTATTGATTTGCTAACCAGTCTTCGTAGGTTAAGGCGAAACGAAAATGATCACACCATACGCCATTTATTTTCAGGTATCTTGGTGAGAAACCTTCTTTAAGAAATCCATTTTTAGTCGCTAAATGTATGGATGAGATATTAGTCGGTTGAATGTTGGCTTCGATTCGATGCAATTTTAAGTCTGAAAAAATTTCTTTTAAAACCAGTTTTAATGCCTGGCTCATTAAGCCTTGACCCGCATGGGTTACTGAGGCGAAATAACCTAAATAAGCACTTTGAAACACCCCTTGCACGATGTCACTAATGTTAAATATACCGATAATGTCCTCGTTTTGATTTAATGCTAAAAAACATCGGCGATCTTCTTGTAAAGACTTTTGTAAATAAGCTTGAAATTCCTCAGGGGTTTGAGGAGCAGTAACAAAAGGGTAATGAAAATCACGGCTTTTTTGCATGCTCAGGAGAAAACGAGCTTCATCGAGGTGATTTAATCGACGTAGATGTATGGTGTTTTGCATAAATAGAAACGTTTGGGAAAGAAGTCATTTTATCATGAACAGGAATGAAACATAAGGGAAGTCTTAATTTGAAACGTCCTATTATTTGGGATAAGATCGCGCGAAAAGTAACAGGGGTATTGTAGTCATGCCACTAATTGTTAATTTGTCATCCATTCATGAGTTACATCCAACAAGTACATGTGTCCAGGCATTTAAAGACATTTGTGATCAATATTCTAAAAAAGGTTCTTACTGCTGTTCCAGTTTTTTTCAATCGTGGACAAACTCAGCCTGGCTTATGTATCAATTAGCTATGAATGACTCTAAATTAATTCAGCCATATCGCTTAGGTAAACTCACTACAGAACAATTTCTCGAGCGTTTATTGCAAATTTTCTCTTTTCTTAAGAATGTAACTCCTAAAAAGGGTGAAATGGAGCGGTTGCAGAGTAAGCAGTTGTATTCCACAACTTTTCCAATGATGCTCCTAGAAGAGGCGTGGAATTCACAAGTTGGTTGGGATGCGGCAAAAGCGGGTTATCTCCCCGCATTAATTCGTGAAGCAGAACGACGTGATGAAAAAGAAGAGAAAGCTTCAGAGTCTCAGCCTAAACCTAAAATGGATCCTATTTATTTCATAGCTAATACCAATGAATTGCATGTGCTACAGATTCTCAATATGTTGCGAAAAGAATATCCAGACCTCAATTTTTATCGGGATGTGGATGTCCGCATTAAAGAAGATAAAACCCCTATTGAAATTGCACCCGGTATATTTCTTTGCCTGTCTTATCGCTACCAGCTGTTTAAAACCCAGGATCAAACGCAAACGATGAATCCTAGTTCAACCATGTCGTTACTGAATTATTTGGTTACTAAGCAACTTAAAGACGTTCCCGTTTCTGAGTTGCGTGTGATTAGCCAACACCAAGCTGATTTAGTTGAAGCGTTGCGAGTGGGTATTGATGCAGATCATATGTATCAGGCAAGTGATTATTTTGCAGCACAAACTACAAGTTTGAAAAAAACGCAGTAACTATATGAGCTGGCGTTTTCGTATGGTGTTATTCCTTTTCCTAATAGGGAGTTCAACGAGTATGGCAATGGATATCGTTACTATAGAGCAGCCGGAATACCGTCAGGTTCTGAAAAATAAAGCTCAAGAAATTCAGTTTCCTTTAAGTCAAGCAGATAAAGATTTAATTACTGCTATGAAAAGTAAATTACATGGATTGGGTGGGGTTGGTTTGGCTGCACCTCAGGTTAATTTTTCACGAAGAATTATTGCAATTTATATTCCTGAAGAGGCGACCTTACTGCGGGATAATGTGAAAAAATTCTATCCCATGCATATTATGATTAATCCAAGTTACGAACCAGTGGCCGGTTCTGGGGTGAGTTCTGATTTTGAAGGGTGTTATTCTGTGTCCAGCAAGTCTGGCAAAGTTCCTCGTTATGAGCAAATCACAGTGAGTTACTATGATGAGTCAGGTCAGTTGCATCAACAAATTGAAGAGGGATTTTATGCTCGGGTTTTACAGCATGAAATCGATCACTTAAATGGTTTTCTAATTCTTGATAGGCTAACTGCTGATTGTGTCCAAGGTTCTGTGGAGGAAATGATGGCTTTGCGACGAGCATCATTACCTCCAGGAAAAAGAATTATTTTTGATCAGGTTATGGCGAGAAAAGCAAAGAAGTAGCGAAGCAAATGTAGGCTGGGCTGTTAAGCCCAGCGTTTGCTGAATTAATTTCTTATGCCCCCAAATGCCCATTATAAAACTCATCACTGTACCCCAATTAACAAGTAACTTATCCGTGGTGTTCTTAAGAAAGAAACTAATTGGCGTTGTTTCATGCTGGGCTTAGCAGTCTGAGGTAGCCCCCTTTTTTTAAACAATAATATGGTGTTTTTAATAGACATATTGCTTACATATAGTGTCATTCCCGCACAGGCGGGAATCCATCTCTCAAACAAAGGGAAGTATTAATTTTATGGATAGATTCCCGTCTGTGCAGGAATGACAAGAATTAGAGGGATTCATTATAACCGGCGTTACTTTTTAAAAGCTCAGCTAAATTTTGGGCAGGCAGCTGCGCTTTTGCTTGTTGATAACCTGTTTCGATAATTTCGTCAAATTTTTTAAAATCCAAAATGCCGTATTTATCTACTTTTAAAGTGATGCCGCAATCTGCCATGGCCATCATTTTTGCCGTATTTTGATGAGAACTGATGGTTAAGAGCCTTAACACTAACTCACCTAAACTAAGGGGTAATATTGACTCTTTCCCCATGAATTTATTGTAGAGCAATTTCCAGCCAGAAAGTGAGTAGGGCAATGGGCTCAGTTTAAAGAGTGTATTGTTGTTAATATTGGAGGCAATAATCTTACTGCTGTGTGAGTACTGTCTCATGACATCGGTGGGTATATTATTAAGTACCCCACCATCAATAAGTAGTTTGTCATTAAAAGATACCGGAGGATAGATAAAGGGAAGAGAAATACTAGAGCGAATGGATTCCCATAATAATCCTCTGTCATGGACATATAAATTTTTGCTCACTAAATCTGTGGATACACAAAAGTAGTTCAGCCATAAATCTTCAATTTTACTGTTTTCACCATAGAGCTCGATCAAACTGTCTGTTGCTCTTCTTCCGGTAGCAATTGCAATATATGGGAAGGTAAAATCAATTTTAGTTCCTTTGATCAAATAATTTTCAACCAATTTCATGAGCTCAGCTGAAGAATATCCCATAGCAAAAGTGGCAGCGAGCATCGCGCCCATACTTGTTCCGGCAATATAGTCTACAGGTATGCCTCGTTCTTCTAACAAACGATAAACTCCTATATGAGCAAGACCTCTGGCGCCGCCACCGCTGAGAACCAAAGAAATGGTGTTGTCAGTAAAGATGCGCATCATTCGTGAAATGCCTGCTTCGGTGTTACTGCGAACATGGAAGTGGGAATTTACATTTCGTTTTTCTAACCAATTTTGAGTATTCAGAGGTGGGTTTGCTGTCTGGTGTAGCAGGACTAATACGTTGCGCTTGACAAAATTATGCTGCATGCTTAATGCATATTGTTCTACTTCAGATAAGTTAACATCATGTTCTTCTGCGAGTGCTAAGTATGCAATTGAATCGGCTTGGCGTACACAAAATTTGGTCCAATTCGTTATCTTTTCATCAGCCAAGTAAAAAATAAAGGAGTATTCCTTTTCGAGTTGGTTAATCCATAAAATCCCTTCATTGCTCATGTTTCCATGTACATCCAGCAGGTCTTTTTTATCTTTCAAATAACTACTGGTTAATAAAAGAATTTTTTCTCCATAAGAGAAGCGGAAAATCATTTCTTGTAATTGAAATTCTAGGTCGGATATTGGCCCTATAGGTACCAGGGCGATGGATTTATTACGTGATGCCGTTACAGGAGTCCCTTGCAATGAGTCTGTTAATCGTTTAATCGTGAATTGGGTTATTTTATTTAAAAGTTCTGGATATGATTTGCATAATTTCAAAAAGTTCTTTTTTGATAATTTTAAGATAATACTATCACGCAGTGTGTACACATTAGCAGAACGGGGTAAATCAGACAAAAGCGCCATTTCACCGATAATTGCTCCTTCCTGTAATTCACCTTGAAAGGTCACATTCCCGTCTGGGTCTGTTACTTGATAGTAAAGGCGTCCCTTAATGAGAATGTAAAGGTCATTCAATGTTTCTCCCTTTTTAATCAAAAGGGAATCACCAGTTCGAGATTCTATTTCCAAAACACGAGAAAGTTTTAAAAGGCATGCTGAGCTCATAAAACTAAAAGGCTCATGATTCTTAATGAACTCATAAATCTCTTTTGGTGTGAATAAGGGATTATTCATATATATCGTTATAATTTATTATATTAATTATTTTGATTATAGACATTGTTTCACCTAAGAGTGGTGAATCTTATAACAAATAATAATTCTTAGGTAATTCAATGAGATATTCTTTAATATAAGACAAAAGTTGGTGAAATGCTCATATTGCTCCTTATCTGAGTGGCAATCGATACAAATTTTCACATAAGCACGACAAAGTGTGAGTTTTTAAGTAGAAGTGATTTAAAGGAAAACCATTATTTTTCAAAGGTAACTTGACAAAATTAAAAATTACTTTCTAAAATGCAATTGGCTAAATTATATTTTGCCTATTGCTTATAACTAACTCTAAAAGGAATTAAGTAAATGAATAAATTACAATTAACAGGCGTTGCTCTTGCAATTGGTGCTGCTTCAATGTTTGCTATTGCTCCTGCTTTCGCTGCTGATGCTGCTTCTGGTATGGTTAAATGCCAAGGTGGTAATGCATGTAAAGGCCAAGGCGCTTGCAAAGGTGCTGATAACGCTTGTAAAGGTCAAAATGCTTGCAAAGGCAAAGGCATGAGCGAAATGTCTAAAGAAGATTGCCAAAAAGCTGGTGGTACTGTTGTTCAATAATTCTGATTGAGTATTGCGTTACTCCAGGCATGCATCGCATGCCTGGTCCACATTTTCCCCGGATATAATACATGGATAGCTCAAAATATAAATTAGCCCCAAAAATGCCTTTTCTAGGTTTTGGATTGGGATTACGACCTGATTATTATGAAGAAATCTTGACGCAAAAACCTAATTTGGATTGGTTTGAGATCCTCACCGAAAATTATATGGTTCCTGGTGGAAAACCACTATACTATCTTGACCAAATAAGAGCCCACTATCCCATAGTGATGCACGGTGTTTCTCTCTCGTTAGGTAGTACTGACCCTTTGGATAGAGAATATTTAAAGCAACTGAAAGAATTAGCAGCACGGGTCGAACCAGCATGGGTTTCTGATCATTTATGCTGGACAGGGGTTAACGGAATTAATGCCCATGATTTATTGCCTATTCCCTATACACGTGAGGCGGTAAATCATGTTGTTTCACGAATTCAGCAGGTTCAGGATTTTTTAGGACGCCCCATTTTAATCGAAAATGTATCTAGTTATCTGACTTACAAACAATCTGAAATGTCTGAATGGGAATTTATATTAGAAATTGTAAGACAAGCAGATTGTTATATTTTACTAGATGTAAATAATATTTATGTGAGCTCCGTAAATCATCAGTTTAATCCTATGGATTATATTTTTTCTATGCCCGCTGAGCGCATAGCTCAGATCCATTTAGCTGGTCACTCGGATCATGGTAATTACATTATTGATACACATGATGCTCCTGTCATTCAACCCGTTTGGGATCTTTATGCTGCAACATTGCAACGCCTGGGCCCTATATCAACGATGGTTGAACGAGATGATAATATGCCTCCCTTTGCTGAGCTACTTGCAGAAATAAATCATGCAAGACGAATTGCAGAATCTATTTTGATTGAAGAGGTGCTTGTATGACCGAGCTTGCACAGTTACAAAATCAATTTCAAAAGTTTTTATTATCAGAGCACAGCGAGATTCATGATTCTATTGTGCAAACTGAATTGGTTTCAGTGGATACTCGCTTAGGTATTTATGGTGATGCCTATAAACTCAGATTGATTGAAAGTTTGAGCACAAGTTTTTCTGCCTTGTATGCTTATTTAGGCACGGAGGAATTTAATAAGTTGTCGACTTATTATATTGAGGCACATCCTTCGTGTTATCGCTCCATACGTTGGTATGGGGATTTATTGCCTGAGTTTATAAAGCACAATTACCCACAGTATCCCTATTTGGCTGAGCTTGCTGATTTTGAATGGAAAATGTGTTTGGCCTTTGATGCTGCTGATACACCGGTAGTACGAGTTGAAGACATGGCTGTTGTTCCTCCTGAAGCCTGGGCTAATTTACAATTTGTTCTTCATCCCTCTCTACAGCGAATTAATTATTTTTGGAATGCAGTTTCTCTTTGGCAAGCCCTAACTTATGATCACGAGTTACCTGAATTACAGCAAAATGAGGCATTCACTCCTTGGGTTTTATGGCGTGCACCAGAATATATGCTCCAATTTTATAGCTTGTCTCAACAAGAAGCTTGGCTTTTGGATGGTGTATCACAAGGACTATCTTTTGGTGCTCTTTGTGAGGGGCTCTGTCAGTGGGTAACACCTGAGGAAGTGGGGATGACTGCTGCTTCTTATCTCAAGGGGTGGATTCAAAATGGTATGCTATCGCAATTATTGATTGCGGATTAATGTCTACCTGTCATCCCAAGTGCAGGCTGGGCTGTTAAGCCCGGCGTTTGCTGAATTAATTCTTACTCTCATATCCATCATAAAACTCAACTAACAAGTTTCTTATCGATGGTGGTTCTAAGAAAAAAATATTTTGGTACGTTATTAAATTAAATGCGAGGCTTAGCAGCCTAGCCTACGTTTATTTAGCTATTTTTGTCGAAACATGACAAGAGGTATATGTTGTGCTTCGGTACTCAAAAATCAGGCTCGAGAATTCCTCTCCTCAGTCAGAACCAGTTCGTTTGCAGCTCAACAAAGTAATAATAGGCGGTAAAATAGAAATAAAAATAATACCATAAATTACCACGGCGAAGTTTTCTTTTACTATGGGAATTGAACCGAGGAAATAACCTAAACTTAACAGACTCCCAATCCAAATTAAGGCACTAATCAAGTTGTATAGTGAGAAATGAACAACGCGCATCGTTCCTATGCCCGCTACAAAAGGAGCAAAAGTACGTATAATTGGAAGAAAACGAGCAAAAACTATCGTCTTTCCACCATGCTTCTCATAAAATGCATGCGTTTCTTGTAGATGCTTTTTATTCAGCAACCAGGATTTATCCGTGGAAAAAATGCGTGGCCCAAGTATTCGACCAACTAGGAAATTGATTTGGTTTCCTAAAACTGAGGCAAGAAAAAGCAGTAGAAATAGGATTGAAATATTTAATGGATTTCCAGATTGGGCAGCAATACTACCAGCAGCAAACAGCAAGGAATCACCAGGTAAAAAAGGTGTCACAATAAGCCCGGTTTCACAGAAAATCACTGCAAATAAAAGAAAATAGGTCCAAAATCCATAAGTTGAAACAATGGCATTTAAATAAACATCGATGTGAATTATATAATCAAAAAAATGCATTTTATCTTTTGAATTGAGTTAAATAGAGTAAATATTCTTACACACTTATTTCTTAATTAATATAAATTTTATATCATTTAGACTTTAGTGTGTTTACTATTCTATAAAAAAAGACCCAATAAGAAGCCCTATGCATGAATACTTTATTTCATCTTGCGTTCCCAATTCATGATTTCGCATTAGCAAAAGATTTTTATCACCATAAATTAGGTTTTTCATTAGGGCGTGAATCGGAACATGCCTTAATTTTAGAGTTTGGCAATCATCAAATTGTGGCACATAAAATTGATACTCTTCCCTCTCCTCAAGAGGGCATCTACCCAAGGCATTTTGGTTTGATTTTTCTGGAACGACACGAGTTTGATGCATTCCTGGAAAAAATTAAAAAGGAAAACATTCCTTTTGAAATTCCACTCAAAACTCGCTTTAAAGATACTCGCATTGAACATCAATCATTTTTCTTGAAAGACCCAAGCAATAATTTACTGGAGTTTAAATATTATCAATTTCACTCGGCAATTTTCGGTGAAAAAGATTTTAAAAGAATAGGTGAGATGGCTTAAATCAGTTAAAAACCAATATTCTCATCCGCCTTGATGGGCACCTTCTCCCATAAGGAGAAGGGAAGTTCCTTACTCAGTAGCAATATATGACATAGGTTGTACTTCTGGCGAACGAGCAAAATCTGCCGGTGCAATAAAGCCCTCTTGGTTATAATCTATTGTAATGCCAGCGGATTTATAACAAATGGCCACATATTCAGAACAAATAAATGCATGTGGCGAGGTTACCTCTGCACTTGTTTTGTCAAAACCAAAAGCATCCATCCCGATGCGTGCAGCGATTTTAAGAATTTCCTCTGTATTATAAGGGTAACCAAGTAAATCAACTGCTTGTTTGGATAGATTAGCAAAAGCATCAATCGGGAAATTCTGATAATGTGCGATCATTAATCGCCCAGGGTATCCCTGGCCACTGCCATTATAATTGCGTACATAGCTGCTTAAAGGAACAGTACGTACACCAATGGTTTCAACACTTTCCATAACCATGACTCGATCAATGGCTTCTAGACGTACAATAAATGCGATGTGACTCCACACACTATTGGTTGCCCCTTTAATCATCGAAGACATTAAAGAGTTCCCTGAAGCAAATAAAAGATCTCCCGTTTTTATTGTATCCCTTATTTGTTCGTAACCGCTTGTGCTTACATTAGGAAAATCTTCTCTAGGAAAACTATCCATAGTTTGCTCCTAAACTATAAAAATAATGATAATAGCCTGTGCCTCTGCATTTTAAAAGTAAAGATATAAAAAGTGCACTTTGGTGTTTTTAGCGGTATTTGGGCTTGGTTGAATAATCCCTTTTATAATCTTACAATTCTATTTTTATAAGAATGAATTTTTAATCAAGGATGCTTTGTGCGTTTTTTATTCCCAATCTGTTTGTTCTTAGGCGCCATTCTATTATTTAGTATTCAACCTATGGTTGCAAAATCGTTGTTGCCTGTTTATGGAGGAACACCGGCAGTTTGGATTGTATGCATGCTTTTTTTTCAAGTGATCCTGTTGTTTGCTTATGGATATGCCGCAATACTTAGTGTTTTTAATAAGCCTGTAGTATGGCGATTGACGCACAGTGTTCTTATTATTTTGAGCTTTATAGTTTTTCCCCTTTTACTTAGACCGGTGACTATCAATAACTCTCCTGAATGGAGTATTTTATTTAATTTGTTAACCCAATTGGGACTTCCTTTACTTGTAGTTGGAGCTTCAGCCTCTTTATTACAGTTTGCATACAGTCAGACTAAAGAAAAAGGAGCGACTGACCCCTATTTTTTATATTCTGCCTCAAATCTGGGGAGTCTCTTGTCTTTATTACTTTATCCTTGGGTGATAGAGCGTTTTATTGGATTAAAAAATCAATTCCATTTATGGAATGTCGGGTATGTGTTCTATGTGGTTCTATTGGGGCTTATTTTATTTGCTCGGCGTTATCAACCTTTAGAAAAACAAAATACAGAAGTGCGCGATTGGCAGTGGCAAAAAGTACTGTATTGGATTTTTTTAAGTTTTGTTCCATGCAGCTTAATGCTTGGGGTGACTCTGTATATTACTACGGACATAGCAGCAACACCCTTATTCTGGGTATTGCCTTTGGCGTTGTATCTGCTTACTTTTGTACTTATATTTACGAGCAAGCCTCTAATTTCATTCCCATGGATAGTACGAAATAGTCTATTTTTTCTTATTTTTCCAATCACCGGATTTATTTTAACTGCAAGCCAAATCAAGATTTGGCAAAGTATTTTGTTTCACTTGTTAAACTTTTTTGTTCTGGCGTTACTGTGTCATGGCCAATTGTATTTAAGTAGGCCCAAACCACAATTACTTACCTTATTTTATTTTTGCTTGGCTCTTGGTGGCGTACTTGCTGGAGTATTTAATGGAATTTTAGCGCCGCATTGGTTTAATCAGGTTTATGAATATCCTTTAGCACTCTTACTCAGTTTATTTGCTTTGCCTCAATACAAAAAGAAGAGTGCTTGGTGGTTGCCTATGGTGGTTTTGATTCTTATGTTGTTGCATTACTGCATCCTCGACATTCATTGGCCAGGAGGTCTTTCATCTTTTCAAGTATGTGCTTTTCTAGCGTTACTTCTAATCGTTGTTTGGCAAAAAGATAGAACCAGTTTGATCTTATCATTATTGATTTTATTTGGGTTTATTTTTTCACCATTATTGCAAGATGATACTATTTTATTACAAGAACGTAATTTTTATGGGGTAAAAAAAGTAATTGATAGACACGGAGTGCACGCATTAATTAATGAGTCTACAGTACATGGATTGCAAGTTATGGGAGAGAAAAAACCTAATGGGGGTAATTCTTATTATGGAGCAATTAGTTCTATAGTTGCTGTAATGCAACAACAAAAGAGTCCTTTGTCTGTAACCATCATTGGTTTAGGTATTGGCACGATGATGTGTCAATTCAGACAGGAGGATCAAATTAAAGTCATTGAAATTGATGATCAGGTTATCGGACTGGCAAAAAATCCTCAACTCTTCACTTACTTACGAGATTGCCCCGTACATGCGACCATTATACGAAATGATGGGCGATTGGCTGTGGAGCAATTATCTGATCATTCGCAAGATTTGTTAATCGTGGATGCTTTTAATTCCGATGCAATACCTGTGCATTTATTGACTTTCGAAGCATTTACTTTATACCAACAAAAAATTACTAAAGATGGTGGAATACTGATTAATTTAAGTAATCGACACTTACAATTGTTACCAGTGATTAATGCTGCTGGAAGAGCTTTGGAGCTGATGGTGTTTTATTTAAATAGTAAAGGGGTTCCTGCATTAACTCAGTTTGATTCAGAGTGGGTTTTTTTGACCTCTAATGAAGATTTTGCGTTTCAACTCATGAAAGGAAGCAATTGGCGATTTGATGCAAGCGACGAACAGCTTTTATGGACAGATGATTATTCTAATGTGATCCCTTTGTTGAGGTGGTGATTTCTTGTCGCTTAGAATGGCTTGCATAAATAAAGACGTAGGTTGGACCAAGGTGTTTAGGGACGCGACCTAGATAACAAGGCCAACACAAATTCAGTATTATAGCCTGGGGGCAGCGAAGCGGAACCCAGGAATGTAGTGGCAGCGATCCCAGTTCCGCTTCGCTGCACCCAGGCTATAAAATTAAACTTCAGCTAAGTTGCCTTTGCTCTCTAGCCATACTTTTCTGTCACTAGCACGTTTTTTATTTAACATCATATCCATAATTGCTTCAGCCCCTTGTTCATCGTCCAAGGTTAATTGAACCAAGCGCCTGGTATTAGGATCCATAGTCGTTTCACGTAATTGAATCGGATTCATTTCACCTAAACCTTTAAAACGTTGTACATTGACCTTCGCTCGAGATGATTGTGCCAAGTGGTTGAGGATACGGTTTTTCTCTTCATCGTCCAGGGCATAATAAACTTCTTTGCCCGCATCAATTCGATAAAGAGGAGGCATAGCTGCAAATACATGTCCGGCTTGGACCAGTGGTTTGAAATGACGTAAAAATAAAGCACAGATTAATGTTGCAATGTGTGCGCCATCTGAGTCTGCATCGGCGAGAATACATAATTTACCATAGCGAAGTCCACTCAGATCAGATGAGCCGGGGTCTACCCCAATAGCTACTGAGATGTCGTGAATTTCTTGAGAGGCTAAAACTTGTGATGAATCCACTTCCCAGGAATTAAGAATTTTTCCACGCAATGGTAAAATTGCCTGGAAGTCTTTATTACGTGCTTGTTTTGCAGAACCTCCTGCTGAATCTCCCTCGACTAAAAATAATTCAGCCTGGCTTAGGTCTGTAAGCAAGCAATCAGCTAGTTTTCCTGGGAGGGCAGGGCCTTGACTCACTCGTTTACGTGCCACTTGTTTGGCTTGTCGCAAACGTTTTTGTGCGCGCTCGATTGCTAAAGAGGCAATGGCTTCACCTTGATTACGATGTTGATTGAGCCAAAGTGCAAAAGCATCTTTAACCACGTTACTGACAAATGCTGAAATTTGACGCGAGCTTAAGCGCTCTTTTGTTTGACCTGCGAATTGTGGTTCTTTCATTTTAACCGATAATACATATTGGCAGGGTTCCCACAGATCATCTGCGGTAAGTTTTATTCCCCGAGGGAGTAGATTTCTTAGCTCACAAAACTCCGCCATTGCATCAAATAAACCAGAGCGAAAGCCATTCACATGGGTACCACCTTGGATCGTTGGGATTAAATTCACATAACTTTCACTAAAATCACTGCTTCCCCCATTGGCCCAAACCAACGCCCAGTCAACAGTTGCTTCATCACTTTTGAATTCACCTGTAAATGGTTCTTCAGGTAGGTAATCTCCATCAGGTAATGATTGATTTAAATAATCAATAAGCCCCTGTTCATAGCACCAATTCATTTCTTCATTACTTGTTTTATTGACAAAAGTCATGGACAAGCCGGTGCAAAGGACTGCTTTTGCTCTGAGCACATGTGTTAAATGTTTTACTGAAATACGGGTGGTATCGAAATATTTAGGATTTGGCCAAAAACGAATAATGGTGCCTGTATCCCTTTTTTTTGTGACGCCTGTTTCATTTAATTCGCATACTTTATCACCATTAGCAAAAGACATTTGGTAAGTAATTCCGTTGCGTTTGATGGTGACATCAAGACGATCAGACAAAGCATTGACTACAGAAACCCCTACACCATGTAATCCGCCTGAAAAGCTATAGTTTTTATCTGAGAATTTACCTCCTGCATGCAGTCGAGTCATAATGACTTCCACACCACTTAAGCCTAATTGAGGGTGTAAATCCACGGGCATACCGCGACCATCATCCTCTACTTCAATAGAACCATCCTCATGAAGGGTGACACGAATATGACTTGCAAAGCCAGCCAATACCTCATCGACACTGTTATCAATCACTTCTTGAGCTAAATGGTTTGGGCGCGTCGTATCGGTATACATGCCGGGACGTCGTTGAACAGGTTCGAGTCCACTTAAGACTTCAATTGCTTGGGCTGTATAGTTTTCAGACATGGGGTATTTCTCAAATAAAAGTTACGTTTATTTTACCATATATTATGATACAGTAGGACGAAAGACGAATGTTCCTTTTGTAAATCTATTATAAAGAGCCCCTTTTCTGCAAGCGGGAGCAAATCAGAATGTTGTCATTGATGCCTAGATTTAAATCGATCTTAATCTAGGAGTAAGTAGGGACACTTTTCTGGATTATGCCTTGTCTAATCTGGATTAAACAGAACATATATGCAAGAAACTAGTGCTGAAATTCATCAATTATCTGTAGCTTTTCAAGATCACCATAAAACGGTCTCTGCTTTGGATGAGATTAGCTTTAATTTATATCCTAGTGAAACCCTGGTTTTGTTGGGGGAGTCGGGTTGCGGTAAGTCCTTAACATCTCTTGCTTTGATGCGTCTATTACCTAAGGCTGGTGTTTATGGAATGAATAGCCTAATCCAGATGAATGGACAAGATATTCTCGATTTACCGGAGCAAATGATGCGGCAGTTGAGAGGCCGCAAGATTTCGATGATTTTTCAAGAGCCAATGACTGCGCTTAACCCTGTGATGACTATAGGTGAGCAGCTGACCGAGGTTTTGGTGAAATGTAACTCTTTTACTACACATGAATTACAGGAAGCATTATTGTCTTTACTTCATGAAGTAGAAATGCCCCAGCCAGAAGTTAGAATTCATCAGTACCCCCATCAATTGTCTGGGGGACAGAAACAACGCGTAGTGATTGCTATGGCTTTGGCGTGTAAACCAGATATTTTGATTGCAGATGAGCCAACAACCGCTTTAGACGTGACCATTCAGGCCCAAATCCTTGCTTTATTAAAAAAAGTACAAAAAACACATCAGATGAGTTTGCTACTGATTACTCATGATCTTGGTGTGTTGAGAGCTATGGCATCTCGTGTGTGTGTGATGTATGCAGGTCAAGTAGTAGCACAAGCCACTGTGGATGATTTTTTCTCACGTACCAAACAACATCCTTATGTACAGCAATTATTGGCTTCAGTGCCTTCTATGGCTAAACGAGAGGAGCGTCTGTCTGTAATTCGTGGATTTGTGCCCGCTTTGGAAGAGATGCCTCCCGGTTGTCGTTTTCACCCACGCTGTATTTACGCATTTTCGCGATGTTCCGAGGAGGAACCCCAATTACAAGAGCAAGCAGGACGGTTGGTACGCTGTCATTTATATCCTGATCATGATGAATTACCTCCCTTGCAAAAAAACAAAATAGCTTGGAGTGGCACCACTACTGAGACAAAAACGATACTTACCGTGAAGGATTTATCGGTTGATTTTACCCAGAAAAAAGGGATATTCAGCCGTCGTAAAACGTTATTTAAAGCGGTAGATAATCTTTCATTTCGTCTACAACAAGGAAAAACATTAGCATTAGTAGGTGAGTCAGGATGCGGTAAAACAACGACCAGTCGTGCTTTATTGCGTTTGTTACCTATTGCTGGAGGAGAATTATTTTATAAAGAACATGATGTGCTGGCATTAAAAGGGCGTGCGTTAAGAGAGTACAGGAAAAAAGTACAAATTATTTTCCAAGACCCTTTTTCTTCTATGAATCCGCGGATGACGGTAGGTGACATAATCGCCGAAGGCATGCATGCTCAAGGGATGAAACGTTCGGTAATTAACGCACGGCAAAAAGAGCTATTGAATCAGGTTAATTTGCCTAGCAGCAGTTTACAGCGTTACCCACATCAATTTTCTGGTGGGCAAAGGCAACGAATTTGTATTGCGCGGGCTCTAGCTACAGAACCTGATATCTTGATTTGTGACGAACCTACCAGTGCCCTGGATGTTTCTGTGCAAGCGCAAATTCTTAATTTATTAAAAGAATTGCAGCTGGAAACAGGCATTTCTTACTTATTCATTACCCATAATATGGGGGTTGTTTCCTATATTGCCGATGAGGTGTTAGTTATGAAGGGTGGGGTAGGGATTGAGTTCGGAAGCTGTGAGATGATTTTCAAGGAACCCAAAGAAGTTTATACACAACAGCTATTAAATGCCGTTCTTGATGTTTTTTAATCAATCTTTCAAAGCCCACGTATTTTCTTTAACCTAAAAAATAATTAAATCGTAGTGAGGATTATGATTTTCAAAGAGATTTTAACGATTTTTTTACTTCATCTATGGGTAGTACAGCTTCAGCAAAAAAATCGTTAAAATCTCTATAAAATCAGTGCAGTAGCAACTCTTTGCAGATTCAGCTTCTTTTTTCAGGTTTAATATTTTATTAATTAAAAATGTGATATATTTGAGCACTATTTGGATAATAAAGTCTTAGTATTTATTATTTGGGGGGCATGGTTGCATGAGAATCACTCTGGGCACAGATAATTTTAATAATGTCAAAGATTTTACTGCCCATTTGGCAAACACTTATGAGCAAGATAAGCGGATTTCTGCAGATGTCACGGTCTTACTGGAGTGTGATACATTTTCTCAAGAACACTTCGATGAGTTGATGACATTTCTTTTAAGCCCAGAACGCACGAGACTTTACAAATTTACGTTTCCCCCACAACAGGCACAGTATCAATTATCCTTTGATAATGCGTATCTGCACAGCAAACGCCAAAAATGTTCTCTCGACTTTCAACCACAAATAGTTGAGTTATCTGACTCACCAATTTCTTTTCAGCCTCATATACCTAAAATACGCAAAGCGAAAAAGAATTGGGTTGAAGATGTAAAAACTCCCGGGATTGGTTTACAGTTCCAATATCAAATGCCGCATGTACACCAGCCTCAACAACGAAAAGCAACACAGAGAAAACGAAGAAATAATGAAGAACCCCAATATCAACATCCCGAAATAAGCCCTTTGACATTAGCCCCTGAACTTTCTCAAGAAAACGCGCGCCATTTGCTTGGTTCTTATCAGCAATTTATTTTTTTGAAAAAAGACTCAGAACGCATTAGTCTTTATAAAAAAGAATTTGGCTATTTACTGAGTGGGCAAAGTTCGCCAGAACAACGACTAGCTGCCTTTATTTTTTTCGTATCTAAGTTGACTGAACATGATGCGGCAAAGTTGAAGTTGATAAAAAAACTGTTACAGGCCATGCCTTTATCTGATCGTCACTATCAGGGTTTGGCTCAGGTGTTAATTCACACTGGGGCTGATGGTGTTTTGCTTTTATTGCAACGCATTAAAACATTACACGATAAGGAATTTTTTAAAGAGTTTGATGCGCTATTTCTGGATAAACCTGAGAACTATCTGGCATTAATGTCTCCTCGAGGTTTGGCAAACCTTAAAAAATTGAGTGAATTAAGTAGCGAACAGAAAACATGGTGGGTTACTTTAGTGACGCAACATAAAGCATCAGGAGCTTATACTGAGGTTAATGATTTATTCGTAGCCTATAACTATTTCCTGGATGAGCTGGAAAAGAAAAAACTGAAGCTGCCCAGCTCCTGTACTTTAGAAAATGGTACAGAACTGAAGCCTACATTAGATCGCTTGCTGTTCATCATCAATAACAGCAGTGCTCCGGAAGAACAACTGACTTATTTAGATGGGATAGATGTTCATGCGGCCTACAATGCCAGTCGTTATCACCATTATCAATTAGTGTCACGGCACATGAATTTAAGGGCCAATGTTAATGAGGTAGTTCCTGATTATTCAACCCCTACAACGCCTAGAGAGGTGAGTGCGTGGCTAGCGCGTTTTGATTGTCCCTATGAAGAAACGGTGGCCCGTTTTTATCGTTTTATCGGCACACAAGAATGGGCATTCAGCCTGGATGTGTATCAAAAAATTGAACAGGAAATCAGTAAAAATAATAAGCTTAATCAGCAGAATAAAGTATTATTACTTAATCTCGTTGCTTTGTTAACTACGGGACAACGTGTATGTACTCATAGTGAATATCCTGATTCTTCCGTTCAAAAACTAATTAACCAATTGCTTGCAATGGCAGAGCAGTTTGGTGAAGACTTGCATGAAATTCCAGTGCTGGCAGAATCACTGGCCCACCACAGCTGGGAGTCAATGCCTACAATTGATGAGTTGAACACGCTGCTTGATATCTTATTGTTAGCGCAAAAAACAAAAGCTCAGGCTCCGGACCTAGCACGCCATGAAATTCGGGAGACAAGTACCCTGGCTTTAAGGCTCATGAGAGAGTATGGTAACGCGGCCTCATTCGTTCTTGATAATTATAAAAGACGTTTGCTGATGGAGCAGACACATACTGCACCGATACAGCAATTATCTTATAAAGATTTGCTAAACCATTTGGTTTCTGCATCCAACTTGGATAAGTTTTTGCCTGAGCTTTTTCATGATCAACCCCAGACATTATCTCAGTTTGTAGTACTTCTATCCTTATTAAGTGATGAAATTCCCAAAGAGACACAACCTGATGCAGAAGATAGCGAGTATGAGACCAAAATCAAAATGCTTGCACACGCTATCCATGATATGCAAGAGGGACGAGGTGAACAGTTACTGGCAATTCTGACTGATATTAATATTGAAGCTTCTTACCGTTTGCCTTCTCTAGATCAGCTCATCACCGTGGTTGAATCAGTCAGAAAGGCGAATTTTACTGAAGATGAAAATCAAAAAACACGTATTTTTGAAATTGTACGTACCGGATTACCGGCGTTAAAAATAGGCAAAGAAGCGGTTAAAGAAACAACTATCGATCTTTTTAGCCTGATGAGGCAAAGCTATGATGACTGGCAACTCGAAAATCAACTGGAGAATTTATCAGGAACGGTAAAAGGGTATTTGGAATCCTGGATGGAAGCCCATAATGTTGTGCTGTATTATTTGCAACAAAAACCTATTAGACCCTCAATGATCCTTGACTCTTTAGCTGAAGAAGAACAAGAGGTTAAGAATTTGCTGGGGGGGAGAATGTTTTCTCGAGCTTTATCGAGAGCTCCTCTTTCAAAAATGAAAATGGTTGAGGTCTTGGGGCAGGAATTTTTTTCCGAGCAATCCTTTTTGGTTGCGCTGCAGTCTAGATTAGAGGAAAGCGTGCAATCTAGTTTGAATGCTGCTTTAGGCTCATTACAGACATCAAATAAAGGCTTTGATGCTTTTATATTAAAACAACATAATGGATTAGATACAGACCTTCCTATTGATGAGGCGTTTCACCAATGGAGGCAGCAATTAGATGACGTGAATGGTTTGATCAACTCACTCATTCGCATTAAGAATAAAAGCAGTATTGAGTTTCGTCGCTGTATTTCATTATTAGCTGATGAAATCAAGCTCAAAAAAGCTGGAAAGAGAACGCTTACTGTAGTGCAAATGCATGAGCTACTGAATGTCTTAAGTGAAAACGAGCCGCTTGCAGTTGCATCTTCATTAGCTGTTTTATGCCAAATATTAAAAGATATACCAGTATATTCCGCAGAGCAGCTACGTCGTGCTTTAAATGAGATTACTTATTTAACAAAATACCGAGAAACTCTTGGACAAGAAGCGTATGAAACTCTATTGCGTTGGTCATGCACTTATAACTTAACACAGAATGCTTTATTCCCATTGAAGGAACTCATTGGGTTGAAGTCCTTGAATGGGGTGGATGAAAAGCAGTCCGCCGCGTTGTTCAATACTTTAATTCAGTTAATAAAAAAAGCTGGTCCTGAAGTTGATGAGCACTTGTTAAAGAACATTGTTGATAAAATTACATCAATTACTCGCGCTAAAGCAGAAGTGCATTCATTAGTGCCCTTGCTTAGTTTATTAATCAAGACTTGTACTAACGGCAAAGAAAGGATGCTCCCTAACTTAATCGATAAGTTAGAGGGTATGCGTGATTCTGACTTAAAGATCTGGTTAAAAATAGTATTGATACTTGGTGAACGTACTCCGGATAAAAATATTCGTTGTCTGCTAGACCTGCAAGCTGGACTTGAATTAAATCGACACAATCTAAAGGAATTGGAACAATTATTTAATTCACCGCCATATCCAGAGATGGAAACGTTTATCCCCGCATTAAAGGGTTCTTATAATGCTCTAAAGGCTTATATCGATGCATTTGATAAGGATCCAAAATCTGGTCGTGCCCCACAAATCAATGAATTTGGTATTATCCTAAAAGATACTGATCAGATTCTTGATGAGCAATTTGATACCTCACAAATTGCGCGAGTTATTGCCAATATTCAAGAGGGTGTTGAGGGAGAGCCTTTAAGTGGCCAAGAACAATATGATTTGGCGCAACAAATTACCTACATCAATGCCATAGGAAGAGATAAACCGTTTACTTTGACTTTTGGTTATGATCTTGCAACAAAAGTGGTTAAGCCTTATGTGAATTTAACTCAAGCCAGCCGTGCTGAGTTGCGCAACTTATCTGATACATTGATTAACACCATAAGAACACCAGCTCTTGATACGGATGAAAAACTAAAACTCCAATTAAAACTGCTTGCGGTATTACGTGAACAATATTTCCGTGCCACTGGAGTATTTGTTGATACGACGCAACTTATTTCCATTTTAAGGGAACTCAAAAGCCAGCCACACAATATGCTGATGGAAGCAGATACTGATGAGGAAAATAGTAGAGTAACATTGCTTGCTGTAATGCAGTGGGTTGAGGCGGATGGTGGAACGGTTGACGTATGTCTCTTTAACCGCGATGCAGTGATTCAGGATGATAAAAACAAAGGGAATAAAGACTTTTTGACTTCAATTGGTATTGATTCAAGTAGTATTAAAGCAGATTCTCCTAAGGGAACTTATCAAGTTGGCGGGATAAATTATTCTACTGCAGGAGATTTGGCTTTATATCGTTCACGAGCTAAAACTGAGAATGAAGACTTGGTTGCTTACAGGGGGCGCCATCTTTTATCGAGTAATTTAATTCTTTGTGGATCTGTTTCAGAATGGGAGCAAAGAATTTTATATCATCTTGTTCAGGATTATGAAGACAGTGAAAATCATACCTATGCATGGATTTATCCTCTAATCAATGAATTTGTTAATCAGCGGAAGTTTAAAACGCTGTATCCAGATAATGTTTGGAGTGAGGGGCAGGATGTCGCACGCTTAAAAGAACTTTTGGACCGACATGCACCAACAGGCCCACATAAGACACACTTAAACTCTTTGCCTGACGAGCAATTTAATTTATGGATCAATGCAGCTATAGAAGCTCAGCGTTTGGTTGCAGGAGAGGATTTTGTTATTCCTGCTTCTGAAACAACAGTTCATGTTGCTATTCCTTTGAAAGCATCTCAAAAAGGTTTTTCCTTTCTAGTTCAGCAATTCCTTCACGCTCGACTACAAAAGGAAAATCCGGATTGGGAGTTTATTATTGAACCGGAAATGCGTTTTATTGACTCGGCATCAATCAAGGACTTGATTGATGATTACAAAAAACAAGGGCGTATTATTGGTGTTTCTAGAACTGTAAGCCAAAAAGATGAGTTGGTTGAGCAATGCGATAAGCTCAGCATGAGTGTGCAGTGCAAAATACCAGCGCATTACCAAAATGAACGTAATGAAGCGGCTATAAAATCTAACGCAGAGAAGCAAGCTTATGTAGGGGCTGTTAAAAAGGCGGTCCAGAAAGCTGACTCCGGGCAACCTATTGTGCTCATTGCTCAAAATGCAAGTGAAGTAAAACTTCTTGAGCAGGAATTAAAGGCACAGTTTGGTGAAAAAAATATTACCGCATTTGTAGGTACTGAATCAGCCATAGAACGAAAGCACTGGATTAAAAATAAGTCAGGAGAAAAGAATACGATCACTATTGTTACCTTACCTGACAAAGAGGATGCTTTTTATACAAAGCATCCTAAGGGATTTTTGACCATTCAAACCAGCTTAGATACTTCAAGTAGCACGCAGCAGATTATTAAAAGCGTTGCACTGAACAATCACCCAGGTAAACATGTCACACTGTATAAGGACCATGGAAAATTCTTGTTGCGCTCTTGGCTTTATCAATCTGCGCAAAACTGCGAAGAGCTACTTACTGCATTGATACAACTGCAAAGAAAACAAAATAAAGGTGTTGCTGTTGAACGTCATTACACACGGAGAGTTTCTGAAATACAGCAGGTTGTTTTGCAACAATTCCAAGAATGGAAAGAGTTGCTGCATCTTGTTTATCCTAAATCGACATGGCGAGCACTGGATGCAGAATTATTGAAACAACGCGAGGATTTAATTCTTATTTTGAACGAAAAATGGGATCAATGCCTGGGGTATTCTGATCTGCAGAAAAAATACCCTAATCCCTATGTCCGTTGGGGTGCAAAGAAATTGGATGACGCGGTGAGTACTTATAAAGAAGCCGTTCATTTGCTTTGGGAGCAGAAACGGGCGTTACTTAAAGAAAAAGCAAAGGCGCTCATTACAGAAGGCTCTATTAATGATTTACGTTGTCACTACTTAGACGGAGTTTTATTAAGTGAGCAATTGAAATTAAATCGATTGGCTGTGCGCGAAAACAAAAAAGAGGTGCGTGCAGAGAAGAAAAAATCACATCGTTATCTTGTCTCTGGATTAGATGTTAATGGAGCGATGTTGCGATTTGCTGATGGAGCGGTAGATGTCTATGCTCATGATTTTGCTAAAAATCAGGTGAAAATATTTGCTGCAGATATAAGTCGCATTATAGAAAGTAATCCTTATTTAAGTGAAACGGCACGAGCTGAATCGCTTGAGCAAGTCGCTAAAGCAAAAACTTTAGATAATCTCGTTACGTGTTTACGACATTATGGCACGAGGCATGCTCCTGCAGATCAATTTGCTGAAAAATATGCCATGCAACCCGTAATTCATGAGTTGTTGCGGGTATACAAACAAGCCGGACTTGCAGAAACAAAGCAACTGCAGCATTTAAAAACAATTTATTTGGATCGGGTGCTAGTAGAACTTGTCGATGAATTGGAGTCTTCTTTATCTTGGGCGAAGAAAAAAAATCAAGGTTTGGGGTATTGGCTTGAACGCACGACTGTGAAAATGGCGGCAGAGGCTATATTGAGTGCTGTATATCAGTTAAAAAGGGCAAAAGATCTTGATAGGAAAAAAATTGCGATTAGGAACTTGTATAAAGTATTAGCAGAACATGAGCTGCAACTTGAAGGGGTATGGATATTTCCTTTTTTTGGTCATAGGAATACACATACTTTAATTAAAGAAACTTTGGCTACCCTAGGTGGCTTAACGGCTATTGGTTCAGGCAAAAATGAACTGGATGCTGATTTTATGCATGATTGCAGAGAAGAATCTCTGTATGAGGCTATGAAAGTGCAATGGAACTCTTCTATTAAAAACTTAGAAGATGGCAATGAAGACTTGCGCGAAAATAATGAGTGGAAGGCAATTAAAAAAGCATTGGATACTGTGCAAACTGAAAATAAGACGATCTATGCTTTTGATGAAATGTATCATTTTCTTTCGAGTAAAGCAGAAGAGCTGGCCCAAAAACATTCTCCGTTGCAAGGGCCAGTAGCCCATATGCGTGGCACGGCGCGTATGCTTTTCGAAACATTTAGTCAGGATCATAGTGAATTACTCAATAGAAGTAAGTATCTTGCAGATAAAGCTGAAAATATTAAGAAAAAACTGCAAGGATTAAACGGATTTAATGTGAAACAGGTGAGGCTCAAAGAAGAGCATAATGGGTTTAGTCATTATTGGGACTTAGTGATTGAAGGCTCTGGTGCGCATGCTTTATTTGATGATTTTACCCAATATCATTCACGTGCACACGAGCTAACTCGAGAGCGAGAAGCTTTAGAACTAAGACTAATTCAAGCCAATGAACAGAGCATTGCTCTCGATCGATTGATGAAAGAGCAAGTGCCGCTACTCAGCTTTAAAGCAAAAACTAAAGCATCTGTAGCACAATTTCCTGAGCAATTTCGTGAGCAAGTCAATGATGTTCTTGTTTTAAAAGCATGGATAGCCGATCAAAAGCCAGGAGATTTAAGTCAGTTTCATCGGCAGGTCCACGATAGTTTTCTCGATAGAGACTTAGTCAAAACGTTTAAGTTTCCTGGGTTACAAGCAGAAAAAATTGAGCAAATACAGGATATTCTACTAAAAATTAGCTTTAGGGATTTGCATGATCGGCTCGTTGAGGGAACGAAAAAGAAATCTTTTATGGGTTCAATTTATTCTTATGCATCCAGTTATCTATTTACGCCGGAAAATATGGATGACTGGCAGTTAGAGTTTGATGAATTAGTAAGTAGGCCTGCACAAAATTTAGAGAAGGTATTTCGCCCTAGAATTGAAAAAATCCAGAGTGAATTGGCTAGCCAATTGACTCAAGTGCAGCAAAAAACAACACAGCAAATTGAGTTGTTACAACAACAAATTCTATTTCTCACGCAGAAAATTGATGAGGAAAAGAAAAAAAGTGGTGTGTATGTCAAACGAGTTACTCTGGCGGAGCTTGGTGAGTTTGAAAAGCAACTGATGATGTTTAAAGCGCCACCAGTAGCGCGTGTAGTTCCTCAAGAGAATCCAGAACTTGTGATGCCAGCAGAAAACCCTCAAGCGCATGAAGCACGAGCATTAATTATGTAGTAGCGCGATATATTGCGCTACTATGCCTCTAAAGTTGAGGCAAGTATGTGGTTATTATCAAAAAAGCTTCCAGAATAGATCTACTTTAATGTTTAAATATTGAACTATAATCAGATCTAGGTGATATAGAATTTGGAACAGAAATGTTATCCCTAGATGTAGTAACCGTTATTGATAATATTAGTGAAAAAATTGAAACAAATAATTTTGAGTCATTAACGTTTGAAGATATAAAAAATGCATGCTTTATGGTGATGGGACATATAGAGCAGCTGAAAACCAACACCATATTTCCTACGGCAGATAACATCAAGGAAAAGGAACTGCTCGCATATAAACGCACGGTCATGCATTTAGTGGAGTGGCAAGCACGATTTATTGAAATGAAGAAAAACAATGTACTAGGGAATTACATTGCTGATTTAAATTTTTTGCGAGAAATGATTCATTCAATACCTGAAGTATTAGGCGAGGTTTATAAAGAAAAAATAGAAAAAATTAACTTGTGCATTTCCAATATGCTTGTCTATATCAATAAATTGAAAGCCAAATTACTTGAAGCAAATTGCTTTGATGTTGCTTTAACAGCACATACACAATGTACTCAAGAGGTTACTTTTTTATATTCTAAATTACTCGAAATACATCATACTGCAAAAATGCGTTACTCCGTAGTCATTAAAGGATATTTTGAAGCGATTCAGGAAACTTTTGATTTTTATTTAAAAGAGATTACCTACTTCCGTAACCTTGAGATTACCAATGCCAAGTGTTTAAGCTACTGTGTGATCAATTATCTCCCTAAAAATGTTCGACACTGAATCACAGCAGGCTTTCTCTACTTCATTTTCCCATCATTCTTATTGTCTAAAAAGCCTATTTTAATTTTCATCACCTCAATATGCTCAAAAAATACTATAATTAGTTAAAATATGGGCAAGGTGTTTGGCAATGGGACGCATTCATATATCACCAGAAGAACGTTTAAAACGGATAATGGGTAATCCCAGCGATGCAATTTTAAAACAAGGTGATTTGTCTGATGCTACTTATCCGCTTTTAGTGTCTTATTTAGAATGGCTTAGAAGACTTAATGGGGTCCACAATAAAAACGATGTGATTCGTCAAAATGAACAGATTTTCAATGAGTTTATTCATTTGTGTGAACATAATCTACTTTTTTTTCTTACAGTCACAGGCCGCTTTGATGTAATCCGCAAACTTTTTACAGACAAGGGTTTATTAACAAAAGAAATGGTGATGCTTTTTGAGATAGAAAAAGAGCAGGCTAAGGCTACAGCAGCACATCTCCAAAATGCTGTGTTCGTACCTAGAAAAAAAGAGTCATCAATCCTACAACAAGCTGAAGAACTTAAACCACATCGTCCTCCTTTATCTGAATGGGAAAAATCGCTTTTTGGCTTAAAAAATATGGATTTGTATCAGTATTATGAGGCTGAGATAAAACGAATTACCCATGTACATCATATGAAGCACATTAAATTATTAGATGATACTTATGATGAGCATATGATGCTGATGCGAAAGGCATTGGAGGTGATCATTCAAGATGAACATATTAGTGAAGAAAAAAAACAAAAAGCAATCGCAATTTATCAAAGCTTATTAGTAAAAAAAGAAGAAATGGAGGCCGAAGTAAATGCGCTTGTCCCTTTAGGGGAAAGACAATCTGGTCTAGAGCCACTCGATATAGAGATCCTTGAAAAGCAATGCCAAATTAAAGAAGACAAACTTAAAGAAGCTCTGGAAGTTCTTGATGGTTTTTTTGAGGAAATACGCCATGAGTCGCCACAAGTGCAAATGATTTATGAGGAGCACCTAGAGAACATCAGCAATTTTAAAAAGGAAAGCCAAGTAATCCACATCCAGTGGGAACAGGAGATGCAAACGCTGTCTGCTCATTATGAAAATGCCCGTGTGCACGCCTTAGACGACCTGGGTATCAGTTTGGACTTAATCATCGAGGAGTTGCAAAAATGCCCTGTCGACGAGTTAGAGCGAGAGCAGGTTGAGCGGTTAGATGCTGGCGTAATTCAATTAAAGAAGTATAAAGAGGAACTTAAAAAAGCAGAAAGTCATGAAGACATTCAGCTTTTATTAAGTAAGTGCAATAAAGAGTTAGAAATAATAGCGAGTATTGTGCAATCTGTATTACCCGAAGAGGTAAAAAAACGTTTTGAAGTTCATGTGAATTTAATGAAACAAATGAGTATGGCACCGCCCAAAGATGGTGAGGGTTTGACGTCAACTATAGACAGATCCTCGTTAAATCAAGAGTCGCTCGATAGAGATTCTTTAACCGCTGCTCCAAATCCTATGAATGCTGTGTCTGAAAAACTAGAAACGCAAGTGGAGCCCCACACATCTGATGTGGTGCTTACGCATATGGCAATTCATCAGGTTGTTTCTTTGTCTGACAGGGACGAAATGGAGCTGGAAACTCATAGGCCTGATGTTAAGTCAGTAGGCATGGAAATGCCCGCCGATGGGGAGCTGCCGCAAGCTGCCCCTTTGCCTGAGAAGGGAGGAATGGAGGTGGAAACCCATAAACCTGATGTTGAAGCTGTAGAAATGGAAATGCCCCCAACCATTATTCCCGATGGAGAGCTTCCGCAAGCTGTTCCTTTGTTTGAGAAGAGAGGAGTTGAATTGGAGTCTCGCGTACCGGTTGTTGCGCATGGAGGTATGGAGATGTCAAAACCTATAATTTCTAATGGTGAGTATCCTCCTGTGACTTCTTTGTTTGAAGAACAACAAAGAGTTGAGACGAAGTTAAGTGTCTCAGAGCGTGAAATTGATATAAGAGAACATCAACCAATCGATGATGAGGAAAATTCACAAAATGCACACCGATATCGATTTTTTATGAACACTATCAGAGATGGGACTGCGCTTATCGAGTTTGATCCTGAAAAACAGCGTAATTATGAATCAGCGCTTAAAGAATTATCCAGTATTTTAAGTGACCTTCAAGAAGAGGTCGAGCCAGAAGTTTCAGCAAAAATAAAAGAAATTGAAGGACTAATCAAGGGCGCAAAATTGATAGGGTTTAATAAAGCGAATCCGATTCATATTCAAAAAATTTGTGAGGCTTGTGATTTAGGGATTGAGTATGAGCCTTTGAATCATGTAAAAAACAGTCTTTCCTCAATGATTCAACTCAAAACTAATTCCCAAAATAGTGTTGGAATGTAAGACGTTTTGTATAACAATTGATTATCTATATCTCATCATGCCTCTTTTTTGGTATAATATGGCCAATTTTTCATAAAAGGGAGAAAAAAATGCCGTCACCACAAGAAGTAGCATTATGGCAAGCTGTGACTGAAAAAAAATATGACAAAGTACAAACACTGATTAAGGACCATCCTGAGTTGGTGAATGCTGAGAATGACAAAGGAAGGACACTTCTCATCCGCGTTGTTCTTGCTCTTGTTCCACCATTAGATTTGATTCGCTTTATTGCACAACACCCTGATCTTCGCTTTGAAACTCAAAGTCCTCATGCGACTCAAACGACTATGGGAGCAATTTTATCTACAGGACGGCCCGATATTCTAGAAATCTTTGCAAAAGATCCACGCATTATTTTTGATGGAGATAAATTAGCATACGTCACGTCCAAGAAATATGTGGAAAGCGCGACAGAAGGCAAAAAAGAAAATTACACAAAAATGTTTAACATTATACGTGATACTACAATACGTCATGCAATGAAGACGGATAACGATGCGTTACTCGAGCAATTAGCGACTGCAGGAGATAACCTGTCTCAAGCATTAAGTGATGGAACACTTCCTGTGCGTCTCATTACTAAAGAGAGTCCTGCGCCTAAAGCGAAATTATGGTTTCAATCGCAAATCGGTAAAAATGGCGCGAGTGCGGCGAAGTATGCTGGGTCGTTTCTTGGTAACATGCAAGACATGCAACAAACCAAAGAAAAAATGGATGAGGCGACTCAAGATAAGTTGCAGGCTGAAAAGAGTTTATTTGATAAGGCTTATGATGGCACTCTTGCCATTATGGGAAGGGTGGGAAGCTCTATGGGTTTCAGCAGTTAATTCATTGAAATAACACGCACGGGACGCATAGGTTCACAAAGGTGAGCCATTAACTTAATGGCTCCATACTACCATTAAGTATCATTTCCCCTTCTCTACATAGAAGAGAAGGTGCCCGTTAGGGCGGATGAAGGGGCATCCCAGCCCCTCCAGGAGAGTGTTTTAATTATTTAATTTTCTTTATAAAAGCGAAGGGATCATTATACCGTGTGGTATCAACGTGATGTGGAAGGTTTAATCCTGCATTTATATGTTCAGCCAGGTGCCAAAAAAACAGAAATTGTCGGCATTCATGAGGGGGAGCTTAAAATCCGCTTAAATACGCCGCCAATTGAAGGTCGTGCTAATAAAGCACTATTGCAGTATGTTGCGCAGATTTTTAAAGTACCAGTAAGGCAAGTAATATTAAAGCGTGGAGAGAAATCCAGGCATAAAACCCTTACGGTTATAGGCACTGTAATAGAGCCTAATGATTTGCTTTGAATGATAGCGTAAATTTTGCGATAGTAACTATACTAATAATTAAATCCTTACTCTTATGAGAATCGAACAATTTTCTATCACCTTTCATACCCAAGGTCGAGGATCGCAGGATATTACTGCTGAAGTAAAATCTTTTCTTGCAAAAGCTACAATAAAACAGGGTTTATGCCATTTATTTCTCAAGCATACCAGTGCTTCTTTGATGCTTTGTGAAAATTATGATCCTCAAGTTCGTAGGGATCTGGAGCATTTTTTAATCCGTTTAGTTCCAGATGGCGATCCTCTTTTCAAACACATCATTGAAGGTAAAGATGATATGCCCGCTCACATCCGTACCATATTAACGCAAAGCAGTTTAACTATCCCCATACAAAATGGGGAATTGGCTTTGGGGACATGGCAGGGGATTTATCTATATGAGCATCGATACAAACCTCAAGAACGCTATTTGCTTATTACTGCTGTAGGAGACTAATCGAAGTAGATCACTAAATTTAGTGATCTCTGCTTCGTTTTTGTTACTATATGTCTTTTTTAATAGGAAAAAATATGAGCTCACTACCTCAATGCCCTAAATGTAATTCAGAATATACTTATGAAGATGGGAATCAATTGATTTGTCCAGAATGTTCCTATGAGTGGGCAAAAGATGAAGTGGGGGAGCAGATACAACATGATCAACGTATTATCAAAGATGCGCATGGGCAAATCCTCCAAGATGGAGATACAGTCACAGTCATTAAAGATTTAAAAATAAAGGGCTCGTCACAAGTTGTAAAAGTTGGCACTAAAGTAAAAAACATTCGCTTGGTCGAAGGTGATCATGATATTGATTGTAAAATTGAAGGGATTGGTGCTATGAAATTAAAATCTCAATTTGTTAAAAAAGGATAGACGCGATGTCCAAACCACTACACATTACTTTTTTATTTTATGACGGAATGACTGCTCTGGATGCCATTGGTCCTTATGAAGTGCTCAGCCGTTTGCCAGAAGTAGTGGTGCAAAGAGTGGGCTTAAATCATGGACCGATACGCACTTGTTCCGGACTTACTTTGATTGCAGAGCATGCATTAACTGATATTGCGCATACGGATGTTTTATTGATTCCGGGAGCAGGTAACGCAACTGCTTTACGCGACTGTCCTGAAATTCTCACATGGATTAAAAAAATTCATGAGCATTCCTTATGGACTACTTCAGTGTGTACTGGGAGTTTGATTCTAGGGGCTGCAGGGGTTTTATCAGGAGTTAAGGCAACAACCCATTGGGCTGTCATGAATCGGCTGAGTCATTGGGGAGCTATACCCACTTCCAAACGATTTGTAGAAGATGGAAAAATTATGACTGCCGCTGGAGTGTCTGCAGGCATTGATATGGCGCTCTATCTTGCTGCGAAACTTACCAATGAAAACGTAGCGCAAAGTTTACAACTTGGTTTGGAGTATGATCCTGAGCCACCTTTTAATTCAGGATCACCAGATAAAGCACCAGAGGAACTGGTGCAGTCACTGCGTATACGTTTAAAAAACAGATTTGAAGTGGAATAACTAGGGTAATACATAGATTATCAAAGCAATTAGTCCGGCAATGGCAATGATTGGATGAATAAGGACTACTACTTTAGGAGCTGGTTTGCCTTTTTTAGCCAGAGAAACTAAGGTTAATCCACCTAATGCAGCAATAATTAAGATGATTAAACTTACTTTAAGAATGAAAGCCTCTCCTGTCATAAACGCAAGCATATAAACGATTATTATGATTAACCCTAATGCTGCAAAAACGCCATGGAGTGTTTTCACAACTTGATTAACAGGCCTGTTCTGCAGTATTGCTGTTAAAAGAAAGAGACCCCCGAGTGCTACAGCAAGGAATAAAACGATTGCAAGTATTAACATATAACATAACCTCCTGTTTAAAAAATTGTAAGCTATAAAAAATCATCACTCTTCATAACATTGTAGCCTGGGTGCAGCGAAGCGAAACCCGGGGATTTCCGAATCAGTTTTCCCGGGTTTCGCTTCGCTGCACCCAGGATACAAAATAATTTACTCTGGTGTTACATAATTTTGTTTTGATTTTGGAGGATTTAAAAGCTCGTTTTCTAGCTCATCTCCCAAAGTATCTTTTTTCATTGAAGGAGAAAAATTGATGGTTGAACCAGGATTTTTCAAAGCCTCCGTTAAACTGATGAATTTATACCCATTCTTTTGATACATTTCCAAAATATCGCCTAATACATAACTATTGAGCAGGTTTGCATGAATTAATAATATTTGTTTTTTACCTTTGCCTTCTCTCTCTGCTCTTAATGTTTGTTTCCATATATATGCCAGATAGCGTGGCTTGATTTTTTGAATATAATTCACACGTGAGCGAAACGGGACTTTATAAAGCATTTCATTAAAGTCAAAATCTTTAGTATCAATGGTTACTGGGGCAATTGTGTAATGATGTTCTTTAAGATAATCATACACTTTTTGTTTTTTGGATTTATTGCCTTCTGCTAGATAGGGGTAACGGAAATATTTGGGGGTGGTCATTATTGGGGTAAGAATTTTATCGGCGCGATCAATATCAGCAATGTATTTTTCAGCACTAATTCGGTCGAGATCGTAATGCGAATAAGTGTGATTGCCTAGCATAAAGCCTGCCTTACGAAATTGCTCAAGAAAGTCCCATTGCCCTTTCTCTATTGCTCCTGCAATTACAAAACCGATAACTGGAACTTGATATTTTTGGAATGTCTGTACAATTTGCGTAAAGCGTTCTGTGGAGCGTTGTCTATTTCCTGGATTATTCATTCTTGAGGCAACTAGAGGTAAATCATCCATCGTAATCGCAATTTCTTTTTCGTCAGCAAAACAAACAGAAGATAACAAGGCAATAAAAAGAAAGAGTACTTTAAGCATCGATATTCCTTATCAAGTTCGAATAACATGGATGGTATCATAATTTGATGAATACATTAAAAAAAGATTGTCTATCGCACTCTTTACGTAAACGTATGTCTTGTTCAAAGTTTTTGATGGTCTTTTAGGAAAAATTTTTACACTGATAGACATGAAGCGCATATTCCTTGTGCCTAAAAGGGTATGTAGGAGTAGGTATTTTTTGACATTGATCAAAATGTTTTTCCAAACAACTTAGTCGGTCATATCGATCAATGTAGAATGCTTCTTTTAATGTTTTATCGGTAATTTTTTTATTAATGTCGCTACCCCATAAAGCATATTGATTTTCTGCAGTGCCACAACCTAAAGTATAAATAGTTGGTTTATTGTGGAGGAAAAAAAGCATACGAGCCTCAAACCAACCTGAAGTAAGAATTGTGTTCGGCAACTGAGGGTATGCAGCATTAAATCTCTGAATTAAATGATAGAAAACAAGTTTCTTTGATTTAATAAAATTAAATTTAGACGTGTTATCAATTAAAACGAAAAGACTAATGAATGCATAGAAAGCAATCAGGCCTATTGCTATTTTTCGATAATGAGTTGTTGTGACGTAATAGCCTAATAAAAGTGCGCTGCTAATTAAATAAGGCGTAAGCCAAAACTCCCTAATCTCTGCTTTACTTGCGGTATATAAGTAAAAGCAGAGGAACGTAAAACAAACAGTACGACATAATCTCACAATTAATGCTTTTTTCTCATCCAACTCTTTATTGCATACTAAAAAAGGGGGGAGCAGCATGATATTCAATGCAGGAACAAAGGAGTTAAAAAATGTTTTAAGCGCATGAAAAAAAGGGGAGACTGCTTGGTTGAGTTTATGGGTGGTTAACTGGTAAATAAATGATTGCCAGTGATTTTGATAATTCCAAACGATGACTGGGCTAAAAATAATAATGGCGAGAAGAATTGCAAAATAAAAATGTTTTGTTTTAAAAATTGAGCGATAGGTAGTAGAAATTAAAAAAATAAGTAGCGCAAGAATTAAAACGATGCCTGTGTATTTGGATAGCATCATCAATCCGGCACTAATCCCTATACAATAGAGATCTTTTGTTTTATTTGTTTGGATAAATTTTATAGTGTAATAGAGGGTAAGTGCCCAAAATAAAGTAAGTGGTGTGTCGTAGGTGGTTTGTTTCAGAATATCCAGAGTGACAAGCGGAGAAAACAACCATACAAGCATCGCAATACAGCTTGCTTCATAGGATAAAAAAAATCGGGCGCATTTATAAATAATTGCACTAGTGAATGCGGTTACAATAATGCCCACAAAACTCAACGCGAAGAGGCTATTGCCGAATAATGAAGTTGACAGTCTAATAAAATAAGCAATCATGGGGGAGCCGTCATAATAGGATAATGCGAGGTGTCGACTCCAATCCCAATAATAATAAGTATCAAGTGATAATATGTTAATCGGGGCTAGCAACAGTAAAATCACAAAATAGAGGATGAGGTAAGGATAGACACTTTGCCAATTAAAGAAGTCCCATGAGCTTACTTTGCTGTTGCGCATATCAGACGTATATCCTTTCCTTTGAGTATTGGGAGCACTGTGTTTTAATCATGAACCGTTTTACCTTTTAATTACTAGGAACAAGTTTTTCGGCCCATATGTGTCGAGAATAAGCATAGTAATTCAAAAGAGACATTAAACCTATGCCAGTACCCATGATTATATTTTCTCGCAATGCGCCACCACCAAAGCAAAGCACACCAAACCGTAGCCAATAACTTTGCATGTTAATTATAAATATTGAATAAATGGTGAAAATGAGCAAACGTTTTGTTTTTAAAGGCCAAGATGTTTTATTTTTGTCACTAAACGTAATTTTATTATTCAGAATGAAATTGTTAATGATTGCCGCACACACTGCAATTTGCGAGGCATCAAAAGGGGTAAAGTGAAAATATTTACGCAGTGTATTATAGGTTATAAACTGTACAGCAATACCCAAGGAGCCAACAAAGCACATTTTTAAATAGCGTTTGACTTCATGATAGCGCAAAGTAAAAACGACTCGTAATGAATCGATAATACTGTTTTTAGGCAACTTGCTGTATCCTTCATTTCGATCAATAAAATCAATAGGATATTCACGAATTTTTGCTTTGTTTTTATGCAAAAGCCACAACAATTGCATTTTATATGCATAATTATTCGTGAGAAATCGATGCGGTAGAATTTTTAAAAGCTGTTGTCGGCGAGTAGCACGAAAACCGCTAGTAAAATCCTTATACTTAGGAGTAAGTACTGCACGTGCAACATAATTACCCAAGACAGAGAACAATTTGCGATGTAATGCCCAATCGTTTGGAATACTACCGCCATCTACATAACGGCTTCCCAACACACAATCACAGGTTTGCAGCATATCCAAGATAGGTCGAATATACTTGGGTTGATGGGACAGATCGGCATCAAATTCAAAAATAATATCGGCATTTAAAGAGGTCAACGCATAATTCATAGCTTGCAAATAAGCAGAGCCAAGCCCCGATTTTTGGGGTTCATTACATAAATGTAAGTTGGGGTGGTTATTTTGTAATGAAGCAACGATTTGTTGTGTGTTATCTGTAGAGGCGCTATCAAAAATTAAAATATGTACTTCATATTGGTCTGTTGGTTCTACTGATGCAAAAACTTGCTCTATTGTCGTTTGAATGACTGACGCTTCATTATATGTCGGAATGATAATGACTACGTTCTCTTTTTTTGATGAGTTTTTTTCATCGAAATCAGAGGAATTATTTGCATCAAGAATCAACTTTATGTCTCGGACTTGTGGATATTTGGGCAATGAGTGTATCAATTAGTTTTTAGAAAAAAAAGGGGTGTTTCGGTTCTTAAATCCAGAAAAAGCAATTGAAAACTGTTGTGCACGCGATGCCTCAATCGCTTTTTTTAGGTTAAATCATTGATCTGCTCTTGGCTTTCGCGCATTTTCTCCATTTTTAACAGTTTTTTTGCAGAAACTTAACACTATTGTTTTAATCTGTTTTTGATACTCATAGTACAATGGAACAAGTCATCTCAATTCATCCGAATGAGTTTTTTTATGGGAAAAACAAAAATTAGTCTCATAAAACATACTTTTTTTAATCATTCCTTTAAAAAAACTGATTTTTCTTTTAAAGAAGAAGAGTTTAGTTTAGATCAATTAAATTATGAGTTTTCATCTTTATATCAAGTGCTTCTCTCGAATAAAACCCATTGGAGTGAAGAGAATGCTGCAGTTCTTTGTTTATACTCTTTATGTGATTTACTGATTTCCTATTATCAATTGGATTATGTTGGTTCTGATTTGGAACAATTAAAACAACGGCGCAAAGAACTGAAAAATCTTTATAAAATCGATCTTGCTCAGAAAAAGCAAAAATCGAGTGATAATTTCCCAGAGTTCATAATGGGGGGAATAAGGACGGGTCTGTCCTCATTACAGAGTATTTCTAAGCTGCGCAAATATATAGGCAATATCAATACGGTACGCTCCCAATTCTCTTATAGCCGTGGTTTTGCAAATTACGCAATTGTTTATCTGCAAAAAAGCGCTATTTCTGAATTAATCAAAGAGGTTAATAAAGCGCTTGGAAATCAATACAGTTTTGTTGAAGGAGTTTATTTTTTAGATAAATCACGTGAGGCCATCACTGATATAGGTATTGCCCTCTATGCATTGCGTTTTCTTATTCATTTTATTCTTTTGATGAAACATATTATTGAGTCTGCAATAAACGATGAATTATCAACAAAGAAAGTACTGAAACAAGAAATGGAAAAACGTGGATTTACTATGGCGAGCGATTTAGTTTGGGCGGTAGTAGGGTTACTCACGACGTATAATAAAGTTTTTCACATTGCTGAATCAGCTTCTTCAGTCATCGTCATTGCATTTCTGATTTTTGATGCACTTTTGTTTTTAGCTCAATGGTTTTTTGAAGCGAATCGATATCAGAATCGTTTGCAGACATTGCAGCGTCAGTTAAAAGATGCGACTACGCTGGAACATGCGGTGATTCAACGACAAATTGATGTATTAAATGATGAATGGGAGGCTCAATGCACCTATTTTACAATCAACATTGTCGCAGCAAATCTAATCGCCACCAGTTTTGCAATCAGTTTATTATGCACGGGACCACTGGCTTTGGCTGGGCTTGCTTTGCTTAGTTTGCTGGGTAATGCCTTGTATAATACTGCAGAAGAGTATAAAAAATACCAAAAATCTGCGATAGCAGTACGCCGAGAATTGACAAATGGTACGATTTTAGATGACGAGCATCATCGTCAACTCTTAAGCGTACTCAATGAAAAATGTGATAAAAGCTATCAAGACTTTTGGAAAAGCTTGGCATTTAATGTTGGAGGTATCGCATTCATCATTACTGCAGCTGTAGCATCTTGGCCAGTTGCTCTGGGTTTAACCTGTATCTATGTGGGCTATCGATTATACGATATGTATCAAAAACAGCTTACCGCTAAAAATGATACATCTGAAGATATTTATCGTCTTTTAGAGCCGGACGAATCTGCAAGAACCACTGTGCAATTTGCTTAGGCTCAGGTTCTATTTCACTATGCTGGCCAAACTGCTCTGTTATCTCGAGTTCTCCCATATCGTGGCTGGGCTGGGTTGTTAAGCCCAGCCTTACGCTTACTTATGCTTGCGAAATGTAACTGCCTTTAATAATCACACCATTACCGCAATACCTACATTAATATAATGTTTAAAATTGCCCAAATAATTGTGTAACTGTTGTCCACCGCTGAGATTTAATATGGTATTGGGAAAAACAAGAAAGGAAATTCCCCCATCAAAATTATAGCCAGAACCTTGGGTCGCGCTAATTTTACTTTGGCCGTATAGTTCTACATAAAGAGAAATCTTTTCAGTAGGTGAGAAACCTAAAGAAATATCAGGGTTAATCGTGTTGAAGTAATGGCCTCCAGTAATCCTTGGATCACTGAGTCTACTCAAACCAAGCTGTGCAGTAATACTGAGCTGATTTATTTCATAATATGCAATTCCATTGAACGTTACTCCCCAGTGATTACTGCCATAAGCAAAACTTCCAGTTGGGGTATTAGCAATCCCTTGGAGCGCAAAAACCCAATTATTTTTGTAGTTGATGGTGTGTTTTAGGCCAAAGCGATTATCCGTAGCACCTGATTTAGGAATACTTTTTTGGTCAATATAGTTGGATGGGAATACAAAAAATTCATTATTTGATGGTAAACCAATACGCAGATCTGTATTCGGAAAGTTTTGTTGGGCACCGGCATGCTCGGGTAACTGCTGATTAATGTAATTTAATTCAACAAATGCCTTTTTAAAGGGGACGGAGCATGGGCTATTTACATTACTGGGAGAATTGATAAGGGTTAATAAATCAGAGCAAATATCATTATCGGCAATGGCCGGGTATGGGATTGAAGCAAGAGTGCAAAGAAAAATTTTAATTAATGTATTTTTCAAAACCAATCGACTCCATTAAATAGGCAATAAAAATTATTTTGTGCCTCCAAATATTATAAAAATACCATCTAGACTATGAATATAAAAATTATAATTTTAAGGAATAAATTATGGCTGTTACAACAGGATTATCTGGAAATGAAATATATTGTTTACAGCTTAAAAATTACTCACCAGGAACCATAGTTGTTGGCAATAGTGTTCATTCTTTGGGGATCATCGGCAGTGTGGGGTCTGGTTTTAAAGCGATATTAGGTGGTGAGTTAACTCAGATTACATCGCTTATAGAGGAAGGTAGAGAAACAGCATATAAACGCATGCTAGAAGAGGCTGTAAGCAAAGATGCAACAGGGATTACTGGTGTCACCAGTCAATTAATTGTCCATGGAGCCAATATTGAGTTTTTATCAATAGGTTCGGTGATTTATGCAGACAGTGGAGCGGATAAAAACAAGTTTTCGACTTCAGCAGATGGTCAGGAATTATATGCTCAGCTTGATGCAGGGTACAAACCGATTTGTTTTGCTTTTGGCAATGTTGCCTATTCCATGGGATTAGGTCGGGGGATAATCGGTAGTTTAAAAACGTTAGCACGTGGTGAAATCAAAGAATACTCTGATATTTTTAATAAAACTAGACACTTAGCATTAAGTCGTATTATTGCTCATGCGAGACAATATAAAGCAAATGCTGTCCTTGGTATTAAGACTACTGTTCTACCTTTTGGTGGTGTCAATGAAATGCTTATGATAGGGACTGCTTCTCAGAATTCACAGTTAATCACGGATACAGATAATGATGTAGTAACTAGCGACATGACTAATATTGAAATGTGGAATATGGCTCGTTTAGGTTATGCACCTATGAAGTTGCTTTTGGGCACATCAGTTTATTCTCTAGGGTTAGTCGGTGGGATTACTTCGGCAATTAAAGCATTTGTGCGCGGGGAAATTAATGAGCTGACACGACTGATTTATAATGCGCGCGAGAATGCATTGGCAATTATCAATGAAGAAGCGCAGTCCATAGGGGCGGATGATGTAGTAGGAGTCAAAACTTATGTATATCAATTGGGCAATGGCTTAATTGAGTTTCTTGCCATAGGTACCGCCGTCAAAAAAACGAATCGCACCAAAACTGAATCAGAACAATTACCCCCTCAAGCAATCATTGTCGATAAAGATACTTTTTATGATTCGACCAATGCAGACAGTATGAATGTTAATGTGAACAGCGGCTCAAAGCCCATTAATAGAGGGAACTTATCTGTATTAGTTCCTTTTTTAATCATCATAATTTTTATATTTTTTCAATTTTTTATTAGGCATTTAACCTGATTTTTAGATAGCTTCCCCCTTCAACTCTCGATTTTAAGGAGCAATAAAAGGGCTATGCAACTGAGAATAAAGACGATACTGCGGCGAGCTTAGCAAGGCTGCTTCCGCAGCGTGATAGGGACTATATGGTGTTTTAGCTCATTGTTCTAACATCTTTGGGAATTATGAGCTATTATTCAAACACCTCTAATAAGATAAGGAAATAAATCATGGCACAAGATTCTATGGGACAATTTTGTTGGAATGAATTAGCTACTGCGGATGTGAAGAAAGCGAAAGAGTTTTATAGCAAAGTATTAGGCTGGCAATTTAAAGAAATATTTGCTGACGAAACGATGACCTATACGCTCATACAAACGAACGATAAAGACGTTGGCGGTATGTGGCAAATCCCTACAAATCAACAAAAAGAAATACCACCACATTGGATGGCGTACATTCTGGTGAATAATGTTGCAGAAACTTTGGCAAAAGCAAAGCAAAACGGGGCTCAAGAGGTTAAAGGGGTGACTCAAGTCGGTGAAATGGGGCTTTTTGCAATTATTCAAGACCCTACAGGTGCTCACATTGCATTTTGGGAAACCAGTAAGTAAATTATTTATTGTCGCCTGGGTTATGGCTTCGCCTTCACCCAGGCGACACATCTTAATATTTCACCCAATCTTGCTCGGGGGAATTTTGCATAGGCAACAGTTCGTACGTTTTAAAAATATCCCCATCTCGCGATAAAAGAATCGCAATCGCCCTGGTTTGTTCGAAATGAGCAAAGATAATCATCATCATCACGGTAATTGGCACGGAGAGAAACATGCCTAATATTCCCCAGATTGCGCCCCAAACTGCTAAGGCCACTAAGATGACTAAGGGACTTAAATTCAACGAATTGCTTAAGAAACGTGGTTCAATCAAATTCCCTACAATAAACTGAACAGCTCCTAAACCTATGATGACTTCCGTAAAAGGAATCCACCCGGTAAATTGTACAATTGCCAGCGAAGCTGGAAACGCAATAGCAATAATTGCACCGATATTGGGAATAAAATTGAGGAAGAAAATCAGCAGCGCCCAAAATTCCGCGAAATCTAAGCCAACCCACTTCATAATAATCCAGCTGGAAATGGCGGTAAAAATACTCAAAATGGATTTTAACCCCAGGTAAGTCTGAGTGTCATTGACGATGTGGTTAATGATGTTGTTAATCAAAAGTCGTCCTTCCAATGAGGGAAACAAGGCATCAATTTTTTTAAAGAAAAAATGCTGCTCAACGAACAAAAACGCTACATATAATAAGATGAGTACGGTTGAACTTGCTAAAGTAGTGAATACTCCATAAACATTAACAATAATTGTTTGAAAATTCAGGCTTTTTATCATGCTAGTAATGCTTGCCAAAAGTTCAATATGAAATTTTCTATCGATATCATTAGAAATTTTTAATAAATTTTCTTGATAACGACTTGAGGCGGCGATGACATTATTCACATTATTCGTAATGATATTAATCAAAACGAAAATAAACACCGCAACTATGGTGAACGCGACAATCATACTGAGCCAATTAGGCAGAAGCGGGCCTAATTTGGGTATTCGCTGAATGATATTGCTTATGGTATTAAGCAGGTACCAAATAAAAATCGCGATTACAATAGGAATCAGAACATGGCTGCCAACAATGAGGAAGTAGCCTACTATCCATAGGACAATTAATCCGGATGTAAAAAGAACGATGCGGCTCATGGGCTCACTCCTGAAAAATGAGTTGGCTGAGCAGAGTGGGGTTTATTTCAAATACATCTTGCATAAGACAATTCCTTTTGAAATTTTTTAATTCATTAATATTAGCACTGTTGGATTAGGATAAGAATTTAAAAATAGAGATTATAAAATAGGGAAGTGATTTACTCGTAGCCCGGATTAGGAAGCCGTAACCCGGGGTAAGTCCATATAATTCCCGGGGTGAGTTCCGCTTCGCTGCTCTCAAGCTACAAGTAAAATTTCTTATCTTAGAATTTCATTGGAAAGCAGCTGCATTGATCATCCTCAGAATCGCTAGGAGACTTTTTGGGCATGAGATCGCTTTTTGTATTGTTAAATTGTTGCCTAAAATCCTCTTTTAAGCCAAGTGTGCTTTTCTCCACTTCTAAGAATGGCTGATAGTTAAAATATTCCACGAGGAGATTGATGTATGCTTTGCACTTATTCCAAATGCCAGGAGCTGCTATTAAGGTTGGCTCGTAACTTAAGATAGCTGATCGACAATCGTTAGCAAATTCTCGACAGCAAAACGCGTATTCAAAGACATTCATCGGTTGATTGGTGTTTTTGTTGAAGGTTTGCTGTATTTCATCTAACCTAGCATCGAGTTGTTGTAACGCATTGATGATGTCTTTAGAATGGTTTTCATTTGCTTCAGCTTTTAATTCAACCCTCAAATCACGAACTGTATTATAGATGTCGGGCTTGGATGAACCAAATTTTTTTAATCCAGCTTTCGCTTGATCCACTTTCTTTGCACCCCAATTCCACTTAAAAAATGCCATTTTATCACCTCTTACTTTCGTTATAAAAAATACTATCTTTCTTTGGTTGTTGACAAGGGATGTGAATTTTAGCACAACTAGAACACAAAACAATACCAATAACCAAAAAAAGAACACTATGTGTATTTGTAGTGATTTAATTGATTAAAATATGATCAATTATTTTGACTACAGGCACTGGACCATCCATATGCACATGATGCCCTCCCTCAATCTCATACAGAGTACAATGTTTTATTGCACGCATTCTCGCTTGAAAAACCTCCTCAGGATAAGCTACCCCTTGTTTTGCGCGAATGAGGCACACTGGGGCCTCAATTGCTTGCAACATTGCTCTTAACTCATCTTCAAATGGAAGGGTGGAGCCTACACAGTGCAAACGTTTATCAAAAGTCCAATGCCAGCCTTCTTTATTTTTTATGGTACCTCGAGCAACTAAAGCCTCAGCAGCTTGATAACTGATAGAACCAATGTTCATTCGCTCATGGATGGCAGCAATGCGGTCAGTAAATAGAATTCTTTGTTGTGGGTTATAGGATAAATAACGTGCTGCATCTTGTTGTATGTTTGTTATTGCTTGCTCAATAAAATTAACTTTAGGTCCCAAAATATCAAGAAATATTAATTTGCCAACACGTTGGGGTTGGGCAATGGCCATGGTTGTGGCCAGTAGTGAGCCTAATGAATGGGCAATGATATCAAAACGTTCCCATTTTAATGCTTTGGTTAGATGCAACATCAATAATGCATCATTTTTCCAATGCGGCATGACGCCTGCGGGATAATGGCTGGAAAATCCAGTGCCTGGATAGTCAACAGCAACAAGCTGTCTGTCAGGCATTAATGGTGCTAAGAAATCAAAGCTTGCCGCATTATCCAGTTTGCCATGCAAACACAAAACAGGATTGGGTTTTTCAGGATGCCAAACTTTTAAGGCAAGGCTAAAACCCGGAATGTGGATCTTTCGTTCTTCATAGTTTTGCATAAACTCTTACAAACCTCTTTGAACCTGGTGAAGATTTTATATTGTGCCGGTATAGGTTTATAGTCCAATGTGTGTAAAAAAAACGTAATATTAGTGTAAATTTATAATAGCCTAGCTCTGTTAGCGCAGTGTAATAGGGGTTTCTATAACCCGAAAAACCTCATCTGCAATCTGTTGTATATTCATTTTTTCAGTGTTAATACACAAATCACAATGTTCTTGGAAATCAAATCGTTTTAGCCAATGTAGTGCCGAACCTTTTAATCGATCGCCTCTGGCTTCTTCTCTGTGTGCAATGGTTGCCTCAGAAACATCAAGATATACAAATAAAACGCCATATTGCGCCAACGATTCTTGATAACTTTTAAACTCATCCATGGTTGTGATAAAGGAATCAACAATTATATTGAAGTCTTGCTTTGCAAGAAGTTTCAGGACATTGGGTATGGTTAAATAAAGTTTTGAACACAAAGCCCCGGGTATGATTTCATAGGTTCCATCTGCATACTGTTGTGCGTAGCAAACGTCATTGGGGATACAAACTTGCGGATTATCAGGATGCAATCCCCCAAATTTATCGCCTAGCATGCCTAAATATCCATCGGTACTGAAGTTGAGCCAGCCATCACCAAGCCGACTTTGCATTTCATGACAAAGAGTTGATTTTCCCGAAGATGAAGTCCCACAAACTATAATAATCATTTTATGCCTTTAAACGAATAATAGAGATACCCTGATAGCTATCTGAAAAATAAATCTTTTTGATTCTACTGTGTTTTATTATGAAATATGAAGTGAATTAAGATGAGCTAAGGTTTAATTAATGAACAAATACTGCTACAGTATGTTTTTTTATCTATTTAATAACCAGAGTGTGCTTGATGCTAGAAAAATATGTGCAAAAAGGTATTCATTTTAAAAGAACCAAAGAAACTTTAAATATGGGATTCGAATTAGTAGCACAAGCAAAAAATGATGAAGCTAAAGTGGGCCCTGAGCTAGTAAAAAAAACAAAAAACAGTGTTGAAAAAATTATTACTGAGTACAAGGGCATTTTTGCGACCTCTTCATTATGGGCCACCCGGCAAACACAATTAATGAAGGACTTAAGGGCAAAGGTGGGTGCTGAGCAGCCTGATGAATCCAAAATATCTGATGCACCAAGCTTGAGCACCTAATAAACTCGTCATCAATAGGTGAAACGCATGTCAACACATAGTTCAATTCGTCCTGAAGATATATTGTCTGATGGAGTGGATAGCGCATCAATTCACGGCAAAATCGTAAGGAAAGGAACAATTGCTGCTTTCTTAGCGAATACAGAAATTTTGGAACATCCAAACAGTACCAAACAGCAAAAACAAGAAGCAATTAAGGCTATGAAAGAGTTAGCGCCAGCAGTAATTGCTGTAGGGTTGCATCGACATGTAGTATTTAAAAATAAAGAAATTGAACAAATTCTTATTGATGCTGAGCAATAAGGGTTTGTTGACAATCCGTGCTATCTCTCTATTGCTAATTCGTTAACAAATAGAGCTAAGTAACCGTCGGCTGGGCTGCTAAGCCCAGCATGTAACAACGCCAATAGAATTAACTCAGCAAACGCTGGGCTTAGCAGCCAAGGCTACACTCGCTTGCGTGGAGGAGAGGCTAAAATCAGCTTGGGATGATGTAGCATTAGGGACTGCTATACCCTAGCAAAATCACCTATACTATGTATTGAATTTGCCCATTTATTACTAATTTCATGAATGCAACAACGTATCAAAGCCTAGCTTGGGCGCATCAGCTCGTACAAGATTGGTTTAGACAGAAAGTAGGTAAGCCCACCGAACCACAAGAGCAAGGATGGCCATTTATTTTATCGGGTAATGATATGCTGATTTCCTCACCTACTGGCTCAGGAAAAACTTTGGCCGCATTTTTAGCTTGTTTGGATGGCTTGGTACGTAAAGCGATATCAGGGCGTTTAGAGGATCGAACGGAGGTCCTTTATGTTTCACCACTCAAAGCACTAAGTAATGATGTGCAAAAAAACTTACTTGTGCCGCTGCAGGAAATTACCAAATTGGCCAAAGAACGTGGTATTTATTTACCAGAAATTCGTGTGGCCGTAAGGACTGGGGATACACCAACCAGTGAGCGCCAGAAAATGCTGAAACAGCCACCACATATTTTAATCACCACACCAGAATCCTTTTATATTTTATTAACCGCTGAAAAAAGCCGCCTTAATTTAGCGGACATCCATACTGTGATTGTCGATGAAATTCATGCCTTAGCAAACAACAAACGCGGCACGCATTTGCTTTTATCTCTTGAGCGTTTGGAAGCACTCACTATAAAACCATTTATTCGTATTGGATTGTCGGCGACGCAAAAACCTTTGGAAAAAGTAGCACATTTTTTAACTGGTGCGAAAAAGACCAAAGTGAAATTAGTCGATATAGGGCATACACGCCAATTAGATCTGCAGGTTGTAGTGCCAGAAAGTGAGTTAGCCGCTGTTGCTTCCAATGAGATGTGGGATGAACTCTATGAAAAAATTGCTGCCTATGCAGAAGAAAATCGTTCTACTTTGGTCTTTGTGAACACGAGAAAATTGGCAGAACGGGTGGCCCATCATTTAGAGCAACGTTTGGGGGAACACAAGGTTTTGGCACATCATGGGAGTTTATCGCGAAAACTAAGGCTGGAGGCAGAAACAAAATTAAAAAACGGCGAACTGCAGGTCTTGGTCGCTACCGCGTCTTTGGAGTTGGGAATTGATATTGGCAGCATTGATTTGGTGTGCCAAATTGGATCCCCGCGTGCTATTGCCACAGCATTGCAACGCATTGGTAGAGCAGGGCACTGGCATGCTGCAATTTCTAAAGGACGTATTTTTGCCACCACACGCGATGAATTATTAGAATGTGCTGCCTTAGTGTACGCAATACGCCAAGGTGATTTGGACCAGCTGATTATTCCACAAGAGCCTTTAGATATTTTAGCGCAGCAAATAGTTGCTGCTTGTGCCACCCAGGATTGGGATGAGAAGGTACTTTTTCACACTTTTAAAAACGCTTATCCTTATCACCACCTAACATGGGAACAGTTTGATGAACTGCTTACTATGTTGTCTGAAGGAGTTTCTGGGGCGCGCGGGCGTTATGGCGCTTATATTCATAGAGACCAAGTGAATCATATTATTAAAGCAAGGCGGGGCAGTCGCCTTGCTGCAATTACCAGTGGGGGAGCCATTCCTGATAATGCTTTGTTTACCGTTATTGCAATGCCGGATAATGCGATGGTTGGTACTTTGGATGAAGACTTTGCTGTAGAGAGCAATCGCGGTGACATTTTTCTATTAGGTACGAACTCTTGGAAAATACTGCGTATTGAAAACGGGCGAGTGCTTGTAGAAGATGCACATGGAGCCCCACCTAGCGTGCCTTTTTGGCTTGGTGAAGCTCCGGCACGTAGCATGGAGTTATCGCTTCATGTGTCGCAGATGCGCGAAAAAATAAGTGAATTATTGCCGGAAAAAAGCCCACAGATTGTTGATACCAAGCATTACCCTGAAATTAAAGCTGCCATTCACTGGTTGGTGAGCCAGTGTGGTTTAGATCATTCCGCTGCAGAACAATTATTGGAGTATGTTCGTTTGGGGCGTCAAATTTTGGGTGCGGTTCCAACACAAAAAACAGTCATTGCGGAGCGTTTTTTTGATGAAAGCGGTGGCATGCAACTGATCATCCATGCGCCTTTTGGCGCCCGCATTAATAAGGCTTGGGGATTGGCTTTGCGTAAGAAATTTTGCCGATCGTTTAATTTTGAATTACAAGCTGCCGCGACAGATAATGGATTAAACATATCTTTGGCGGAACAACACAGTTTTCCTTTATCGGATGTGTTTCATTTTTTGCATACCAACACTTTAAAAGAAGTTGTAACCCAAGCGGTTTTACAGTCCCCTTTATTAGGCGTGCGTTTTCGGGCAGTCGCTTCACGATCTTTGTCATTATTACGTTTTCGTGGCGGTAAAAAAACGCCGCCAAACATTCAACGCATGTTGGCGGATGACTTATTGGCTGCTGTCTTTCCTGATGCAGCGGCATGCCAGGATAATTTAGGCGGTCGTGATGTGGCATTGCCTGAGCATCCACTTATAGAAGAAACAATGAAGGATATCCTAACGGAAGCTTTAGACCTTGATGGATTAACGCAAGTGATCCACGCTATTGAATCCAGGAACATAACCTGTATTGCAGTAGATACTCCAGTGCCTTCCGTATTTTCTCATGAAATTTTAAATGCCAATCCTTATGCGTTTTTAGATGACGCGCCTTTAGAAGAGCGACGTTCGCGAGCAGTAGAAATGCGTCGGGTACTTCCTGAAGCGATGTTGGAAGAGGTCGGTAAGCTGGATCCCAAAGCGGTTACCGAAGTTCAGGAGCAAGCTTGGCCAGATATACGCTCTGCCGATGAACTACATGATGTATTACAAACAGTGATTGTTTTTCCAGAAGCAATGCACATATCAGAGTATCAAGCGACGCTACCTATTTGGAAACAATATTTTATTGAGTTGCAGCAGGAAGGCCGAGCTGTATTGGCTACGGTTATGGGTAAAAAATATTATGTGCCTGCTGAAAAAAAGAAAACTTTTCATTGTATTTTTCCTCAGGCACTATTTGCTAACGAAATGGTTGATATTGAGGAAGAGCCATGCACACAAGATGAGGGCATCTTGAAGTCTCTTCGTGGTTGGCTTGCACATACAGGTCCAATCACTCAAAAAACGCTTACTCACTGTTTACAACTTCCATCTATAGATGTTGAACATGCTTTATTAAAATTGGAAGCGAGTGGTTATCTATTGCGTGGGAATTTTCGTGCAGAGTATGCCGGTGAGGTTGAGTGGTGTGAAAGACGTTTATTAGCACGTATACATCGGTATACTACAGAGTCGTTGCGTAAACAAATCAAACCCGTTACCCGGGCTCAATTTATGGCTTGGTTACTCCGGTGGCAGCATGTGGCAACAGGAAATCAGATGCGCGGTGAGAGCGGGTTGTTGGAAGTAATCAAGCAACTCCAAGGTTTTGAGCTCGCTGCAAATGCATGGGAGTCGGATATTTTCCCAGCACGGGTACACGATTATGATCTATTGATGTTAGATAAATTGTGTATGAGTGGTCTTGTGGGGTGGGGGCGGGTGTCGCCTCATCCTTCTGTTGCTGTTGTGGAAGAAACGAAAAAAATAAGACGTTTGTCTCCAACCCGAAATGCACCAATTACGTTTTTTGTCCGGGAAGAAGCCGATTGGATTCCCCCGCATGCACTTGTTGATAATATCGAAGAGGTAGAAAGTTTAAGCCATCCTGCACGTAATATTTACCGGTTTTTACAAAAATATGGTGCTTCATTTTATGCAGACATCGTGCGCGGTACAGGAAATCTGAAAATAGAAGTAGAAAATGGTTTATGGGAATTGGTTGCAGCAGGTATGGTCACTGCCGACAGTTTTGATAATGTGCGTACCTTGATGAGTACAAAACGTAAATACAGCAGTCGCCATCGTCGTAGACCACTGTTTCCACTGAGTACGGGACGTTGGTCTTTATTGCATGTCCATGCGCAAACTGATCAAGAGAAACGCATAGAAGCTGCATGTTGGATGTTGTTGAAACGTTATGGCGTCGTATTTCGTGATTTACTCGTTCGCGAGAAAAATATTCCACGCTGGCGCGAACTATTGATTTTCTTAAGACGCCTTGAATTACGGGGTGAGGTTCGTGGTGGTCGTTTTGTTGATGGATTTTTAGGAGAGCAATTTGCATTGCCTTATGCCGTAGATTCTTTACGAGCCATGCGCAATGAAGAGCTCAATGAAGTGCCACAAACCATTTCATCCGTAGATCCGTTGAATTTGGTGGGAATTGTATTACCAGGTGAGCGAATTTCTGCAGCAATGAGATCAGAGATTCGGCTGATTGGAGGACAAGTTGCTGCATATGGGGCATGATAAGCTAAGCACTTTGTAATTGTTGCCTGGGTGAAGGGGGAAGCTGTAACCTGATAAAGAAGTGCATTTATGTCCGAAGATCCCGGGTTTCGCTGCGTTACACCCAGGCTACAATTCTAAATGATATAAAAATCTCCATCCGAGAGGGGTATCAGAACTTAATTTCCTTGCTGCGTAGGAATGTAACGCCCTTGTCTAAAAGTTCCAGTTTGATTTTTTTAAAGTGCGCTTCATGCAAAGGCATAGTCGCATCTTCGATTAAATAACATTTAAATCCTTCTTGAAGGGCATCTTTTATTGTGAAATACACACAGATATCAGCACATAGACCACAAAAATAAAGTTCTTTGACTTTTTTATCACGAAGAAAACCAGCCAAGCCTATATTTTTTTTATGATCGTTATCGTGAAAACCGCTGTAACTGTCTATTTCAGGATCCATTGCTTTGCGAAAAATAGCAGCTACAGGCTTCATATCTAGTGTTGGATAAAAATCTGCCCCCCAAGTTCCCTGCACACAATGATCAGGCCAGAGCGTTTGTTCTATCCCATGCAGCATAATTTTTTCAAAAGGTTTTTTTCCAAGATGGTTGGATGCAAAGCTTTTATGGTTTTGTGGATGCCAATCTTGAGTCGCAACAGCTAAATCAAACTTGGGTAGCAAGCGATTAATTACGGGAATAATTGAATCGGCGTGTGGTGCTGCCAATGAGCCACCGGGCATAAAATCATTTTGTACGTCAAGAATAATTAAAGTATTCATCGTTTTCTAGAATTTATTTTTTATATTTTTTAATTAGTTCATTACGTTTTATTTGCAGCTGATTGCTTAATCCTACTTGATAAGTATTCGGCTCATCATGCCTTTTGTATTTTTCGGGCAGTTGACGCAAACGTGTTCTACTGTATTGAGCGATTTCTTGTAATGTTTTTGGTGGTATGAGCCGTTTGCCATGCTCCATGACTTTTTGCAATAAAGGTTCTTGCTGATAATGAGCAAGAGGCACTAATTCTTCTATTGCAAAGGGAGTATAGATCTTGTCTAACTGCGTCTCATCCCTCAGGCCAACAACATCTACGCCTAAAAAGGTATCTTGATGCACTAAGCGAAACACTTGTTTTTTATAGGGTAGCGTGATTTTAGTAATTGATTCAGAGAGTTTAAGTCGAGGTTGTTCATTGGCAAAAGCCAGTTTATACACTCCATCTAAAGCTGCATCTGGGGCGCCAATAACTAAATTTGTACCTACGCCAAAAATATCAATAGGTGCTTTTTGTTCACGCAGAGTTTTTATTCTCGACTCATCTAATTGATTGGATGCAACTATTTTTACATAATCCAAACCGGCTTCATTTAACATGTGCCGTGATTTTTTTGCTAAATATTCCAAATCGCCACTGTCTAAGCGGATTGCATGCAATCGATGTCCCTGTTGCTCCATTTCCTTGCCTACGCGAATTGCATTAGGTACACCACTTTCTAGTGTGCTGTATGTATCAACAAGAAGGGTACAATTATCAGGCCAGACTTCAGCAAAGTCACGGAATGCAGTTAACTCACTGTCGTAACTTTGTACGAATGAATGAGCCATAGTTCCAGAAATAGGAATATCATAATCACGGCCTGCACAGACATTACTTGTTCCATCAAAGCCACCAACAATCGCCGCACGACTGGCATAATATCCACCTGGGCCTTGGGCTCTGCGCAAACCAAAATCAATTAATTTACAATCACCTGCAACCTGTCGTATTCGGCTTGCTTTTGTTGCAATAAGGGTTTGAAAATTGAGTAAATTTAAAAGAATGGTTTCAATCAGTTGCGCCTCGAGCATGTTTGCTTCGATAGTTACAACGGGGGCGGTAGGAAAAACTATATCTCCTTCTAATGGAGCATAAACGGTTCCATTAAAGCGAAAATTTTTCAGATAATTAAGAAATTCAGGATGCATTCCTTGGCTTTGTAAAAAATGAAGGTCGTGTTCATTGAAATGATAGTTTTCTAAGATTGCTAATAAGTCTGCCAAACCAGCAAAAACTGCATATCCTGAGCCGAATGGAAGTTTTCTAAAAAAATAATCAAAGACGGCAGTATCATTTTTGTGACCTTTCAAAAAATAAACCTGTGCCATAGTCAGTTGATATTGATCTGTATAACTTCCGGTAAAATCAAACATTTTGGTTAGACATCCTTTTTGCGCAATAGAATTCTATGCAATGATAACAAACTGTTTATATTGCCATAATAATGATTGAAATACACTTCCAGGACAGCCGACAAAAAATAACGTACAGATTGAGGTGGCAGTATGCATCAGTTGTTATGTAAATATAGACAGATTGCTCTAAAATCTTGTTATTCTGACGCAGGCGGGAATCTATCTCCGCCCTATTTGTTTAATGGCCTATATCACGAGCATAACGTGCTAAATCGTCTTCAAAAAGTCGCTGGGATTCTTTATCTGTAAGCGCGTAGGGGAAGACCAAAATGATAGTTTATTGGTGGGCTAGGCTTGGTGTGAATGATTAAAATTTTATTTTTTAGTCCCCCATCTTCCGGTAGCAATGCATTGGCTTTTCGGTGTTCTGAGGGGGATTGGTAAATACTTCCGGGGGAAAATAGCGTGTAGAGTACAGATCAAACCATCCTAGATCATACTTGTAAAATGATTCAGGAGTACGACAAGAAGAAAGTTTGCTTGATGAAAAAGCCTGTTCAGCAGTAACCTGGGTTGTTTTTGAGCACGTGTTCTTCGATAAACTGAGAAAAATCGGTAATGTGGGGCATGATATTTTAGAGAAAAAAAACATACTCTGGCATCTAGTTAGTTAAAATGTCAATAATTTGCATTAGTTGTTGACTAAAGCTCGTCGTGTGTTAGATTTTAGTTCAGAAGTTTGTTAAGTACTTTCTTAATCACAGCTTAATACGACAAGGAGTGAACGGATGAAAGTCGGCGAGTTAAAAAAACAGATTGATGAACTTAGAAGCAGTGTTGCCTTATTAAAAACGCCTATGGACGCGAGTGACCTCGTTCAAAAATTATCTGAACTGGTTGCGCCATTTGGGGAGCAGATCGATATTCAACCTGATATGATGCCTCCTGTTAAAGAACTCTTGAAACAATTCTGGAATCGGGTAGTTCGTACCATGCCTTGTGAGCAAAGTAACCAATGGAATACCTCTGCATGTGTTACACCCTGGCTTACTTTACAACGATCATTAGTGAACGCGGATTTACTGAATGTTGATTTTCATCATCCCATGATGTTTGAAGAATTAAAAAGTCGTTTTTATCATCTTTCGGCGACAAGTAACTCTTTGAAGTGTATGGAGCTTATCTCCTTACTGATGTCTACGAGTCGCATGCTTCTCTATGCAGAACTCGATGAGCTAAAAAACTATCCAGTTGCAAAGTTGAATGAAAAAATTATTGCAAACAGACCACAAGAAATCGAAAAGCTGCAAGACATAATCTTTTTGTTAAGGTCAACTTTTTATCTCATGTATCAACATTGCACTTTGGAGCAACTCGCCTTAATGCCTGCATTGATTTATTTTCGAGTCCCTACAACAGATGAAGAGCGGCGTTCTGAATTGGCAATTTTTAATTGGCTTACTAAGGACGTTAATGCATGTGTGCAATTTTTCAATATTAATGATAGATACATTAATCTGCGCTCAATTAAAGAAGTTGATGCGTTGCATCATGTGGCTCATTTACTACCTACCGGCCTTATTGGACGTAAAAATTTGCTTAGGGCTACGGATGCGAGCCGTTGGATTTATCCTTTTATTCATAGATTCAGAGGGAATCCAGATTTTTTAGAGGATAAGGAGGCGGCACTAGAAGAAACACTTCGGCTATTAAAAAAGGATTTTAACCGCCAAAATGATAAATCCCTTATTGGCGTTTGGGATTTTGCCCTATCAGTCAAAATGTATGAGCGAATACTGACAGGTAGCGAAGCAAAAATTGTCCACTCTGCAATTTATGCTTTGTGTATGGAAAAATATATAGGGCAGTTTAACGTGGGTGCCCAACCCCAAGAGTCTTTTTCACTGCGTGCTGAATGGGAGTCAGTGAAGCGTCAAGCCGCAGAAAAAAGCAAAATGGTGGCGGTTTATGGCAAAACGGAACGATTAGGTTTTTTTGAAACTTTAGCCGTAAACCAAGGACGCTTGAAAAAATTAATTAATTTTCTTGAAGAGAATCAAACAGCAAATTTAGAAAGTTATAGGTCTTATCGATTAGCTATGTCCTCAGGTAGTTGATAACTCGTCATAGACCTCATGCATCTTCGTTTTGGCAAGAGGTCTAAAGTAATTTTCTCGTGTTTTTTGAATCGCTTACTCGATCTCTGTTCTATAAATTTCAGCGCATTTGGTTGCAACTTAAAATGGCTATTTATATAAAATTTATTCTATTTGAAATTTGATTTTCCATATTGTGTAACATATATTTATTATTATCTTCGGTACCTTAAAATCATTTAAGTTCTTAAGAAAAGGAGTTCTTATGCGTGCCATCAATAAGCTTTCCCTAGCAACGATGTTAGGCGTTTTGGCAGTATCACCCAATATCTATTCTGCGGATACCCCCGATATTTCTGGAGCATATAAATGTTCATATCACGATCCGTTTACTACGCCTAATGATGGAACAGAAACTATAGTATTTAAAAAAAATGGGGATGTTTTTAAAGTTTCTGGTATCCCAACTGGAAGCGTATTTCCCTATTACATAGGCAAGGGAATTTTTAATAAAGATGTCCCTAACGCGATTGGTTATATTTTTTGGCAACCTAAATCGCCAACTGTAACAACGGTTCAAATTTTCACGATTAAACCTGATGGTTCTTTGGATGGTGTTTTTGCAGAAAGTAACAAAGATAAGGGTGGTACGGAAACGTGCACCAAAGCAACACAACAATAGAATTAACTCGTATAAAAGGTGATTATGAGAAAAGGAATTTATTATGAAAACTGTGATTAAGAATGTTTATTTGGTGACTGCGTTATCTTTATCAACGCTAGCAGCTTATGCTGATGACACAAGTACAAGTAATTCCAACAGCACGACAAATAGTGCAGGTACTGATACAAGTAATACGACAAGTACGACACCAAATAATACAAGTACCACCACAAGCAATACAGGTAAAGCAACAAATAATAACAGTACTACTTCTGTTTTAGGGAATTATCAATGCCAACGTACTGACGCTGCAAACAATACAGCTTCTTATCCCATGAGTTTAACAAAAACAGGGGATACGTACACTTTAGAATGGGATAATAGTGCGGGGGATCCGGTTCTTTATGGTACAGGCGTGATGCATCCTAATTTAACTAATGTTATTTCTTCTTCATTTTGGGATCCTAGAAAACCGGATACCATTGGTATTCAAATGATTGAGATTAAGCCAGATGGTTCATTGCAATCTAATTGGGTATTGCAATCTGACAGCCAACTGGGAACAGAAACATGTACTAAAGGCAAATAAAGTAGGTAATAGTGTGGGTAGATTAAGTAACCTGGGAGACGGTCCGTAGGCCGAAACCCGGGTTTCACCTCGCTCTACCCAGGCTTCGAGTGCATTTAATGTCGTTGTCATTTCTTTTTTACTGGCCATCAAAGGGTTTCATAATCGATTTTTCATTTTATAAAACATAATAGCTAGTGGTTCTTTGAGAAAATAACGTGATAAATATTTGTTTTTGGTCCAACAAATGCTGTCGATTGCAGGTGAGCTGACTGCATCAAGGCCAAATTTTTGCGCTACTAAAATAGCCCTGGGTGCATGAAAAGCTTCAGTGACTAAAATAATAGTTTTCATCTGATTCGCCTGTAATAATGGCTTAGATAGAAGAAGATTTTCATAAGTTGACGTTGATGCAGGTTCAAGCAGGATGTCATTGGCAGGTACTCCTAATGATAGGGCAATTTCTTTCATTGTCTGTGCTTCATTTATTCCATCTTCTTTATCTGTTCCCCCGGAAAAAAGAAGTTTGGGCGCATAGTGAGCTTTATATAAATCTACTGCATGTTTTACACGAGCAACAAGGCATGGGTTATAGGTGCCATCACGATAAGCTTTTGTACCAAGAACCAAAATAACATCTGCTCGTTTTTTCTCATCGTTCTCTGCGGTTTTACTGACATAAACTGCCAAAAATGAATAAATGACCAGTGATAAGAACAGAAAAAAAATACCTAATTGCATGAATAGTTTCATGAATCACTCAATAATGGGCTCGTGTTATAGAAGAAAAATTTTAGCAGATCTTTGTATGTGGTTTGAATAGCATGTAGAGAATGTATGCAAAAAAATTTGATTGGAGTTTCGTTGGTATCTTCAAACTGTAACACCCAAGTGTAGGCTGGGCTGCTAAGCCCAGCATTACAATGATCGGTTTCATGATGGATATTTTGGGGATTAAGAATTAACCCAGCAAAAGCTGGGCTTAGCAGCCCAGCCTAGGTTTATTTGGTTTTGTTAACAAATGTACAGGGTGGGACAAGCCTCAGGACGTTGTAAGTATCAGTAATGTTGATGGTATCTTGGATTTGGCCCGCCATTTTCTACTACAATATAGTCTCGCGGTGGTGTCCATCGATGGGCATTTTTCCATCTTGAATAATGATTATGGTGGTGGTGACGATAGAATTTGAACCGTGGATAATCATCATGTGAATGATAGTAAGCAAAAGCAGTAGCGGAAAATAAGGTCGCTGCACCTAATACGCCGCACAGCAATAATTTCTTAATCATCTGATTCCCCTCTTATTGTTATCTGCTCTTAGTTTAAAGAAAGAATGTAACAGGGGTATAACAAGATTCTTTGCGATTGTAACAAAGTTGTTACAAAAGATGATGTATTGCTTGCATACAGTAGAACCCGAATGCCATCCCTTGCTATGCTCGGGATGACGGAAGACCAAACATCTAGAGCAACCTTAGGGCGCTATTGAGCGTTGTGCTTCAATATCATCTACCTTATCGTTTAAATCGATTTCCTCATTGGGCACCTCAGGGATAACGCAGTTCGCTATTCCTTTCGATAACAAATAGGCAGCACAGGGACTAAAGCAAGTCAGAACGCAGATTGTGGCGGGAATTGTAGCAAGGAATGTAATTGTTGCTGAAGAGGAGGCACCGCTTGCACGCAAAATGTAATAAACGCTAAGATGTACGCCACTGCCTAAGGCTGCCATAGTCAGACCAACGCATTTTCTATAGCAAGTGTCTTTATCAAGCCGAGAAGCACAATAGCCAACATCCTCTTTCCTGCGTTTTACATTGGATTTATAAATTTCTTCATGCTCTTTAACCAACTTCTGCACGGGCGGATTAATATATTGATCCTCTATTTCTGGAGGTAATTTTTTATTTTGGTACAAAGTAAAAAAAAGATTGGGGTTTGTTTTATTGATTGCCTGTGCGGTCAAGGTGAGTAATTTAGGAATTTGTCTGGTTTGTGTTGGTATTTTTTCTGACATATTTTTTTCTGGCATTTATCGACCCTTTTTTATTTAAGAAAATCGCATTATATAACAATAAGTTAATGTGTCATTAGCGTTTGTATGTATTTCTATTATCTTCGCCAAACCGTCCTGATTGTTGGCGTTTCGCTGTTTACATATTCCCGTCCCAAGTGTAACGAGAGATCTCTTAATGATGGTAAGTTGATCTGAAAATTTGGCCATTTTGACTCGAGTTCGCAATAGGGAAACAGACATTATTTTGTGTAAAATTTTAAAAAGAAATTTTAATAAAAGGATGATGGTTATATCATGGGATTCGGATAAAGTTTTGAGGATAAAAATGAGACGTTTTTTTCTAGGAATGCTCTATATGGTACAAGGGATTCATCATCTTGTTACTCCTGGATTGAAGCGTTTTATTCTATTGCCTTTAGCCATTAATTTTATAATGTTTGCTGGCTTGTTTTATCTTATCGATTACTATTTACTACCTTATGCATATCACTACCTTGATAAATTACCTTCCTGGCTAGGTTTTCTCAGCAGTGTCCTTTTCGTCTTTTTTATATTGAGCTTTATCTTAATGTTTTTGTCACTTTTTACTGTATTTTTCAATCTCATTGCTGCTCCTTTTAATGGCTTATTGGCCGAAAAAACTCAAAATTTACTTTTTGGCAGTACAATTCCATCTTTGCCCTTTTATGAAATGGTACTACGGAGTCTAAAACGTCAAGCTGAGTTTCTTGGCTATTTTTTGCCTCGTTTTTTAGTTATGGGTATTTTATTTTTTGTGCCTTTTCTCCAACCGATTTATCCTATCTTATGGTTTATTTTTAATGCTTGGATACTTAGTATTCAATACCAAGATTTTGCTATGGATAATAATCTTATTCGCTTCAAAGAAATGCGTAAGAAAGTTGCTAGTAATAAAATGCTGTCACTTGGATTTGGTTTTTCTATAAGTTTGGCCAGTTTGATACCTATTCTAAATATATTGGTTATGCCTGCGGCTGTTATAGCAAGCACTATGCTGTTCTGTAAATTGAATCAAGATTTGCTTCAACCGAGCTTAAAACATATCGATTTAAAGACAATACATTAAAGTATCTGTAGCCTTGGTGAAACAAAGTGAAGCCCGGGTTTTCAGTTAGACCTGCACCCGGGCTATAAGAGTAAAGAATTAATATGCTTGAACCACAATTTTTCCTACCGCCTTTCCTGACTCCAATAATGAATGAGCCTTTTCAATGTTCTCGAAATAAAAAAGGTGTGGGTCAATAAGTGGTTTTAAATGCTCCTCATCGACTAAGCGTGCGATTTCTTTTAAAATTTTGCCATGCCGTGCACGTTGTTGGTTATGCAATAAAGGCAATAACATAAAAACAGCGTGTAAACTCGCTGATTTGGCATGTAAGGGGGTAATATCATGATTGGACGTTGCCTGGATACTGACGACATTGCCATAGGCAGCAACAGCAGCTAATGATTTTTCAAGATTTTCCCCGCCAATCGTGTCAAATACCACATCAAACCCCACGTCTTTAGTCCATCGATAAACATAATCTTGAACTGACTCATGCCGGTAATTAATTGTCTCTTTGGCGCCCAGTGATTTTGCTATGTCCCCTTTATCTGAAGACGATACGGTAGCATATACTTCGGCCCCAGCCCATTTTGCCAACTGAATTGCAATATGCCCGACTCCACCTGTTCCTGCATGAATTAATACTTTTTGCCCTGGCTTAATTTTAACTTTTTCAAATAATGCTTCCCAAGCAGTGATTGAAACGAGGGGTAATGCAGCAGCCTCCACCATACTCAGCTCTTTGGGTTTTTTTGCAATGAGTTGCGCATCAGCCAGCATAAATTCAGCTAAAGCACCGCTTTCATTGAGAAAGCCACCCGCACATCCATAAACTTCGTCGCCAACAGCAAATTCAACAACATCATCACCTACTTCTTCAATAATGCCTGCTACATCACTGTGCAAAATTGCTGGAAATGGGGGCGAAATATGGGCGTATTTTCCAGATCGAACTTTACAGTCAACAGGATTTACGCTAGTTGCTACAACTCGAATGAGTACATAGCCGGGTTTAACTTGAGGTTTGGGAAGTTCAATCGTTTTAAAGACTGAAGAATCACCAAAAGATGATATCACTTGTGCTTTCATGGCGTCCTCCTAACTGAAAGGCAGAAGATATTTATTAAAAATTCTGAAGAGGGTAAAGTTACCTTCATACATATAAAGTAACATATTAAAAAAATCACAGAATAATTGCTACAGCTGATGATTAAGTCTTTGCGTAAAATATTAATGCGGAAGAACAGATTGGAACTTTTTAGAGCTAAATCTACACTTATAGTATTCATAGAACATCGAGTTTAGGACTAATGAATTTAAAAAAGGATAAATCAACATGTGGCAGACAAGACTAACCGAACAAATTGGTTTAAAATTTCCGCTTATTCAAGCACCTATGGCTGGTGGTCCCACCACCCCGGAATTGGTGGCGGCAGTCTGTAATGCCGGTGGTCTTGGCTCATTGGGCGCTGGATATATGAATCCTCCTGAAATACGAGAAGCCCTAAGAAAAATTCGTGAGTTAACGAATAAACCTTTTGCAGTTAATCTGTTTATTCCCGGGAACCACCATGCCACGCGCGCGCAAATTGAAAAATCATGTAATGATATTGCACAATCCTGCACGGAATTAAATATAGAAATTGAGCCACTTACCGGACCTTACGCCCCATCTTTTGAGGAACAAATAAATGTCCTCATTGAAGAAAAAATTCCTGTGTTTAGTTATGTATTTGGTTTGTTGGATTCTAAGTGGATATCTCAATTTAAAAAAAATGATACCTTTCTAATTGGCACCGCGACAACTTTAACTGAAGCATGGATACTTGCAGAAAGTGGTATTGATGCACTTGTTGCCCAAGGAAGTGAAGCAGGGGGGCATAGAGGAACTTTTATTGGTAATGATGAAGATGGGTTGATTGGTTTGTTTAGTCTTGTGCCCCAATTAAGGGATCAAATAAAAATCCCTATTATTGCAGCAGGAGGAATTATGGATGGCAGAGGCGTTGTTGCTGCCCTTGATTTGGGTGCTGAGGGGATCCAAATGGGAACTGCATTTCTTAGTTGTTTGGAAGCGGGGATTCCTGATAGCTATCAACACACTTTACTGGCTCAGAAGCAAGATAATACGGTACTTACACGTGCTTTTTCTGGGAAACTAGCACGAGGAATACGCAATCAGTTTACTGAACGAATGGATAGAAGGAAAAACAATATTCTGGACTATCCAATTCAAAATGCGTTAACAAGTATGATGAGAAAAAAAGCAAAAGAAAAAAACAATAGTGATTTTATGTCTATGTGGGCAGGGCAATCGGCTCAATTATGTAGAAATATACATGCCGGTGAGTTGATAAGCGCTTTGGTACGTGAAGCAGAAGCGTTGAATTCAAGATCCTAATTTTTCAGTGAGATAGTCGTAAAATGAAGGTAGTGCTGCTTCCATGGTGGGCTGATAGGGGCCAGTTTGATTTTCACCTTGCTCATAAAGCGCTTTTCTTCCTTGCTGAATTTTAATGCATATCTCTTCATCTTCACGTGCTGTTTCTAAGTAAGCTGCTTGTGCAGCGGCGCATAAGGCTGGATTAGATGACCAAATATCCTTGGGATGAAAAAACTCTACGCTGTTGAGGCATTGATTAATGCCTACAGGTGAAATCGTACTAATGATTAACATAAATGGAAAATATTCAATCATAATATTGGGGTAATAAGCGAACCAAGCGGCGCCATACTTAGGCAAATCACCATGTGTCTGGGCCAATAACTCATCTTGATATGCCTTAAAATTATCAGATCCAGATTTTGATAGATCAGGTTGTATGCCTACATACTGGACGGAGTGCCTGTCATTGATTGTCCAACCAAGCTGCCGTACATCGACTAATCGCCTTAAACCGTTATGAACAAAAGGGATATGATAATCATCCAGATATACTTCCATGAATATTTTCCAGTTAAAGGAATAGTATTCATGTTTTGCTTGAGCGAATACGTAATCAGAAAAATCAAATAGGACGCTTGCTGGAGCATCTAAAGCATTCGCTTCTATTTTATTGTTTCCTCTAAATAAAAGTCCATTCCATTCACTCAACTGATCTTTTTTTAAGTTGAAGCATGGCGTGAGTTCAAATTGTGGCGCATGGATCAATTCACCTTGGGTATTGTAGGACCAACTGTGAATTGGACAACGAATTCTTTTTACATTTCCTGAGTCGGATAAGATAATAGCTTGCCTATGCCGGCAAATGTTGGAGAGTACACTGACCCCCTCTTCGTGATGGATCAGCATTTCTTTATCATGACTACGTTTCAAAACATAATAATCATTTAAGTTAGGCACCATGAGCTTATGTCCGACATATTCAGGGCTTTGTTTAAAAATATGTTCTTTTTCAAGTTGATAAATCGATGGATCAAAATACCAATGAACCGGAATGGGATGATATCGATTCATAATAGAATAGCTCCTATACCGAACGAGTAAATAGGCTACTTGTTTATTTTCAATATATTATTTATGTGTTTCGTGCATAACCATAAACATCAGCATATTTAGAATTATAGTCTCATCTCAAAGTATTTTTTTATATTAATTCTAAATGATTTCCATAGAGCCTGGGTTAATAAGCCTCTTTTGATAAATCAGCTTAATTTTCATAAAACGAGCAAAAAGGCTTAAGCATTAGAAGAAATAGGCTATAAATATATAAATGGAGCCCGGTTTGGAATCAATTTTTTGGGTAAGCAAAAGAAGGAACGACTATGTTACAACATCATTATCGTTATAATTATTCACCCATTATTGATAGACCTGTCTTTGATTGGCCTAACAAAACGCGTTTGGCATTTTATATCGGTCTTAATCTAGAACATTTTTCTTTTGGTGAAGGTTTGGGAGCTGAGTTAGCGCCTGGGCCAAGACCACAACCTGATATTTTAAATTACAGCTGGCGTGATTATGGCAACCGTGTGGGTGTGTGGTATTTACTTGAGTTATTTAATCAACTTAATTTACCTACGGCATTACTGGTGAATACATCAATATATGATTACTGCCCGCAAGTCGTTACCGCTTTTCGTCAACGCAATGATGAGGTAGTTGCGCATGGTCATTCTAACTCCATTCGACAAGGCAGCTTAAATAAAGAAGATGAAAAAATAATGATTCAAGAAGTTACAAAGAAAATCAAACAAGAAGAAGGAAAGCTTCCTCAAGGTTGGTTAGGTCCATGGATCTCAGAAAGTCTGGCTACGCCTGATCTTTTGCATGCTGCAGGCTATGAATATGTACTCGATTGGGCGCATGATGATCAACCCACTTGGCTTAAAACAGAAAGCGGGAAAATTTTATCGATTCCTTATTCACAAGAAATCGATGATATCCCAGCGATTGTCCCTAATCGAATGAGCGCCTCAGTGTTCGCCGATATGATGATAGACCACTTTGATGAAATGCTCGAACAATCTAAGTTAAGGCCGTTAGTTTTTGGGGTTGCCCTCCATCCTTATATTATTGGTCAACCTTTTCGCTTAAAGCATCTACGACGCGCGTTAACCTATATTGCAAAGCATCGTGATCAAATCTGGATAACTCATCCTGGAGCAATTGCTGAACACTATAAAAGTCTTTTTCCCTAAAATGATATAGGACAATTTGTAAAAACTCTTATAATTGTTCAATTATTCCACTGTAATCAATGTCGATAATTCGCGTAGTGCAATAAAGAAAATAGTGTAATCGATGCTGGAGCTGCTCAGGAGCATTTCCATTAACTTTTCCCAACGCTGCTGGATAAAACTGTTTTTTGCGAACCAATAGGCAATCAGTTTATCAGACTCCAATTTTTTTTGATCATTCATTAAAATGACTATAGTTAAGCGGCGTTGTAAGTTGTCCAGTTCATCACGTAAAGATAGCCGTGCCAAACTGTTCCAATGTCCTTCTCGAGAGTCGTTACCAATTTGATCACGGAACCAAACCAAACTAAAAGTACTGCCTACTTTAAAGTAAACTTCTGCTGTTCTTCCTAGGTCAAATTTATTTTGTGTCGCCACTTCTACTACATTTAACACGGTATACATAGCGCGAGTTGCGGCAATTTTTTTTGCGGCTTTTTCGGATAAACCGATTCCTACAAACTGTGTGACTATCTTATCAAGGTATTCTTTAGTCACACCCGCCATGAGATCAGGAATTGATTTTTCAAGTTTGCTTATCGATTGACTGTAATGGGCAATGTTCTTCGCAATGTCACCTTCCAGACGTCGATGATGTAAAAACCAACGTGTTGCTAAGTTCATTAGTTGTCTGACGTGATGCAACAACTCATATTGAGTTTGTACGGTTACTTTATAGTTCAGCGAGTCAATTAGTTGATGTAAATCATCTATTTGATAAGCCTTTGCTGCAATAGTATAGGCACGAGCAATATCGGCCACTGGCTGTCCGGTTTCGATTTGCATACGATACATGAAGGTGATGCCCATACTATTAACGATTTGATTACTAAGCTGTGTTGCGATGATTTCCCGTCGTAATCGGTGTGCCTGCATTGCATTGGCATAAGACTTTATGAGTAATGAAGGAAATCCGGTATCGAGTATGGTTGCAAAATAGGGATCATCGGGTAAATCCGATTTTAATAACTCTCCAGTGATATAAATTTTTGTATAAGCCATAATAATAGACAATTCGGGGCGCGTCAGTCCCTGGCTTGCTGCTTGACGTTCTAAAAGATGCTTATCATCAGGAAGAAACTCAACACTTCTATCTAAATCGGCTACTGTTTCCAGTTCCTTAATATACGTTTGATATAAACCGCTATAGCTTAGGGAATTCATGGCAGAAAAGCCTAAAACTAACGCTTGATTGTAATTATCTTGTAACACCAGCTGCGCAACTTCCTCGGTCATTTTGGTCAGCAATTGATTGCGTTTTTTCTCAGTAAGTGTTCCTTGATTTATTTCCTTGTTGAGCAGAATTTTGATATTTACTTCATGGTCAGAGCAATTTACACCTGCTGAGTTGTCGATTGAATCAGTATTAATCAGACCACCTTCTAAGGCATATTCTATTCTTCCAAGTTGCGTAAATCCGAGATTGCCACCTTCACCAACTATTTTGCAACGCAATTCATTGCCGTTAATACGGCAAAATTCATTGGTTTTGTCGCCAACATCTGCATGCGATTCAGTTGATGCTTTAACATAAGTGCCAATTCCGCCATTAAATAACAAATCTACGGGGGCTTTTAAGATTGCTCGAATCAATTCGTTTGGAGTTAATGAATTGTCGGTAATTGCCAGTATTTTTTTTACTTCTGGGGTGATGGCAATGGATTTACTTGCGCGTTTGTAAATGCCGCCACCTTTGGAAATGAGTTGAGGGTTAAAATCCTCCCATGATGAGGTGGGTAAATTAAATAAGCGCTGACGTTCTTCAAAGGATTTACGCCCGTCAGGATTAGGATCAAGAAATATGTGACGATGATCAAATGCTGCGAGCAAAAGACCGTGGGGGGTATAGGTTAGGCCATTACCAAATACATCCCCGCTCATATCGCCAACACCAACGACTGTAAAATCTTGTTGCTCGATATTGATATCCAATTCGCGGAAATGACGTTTAATTGATTCCCATGCACCACGCGCAGTAATACCCATTTTTTTATGATCATAGCCCGCAGATCCTCCAGAGGCAAAAGCATCTCCAAGCCAGAACTTGAATTCTTTAGAAATCGCATTCGCAATATCAGAAAAGGTTGCTGTTCCTTTATCAGCTGCTACAACAAGATAAGGATCGGCATCGTCGTAACACACGGTTTTCGGGGGAGAAATAACACGGTCGTTTTCAAAATTATCTGTAAGATCAAGTAACCCTCTGATAAATGATTGATAACAATGGGTTACTTCTTGTTTTATTTGCTCACGATCAAGCAGGTTGAGTGATTTTTTTAAAATAAAACCACCTTTAGCTCCAGAAGGTACAATCACTGAGTTTTTTACTTTTTGCGCTTTCATAAGGCCAAGAATTTCCGTACGGAAATCTTCTGGGCGATCAGACCAGCGAATACCGCCACGTGCTACCTTGGCGCTACGTAAATGGATGCCTTCAAACTGTGTTGAATAAACAAAAATTTCGTACAGGGGTTGTCCTGGAGGTAAATCAGGCACTTTGGTTGTATGAAGCTTAAGTGATAAATATTTTTTGGGCTCACCATGGGAATCTAATTGAAAATAATTGGTGCGCAGTGTCGCTTTAATTAAAGACCAGAAATAGCGGATGATATGATCTTCGTCCAGACTGGTAATGGCATCGATATCAGCTTGAATTTCAAGCGCCAAATCCGCCATTTTATTTTTGCTGGCGGTATTTTGTTTTAGACCAAATTTTAAATAGAACAGCTGAATTAGTTTTTTGGCAATCACCGCATAGGCTGCGATCGTTTTTTCTATATACTGTTGGCTAAAGCGAAAGCCAATTTGTTGCATGTACTTAGCATAAGCTCGAATGATGGTTATTTCGCGCCAGGATAATCCTGCCCCTAAAACCAGCTTATTAAAGCCGTCATTTTCACAATCCCCAACATGTATTTTGATTAAAGCTTCATTAAAAATGTCTTTTACCTGGTCCAAAGTGAATAAATTGGAATGAGCATAGGACACATTAAAATCACCAATCCAAATAAATTGATTGGGATCGATAGCGATGCGATACGGTCTCTCGGTATAAGTTCTTAATCCCATGTTTTCAATCATAGGTAAGATGTCCGATAAGGGAATGGAACTCCCGTATCGATACAGCGTAATATGTAATGGATGTTCCCCACGAGGAGATTCGTAAAAAACAATCGCTAATGGATTGTCTGGCGATAGTTTGTCAATTTGTACGAGATCAGCTATTGCCTCCTCAACAGTATGTTGCTCACAATAGCTCATTGACAATGCAGGGAGATATTTTTTGGCTAATTGTTTCCCTTTTTTCGTACCCAACTGCTTGATTAGTGCTTGATCTAACTGATCTTTCCATGAGTTTTCCATTTTTAAATCTCACAAAGGTGCAGTGTTATTATTCAATAAGTATAGGTCATGAAATGGGTTGCAGATAATGGAGGCCTTTCGAAGCGCTACTGCGGCGGCATCTTTGTAAGAAAGAATATGGATTAGCTGCTTTCTCGAAAAGTGAAAAATTTGTGTCCCAGAAAACTTGTAAACATAGGGGAGGTTAACCCCAATAGATGCGCTATTACTCGAGTGTGTGATTGCACATCGAGTGCAGGTAAAACATAATAAGCAAGCAGTAAACTGAAAAACCAAGTTTGCAGCATCCCTACCAAGTTGACTAAAATAAAAAAAATAATGGAACGGGTGAGCGTTTGTTTGCTGTTCTTAAATACAAATAATTTTCCAAGAGTAAAAGCGGCAATCATCCCAGTAACATAGGCTAAAATAATGGATGTTGAAAAACTGAATGAATAGTTATAGATAATTCTGCTAAAGAAATTTATTATTAATGATATTAATCCTACCATTAAAAAACCAATAAACTGTTTTGACCTAAAATGATGAATCACAGGTTATCTCACTTCAATTTATAAATAAGTCAGGCTTTATTTAAAACCATGCCAAATTTTTTTCCCTATCCAATAAACAACCAAGAAGATACAAATCCATATTAAAATTAAGGGTAAGAAATACACGAAAAATGTAATTAAACCATAGGTAAAATGACGCAACTCATCGACTAAAGAATGGTAGGCATCAATAAATGTAGCAGAAATGTTCCATTGTTTTTGTTGTTCGGTTTGAATGATTGGATTCATGCTTAAATTAATATTGATTAATGAATAAGCTACTGATTCTTTGTAATATTTTATCTGTCCTTGAAGGACATCGATTTGTCCTTGTATCTCGTTTAATTGTTTGAATACGTTAAGAACATCCGTTGTTTTTGTTGCGCTGGCCATAATTTTTGATAATTGTTCTTTGGCGGTTTGTAAGTTACTTAGTTGACTTTGTAAATCGACAAATTGTTGTGTAATGTCTTCGCCAGTTACCGATTCTTGTACAACGTGTGTTGCAAGTGATTTCAAGGTACTTAATGCATTATTCAAGCCCTGAGCAGGTACTCTGATACTGATATTTGCAGTAGTATTCCCCGCAATATTGTTATCTTGATATAGATTGGAATTGACTACGTATCCTCCAGAACTCTCTGCCAAATGAGTGATTTTTTCCATTGCCGAATTAATGTCATCGACTTGCAAAGCAATATCCGCATTGCGAATAATCATACCTCGCATCACATGTTCTGGAGCTTGGTTTGTATTGGACTGGTCTTGATTACGCATCATGGCTATGGGACCGCTCGCGTAATTAGGATTTCCAACTCCTGCTGGTACGGGTAGAGGACTTCCCCCTCCATACATTGTTGTTCCAGTTGTAGTAAACCATTCGGAGATAAAAAATAATATTGCGAGTGTGCCAATAAAAGCTAAAAAATAAAGGATGATTTTCTTCATTATTATTCTGCGCAACACAATAGATCATGTTAAAGTGTGGCAAAAATTTCTTGAATTGTAAAATAATAGGTCTAATGGTTTAAATTATGCAACTTGACGTTTTTTTTATGTCAACATAGGGTCTGTTTACATTTAGGCTCAAACTTGCTCAATATAAACAGACCCTATGGCTTTGATGTCACATTATTATTGGCGTTTATCACAAAAAGCGACACATACTTTATGTTCTATGACTTCACCGCCACAGGCAGAATAACATGCTCTATAGGTCGACTCACATCGACAAGAATGGTTGCAGCTACTGCTTCGATCAAAATCAGTTACTGATTTATCGATAGGTAAACCCATTCTTCTTCGCTCTTCTTTATATTGTTTGTATTCAAATAAAGCATTTTGTTGGGCTCTCATACGACAATGGTCATTGTCTACCCTACAACTTTGTTCGCAATCATTTCTGCCTTGAATACACTGGGCAGTACACATTTTTGCAACATCTGATTTAGGCGGAACAAAATTGTATTCGGTATTATAAATAGGACCACAGGCGCTTAGCATGCTCGCTAGAACCATAATTGAAAAAATAAAAAACTTTTTTAGCATATGATCCTCTTTTATGAGTTATAGGGATGCAATTGTTCTGGAATTTTGGCCGTGATACGGTCCAGAGCAGACCGGGGTAGTTTAGTAACGCTTAGTTGAAAAATCAAGCATGAAACTCGCCGCTATGCTACAAATTAAAAACGTATTACCCCGGCGTTTAAAAGTTGATTATTCTCATGCGGCCGATTTGGTTTCGTTGTTCTTAAAAAAATTCATAATTTTAAATTCATTAAATTGTATAAAAAAGACCTTGGCAGTCTACACAAGATATTACTCTTACATCGAATTTCTCGTTAATAAAGCAACAATTGCCTTATAAAATGATCATATTGGCTAATGTTTGTGACATTGTGTGGCTTTAACAACAAAACCGGAGCCGAATCAATAAAGGTTATGATTTAAAAATAATCTGCATGCTTAATATTTAGTTAAGATGTTTTATGTAAAATTAGCCCAAGTTATGTATGTTAAGTTAGGAGATGAAACGATGTTGGCTAGAACGCTTATGTATTCAAGAACTTCTTCTCGGGTAGCTAATAGACATATTGCTCTAGGTGGCAATACACATATTGTGCGTTTCTATTCTCAACACAATTGGGGCAAGTACAATGAAGGTTCTTGTGATATTGAGTCAGTTCTTGAGTCCGGGAAAGAATCATTTCCAGAGGTGTTTCGAGATGCTTCTGTCGAATTTACTGCATTAAAAAATTCAGTGCAAAGAACAGATGAATTGTCATTGAAGGTAAAAGGTTTTGGGCGTTACAAAGGTCAACATGGTGAATCTGTTGGTGATTTAATGTTGTTTGAAACGTTTCGTCGCTCCTTACAAATCACTGGCGCTTTAATTCCTTTATTGTTAAAAACTCCTCCTCAAAATAATGATTTTGGGGCATTCGTCCGTAGTTTTCACACACAGCATGTTTTGCCAGTGCTTCCAGAAATATGCATGTTATCTCAACGACAGAAATATTTGAGTTGGGTATATGATGCTTTTAAGGATCCAAGTAAACAGGAGCATCATCAAGTCCATAAGCATTTTAAGAGATTTAAAGCAGAGCTTTTAAAACGAAAAGAAAAGGGAATAATAGATGGATCTGATTCTATGTTAAGCGAGTTAGCGATGACGCACATAGCAGATAAATTACTTAGAAGTGAAGTCGATGAGCGAATGTATACTCTTACAGAGCGTATAATCGAGAGACTTCTTAAACAGTCTCAATATGAAGCATTACCATTAGTTTCAGCAATGGATGCGAATACGTTTGTTGGTGTTCAAGAAAAAGCCCCTAAAAGTTATCCTGACCGTTTCACTGTATTGATGGCAGGGGGACCTGGCAGTGGTAAATCTATTACAACAGAGAGTTTTGCGTTGCAATTGCAACAGCAAACAGGATATGCATTAGATGAGCTTGCGCTTCTTACCGTTGATAGAAAAAGAACAATTTTTTATGAGGATGAATGTGTGAAGGGAGCTCATAAAAAACACATTGGTACATTGACGCATGCAGAAGCAGTAGTGACTTACAATATGAGCGGTGATTTTCTGACACGTCGAATGGATCAACATAAGCGCGTTCCTAATGTATTCAAAGAGATGTGTAATATATGGCCTAAATGGCTGGATATCGGTTTAGAAAAGGATGGGACTTATCTAATAACTGTCTCGACAAGAAAACCTGAGAAAGCGGTTGATGGGGTAATCCAAAGGGGTATTTCTAATAATGATTTTATTACTCCCCCTAAGTATGTATTGGATTCTTATCGTAGTGTGAGTGAACGGTTTCCATCAGTTATTCAAGAAAATCAATCTAAAAAGGTAATTATTAGTGTGGTAAATAATGAGTTGGCGATTGAGAAAAAATTCAGTAAAGGGAAAGAGCAAGAGTCAGGGCAGCCAGAAGATAATAAGCCAGCGGTAGTAGTAGATTGTGAAACCAATACAATTTATGTTGTCAATCTTTTGCAATATGTAGACTTCATTAATCAAAGCCAACTCAATAGCAATGCGACATCTGAAGAGGAGCTTTTTAAGGGGGCAGATATTTCGATTGCCACGAGTATGGCAAGAGTCATTGATCCAAGTAAATTTGGATCGGCTAAAATTGCATTTGTGCGACAAGGAATTACGTCAACTTCAATTAATAATCTTGAGGAAAATATCGTCGCCACGGTTCAAGACGGTGTGCTTGATGTTCAAGCTGAAGCTGATTTTGAGGAATTAAAATCTGCTGCTCCCGAGCATTTTGAGGCATTAGATAGTTTGGTATTGCAAAATCGGCTGAACTTATCATGACAATAAGAGCAGGATTACTGGCAAGAATTCTGCTCTTTTTGCATCAAAATTATTTAAATTTTCTCGCAGGCCCTGAAGCATCTGTTGACGAAGTATTCTCAAGCTCTTTCACAATAGTTTGAACCGATTTGCTTAATTCTGATTTTGCCTCATTTTCTTTGACTCTTGTCCAATTTATATCTTTGAAAAAACGGTTGGTAGCAGGAGTAGGCTTAATTGCTTTAGGGGCAGAGGAGGTAACAAATCTTCTAAATAACATCATTTATAAAATCCTTTTTCAATAAAAAGCGTATTAGTTATGATAAGTTTTTATAAAAAATACGCAAGTTTTATTTTTTGTTGATCAATTAAAGTGTATGTTATTGTTTTTTCTTTGGATTTAATTGATCTTTATCCGGGAATGGATTTTTGTCCAATTGCTCGGCAATTGTCCGGGTGTTTTTATTCAGCGAATTTATTTGTTTTTTGTCTGAAGTTACGCTCCAGTCAATCGACTTTCCAAAATTTTTGGGTGTCTTTTTAGTCATTGATTTTCTCCAAATGAACAAAACCATTTGTGTATAAAAAATGATTTATTTGTATATATTAGCAAAATATTTCATGTGGATCAGCCAAAAAACAAGAGAATTACTCGTGTTCACGTCAAGTTCATCTGGTATAAGATGCGCTTGATGCCTCTACATAGACCTGATAGTAAGAAATTTATAGAGTTTTTAGGGTAGATTACATCGCTAGGGTAATCAAAAAGTCATTATTACGTTTATTTTTATTTTGATATATAATTAACCAATTTATGATCGCTCATACGATCAGCTGTTCAATAATCATTTTAATTTAGAATAAACATCCATGGACATCTCATTTTTATTTGGTTTTTTAGCTGGCGGTCTTACTACTGCTCTAAGTGGGTTGCAAATACAAAAATTCATGAATAATAGGAAAAATGTTGCACGCATAAAGAATAAAAAAATATTAGATTTAGACCGGCTTTTTCATGATTTCCCTCATTTTATGAGTATTATTAAAAATGACATTAATAACCCTAGCCATAAAGATGTAAGGGAGTTTTTTGTAGTCGATAAAGAGGCAATCTTGAATTCGTTTGTTCCTCGATTTCGATATGAATTGTCCACCGAGATTCTTCCCGCCTTAAATCGATTAGAAGAGTTGGGTTATATTGAAAAGTTAAAAAATAATTGCCTTCACTATAAAATTGAAGAAGAGTTTATAATACAACTCCAATCTATGGCGACAACTGCAAAAGAGTAAAAAACATAGATAAAGTTTAGGGGCTAGCTGTCATAGATTTGCTCCAATTAAATTATAGGGGGAGGTTTTTATGTCACGCAAACTGTTAGCGAAACAATTTTTAAGCCGTGTTATTAAGTATCTTCAGAAACAATCTGATCCATCCATTGCTAAAAAAATTGTAGCAGATTTAAGGTTAGGTTCCGCTGAAATTCGTGATGTAGACTTCAAAGAATTTTTGGCTAAATTTACAAAAGAACCAATTGATTTGGATGGGCTTATCAACGCCATGCAAAAAGGTTTGCTCAGCAACACGCTCTTCTGTGATTTACTTGCTTTTATAGAAAGAAACCAGTTAATTTCAGATGAAGAGTTGCAGGCTATGTCAAAACAGTTGCAAATCCAACTGAATTTATTATGTTTATTCGAAGCGTTCGCAGTGACGATGGTAAACAGTTTCACATTTAATGAGGATGTTTATTGCTTCACAAAAAAACAAAGAAATACGGCTTATCCAGGAAATCCTCTTTTCAATTTCTTTTTTGGTTCTAATAGTAACAATTTTTCTCTTTTTAAAAATTTAAAGTTAATTTCTGTTGATCCTGTCATTGCTGCGGGTGCATTTCTGCGCTCATTAGGCAGTGAGCAACTGGATAAGGCAGAAATTGAGGCAAAGTCAAAAGAGTTTATTAAGAAATATGGACTAGCACTTTGGAATGCACAAATTTGTCCTCCTCCATTAGGTGAAATGTCTGATGATTCAGTTAAAAATGTGAGTTTAAATATCTTAGAGGCAACATGGGAAGAACAGCAAAAGGAGAGTGGGGCGCCTGGTGATAATGCTTATGCTGGTGCTGCTCTTATCCGGATGTTAGAGCATCTTCGACCTCTGCATGCTTATATCTTTCAAAATCTGGTCTTGCCTGATGACAGTTCAATCACTGCAAGTGGCCGATACAGCTTGCTTCCTGATTTAACAGTGAATCAATCACGTAAGCGAGTGAGCCAATTTTATGTTAGTAAGGAATGGATGTATTTATATAATAGCTGGAACTTGTTTTTTGTTGTTCAGAACTTAGATAGCAAATTCTTGCCTATTAAACTCCTAATCCCCTCAGTGTTGAATGCTCTGCCAAGCCAATACATGGAAACACGTGTGTTTGTACTTTATCTTATAGGTAATTTATTTCATTACAATAAGTTAAGTGTTTTTACAGAGGACATTAAGCTTTCTCAAGCACAGGTAATCTTGAATAAATGGGGAGAAATAAATAAAAAATATGCTGACGCGCTACTAAAAACTTCTTGTGCTGATTTAGAGGAAACTTCAGAAATGGTTTATCATGATATTTTTGGGGAGCATACTCATTTTTCATTAGCGTATCATGTTGCAAATTTCATTCGTGATTTTGAGCATTTTAGAATTACCAGTGATCCCGAGACGCGCACACTCCAATTAGCGTGATTCACCCTAATATTTTTTTATCTGGTCGTGAGAAAAGAATATCCGACCAGTTTTTCGTGTTGGTTTTTATTGACCTTCATGATACAAATCCCCATAGCCCCAATTTGTTATTTCTGATCGCGGGACCTGCAGATTTAAAACAAAAGGATTGTGCATGATGAGAAAAGTGGTCTTTAGTCTTTCGCTTATATTGAGCATAATAATTTCCCCTTTATTTGCAAAGGAATACATTAAAAATCCTGAGCTACAAAATAATGAATGTGTCGATACCATTGCATCACGTGTCGCTGATGGTGGTTTATTTTTGGATCAATGCCACATACATGATCGTGATGTACCGCAAATCCTTTCCTTTCTCAATGCACATCCAGAAATTACCCGCTTGAGCATCTCTGACAATCAGATCGGTTATCAAGGTACAGAATTGATTGCTACGAATACCCATATTCGTTATTTGTTCCTTACTGGAAATCGCATTGGTTCACTAGGAGCTGAAGCCTTAGCTAAAAATACTTCTTTGGTTTATCTTCTTTTAGGAGAGAATCATGTTGGTCCCTATGGGGCTGAGGCTTTGGCCAAAAATAGTACCCTGATTTTTCTTTCTCTTGATGGCAACCCTATAGGTACTTCAGGCGCAAAAGCACTAGCAAAAAATAAGACGTTAACGCATCTTTCGCTAAGAAAAAGTCAAATTGGTGTGGCCGGTGCGAAGGCATTGTATGCAAATGAAACATTGAAAAGTTTATATCTAGGCAATAATCGATTAGGAAATGATGGGCTGGAGTTTCTTGATAGAAATCAATCCATCAATTTTATTGATTTGGAGAACAATAATATTGATAAGGATGGCGTCAAAATCATAGCAAGAAAACCTAATTTGTTTTATCTCAATCTTGATAAAAACCCTTTGCAAAATGAAGGGGCTGCTTTTTTAGCGCAAGCGAGCGTTCTGGAGTGGCTGTCAATTGTTGGCTGTGGTGTGGGTGTGGAGGGTGCTCATGCTTTATCTGCATTGAATCATCTCACCATGTTGAATATCGACAATAATTTAATTGGTGATGAAGGCATTATTGCTTTGACGAAAATGAGTTCTCTGAATAACTTATATGCCAATAATAATCATATTGGTGACGAGGGAGCAAAAACTTTAGCAAGCGTGCTACAGCTGCACAATTTGAGTTTGAGTCATAATAATATTGGCGATGATGGCGCCTTAGCTTTAGCTGAAACTACGACTCTGTATACTTTAGACGTGGGATTTAATCAAATCAGTGCAATCGGAGTAGAAGCATTAAGAAACAATGAAATTCTGACTTATTTGAATACTTTAGGGAATCCTGGGGATGAATAGCCTTCGACCGTGCACATGATCGAAGGCTATTGGAGAAATTTGATTTTGAACTAAATACTTATTTTAAACTTTATAAAACAAGCGAGGATTGCTTTTCCGGTGAATTGATTGGTTCATGTGGTTGTTCCGATTTTTGCGGAGTTTGTTTGCTTGCAAAAAAAAGAATATCATTTGCAGTGAATTTTTTTTGTTCTTCTACCTCTTTTTTTTCTAAGGACGAGAATGAGTTTATATCTTCCTTATGACATAGGTTTTCTCGAGCATATTTCTCTAGAGTGCTGCGTTCAATGAAATGCCACCTTAAAAAAACACCACTAAGATTCGTTTCACAGAGCCTAAATGAGTCAGATATGGGAAGCTCAAGGCATAAAAAGTGAGGGAGTGCAAACTGCAATGAATGAAAGGATGTAGGAAACTCCATGCAATGGCTACCTAGAGCAATTAACTCATTACTGTCTGTGAAATAGGCATTTCCAGCAGTGATACATTGAGCATTATAAAAATCTTCTTCTGCTGCTAAATGTGGATAAGCAGGGATATTATTCTCTGGATGTGAATTTCCGCATGGACCAAAAACCAGTTCATTTTGTATTGTTAATAAAAACTTTACCATTTTTACATTTTTGAAATCAGTAGTCAGATTACATCTGGAACAATCAGAATCATTAAGTAAATCAATCAGTTCGCTGGTATTCCTGGCAATCCATTTAGGCGTTTCTATTATAATTTTAGGAGGTTCGTGTAACGAAGTCATCGAAAGAAAAACAGGTTTTATAGGTTTAAAAATACCCAATACTTTCCCATTTTGGTCGTTTTTAAATCCAGAGGCAGCTTTTTCCTTATGCAGCATATTTGTTCTCCAAGTTATCTTTATTTTTATAATTGATTCATTATGAGGAGGGTCTAAAGTTGGTCGATTCTACATGAAAAATGAATTGAGACAAGTATTGATATACATCATCCTGATTTATAAAAAAGCGGATATTTATCTCGCTAATATCGCATCTCTCGATTTTTTTTGCTTGATTTAATTCTTTAATTACACTTCCTGTTTTTGTTTTTTCTTGTCAGGGGGGAGATACAGGCGATGGGGTGTAATCATTGTGTCGCCCAGATTGGCGAAGCGTAATTTGGTTTTTTTTGTCGTCATCCCGAGTACAACCAGAGATCTCTATCGTAACACAGTGCTACAGTGGAGACCCTTGTTGCGCTCGGGATGATGAGCTAGATATTTATTTTGAAACCATTTGAACCAGAGTATCAATTGCGTAATCTAAGTTTAATTGCTGCATTTCTCCAGTAGCACGATTTTTATACTCTACGCAATTTTGCTCCATATTTCGCTCACTGACGATGATTCGGTGTGGGATGCCAATTAAATCATGATCTGCAAACAATACGCCTGCGCGCTCATTACGATCATCAATTAAGACATCAACTCCCAACTCATTTAAACGTTCATATAAAGCATTCGCTTGCGTTGTGACTGTTTGTGAGCGGTGTCCATTTAAAGGAATGATGACGATTTGGAATGGAGCGATGTTTTGCGGCCAGATGATCCCTTGCTCATCATGATGTTGTTCAATAGCAGCAGCAACTACGCGTGTTATCCCTAAACCGTAACAGCCCATCATCATGGTTTCTAGTTGGCCTTGCTCATTAATTACCGCGGCATTCATGGCTTTGGCATACTTATCACCTAACTGAAAAACATGGCCCACTTCAATACCGCGGCAGGAGCGCAGAGTTCCTTGACCATCTGGACTAATATCACCTTCTTTAACGTTACGTAAGTCATAGGCAAGGTAATCACTAATGTCCTTATCCCAAGCAGCATGTTGATAATGCTTATCGGCTTGATTGGCACCACAGATAAAAGAATCCATAGCCAGTGCATGATAATCTGCGATTACAGGAATCGATAAATGGATTGGTCCTAATGATCCAGTCGGTACATTCAAGCTTTTTAAGACTGTTTCCTCATCTATAAATTGTAAGGGAGAATGGACTAAAGGATGTTTTGTTGCTTTGACTTCATTCAGTTCATCATCACCTCTTAAAACCAAAGCAACCATGGGCTGTTCTCTTCCTTTTACAATCAAAGTTTTGACGGTTTGATTGCTTGCTACACCCATAAATTTTGCTACTTCAGCTATGGTTTTTTGATTTGGCGTATCTACCAGCATCATTTTTTGTTGGGTCGGCGTTGCTTTTTCAGGTCTTAAGCTGGTCGCTTGTTCAATATTTGCTGCATATTCCCCTTTATCACTGTAGAAAATTAAATCTTCGCCGGAGTCAGCCAATACTTGAAACTCATGTGATGCAGAGCCGCCAATAGCGCCTGTATCTGCTTCAACTGCACGATATTTAAGCCCTAGGCGATCGAAGATTCGGCAATAGGCCTGATACATGTCTTTATAGGTCATTTGCAGACTTTCTAAGTTTAAATGAAAGGAATAAGCATCTTTCATAATAAATTCACGTGCGCGCATGACACCAAAACGAGGTCTTATTTCGTCACGAAATTTAGTCTGAATTTGATAAAAACTTGCAGGAAGTTGCTTATAGGATTGCAATTCATTACGCATAATGTCAGTGATGACTTCTTCATGAGTAGGCCCAAAGCAATATTCTCTATCATTAGAGTCTTTCATAGTGAGAAGCAGTCCACCAAAGGTATCCCAGCGTCCCGTTTCTTGCCATAGCTCAGCAGGTTGTACTGCGGGCATGAGCACTTCCATCGCATGAATGCGATTCATTTCTTCGCGGACGATTTGCTCTACTTTACGTAATACTTTTAAACCCAGAGGCATCCAGGTATAAAGGCCTGAGCCCAGTTTACGGATCATTCCTGCTCTTAGCATTAATTTATGAGAAACGATCTCCGCATCACTTGGAGTTTCTTTAAGAGTTACTAAAAACCATTGAGATGCACGCATTTCAACTCCTGAAGTAGTATTGTTCTTGATTGGAAAGCATTATACAGAAGTTTTTGTTCAAAAACAGATGAAATAATTTGAGTTTAGAAACGGTAGAAAATCCTGGTTGCAAGCAACCAGGTTATGTCTGGTAGGATGTTATATTTTAATTTTGGATTCTTCTAATAGTGCATTTAATTTAGAAGCTAAATGCGCATTATTTTCCCCTTCAAGTTGACTTAATTCATGTGCGTAATTATTAAAATGCACTTTGCCTGTTTGTACATTATAAACGGCACCAACCATAGCAATGTCATTTTTCTCTATCATTTGATGCAGAATAGGACTACGTTCATAAATTTTTTGCATGGTATTGGCAACATTCAAGTCAGTGACATTGTTCACGAAGGTAGTATTTTTACTGTGACGGTTCGTTTCCGTTTCGTTCTCAGCATTGATTGCTGGCTTTATTTTGTCTAACAATTCTGTAATATGTCCTGTTTCAACTCCGTCACATGCAGATAAAATGGCACCACAACGGGTGTGACCAAGAATGATAATTAGCTTGACGCCAACGACATGGCACGCATATTCAACACTAGCCAAAACATCATTGTTCACAACATTCCCCGCAACACGAACGCAAAAAACATCACCAAAACTTACGTCGAAAATGGTTTCAACAGGTACGCGTGAATCAATACAGCCAAGAACTATGGCAATGGGATGTTGTCCTTTGGCTGTAAGTTTTATGTCTTGTTGGTTAGAACGATGAATTAAGTTGTCATTTAGGAAACGTTGATTTCCTTCATATAAAATATTTAATACTTGTGCCGGTGACAGATTAGATTGCACATCGTATGTAGTAACGTTGATAAATTCAATATAATTATGAATCTTGTAATGTTCTTTGAAACCAATAAAATTTATGGCGATTTTTTTATTGGGGGCTTGTTCTTCTTTAAATTCTTTTAAAAACTCTGAAATTTCTTTATCAATATATTGAGTATAACGTGCATCAATAATTAGGTGTGATTCTTTGGGTATGGAATCAAGCTCAGCAATTAGTGCGGCTTTATTAAGAAAAGTCATTTGTTGGGGAAGTATCAGACGATTAACCTCACCAGTTGGATGAATTTCCTTCAGAATATTAATTCGCGCCTGACTGTTCGATTTTAAAATATAGAACAAACTGACGGCTAATCCAATTAAAATACCAGTCAATAAGTTAAAGACAATAATTCCAATTACGGTGGAGATGAATGGAATAAAACGATCGCTGCCTTGAGCATAAATGGTACGATAAATGGAAGGTTTATTAAGCTTATAACCAGTATAGATCAGAATAGCAGCGAGTGATGATAAGGGTATTTTATTCAAAGTGCCCGGAATTAACATGACTGCAAAGAAAATAAAAACTCCATGTAAAATAGTAGATAATTTACTTGCCGATCCTGCCTGAATATTAATGGATGTTCTTACGATTACTGAAGTAATGGGAATTCCACCAATTAAACCTGCTGTCATGTTGCCAACTCCTTGCGCCAATAACTCTCGGTTTGATGACGGATGTCGGCGTTTTTTGTCCAGTCTTTCCCCTGCTTTGAAGTTTAATAAGGTTTCAAGGGAGGCAACAATCCCGATGATAAACGCATATAAATAAACTTTGGGGTTCGACAGCGCGGACCAATTTGGGTATTCCAGTTTGCTTAATAGCTCATGAATATCATCTGTTTGCGGAATATTAACAAGTTGGGGGGAATTCTGAACCAGGCTTGAATCGGTCCATAAAAAAAACTCATTAAGCAGTACACCCAAAATCACGACGATAATTGGTGCAGGAATTTCTTTTAATATTTTATTTTTCGTTAAATCAAAATAAATTAAAGTCGATACTGACAGTACCGTAATCAGTATGGCACCTGTATTGAGGTGATGGTACAAAGCAAGAATAGGGCTTAGAGTGATTTCTTCAGTCGTCTCTAATAAATGCGTTTTTAGCTCGTTAAAATCTGCAGACAGTGTGAATGCTAATGGTAATTGTTTGATTATTAACAAAATACCGATTGCACAGAGCAGACCTTGCACTACATTTGATGGGACATAGTCTGCGACAAAGCCGGCTCTTAGGCTTCCTATTATCACCTGCAGAAGCCCCGCAAGTAACAGTGCAACTAAAAAGGTGTTGAAATCTCCAAGATGGGTAATCGCCGCAACAACTACAGCTGCCATACCTGCCGCAGGTCCGCTGACACTGACGTGAGAGCCACTTAAAAACCCAACAACAACGCCGCCAATAACCCCACTTAAAATCCCAGAAAAAAGAGGGGCGCCTGAAGCTAAGGCGATCCCGAGACATAATGGGATGGCTACAAGAAATACAACTATGGCTGCAACAAAATCAAACTTAAGATAGCGTTTGGTATAAATTCGAAACTTACGTGAGTCAACTGGTGCATTTGTAAACATGGAGTTGTTCCTATATTAACAAAGTAAATAAAAGTGTTAAGCGAAATTACCCCTAATTTTAGACTAAAGTGCTGTTTATTAAAACACCACTGTAACAAAATGTTATAAAAATGTTACGGTTTAGTTAAGATGCTGTGCTTTCGTCACTCTAATTGATGAAATTCAATTCATTGTGTGCGTTTTTTGGTATTTAAAAATGACTTAGGGCGTTATTCATTATAAAGATGAGGGGAGCTAGATTCTAATTTCAAGGTAGAGAAATTAAACTCAGCGCGAAAAGTCACATTGGGCATTTTGAGTAAAAATAATTCTCAATTTACGCACGAATGCAACTTTTCACCTATAACATAGAACGGTGGGTTAGGCTTCAATGGGGTCAAATTCTTCGGCATGGAACACTTCGTCCCTATCAGTTGCCTGATTCGTGACTAAGTCATGCTCAAGATTTTTAAAATTCCACATACTTTGATCCATCAGTTGGCTGGGTTTTATACTTTGCAGCGCATGCAGGATATTACTTGGTACTTTGGGGTTTTCGTCAGCAAGTTGATTAATTAAATGCGTTATTTTTTTGCGCATTAAATTTTCCTGAGAACCACAAAGAGTGCATGGAATGATAGGATAAGATTGTTCTTGAGCAAAGGTAATAATATCTTTTTCTTGAACATAACATAATGGTCGGATGACTATATGCTTTTTATTATCGCTAAGTAACTTCGGTGGCATTGAGCGGATATCACCATTGTATAAGATAGACATCATCAGAGTACGAACCAGATCGTCACGATGATGCCCAAGGGCGATTTTATTAAAACCGTGCTCCTCTGCATACCGATAAATAATGCCGCGTCGTAGACGCGAGCATAAAGAACAATATGTTTTACCCTCGGGTATTTTTTCTTTAACGATACTATAGGTATCACGAGTTAGTATTTCATGAGGAATGGAGCGATCCGCAAGCCATTGACGTAGTGCGGCATCATTCCATCCTGGTTGTGCTTGATCCAGGGTAAATGAAAAAAGTTCAAATTTATTGCCGGAGCGTCGACGTAATTGATTCAGAATGGTTAAGAGGGTAAAAGAGTCTTTACCGCCTGATAAACAGACCATAACACGGTCTCCACGCTGGATCATATTAAAATCCGCGATGGCCTTACCGGTGTAATGCAGTAGTTTTTTTTCAACTTGAGAAGGATTGGACATTATTAAAACCTAATAAAAAGTTGTTATGTAGTGGTTTTTTTGGCAGCTTGGGGTAATCCGTTGACCCTGGTTGTTTCTAACCATGAATTGATTAACTCGAGATCGTTTGCATTCAATGTGCCAGCCAAATATTTTAGAGTTAAAACAGCATTAATCAAACTGTATTGGTCATTAGCCAATTGATTCTGGGCTTCAAACAAACGCTGTTGGGCATTGACCACGTCTACCATGGTGCGAGTACCTACCTCAAATTGCGCCTCTGTACTTTCTAATGAGTTTTGTTGTGAAATAACAGTTTGTCTGTCTGCCTTTACTTTGCTAATTCCATCGGTGATTGTATTAAAAGCAATGCGGCTATTTACCACTACATCTCTGTATGACTGCTCCATTCGCTCACTAGTAGCCTGAAAATTATGTTGGGCTTGTCGTGTTTGTGAACGTACTAATCCTCCTTGGAATGCAGGAAAATTCAAGGCCACACCAACCGTCGATAGTTTTTGATTGGCCGGGAGTAAGGGATTCGAGCTATTTAATTGGTTTGTTGTTTCTGTTGAGTTGCCCTGAAGCGCAAGAGTAGGCCAATTCCCAGCAGAAAGTGCTTTCATGTTTTGACGTGCGACTTCAAGATTGAATTTTGCAGACAGTAACTTGAAATTTTGTTTCAGGCCGGTATCTATCCATTGATCTACAATATTAGGTTCTGGCTTGATTAAGGGAATTTTGCCTTCACGTAGAGGAGCTATTACTTCATAAACATGATTGGTCAGCTTTCTTAAATTTTCACTTTGATTGATTTGGTTATTACGCGATGCAATAACGGTAGCAACAGATTGATCATATGCAGCTTTTGCTTCATAAACAGACGTAATTGGATCAAGACCTACTTCAAAGCGTTGTTTGGCTTGTTCATACTGGCGCATGTTTGCGCGTTTTTTTGCTTCAGCGAAATTTAAAGTATCTTGAGCAAACAATATGTCAAAATAGGCCTTGGCTGTCCTAAGAATTAAATCCTGGGCTGCATCGTTGAATGTTGCTTGCGCTGCTTTAACGGATGCTTTTGCTTGTTGCACTTTTGCCCAGGCTTGGTAATTGAAAATAGCTTGCGATGCTGAAACTTGCCAGGTTCTCGAGTTGTAATAGCTATCTTGAATAGTAAAAAGACCATCGTTAACGTGCAAAACGTTTCGAGTTGCCTGAGCGGTAAGACCAACTTGAGGAAGCAACGCGGCACGTGCTTGGGGAAGTGCTTCTGTGTTGGCCATGTACGTATCATATGCATTCTTGAAGATAGGGTCATTTTCAAGGGCTTGATGATAGATATCCATAAGGTCTGTTGCCGCAAAGACGTGCGAAGACAGACCCAAAGTCATGAGATAGCAGACCAACAATTTTTTCATTAAACTAATTCCTAAAATACAAATTCTTTGGGTTTTGATTTATCGATCAGTAGTGGGACATCTGTTTCAAAAATGAGTTCATTGTGCCAATGCTCTCCATGGTCCAATTCATAGAGTCGACCTTGCATCACAGGAGAGTTTCCTTCAATAACAAATAGCTTGCCTCCAGGAAGAATCTGTAATCTTTGAGTCTCATTTATTTTTTCTATTGCACCAGTGAATATGACCACATCGTAAGGAGCACTCTCTAACCAACCTTGGCTGGCATCGCCGGTTATTAACTCTACATTGTTACAATGATGTTTTTTTAATTGATGGGCTGCATGAGCTGTAAAATCGGCATAATAATCGACACTGATTACTTTTTTACATAATTTACTTAACAAAGCGGTAAAAAATCCACTGCCTGTGCCTATTTCCAAAACGGTTTCATGACCTTGCAAATCAAGCGCTTGCAAAATTTGTCCTTCTTCCAAAGGAGTCAGCATGCGTTGACCATGATTGAGCGGTATTTGCATATCTGAATAAGCAAAATGTGTAAATTGTTCGGGAACGAATTCATGTCTGAATATCGTATCATACAAATTAAGTATGGATTCGTTTAAAACATCGCCAGTTCGAAGTTGTTGCTTGACCATATTAATACGCGCGCTTTGATAACTCATTTGTTCTACCGTGTTGATTGTTTTAGGTTAAGATTGACGATTCATTTGCTAAAGCCGTTGCTTCGCGACTTATTCGCGGTGATCCACATTTGGAGATTTTAGAATTCCACAGACATGCTGCGAAACGAGGTGGCAGAAGCGAATTGTCAACACACTTTTAAAACTTTGGCACAATCTTAGCAAAAAAATAGCGCATGTGCTAAGAAATAATGTTTGAATCCGGAATTTCATGGTGACTCTGTTTAAAGTTTGTTATGATCTGCAATTTTTAACCTAGAGAAAGCAGTTGCGACCATAGAGTCAGTTAAAGCGACCAACTGACTTTTTAGGTTGAATGGTTTTTTAAAATAGATTGGCCCATATTTCGATGTCGCACTTAAAGAGCGTGCCGAGATATTGTTCCAATTGTAACTTATAGGAGAATACAGTGCTTGAGCAATATACTGAATATTTGCAAACTGAAATAGCGACGCTTAAGAGTGAAGGCTTATATAAAGGCGAACGTGTTATTTCCAGCCAGCAACAAGCTGCTGTCACAGTAAATCATAAAGAGGTCATTAATCTTTGTGCTAACAATTACTTAGGTTTAGCGAATGATCAGCAATTAATTGCGGAAGGGCAAAAAGCACTCGATGAATACGGCTATGGTATGGCTTCAGTACGCTTTATTTGTGGTACACAAACACCTCATAAACAACTTGAGCAGAAAATCAGTCAATTTTTAAGCAAAGAAGATACTATATTATATTCTTCATGTTTTGATGCGAATACAGGTCTTTTTGAAACTTTATTGGGTGAAGAAGATGCGATTATTAGCGATGCATTAAATCATGCCAGTATTATTGATGGGGTACGACTTTGTAAAGCGGCACGTTATCGATATGCAAATAACGATATGAAGGCTTTAGAAGAGCAATTGATTGCTGCTAAAAACGCGCGTTTTCGTTTGATTGCTACGGATGGTGTTTTTTCAATGGATGGAATTTTGGCAAATCTTCCAGCAATTTGCGAATTAGCTGATAAATATGATGCTATGGTTATGGTTGATGACTCCCATGCTGTTGGTTTTATGGGAGAAACTGGTCGTGGAACGCCTGAGCATTTTGGTGTCAGTGATCGTATTGATATCATTACAGGCACTCTAGGTAAGGCTCTAGGAGGGGCCTCAGGTGGTTATACGGCATCAAATCAGACTGTCGTTGAATGGTTGCGCCAACGGTCCAGACCTTACTTATTCTCAAATACCTTGGCTCCAGTGATCGCACATACTTCTTGCGTTGTTCTCGATAATTTGATGAAAAATAATCATTTGGCAGAAAAATTAAAGCGTAACAGCCGTTATTTCCGTGAAGGTATGACCAAACTTGGATTCAAATTAATTCCTGGAGAACATCCAATTATTCCAGTTATGTTAGGGGATGCAAGCCTTGCAGGACGTATGGCGAACCGTTTACTCGAGCTAGGTATCTATGTAGTGGGTTTTTCGTACCCTGTGGTACCTAAGGGTTTAGCTCGAATTCGTACTCAAATGTCCGCAGCACATGAATTGCACCATTTGGATAAAGCCATTGAGGCATTTGAAACGGTAGGTAAGGAATTTTCTGTTATTTAAAGCAAAGCCATTATCTCTGAACGTTACAGAGATGATCTTATTTAGAGGTACTTTTATGAAATCATTAGTCAAAGCGAAAAAGGAACCTGGAATCTGGATGGAAGAGGTCGCTATACCTGAATATGGCGTCAATGATGTATTAATTAAAATTAAAAAAACAGCGATTTGTGGTACTGACATTCATATTTATTCTTGGGATGAATGGGCGCAAGCGACTATCCCTGTCCCCATGACGGTAGGCCACGAGTTTTGTGGTGAAATTGTTGCAGTAGGGCAGGAAGTACAAGGATTTCATGTAGGACAGCGAGTTTCTGGCGAAGGGCATATAACGTGTGGGGTTTGCCGAAACTGTCGTGCTGGTAAACGCCATCTTTGCCGCAATACTTTGGGTGTAGGTGTCAATAGACCTGGATGTTTTGCAGAGTATTTAGCGATACCTGCCAGCAACGTTATAGCGCTTCCTGATAACATTACCGAAGAACAAGCTTCAATTTTTGACCCTTTTGGGAATGCAACCCACTGTGCTTTGGCTTTTGATGTCGTCGGGGAAGATGTGTTGATTACTGGTGCAGGGCCTATTGGTATCATGGCAGCGGCTATAGTCAAACATATAGGTGCGCGTCATGTTGTCATCACCGATGTGAATGATTACCGTTTGGATTTGGCTCGCAAAATGGGGGGCATTCGTACCGTAAATATTAAGTCTGAAAAGTTGTCCGATGTCGCTGCGGAGTTAGGGATGCTCGAAGGTTTTGACGTAGGTCTGGAAATGTCCGGAAATCCTACAGCCTTAAATGACATGATGAAAGCAATGAATCATGGTGGGCATGTGGCCATGTTAGGTATTCCTCCTAACGAAACATCGATTGATTGGAATCAGGTTATTTTTAAGGGATTAGTGATTAAAGGTATTTATGGTCGTGAAATGTTTGAAACATGGTATAAAATGATCGCCATGTTACAAAGTGGATTAGATATTTCACCGGTAATAACACATCGTTTTCCAGTTGATGACTACCAACATGCATTTCAAATTATGGCATCAGGTCAATCAGGCAAAGTAATTCTTGATTGGTAAAAAATCCCCTCCCATTTATGGGAGAGGGGAGGGGTGAGGGGAATATTTAATGACAGTGCGACTGTTTCTACCCAAGCCACAAAAAACAGTTTTAAAAAGACGGAGTAGTTATGTCACAATATATTTTTACCATGAATCGTGTCAGCAAAATTGTTGAGAATCAGCGGTTTATTTTAAAAGACATTTCATTGAGTTTTTTCCCTGGTGCCAAAATCGGTGTTTTAGGATTGAATGGATCAGGTAAGTCCACTTTATTACGTATCATGGCGGGTGTTGATACTCACTATGAAGGGGAAGCAAGACCACAACCAGGAATTAAAATCGGTTATCTCGAGCAAGAACCCCAATTGGATCTCAATAAAACCGTACGCGAAGTTGTCGAAGAAGGCGTGAAGGAAATGAAAGAAAAACTCGCGCACTTTGACGAAATTAGTATGCGTTTTGCAGAGCCAATGAGCGATGATGAAATGAATACGTTACTTGCCGAGCAGGGTGAATTACAAAACGCTATCGAAGCTGGCGGTGGCTGGGATCTTGACAGGAAACTGGATGTGGCTGCTGATGCATTGCGCTTACCTGATTGGGATGCAATTGTGGGCAAATTATCAGGAGGAGAACGACGCCGAGTCGCTTTATGCCGTTTGCTACTCTCTAATCCTGATATGTTGTTGCTTGATGAACCAACAAACCATTTAGATGCAGAATCTGTTGCATGGTTAGAACATTATCTTGAAGGTTTTCCTGGTACAGTAGTTGCGATTACTCACGATCGCTATTTCTTGGACAACGCTGCGGAATGGATATTAGAACTGGATCGTGGCGAAGGAATTCCTTACAAAGGAAACTACACTTCATGGCTTGAGCAGAAAGAAGAACGCTTGGAGATGGAGCAGAAACAAGAAGATGCACATCAACGTGCGATTAAAGCAGAACTAGAGTGGGTACGCACTTCACCTAAAGGGCGTCATGCTAAAAATAAGGCACGTCTGGCTCGATTCGAAGAAATGAATTCGAAGGAATTCCAAAAGCGCAATGAGACGAATGAAATATACATTCCACCAGGTGAGCGCTTAGGTGACTTGGTTCTTGAAGGCGAAAAAATCAAAAAATCATTTGGTGATCGAATCCTGATTGATAATTTAGATTTTAAACTTCCTAAAGGAGGTATTTTAGGAATTATTGGTCCCAACGGAGCAGGTAAGTCTACATTTTTGAAAATGATTACTGGTCAGGAAGAGCCTGATGATGGTGTTATTCGTGTTGGTGAAACTGTGCAATTGGCATACGTAGACCAGATGCGTGATGAATTAGACTCTAATAAGACAGTATGGCAAGAGATTTCCGATGGCCATGACATCATGCAAGTAGGTAGTTTTCAAATGCCTTCACGCGCTTATGTAGGACGTTTTAATTTTAAAGGCTCCGATCAACAAAAGAAAATGGGACAACTTTCTGGAGGAGAGCGTAATCGTGTCCATCTGGCAAAATTACTCAAAAGTGGCGGGAATGTGTTGTTACTTGACGAGCCCAGTAATGATTTGGATGTAGAAACTTTACGTGCTTTGGAAGATGCTGTTCTCAATTTCCCGGGATGTGTGATTGTGATTTCGCATGATCGCTGGTTTTTAGATAGAATTTGTACGCATCTGATGGCTTTTGAAGGCGACTCACAAATAACCTTCATTGAAGGAAATTACAGCGACTATGAAGCAGATAGAAAACGTCGTTTAGGAGATGCAGCAGATAGGCCATCTCGTATTAAATATCGAAAACTAGAGTCATAAGGTATCAATGTACACTGAATATGTTGCAGGATTTTTGAATCCTGCAGTACATGAGTGAATCAGTTAAAGGAATAGAAGGTTAAGGAATACGTGAGCAGTTATAAAAACGTTTAATTAAGCGGAGATAAAATTTAAATGAATAAGTTGTTTTGGGCAGGTTTGTTATTGTGTGTTGGAGGGTTAACATCCTGTGTTGAGAATGATCCATCTACTTTAATTACTGATGATGCAGGCTATGTGCATCGAACAATTCACTATACAAAAGACAAACGTGGTCGTGATTATTATCCTCAGAAGATTCAAGCAACAGGCGAGAAGCGCTTTATTTTTGATCCTAAGGTTTCTGCATGGGCTGCTTATGATGAGGAAGGGAACCGTTTATTGACTGGCGGTGGGTCAGCAGGTATTGATGCATGTGAAGAAAATTCAAATCAATCATGCAGAACCGTTACTGGAACGTTTAAAGTTTATAATCGAAGAGGGTTTGACTGTAAATCAGGAGAATATCCTGTAGATACTAAAGGTGGCGCAAAAATGCCTTATTGTACCTACTTCTACCAAGGATATACTATTCATGCCGCCTATGAGGTTCCTGAGCATCCCTCAAGCCATGGCTGCGTGCGTATTTTCCCAAGTGCTGCTAAATGGTTAAGTGAAAACTTTTTCCATATAGGTACAAAGGTGATTGTATTGGAATATCCTAATGAATCGGGTGTCAATAAACCCACTGAACCCAATAAATTAGGGTGAAAGCGTTCGCGCTTTATTCGCTGAACAGTTGTATTTGGCGCATCTTGCGTGAAAATCCAACTGTTCTCCAAGACTCAAGTATGCCCCTTGAACGGTTACCGTTTTTAATCTAATTTTTATTTTAACCCGGGTTTTGCTTACGCGCCACCCAGGTTACAACAAGCGATTAAGGATTATTGTTTGGTAGTGAAGGTTGTGTAGAGCGATTTTCAGGCAAAGTAGGCTGTCCAGGAGTTGCTGGAGTTGGAGTTGCTGCAGGCTTTGCTGGGAAAGTTGGCTGTGTTGTTGTCGTTGGCGACGTAGTTGTAGTTGGTGGTGTTGTTGCCGGTGTCGCTGTTGGTGTGGTCGTAGTCGTCGGTGCATTGGTTGGATTTTCAGCAGCTCCGGTACTTGGATTAGGATTAGTACTTTGTGGTTTTTCTTGGGTGACCGTGCCTCTTGGCGCAGCAATCATTTGTGTAATTCCTAAATCTCCAGTCATCTTACGGCCTATAGTTAAGTCAACACTGAGTAATTGTGTTACTTTTTCTTTATCATTTTGATAAACAACTTGCAGTGGTAAATTAATTTTCCATTGATTGTCTTTTGCTTCGGTGATTACAACTTGTCCATCTACTTGACTGCTCACAGTGAGTTTTTGAGATTTAATGGCTTCCAAATTACCTGACTTCTGCAATGCAGTATTAAAACCAGTCCAGCCTTGCTCAGTAAAACAAGCTTGTAATTTTTGCAATTGGGTGTCTAAGTTGTTGGGATTAAAGTCAAAAGCTTGGGTAACAGCTTTTGTAGCCCATTTCATTACCAATGTTTGATCGATTGTTTTGGTTTCAGGTGAGATTTTGTATTCACAGTTGATGGGGGCTGCTGGTGCTGCTGCGGCTGGATGTACCGATGGTATATTTTGTCCGGGTGGTGTTGGTGTAGCAGGAACTTGTTTCAGAGCACTTGGAGTTTGAGGTGGTGTTACTGGCTGAGTATTTTCAGCATGAACTTGAGTACCAAGTACAGCAAAAAGGGTACTCCATAGTAATGTGTTCTTCATGAAATTGGCTCCTTAAATAGTATGTAGCAATTCTGCGATAATCAAAGCTGCTAGTCTAGCAGTTTTTTGCTCTTGATCCAAAGGCGGCGACAGTTCAGCAACGTCAAAACTAACTACTTTGCCACTTTGAATAATGTATTTCAAGAGTGGTAAAATTTGCCAAGGTGTTAGCCCTAGTGGTTGTGGTGCACTGACGCCAGGGGCAAAAGATTCTGCCAAAACATCTAGGCAAAGAGTCAAATAAATGTGATCCAAATTCAGCATAAAATCATCGAGAAAAGCTAAATGCCATGCCAAACTGTTTGTGTACAACTCTTCAGCGGTTAGATAATTAACATTAAGCTCATTGGCGCGCTCAAAAAGAGAGGAAGTATTTCCCATTTTTTGGATTCCGAGGCAGCAGTAATTAAAGGGTTGATTGTTTTCTTTACAATATGCTGCAATTTGTGAAAAAGGAGTCCCTGATGTGCCCGGTTGATTTTTTTGATGTGGTCTTAAGTCGAAATGTGCATCAAAATTAATAATACCCAATTTGCTATAATGAGGTGCCAAACCTTGATAATGTGCCCAAGCAATTTCATGTCCGCCTCCCAAGGCAACAGTTTGATGACCTTGCTGATGACAAAAACTAATTAAATTCGCAAATTGAGCTTGGGCTGTTTCCAACTCATCTTCATTACAAAAAATGGTACCCAGGTCAAAAAGTTGCTTATCTATAGAACAAGGTAGTTTGGCTAATTGTGTTTTGATTTGATCAGGTCCTAATTTTGCACCCGGCCTTCCCATATTTCGACGTACTCCGGCATCACTGGCAAAACCCAGAAAAACTGTTTTTTTCTCTTTAGTGATAAGCTCAGTTTGTTGCACAGGAAAAATAATTTTTTGAAAAAACCGTTCTGCATTAACCGTATCTTTTCTACCCTGCCAGATTGAGGGATTAGCACGTTGGTAATTGGAAAGATGTTCAAACATTAAATTCTCCCTATGTTCCTATTGGCGATGCGTTTCAAGTGAGTATGTTGAAGTACCGTGCTAACATCGACTTAAACACAATTGATGCCAAGTACTTTAGAAAAATCTTTATCATAACTCACAGTACAGCTTTTTGTTCCATTAGGAATTTTTTGAATCAATTGAATTTTAGTATGTGTATACTCACAGGCTATCCAAGTTTCTTGTTTATCAAATGACCAAGTTAGTTTTTTTACTTTTGATGTTTCATTGTCAGGGGCTAGGCTTGCATGTTCTTTAGGAGGTCCTGAATAAAATGTGATGCGATCAAAATGATGGGTACTATTCCAATCATCCTGGAATACATCCCATGTTTTTATTTCCTGTTGTAACGACTGATTTGTTTGAATGGTCTCGGGACAGTGTATTTCAGTTGCAGATACTGAACCACACAAGACCACAAACCCTAAAAAGAAGTTGATACGAATAAAAACGCTCATTCATGCTCCTCAGATATTTTACTTAGTATAACATGATGATTTTTGTGCCCAAAGATCGCCACTTCTAGCCCAATTGCCTTTGTGCCATCTGCCGTAATGTGTTGCGGTCAATCTTTCCAGTAAAACCATAAGGGAGCTGGCCTATAATAATGATTTGATATGGACGTTTGCTGATGGGGAGTGACGCTGCAAAATCCATTAATTTTTGCGAGGTCACCTGCTTGTCTTTAATTTTAAGTACGACGTAAACGATAATTTTGTCATCATTGACGGTGTTTTTATTGGGTAATGCAATTGCAGCAGCCTCCTTAACTGCATAATGCTGATAAAAAATGTTTTCTATCTCCATAGGAGAAATGAGCTCTTCGCCGCGACGAATAATATCTACCTTTCGACTTACGAACCAGTAATATCCCTCTTCATCTCGATAAGCCAAATCGCCTGTATGTAACCAACCGCTTTGGATTGTTTTTGCTGTTAAAGCAGGGTCTTGCCAATAACCGGAACACATGCTCTCTCCATGAACAATAATTTCTCCCGTTTTATGTGCATTTAAAATGAGCTCGCCATGTTCATCGATTAAGCGCATTTTCATACCTTCTATAGGAAATCCAATCGAACCAGTTTTCTTTTTTCCATAAGGAGGATTCATAGAATAGATTTGTAATTCAGACATGCCGCAGCCTTCAGTAATTTCTGTATGAAACAATAGATTAAATTTTTTCTGCAGCGAAATTGGTGTTGCATCTCCAGCGGAAAAACAAAAATCAAGTGTGTTGATTTCATATCCTAAAGATTCAGCATGATTAATAAGCTCAAGATAAAGCTTAGGAAATCCATAGATTTTTGTAATTCCATACGAGTGTAGTTTTGCCAACGCATGTTCTGGAGAAAAACCAGGTAAGAGCACGACAGTAGCACCTACCGCGTGAAAAGGTAATATTTGTGAACCTAAACCAATCAAATAACATATTGGAAACATCACAAGTGTTTGATCGGTATGATTTATTTGGATTTGCCGTAGCTGATTTTTTGTGCCTTGCATGAGACTATAATGACTATGGACAACTACCTTAGGTAGTCCAGTGGTTCCAGATGTAAAAAAGATCAAGGCGGGTTCTTTCGATGCAATTGTCTCATTGGGCGTTGTGGAAACTACTCTAGGTATGAGTAACTCTTGGAAGTTCTTAACTTCGGAATAGTTGGCCGATTCTGAGGTAAGATAACATTCATTAATTTCTTTTAATATTTTCTTATCGTCTAAGAATTGTTTATAGTAATTACCTGTAGTTATAAAAATACGGGCATTACTTTGTTCCAGTACATAGTGAATCAGTTCATTGTTAAATTGAATGTTAACAGGAACGGCTATAGCTCCTATCATAAAACAGGCGTAGTAGCATAAAACGATTTCAATGCTGTTGGGCAAAAGAAACGCAACGCGGTCTCCTTGCGAAATCCCTTTTTCTAAAAATGAAGTAGCCAAATGCTGCGTTAATTCATACAATTTCTTATAACTGTAACTCTGTTGTTCGATAATTAATGCAATTTTATCTGGAAACTGTTTCGCTGATTGAGCGAGTAATGTGCTTAATTGGTGCATAGAAAATCCTCACGGTTGGTAGGTTATGAGGATCTCCAGAGTTTCTAAGGGTTTGAGATCCGAGCCTACTCAGTTCTATTGCCTACAATCTATAATAGAGTCTGTTCATCGAGCAATGCTTTTTTAAAGAAATGATTTTTTTCTATATGCATTGCAAGAAACCAGTCCATATCCGGCATCACTTATTCAAGACAATAAATTGATAAAGTTCTTTTTACCTCCATTGACTTCTTTACTCAGCATCAAATACGCATAAAATTATGCCAAGTTTGTTCAATGTCTGGTATTATCAGCGCATGGCAATAAAAAGAATAAGAGGGTATTGTGATTGTTATTACCGGTGGAGGTAGTGGGATAGGAAGATCATTAGCTTTGTCTTTGGCAAAACGAGCGCAAACTGTCTTAATCGTAGGTAGAAGAGAGAAGTTATTACAAGAAACAGCCGCTTTTTCTTCAAACATCCAATATTTTTGTGCTGATGTCTCAACCCTCGAAGGTTTAGAGGCCATTAAAAATCATTTACATGATGTGAGCCATGTTCGCGCGTTAGTTAATAATGCAGGAACTTTGAATCCCTTGACTCCGATGAAAGATATTGATTCTAAAGACTGGCATCATGCGCTCAATACAAATTTAAATGCGGCTCTTTTCCTCCCGCAAAAAATGTACGACAAATTGGCTAACGGCCGTGTTTTAAATATAGGTTCCGGAGCTGCTCATTACGCAATCAGGGGCTGGACTGCATATTGTGTGACCAAAGCTGCTTTATCCATGTTGACCAAATGTTGGCAATTAGAATCGGATACAATTGCGTTTGCTAATGTCATGCCAGGAATCATTGATACCAATATGCAAGCTATTGCTCGCAGTAATGATAATCCTGATTATGAACGGATTAATTTTTATAAACGTTTAAAAGAGGAACATCGCTTGGTGTCACCAGATACAGTCGCAGAATTCTTGACCTGGCTTTTATTAGATGTGGATAAGAAAACTTATGTCTCTAAAGAATGGGATATTTATGACACCAAACATCATAAAGAGTGGCTCAAACCCCCTCATCAAGTTCTTCATTGGGATTTTTAATGTTCGCTTGTGACAAATTATTATTAAATGCAACAATTATTGATGCACAGGGAAATCAATTGCAGCAGCAAGCAATTGCAATTAAAAATGGTCTCATTGCTTGGTGTGGCCCGCAAACACAACTCCCTACACAATTTCATGAGTCAGGATACAAAGAAGACTGTCAAGGGCAATTGATTACTCCAGGTCTTATCGATTGCCATACGCATTTGGTCTATGCAGGAAATCGATCCACCGAATTTCAAATGAAATTGGCTGGAGTCAGCTATGCTGAAATTGCTAAGGCGGGTGGCGGTATATTATCTACGGTACAGCAAACTCGCGCTGCTTCAGAAGAAGAGTTACTCAAACAATCCTTGCCAAGAATTCTTGCTTTATGTGCAGATGGAGTGAGCACTGTAGAGATAAAATCAGGTTATGGATTGGATTTGGCGACTGAGTTGAAAATGTTGCGCGTAGCCAAACGTTTGGGTGAGCTGACTGGTTTAAGGGTTAGAAAAACTTTTCTTGGTGCGCATGCAATAGGTCCTGAGTTTAAAGGAAACAGCCAGGCATATGTTGATGTTCTTTGCCAAGAAATGCTACCTGCATTATGTGAAGAAAATTTAGTAGATGCAGTGGATGTATTTTGTGAGTCGATTGCTTTTTCACTGAAGCAAACAGAACAAATTTTTATTACTGCGCGTCAATTCAATTTACCTATAAAATGTCATGCCGAACAATTATCCAGCCTCGGAGCAAGTCAGCTTGCAGCAGAGCTTGGTGCCTTGTCTTGTGATCATTTGGAGTTCCTAGATGAGGAAGGGGCAAATGCTATGGCCAAAGCAAATACAGTTGCTGTCTTGCTTCCTGGTGCTTATTACTTTCTGCGTGAAAAGCAAAAGCCTCCCATAGACTTATTGCGTCACTCAGGCGTAAGAATGGCAATTGCTACTGATTGTAATCCTGGCTCATCGCCAACAACTTCATTACGGTTGATGATGAGTATGGCGTGCCAATTTTTTTCATTAACTGTTCCTGAAGCATTAATGGCGGTGACAAGCCATGCTGCAAGAGCATTAGGTCTACAAAACGAACTTGGCTCAATTGATAAAGGCATGAAGGCCGATTTGGTATGGTGGTCTGTTGGAGACAGTACCGCTCTTTGTTATTATTTTGCTTATCCCTTACCTCATCGGATGATGATTGCAGGGGAGTGGGTTTCTCCAAAGGATAACTATTAGGAATGTATATGCTGAAATCACTAAAAACAATTCTGGCTTTAGGCATTATTGCCTGTTCTTCTGCTGTTTGGGCAGTGAATCCTGTATCAGTAAAAAAGGAAACACCTGCTTATATTATTGATGTTAAATATCCACAGGGATTTAATGATCCTCGTATCAATGCTGCAGTGCAAGCGTTTATTGAAAAAACGAAAAAAAGCTTTCTAAAAGAAATTGCTGATGATGCGGATATTCCCGCTGATGCACCAGGAAAAACAGGTTTAAATGTCACATATACCCTGCCTTATAAAACAAAAAATGCCATCAGCGTCTCTTTTAATATTTCTATTTACCATCGAGGTGCTGCACATCCCTCAAATACTATAGCCGTATTGAATTTTATCAATGGTCGCCAGGTTCAATTGTCTGATTTATTTCGTCCCGAAGTAAATTATTTAAATCCTATTGCCAGTTTCAGTAATAAAAAAATCAATGAGAAAGATTTTTCGGACAAAAAATGGATTGAAGATGGAACAAAGCCCATAGACAAAAACTATAAGATTTGGTCTTTTTCACCCCAAGGAATAAATATTATTTTTGATACGTATCAGGTCGCTGCATATGTATATGGACCACAGACTGTAAAAATACCTTTATCGCAAATTTCTTCTTTAATTAAACCTGAAATAATGCGCAGTGTTTGGGGTCGTTAATGGTTGATATACCTTTAATAGCTGCCGATAAAAAGGTGGCTGAGCTTACTTTTCGAGTTGTTCTACTTGCCATAATATTGACCATCTTGTTGGCAATGTCTAATGCATATCTTGCATTGAAGTTAGGGATATTAACTTCAGCATCAATTCCGGCCGCTATTATTTCTATGGGGATTTTACGATTTTTTAAAAACTCCACCATTCTCGAAAATAATGCAGTACAAACTGCAGCTTCTGCTGGTGAGGCTGTGGCTGGTGGGATTGTTTATACTATTCCGGCATTGATTATTATTGGTTATTGGAATCATTTTGATTACATAACTAATTTCTTTATTGCAGTTAGTGGAGGGATTCTAGGGGTATTATTTTCCATTCCACTTCGTCGTATTTTGGTCCACGACCAATCTTTAAAGTTTCCAGAAGGTCGCGCCATAGCAGAGGTATTAAAATCTTCTGTTGAAAAAACAGGCATTAAAGACATTTTAATTGGAGGAGCCGTAGGAGGGCTTATCGAATTATTCCAAACTGGATTTAAAGTCATAGCGAATAGCTGGGGTTATTGGTTTGTGATAAAGCGCTCTCTCTTCGGTCTTGGTGCTGGCTTTTCTGCTACGATGATAGGCGCTGGTTATCTAGTTGGCCATGATATGGCAATCAGTATTTTTTCGGGTGCAGTGATATCCTGGCTCATTGCCTTACCTGTAGTTAGTCAATTCTATCCTGAATTTGTTAATCAATATCCTGCTGAGCAAGCTGCAACTTTTCTATGGAACAGCGAGATGCGTTACCTGGGAATAGGGGCTATGTTGTTTGCTGGTGTATGGACTTTTTTAAAATTAGTTAAGCCACTATCTAGAAATATTCAAGCGTCCTTGAAATCCTTTATGTCTAAAGGTAAAAACGAAATTCAACCTCTGCGGACCGATAAGGACATACCGTTACCTTATATTTTGATGGGTGTTGCTGCATTAGCTGCAATTTTGTTTCTTTTTTTCCAGCTTGTTCTACCTTTACAGCAAGTAGGATTAAACAACCAATATTCACCAACCCTAGTTTTCCTTGCTGTGGTTTATGTCTTGTTTATAGGGTTCATTTTCTCGGTTATTACAGCCTATTTTTCGGGTATGGTTGGTGTTACAGCCAGCCCTGGTAGTTCCGTTGTTATTTCAGGGATGCTTTTTGCTGCATGGTTGTTATTGGTCGCTATTGATCATCTTTTGCCTTTACCTTTAAAAACGGAACAAATCCAGGCAGCAGAGGCGATAACCATTATGATTGGAGCAGTTGTAACCGGTATTGCGGCGATTGCCAATGATAACACTCAAGATCTCAAAGTGGGGCAACTGGTTGGGGCGACTCCGTGGAAACAACAATTGATGTTGTTGCTTGGGGTCCTGATTTCTTCATTGGTTATCCCACCTGTAATGCAATTGTTGTTTAATGTGTATGGAATTGCAGGAGTGATGCCGCATGAGGGCATGGATATAAGTCAGTCTTTACCTGCGCCAACCGCAGCGTTAATGGCAGCGATTACAGAGGCAGTGTTTAGAAATTCATTACCCTGGACTATGATGCTCATTGGTTCTGCAATTATTTTGCTTATCGTGTTCCTCAATTATTTTTTCCGATTAAGACGCTTTTTAAATTTATCCATTTTAGGCGTTGCTATAGGAATGTATTTACCACTTTCTTCTTCGTTCCCACTGTTTATTGGTGGCATGATTGCGTTGTTTGTAAAAATACGTTTAAAACGGGCGGTGCCTGTTAAAGAAGAAGCAACTCTCTGCAAACAAAAAGGGACTCTTATTGCCTGTGGGTTAGTTGCAGGTTCCGCAATTATAGATGTAATGCTTGCAATTCCTTTTTCGATTTTTCAAAGCCCCAATGCGTTACAAATAGTCGGCCCAGATTGGAAAAATGCCGGCGTTTATTTAGGTGTTTTAACTACTTTATTACTTGCGTGGTGGATCAACCATAGGGTTGTTGGGAAAGGAAGTGATACAACCGCGTAATTTCGTAGCCTGGATGAAGCGTAGCGGAACCCGGCTATAGTATGTTTAAGAAAATCCCGGGTTACGCTGTGCTTCACCCAGGCTACGCTTAGTGTCGCCCCCTCTCCAGTGGGAGAGGGGAGAAATGTGAGTATTGATTACAGTGACTCAACTCTAGCCTTATGCTGTAACAGTTTCTCTTTAGTTTGCTGAGCTTGTGCCAATTTTTCCTGTTCTTTAGCGATAATTTCTGCGGGAGCCTTATCGGTAAATTTAGGATTATTTAGTTTGCCTTCAGCAAGACTAATGTCTTTATCCAGTTTGGCTAATTCTTTAGTTAAACGTGCCAGTTCGGCTTCTTTATCAATTAAATCAGCCATTGGAATGAGTAACTCGATTTCACCTAATACAGCAGTCGCTGAGACAGGAACCTTTTCATCTGAGCCTAAGAACTGAACATGGGTTAATTTACTTAGTGCCTTTAACGTATGTTGATATTTCTCTACTCTATCCTTGAGTTCTGGTGTCACGTTACGAATATAAAGTGGAATCAACTTCGCTGGAGAAATGGACATTTCACTGCGTATGGTGCGTACGGCTTGAATTGCTGATTTTAACCATTCTAATTCTTCTTCAACTACAGTATTGATAAACTCAGAATTCACTTGTGGATAAGCGCTGGTCATAATGCTTGCACCATTCTCACTTGTAAGCTTTGCTGTACGTTGCCAGATTTCTTCTGTAATAAACGGCATTAAAGGATGCAGTAGTTTCAGAATTTGGTCGAGAACATGAATTAAGGTTCTGCGTGTCCCTCGTTTCAAAGCACTCAATGCCTGTTCGTCTTGTAATACAGGCTTGGATAACTCCAAATACCAGTCACAATATTCATGCCATACAAACTCATAGATTGTGTTTGCTAATAAGTCGAATCTGTAGGTTTCAAAATAATGATGTACTTTGCTGATCGTGTGTTGTAAGCGCGATAAAATCCACTGATCTGCTGGAGTATACTGAAATGCCCCATCATCGAAATCCATATGTTCTTCGTCCAGGTTAAGCAATACATAACGAGCAGCATTCCATAATTTGTTACAAAAATTGCGATAACCCTCAACTCGCCCTATATCAAAGCGTACATTGCGTCCTGTAGATGCAAGAGAGCAATATGTAAAGCGAAGAGCATCTGTCCCATAAGCGTTAATCCCTTCAGGGAATTCTTTACGGGTGTTTTTAATGATGCGGTCGCGAACTGATGGCAACATTAAATTTGAAGTTCTTTTTGCAATTAAGGATTCGAGATCAATACCATCAACTATATCCAGAGGATCAAGCACATTGCCTTTAGATTTGGACATTTTATGCCCTTCACTGTCGCGGATTAAGCCAGTGATAAAGATTTCTTTAAAGGGGATTTTTCCAGTAAATTTCAAGCCCATCATGATCATGCGAGCAACCCAGAAAAAGATAATATCAAAACCCGTAACCAGAACCGATGTGGGGTAGAATTGCTCTAATTCTGGGGTTCTGTCGGGCCAACCTAGAGTGGAAAAAGGCCAAAGCGCCGAAGAAAACCAAGTATCCAGAACGTCTTCATCTTGTTTTAATACAGTTGAATCTTTAATTTTATATTTAAAACGAACATCATTTTCACTATAGCCTACATAGACATTGCCATTATTGTCATACCATGCAGGTATGCGATGTCCCCACCATAATTGGCGACTAATACACCAGTCTTCAATGTTATCCATCCATTGAAAATAGGTTTTACTCCAGTTCTCTGGAATAAATCGAATTTCACCACTTTTCACTGCAGCTATTGCTGGTTCAGCCAACGGTTGGGTTTTGACATACCATTGATCGGTTAACAGTGGTTCTATAATCACATTCGATTTTTCACCACGAGGTACTTTTAACTTATGCGGTTCTGTTTTAACTAATAACCCTGCCTCATCAAGATCTTTAACAATTTGCTCTCGGGCTACAAATCGGTCCATACCTTGGTATTTTAAAGGCGCATTTTTATTGATCGAAGCTTTTTTAGTTAAGATATTGATAACTGGAAGCTTATGGCGTTTGCCAACTTCATGGTCGTTGAAGTCATGGGCCGGAGTAATTTTAACGCAGCCACTGCCAAATTCTTTATCAACGTACTCATCAGCGATAATGGGGATGGTTCGCTCACAAAGTGGGAGATAAACTTGTTGTCCAATAAGATGTTGGAAACGTGGATCTTCGGGATGTACAGCAACTGCAGTGTCGCCTAACATGGTTTCAGGTCGAGTAGTTGCAACAATAAGCGACTCAGTTGAGTTTACAACTGGATAGCGAATATGCCAGAGAAAACCATCTTCTTCTTCAGAAAGCACTTCAAGATCAGATACAGCAGTACCTAACTTAGGATCCCAATTCACTAAACGGGTCCCACGATAGATAAGGCCTTCATCATAAAGTTGTACAAATACTTTTTGTACGGCAGCTGATAGTCCTTCATCCATAGTAAATCGTTCGCGATTCCAGTCTACTGAAGCACCCAAGCGTCGCATTTGTTGGGTTATGGTATTCCCTGATTCACTTTTCCATTGCCAAACCCGTTCTAAAAATTGCTCACGGGTCAGATCTTTTCTAGAAATACCTGAAGCTTCAAGCTGACGTTCAACAACAAGTTGCGTTGAAATACCGGCATGATCAGTGCCAGGTTGCCATAAAGTTTTATCACCTAACATGCGGTGATAGCGGGTTAACGCATCCATAATAGTATGCTGAAAACCATGCCCCATATGCAGGCTGCCCGTGACGTTAGGAGGAGGGAGCATAATACAGTATTTTTTACCGTCACCCTGAGGTTGGAAATAATGATGATTTTCCCAATTTTTATAGCATGCTTTTTCAATTGCTTCGGGAGAATAGATTTTATCCATGATTAAACCTGTACTGATAAAAGCGAGATACTACCATAAATTCAGTGATAAGTTGAGTTAGAAAATATACGTCTAAAATTAATTGTAGCTTGGAATGAAGCACAGCTGTACAATGAAGAATCTCCACGGTGTAGCACAGCGTACAAAGGGAGAACCATTGTAAGTGTTAGGTAATTCGTTGCCCAAAAAGCTCTATAAACGTAGGCTGGGCAGTTACCAGTACCAATGTGTAAGGCCTCTTTTCTATTCTTCCCACTGTGTCACAGAGCAGATGTTTTGCTGTCTATTGTAAATACGGCCGTATTTATGGTTTTTTGTCATTATTTTTAAAAAATTCATTTTGCCCAGCGTCTGTTGAGTTAATTCGTACTTTCCAAAATTCCATTATGAAGTCAAATTAACACGTATCTTATCCATGGTGTTTCTAAGAAGGAAATACTATAGCGCAGTGTTACATGCTGGGCTTAACAGCCCAGCCTACGATGGGAATTTTTTCAAATTTTAATGTTTTTGCTCAGGTACCTGTACATCAGGAATTTTTGCTTCATCAAACTGTGGCTCAGGTTTTTTTGAACGATGATCTTCTGCGATGTATGTATACAACGTGGGTACTACAAACAAAGTGAACCCTGTTCCAATCAATAAGCCTGTGGCAATAACTAGCCCTATATCAAAGCGGCTCACTGCCCCCGCACCACTGGCAATGAGTAAGGGGAGTACACCAAATACCATTGCAGCGGTTGTCATGAGAATCGGTCTTAATCGAATTCCAGCTGACTCTTCTACTGCAGCGCGTTTATCGAGATTTTTTTCACGTTGCAAATGATTGGCGAAATCAACGATCAAAATTCCATGCTTGGAGATTAAGCCAATAAGAGTAATCAAACCGACTTGGGTGTAAATATTGATGCTTGCTAGTCCTAAATTCAGAGGAATTAATGCGCCGCAGATGGACATGGGCACACTAATTAAAACAATTAAAGGATCACGGAAACTTTCATATTGAGCAGAAAGTACCAAAAAGATAATAATGATTGCAAAGACGAATGCAAATAACAAAGCGTTTCCTTCTTGCATAAACTGCCTTGATTCACCACCATAGTCGTATGCGAAGCCTTTAGGTAATGTATCGTTCGCCGCATCTTGTAAAAACTGCAGACCTTCTCCAAGCGTTTTTCCAGGCATCATTACTGCTTGAATGGTTGCTGAATTCATTTGTTGAAAATGCGAGGCTGCATTAGGTGCAGTTTTTTCCACAGCAGTAACTACAGTTGAAAGAGGAACCATGGTCCCGTTGATGGTTTTCACATAGATTTGTCCTAATTGTTCAGGCGCCATACGAAATGAACGGCTTAATTGCGGAATAACTTGGTAACTACGACCTTCAAGGTTAAAGTAATTGACATAATTACCGGATAAAGCGCTGGTTAAGCTGCTTCCTACCGCTTGCATATCTAACCCCATTTCGGAGGCTTTAGAACGATTAATATCCAATATAATTTGTGGTTTATTAAATTTGAGTGAATTATCTACATAAATAAATAGACCACTCTTACGGGCTTTATCGGTAAGCTTATTGGAAACGTCTAATAGACTCTGAAAGTCATTTGTCGTTTTGATAACGAATTGTACAGGGGTACCGCCTCCGCCGCCTGGCAACGGAGGAGGAACAATTGCAAAGGCATTTAAACCTGCAATTTGTGATAATTTATCTTGCAGTGGTTGTTTTAAAGCAAACTGACTTTTACTGCGTTGATTCCATGGTTTCAATACCATTCCTGAGATGGTTTGGCTGCTGTTGTTTACAGTAAAATAATTTTCTGTTTCAGGAAAACTTTTATAAATTTCATCAAATGGTTTGGTGAAAGACTCAATATAATTCAGTGTTGCAAATTGCGGGATCATGGCCATGACGAAAAAGAAACCCTGATCCTCATCAGGCGCTGTTTCTGCTGAAGTATGTAGGTAAAGATAAGGTAGCATCAGGATAACAACTGCCGAAAAAAACAACATAATGACTCGAGTATTCAACAGGCTATGCAAGGCTTTTTGATATTTCAATTTAAGTTTATTGAAAAAAGTATCGAGAAAATGAACAAACTTGCCACTACTAATCTCTTTAGATAATACCTTTGAGCACATCATAGGAGATAATGTTAATGCAATGATCCCAGAAATGATTACTGCACTGGCTAGCGTAAAAGCAAACTCCTTGAATAATGCTCCTGTCAGTCCGCCCATAAATCCAATAGGTGCGTATACCGCAGCGAGAGTAATGGTCATTGCAATGACTGGTGTGGCTATTTCACGAGCACCAATTAATGCGGCATCAAACGGAGTTTTTCCTTCCTCAATGTGTCGATGGACGTTTTCGACAACCACAATGGCGTCATCGACTACTAAACCAATAGCCAAGACAAAAGCCAGTAAGGTCAGCAGATTAATGCTATATCCTAACGTCAGCATTAGGGTGCATACACCAACTAAGGAGAGAGGGATGGTGACAATTGGAATAAGCACCGAGCGCATGGAGCCTAAAAATAAGAAAATAACGACAATAACAATGAGGCCTGCTTCAATAATAGTATGAGTTACTTCATCTAGAGACGCTCTAATGAAAGCTGTTGCATCGTAAACTATTGTTCCCGTTAAGGATGGTGGAAATTCCTTAATTATTGAAGGAAGTATTTTTCTTACATCACTGATTACTGTGAGTGGGTTGGCCGTGGGGGTTGGGGTAATGGAGAGGAACACCGCCTTTCTTCCATTAAATGTAACAGAAGTATCATAGTCTTGTGAGCCTAATTCAATTTTACCAACATCGCGTAAACGAACTATTGACCCTTTATCACTTTTAACAATCAAATTACTAAATTGTGTCGCATCGTTAAGGTCTGTTTTTGCGGTGATGCTGATGGCGACGTATTCACCTTTAGTATTGCCTGCTGCAGTTAGGAAATTATTTTTAGCAAGTACAACCGATACATCCGAGGGAGATACACCTAATGCTGCCATTTTTATTGGGTCGAGGAAAATTCGCATCGAATAGGTTGCACCACCTAAAATGTCCGCTTTAGCCACACCATCTACTGTTTGCAGTTGCGGTTGCACAACACGGGTTGCGTAATCGGTAATTTGTTGCGGTGTCATTTCTGTACTGTCCAAACTGATGTACATCAATGCAGTTGAGCTATCGGATGCTTTTAATATAACTGGTTGTTGGGATTCTTTGGGTAGTTGATTTAGGGTTTGTTGTACTTTACTCATCACATCAGTAAAGGCTACTTGTGGGTCAAAGTTTAGTTTAATGTTTAGAGTAATCGTGCTTAAACCTTGTGTACTTGAAGAGGTCATATAATCAATCCCCTCCGCACTGGCGACCGCTTTTTCTAGAGGTGAGGTAATGAATCCGGCGATAAGATCAGCATCTGCTCCTGGATAACCTGTCATAATGGTAATTACTGTATTATCCATACGCGGGTATTGACGAATTTGCATTTTATAGATGGAGTTAATACCAAAAAGAAAAATGAGCAAACTTATTACCATGGCAAGTACGGGCCGTTTGATAAAAAGATCGGTAAATTTCATAACTTTTCCTGATTAAAAATGTAACTTGAGTGCGTTGTAGCCTGGGTGGAGGCATAGCCGTAACCCAGGGTATCTATAGTAGAAAGCTCCGGGGTTACGTTGTGCTGCACCCAGGCTACGATTCAACTTGGTTTTTTATTGTCCTAAGATATCCGGATTACTGACTTCATTTAGTTTGACCTCATTATTGATTACAACAGGCGTACCATTTTGTAATTTTATTTCTCCAGCACTCACAACTAATTGTCCTGCTTTAACACCTTTTTTGATGACTGTATAATTTCCATGCTGCTCACCCGTGCTGACAAAGACACGTTTAACAGTAAGCAAATCAGAACCGTCTGGATTTTTCTTACCCTCAGCATTTTTCTCAATAATGTATACCGCATTACCGTATAAGCTATAGGAAATCGCAGTGGAAGGAACAATAACTGTATTGGGTACAGGAGGTTGGCTGATTTCAATTGAAGCAAACATTCCTGGTACAAACGTAAAGCTGCGAACTTTATTTTTACCATTTAAGTCGGTATCGCAGGTGATAATTCGCTTATTTCCCATGGGTTCTTTTCGTATTTTCACTAAGGGTGAGTTTTCGGGATCCTTAATGGCTGATGTAGGACAATTAGCGAGAGTACCCTGAACCAACATATTGTGGGTATTGAGATCTACCTTGGAGTTAATTGCAGTGACTTTGGCCTCAAAAAGCGCGTTAGGGAATCCTTCAACGGAAAATGTAATGGTTTGATCAGGGCGAATCCGTTTATAAAGTTGTTCCGGAAGATAAAACTCCAAATACAATGGATCTAATGACTGTAATGAAACAATTGTTGTTTGCCCTGGGCTAATAAATTGTCCCAAGTTAATTTGTCTTATACCTAATTTTCCGGCAAAAGGTGCAGTAATATGCTTTTGATTGATTTGTGCTTGCGTTTGCTCTAGTTTTGCTTGGGCTTGTCCAAGATTTGCTTTAGCTTCATCAACATTTGAAATAGGGGAGGCCCCTCGTTTAAATAAATCATTTTGACGTTGATAACTTAGGGTCTTTAACGTTAATTCGGCCTGATTAAACTTTAATATCGCTTGATCCACGCTGTCATCGATGGTAATTAACGGGGCATCTTTATCAACATATTGTCCTGACTCAAAATCAATTTTTACGACATTGCCAGATGCTTGGGCACTTACATCGACTCCATTTAGGGCAACGAAATTACCTACTGCATTTATAGTTGGTTGCCAATCTACGGCTTGAGCAACAGTAGAAGCAACAGAAACGGCGGGTGGTTGATAGCTTGCAAAGAAGCGCTTAATCAAGATGGATTTGATCAAGTTAAAGGCAATGATCCCACCAAAAACAATTAGTAAGGCTATTGCCATGATGGTCATTCTCTTTTTCATTATGCTCCCCTGAATACTACAAAAAAAAGGTAATTTTTAAAGTCCGCCAAATATAACATGAAAGATGAATATTATTACCCTTATTGTGCTTATAAGCTTCATTTTTATTTATTTCATGGTTATAAAAATATCCTATTGACTAAATACAACACTTTGTTACTATGCAGACTTTCAATAAAGTCAAAGGAGAAACCATGAAGTTGAAGTCCTTGTTATTTGCTCTTTGTTTTTGCTTAATTGGCCAAACTTTTGCTGCAAATGCTCATTTGCATCCAAAAGCTACTGAAGCTGATAAAAAGCCTGCTGGTAAATCAATGATGTTTCCAGGTTATTGTGAAATAGAAATCATCAACAACAGTATTGACAACGTTCGCGTATACGGTTCTTTTGATGATTCTACTCCATTAGAGCCTTTTACAATATTTTATTATGATGCACCTCATTACATTAGCTTGTACTACTATGGTTACTGTCATTCTGGTATGAACCTTATGATCCAAGGTCCTTACGGAACTATTTATTCTGGTTGGACTAATGTAAATAGCACTGTTCGCATTGTTAATTACCTGAATAAAGGTATTAAGAGTGAGAAAGTTGAAGTTACTGCAAAGAAATAAGTAATTTATAAAAAATAAGCGATAGTTTATTTGTTGATAGGGAAGTTGCATGTAATGCACCTTCCCTTTTTTTATGTTTCAGGAGTAGTTCATGAAGCGTTTAATCCCTTGTCTTATATTAGTTCCTTTTCTAACTTCATGTGATATTAGCGATCCCGAATATTATGATGCTGGTTATTATCATTCTGTTCCGCCACGAGCTGAAATTTATGGTTACGATGAGCGTCCACATGATTATCGTCCTCATTCTCGTCATCATCGCGGTCACAATGAAACGTACGTAGTTCCAAATCAACCTAAGACGCATGAGCATGGACATGGTCATCAGGAGCGTGGCCATAAAAAACATCATGAGCAAGCGGTTGTGACTGATAAAAATAAAAACAAAACGCACAAACATGATAAGGTCCGTATGATAAAGAAAAAAATTGGATGGTGAATCCAGTAAACAGTCTATAGGTTCATATTCACAATTCGTAACCAGTTAAATTTTGTGGTAATCTTATGGCGTTTTTTCTTTAGGGAGTTTTTGGATGTGTAACTCACTGAAAATGTTGTTTGTGGGACTTTTATCTATACTTATCATAGCATGTGTTGCTTCTCCTGGTACTGAGAGTACTGGGGAGTTTTTGGACAGTTCGACCACCACTACTAAGGTAAAAGCAACATTAGTGAATCAATTAGGGCGTACAGGTTTAGCAGTACAAGTTAAGACCTTTAAAGATGAAGTACAACTCAGTGGTTTTGTTGCTACTCCTCGATTGAAGCAAAGAGCAGAGATCATCGCTGCGAACGTAGATGGTGTTAGAAAAGTGCGTAATGACATCATCGTTAGACCTTAACCATTTTCCCGAGGATTACTCATGTTTGACCAAAGCGATACCATAGAAAACTTTGATGATGAATTATTTCAAGCTATTGTTGATGAACAACGTCGACAAGAAGAGCATATCGAACTTATTGCATCGGAAAATTATGTGAGTCCTCGTGTTTTGCAGGCTCAAGGCTCTGTATTAACGAATAAATATGCAGAAGGATATCCTGGAAAGCGCTACTATGGTGGATGTGAGTATGTTGATGTTGCTGAAGAATTAGCAATCGCTCGTGCAAAAAAACTGTTCTCTGCTGATTATGTTAATGTGCAACCTCATTCTGGTTCTCAAGCTAATGCGGCGGTAATGATGGCTCTATTAGCCCCTGGAGATGTCGTTTTAGGTATGGCATTACCCCATGGAGGTCATTTAACTCATGGTTCTAAAGTTAATTTTTCGGGTAAGCTTTATCAAGCAGTCCCTTATGGTGTCGATGTAGAAACTGGTTTAATTGATTATGATGTTTTGGAGCAGCTGGCCCTTGAACATAAGCCTAAATTGATTATTGCCGGATTTTCTGCCTATTCACGTGTTCTTGATTGGCCACGATTCAGAGCAATCGCAGATAAAGTAGGCGCTTACTTGATGGCGGATGTTGCTCATGTTGCTGGTTTAATTGCTGTTGGTCTTTATCCTTCCCCGGTACCTTATGCTGATGTAGTGACCACCACTACTCATAAGACACTCAGAGGACCGAGAGGGGGAATGATTTTATGTCGTGCTAATGAAGAAGTAGAAAAAAAATTGAATTCTTCTGTTTTCCCTGGCAGCCAAGGTGGACCATTAATGCATGTCATTGCAGCGAAAGCTGTTTCTTTTGCTGAAGCGTTGTTACCCGAATTTAAAGACTATCAACAACAAGTATTATTGAATGCTAAGACCATGGCCTCTGTGCTTATGAGTCGTGGTTATAAAATTGTTTCTGGTGGCACGGATAACCACTTATTATTGGTGGACTTAATTGATAAAAACATCACAGGTAAAGATGCGGATGCCGCTTTAGATAAAGCAAATATTACAGTGAATAAAAATACGGTACCTAATGATCCTCGTTCTCCTTTTGTGACCAGCGGCTTACGTTTAGGAACTCCGGCAGTTACCACCAGAGGATTTAAAGAAAAAGAAATTACGCTTCTATCTAATTGGATAGCTGATATTCTTGATGATATTAACAATGAAACGACCATCGCAAAAGTTAAAGAGCAAGTATTGCTGTTGTGTCGTGAGTTTCCGGTTTATAAATAATTATGTTTTGCCCGTTTTGTCATGCAGAGGAAACAAAAGTAGTCGACTCACGCCTAGTTGCTGATGGTGCTCAGGTGCGTAGAAGGCGCGAATGCCTTATATGCCATGAACGTTTTACTACTTTTGAGACAGCCGAATTAATCATGCCGTTAGTTGTTAAGCGTGACAGCCGACGTGAAGCATTTAACATTGATAATTTACGGTCAGGCATGTTACGTGCCTTGGAAAAGAGGCCGGTGAGTGTTGATGCATTAGAGGCATCGGTTATTGCAATTACCCAAGAAATTCGCCGTCGAGGAGAGCGAGAAATCGATTCGCAGATCATTGGTGAATTGGTGATGAAGGAATTATATAGTTTGGATCATGTTGCTTATGTGCGGTTTGCATCGGTATATAAACGTTTTAAAGATGTCAGCGATTTTAGGCAAACAATCGATCAAATGAATAAAGATTAGTGTTTAATTTAGATTAGTATGTGCAAGGTGTAAGAGAGTGGGCACACACATTCACGTAAAGTTTGTGTGTCTGTGCCTGGTTTGTTACGCTTTGTCAGATTTTTTTTCCCCTTTTCAGGCGAAAAGGGGCTTTATAGATGTTACGAAGAGTTCATGAGGTTAAGGTGGAAAAGCAGTCGATAAGCGGTAAAAGAAAAGCCAGAAAATTAGCACTTCAGGCTCTTTATCAATGGTTAATGTCTGGAAGTGAATTACATGAAATCGAAGCACAATTTCGAGTCATTAATAATATGGATAAAGTTGATGTAGATTATTTTTGCCGTATTTTACACGGTGTTCCAGCCCATGTTGAAAACTTAGAAGCGAGTATTACTCCTTTTCTTGATAGAGAAATCGCTGGACTCAACCCAATTGAATTGACTGTATTACGTATTGGTGCTTTTGAATTATTCCATTGCCCTGAAATTCCTTATAAAGTTGTTCTTGATGAATCAATCTCCTTGACTAAAGAATTTGGTTCTCAGGATGGATACCGTTATGTCAATGGTGTATTAAATAATTTGGCACAACAGGTACGTTCAATTGAAATCAATTCATAACTATGGATGAGTTTTCACTTGTTGAGAATTTTTTCAAACCACTTGATCTAAAGCGTGATGATGTACTGTTAGGAATTGGTGATGACGCCGCGTGTGTACGTATTCCTCAAGGAATGAACATGTTGGTAAGTACAGATACTTTAGTTTCTGATGTTCATTTTCTTCCGCAGTGGGATGCGTATGACATTGCGTGTAGAGCAGTTATGGTAAATGTAAGTGACATGGCTGCCATGGCAGCAGAGCCTCGTTGGCTCACACTGGCTTTGACTTTACCTAAACTCGATGAACAATGGCTTACTTCGTTTGCTCGTGGACTAAAAGATTCGTTAAGTCGATATAATTTGACTTTAATTGGTGGTGATACCACACAAGGTCCTTTATCAATCACGCTAACTATTTTGGGTACTGCTCCAGACGGACACGCAGTATTGCGTAGTGGCGCAAGAGCTGGAGATATCATTGTCCTTTCAGGTAAGTTGGGTGCTGCAGCTTTGGCCGTTAAATTTCTCGAAAATCCTGATCTTCCTCCCCACGAACATGCAGAGTTAATGAATAAATTGCTCCATCCCAAGCCGCGTATTGATTTAATTGGTTTTTTGCGAAATTATGCCACTGCAGCAATCGATATTTCGGATGGACTTAGTGCTGACTTAAATCATATTTGTGTTGCAAGTGGCGTTGGGGCTTGCCTCAATGAAGACGCAATTCCTATACATGCTTTGGTAAATCAATATTGGGCTGATGCTGTTGACTTAGCTTTGACTGGCGGCGATGATTATGAGTTATGTTTTACTGTTGCGGAATATCGATTCGCCTCATTGATGAACGAGTTTAAAAAAGCTAATTTACTTTGTTATCCTATTGGCGTAATTGAGGAGACCCCTGGGTTAAGAATAAAAGATGCGAACAATCAATATCATAAGCTAACACCTGCTGGGTACTCACATTTTTGATTGCAGTCTATCAGCAAAACAAAATTTAAGGACTTGACCAGGATAGTTAAATTGTCAATAGACCCTATTGTAAGTTAGAACATTTTGATCCAACCTTTACGATTAGCTAAGCATAGAGAAAGAATAAAATGAAACAAATAAATTTAGCAAAAAGTGTTTTCCAGGATCCTATTTACTTTATCGCCTTTGGTTTTGGCACGGGTTTAATGCCTACGGCACCTGGAACATGGGGAACATTGGCAGCAATACCTCTTTATTTACTATTGGTCGGCACCCATTGGGGCGTATATCTTTTTTTTACACTCATCGCATTTATATTGGGTGTCTGGGTTTGTGATAAGGTGACTCAAGACTTAGGGGTGCATGATTATAAAGGAATTGTTTGGGATGAAGTTGTAGGGTATTTATTGACTATGTTTATGGCACCTCAAGGGGTGTCCTGGATGATTTGTGGTTTTATTTTGTTCCGAATTTTTGATATTTGGAAACCTCAGCCCATTGATTACATCGATCAAAAGGTACGAGGTGGTTTTGGAATTATGTTGGATGATGTGTTAGCTGCGGTGCCCGCTTGGTTATTGATGCAACTATTAGCATGGAGTCTTACTTAATGAATGAGAATCATAAAGAACTCATTAGTATGGGTTTGACTATTGGAATTGTAGCGCTTAGTTTATTTATTATTCATCGTTTTATCCCGTCACTGATATGGGCTTCTATCATTGTTATTGCAACTTATCCTTTGTATAAAAAATGGCGTCGTTTTTTTGGCAATAAAGAGAATCTCTCTTCCTTGCTGTTTACTACTTTAATTGGATTGCTGTTTATCCTTCCCTTAAGCTGGATACTAAGCCTTTTGATTAAAGAATCGCAAATATTTGTTAATTTTTTGCAATCCTTAAACCAACAAGGGGGGGCTGCTCCCGGTTTTTTAAAGGAATTCCCTTTAGTGGGAAATGATTTGGTAACTTATTGGGATAATCATCTTGGAAAGCCAGGAATGATAAAGGGGATTTTATCGAATGTTCATTTATCATTAACCCCAACGAGCTATTACGTAAAACAAATTGGCTCTAGTTTGGCACATCGAAGCGTTCAATTGGGCTTTACACTTTTAAGTCTATTTTTCTTTTATCGTGATGGGGATCGATTATTAGCACAGATTTACCAGGTAGGGGAGTATTGTTTGGGTAAAAGATGGTTTCGTTATGCCGACCGACTTCCTCGAGCATTGAGAGCCACAGTGAATGGAACTATTGTTGTAGGTCTTGGTGTGGGTATTTTAATGGGGATTTGTTATGGCTTAGTTGGTTTTCCCGCACCTACTTTAGTTGGATTTATCACTGCGCTTGCGGCAATGATCCCATTTGTTGTTCCCATCGTTTTTATTACCGTTGCGATTATTCTGTTGTCATTAGGCAGTATGGTTAGCGCAATCATTGTTTTGGTTTGGGGAACTATAGTCATGTTTGTTGCGGATCATTTTATCAAGCCCGCACTGATTGGTGGTGCGATCGAGTTGCCCTTTTTAGCTGTGTTATTTGGAATTCTCGGTGGCGTGGAAACTATAGGATTGCTTGGTTTATTTGTTGGGCCTTTAGTTATGGTCCTCTTTATGACTTTATGGCAAGAGCCGCAAGTTCTGGCTACTTCCAAAATAGGTCATTCATAAGAGTCCAACCTCTCAAATTACAGTCATTCTGGGGAGTTTACGATGAAGGATCTTCCTGATACCGGAGATCCCTCATGTCGTTAGGGACGATGTATCGTTACAACCATTACTTATAATTGCAGCGATCGAAGCGATAAACAACACCTACATCACCTAAGTGAGCCTGGAATTTACGTCCAAAATCGTCTGATCCGCTTGTTGCCAAATAACGATAAGAAGCGTTCAATGCCCAGTTTTCTTCAAAGTTGAAGGTCAGTCCAGCCGTTCCTTGATAAGCAAAAGAATTGGCTTTTGCATTAAATGAAATTCCGTCAAATGGACCAGTACTGTTTAAAGTAATTTTGGTCGTTGCAGCGCCTATACCTACCCCCAAAAATGGTGAAATGGTTGGTAGAATGGCATCAGAGAAATCGTAATAGAGATTTATCATGCCCACATTAGATCGAGCTTCTCCAGATATTCCAGATTGTAGGACATCATCAAACTTGAACCTTCTAGTTTTAGCCTGAATATAAGTATATTCCAGTTCATAACGTATTGGATTACTTTGATAACCTAAACGAACCCCTGCGTTAAAACCATTGTGGTATGAAGCATCGGTGAGCTCTATGAGATCTCCAAGGAAGTGTATCGATACATTATTTGGTAAATAAGCATAACCACCAAATACACTGCCATACCACCCATTAACTGGAGTTGCAGCTGCAGCAATACTACTTGCTAATAAAGAAGCAGAGAAAAATGCAAATTTCATAACATCCCTTTGTAGTTATTATTTTTTTTGTGGAATCATGTTAACGTGTTACTTTAAATTTGCAAGTATTGGAAATGCATATTTTTGGAAAAGGGAAGTGTTAATGCAATTTTGTTGATAATAAAGTTGTTTTTTTGCTTAAAAGGTGTTCCATTCGTCCTCACGAAGTACTCCTGGATAGTAGCATTATCAAACATGGCATTGATGTAAATTTGCATAGATCAATTTTTGTGGCAGGATCTAGAACAGGGACTATACTTCCAATTGGCATCTTATATTCTAGAGATGCATTTCAATAAAATAATGCCGTAAATAATGTATTCCGTGATTAAAAACACCGCAGCCCATATTGTGCTCACGCACTGCTTTTCAAGCTGAAATGAATCCAATTTTTATCTTAGGAAGATGAAAATCCAGCCTCTTATCTAACGGAAAGGATGATGTTTAGATGGTGATAATTATTAGTATTTCGTGTGGTGTAGAAAATTAACATGACTACATTTGACGAGCAATTTAGCATAATAATTTTCTACTTGTATAAATTTAATATTAATGCAATGATAAATTTTGCATTATGAAAAGGAGTTTCAATAAATGCCAAAGAATAAAAAAAAACCATTGGAAGTATCTAAAGAATTTGTTGAGCAAGTACTCGCTATCATTGCAAATGAGACAGAGGAAGGACGCAAAAAAATAGTTGCTATTGCTCGCAGAGCTGAAGAGAAATATGAACAGCCAGTCAAATCATGGATAACAGGTTGGGTTTATCAATACACCAGAACTCGCGGTGAAAAAGTAGAGCAATCCATTAATGTAATGGAAAACTTTCCTGATGCTTATACGCGCTTACAAGAATTTAAATTGATGATCAGCGAAGGCAAGTGGGAAGTTGGCTCCTATAATTATTATCTCTTTCTTGAATTAATCGATGCTGTTCCTGATTACCAAACTTTGCCAGACGTTCTTATTCAGCCATTTGTTATAGAGCTTAAAGAACAAGTAATGATGCAGATTAATGATTTTATGGCTCATTATAAAACTGTATTAGCAGAGATAAAGGCTCGAGAAATAGAGCGTGAAGCGGCACGCGAAAGTGCACGCCTATTGGCTGAAACGGTCGCAGTACTTAATAATTTGGACGCGGCGAAAGATTATCAATCCAATAAACAGGACAAAATTACTTTTTCACTAAATTATGAAAATGAACAATGGCATCTTTCTTGGGTTGATACGACGGGTGAAGTTTATCCGCTTATAGCGGGCGATGAGTTGGTGAAGAAACTAGCAACGTTAGAAGATAAAGACATAGAAAAATTAAGTCAAGTACGGTTAAGAGGAATTAAGAGGGAGTGCCTCAAAGCAAGAGAACAATATATTGCTAAGGTGCAAGTACATATTAATCCAAAAGATACTAATGCTGAACAGGCCAATGTCTATCTTAGTGAGCTGATTGAAAAGGGCACTACCTCAGCTTTTGTTTTACAGCATAAAGAAAAAGTGGCAAGTCTTTGTTGGATAAATACCCGGGGTGTTTCCCAGGAGATTTCTTTAGCTAATTCTCCCAAACTGTCTTCTTGGTTGGCTACTCATGAGGGGCCATTTAACGAAGCAGATACCCTGCAATTGAAAGCTTATTTGTTGCAAGTGAATATCACCCAATCAAAAATTGCTTCCGCAAAAATAGATAAAATGAATGCTATGTTTGCTAAAGTATTACAAAAGAAGGATGAGGTAGCTAAAGAAGAGACTCATAAAGATAAGGCACCGCAACCTAAAATAAACCTGAAGCAATTTGCCTTTCTTGAGCAGCATATGAAAGATCAAATTGAAAAAGTGGTCTCTAAGAAATCATCTACAGAAGTGGTTTCTAAGCCCGCACCAAAACTAGAACAGGGTGTAGACACTACCTCTCCGAAACTAACTACGGAAGAAGCAGTCTCTGAACTGCCAGCAAAGCTAGAGGCAAGTAGGTATACAGCGCTTTCACAGCTATCTACCTTTTGGCAACAACGTAAAAGAGTAGTGGAAGGCACAGTGGACAATGAAATAAAAAATTCGAGCCATCCTTAATCTTTGTTTAGGCCGGGTCTAGCGAAAGCAAGTGTAGGCTGGGCTGTTAAGCCCAGCATTTGCTGAATTAATTTTTACGCTCCAAAACGTCTATTCACGAAATCCATCACTATAAACCCAATTAACAAATACTTATCCATTGTTCTTAGAGAAAGAAATACATTGGCGTTGTTATATGCTGGGCTTAGCAGCCCAGCCTACGGTTATTTGTCCTAACACATACCGGGATGACAGAGATGCTCTGGATGATAGCATCTTACAGATCAAAAGCCATTTGTGATTGGATAACGCCAGTCTTTACCAAAGGCAATTGGGCTTATTTTTATTCCTGGTGGAGATTGGCGACGTTTGTATTCATTGCGTTTGATTAATTGAATTACTTTAGTGACTGTCTCTTGCGCAAAACCTTGCTGAATTATCTCTTCAGGACTTAAGCACTTCTCCATATAGGCAACAATGATTGCATCCAATATTGCATAATCAGGTAAACTGTCCTGATCGGTTTGATCTGCCCGTAACTCAGCGGATGGGGCACGCGTAAGAACGCGTTCAGGAATAATTTCAGAAAGGCTATTGCGGTAGCGTGCTAGGGCATAAACCTGGGTTTTAAGCACATCTTTTAATACCGAAAATCCTCCTGCCATGTCGCCATATAAGGTGGCGTAACCAACGGCGGATTCACTTTTATTGGAGGTTGTAAGTACCATTTTGCCTGTTTTATTAGACAATGCCATAATCAACAAACCACGAATTCGTGCTTGAATGTTTTCTTCTGTAGTATCTGGGGTTAATCCTTTGAAAACTGGCTCGAGAGTCGTTATCAGAGTATTAAACGCGGGTTCAATTGAGAGAATGGCGTGCGATACATTTAATTTTTCTATTTGCCTTAAAGCGTCTTCATTGCTCATTTGTGCTGTATATCGTGAAGGCATAAGTACAGCATGCACTCGCTCTGCTCCTAATGCATCGACTGCCACAGTCAAAGTTAATGCCGAATCTACTCCTCCTGAGAGTCCAACTAAAACTCCAGGGAAGTGGTTTTTGTTGACGTAATCTCGAGTGCCGCAAACTAATGCTTGATAGATTAATGGTTCAAAATCAAGAAGAGGGGTGACTTCTCCCTTAACTTGATTTGCTTGGATCTCAACAGTGCGCAAATCCTCTTTAAATGCAGGAGCGCGTGCGCAAATTGTACCATGTGAATCAATTGCGAGTGATTGGCCATCGAATAAGAGCTCGTCTTGACCGCCAATTTGATTCACATAGATTATCGAAATTCCGCGTTTTGCATAAGCTTTTAAGAGGGTCTCTCTTTTCTGGTATTTGCTGTAATCAAATGGAGACGCATTTAAAACGAGGAGTATAGAAATCCCATTTTCAATTAAATCTTCAGCAGGACCTGGATGCCATAAATCTTCACAAATAATTACCCCTATTTTACTGTGATTTATCTCAATGATGCATGGATTTTTTTTCCCTGGAGTAAAGTAGCGTGCTTCATCAAAAATGTCATAGTTTGGTAAATTTTGCTTGTGATATTCTGCTATCTTTTGTCCTTGATAAAAAATACTCGCGCTATTATACAATCGTTGTTTCTCTCGGCTTGGATGTCCTACAAGAACGTAGCAATCTTTTGTTGCATCTTGAATTTGTTTTAAATGCTCAGTAATTGCTTGTTCAAACTCCTTGCGATAGAGCAAGTCCTCGGGGGGGTAACCCGTTAATGCCAGTTCAGGAAAGAGTATGATATGGTGATTTGCTTGCTCGCTTTCTATCACGTCAATAATTTTATCCCTGTTGGAGGCCAAAGCCCCTACAGTAGGATTAATTTGTGCCATAAGTACAGTAAGCTTATTCTGCATGATATATACTCTATTAAAGAACCCCAAGATGCGACAAACAGGATTTGTTGATAATTCTACTATCTTAGCTAAGATGATGAGATTTTAGCGCGTTTCATGTATGCATTGCTTCGATGCGCTAAAATCTCATCATTTTGTCTTAATCTAGAGAATTGTCAACAGACCCTAATACAAAAAATAAATCCTTAATTTAAAGATAAAATTGTTAATTAATTTAAAAATTGTCTAAAATAAACCCTTTGTCCGATAAAAAGCACATTTATGTTAAATGAAGCACTCTCAAAAATGCCAGAGGTCTTTGAGGCCAAAATATTATTGCGTGGCCAAGAATATTTTCAGAATGGACATGTGCTCAATATTCGTTTTAGTGATGGTTTACTAAAAGGTCGAGTAAAAGGCAGCTCAAGTCAGATTTATGATGTACATATGGATTTGAAGGTTTGGCCAAAAAAACTGGCGCACTGCACTTGTAATTATCAATATAATTGCAAGCATGCGGCTGCGTGCTTGTTCGCTTTACGTGATCGAGAAAAGGAAAACCTACCGTCTGTATTTGTCAATAAATTAGATAAAAGACTCGATAGCTGGTTGAAAAATTTACGAGCGCAAGAAGCAGCGGTAGTAAAGGCTCCGGAAAGCACCCACCATTTAGTCTATCTCGTAGAGTTAAGGCTTGCTGGACATGAGCATCGAGTCGCGATTAAGTTGGCTTTAGCCAAGTTATTAAAACGGGGTGGTTATGGAAAAATGATCACTTTTAATAGTCTTTCCGATTCTAAAAAACAGCATTTTGTGGGTGATGATAATGATTTGGTCGCCTTGCTGTTGTTTAAATGTGGTGTTTCTGGCTGGTTTGATACTTTAGTCATACGGAATAGCGAATTATTAGAACGAATCATTGCAACTGGCAGGGCTTTTTTTATACAGAATCAGCACGAGCCAATCCACTTAGGTGAGCCCATCCAAGGAACTTGTGAATGGAAGCTATCTCTGAACGGCAGTCAAAATTTATTATTAATGCATCAAAGTGAGGTTCTTGAACCTTTGCTATTGGATGATAGTTGGTATTTTAATCATTTAGAAAGCAAAATGGGGCATTTAATTACTGCATATCCAATAAAACAGCTGGGCTATCTCTTGGAGGCGCCTCCAATACCCATGGAACAAGCCGAGTTATTAGCAAATAAAATGGCTAAAACATGCCCTGAATTTCCTGTGCCGCAAGTTTTTGCACAACGAGAAATTCGCAATGTGATGCCAGTCCCTGTGATCGTTCTCGATGCGATTAGCGAATTTGATGAAGATGCTTCTTGGCTGTATGACGCTGAAGAAGAACTACATGTGTTATTTATTGCGCGCATTGTTTTTGATTATGAGGGTTTAATGATTGCGGGTTCTGAGGCGTGTGAAACCGTTGTTTGCCAACAGGATGGGGTTTTAGTTGAATACATGCGTCATAAGGATTTTGAGAAATCAAAATGGGATGAAGTGCAGGAAATCCTGGAGCTAAGAGTACCAAGGGCTTGGGAAAATGAACAATGGGAAAAAGTAAAGCGAGCTGATTTCGTTCTGCAAAATATTAATGTCTTGGCGGATTTAGAATATCTTTATAGTCAATTAATACCTGAGTTAGAAAGTCGAGGTTGGCGGGTTGAGCGTATCAGCTCTTTATATCAAGAAGTGATTAGCGCCGATGAAGTAGAGTGGTATTCGAATCTATCTGAAAGTACAACAGACTTTTTCTCCTATCAATTGGGGATTTTAGTTGAAGGTAAACCTGTCAGTGTCGTTCCTTTGGTAGCAGATTTAATTCAACGTTATCATGGTAATGACTTAGATGCTCTTCCCGATACACAATTAGTTAAGTTACCCTTGCATGATGGGCGTGCACTGCAGTTAGAAATGGGGCGAATTAAGCCATTAGTTCGATTGCTGCTACAGTTTGGCATACGCCATGTTGACGAAAATCAACAGGTGCAAATGAACAAATATCAAGTGATTTTGATGCGTGAAGCGGAATTGGCTATTGCAGCTACCAAAACCCGTTGGCAAGGGGCTGAAACTTTAAGAGAACAAATAAGAACACTTTCACAATTAACCCTTATTCCTGAAATAGAGCTGCCACTAGGTTTACATGCTCAGCTAAGGGATTATCAACGTTATGGGTTGAATTGGCTGCAATTTTTGAGAGTGAGCCATTTTAGCGGTATTCTCGCTGATGATATGGGGCTAGGTAAAACGGTGCAGACTTTAGCTCATTTACAGTATGAAAAGGAACAAGGGCGTATTAAAACTGCAAGCTTAATTGTTGCGCCGACCAGTCTTGTGGGGAATTGGCAGGCAGAAGCAAAGCGCTTTACCCCTCAATTGAAAGTCTTAATTTATCATGGTTCTGAACGTCATCAGGATAATTTTGATGACTATGACATTGTGGTGTCTACTTATGGATTGATTCATCGCGATAAAGACAAATTTATTACCTATCCTTTCTATTATTTGATTTTAGATGAAGCACAGTTTATTAAAAACGCGCGCACCAAAACCACACAAATTATTCAACAATTGCATGCAACTCATCGTTTATGCTTGACAGGCACACCTTTGGAAAATCACTTAGGGGAGTTATGGTCTCTATTTCATTTTTTGATGCCAGGATTATTAGGTGATGCAAAACAATTTAGACTATGGTTCAGAACCCCCATTGAAAAATACGCAGATTTGAACAGAAGGGAAGTACTCATAAAAAGGATTCAGCCTTTTATATTAAGAAGAACAAAAAATCAGGTAGTTCGTGAATTACCACCCAAAACGGAAATGACTCGGACTATAGAAATTATTGGTCCACAACGTGACTTGTACGAAGCGATTCGCATGAGTATGGAGAAAAAAGTTCGTGATGCTATTGCAAAACAAGGATTGGGTAAAAGTCATATTCTTCTTCTGGATGCACTGCTGAAATTACGCCAAGTGTGTTGTGATCCCAGACTTTTGTCTTTGTCTGAAGCATCAATTGCACATGGGACCTCGGCAAAGCTCGAAGCGTTAATGGATTTATTGGACAATTTAGTGGGTGAAGGTAGGAGAGTATTGGTTTTCTCACAATTTACTTCTATGCTGCAATTAATTGAAGAAGAATTGCGTGCGCGAAACTATGATTATTTAAAGTTAACAGGCCAAACAGTGCATCGACAAGCCATGGTAGAAAAATTTCAGGAAGGAAACACCCCTGTTTTTCTCATTAGCTTGAAAGCGGGTGGTACTGGACTTAACTTAACACGTGCTGACACTGTAATTCATTATGATCCTTGGTGGAATCCAGCTGTTGAAGATCAAGCAACTGATCGAAGTCATCGAATAGGTCAGGAAAACCCTGTTTTTGTCTATAAGCTCATTACCTCAGGTACGGTAGAGGAAGCCATTTTAGGAATGCAAGATAAAAAGAGACAATTAGTTGAAGGGGTTTTATCGGCAGATCCCGCTAAGGCACTGACTTTAAGTGAAGAAGATATAGAACAATTTTTTATGCCATTGACAATATCGTAGCTTGAGTATAGGGCGGCGGAACCAGGGAGTGTATTGGCAAAGTTCCCGGGTTTCAGGCTACAACACTAGATAATTCATTTTTTAAAATTTATTGCATTAAAACTGGCATAGTTATCAATCATGGCATAAGCTATTAAATGATTGTAAACATGGAGAAAATTATGAACTTATGGAAGCTCGCTTGTGGTTTTTTTATTGCTGTTTGCTATTTACCTACAGCACTAGCCGCATCTCAAGCACCGGTAGGTAGATGGGTCACAATTGATGATAAAACAGGTAAAAAGAGAGCAGTTGTCACCATTAGTGAATCTGGCGGACAACTAAGTGCGGTCATTGATAAGGTCTATCCACAACCTGGTGATACCGGGATTTGTGAGAAATGCCCTGGGGGTTTTAAAGGTAAAAAAATCCAAGGATTGCAATTTATGTGGGGATTAAAGAGTGAAGGTGAGAATGAATGGAGCGGTGGCTCTATTTTAGATCCTAAGTCAGGTAAAATCTATCGCGCAAAAGTCACAGTCCAAGGAAATAAACTCTTAGTCAGAGGATATGTGGGGATTTCTTTATTAGGTCGTACTCAAGTTTGGCAAAAACAATAATTCATCAATACATCCCGAACTGCTTTGTTCGGGATGATGTTGTTTAAATATCACACAATTTCCTGTTCCAAATTGTCAATCTAATGACATCTTTTCAAAAGCACATTACAATATCCAGTTCCAAATTGTCACTGTGCTATTACTATGTATGATCTGCAAAACCCCAAAAAGACGGTTGATCCATTAAAACGCCCACCTCATTCAGTGGAGGCGGAGCAGTCCATTATCGGCGGATTAATGTTGGACAATCAGGTTTGGGACAAAGTCAGTAATAAATTATGTGAAGCAGATTTTTACCGCACCGAGCATCGAATTCTATTCCGCTCTATTGCTAATTTGGTAAAAAAAGATCAGCCTTTTGATGTAGTGACTTTGCTTGATGCATTAAAGTCGCATAATGAATTAGATGATGCGGGTGGTGAGGCCTATTTATTTGAACTGGCTAATAATACTCCTAGTGTTGCTAACGTGTCGGCTTATGCTGATATCGTTCGTGAAAAATCAGTTCAGAGACAACTGATTCATGTAGCTACCGAAATTGCGGATTCAGCATATAACCCCGGAGGCAGACAAGTTCCAGAGCTACTTGATATGGCCGAAACCAAAGTTTTTGCTATAGGTGAACAAACTGGTGGGGATGGTGGTCCTGAAAATATAAAATCAATTTTGGTGCGTGCAGTCGAAAAAATTGATGCGCTCTATCATAATGGCGATGCACTTACTGGGCTTGCTACAGGCTTATCCGACTTGGATGAAATGACTTCCGGGTTGCAGCCTTCCGATCTGATTATTGTTGCAGGCCGTCCTTCCATGGGTAAAACCACCTTAGTGATGAACATGGCAGAGCATGGCGCAATTAAGTCTGGAAAACCCGTTCTTGTTTTTTCTATGGAAATGCCGGCAGATTCTTTGGCAATGAGGATGATGTCTTCTTTAGGGCGTATTGATCAGCATAAGATTAGAACTGGTAAACTGGATGATGATGATTGGCCTCGTGTTACCTCTGCAGTACATATGCTTTCCGAAGCGCCTTTATTTATAGATGATACTCCAGCTTTAAGCCCAGGTGAAATGCGTGCACGTGCGCGAAGATTGGCAAAAGATCAGGGTACTAACTTGGGTCTCATCGTGGTGGATTATTTGCAGTTAATGAAAGTACCTGGATTTTCTGCGGATAATAGAACGGCAGAGATATCTGAAATTTCACGCAGTCTTAAGTCGCTTGCGAAAGAGTTGCAAGTACCCGTTATTGCCTTATCTCAGTTGAACCGGAGTTTGGAGCAACGGGCAGATAAACGACCAGTCATGTCTGACTTACGTGAATCGGGAGCGATTGAGCAAGACGCCGACTTAATTTGTTTTATTTATAGGGATGAAGTTTATAACGAAGATAGTCCCGACAAAGGTACGGCAGAAATTATAGTTGCCAAGCAAAGAAATGGCCCTATTGGTAAAGTGCGTGTTGCCTTCATAGGTAAATACACGCGTTTTGAAGATTTAGCTTATAATGGTTATCAAGGGGTAGACTAAGGTGTCCAGACCTACCAGATTGGTGATAGAGCCAAATGCTTTACACCATAATTTAGCACAAATAAGACGTTTTGCTCCTGGCAAAAAAATAATTGCTATGGTCAAGGCAAATGCCTATGGCTGTGGTGTGCATGTCGTAGCACCAATATTGGAAGGACATGTAGACGCTTTTGGTGTGGCTTGTATTGAAGAAGCGCTAGTTCTTCGTAAAATAGGGATTCGCACTCATTGTATTCTTTTTCAGGGTGTATTTAGTCCTGATGAATTTAAGGTGGTTGCACAGCATCAATTTGGTTGTGTCATCCATCAACCTCATCAAGTTCAGTGGCTTTTAAATACTCCGCTTGATACGCCTCTTAAACTATGGGTTAAAGCGAATACGGGTATGCATCGTTTGGGTTTTAAAACCCATGAACTGCCAGGGGTGATGGATGCATTGAAAACCTGCCCGTGGGTGGACAATGATATTGGTTTGATGACACATCTAGCATGTGCCGATGAGCCAGATCGCATAGAAAATGTTCAACAAATGGCTTTGTTTGATAGTATTTCTGTTGCAGGATTTAGTCAACGCAGTATTGCTAATTCAGCCGCTATTATTGCTTTTCCCCAAACTCATGCTGATGTGGTCAGACCTGGGATTATGCTTTATGGTGTATCTCCTTTTGCCAATCAGACTGCATTTGATTTGGGCTTGCTTCCTGTAATGCGTTTTGTTTCTGCAATTAGTGCAGTTCATTATAACCCACCATTGGCTCAAGTTGGGTATAGTGGTATTTGGAAAAGTGAAAAACCGTCAATCATTGGTATTGTTGCTGCAGGTTATGGTGATGGTTATCCACGGCATATTGCTGAAAATACACCGGTTTGGGTTCAGGGTAAAGAGGTTCCTATTGTAGGACGTGTCTCAATGGATATGCTGGCTGTGGATTTAACCAATCATCCAGAGGTTAAGCCTGGAGCACCCGTTGAGCTTTGGGGTACGCATGTTTTAGTTGAGCGAATCGCACAAGCAGCAGGGACCTCGGGCTATGAGTTATTATGTCAGATTTCCGAGCGAGTACGCCACGATTAAGTAACCATGCCTTAGTATCTATCGCTACGATGGGGATGAACGGGGTATGGATAATAACTGAACGTGATGTTAGAATCGAAACCGATTTATAACCTTTTAATTGGGTGAGATGTTATGAAAAAAATAGCAGTTACATCATTGTCGTTGTCTTTATTATTGGTTGGTTGTGCGCCAATGAATCATCAAGATGTAGGTACGCTCTCAGGTGGGGTTATTGGTGGATTAATTGGAAGCCAATTTGGTGGTGGCCCAGCAGCTAGATTGGCTGCAACAGCAGGTGGTGCTATTGCAGGTGCTTATTTAGGTGGTCAAATTGGTAAATATATGGATAAGGTAGATAGAATGGAAATGCAACGTGCCTTAGAAACTGCACCCACTGGCAGATCCGTACATTGGTCAAATCCAGACACTGGAAATAGTTATACTGTACAACCTACTCGTACTTATTATCGTGAGCGTTTACCTTGTCGTGAGTACTTAACTAAGGCAATCATCGATGGACGTCCACAGACATTACGTGGTAGCGCATGTCGCCAGCCAGATGGTACTTGGCATGTTGTAAATTAAAAACAATTCATGTTATCCATGTAGCCTGGGTGAACCCAGGCTACGCAATTAAATGTTATTTAACTTCTTCATCCTTTTTTTTGTCACAGCATATACATTTACAGCAACAAAATAGGTTATACAGCCAGGCAATAATAAAACCCATGATGAAGGCATCAATAAACCCTATAATACCTCCCAAAATACTTCCTTTAATTGAAGGAGTATATCCTGGATATAAAGAACCTACAGCGATTACAAAACCATGCCCATATGTATAAAAGTATGCGAGTAATCCTATCACCAAGATAGACACACCCCAGAGTACTCCAAATGCAAGACCTAGAGCCACAGGGCTTAATTTGCAACCTTTCATGTTCATCTCTCCTTAAGTATCTTGTAGCCTGGGTGCAGCGCAGCGAAACCCAGGAGATAGCAACAAAACCTGGGTTTCGCTGTGCCCAGGCTACGAAAACAGCAAAACTAGAATAAAATCAACTGCCTTTCTCAAAGTATAGACTAAGGTATTAATTAATTAACAATTTCTCGCAAATTGAAAAATATAAAGTTTCTAATTGATGTAAATCACTTAAAGAAACGCATTCATTCACTTGATGAATGGTGGCATTAACCGGTCCAAGTTCTACAACTTCAACACCATAGGGGGCTATGAAACGACCATCAGATGTCCCACCACTTGTAGAAAGCTCAGGAGAATTTTTTGTGAGCTCGATGATTGCTTCTTTACAGCTCTCCAGTAAGGCACCTTGGGCTGTCAGGAAAGGTTCGCCACTGAGACGCCATTCCATGATAGGATTCAGATCGTGATTTTGAAAAATAGTGGTCATTTTTTCTTTTAGCACACTATGTGTTTGCTCTGTCGAATATCTAAAATTTAAGTGTAAAACCAGATCCCCAGGAATTATATTGAGCGCTTGGCCTCCAGATTGAAGATGGGTAATTTGCATGGATGTTGGCGGAAAATGATGGTTTCCCTGATCCCAAAGCGTTGTACTTAGCTCGGCTAATACGGGACTAATTTTGTGTATTGGATTATCTGCCAAGTGAGGATAGGCAACATGACCTTGTTTCCCATGTAAGGTAATTTTCGCACTCAAGGAACCGCGTCGGCCAATTTTAAGCACATCGCCAACTCGATGTGTACTTGAAGGTTCACCTACAATACAATAATCAATGTGAATCCCTTGATTTTTTAAAAGCTGCATGACATAAGGTGTGCCCATATCATAATCATTACCTTCCTCGCCACTGGTAATAAGGAATCCCAATCTTCCCTGAAACTTGGGATAGGTTTTAACAAATCGTTGTGCCATAAGCAGCATACATGCAAGGCTTCCTTTCATATCAGCAACACCACGCCCAAAAAGCATTCCGTTTTTATGTTCCATGATAAACGGATCGGATAACCATTTTGTTGCATCACCGACAGGAACTACATCGGTATGGCCAGCAAAGACCAGAAGCGGGCCTGATTCTCCATAAGATGCGAAGAAGTTAGAAACGGGCTCCTTATTCATGCGTTGGCAACTAAATCCTATACGCTCCAAAAATTGGATCATAAACTCCTGACAACCTGCATCTTCAGGGGTAATAGATGGAAAGCGAACCAGTTTGTTTAATATTTCTTGTAATTCAGAATGTGGTGTTACTGATTCAGTCATTTTATCCTGCTCTCAATAATTCATTAATACTCACTTTTGCTCTAGTCTTTTCGTCCACCTGTTTTACAATGACAGCACAATACAAACTGTAGCTTTTATCTTCACTGGGTAAACTTCCAGCAACGACTACAGAACCAGCGGGAATTCGACCGTAGGTAATTTCGCCAGTTAGGCGATTGTATATTTTGGTGCTTTGCCCTAAATATACACCCATGGATAAGACCGAATTGCGTTCCACAATCACTCCTTCAACTACTTCCGAACGAGCGCCAATAAAGCAATTGTCTTCGATTATTGTGGGATTAGCTTGTAATGGCTCCAGAACACCTCCAATACCTACTCCACCTGAAAGGTGCACGTTTTTACCAATTTGCGCACAAGAGCCGACAGTTGCCCAAGTATCAACCATGACTCCTTCATCAATATAGGCGCCTATGTTGACATAAGATGGCATTAAAACGCAGTTGTTGGCAATGTATGCCCCTTTGCGAACCATGGCATGTGGCACTACCCGTACACCCGTTTGCTTAAATTGTTCTTCTGTATAGTTATTGTATTTGAGAGGAACCTTGTCATAAAACTGACAAAAACCTGAATCAATAACTTGGTTAGGATAAAGTCTAAAAGACAAAAGAACTGCCTTTTTTATCCATTGATGAACTACCCATTGCTCATTTATTTTTTCTGCAACACGGTATTGGCCGCTATCAAGGCAAGAAAGAACCTCATTCACTGCAGTGATGAGCTCAGGAGAAGCTGTTTCAATGGAGAGCGTTTGACGTTCTTCAAAAGCTTGTTCAATTGTAGATTGTAATGTATGCATCTGTTTTTCCCGTATCATTTTGTAGCCTGGGTGCAGCGCAGCGAAACCCGGGGAGTTCTAAAACAGTTAAACCTGGGCTCCGCAGCGCTGCACCCAGGCTACAATAATTAATATGCAAGTGCATATTCCAGATCCGCTTGTAAATCATCCACGTGCTCTATACCTACTGAAAGACGAATAAACCCATCTTCTATCCCTAAAATTTTACGTTTTTCTGGTGGCACAGAAGCATGTGTCATAATCGCTGGATGCTCAATTAAGCTTTCTACTCCACCTAGGCTTTCGGCTAAGGTAAATAGCTCGCAGCGAGCAAGGAAGCGTTTGGCTGCATCAATACCGCCATCAAGTACCATGGAAATCATACCACCAAAACCATGCATTTGTTCTTTGGCCAAATCATGTTGAGGGTGGCTTGCAAGGCCTGGATAGATTACTTTCTTTACTTTAGGTTGCTTACTTAGCCAATTTGCCAGGTGATTTGCATTCTCACAATGTCGCTCCATGCGCAACGACAGGGTTTTCAAACTTCTTAAAACTAGGAAACTGTCAAAAGGACCTGCAACACCACCACAAGAATTTTGCAGAAAAGCAATTTTGTCAGCTAGATTAGGATTGTCACCAACAACCACAACGCCGCTGACTACATCTGAATGGCCATTAAGATATTTGGTTGCAGAATGAAGTACGATGTCGAATCCCAACTCGATAGGTCTTTGAATCCAAGGCGTCGCAAATGTATTGTCTGCAACGGCTATAAGATTATGGCGTTTTGCTATCTTAGCTATTTCACGTAAATTGGCTAGTTTTAACATAGGATTAGAAGGTGTTTCTACCCAGAGCATACGTGTTTTAGGAGTAATTGCTGCTTCAATATGGTCAGTATTAGACATATCTACAAAAGAAAAAGATAATTCTGACGTGCGGGTTTTAACTTTGTCAAATAAACGAAATGTGCCTCCATAAAGATCATCCATGGCGACTACATGATCTCCTGCATCTAATAAATCAACAACTGTATTAATCGCGGCCATTCCAGAAGCAAAAGCAAAACCACGTTGACCTGATTCCAAACTGGCAATACACCCTTCATAAGCATCGCGAGTAGGGTTATGTGTGCGTGAGTATTCATATCCAAGATGTTCGCCTGGAGCAATTTGTTTGTAAGTTGACGTTGCATAAATAGGGGTCATAACTGCGCCGGTACTTGGGCATGGTTTTTGACCTGCATGAATGGCTCGAGTTTCAAAGTGATTCTTCTTCATTGGATATCCTTAAGGGCGGTAAATTTTTATGCAATCGTTCACTATGTTCACTGAAAGCCATCTTGGTGGAGGTTAAATCTGACTTTTCGCTTGTGAATAGATACATTTTTGTGTTGATATCTTTCTTCCACTTGTGTACGAGTGATCTTTTCATAGTGGTTTATGTAGGATATTCTAGTGGGGGTTCTATTTATAGGCAAGTTCTACTTTGTGGGTAGCCAGGGGGCGGCTTAATGGCAATGCGGATGCAGCGAAGTTTGATACTTCAGGGGCGTTTTGATAATGAAATTTGATCTTCATGCTTTATTTTCAGCAAAATACGCACAATGGATTATTATTGCTTTTATTTCACTGTTTTCCATACTGATTATTACTGAATACGCTACTTTGATCTTTTCTCCTATAAAGATACACGCAGCACCTGAAGCTACAAAAGAGATGCCAGTGATACCCAAGCAGAATTCCTTCGATGCAATTTTACATTCCTCTTTATTTGGGGTGTATGTTTCTAATAATTTATCCAGTATTAAAAAATCCATGCTGAATGTTACTTTAGTAGGAATTTTACGTGCTCATAAGATCAATAATTCCCAAGTAATCATTCGTTCTGCAACTGGGGAGGAAAGAACTTATAAATTAGGCGATACCATCCCTGGGGGTGCCGTGATCAAGCGTATTATGACTTCCGGGATTTTGGTTGAACGCAATGGCGCATTAGAGAGTTTAAGTTTACCCAAAAATGAATTAATCTTTGAACCAGTGGCTAAGCCTTTGAAAGGGGAATAAAAATTTTATGAGACGCATATTTAATGTATTAATCGTTGTAATTTTTATTTCTACTCTTTCTGCCTGTGTTGTTACCCGTGCAAACAATTTGCGTGAAGGGATTGATAGCTTTAGACTCGAAAATTACCGTAAGGCGTTTATTCGCCTAAAACCAATAGCTGAAAAAGGCCAGCCTGATGCTCAATATGCCGTGGGCTATATGTATTATTATGGCAAAGGTGTAGTTGAAGATCGAAAGAAAGCGTGGTTTTGGATTAATGCTGCAGCAAATTTAGGACAGCCTGATGCCAAAGAAGCTATTCGCATATTGGCTCGTGGTGGCTCATTGAGTTAAAACTACAGTTCGATATTTTGTAGCCCGGGTGTAGCATGGCAGAACATGGGATTCTGAACATAGATAAGTATCTTAATCCCCGCGTTTCACTTCGCTGCACCCTGGCTACAAGGCAAAAATAATGCAGCCCTATTATTCTTTGAGGGCTTTAAATAAACATGCTGTAATGAGAAGACAATATTTTAGTAGTAGGTTGTGCTAATCCTAAGGCGTTTATTTGTTCTTTTGCAAACCACTGTCCCTGTTTCTCAGATAAGATGTTACCTAATGCTTTAGTTTTTATACTGAGCGCATTGATTTCCAAATGCAAATGAGTAAAACGATGTTTAAATGCGATCAATTTTTTTGGGGTTTCTCCTGATAAATCATAGTTCAGACGAATAAAATCAAGAGGGCAGTCCCCTTCATCCAAACTGGGTAAACACCATAAGCCTCCCCATAATCCAGTAGGGGGCCTTCTTTCTAAATAGATATGGCCTTGCGCATCGTGCAAAACCAGAAATTGCTGGAATTGCGTCGGTATGGTTTTTTTTACTTTTTTTGTGGGGTATAAATGTTGTTCCTTATGCTTCAATGCCAGGCAGTTATTCTGCACGGGGCAATTAAGGCAATTGGGATTTTTAGAGGTACAGCACGTTGCTCCCAAATCCATAATTGCTTGGGTGTAATCGGCACAATGTTCATTAGGCATGCATGAGTTAGCTAATTCCCACAGTGTTTTCTTTACTTGAGCCTGTTCTGGATATCCTTTGACCATGAAAAAACGAGTTAAAACGCGTTTTACATTGCCATCAAGAATAGCAACAGGTTGATTAAAAGCTTGTGACACGATGGCTGCCGCCGTAGATGGACCAATTCCTGGGAGTTCTTTTAATAACTGATAATCATCAGGTAAAACACCTTCATGATGTTCCATTACTCTTTTTGCTGTTTGGTGAAGATTTCTGGCGCGGCTGTAATAACCAAGTCCTGACCATAAAGAAAGTACCTCATCTTCCTGTGCCCGAGCCAAATCACTGAGCGTTGGGAATCGTTGCATAAAACGTTCGAAATAAGGGATAACTGTTTGTACTTGGGTTTGCTGAAGCATAATTTCAGAAATCCAGACTCTATACGCGCTACGAGGTAATTGCCACGGCAGATTGTGACGACCATAAAGAGCAAACCACTGTAGCAAAGGTTGACTAAATTGTTTGTATAAATTTTGTTTGTTCACGCGCCACTTCTTTGATGCTTTATTGTTGGCGTACTGTAAAAAAAGTAATGCTCCAGGTCAATGAGATATCGTCACAATATGTTAAGAGAGGCTATATATGCGCTAAGTTCCAAATCTACGGTTGGTGAATAAAAAAATGTGTTGGGCTCAGTGGTATAAAACTCATCATTAAATCGAGTTTTATCCTCTTCTTTAAGAAAAGGCCCAGGACCTAAATTTCTCATAATGGAAGTGACGGTATTATTTGGGATTAAATGAAATTTTGTAGGCTCTCCGTTGTCTAAGTTAGTCTGAATGGATAAGACTGGTTTTAGAGTTTCAACACACTGCGCGACATCTTTTTGAGTTTTTAAGTCGCTAATGCTATGAATAATATTAGAAGGGTAGGCATAAATGTTAACGTCTGCATAAATATTACGGATGTGTTGGAAAGTTTCCTTGTCAGACCAGCTCTGTTGTAGAATTACTGCATCATTGACCATCTGTTTAACACGTGCAAAGCCATATTGTTCCATTAGACTCACAAGTAAATCATGTAATTGTTTAAATGATTCCTCGTCAAAAATATCCATAGAAAACTGTTCTATCTTGTTTGCTTTTAAAAATTTAATAAAACCATCTACGAATAACAAGGGATTGGTTTCGGAACTCGAACTAAAATAGGCTTTGATTAATTTCCAACTGTCTGCAACTTGGGGACTTAGATCAACGATGATGATTTGAGGCACACTACTTACTTTTTCTCCTAAGTGAGAGGCTAAAGCAATAGAGCCAAAGATAGAGGTACCTACAAAGACAAAAGGTTTATCTGTTTGATACGGCTCCAGATCTTTCTTTTTAATAGGATCATTACCTAACCAAAATGCAAAGCATTCATTTAATTGCTCTGTTGGTAGTTGTCGGATTTTAGATAAAAGCTGAAGTCGTTTGTTTTGTGCTCTGTCACTTGGAGTTATTTCTAAATTTTCAAACATGATTGTGCATTGCTATTTGTATAAATTAGAATCATTATACCTCATTTTGATTTTAAATTAAACACTATGTTTGTTGTTTGTTGCTTGTTAGTTTTGAGCATCAAAATCATGAAAAAATTAAAGCGATACGCGGTGGCGATATGGCGATATATGGTCTATCGTTTTAAATAGGGGCCTGTTGTACTCAGGATGAGTCAAATCAAGCTGAATCATTTTGCTAGAGATTGTCGCGAATGCATTTACTGCATTGACGATGTGAGTTTTTTTAGGATTTTTTCAGGAAAAAAAGAAAATACTAAAGGGCAAAAAATCTTAAAAGCGTATCACGTCAATACATTAAATGAACGCAGTAAATCTGTTGGTGAGGGATTTAGGTAAAACAAGGAGAGGGATATGCGTCATAGCCAACACGAAATAGTAGTATTAAAACCTACGGCTGTTTTTTTATCATTTCTTGCCTCACAATTACCTGAGACTAAATTACCGGATCTTAGATTATTACAGATTGATAACACGGCTTACGTCTTACAAAAACAAAATTCAGATGACGCGACTCTAGATGAAATAGAGAAGTATTTTTCAAGGATGTTTCGTCATGAAATTAGTCGTTGGCTGGGCGATAAGGCACGTAATGCAATAGAAACCAATTTTCTTGATTTTCTTTGTTGTTTTAAATTTGAATTACACAATCATATTTTATTAATGGAACCCTCCATAGAAACAAGCCATCAATTGTTACTCATTAAGCCACGTCTAGCTTTACTTAATTGGATCAAAGAAAGCTTGGAAGGTCAGGATGATTTGGTGGATGTTATTGAAAAAGTAGAATTATCTCATTTGGAAGAAAATGCAACGGTGTTAGTTAAGAATTTTTCTAATTTGACTGAGATAAAACCTTTCATTAAAGAAAATTACATTCCCATTTATTCAGCTGCCATGAGCAGGATGTCGAGCCAACCCGATCAATGGCCATCAATTAATTCTTTTCAAGACTTTAATCGTTATTTTGCTATTGAAATACATACTCAATTGATTCATTTGTCTTAATTCAAGGAGTTGACTATGGAGCCAGTCAGTATAGCGCTTATTTGTGCCGCGGTATTGGGAACTGTTGTGGTTTTAGCTGCATTTATCCGACAAATCCTGCTAAGCCGAGACAAACAATTAAATGACGATGCGCAAACTAGGGCATTGTCTCATGAAGTCAAAGAATTGGAGCAAATGCGTGTGCAAATGCAAAGTGAGAAGCGTTTTGATTCTCATTATCAAGTTCTTGGTGCGAATAAAGAGGCGATTAGGTACATTGATACACAAATCGAAGAAATTTTACGTAAAAAAACAGAATTGATTGAGCGTTATGCTTTAGCTATTGTTAAAGAGTCCGGCTCTATCGTCAGTGGGGAAATTTCAGTTGATCGTAAAGTTGCTTGTGAGCGGTTAAGAGATGAAATTGATAAGAAAATTGCATTTTATGAGAGCGAGCTCAAGGAATTACAAGAAAGAAGAGGCTCTCTATGGGATGCGCATACTGATTTTCAACGATATCTCTTAAATCAAGAAAGGTCACGCAATGCCAGTTTGGATAGCGTCTACAAACAACATTCTGCTTTGTTAGAAAAAGTATATCTACGTCATATTGATGATACTGAAATTGTAGCGGTTAAAAGTATGGAAGCATCAACGATGACCTTTAAAGATATGTTTATGATTCCAATACAATTTTTGATGCAATTTTTTGGAGTATCAGTAACACCTGGGATTTCGCTTGTGCAAACGCGCGTCGAGAATATTGCGCGTACCGAAGTAGATAAAGTACAACACGAAATAAATGATCCTGCACCTGAGAAACAAGAAGATGTAGAGCACAAAGAGAATAAAAAGCGGACATCGCAGGAAGCCCATCAAGGTAAACCACAAGATGCAGAGCAAGATGAGGAAGAAAAGGAACATGTGACAATTAATGCAACGACATTTGCGTGAAAATTATTCTTCTGAGCCATTTAGTGACATTTTTGATTGTATATATTACAATTCACTTGCATTTGGGGGAATGCAAGGTTTTGAGCTAATTGGTGGAGATATATTGAATGGCAAGACATCGTTTTTTATGGTTAAGTACTTTTATGCTGTGTTCTATTCTGGCTTTTCCAGGACATAGCGCTAATGTAAGCTCTCTTCTTCCTGATGAACAAAATACTGTGACAGTTTTTCACGAGGCATCACCTAAAGTAGTTTATGTTCACAGGTTAGCAACAGTTACTAATAGAAATAGATCTGCTGCGCGTACAAAGCAAGTACCTGATGGTGCTGGCTCTGGAATTATCTGGAGTAATAACGGTTATGTAGTTACTAATTTTCATGTCATCAAAGGCGCTGATAAACTGGCTATTACATTGGGTAAATTGACAGTACCCGTTAAAGTAGTTGGAGCGGAGCCACGTAAAGACATTGCAGTACTAAAGATCGAATCACCACAAGCATTGGCTCTACTCAAAGGGTTCAAGCCGTTTGACGTAGTGCATCTTCATGATCTTATGGTAGGACAAAAAGCGATTGCGATTGGTAATCCTTTTGGACTTGATCATAGTTTATCTAAGGGTGTGATTTCTGCTTTGGGTAGAAAAGTTCCTGGAATTGGTGGGGTTACAATTCGCAATATGATCCAAACAGATACACCAATTAATCCAGGTAATTCAGGTGGTCCATTATTGAATAGTGCCGGACAGTTAATTGGTATGAACACCATGATTTTTTCTCATTCGGGCACTTCTGCAGGAATTGGTTTTGCTGTTCCGGCGGATGATATTGATCGAATTGTGACACAAATTATTAAAAATGGGAGAGTGGTACTGTCTGGAATAGGCATTCAAAGCGTACCTCCAAATATTGCCCGCCAATTAGGTATACGTAAAGGAATATTAATCGCAGATATTATTCGTAATACACCTGCGCATAAAGCTCATTTACGAGCTACTCACAGAGATGCTTGGGGACGTATCGAATTAGGTGATATTATTGTAGCTCTTAATGGGCATGCAGTGCCTAACTATGATGTTTTGTACAATATGCTTACTGAAATAAAAGTAGGCGAGCAAGTAACTGTTTCCATCCAGCGTGGTAATAAACAAATGGATGTAAAAATGAGAACAATTGATATAGCTGGTGTTTAGCCGTTTACTAAACTTCCACTAATAAATTGCTTATAGCCTAGATGAGGTTCCCCTCATCCGGGCTATAAGTTTTTATAAGTATTTAAATTTCAAGGTTCGTGCAAATATCTGCTTAAGGAGAATAAGGATGTTACTGAATAAAGAGGACTCACTTTTATTATTAGTTGATGTACAAGAAAAATTAACACCTGCCGTATTAGATAGTGAAGCATTTATCGCGCGATGTGAATGGCTTTTAAAATTGGCCAAACGCATGAGCGTCCCCATTCTTGTGAGTGAACAATATCCACAAGGTCTTGGTTCAACGTTAAACCAATTTCAAGCCTATTTTGATCAGCAAGAGTGTGTTGATAAAGTATATTTTTCCTGTATGGGTGAGCCAAGTTATGTTGCGCGACTCAAGCAATTCCATAAAAAACAATTAATTCTTATTGGTATCGAGACACATGTTTGTGTTTTACAAACAGCCTTAGAAATGCGAGAGGCAGGATTTGATGTTTTTGTTGTTGCTGATGCAGTGAGCTGTCGTGGTGAACAAAATATGAAATATGGACTGAAGCGAATGAAACAAGAAGGGGTACACCTAATTACCTCTGAAATGGTATTTTTTGAATGGTTAAGAAAGGCAGGAACTCCTGAGTTCAAACAATTAAGCAAGGAGTTTTTTTAGTTTAAGTCTGGGCTACAAATGATCCGGGCTACGTGACACACAAACCACAAATCATGGAGAGTTATAGTGAATTTTACGAATCAAATCGCATTAATTACCGGTGGTGCTTCAGGTATGGGCAAAGCATCCGTTCAATACTTACAGAAGCGGGGAATGCGGGTTGTAGCTTGGGATAAGCAGGAAGACAAGCAAAGCGAAGCCGATTTATTTATCAATTGTGATGTAACCAGTGATGAATCGGTAGAAAAAGCGATGCAACAAACAATCGAACAATTAGGAACTCCACGAGTTTGTATCAATTGTGCCGGAATTGCTCCTGCAAAGCGTATCGTTGGAAAAGATGGGGCTATGCCTTTGGCCGCGTTTAAACAAGTAATTGATATAAATCTTATTGGCACTTTCAATGTCATGCGCGTTGCTGCGCATGCGATGAGCCACCTAGAGTTGGAAGGTCATTCCCAGGAACGTGGCGTTATTATTAATACCGCATCTATCGCTGCATTTGAAGGACAAATCGGGCAAGCGGCATATAGTGCGTCTAAAGGGGGGGTTGTTGCGATGACACTTCCTGCTGCACGTGAGTTAGCCCAGTTTTCTATCCGCGTTAATACGATTGCACCTGGATTAATCGCTACGCCAATGTTATTGAATATGCCACAAGAGGTACAAGATAATTTAGTGGCGACTATGACTTTTCCAAAACGCTTTGGAAGACCGGATGAATTTGCTTCTTTAGTAGCACAGATTATTGAAAATGGGATGATTAACGGGGAAGTGATACGCTTGGATGGTGCGCTGCGCATGCGCTAATATGTATCAACGAGAGCTCCATTGAGTCTGCCTAAACGGTCAAAATTTCTCTGTTGTTGCTGACAAAGGTAGCAACAACAGAAAGAATATTGGATCGAGCTCACTTCATCCAGTATGAACTATTGAGGTTTAGTTGGATTAAACAACAATTGGCTTAGGGGACTATCACTGTTCACCGTTTCAGAAAGCAGGCAGCTATTGAACATGGTTAATTTCGTAGTTGAGTAACTTTGCTCCTGTCCTGTTGGGGTAGGAAATAAGCCTGGATCTTGATTAGGAAGAGATTCTGAAGCATGGATTGTGTCAAAAAAGACGCTTTCATCGCCTTCCCCATCCAACGCGTCTTTGTAGTAGGGATTTATTTCATGAGTATCAACTAAAACAACTTGTTTGGGAGAGGTCTCCTCAGGTCCTTGCATCCAGCCCATCTTCTTCACCTAGATCAACCCAGCGGTGTCCTGAGCTGTCAACAACTAAATAAGATTTATAGGCAGCCACTTCAGTATAGATACCTTTTTCAGCTAATTTTAGATGCAGAGCGGCAATGAATTCTTTCATTGCGCCTAAATGACAGGCGATGAGGGTAATTCGTTTAACTGCTGTCAATGAACAATCCTCTACTAGACGTTCTACAAGCATGTCAACATCACAGCCTGAAAACTTTTGTTTCTTTTCTCTGCCGTGACCAACCAAATAGAGGCGAGATTGTGTTGTTAATTGACTTAGATCAGGATAACTTTCAAGACGGGAAGAATATATTAAGCGATTTTTTCTTGCAAATGAACAGATAATAAGTTTTTAGCGTTTTCCTTGATTGCACTATCCTGTGTTGATTTATCTGAGTAAAACTCAACTACAACGGTCTGATCATATTTTTTTGAAAAGAATTTCATATAATGTGATAAAAAAATTTTGACCATTATACATTTATTTAACACGATTGCGTTAATTTAGAGCAAAAATAAAGTACTGTTTGGCAATTTACACAGTGTGATTTGAAAAATCTCCCTACAGTTGAGAGAGGGAACCCTTTGAAGCCCCTCTCCCTCAGGTGGAAGAGGGGGAGGGGAAATTTTTATCATTTATTAGTGAAAATCAGAAGTTTCATCCTGACAACACTTTCTCTCTTATGGGAAAAGAGGATGTGTCATTGAAGATGCTCCGTATTTAGGCTTCTTGATGATGTGTATTATCTTGAGATGATTTTATATTTCCAGTCGACGTGTACACACTGATCGCATCTGTTTTATTTCCTGACAGTGTATTGACAATTTCTTGACGTATATAAAGATTACTGGTAATTATTTGTCCGTTAACTGCATTTAACTCACGGCAACGAGTCAGAGTTTCAGCAAGTTTCGTATTTAATTGGTTAATTAAAGTTGCTTCGTCCACACTACAGTCTTTAAGAAATTCTGATAAAGCCAGATTCATCGATTGAGCGGGATTATTATGATTAATAAGCTGCATGCGCTGTTTAGCACTTTCTTCCAGTTTATTAGATAACTCCTGTTTTTTATTGGCAAACTCTTCAAGTCTATTGAATTGGCGAGATGATAATACTTCTTTTTCTTCAACCAACAAGGAATTGAGTGACTCTATCCAATTAATTTCCTGTTCCAAATGGTTACCTAACATGCCGATCTTATTATCCATATCATTGCCCTTAGAAATTAAGCAGGTTCTACATTTAACATTTTCATGGCAATTTTGTCACTATCAATCTGATAGTTTCCAAGCGCAATTTCAGTTTTGAAATATAAAACACGAGCTTCATTAACTTCAGAAACATCTTTAAGAGAGTTTTTTATCGCTTCTAACTGTTTGGAGGTATCACTTATGCTGACAAGTGATGAGGGATCCTCAATCAAGCTTTTGATTTTATCTTGTTGCTTCGTTTTTAAACGATTGTCAGAATCCATAGTTTTAACAGGAACTGCATCACTGATTTGATTAAACATAATTTATCCTCAATCACGTTCGACTTCTTTATGTATCGGCTTTTTTTAAAAAATCTTTAGTAAATTTTTAATTAGAGCTGTTTTTTGTTTCCTACATATTGGCGATCCGCTTATATTTTACGCGATCTGATGCTTGCACTCCCTCTGCCATCCCGTGCTTGTTAAATAATAACATTTACTTTCTTTATACCAGCAATTTGTGCTTCAATAATTTTTTTGGAGGATAAGTTGCGTACTTTTATGGTTTCGCCCAATGAGCCTTCCTCAATAGCCACCCCCTCCATACTTACAGTTAAATTGTTATCATTGACAACAATAGAAACACGCTCTCCTTTGTTAATTAATTTTGCAGCCTCAATATTATGTGGATTAAATGGACTGTTTGCGGGAATATTTTTTTTGCACACTTGTCCTATTAACAGATCCTTTTCAGTAAAGTATCCATTACTTAATCTTTGTACATCCATTTCTGTTTGGTAGATATCATCTCGGCTAAGCCTTGTCCCTTTAACAAGAGTACGTTTGGCCACATATATTGTTTTCGAAACGGTTATTCTAACAGGGACATACAAAGACCAGCGATTGTCATTTTCTTGGCATTTAATACCCATTGTGTTTGTGTTTAAGATAGGAGACTGATAAGGATTAAAAACAACTAATTGATCTTCAGCACAAGCTTTCAGATTTAAGCGAGAGTCAATTTTATCCGCTGTTACCCGAACTTTCCCTTCATTATATGAAGCAAGTTCGCTATGTATGTATTGTTCTACTTTATTTGTTAATACCTCAGGCGACTGTATTGCATCAGAATGCGATACAGTGCTTGCAAAAAATAGTAAAACACTTAGTATGCACTTTTTCACAAATAATCCCTCTTTGAGTAACTCGTTGTAATTAGCAAGTATTGTGCCAATTTTCTGGAGAGTATGACATGAACTTTTGCTTTAGTATTTATGCCATGGCTTTATTGATGTTTCAATTACCGGTTTATGCAGAAAGCCATCGTCCCCAAGAATTTTTAAAATCGATTAGTGGCAGCAAAAATGAAGGGGAACAAATTTATAATCATTTTTGTGTGAATTGCCATGCAAGTAAGCCATTAATTCCCATAGGTGCGCCAAGAATTGGAGAGGAATCTGATTGGAAAGGGCGATTAAAACAAGGAATGAATGTGCTTTTTGAACATACCAATGAAGGTCTAAATGCAATGCCATCAAGAGGTGGATGCTTCGAATGCACTGATAAACAGTTAATGCACGCTATTGAATATATGCTCCCAAAACGACCAAAAAAGTAATCATTAAATGCTCTCTGAGATCATAAAAAAAACACAATGTAAAAAAAATTTATAAAAAAACCTAAACCTATTTTCAAATCTCCCGATAAATAAGAAAAAAAGAGGGAGAAAAAAAGTGAAAAAATATCTAGCGTTAGTTCCAGTATGTGCTTTAGCTACATCCTGTGCTTCCATGGATAGATCGGTTCCTATAGTTGATGATGCGGGGAATACGCATTACACAATGAGTATGGCATCTGATCATAAGGGGGCTAGTTATTTTCCTAAGAAAAGAGCTGCGACAGGGAAAAAAGTGATTGTATTTGACCCTAAAGCAACCGCATGGGCCGCGTACGATAAAGAGGGTAACCGGGTAAATACTGGTAGTGCCTCTGGTGGTAAAGATTTCTGTGAGGACGAAGGCAAGCCATGTCATACAGTTACTGGAACATATAGCATTTACTCTAAAAAAGGAGAAGATTGTACCTCCAGTATTTATCCATTGGAAACACATGGTGGTGCAAGAATGCCGTACTGTATGCATTTCCATGGAGGCTATTCTATCCATGCAGCATATGAAGTACCAAACTACAACGCAAGCCATGGTTGTATCCGGGTTTTACCCAGTGCAGCAAAATGGTTAAACGAAGATTTTGCAGACATTGGTACTACAGTGATTGTTAAACCATACTAATCAATTTGCCATCAGAAAGAGTGTTTTATTTCTGGTGTCAAATTCACATTAATAAAAACATGACAATTTCCACAAAAGCCCTGCATAAGCAGGGCTTTTTTTATGAATTCTACTATCTTGTGCCAAAATGGCGAATTGTAATGTAAATAGAGCCTAAGAATTCAGCCGTTTTTTCATGTAACAACTTGCTAATAAGAGAATCACAATTTACTATCATATTTTTTAAAAATGGGCATGTGGCATTATGATTCTTTGTATTGATGTTGGAAATTCTCATATCTATGGAGGCGTCTTTGATGGAGAAGAGATAAAGCTTCGTTTTCGCCATACGTCTAAAGTAGCTACCTCGGATGAATTGGGTATCTTTTTGAAAACCGTTTTACGAGAGAATAATTGCTCTCCCGAAGCAGTGAAACAAATTGGCATCTGTTCTGTAGTTCCTCAAGTGGATTATTCACTGCGCTCTGCATGTGTTAAATATTTTTCTTTAGAACCATTTTTGTTGCAAGCAGGGGTTAAAACGGGGCTGAATATCAAATATCGTAACCCTATAGAAGTGGGTGCCGACCGAATTGCAAATGCGATTGCAGCAACTCATATTTACCCGAATCAAAACGTGATTGTGATTGATTTTGGCACTGCAACTACTTTCTGTGTTATTAGTGCCCAAAAGGCGTATATGGGCGGGGCTATTTTGCCTGGAGTTCGACTCTCAGTAGATGCTTTATCAAAAAATACAGCAAAATTACCTGCTGTAGAAATAATAAAAATTGAAAATGCGGTTGGACGCTCAACAATAGAAAGCATACAGTCTGGTGTTTATTACGGCGCTATTGGTGCGTGTCGCGAATTGATTCAGCGTTTGAAACAGGAAGCCTTCGGAGCAGAAAAAGCGTTGGTATTAGCAACGGGGGGATTTGCTTCCTTATTTGAAAAGCAAGAATTGTATGATCATCTTGTTCCTGATTTGGTTCTGCAAGGGGTAAGACTCGCTGCTTTGATGAATAATTGATTTAATTAGTAATAAGTATCTAATAGAATTGACTTATTCTTAAATTTAATATGTTAAAAATTCTTTGTTCGAGCAAACTACACAGATACTTTTTTAAAGATAATCCATTTAATCATAAAGAAAGTATCTGCAAAAACTAAATTATTGGAAGCTAATCGTATTAGTTCTTTCTTTATTATAATCTTCTTGGTGCTCTTCAAAATATTCCGTTAAGCTTTCTGGCATGATTCCTTTTATTTCCTCATGATCATCAAGAAATTGAACTAAATTTCCCTGCTCCATATCTTTTCCTGTTAAAAAGTTTTCCAAGACCTTAGCAAGCTGGCTTCCTTTACCAAATAATTCTGATGCAAGAATTTTATTATGTACTAAAGCCGCAGCTTGAACTCGAATAGGCTCCTCACAGTCTGTATGTTTTGAAATGGTATTTAAAAACTCAATTTCTTTGGCTCGGTCGCTCTTCCGAAATATGTTTTTAACCCATCCCCAAAATCGACCATAGGAATCCTCGTATGCTTTTTCATAGTGTTCAGCAATTGCTTGAATAGAGATTTCGTGACCCTTCAGAGACTTCATTTTCTTGTCTGCTAAATGCAAAGAAACCTCGTTTACTTTCTTTTTAAAAAAATCAACTTCATCTTTAAGAATTTCATTCTGCGCTTCTACATACCCAAATCGTTCATTAAAATCATTTCTATTTACTCGATTATACATAAGAAATGCTTCAGCCATTATTTGTTGATACTTTAAAAGAAGGTCCAAGGCTTGATAATATTGTTTTGTAGCTATTTCAAATTGATGTCTATTTTCTTCATTATCTACCCGCATTATTTTTTGTGCTGACTGAATGAAATGATTTTTATATGGAGAAAAGGCTGGTAAAAATTCGTCTTTATATATCCTTTGTTGCTCATTTAGGTCATCCATCCCTAAACTTAACATCTTATTAAAAATGCCCCTGTGAAGTAGGATTCTTTCATTTACACGAGTCATCTCACTGGCGTTTCCATATGGGTCATCTTTAGCAAGAGATTCTTTTGATAGTTCATATTGTTCAATTAAGAGATTAACCCTTGTTGTATTGGTGTTTTGACTCACTTTTCTCTCCGTTTATCAACGACAATGACTATAATACCGTTAGCAACATCAGCACAGTACTAAAATGATGCCTATAGGCTATATTGTATGCTATATTTTTCTACAATGTAATCTTTATATGGTCATTTTTCAGATTTTTAGTGCGTTGAGTGTATTATTATTGTTATGACTTTTTGATTTCGGCCTTGGATATTCTATTGAAGTTTGAAGTTCATTTTGATTATCTTTTCAAGACGCATTTTCTTTTAAATTACCCTGGCTCGTGGTGCCAAGAAGAAAAATAGATACTGAATCAGCACGCGCTACATCCCATGCCCCGGTTATGCCTTTTAATGAATTCCTTTTTTAATTGAGCACTGCTCATAATTTTTGTATAAAGATCTGTTTTTAATCATCTATTTCATGACCTCTAAATAAATTAATTAAAAAGTGGGTTTTTATCTTGACGCATGGAGAAATGTGTTCCTATAGTGTATAAAAGTGGGTTAAAATAATAAAAAAGTGGAGAATTGTGGGGGGATTAAAACTTCCACATAAAAGAAAGCAATGTTCCGTGGAATAAATGCCATCACCATCGATACCAAAGGGCGCTTAGCCATCCCTACGCGTTATCGTTCTGCGCTGGGTGCTGAAGAAAAAACGCCGCTGGTGGTGACTATTGATACGGAAGAAACATGTTTGTTGCTCTACACAGCGGCTCAATGGCAAATAATTGAAGATAATTTGCAAAAATTACCCAGTTTTAATGCAGCGGCACGAAGAATTCAGCGTTTATTAATTGGTCATGCGACTGACGTTGAGCTCGATGCAAATGGACGAGTGTTGTTACCTACAGTTTTAAGAAATTATGCGCAGTTGGAAAAAGATGTAGTGATGATAGGCCAAGGAAATAAATTTGAAGTATGGAATAAGGATCTTTGGGAAACCCGACGTGAACAATGGTTGGCTGAGGAAAGCTCTGGAACCAGTGGGTTACCTGATGAAATGAAAACGTTTTCTTTGTAATGGAAACAAAAATGGCAATGCATCAGTCAGTATTACTACATGAATCAATAGAAGGTTTGGCCATTAAAAATGGTGGAATCTATTTTGATGGTACATTCGGTCGAGGTGGCCATAGCAGAGAAATTTTACGCCATTTAAATGATCAAGGTCGTTTATATGCCATAGATAAAGACATAGATGCAATTGTGTATGCCGGAGAACATTTCGGTGAAGACAAACGGTTTCATATATTCCAAGGCTCATTTTCACGAATTCAAGAGTTTGCAACCGAAGCCGGTGTGGTGGGAAAAGTAGATGGCATTTTACTGGACTTAGGTGTGTCCTCGCCGCAGCTGGATAATCCTGAACGCGGTTTTAGTTTTATGCAGCAAGGTCCATTAGATATGCGTATGGATTTGTCTCAACCTCTGAGCGCCGCTCGATTTGTTAATGAAGCAGAAGCAGAAGAGATGGCTTCAGTGTTCAGGGTGTATGGGGAAGAGCGTTTTGCAGGCCGTATTGCAAAGGCAATTGTTGCTGCGAGAACCATTACCCCTATCACTACTACCTTGCAGTTGGCGGAAATTGTAAAAGAAGCAAATCCAAAATGGGAAAAGCACAAACATCCTGCAACACGGGTGTTCCAAGCTATACGAATTCATATAAATCAAGAGTTAAATGATTTAAAGAGTTGTTTGGAGCAATGCATTAATGTCTTGGCGCCCAAAGGTAGGCTGGCAGTGATTAGTTTTCACTCCCTTGAAGACCGTATAGTCAAACAATTTATGCGTGATAAAGAACAGGGGGCTAAACCACCTCCAGAAGTGCCCATTCGTTATGAAGAATTAACAACAAATTTTAAAAGAATAGGTAAGGCGATTATGCCGAAAGAAAGTGAAGTAAAAGAGAACGTCAGGGCTCGAAGTGCGGTACTGAGAATAGGGGAGAAATTAGCATGAATGCTGCAGCGAAAGTAATCAATCAAGGGACTTTATTTAATGGTCAACTGGCAGATATGCACATGTCAAAATCATTATACATGCTGGTTATATTATTAGTTGCTGTATTAGTGAGTGCTTTGGCAGTAGTATACAGTACCAATTCATACCGAGTGACTTTGAACAAGGTTGAACAACAAGAACAGCTAACACACTATTTACAGTTGCAATGGGGACAGTTACTTCTCGAACAAGCAAGTCTGGCTACTCCTGCTCGAGTGGAGGAATTGGCTGCCGAAAAATTACAAATGGTTTTACCAACCTCTAAAAATACTTATTGGTTGCAAGCACAGCAGTAGAAGTTTTTGTTTTAAACGAGTACCATTGCCGTTTAGTTTGAATAACGTAGCCTAGGTGGAGGCAAAGCCGTAACCTGGGATTCTAGTGCAATAAAAACCTGGGTTATGATATATCGCCTATCCTTAAAAGGAATTCCCCGCTCCCAGTAATGGGAGAGTAGGGATGAGGGAAATCAGCACCTCATTCGTCCTAAGGGCACCTTCTTCCCTGAGGAAGAAAGGAATTTTCTTCATTAAAGACAGTGCGGCTTTGTCTCCACCCTGGCTACAGATGGATAATATCCATGAAAAACTCAACTCATTTAAATAGACTTATTATCGTATCTTCCTTTTTTTCCCTGCTCTTGCTTATTTTGATTTGGCGCATGGTTGATTTAACGGTACTGCATCGACAATTTCTCCAGGGGCAAGGTAATGCACGGAGTTTACGTGCTGTAGCTATTCCTGCCCATAGAGGAATGATCATGGACAGGAATGGTACGCCATTGGCAATTAGTACACCTGTGGAGTCTGTTTGGGTGAATCCTAAAGAATTTTCACCCGATAAAGAACAATTTATGTCTTTGGCTGAATACCTGAATTTGACACCCAAACAATTAAGCAGAAAAATAGTAGATGCAGAAAATAAAGAATTAGAGTTCCTCTATTTACAAAGGCAATTACCTCCACCTTTAACTAAAAAAATAAAGGCACTAAAAATTCCAGGAGTTAATTTCCAAAAAGAATTCAAACGTTATTATCCTGATTCTGATAGTATTTCTCAGTTGGTTGGATTTACTAACGTAGACGATCAAGGTTTGGAAGGAATCGAACTTGCCTATCAAGATTGGTTGAAAGGTGTTGAGGGTAAAAAAAGAGTAATTAAGGATCGTTTAGGACGAATTATCGAAGAGTTAGGGGTAATCAAAGAACCACGCCCTGGGCGTGATATGGCTTTAAGTATTGATAGACGCTTACAATATTTAGCCTACAGTGAATTAAACAAAACAGTTGAGGAGTTCGGTGCAAAATCCGGCTCTGTCGTTGTTGTTGATACGGAAAACGGTGAGATTTTAGCCATGGCTAATGTCCCTTCGTATAACCCTAATTCAAGAGGACGTTACGATAAAGATACTTATAGGAATAGGGCGGTCACCGATACGTTTGAGCCCGGCTCGGTGATTAAGATGTTTAGTATTGCCAGTGCTTTGGAAACAGGTTTATATTCACCGACAACGATTATTGATACTAATCCAAGCTGGATGATTGTCCACGGCCATACCGTTCGAGATATTCATAATTATGGTGTCTTGGATGTAACGGGTGTATTGCAGCACTCGAGTAACGTTGGGGTAACGAAAATGGTTTTAGCCAGTCCCCCAGAACAATTAATTGGCTTGTTACAACGTTGTGGTTTTGGACAACGAACGGAAAGTACTTATCCTGGTGAAAGTGAAGGGGGTATCGTTAATGTGAAGGATGCAAATCCTTTTGTATTAGCTACTTTGAGTTTTGGTTATGGTTTATCAGTTACCGCGTTACAATTAGCTAAAGCCAATATGGTTTTTGCAAACCAAGGTAAATTAATTCCAGTCACTTTATTGCATAATGACCCACCTACTGCAGGTGTGCAGGTAATGAAACCCGAGACAGCACAGCAGGTTCTCTCTATGATGGAAGCCGTTTTGGGTAAAGATGGTACTGGGAAAGCAGCAAGAGTGCCTGGTTATCGAGTGGCAGGAAAAACAGGAACAGCGCGTATAGCAGGAAAAGATGGCTACAAAGATAGAAGATATACTGCAAGTTTTATAGGGATTGCACCAGTTTCAAAACCAAAATTTGTTGTAATTGTCATCATTCATGAGCCTTCTCGTAAAAGTTATTATGCGGCAGCGGTTGCAGCTCCTTTGTTTGCTAAAGTGATGTCAGGAGCCTTACGATTATTTAATGTACCTACTGATGAGCTGGTGGGATAAATTTTGTTCATAGGATAATAAACTAGTTGGACCGCAACCCCTAACCTTGTTTGGGAATACAGTACTTCCAGGTTTCGCTACGCTCACCCAGGCGACAATGGTACAAAGTGCGTTGGCTACTTTTAGAACTTATTGGAAATCAAGTGATGAAACTCTCACAATTATTAAAACCATGGATGCATCATATACAATCGGATTGCGCTATTAGCGGCCTGGAAAATGACAGTCGTCGTGTTCAACCTGGTGATTTGTTTATTGCTTATGCAGGTGCCGCAGCTGATGGCCGATTATTTATAAATAAGGCAGTATCTGCAGGTGCCGTTGCAGTTGCCTATGATCCTTCTCATTTTCCGTCGGATTGCATCTTACCTGAGACAATCCCATGTGTTCCTGTCCCTGATTTAGCGACACAACTCGCGGTGATTGCGAAACAATTTTATGAGGCTCCAGGTTGTTCTTTAACTATAACTGGTGTAACGGGAACTAACGGTAAAACAACGATTGCTTATCAATTGGCGCAAGCCCATCATCTACTGGGTCAGGGTGCAGCATATATTGGCACTATTGGCCAAGGCAATGTAAATGAACTGCAGCTTATAGATAACACCACACCTGATTCGCTATTTTTGCAAAAATTATTGCATCAATACAAAAATCAAGGGCTAAGACAAGTATGTATGGAAGTATCTTCACATGCTTTGGCACAACATCGGGTAGATGCGGTCGAATTTGACCAAGCTATATTTACTAACCTCACGCTTGATCATTTGGATTATCATCTGAGCATGGAAAATTATGCCATGGCAAAAGCAATGTTGTTTGCCCGGGAGTCATTGCAATGGGCAATAATTAATAAAGATGATGCGTATCAAGAAAAAATGGCAGCGGTAGTTAAGCCACATGTGAGAAAATTAACTTATGGAATACATCAAGATTGTGATGTAAAGGCTGTAAGTTGGTCTATGGACATTAATGGTACCGAAATTGAAGTTCACTCTCCTTGGGGGCGACATCATTTAAGAATAAAAGCTCTAGGAGAATTTAATATCTATAATAGCTTAGCTATATGGAGTAGCCTATTGGCTTGTGATTATTCACCTGCACAGATTATCGAAGTAATGGCGCAATTAAAAGCAGCCCCAGGGCGGATGGAAATTGTCGCTAATGCGCCTTATGTACTTGTGGATTATGCACATACTCCTGATGCCTTAGAGAACGCTTTAACTACCTTAAATCAATTAAAAAAAGGACGTCTGTGGGTTGTGTTTGGTTGCGGCGGAGACAGGGATAAAACTAAAAGACCTGTGATGGGTAGTGTTGCCAGTAAACTTGCAGATCACATTGTAATTACCAGTGATAACCCGCGCACAGAGGATCCACAGGTAATAGTCAATGAGATAGCACATGGAATTTCGAACCCATCTAATGTCATTCAACTCCTTAATCGTGAAGAAGCAATTGCATATGCCTTAAATGAGGCAGATGAACATGATGTCATTTTGATTGCAGGGAAAGGGCATGAGGCTTATCAGCAAATTGGTAAGGTAAAACATACTTTTTCGGATCAGGATGTAGTGAAAAAATTAATCCAAAATTAAAGATAAACCATAAGTTGGATGGATGCTTTGTAGAAATGCGTAGGCTGGGCTGTTAAGCCCAGCATTTAACAACACTTCCTATTAATTGGGCTTAAGAATTAATTCAATAAACGCTGGGCTTAGCAGCCCAGCCTACAAAACCCAGCTACATTTTCTTAGTGTTTGTGGATGTATTGCTTAAACCTCATCGGTGATATATCAACAAAGTCTTTAATTGCAACTGCAAAAAGATTGGGATCACCTGTTTCATAGAAACACACTAACTCCCCGTTTCTACCATGTTCAGGAATTCCTTGGGCAGTCAACTGGTCCAAAATATCGTTTGTTATCTCGAGGGTCTCTTCTTCCGATTCTGCTTCTATAGGACCAATAGCAAATCCCCAGCTTGCAGAGGTGTTGTAATTATTGATTGAATAACCAATATAATAATTATAACCCAGTTGCGATGCCATTTCGATTCCAACTGTCTGAACGTCATTGAGCTTGGGGCAAACTGCCTCATTTGCAAATGCAGATCCAGTAAAAACTAAAACAGCTGCTAAAGTGGTTAATTTTGCTCTTACAGACATATTTTCACTCCTTGTTAAATCCAATTATTCCAAATTAATCCGGGTTGAATTTGTCTATGCAACCCGAAGAAGTACATAGTTTTGTGCTTTTACTTGTGGGCCTTTTGTAAGTATTGTTTTAACTTCATTGGACTAATTGCATAATCTCTAACGGCAATAGAATATATATAAGGATTACCTGTGTCATATAAACACACTAATACGTCTCTATCGAGCTCCAAAGGAAATCCAGGAGTAGTCATATTATTTAAAATTTGATTTGAAGTATCTAGCGCATCTTCATCTGAATCTGCCTGCACTGGTCCAATAGCAAAGCCCCAGTTCGAAGAAGTACCGAAGTTACTGAGTGAATAACTGATATAATAGTCATTACCAATAAGGTCCGCCATTGTGATCCCTTCTGCTTGAATAGCACTCAGATCTGGACAACCTGTATCAATTGCAAAAGCAGAACCAGCAAGAACTAATGCTGCTGCAAAAGTAGATAATTTTACTCCTAAAGACATAACACATACTCCTTTGTTTTTTTTAAAATCGGAAAAAGAGTATCATTTGATTTCCTAATTTACAATGGACGGTTTTAGATTTATTCATGTACATAAAGTAAATAATTAGGATAAGAATTGCCTTGTTTTTTTACATTCCAAGCACTAACTTGGTTTCATTGTTCACAATAGATCCCGTAGGATATCGAGAAAAATCATGGCGCATTTGATGCTGTTTTCGTAAATCTAAGAAAGCAGTTTTTTTATCTAAAGCTTGCTTTAAGAATAATGTTTCTTGAGTGGGGTCATAAATGTTCAAGACCGATTCGTACCATAACTCGTTTTTTTTCAAGTTAAGGCTATTAGGCAATTCTGGTGCTGCAAATTGTGGAAGGGGGAGTCCTGCGATTTGATGTAATGCTGCGCTGACCATCGCAACCGCAGCGTATTTTGCTTCGAGACTATGGCCTGCAATATGCGGGGTGCATATGGTGGACTTATCAATAATGCGTGCGTCAATGTTAGGTTCATTGAGGTAGACATCAGTACAATAGATTAGTGGTTTTGAGGTGTGAAGAAGTGCTTCTTCATTGACAATACCCCCACGCGCGGCATTGATAATGACACAACCTGGTTTTAAGCGATTAAAAAAATCTTGATGAATTAAGTTAGCACTAGGGTAGGGCTGCTTATTATGTAATTCAGCATGGATGCAAAGAAGGTCAACTTGGTATAGTTCTTCTAAACTGCAACTATGAAACGTTTCACGTGTTGCTTTGAGCGGGTCATAGGTACGAATTTGCAAGCCAGCGGCCTGCAAACGCACAGCGACTTGAGATCCTACTTTTCCCAAACCAACAATACCGGCAGTATGTCCATGTATAAGACTTCGCTGTTTCAATACAGCAAGAGATGCAACGACATAATCAGCCACCGCTCGTGCGTTCGAACCTTTCGCATCGATTATTTGAATGTTTTGAGAATTCAGCCACAGATGATCCAAATGATCAGTTCCGCTGCTTGCGGTAGCAACATAGCGCAAAGAATGATTTTTTAATAAAGATTGATTTACTTTGAGCGCAGCACGACATAGGAGAACATCTTGTCCAAGAAGTAATTGGTTAATTTCATCAGGCTGATGATATGTTGTTACGTGAAATGGTTTGGGAAACGCTGCCTCTAGCCCAGGGAGAGAGGCATCAGCAAGAATATTCATTGTATTGCTTACTCCAGATCAATAGATTGCCTCTTCATCATATTTGAAAAATGGCACTTAGAGTGATTAGTCCCAGGTTAATTAGTGGCGTTAATATCATGCCAAGAACTCCAGTAAATACCAAAAGAATGAGGATAAAAAATCCATAAGGCTCTATTTTTGCATAGGCGATAGCCTGACGAGGAGGTAAAAGGCTCATGACTACCCGACTGCCATCTAATGGTGGAATAGGAAGGAGATTTAATGCCGCTAAAATCAAATTGATAAAGATACCTGCTTGGGCTGTTGCATAAAGAAACAGTACGGCCATCGAGGTGTTTGGATTCAGAATTATAGCGATTTTGTCACAAGCAGCCCATAAAACGGCCATCAGAATATTTGATACGGGGCCGGCAAGGGTTACCAAAATCATGTCACGTCGCGGGTGACGAAATTGGTTCCAATTAATGGGGACAGGTTTTGCATAGCCAATGACAAAATTAAATTGCGTTAAAATACCAATCAATAAGGGGATAAATACAGTACCTATTGGATCAATATGTCGAATCGGATTTAAGCTTAATCGACCAAACATTTTTGCAGTAGTATCACCGCAACGATATGCAACATAGGCATGGGCCGCTTCATGTAAGGTGATAGCGAGTAAAATGGGAATGGCCCAGATACATATTTTTTGGATTAAAGTAAATTCTATCATTAAAAAAGGACCTGTAATAAATATCTGATTCTATCGAATAGTAGCTTTCAATAACAAGTACAAAGGATATTAAAGTATTTGCCTCATTATATACCTAATTTTTAAACCTATTTTTTATTTTTTTTACTCTCCAAAATGCATCTTCTAAGTTCTTGATTAAATTGAAATCAGAAAGTTGATTGGTTGATCTGTGCATGATAATATTCTGCTCGAAATTTAACTAGTCTAGGAGACAAAATGCCAGCATTAAAAAAAATAACACCTGAAGTTAAAGAGGCCTTAGGTACATTGAACAGTTTTGAAACTCGATATGCAGGGTTAGTGAAAAAAAGTGAAGAAGGGCAATTGAAAGACAATCAAGATGCAATTCAGTATATTGATGATGTTATAAAAAGATATGCAATGATCAAAAAAACATCACCAAGTGCGTCAGCTGCGCAAGCAAAAAAAGAAGCTTATTTGCCAGCTTTAAGATCGCATGCTGCTGAAATCGGTGTCCTTACTTTTTCTAAGCCAGGAGATTTCGCATCTCGACTCAAAGAGCTGGATTTTGAACCCAGTAAAATTGAAGAAATTACTAAAGGGTTAGAACAAGCAGGAGGAGATGATGACTTACTCGCTACCCTCTCATCGTTAGTAATAACCAGCGCAATCTGCGGCGATGATGGTCATCATCATCATCATCATGGTTATCATCATGGTCCCTCTGCAGTTGTAACCTCATATGGTGGTAGCCGTAATAACCATGGTCACTGGTAATTAAGTAGTCATTAAGTCTAGGGGAGAGCGGTCATGTTAGTAATGAAGGATTGCGCTATTGATCCAGGCGATATCGTCTTTGTGGTCTCAAATAGCAGTAAACCTATAGTACGCCTAAAACAGGCCGCTCAATCCCTAACTACTGCTGGCAACAAACATGGACATAGAGAAGTCATTACAGTCTTTGTTTGTACTGGAAAGAATAAATATGGCGTCATTTGCCATAATTACGAACGACAGCTGTCTGTACCAACAGCACGATTTGTTGAAAAACTTCAAGAAAAAACTGTAGAAGAATTAACAACATTACTTTTAAGTTACTGTACTAAAGAGCTCACCCCAGTCCAAATAAGGGAGGCACTTTCAGGCGGTGCTAAATGGATGAAGCAATTGGCCTCTAAGATGACTGGCCTTGAGGGCCCAGAGGAATTAATTGAACGATTTCTTACCGCGTCTCGAGCGAATAAAGCAAGATTAATTCAATTGCTGATTGCATTCTGGCGTGCTTCGGGGCAAGCAGAAATCCTTCCTGTGGTGAATTCAAGCTTATTAGTGTTTAAGCATACTGATAGCAAACAAAGACAGCAATTTTTAGATGCTTATCTTAAGCAAGTCAAAGTAACTGAACGATTGTATGCGCAAGGGAAATTTCGTACCAGTTTCTGGGCTGTGGTTAAATCTTTTTTTCAATGGTCAAATCAGCAAGATGAAAAAGACAGACGACACATTACTCCTTCGGAAGCAACTTTTTGTTCACGCAACGTGATGCAAGTGTTAAATCAGGTTAATCCTAATCTGGTCAACAGAGGAAGGCATGTTTTACCAAAAACGTTGGAAGCAGGTCTGCGGGAAGCAACAAAAGGTAAACCGCAACCTGAAGAGTCTACAGCTGAGTCCGATGATTTTGAAGCAATGATTGCAGCACAAGAACAATTTCTGCCTGCATTTAAATTACAAATTTTGCCTGCGTCAGGCAAAGAACTGGTGAGTACCTTACTTACTACAATAGATAAAGAAATTCAGCGCATAGAATCCAAATGGTGGATCAATGAAGCGGATAGAAAAAAAGCTGCTGACTTGAAAAAACTACTTACTCCTTTTCGTCATTCTAAATATCAATACTATACTGTTGAAGTTCAGGTTGATTTTGCTTTAGAGCTTATTGCAACCTTACTGCCAACTTTACAAAGGAAAACAGGATTTTGGGGCGAATGGTTGCCGTCAACTGCTTATACCAATGTAAGAGCATTTGCACGAACACAGGGGATTTTTGATGGGGATATCCGTGAGGCAGCTGAAAAGCTAAAAACTAAGCCATCAATCACCATGCAACAAGGGATGCCAAAAGAAGTGGTTAAAGGGCAGGAGTCATCGCCTACTGGTCAAATTTATATTTTTTCTGACTGGTCATTTTCCAACTGGCCAACAACTAAGCGCGAACAGTTGTTAAGACATATGAGTGGATTGCTTGTTCACGGCCATGCGTTATACGCCTTGGAAAATGGACAATTAGTCAAAATGAGTCAAGAGACCTTAAAGAATGCGATTAATGGAGAGGATTTTGATGATTTGCTGGCATCTAAATTAAAACCGGCAACCCGCGCTACAGTGCTTGCGCAAGCTAAGCTGCAGCAATTGGATACAACAAAGGTGCACTTTCTTGATTATAAAATCTGCCAAGAAATAGCTGATGATCACCAAACTCTTGCAACACATCTTGACCAAGTCGCGCCAATATTCTCGCCCAAATTGGACGAGTATCACTTAAATCAAACAAAACAAGCGATAATTGACGTTGAACTGGAAAACTCTGAGTATGGTGAAAATTCGCGATTAGCGTTGCAAAGATTGAAGCAACAAATTATTACCCAGAAAGAAATAAAACAAAAAACATACCAAAGTGGTGTTGATACGAAAGCTTTTGTATCTCAAGCACGACATAGAAAACCCATATTTACACCCGTTGATACACTGTCTTTTACACCATCGACTAAGTATTATCGTGATGAAGTGTATTCCGACTTGGTCATTAAGAAAGACCCATCGTCCCCATTCCAATATTTCGAATTAGTAGGAATGAATGCCACTCAAAATTTAGTGGCTTGTAACTATGAGTTTCACCCTGAGGGATTAACTGAAGAACTCATTGAGCAAAGGAAAGAGGAATCAAATTTTGTCCTTTTGAAAGGAAAAAAGAAATTAAGTTTGACTGCAAATTGGCAAGCATTGCCTTCAGTACATCCTGGTGAAACCTTGCTGGATATTGCCATTAAAGGATTAAAAAAAGATGACTTTGAAATAAAGTACTCTAAAGAAAATCGTTTGCACTATATTCGCCTACTTAAACCAACAACAGAGCCACAGAAAGCCGCTATTAATTTATTGTTACGTATGCCGAAACAATATAGAGCACACCCTGTTTTTAATACTGTGGCTGCGCACCGTGAGCATGAAGAGATACATCATTTATTGATGAAGTATCTTAAGTTTGGCAAAGATCATGGGCTATTACGTAACGCCAAAGTTCATGATGGCAATGAATATCTTGACGAAGCAAGAAAATTAACTGTTGGAAGTTGCCGTTTAAGGGCTATTGCTTTTAAAGAAGAAATGGGGCGTTTGTATCCCGAAGTTCCTGTCTCTATTGATATTAACCCAGATCACTGTTTTATTGAAATGGAATTAGATGGTCAATGGGAGAGATACTGTCTCGGTGGGTATAGGGATGTCCCAAGTTTGATCGAATCAGTCCAGGAAGATACCCTGACCTCTATGAACTCCGGTTCAAAAAAACATCGATTTTTTGCTGAAAAAGAGAAACCGCAATTGCCAATTGAGGCTCCTGTTGAAGATAAGATGTTTATTAATCGCTTTGGTTAGTTTTGCGTAGCCTGGGTCTAGCGGAGTCGAACCGGGAAAGTCTATGATAAGAAACCCGGGTTTCGCTGTCGCACACCCAGGCTACAAAGCAGTGCAGGGAAATATACAAAAAAGGACAAAAATGCTTAACCTATTTGATGCACATTTGCATATTATCGATTACCGGTTCCCCTTAGTTGCCAATCAATCCTATTTGCCTAATGAGTTTACGGTTACTGATTATCTTAACATTGCAAAACCGTTGCATATTATTGGTGGGGCAGTGGTATCGGGTTCTTTTCAAGCGTTTGACCAGACATACCTCGTCAATGCTTTGCAAACATTGGGTCCTAATTTTGTTGGGGTGACGCAATTACCAGCCACAGTACATGATGAGCAAATTATTGAGTTAAATCAGCAAGGGATTCGCGGTATACGATTTAATTTAAAACGTGGAGGCTCAGAAACCGTCGAACATTTAAGTGACATGGCACATCGAGTTTATGAGATTGCCAAATGGCATGTTGAATTATATGTTGACGCTTCCGAGCTTGCAGAATTAACCGATCTTTTGCTCGCTGTACCTGCTTTGAGTATCGATCATATGGGCCTATCAAAAGACGGACTACCTGTATTATTTGAGCTCGTTGAACAAGGAGTCAAAGTGAAAGCATCAGGATTTAGCCGAGTTGACTTTGATGTAGCTAAGACTTTAAAAACGATCGCTTCTATTAATCCGGATGCATTGATGTTTGGCACCGATCTTCCTTCAACGCGCGCGCCGCAGCCTTTTAAAAAAGAAGACATTACCTTTCTTTTGGATATATTTGATGAGCATATGGCTAATAAAATCTTATTGACTAATGCGGCCGATTTCTATCGTCTACAGTTTAAGAATTAGAAACGTCGGGCATTCTTGTTGGTCGACTCAAATTCGGCATTAAACCTATTATTATCTTTTAGCACCGCTTCCAAAGATGTCTTTATTAACATTTATTGAATAGATACAATGGATTAAAAATCTTGAGGTGATAGGGATATGTCAATCATAGATAAAATCTTGGGAAAGCCTCTTTCGCTAAGGGCTAGGAAGTCACAAGAGTTATCGATATTAACCGGGGTTCCTGCACTGGGATTGGATGCTCTGTCTTCAACCGCTTATGGACCAGAGGCTGCACTTGCTATTCTCTTACCCGCAGGAGTATTCGGACTACATCATTTTTTTGCTATATCCTTATTGGTTGTTGTTGTTCTACTGTCTTTGTATTTTTCTTATATGCAAACAACCGCAGCATATCCAAATGGAGGAGGGGCATACGTTGTTGCCAGTGATAATTTGGGCAAAAAATATGGTTTAGGCGCGGCAATTTCCTTAATATTGGATTATTTATTGAATGTTACTGTTGGTATATCAGCTGGTGTTGGTGCCATAGTATCAGCAATCCCGGCGTTGCATCCTTACACACTGACATTATGTCTTGTGATCTTACTCATGCTTACCTTAATTAATTTGCGAGGAATTCGTGAGTCAGGAACACTTTTTGTAATTCCAGTAATTATTTTTATAGTGTGCATATTAATTACTCTGCTTATTGGATTAGGGCAAGTCTGGATAAGTGGTGGACATCCACAACTTGTGCATAGCTTAACAAAAACGCAAACGAACTCAGTAGCTGAAACATTGACATTTTGGATGTTGTTAACCGCTTTTGCCAATGGTTTGACTGCGATGACAGGGGTAGAGGCTGTGAGTAATGCAGTGCCCTTATTTCGCAAACCAACCATTCGAAATGCACAATGGACGTTGACTATAATTGTTGGCACGCTTGCCCTATTTTTAATAGTCATCGGTTATCTTTGCCCTGCTTACCATATCGTCGCTATGGATCAGAATCATTCAGGATATCAAACTATACTGTCGCAATTAGTTGAAGCAACAACAGGAAAAGGTATTTTTTATTATATTTCGATTGCTAGTATTTTCATTGTTCTTGCCTACTCAGCACAAACCAGTTTTTCAGCTTTTCCAAGAGTCTGTCGCTTCCTTGCTGAAGATAATTACTTACCCTATTTTTTTGCTGAGCGTGGTAGACGCCTGGTTTTTTCTGTCGGAATTATTATTTTGGCAATTTTTTCTGCACTCATTTTGATTGTCTTTAAAGGAATTACCAATAATCTGATCCCATTATTTGCTGTTGGTGCTTTTAGTGCTTTTCTCTTTTCCCAGATTGGCATGGTAAAGTATTGGTTACGTAAGGAAAATCAACAATTTCGCTATAAATTAATAGTCAATGCAGTAGGAGCCGCAGTCACCGCGATTGAGCTTATTATTATCATCATGACAAAATTTGTAGAAGGCGCGTGGATAATTATTGTTCTTGCACCTACATTAGCATTTCTAATGCATCGTATTAAACGTCATTATAGAAAAATTGCTCAGGAAATAGAAAATCCAATAAAAATAGATCCTTGTTCACTAAAGCATCCTATAGTAATTATTCCAATTCATGGTTTGGATTTAATTGCAGAAAAAGCAATTCAATTTGGCATGCTGCTTTCGAATGATATTACTGCTGTGTTTATCGATGCAGGATATGGAAATGTTGAGCGTTTGCAACAGCTTTGGCATGAAAAAATTGAAATACCAGCTAAAGAAGCAGGTAAAAAAATTCCCAAACTAGAAATTATTAAATCACCGTATCGGCGTATTTACAAACCATTATTAAATTTTGTGGCTCAAGTAAGAAAAGGGAAGAAAAACAGGCTTATTGCGCTTATTATACCTGAGTTGGTAGAGCCTAAATGGTATGAGTATTTACTTCACAATATTCATGCACCAGGATTACGTACGAGATCCAAATACGATTGTTATTACCATTCCATGGTACCGATGTGAAAAATAAGGATTTAATTGATGACACAATTTGATAAGTTATTTCATTTTATGAAAAAACCCTGGGTTATTATTGTTTATGCAATTTTTGTAATTTTAGCCTATTATTTTGTAGACAAGCCTTTGGCGATTTATTTTTATCACCTGGCTCTTGGAACCAAGGTTCCTTTTTTGGAAATACTGACTGCGTTTGGTAAATGGATTGCGTATATCATTTTGTTTCTTGTTGCAGGATTGTATTTTCGTTATATTCAAGTGAATGCGATATATGAAGCCCGATCATGGTATTTGCTAGGTTGTGTGTTTTTAGCCAATGTGGTTTGTACGATTTTGAAAGTTACATTAAGCCGTGCTCGTCCTGACTTATTATTTTCAAGCAATGAATTTGGTTTTTATTGGTTTAAATTAAGTTCTAACTATTGGTCTTTACCTTCGGGGCATACAACGACAGTGATTAGTTTGGCCGCAGGGTTGGGGATACTTTTTTCTCGATATTTTTATGCTTTACTGGTTATGGCCCTATCGGTTGTCACCTCGAGAGTCTTACTCTGCTTTCATTATTTGAGTGATGTAATGAGTGCATTTTATATTAGTTTGTTGGTTGTTGGCTTTTTTACTGAATATCTTAAACGAAAGAATTGGTTTAATAAAATGGATTGTACTGTTCGATAACTAGAGATCTTAGATCTCCACGTTGACTGAGTTTTTCGCAGTATCGATCCGAGTAACCAAGGAGTGGTTATGACTATAGAGACTGAATTAAAAACTCTGGTGAGCATCTATGCCAGTTATGATGAAGAAAAAAAATGTTATACCAGTAATTTGAATAAAGAGGCTCTTTTACGTCTGGATGCTGATTTTATTAAATTAAATAATAAGTTGTTGCTGCAAGATGGTCCAGAAAAAGCAAAAATCCGAAAAAATTATAAAAGTTTATCTTTGTTCTTTCATCCAGACCGTATAGAAAACTTTGAAGCGGAGATAAAATGGATCGAAAAAAATTTATCTGAAGATCGTAATGATGGGGCTTGTTTTAAAACATTAAGCCTCTGTTATGGGAAATTAACAACTCCTCAGGATTTTAAACCCATTAAATTTGAAGAAATTTCAACCCGAGAGGATCTTAAAAAATGGTTGGAAAACTTAAGAAATACTTCCAGAACATTTACTGAACGTAATTTTTATATAAGCCTTTTAGGTTTGCTTGATCAGTCGTCGGGTTATTTTGATGAGGTAGGAAAGATAAAGCCTAAGGGGATACGGGCTTTAATTTCATTTCTACCAATGGTTTTTATCAGTTTTGGTACCTTTGTTTTTGCTGAGGAATTATTTGCTGTTTACGCACTTTATTTTGCTTTATTGAAGAGCGGACAATATATGGAGAGTAGCAAGTCAAAAGAATTACAGACCCTTGGGAGTACTTTGCAAAAAATTACTATGGTTTCAGCTACGACGACTACAACTTTATTGGTGCGTCTTGTTGAAATGACCTTTTGGGCATCTCGACATTGTTATGAGATGAGTTTGCAGATAGGCTCTACTCTTTTAACTCCATTAATTGGCTACTCTCCTGAAGTTACATTTGATGGTGCTGCGGTTGAGGAAAACCTATGTCGCGAATTAATTCTTGCAAGTCAAAATCAAAGCACTAGCGACCATTTTAAAACACCACAACTCAATATGATCGCAGCACCTATCAAATCATATCTTGGATTATTGGAACAACAGTTTTTTAGAAATTGGAGAGCTGGAGGAGAAAAGCATCGTGCATTGGATGCGTTTTTACTTAGGATGCGTGTTATAGATAAAGACGATGGCTTGCAGATTGAACAAAAAATTGCGAAAGCTCAGGAGGCATTAGAAATAGTCAAAAAAAAATCTACTGTTTACACTGAGGGAGGAAAAACTGCTTTGGCAGTTGACCGTGCCGAACGAGTGATTAGTCTGCTAAACGATGATTTTGCGATGCAGCCTGCTCTATTAAGCAAGTCCTAAGTCTTTGTATTTAAATTAATTATAAAAACAAAAAGGTCTTGTTTTAGTCGCTATTCTAGCCACAATATAGGTGTCAAATTCAGCTTAAATAGAAATAACCCCTTGAATTTGGCACAGTATCTCTGGCAAGATGCATTTGTTTTGATTATCCAGTGAGGAATTATGAAAATTCTCGTGGCAGTGAAGCGTGTAATCGATCCTTATGTCAAAATTAGGGTCAAATCGGACCATTCCGGAGTTGAAACACAAAATATTAAAATGGCAATGAATCCATTTGATGAGATTGCTGTAGAGGAAGCGTTACGTTTACGCGAAAAAAATTGGGCAACCGAAGTGGTCGCGGTAAGTATTGGTGCCGATAGCTCACAGGAAACTTTAAGGCATGCTTTGGCTTTAGGAGTGGATAGAGCAATATTGGTTCATAGCCAAGATTCATTGGAAAGCTTGAATATTGCAAAAATATTAAAAAAGATTGTTGATGATGAAAAACCAGATTTAGTATTGATGGGTAAACAAGCTATTGATGGGGATAATAATCAAACGCCACAAATGTTGGCGGCTTTATTAAACTGGTCGCAGGCTACATATGCTTCCAAAATAGAAGCACACGCCGATCAGCTTGATGTCACTCGTGAGATTGATGGCGGACTCGAAACAATAAGCGTGCATTTGCCCGCTGTAGTGAGTACGGATTTACGCTTAAATGAACCACGATATGCCAGTCTTCCCAATATCATGAAAGCAAAAAAGAAACCTTTAGATGTTTTAGAATTAGGGAGCATGGGATTGTCACTTAAAAAACATGTTGAGATACTAAAAGTCACCGCACCTGCGGTTCGTAGTGCTGGAGTGCGAGTTGAATCAGTGACTGAGTTATTGGATAAATTACAGCATGAAGCCAAAGTGCTTTGATAAGGGGACGTTATGAGCACTTTAGTACTCGTTGAACATGATAATCAAACATTACACCCATCTACTCGTAATGCTTTAGCTGCGGCATTGGAGTTGAGCGATAATCCAACCTTACTTATTGTCGGCCATCAATGCAAAGCCGTAGCGGAACAAGCTGCAACACTTGCTGGAGTACATGCTGTTTGGTGTGCTGATAAACCTTGTTATGAACATCCTTTAGCAGAGCAAGTAAGTGAATTGGTTCTTTCTTTTGCTCATTCATTTCAAGCCATATTAGTACCGGCTAGCACCTTTGGTAAAAATATTGCACCACGTATTGCAGCACAATTGGACGTGGCTCAAGTTTCTGATGTCAGTAAAATTGTTGATAAAGATACTTTTGAACATCCAATATATGCGGGTAATGCTATAGAAACCGTGCGAGTCCTTGATTCAATAAAAGTTCTGAGTATTCGCTCAACGGCATTTAATCCTATAATTGCAAGCCAGCCAAGTTGTTGCATCGAACAAATCGATAAAGAATGTGTTGCAAAAAGCAGCCAATTCGTTAAACATGAACTAAGTAAATCTGAACGGCCTGATTTAGGCAGTGCTAAAATTGTTGTTTCAGGTGGAAGAGGATTGCAAAGTGCCGAAAAGTTTAAGTTAATTGAAGAATTAGCCGATGTACTTGGTGCGGCAGTGGGAGCATCTCGTGCTGCTGTAGATGCCGGATTTGTCCCTAATGATTATCAGGTAGGTCAAACCGGAAGAATAGTTGCACCAATGCTATATATTGCTGTGGGAATTTCAGGAGCAGTACAGCATTTAGCTGGGATGAAAGATTCCAAGTTTATCGTAGCAATTAATAAAGATGAAGATGCCCCTATTTTTCAAATCGCTGATTATGCTTTGATTGGTGATTTATTTGAACTTGTGCCACAGTTAATTGAACAATTAAAAAACCGTTAGAGGGAGAAAGTATGTTAGTAGGTGTTCCAAAAGAAATTAAACCTCAAGAGAATCGTGTAGGTCTTGTTCCTTCTAGTATTAGGGAAATTATAAGAGTAGGAAGCTCTGCAATCGTAGAGAAGGGTGCTGGATTGGGAATTGGTATTTCTGATGATGATTATCGACATGCAGGAGCAGAGGTTGTTGATAGCGCAGATGAAGTATTTGCTAGAGCGGAACTCATTGTAAAAGTAAAAGAACCGCAACCAATTGAGTGCAAACGCCTCCGTGAGGGACAAACTTTATTTACTTATTTGCATTTGGCCCCAGATCCTCAGCAAGCACGTATGCTTAAAGAGTCTGGAGTTACTGCCATTGCTTATGAAACCGTAACTGAAGAGGGCGGTGGTTTGCCATTATTGGCTCCTATGTCTCAAGTTGCTGGACGCATGTCTATTCAAGCAGGAGCTCATTGTTTAGAGATGGCTCAAGGTGGCAGTGGCATTTTATTAGGTGGTGTTCCTGGAGTGGCTGCGGCAAACGTAGTGGTTATTGGGGGCGGTGTAGTCGGTACGAATGCGGTGCGTATGGCTATGGGAATGGAAGCACGTGTTACAGTACTTGATCGCTCGTTACAACGTTTAAATGAGTTAGATTTCCAATTTGGTTCTAAGATCAATACTATTTACTCTACTGCTGATGGCATAGAAAAATATGTGGCTAGTGCTGATTTGGTGATTGGTGCGGTATTGGTTCCGGGCGCAGCAGCTCCAAAATTAATGACTCGTTCCATGCTTAAATCAATGCGTCCTGGTTCGGTATTAGTGGATGTGGCCATTGACCAAGGTGGATGTTTTGAAACAAGTCGTCCCACAACGCATCAGGAACCAACGTATGTTGTTGATAACGTAGTTCATTACTGTGTTGCGAATATGCCCGGTGCAGTACCTAGAACATCGACTTTTGCCTTGAACAATGCAACCTTACCTTTTGTATTAAGCATTGTAACTAAAGGGGTGAAGTTAGCTCTATTAAATGATCCACATTTACTCAACGGCTTAAATGTTCATCAGGGTAAAATTACTTTTGATGCTGTTGCTCGTGATTTAGGTTATGAGTATACACCCTCAGCGATTGCATTGGCTGGACGATAATATCTAAATTTACGCTATAAACTGTAGCCTGGGTGAAGGCGAAGCCGTAACCCAGGATTTGAACTCCTTTATTGAACCCGAGTTTCACTTCATCAGGCTACACTCCTGTCTTTATTCCACGCATTATTCGATCAATTTTCCTTATTATACTAAGATTACCTAATTTAGATTCTCGTTTTCTTACATGAGGTTTTTGCATGAGAATACTTATTTCCGGAGCAGGGGTGGCAGGACTAACCGTTGCATATTGGTTGAAACACCATGGTTTTGCTATCACTATCGTTGAGCGAGCACCAACGTTGCTCGTTGGAGGCTATAAAATTGATGTACGAGGCTCAGCCTTACATGTTTTACGGAAAATGGGTATTTATGAGCATGTTGTTGCAGCAAGCACTGATATGCAAGGTGCATTGCTTGTTGATAAAAATGGAAAAGTCATTCAAGAAATGACTGGGGACGAGTTTGGACATCGAGTTGGCGATGATGTGGAAATTATTCGTGGTGCTTTATGTCAGATTCTTATGGAGCATGTATGTGATGTAGCGTTTATTTTTGATAACTCCATTCGCGAGATCACTCAGTTTTCTGAGCGCGTCGAAGTGACTTTTCAAAATAACGAAGTTCGCGAGTTCGATCTGGTGATTGGTGCTGATGGGCTTCATTCAAATGTGAGACAGCTTGTATTTGGTGATGAGTCGCTTTTTTCACAATCGCTAGGTCTATATCTTTGTGTATTCACCGTCCCTAATTATTTGAATTTGGACCGATTAGAGATGCAATATTCTGAATTGGGTCGAGTTGCATCGGTATGGAGTGTTCATGGAGAAGCGCAGGCTAAAGCTTGCTTTGGATTTACAGCCCCAATGCAAATCGATCTTCATAACATAGCACAACAACAGCAAGTACTTAGGACTGTTTATGAGGGCATAGGTTGGGAAGTTCCTAGGCTTCTGCAAATGATGCCTAACTCAACCGATTTTTACTTCGATACAGCAGCCCAGATTCATATGGATCATTGGTCAAAAAGTAGGGTAGTCGTATTAGGTGATGCTGCTTATTGTGCTTCGCCCATGTCGGGGCAAGGTACAAGTCTTGCAATTATTGGCGCATACATACTCGCCGGGGAGCTTGCTGCAGCAAAAGGAAATTACCAGCTGGCTTTACAAAACTACGAACAACAAATGCGTCCTTTTGTTTATATCAATCAGGAGCTAGGGATTAAGGCCGCACAATTGATGCGATCTCAGGAAAAGGGTAGCGTACGTTCTTGGCTACTCAAGCAGCTTATGCAGCTTGCTCCGAGTTATTTAATAAAATTTTTTATTAATCGTTCAACTCGACGTATCAATCAAGCCGCCAATTCGATTGATCTTAAAGATTATTAATGAAGATGTTGTAGCCCAGGATTGTATGTCAGTAATTCGTTGACAAAAAACAGCAAGTGTAGGCTGGGCTGCTAAGCCCAGCGGTTGTAAAATTAATTCTTACTCTTCAAAATTTCTACCACGAAACTCAGCACTATAAGTTCAGTTGACAAGTAAACTTATCTATCGTGTTTTTCCTAAGAAAGAAAAATATTGGTGTTGTTGCATGCTGGGCTTAGCAGCCCAGCCTACGCTTGCTTAAAATAAACTTTCCTCGCTAGTTGGCAATTGTTGTTGATCATTACTCGCATTATAGACAGGAGTTGGATCTTCTTCAGCAGGAACTTCTTTATTGCGAAAATACTCGATAATTCCATTTGCCTGATTAGGGCGCGCCAGCAAGCCGCTATTTGGATCAATGCGAGCCGCGACTACATCTTCGGGTTGTTTCATTTCGCTTTCGGGTTTTCCTTTCAAAGCAACTTTCATAAAATCTATCCATAAAGGCAGGGCGAGTCCTGCTGCATATTCATGTAAAGATTTGGGATTGTCAAAGCCGACCCAGGTTGTTACAACAAGATCAGAATTAAACCCTGCAAACCAGGAATCCACTTGATCATTGGTTGTCCCAGTTTTACCTGCTATATCTTGACGATTAAGCACTCGAGCTGCACGCGCGGTACCATGCTGAACCACGTCTTTTAATGCGGTATACATTAAAAATGTAATATCCTCAGGAATGACACGAGGAGCGAGTGTTGAATGGTCCACATTATTTTTGCAATTATTACAAACAACAGTTGGTTTGGCTTGTAACAAAATTTTGCCATCTGTATCAGTAATATGATCAATAAGATACGGCTCAATTTTATAACCGCCATTTGCGAAAATAGCGTAAGCAGCGGTAAGATCCATAGGACTAATCGACAAACTACCTAAAGCTAAAGATAATCCTTTAGGAAGGGTTTTCTTATTAAATCCAAATCGAGTTAGAAAATCGATGGTGTAATTGATGCCAATGTCATCAAGAATACGTATGGACACCAAGTTTTTAGATTGAACTAAAGCTTGTTTTAAACGCGTTGGTCCATTGAATTTCAAATTTACATTATGTGGACGCCATAGGTTTGGTTGACTTGGGTCATCAACAACAATAGGCGCGTCATTAATCAATGTTGCTAGGGTATAACCATTGTTTAATGCTGCAGCATAGACAAAAGGTTTAAAACTGGATCCTGGTTGTCTGCTTGATTGCGTTGCACGGTTAAATTTGCTTTTTTGAAAATTGAATCCACCAACCAAAACTTCTATGGCACCATTTTTAGGATTGAGTGCTACCATCGCTGACTCAGCCTCAGGAATTTGCGCTAACTCCCAATGGTCTTTGGTTGAGTGAACATAAATAATATCCCCAACCGCAACAATTTGCATGGCTTTGGATGGAGATTTTCCTACCCAACCATTTTTAAGCGCTGGTCTAGCCCAAGACATACCGCTCCAAGGGATAAGAATCGTTCGACCACTTTGTAGCGTAACTGTCGCCTCTTTTTCGCGAACTTCCGTAACAACTGCAGGAATAAGGTGGTTGAGCTCTGGATATTTCTCTAGATTCTTTTGAATTGAATCTAAGGATTTACTGTCATGTTCACCAATGGTCGCAACAGGTCCTCGATAACCATGTCGGTGATCATAGGCTATTAAGTTCTTTTCAACTACATCATTGGCTGTATTTTGTAGTTTTCCATCAATAGTTGTGTACACTTTGTAGCCTTTTGTATATGCATCAGGGCCGAAATTGTCATATAGGGATTGTCGAATCATTTCCGCAACATAAGGGGCTTTTACTTCAATATGAGTGCCATGATACTTCGCGGTGATGGGCTGATTAATGGCATTTTGATACTGTTCTTCATTGATATAACGTTCTTCAAGTAAGCGCTCTAATACGTGGTCACGACGCTTTTTGGCAGCAAGTGGATTTGCAATGGGATTTTGTGTTGAAGGGGCCTGAGGAAGACCTGCGATCATTGCTAATTCAGCCAGATTTAATTCTTTGAGTGGTTTGCCAAAATAGACCATTGCCGCAGCACCAACTCCATAAGCACGATTACCTAAATAGATTCTATTAAGATAGAGCTCGAGAATTTTTTCTTTACTTAATTCTCTGTCTATTTTTATGGCGAGCATAATCTCATTAAATTTACGTAGAAAGGTTTTTTTGCGGCTTAAGAAAAAATTACGCGCGACTTGCATGGTAATGGTACTACCACCTTGGGATTTAGTTCCTGTTTTCACCATACGCACGGCAGCACGGCCAAGACCCATAATATCGACACCAGGATGTTCAAAAAAGCGTTGATCTTCAGTGGCTATCAACGCATGAACCAACATTGGTGGTATTTCATCATAAGTGACTGGAATTCGTTTTTTCTCGCCATATTCTTGAATAAGCAAACCTTCTTTACTGAAAATTTGTAAAGGCACTTGCAGTTGCACTGTTTTTAACGAATCAACATTGGGGAGTTGGCTTTCAAGATAGAGGTATATGAAGCTACCTGCTACTATTAAAACAAAAGACAGGCTCATCAGCGCCCATAGACCTTTACGCCAGAAGTATGCCATTTTCATAGAGTCATGTGTTTTTAATGAAATTTGGCCGGTATTATACAGTGTTTCTCTGTAAAATTGCGAGTTTTGTGCAAAAAATAGGGAAATTTTGTACTAATTTTTAGTGTTTCATTGAGTTATATGGAAAAAAAACCAATGAAACAATAAAAAGCAAACTTGAAGATAAAGAGCGATGCGCTCTTTATCTTCATTCTATAGCTAACTTCGTAGACGCATCAGCATCCAACTGAGATGATGTATCTGGAGTTTGAGAAGGTTGTAGTTGTGGGAAAAAGCGGGGATTAGTTCTGTTTTGATTTAGCATTAATCCTGCAAAACCCGTATAAAAATAAGGACTTGTGCGTACTTTTAATGTGAGGATTTCACCCTGAGCTTTTTGTAAGTCTACTTTAGTTTTTTCCAATTCACGCTGTAATTCCTCAATGACTTGTTGTGATTGATTTTTGTCTACGGATTCGGATGATGGTTTTGGTGCTTCTTTTGCTTTCTGCAATTCACTTTTTAATTGCTCAACAACAAGTTGATGTGCTTTGTCTTTTTCTGACATTGCTAAGCTATGGGCTGCGCCTAACTCAGATTTTTGTGCTTCTAACGAGGATGATATTTGTTTTTCGTGTTCCAATTCTTGAGCTACTTTTTTTTGTTTTTCGCTTTGATGTTCTAGCTGCGTTTGATGTTCACTACAAATGTTCGCGGCAATTTGTTTGAGCTCAGCATCTGAGTCCTCTGTAGTCATATGCAGTACAAACAAAACTTCATCGATGAGTAATTGACCTGAATTACAATATTTGCCGCCTACATATCGAGTATTCAATAAACCAGATAGCTCCTTAGGCTCATTACCTTTGGAGCTGTTTTCGGTGGCTTTATGTATTACTCCATTTTTTAGATTTAATAATTGTCGAAAATCAATGAACAGTTGGGTTAATTGTCCCTGAAATGTTTGCAACTCTAGGTGTTCAAATGGAGTTTTTCTATTTAATTGCTCTTTTAGAAAAGAGATTTCCTTTAAAAGGAATAGAAGGTATTGTTCACGAGCATGATAACCCTTTGTACACGCAGTAATCTTTCCTTCTAGGTATGAAACATAATCAGTCTCTTTATTTTGAATTATTTCTACTGCGCGCTCGTGAGATTTTTTTCTAAGTGCTGTGGCTGTGAGTTCAGCCGGAACAACAAGTTTAGGTTCAATGGCTTGGCTGTCGTGATAACGAACGATAACTGTTGCGAGTGAATAAATTAATTCTTCTAACCTAGTCATGTAAATCTCCTTTTAAAGCATAAATGTGAAATCCCCTTACAAGATGCTCTTTCACTATATTAAATGTTTTTGATGAGCGCAAGTTGTTATGACGAAATGGGAAAAATGACAAAATCAAGTCATTTATGATGCGTTAACGAACAGAAAACAGTGTAATTTTTTAAGAGCTTACGTTAACATCAATAAATGGTCCTAAAGGAGTTTTTTTGAATGCATGGAAGATTCAAGGGAATAAGAGACATACTCAAAGTGTTTCAGCCCAAGCATCGTTCAATTCTTGGAATAGACATTACATCAACGGCAGTTAAAGTATTGGAAGTTTCAGGGCAAGAAGACGCGCTTGTTGTTGAAAACTATGGCCGTGAAGTATTACCATCAAATGCAATGGATGGGAACATAATTAAGGATATTGATGCAGTTTCCCGTTGTATTAAGAAAGTAATTGATCGCTTGCACACAACATGTAAACAGGCCGCTTTGGCTGTTCCTGATGCTTCAATCATTAGCAAGATAATACAAATCAATGAGGGGTTAAATGATGAGGAAATGGAAGAGCTAATTGTTACTGAGGCTGATAAATACATTCCTTACCCAATCGATGAAATCAACCTTGATTTTGAAATTTTAGGCCATTCTGAAAAAAATCCACATATGTTAGATGTACTTATTGTTGCCTCACGGGCGGAAAATGTGAATCAACGTGTTGAGACCGCAGTTCGCGCGGGTTTGGATGCGATGGTGATTGATGTAGAATCTTATGCTGTGGAGCGAGCGGCACGGCAACTTGCTAAAGATTTACCCGCATCTGGACAAGATAAAACAATTGCCATTATTGATATTGGTGCAAGTTATACGCATTTATTTGTATTACAAGAAATGAAATTAGTGTACTCCAGAGAAGAAAAATTTGGCGGCAAGCAATTAATAGAGGCACTTGCTGAACATAATAAAATGACTTTAGAACAAGCGGCACTTGCTAAAGATAATGGGGAACTACCCGAAGATTATGAAAAGGAAGTTTTAGGGCCTTTCAAAGAAGATATTTTGTTGCAAATCAAACGTACCTTACAATTTTTCTATTCCACAAGTCAGGATGGAGAGGTGGATCATATTTTACTGGCTGGAGGATTAGCCAAACTACCAGGTTTAGTTTCATTAGTTCAAGAGCGATTAGGAATGAGTACTACTATTGCTAACCCATTTTCGTATATGACTCCAGGTAAAATGGTGCATCTGGATTCTATAAATAATGATGCTCCAACACTTATGGTCGCTTGTGGCCTGGCATTAAGGGATATTAAGTGAGGCTATATGACGCAGATTAACCTTCTTCCCTGGCGAGAATTAAAACGGGAGCAGGATAAAAAACTGTTTACGACCATGCTGCTTGTGTGCGTTGTGGTTGCTGCCTTTATCGTATTTTTAATTAACTCTTATGCTTCAGGTTTAGTGAGTAATCAAATTACGCGCAATCAAATGTTGCAAAAAGAAATTAATACTATGAATGCGCAACTAAATGAATTAAAAAACTTACAAAAAGCTAGAGAAATGCTTATTTCCAGGATGTCTATAGTCCAACATTTACAATCCACCAGAACATTAATGGTCCATTTATTTGATGATCTAATTAATATTATGCCATCTGGAGTCTATCTGACTCAGGTCGAGGGCAAGAATGATGTTATCACGGTATTAGGGTATACTGAGTCAAATACATTTGTCTCCATGTTAATGAGAAACATAGAAAACAATGATTGGCTTCATGACCCTAGGCTTACTGAAATCAAAAGAGAAGAGAACAATAAAGATAAGGATAAAGAAAAACAGCAATCCACAGAAAATGAATTTAAATTAACTTTTTTATTGGCTCCTCAATTCCAGATTGGAATTATACTATGAACAGCATTAACCTGAATGAGTTAACTCTGGACAATGTAGGGCAATGGCCACTTGTGGTCAAAATGTGTGTTTTTTTAGGGGTTAGTATTTTAATTATTGCTCTAGGATATTGGCTGATCATACAGGATAATTTTACCCAGTTTAATAAATTGAAAGGTCAAGAGGCGACTTTAAAAACAGATTTTGAAAGCAAGCAGCGACAACTGTATAATCTACCTGCCTATCGTGAGCAGTTAGAGGTTATGCGTGAACGTTTTGTATTAATGCTCAAGCAGCTTCCTGAAAAAAATGAGATGCCTGGCTTGTTGGAGGAGATTTCTAAAACAGGTGTGGCCTCAGGTTTAAGGTTTGAGTTATTTGCCCCGCAACCAGAAGTTATGCATGATTTTTATGTTGAATTGCCTATAAAAATTTCAGTAGTAGGAACTTATTTTCAATTGGCTATGTTTATAAGTCGAGTAGCTCAAATGAATCGTATTGTAACGTTGCATGATTTTAGTATTGAAGGGGTGTCTTCTAAAGACCATAAAGAAGTCTCGGAAGATGAGTTGGACATGAGCATTACTGCTAAAATATATCGATATCGCACACAATGATGAGCCGAAAACAAGGGATTGGTTATAAACTCAAGTATATTGGGTATATTTGTACTTTGTCTTTATTACTGGGGTCTTGTTCCGGTAATAATGATGATTTGAGGCGATATATTGATGAAGTAAAACATAGAAAAACACGAGAGATTGAACCTATTCCTTCATTTTCACCTTTACCTACTTTTAAATTTCCTGATAATGGTAACCGGCGTAATCCATTTAAGCCTATAACGCACAAAAAAGAGCAAGTCGATATGAACGCGCCAGATAAAAACAGGCCTAAAGAACCTTTAGAGGCTTACCCTTTGGATGCATTAAAATTTGTGGGGACTTTAAGGCAAGGAAATGATACGTGGGCATTGATTAAATTGCCTAGCTCAGATATTACCCATGTTCGAGTTGGTAATTATATGGGACAAAATTATGGTCGTATCGTGTCGATTAAAAATAATGCAATTCAATTAATAGAAACAACACAAACCTCTGGAAAGTGGGATAAACATAAAACCACGATTGAGTTATATACTGGGAAGTAGGAGCAAAAGTGCGGAGAATAGTTGCTTTATTCATTTTCATTGGTATGAGCTTTAGTATGATGGCTCTTGCCCAAAATAATCCTCTTGTTGCCGTAAAGGTAATTCCTTTACCTGAGGCAAAGTTGCGTATGGATTTCGAATTTGCGAAACCACTTAAGCAAGAACCCGCAAGTTTTGTGACCCAAAGTCCGGCGCGTATAGTCCTTGATTTCATTGACGCCAATCTGCAATTGCCTCCTGAACAGAAAACGAAAGAAGTTAAAATAGGTTCTCTGAATACGTATACAGTTGTGGCTGTAGGTACACGTGTTAGGGCTATACTGGATTTAAATTATCCAGTACCTTATTCAGGCTCAATTTCTGGCGCAATTTATACGCTTATCTTAAATGGCAAAAGCAATGACATCTTTCAACCCCCAAAAGAACTTTTAATCACGCATCGACCAGTCAAAACCAGTTATGAAATCAATCATTTTGATTTTCGTGGTATTGAGCACCAAGGGGGGCGCGCAATCGTTAATGTTTCCAGCACCAATGTTCCAATTGAGGTTGAGGAACATGGTAAAGAAATTCTCGTTAAATTTTTAAATACTAAAATTCCACAAAATTTAATGAAGCGTTTTGATGTTTCAGATTTTCGTAGTCCCGTACAGCTGGTAAGTTTTCGACAAGTAGGTAAAAATGCACACATGACTTTGTCAAACAAAGGTAGCTTTGGTCAGTACGTTTATCAAGTGAATAAACAGTTTATGATCGATGTACTTTCCTTAACTCCAGAAGAAGCACAACAGGCCAAATTGAAAAAGAAAGTCTTTTCTGGAAGAAGAATTTCTTTGAATTTTCAGAACATTAGCATACGCGCTGTATTACAGTTATTGGCTGATTTTACTGGAATTAATATTGTAGTAAGCGATAAAGTTCAAGGTAATATAACCCTTAGATTAAATAATATTCCATGGGATCAAGCGTTGGATATTATTTTAACGACACAAGGTTTAGCGAAACGCCAGACTGGTAATGTGATTTTGATCGATTATAAAGCTGCTTTTGATAAAATGGAGGCAGAAGAACTTAAGAGCCGACATGCTATTCAAAGACTTGAACCGGTACGTTCTGAACTGATTCAGATTAATTATGCCAAAGCCACTGATCTGGCGATTTTAATTAAAGACAAGCAAAACTCACTTTTATCTGAAAAAGGTAAAGTAAGTGTTGATACACGTACAAATACCATCTGGATTCAAGATAGTGGTACCAAAATCGACGAAGTCAGGGAGTTAATCAAACAGTTGGACGTTCCCGTCAAGCAAGTGCTTATTGAAGCCCGCATCGTTGAAGTCACTAAAGATTTTGCGCAAGACTTAGGAATACGTTGGGGGGTTTCTAGGCCGCCAACTTTAAGTGGTACATTGGCTGGAGCCAACCAGATGCAACAAGGGGTTACCCCTGCAAATGTTGTGCCGTTTACAGACCGATTAAATCTGGATTTAGTTGCTGCTCCTGTCACAGGCGCTGTGCCTGCGTCTCTTGGTATCGCATTGGCACAACTTGGCGATAATATTTTACTTGATCTCGAACTGTCTGCTCTGGAAAGCGAGGGGCTTGCTGAATTGATATCCAGCCCTAGACTTATCACTGCAAATCAACAACCCGCAGTGATTGATTCAGGACAGGAGATTCCTTATCAGGAGGCGACTTCCAGTGGTGCGACTGCTGTGGCTTTCAAAAAAGCAGTATTGAGTCTAAAAGTCACACCACAGATTACTCCTGATAGTAAGATACTTATGGAATTAAAGATTAATCAGGATACTGCTTCACCGCAATTATTTAATGGGGTACCTGCGATATTAACTAAGGAAATTCAAACTAATGTCCTTGTCAGTAATGGACAAACTATTGTTCTTGGGGGTATTTTCCAGCAGGACAAAAGTAAGACTATTACGCGAGTACCTTTTTTTGGGCAGCTGCCAGTAGTTGGAAATTTGTTTAAGAATACGCAAATTGCTCTTAAAAATGATGAGCTGCTAATTTTTATTACACCCAAAATCATTACAAACTCATTATCGATTACAACAATTGAAGGTAGAAAACCGATTCGTTTTGATGAAAAATAAGATTTAGATATCCCTCGCATGCTTTTGAATCACTTGCGATATTTTTATTTTCCCCTCTCCGCTTAGGGGCGAGGGGAAAATAAAAAAGTGAGGATACCTCAGGCTTAATAACCCAGCCTACGTTTGCTTTTTCGGGTATATTCGTGGATATGCATACGTTTAAGCACGATGTAGGGGAAAAAATTTGTAGGGATTCTCTGGAATAAATTGTGGCAATGTACTATTTATGAAGGTACCAAATATGATGTGTTTTGCCCCACTTAAATACATTTTATGAAACACTTACCCCCAACAAGGACCTTAAGAAGTGATATAATAGAAATGATTAAGAGTAAATAGTTATAAAATATGCTCATTTGTTGTAGAATAATGAGCGGGAATTTCTAACTGCGAAAAATACAGTTAGGGTTGAGCCCCAAATACTCCCCACTTTCGGCTACTTATAATATTTTAGTTTGACGCTAAAATGGGAGGTTATTTCGGACTCGATCTTTAATTAATGACATTTCAGTTAAAGAGGTATGTAATAAAAAATGAGCATAGTTAAAGTACGAAATATTTTTCTCATCGGACCCATGGGTGCAGGTAAAAGCACTATAGGTCGTGCTTTGGCAAAGGAGCTCAAGTTAGAATTTTTTGATTCAGATGAAGTGATTGAAGAACGTGCTGGTGCGGACATATCTTGGATTTTTGATATTGAAGGCGAAGAAGGGTTCAGACGACGTGAGCAAAAAGTTATCGAAGAGTTAACTCAAAAGACCAACATTGTTTTGGCAACTGGTGGTGGAGTCGTAATCACTCCTGAAAACAGAAATGCATTAGCGGGGCGTGGAACCGTAATCTATCTAAAAACCTCATTACAACAACAGTTCGAAAGAACGAAGCGCGATACAAAACGTCCTTTACTACAGACAAATGATCTTGAGGGCCGATTGGAGTTATTGAGAGACGAGCGCGAGCCATTCTACAATGAATTAGCTGATGTTAGTTTTGAAACAGATAAATTAACGGTCAAAGCAGTTGCAAATAATATAATAAAATATATTTATGGCGAACTTTGAGGTTTATGATCAGGTTGATGTCTCTTTAACTGAACATCAATATCCCATTATTATTTGTCGCAATGGTTTGCAAAATCTAGATTTTCTGCGAACCATTGCCACGTCTTCACAGATTCTAATTGTTACCAACCAAACAATAGCTCCTCTTTATTTAAAACAGGTGCAAGCTGCATTTGGGGATACTCAGTGTGATTTGTTGATTTTAAAAGATGGAGAGCAATATAAAAATCAGCAAAGTTTATTTACCATCTATGATGCATTAATCCAACATAAACACCATAGAGACACAACGTTAATCGCTTTAGGCGGAGGTGTGATTGGCGATATGACGGGATTTGCAGCATCAACGTATCAGCGCGGAGTGAAGTTTATTCAAATACCTACCACGTTATTAGCGCAGATCGATGCTGCTATTGGTGGGAAAACTGGTATTAATCATGCTTTGGGTAAAAATATGATTGGTAGTTTTTATCAACCCCAAGCAGTAATTATTGATTTGGCTACATTAAGCACTCTGCCTGAAAGAGAGTTTCGTGCGGGTTTAGCAGAAATGATCAAATACGCGCTACTGGCTGGAGGTGATTTTTTCAAATTTTTAAGTGAAACGCTTCAACAAGGGTTAACTGCTGAGAGTCCCCAGCTGCCTGAATTAATTGCTGAATGCTGCCGTATTAAAGCGCAATTTGTTGAAACTGATGAAAAGGAAGCGGGGCAGCGTGCGCTACTCAACCTGGGCCATACTTTTGCACATGCCTTGGAAACTTATACTCAATATCAGCAATGGTTGCATGGTGAAGCGGTGGCAATTGGTTTGTATTGTGCAACAGTTTTGTCACATAAAATGCATTTGGTTGATAAGCAATTGGTGGAACAAGTTGAACAAATTTTACATCAAGCAGGTTTGCCACATAAAATCCCAAGTATGATAAATTTGAAAAAGCTCAAAGAGCTAATGCAATCGGATAAAAAAATTAAAAATAACTGTTTACGCTTTGTACTACTTAAGAAACCCGGTGATTGTTATCTTGAAGCTGGAGTAACAGAGGATTGTTTGTATAATGCACTTGTTGCAGCTGTAAGAGGAGAATAAAAATGAAAGAGGGAATGATTCAGTCTGATATAGCGGCTGTAATTCAACCAAGAGTATTGTTTAAACCAGGATCTTGGCTTGCTAAAATTGATTTCATTAATCATTTGATTCTTTTTAACAACGTGCTCATTACGGTTTTATCTGAGAAAGAGGGCGGTAAAACTTCTTTTAGTACTTTGTTACAAAGTAATTTAGATCAACAAATCAAAGCGGTGCCTATGACGGTTAAGGCTCCTTGTAATAGAGAGACCTTAATTCAGGAAATTGCAACTCAACTACATCTGAATCATGATGAAAATACAGACATTAGTTCATTAGTCGCGCAAATTAATGAGCGCAAAGCTCATGTATTACTCTTAATTGATGATGCGCAACATTTGCCAGAATCTTTAATTAAAGAAGCGATGCTAGCAATCAAGAATCAGGAGAATTTTAGTTTCTTTCATCTCTGTTTGATATCAGATTATTCAATTGTTGCAACGCTTAACAACTTAGTCGCTTCGTTTTTTGATAATTTGGTACATACTATAGAATTGGGTTCATTGAATGAAAGTGAAACAAGAACTTATGTTTTACAACGTGCCATGGCTGCCCATTTGATCAGTAAACCATTAACTGATGCTCAGTTTAAGCAATTTTATCAACTGACCAAAGGAAATGTGGCAAAAATTAACAGCAATCTTGAAGCATTTGTATTTAAATGTGCGGCACAAAAGAAAAAAGAGCCACTAAAATGGGTAAAGAAAGCTGGTATCGCAGGCAGCGTCGCTTTAATTGCAGGGCTTGTTGGTTTTTATTTTGCGCAACACTATGATTTTTCATCATTTCATTTAGAGACAATGAGCAATGAAAATACAATAAATCAACAAGCACAATCTGAAGTATTAGTAAGTCAAATTGCTTCTTGGCAGGATTCTTCAACACGACAATTGGTATATGCTTCTTTGCCTAAAAAACAAGTATTAGATGACTTTAGTGATGAAATACCTAGTGATACAGTTGCAATTGTTGATAAGGTTGTTGTGATTCCTAAACTACAAATAAAAAAACTGGCAGCACAGGATGTTAGAATTCCTGAGTCTGAGTTTAAGCGTGAGAGCCCTGAATCTGATCTCACTCGCGAATCAAAATTAGTCGAAATTCCAACTGCAAAACAAAATAAACAAGAACAGCTCCCTAGCTCAAAAAACAATTCTAATTTGTATACCATACAAGTTGCAGCCAGTCATAATATAAAAGATATAGAACGGTTTCAGCAGAATAATAAACTACTCACGCAAGATGCCAAAATAATGCATTTTACGAATGCAAAGGGAGTTTGGTATGTGCTGGCTGTTGGTGAGTATGAAAGCAGGGCTGAAGCACAACGTCACATAAGCAAATTACCCGCACGTTTAGCTAAATTAAAGCCGTGGGTAAGACCCATGTCGAGTCTTGGTTAAATAACAAGGGTAAATCCTGTACATGCTGATAGCCGAAAAGTAGCCTGGGTGAAGACGACGTCCTAACCCGGGTCACTCCGCTTCACCTAGCTACAATATAACAGGTAAAGTTGCTCTGTATACATGGCCAGTCCAAATGCTAGATTAAATTTTAGAATTTAATGATTGCGTTATTTGCTCAATGCGCTCTTCTGCATCTGCATAAATTTGCTTAAAGATATCAAAAAAATCAGTAAAAGACAGATTTTCTAAAGAATGAGCGGTCACACCGTGAGGAGTAGTTACACCTGCACGCAATTGCGCGAAAGAGCGCCCTGATTTTTTTGCTAGCTCTGCAGCACCCAATACAGATTCCAAGGCAATTTTTTCCGCAAGGTCCTCAGGAATTCCTCTACTTATTGCTGCTTTTTGTAACGCTTCAAGGAATAGAAAGACATAAGCTGGTGCACAGCCAACAGGAGCGGTAAGTGAGTCGATCATAGATTCTTGGTCTACCCAGAAAGTATATCCGACTTCATTAAAAAGCGTTTCAGCCAACCGCTTTTGTTCAGCGGTCGTCGAGGTACATGCGAACAACGCAGATGTTCCTTTACAAAATTCAATGGGAGTATTTGTCATTACTCGCATAATTCCCTGCTCATTTTTGTTAAGCCAACGCTTCATGCTGGCAATGTCTATTACACCCGCCAAAGAAATAATAAGAGGTTGCCGTAACTGGATGGTAGGTGCAATTTCCATACATACATCCTGCATAAATTGAGGTTTTACAGCAAGAATTAGAACCTCTGCATTCATAGTTGCTTGAATATTAGTGTTAGCTGACTGAACCCTGAGTTCTTTAACCAAACGCTCCAATTTGCTGGGATCTCGATTGCTGAATGTTATAGCATTTGCCGGATGTCCACTTTTAATAAGTCCCCGAGCCAAAGCACTACCTAAATGACCTGCTCCAATAATGGAAATAGATTTATTTTCAAACATATTGTCTTATATTTCAAATTTTATACAAAAATACCAAGATGAGGAGGTTTATGTCAAGAAACACGTAGAGATAGAGCCAATGAAAAATAATTTTTTTACATTGAATATCCTATGTATCCTGTTACACTAAAAAAAACCAAAAGATCGATCCTCTTCACCAATGTGGTATTGATGCTCAGAGAGGTATGTTAATTTTGATGATTATGGACAAAGAATAATAATGATGGAAACGGTACAAATACAACAAAAAACTCATGCCGTGTGGCGTGATATCAATGGATGGAATTATTATTTTTTGTTGAAATTTGCACTTTTATGGGCCGGATATTTAAACTTTCATCCTTTCATTAATCTGATTTTTTTGTCTCTTTTGCTTTTTCCTTTACGATCAATGGTTCTTCATCGTTGTCGCAATTGGCTCGCTATTCCAATAGGTATTGTACTGTTTTATCATGATACTTGGTTACCTGGGTTAAGTACCATTACGAGTCAAGGAACAAATCTTTTTGCTTTTAGTTCCAGCTATACTCTTGAGCTATTACATCGATTTATTAATTGGGAGCTACTCGGTCTGGCTTTTGTGTTATTAGTTGCTTATCTGTTCTTTTCTCAATGGATTCGTATTACGACGCTTACAGTGATCGCACTTATTTGGTTAAACCTTATTACTCTTACAGGTCCTGCCATTAATCTGTTGCCTGTACAAAACAAAATTGTTGCAACTACGGAAGAAACTAAAGCGGAGGCTAGTCCAAGTGAAGTAGGGCTCAACGATAGCTTACCGCCAACGAATGAGAATCTGAATGCTTATCTGAATCAATTTTATGCACAACAAAAAGGGTTGCATACGGATTTTCCAAATGCTCTTTCTGCTGATGCTCAACCTTTTGATATAATTCTTATTCAGATTTGTTCCCTTGCTTGGGCAGATATAGATGCGGCGCATCTAAGAAATCACCCCATATGGGGAAAATTTGATATTCTGTTTAATGAGTTCAATTCAGCTGCGTCCTATAGTGGCCCTGCAGCAATCCGTTTATTACGCGCAAGCTGTGGTGAAACAACGCATGCTGACCTTTATAAACCTGTTCCGCAAAATTGTTATATTTTGGATAATCTGGCTAAACTGGGCTTTTCTCCAGAGTTTATGCTTGACCATGGGGGGGTATTTGGTAATTTCCTCGATGAGCTTAAAGAGTATGGTGGCTTAGCAAATATGCCCATGATACCAAGAACAGGAGTTTCTCCAGATCTCGTTTCATTTGATGGAAAACTGCTTTCAGATGATGGGCAAATGTTTGACCGTTGGCTTAAACAACATGATGCGTCACAACAAAAACGTAATGTTACTTATTTCAATGAAATCTCTCTCCATGATGGCAATACATATATTGGTGATAATAAACCCGCACCTTATGGACCGCGGGCACAAAGGCTTTTAGATCAAACAATGAACTTCTTTGCCGCATTAGAGAAGGCAGGACGTAAAGCAGTTGTTGTTTTTATTCCTGAACATGGAGCTAATCTTGTTGGCGATAAATTACAAATGCCAGGTTTACGCGATATCCCCAGCCCGAGTATTACGCATATTCCTGTTGGAGTTAAATTTATTGGTTTGAAAACCGGCCCTACCCAAATACAAATAAATGCCCCCAGTAGTTATTTAGCTATTTCAGAATTAATGGCTCGTTTAGCTGATGGAAAGATATTTAGTCAGGATAATGTAGACTTAAAAGCGCTCACCAAAAATTTACCCAAAACGCCATTTGTTTCATCCAATGAGGGCGTTACCGTAATGAAGTATCAGGATAAATTTTATATTTTATTAAAAGGTGATACTAACTGGGTGCCTTATCCTTCTTGATTACTCGTATAACTTGTATTACGTGAACGTAGGCGTCCTCAGCCGAATTGTCATCAAATTTCATGTAGAAAAAACACCTTTATCTCCTATAAGTAAAGAATTTGTTTCATAAACAAAATGTATTATAGACCTATATTAGGCGCTGCTAAAATTGCGAAATACTATAAAACTACTAAAGAAAAAAGCAGTTAAATTGTTGCAGAATCGTCTCGTAATACGTAATAGTAACCGAAGCAACTAGTAATTAACGGTATTAATGTGGGGGTTTTAAATGTTAGAAATGATATCATTCATGTTTATCTGAAATTAATAGTGCTAAATATTAAAATGACCACTCTAAACTCCAATAGAGAGAATAACTTGGATAGTAAAGTTAACGAATTTATTCAAGCGATTCAGAAGTATTTAGGCCATAGAAGGTATAAGTTTTTTGAAACTATTGTGTCATTCTTAATCATTACACTACAAGCAATTACGTTATTTAATTTAATTTATACCTATGAAAATAGTTCTTTTTTTTATTTAATTCTGGTTTTGGTTATTGCGTATGTCGCTACAGATTTGGTTAATGGTTTAGTCCATATGTACATGGATAATAATACTTATTACTCATGTTTAGTTGGGCCTTATATTGCTGCATTTCACTTACATCATGCAAAATCTATTTATCAAATAAGGCATCCACTAAGGGTCTATTTTGATGAGTCGGGAACTAAATTTTGGTTGTTGGTGTATTTGTTTATTTTGGTGAGCATTCAGCTAAATGTTCACTTAGGTGTTTTCTTAAATGTTGGACTGGTCGCTTTTGGTATTTTTTCATCTGTTGCTGAGGTGTCACATTATTGGTGTCATAATGCAACTGAAAAAAATCGACTCATCTTATGGTTACAGAATAATCACGTATTACTTTCTAAAGAGCATCATAAAGCACATCATTGTTCTGATAATACTCAGTATGCATTTTTAAATGGAGTAACTGATCCGCTATTAAATTTAATTGCTGGTTACTACTATAAGGGTTATAAAAATTATGCAGACAAACATACTCGCATTTATATACAACGAACGTTGCACTCAAGACCAAAATAATGACCAACAGAACAATCCCCCGATTTTAATCCTATAGAGAAATTTTGGGCCAACTACAAATCATTCATCAGAAAAATTATTGGCCAATTTCATTCCCTTTCTGAGGCTATTGACTATGCTTTCAAATCGATCATTTAAAAAGCGCTCATCCCGTTTCTTCTTTGAAGAAATTCCCTTGCCTAACAGTTGGTCCCGAGCAATGATAAATAAATCCTGATCCTAGAAGATTTCTCATACCTGTTCAATGCTCAATGAGACATTTTGCACAAGTGGTTACCCTTTACCATATGATAGTAATCGAGCTCTATTAAAACATATTTTTAAGACACAAGGCTTGGCTTAACAGGCCAAGCCTACGTCTATCTAAAGTTAGAATAGGGTACTAAGGGGATAATAGGCATGTCCATATTGCCCTGCCAGCCTTCGAATGAATAGCGTAGGAAAAGAGAGACATGGCTTGGGGTATAATCTGTTGATTGCTGAATATCTACCAGCCCGCCAACAATGAAATGTGAACCCAATCGACGTTCTAGCAAGGCAAGTATAGAATAACCATAACCTGTACTATTACCCCCAGTTTGCAGGGAGTTTTGTGTATTATCAAAATTCGGAATAAGGTTTGGCAGTGGGAAGTTTTGAATATTTTTAGTTGTTGCGTAGGACCAGGTTATAGTGCCGCCTAACTCATAAGACCAGTTTGCAGTTCGTCTGCGATAATCAATTGGCACTGTGAACGACAAATAGAAGTCTGGACTGTAATATCCGCCTTGTCCAAGATTGAAGCCGTATAAGTTTTTATCATAGTGCCAAACCATATTGGTGAGCCCAACGATAAACCGGCGATTGTCTTCGTTGATTAGTTTGTAATAATAACCATCCATTAGGAGAATACGCTGATTCGATTCTACATTTTTCCCTGTTAATTCACTGCCAATGATATTAGCCCAGAAACCGTTTGCTTCACCTCGATCGTAACTAAGTGACAAAGTAAGTCCGGTGGCTACGACCCCACCCCATACAATTCCTGTATTTGGATCTTTTGCACCAGCAAAAGAAAGTAATGAGTTAGTCATGGGGCGCTGTGATGCTGTGATTGTCCAGCCAATATGGCGTATTTCACCGCTATAATTGATGCCGCCAATAAAATTAGTTACAGGAAATCCTATAGGTGTTTCACCGACATCAAATCCCCAAACTGGATTTTGCCATCCACCATCCCAGCTGAGCCCATTTGCGCGTTGGGCTATATCTGTAGTACACCCATTAATATTACAGGTACCAAAGTCACTAAAATATACGCCATCAATTGTCGAAAAGCTTCCGGCACTTATACTCACTGCATCAGTTCGTAAAAATGCGCGTCCGTTTGCATAACCCCAATCTGCTTGTGTTATAGTGTCTTCGGCACGCATATCAGAAGTTCCAGCAGTGCCTGTTAGACGCCAGTAATCTTGATCGACAGTAATGCGCGTTTCTCGTTGCTGATACAGTGAGCCTGCTTCAGCGCGGATGCTGCGTTTAAGCCAATCATCTCCTGTATGATTACGGGTCAACAAAGTATAATAGTCATTGTTGGCAGGCCAAATGGGTGTAATCTCACTTTCGACCATGGCTTTTTTGTAATCTTCTTGCGCCAGTTTAGGCATGCGAAGTTGCGTTTCTAAACGAGCTGCGTCGCGAAATATAAGCGCACTATCTTGACTAGGAGCAGCATTGGCGTTTTCTCGTTTGATACGGTTGAAAATGGCTAACGCTTTTTGTGAGTTGCCTACAGCGTTCCATGCATTTGCTAATCTTCTTTGCATGTTGCTATTGAACGTTAATTTCATTGTTTGCTGCTCTTCCAGCAATTGCTGGGCTTTTTTCTTGTTTCCTAAGGCGATAAGCGACTCTATAACACCTAAGTTGGCATCCGCATTAAGTGGCTCCTGGGTTTTCACCTCTTGATAGTAATTCAATGCTGTTGCAAACTCAGCATCGTTAAAAGCCCAATCGGCCAAAGTAAGCTTGATGGGTATTGTTTGTGCTTGCTGCATTAAATAGGCTGTTGCACCTTGCGTATCTCCACTATCTCGCAATTGTTGCGCGTGTTGCAAAATCAATTCAGCAGTGATGCGTTGCGCCAGTTGGCGCATGCCTTCATTCCATAGTTTTTGTGGAATACTATGGAGTTGATTCAGAGCTTGTTGTAATTTTTCTATACTTGATAAGTAAAGTGCATAAGCATACGCTTGAGTTGGCTCTTTTTTTTGTTTTGAGAGTAACTTCTGAAATAGTTCATTTGCTTTTTTAGTGTTGCCTACATGATTTAAAGCAAGTGCATAATGATAAGTTAGCCAGACATCATCGGGATCGAGCCTCTCTGCTTGGCTGTACTTTTCTATTGCTTTCCCCCATTGGTTGCCTTTTTCAAATTGTGCCGCTTGCTCTTGTAGCAAGGAACTTTCCAAACTACGCCGAGCATCACTAAATTTGCTTTTCACATCGTCAGGCAAACTATTTAGATAATCTAATGCTTTCTTCAATGACTGACGTTTATAGATGCCTACAAGTCCATAAACTGCACTACTCTTACCTGGACTTACGAGTAACGCTTGTTTATATGCTTTTTCTGCTTCGACAAAATTTTTACGAGCAAATGCTACCTCTGCTAGTCCAACCCAAGCATAATAATTTGCATGATCTAGAAGGAGAGATTGCTGATATCTTTTTTGGGCTAAGTCCATATTACCAGTGCGAAATGCATCATCTCCGCTGGCTACCCATAATCCTGCAAGTCTTTCTTTAAGTCCATAAGTCCAATTATCTTGATTGCTGTTGATGGAGTAAATTTTATGTGCATTTAAAAAATTGTAGAGCACCTGCAAATGATTGAATGCATTTTGACGCTGCTTCGGAATATAAGATACGAGACGCCAATATTCAGAACTTAATTCTCGGCTAGGGAAATCCCCATGAAAAAGGGCATCATATTGGGCTTTAGCTGCATCGAGATGTCCAGATATTGCCATTATTCTTGCTTGTTGCAGTTTTTGTATGGCTTCAGGTTCAGTAAGAAATAAACTCATTGCAGCCTGTTTGTATTGATCAGAATTAGGTGCTTTTTGTTTTAACTCAGCAAGCAGTTCTTTTGCTAAAACCAAGTTTTTTTGTCGTATGGCAAGCTTAATTCGAGCAGCAAGAACGTCGGGATCATTGGGGGCGATTAATTGCAGACGATCTAGTGAGTTCTTCACAAAATCATCTCGATAATAAGTTTCGCCCCAAATGACTTGATCCAATAAAAGTTGCTTCGGGTCAAAATTGTCAGCCGAAGCCTTTAGCGCCAAGAAGCCAAGCAATAATAAACCGAATATAGCTCTGGACATCAGTTAATCCAATTATTTTGTCGAGCTATTTCTTTAGAGCTCTCGACTCCAGGTTGGTCAAATGAGTTGATATTCCAAATTACACCTTGAACAAAAATTTTATGTTCGTATAAAGCAATCAATGCACCAAGAGTTTTAGGGGAACAATCGGTCAAGCAGAGAAGATTTACGGGTGTTTCTCCGCCAATGTAACTGTAAGGGTTCTCGCTGTGCTTGCTACCTTTGGTTAAAACCTCCTTGTGGGTACGACATATTTTATTAATTGCATCGCCATCGAAAGTACGAACACAAATTAAATCAGCGGCTACTTTATGAGTTCCTTGGCACAACAGCTGATAGTAACTGTGTTGCGCGTGGTTACCTAGACCACCCCAGATAATGGGGCCTGTTGCATAATCTACTTTACGTCCTTGTCTGTTTATCGATTTCCCATTACTTTCCATATCAAGTTGTTGCAGATAAGGAACAAAATTTTGTAAGTCTTGGGAATAAGTCATGACGAGTAAGTTATTAATGTTTAAAAAATTGATGTTCCATATACCGAATAATGCCATAAGAACAGGTAAGTTTTTTGCAAAAGGCTCATTGCAAAAATGCATATCCATTTCGTATGCTCCGGTCAAAATTTCTGTAAAATTGTCAAAACCAATAGCAATACAGGAAATCAAATTAATCGCTGAGCAGAAGGAATAACGTCCGCCAACCCAATCCCATATTGGAAGAATCGTTTCAAAACCCATTTCTTGTGCTTTCTTTACCTGTGCGGTGACTGCAATAAAATGTCGATTAAAATCGTGTTTTTGGTTAATCCACGATAAGGCTTTTTGGAAGTGAGATAAGGTTTCGGGCGTAGTGAATGATTTAGAGGAAATAATAAATAAAGTCGTTTCTGGGTTTAGTTTCGCAGTAGTCCGTGAAAATGCTTTAGGATCAATATCCGAGATAAAATGAAACCCTAATTTGTCTGTTACCAAATCACTTAATGCATCAACGCAAAAGAAAGGACCAAGCATGGAGCCACCAATCCCTATATTAACCACATCAGTGATGGGTTTTCCTGAGTAACCAAACCATTCTCCACTTCTTATTTTTGTAGCAATGAGCTTCATGGTGTTACGAACATTAACTACTTCAGGCATAATGTTCTGTTCGTTAACCCAGATGGCTTTATTTTCTGGAGCACGAAGAGCTGTATGGAGGACAGGTCTATTTTCTGTATTGTTAATAGGCTTACCACTCATCATGGCATTAATGTGATCATGCAGATTACACTCATTAGCAAGTTCAATGAGTGAATCCATAATCTGAGAATCAACATGTTGTCCGGTATAATCCAGAGTAATATGGTCATAGGATATAAAATAATTTTTTGTTTCTGGATTATGACTAACGTATGTTTTGGCGTATTTTTCGAGTGTTTTCCACGAATTCATTTTTGTAAGCTGTTCCATATATCATCTCAATCTAATTAGGGGCTGTTTCCATTTCTATTATCCCATTTCTACTATCTTGGCCAAGCTGCCCTGATTTTCTGCGCTCCGATGCGCACATACTGCATGTATACTGCGCTTTGGTACTCTAAAATCAAGCCGTTTTGGCTCAAGCTAACGAAATGAAAATTGGCCAAATTGACCTGATTTTCTGCGCTCCGTTGCACACATACTGCGTATATGCTGTGCTTCGGTACTTGAAAATCAGGTCATTTTGGCTAAAGTTAGCGAAATGTCAACAAGTCTGTCTAAGCTAAAAGCCACTTGGAAAATTTCTCTCCCTCAGTTGGGTGCTCTTTTCCTAAATCTACATTAGCTTTTAGAAAACCAAGAACACTTCCACAGTCATAGCGTTTCCCATCATAAGGCTGTGCTAAAACGGTTTCTTTTTTTACTAAACCATTAATTGCATCAGTTAATTGAATTTCTTTATGCTCCTCATGAGGTAATATCCTGATTTGTTCAAAAATACCTGGAGTAAGGACGTAACGGCCTACTATTGCAATATTTGATGCGGCAAGATGTGGTTTAGGTTTTTCCACCAGATGGTGTATGCTTAAAAGGTTTTTATCCCACGGTGCACCTTGAATAATACCATAACACTCTGTTAACTCTTGAGGGACGCTTTCTACTGCAATAATACTATGACCGTATTGTTCATACATTTGGGTTAATTGCCGAATCACAGGCGTCGTACTTGTCATTAAGTCATCAGCAAGTATTACAGCAAATGCCTCATTACAAACAATTTTTTCAGCACATAAAACTGCATGCCCCAATCCTAGCGGTTTTGCCTGACGCACATAAAAACATTCCATATCGTTAGGTGTTACTGATTTGACTATAGATAACAGTTCATTTTTATCATGAAGTTGCAGTTCATTTTCAAGCTGATAGGCGAGGTCAAAATGATCTTCAATGATGTGTTTGTTATGGCAGGTTACAAAGATCATTTGCCGTATACCAGCCGCATAAGCTTCTTCTACTGCATATTGAATCAAGGGTTTATTAACCACAGTTAACATTTCTTTGGGGGCTGTTTTTGTTGCAGGTAGAAATCGAGTCCCTAAACCAGCAACAGGAAATACTGCTTTACGTATTGGTGGAAATGTTTCATTCATTGATAATCTATCCGTTTAGTAACACTATATAATACATATAGATTTTACAAATTACTTTTAAGTATGCACGTAAAATTTTTTGATTTATATAGTTTTTTATCAGATTTTTAATAAAAAGTAAGCGGTTATTTTAGAAAAAGGTTGATGTATGTATTCTATAGATTGGGCATATGCGTATGGACTTCCAAAATCTACGGCATTTTTTAAATGCACTCCTGAAGATTTCCAGGTAAATGAGTTTTTTGATAGTCCATTTTCTGGAGCGGGGGAACATATTCTTCTTAAAATTGAAAAAAAAGGGCTAACAACTTTAGAGGTAGTTAAAGTACTGGCGAAGTTATTGAAAAAACCAATCAAGTCAATCGGTTACGCAGGATTAAAAGACCGACAGGCATTGACGACACAATGGTTGAGTATTCATGCTCCTGGTGAAGAAATTCCAGGCGTTGCGCAACTTGCAGGACCTGGTTGGCGAGTTTTAGAGTGCACCCGACATTATAAAAAATTAAGGCCTGGATTTCTAACTGGAAATCATTTCCTTGTCCGCTTGCGCGAAATTTCCCATAAAGAAGATTTGTTGGCGCGTATTGAACGCATTAAAGAGCATGGCGTACCTAATTATTTTGGAGAACAGCGATTTGGTCGAGATGCGGGTAATTTGATAAAAGCAGAAGAAATGCTCGTTAAAGGGCATAAAGTTAAAGACCGATTTTTAAAAGGGATGTATTGTTCTGCTGCACGTTCATGGATTTATAATCTAATTTTATCACATCGTGTTATGGAACAATGTTGGGATATAGCATTGCCTGGAGATGTAATGCAGCTTCAAGGTTCAAACAGTATTTTTGTTATTGATCATGTTGACAATGAAGTATTACAAAGGATTAAAAATAAAGATATTTCCCCTGCAAGTCCCTTACCTGGAAAAAGCAAGCACAAAGTAAAAGATGAGGCGTTACAATTGGTTCATAAAATTTATCACGACTGGCAATTATGGCTAGATGGTTTAGAACTTTATGGTTTAGAGGAAGACTGGCGCGCCAATATCCTACATGTGGAACAATTTACCTGTTTTATTCAAGGAAATGTGGCTGAGCTAACTTTTAGTCTACCTGCAGGATCTTATGCTACGGCGGTTTTACGCGAGCTAAGTGTCTATCAAAACGAATAATTAGTCCCTAAATCAGGTTTTTTCCATTAAACTCCCCAAGCTTTACTATACTGAACATTAAATGGATGGCTTGGGTGTTTTTGATGCGAAATGAACAATTGAATGCTGCGATAAAACAGGGAAATCTAGAGAAGTTTAAAAGGCTCATGTCAGGGGTAGACGAAGAAAATTTTTTAATGGATGATGAAAATGGTAATACCCTGGCACATCTTGCTGTTATATGCGATCAACCTGAAATTCTGCAAATACTTATAGATAAAGCAAAGGAGTTCGATAGGCCATTATTTGAAATTTCTAATGCCAATGGATTCACTCCTTTGGAATGTTGCTATATCTATTCCTCATCAAAGACGATGTCATTATTAGAATCTAATCCTCAATTAAGTGCTTCAAGTAAGCTGGTTGTTTCTCAAGATTATGAAAAGATAAAGAAATTGTCTCCAAGTGGCTTTCGTAGAGAAGGATTGGGTAAAATTACCGTAGTTGCGAGTGCATTAGGAGATGTAACCGCCTTAAATATTCTTTGGGGGATCACAAGAGACCGGGAAAATTTACTTCGTCATAAAACTCCAGATGGTTGGTCCTGTGTTCACTTCGCTGCATACAATAATCGATTAGAAACAATCCAATTATTCCCTGAACAATTTGCAGCCGAGGTCACTGACAATGAAGGCAATACTCCTTTGATGATTGCTGCTGGTAGAGGGCATTTAAAAATTATTGAGTATTTTCGGGAAAAAGGTGGTGATCTGCATCAAAAAAATAATCATGGCGAAAATGCAATTTTTCTTGCTGCTGTGCAGGGACAGTTAAATGTACTTAAATTTTTAGATAAAGAAGGGGTTGCTTTGTCGGTCATTAATGCTCAAGGTGAGAATGCCTTAATGACTGCTGCTCGAAATGGACACTTCGATTGTGTACATTATCTCCTTACGCGAGATGTGCCTGTTGATTTGCAAAATAAGCAAGGTAAAACAGCGTTCCAAATTGCATTGGAAGCAAAGAAATTCGATATCGCCGATTTACTTGTGACTAAAAGTACTACAAAAGAAAAAGATCAGGCTTTGCTTGATGCCGTAAAGAAGGGGGATTTAGTAGCGGTACAATGGTTAATAGCGCATGGAGCCTCTTTATCCGCAACGGATAAATCTAAAATGACGCCAATGTTGTTAGCAGCAAGTTCGGGAAATATACAATTAATCGATTATTTTCTAATCCAGGAGCCTTCTCCCATTCATGATAAGGACAGTGAAGAAGATAACCTCTTGTTTGTTGCAATAAAAAACCGCCAGACGGATCTTGTGAAACATCTTCTTGCTAGTGGTCTTTTTTCGCTTGAAGATAAAAATTCGAAAGGAAAGACTCCTTTATTAGTAGCTGCTGAAGTGAACTCCGATGAACTTGTCGAGTTTTTCCACCAACAAGGTTGTTCATTGGAGGCCCGAGATGAAGAGGGTAATACTGCTTTTCATTTGTTAGTAGCCAAAGGGAATTTGGGAAATGCGATGAGTTATCTACATACTCACAGCCCTACTTTGATTTTAGAAAAGAATAATAAAAATGAAACTCCTTTACATACAGCAATTATGCTTAAACGAGCAGAAGAAACAGAAGCAATGCTACGTTTAGTTGCGGCAGATCCACAAACAAAAACTAAGTTACTTGAAGCAAAAAATGAGCAAGGCAACACTGCGTTGTTATCGGCAATTCAAGGTCAAAATTCGGAAGCAATACCTTTGCTTTTGGCCGCAGGGGCTGATGTTTTGGCCAAAAACAATAAAGGTCAATCAGTTATTACTATCGCATACTTGAATGTGTTTTCTCAGAATACCCTAAAATGTTTTTTTGATGCATACCATATTGATTACAGAGAATATTACAATCGACGAAGACTTTACTTTATCTTTGGTGGAGAAAAGTTGAACGAAGTTCTTAAATTTCCTAATGCGGAGGTTCAATTTGGTTCGGGTTTATTTGATGAAGGTGTATCGGTTCTGAATCATTATTTAAAAGCGTTTATTCAGGAAAAACATCCAGAGTACTCTTCACAGTTCGCAAACTTATTATCTGCATTAGCGCAATTGCAATCAGACTCCTCAGTGGGGAATATATTAAATCGTTTGGATAGAGAAGGTATGGCTTTTCAGGCAACAGGGTTTAGTGGACATGGTGTTCTCGCTACTTTAAGAAATATGGCAGATGGAAGTATGAAATTATCAATTGCTGAACGAGGTGCACGGGTAGGGGGAGCTCCTTTTTTAAATGATGAAAATAGGAAATTTGCGGCCACCCGCTCACTTATCGTCCCAGAAGACAAACGTCAACGGGTGGTTGAGCTTTTGTCTCAAGCAAAAAATGAACCCCAGGCAAAAGGTGCCGATATCCTATTTAATCAAATACCTGACTTTGTGGGGGAACCCTATCAGTTTTCTACGGTATATCAGAAGAAATTTTTAGATATTTGTTTTTATAGCAATCCCAAAACAGGTTTATATGAGCAATTTATTGAGATTCTTGGGAAGGAGGCTGGGAAGACCTTGTACAAAGAGTTTGAGCTTTATATGCGTGAACAAGAGTTAGAGAAATATAAAGAATTCTGTCAGCGTAGTCATCCTGATGAACATATAGAAGCAAATCCAATTATTGCTGCAGCGCAAGAACTCATTGAAAAAAGACATGCGTCGCTAGACACTGTACCAAAACTAATCTAAGAAAAGCAGATATAGCACCACACGCTAAACTTGATACTGTAGTGCAAGCTCACTAGGCTTCAGTCATGTATTATTTATACGTTTCATTGACAAAAAAAAATGAATTACCTAATACATACAGGAATGCTAGGCCAAATTGGGGGCATTTATTCTCTCTGCAGAATAAAAAATAAGATGATGAATCAGAGTGTTACAGGCTAGATAAAATTGATTTTTTTAATAAAGCAAGCTATGTTTTAAATGGGGAGTCTTATTTATACACAGTTTGTAAAAGGTGTACTATGAATAATCAGATATCAGATCCTCATGGACTGAGATCTCTTGGGCTTCAGGATGATTTGCTTATGCTGAGTAAAATATATTCTTTAACTCAGTTCGTTTATGTTGATATTTCACAACAAGAAATGATCACAGTAATAATGAAACGTTGGATTATATTGAAAGAGTTTAGTGACATTAGCTCAAAAAGATAATAGGAAAAGAGCATGCCAGTTATTGCACTACAAGGAATCCGTGGTGGTGTCGGTGTAACTTCGATTACTGCGGGATTAGCTTGGGCTTTACAAGAACTAAATGAATCAGTATTAGTTATTGATTTTACAGCTGATAATTTGTTGCGCTTGCATTTTAACATGCCATTTGAGCAGACAGAGGGCTGGGCGCGTTCTTATCAAGACAAACAAGATTGGAAGGAAAATATTCGCGCTTATAATGACCAGCTGAGTTATGTGCCTTTTGGAAAAATAACCCAGGCTGAACGCGAGTATTTGGAAAAAGAACATCAGGAGGCTCCAGATTTTTGGCAAAAAAATCTGGAGGATTTATTGACAAAAAATGAGTACCAGTGGATTTTACTTGATCTACCATCAGACAGTACATTAGTGACACAACAGGGATTGGATATAGCCGATATTGTATTCTTAGTATTAAATCCAGATATTAATAGTCATATTCGTTTGCACCAGCAAAAAATTCCGAAACATTGCTATTTTTTAATGAATCATTATTCTCCTGCTAAGTCATTACAAAAAGATTTGAATGAATTGTGGCATCGGTTATTGCCAAATTTTCTACCAATAATACTGCATAGTGATGAAGCAATCGCAGAATCACTCGCTATCAAAAAGCCAATCGGTGAATATCAAGCTCATAGTCTTATAGCAAAAGATATCAGTGCATTGGCCAATTGCTGCTTGAATCATGATTTTAGGAATCATAATGAGTAAAATATTGCGTTTGCTCTTATCTCATCATGCATATAAAAAAGTTGAAAAAATTTATTATCATTTTCATCAGCATAATACCTCATTTTTCACTACAATTTGTATTATTTTATTCCGAGCAGCAGGCTGGACTTTTTTTAGATTGGAGTCCCCCAGTTGGCAATGGGTACGTGAGAATCGTCCAGTTTGGTTCCCCCATATTTCAAGAAAACATCCTCGCCCGGGAGACCTATTTCGCTACTTAATTCAAGGCTTATGGCTTATTCTGTTTTATCCAGAACGAAGAAGAAGAGCAACTCATTTTTTACAGCATGGCCTTAATTACTATTATTTCTTGGTAGAAAAATTTCCAGATAAGATAGAAAGCAATAGAGTGACTAAAGAAACTGTCAAGCATTTTGCACAGGCAAGCAATATTGTACGGCGTATTTTGTTCATTATATTAGGTATTTTTTCAGCCGTATTATTGCTGATTTGTATTACCCAGCCATTTAAGCCAATTGCACAATTTATTTTCGTTATACTGCTATGGGTAATGGCGATGAGCATTCGTAAAGCTCCTGGACACGTATGCACGATTATGCTGATTGTTCTTTCTGTAATTGTTTCATGTCGTTATCTATGGTGGCGGTATACATATACCTTAGTATGGGATGACGTACCCAGCACTATATTCGGAAGCTTACTTATTTTTGCCGAAACATACATTTGGTTGGTTATGATCCTAGGCTATTTTCAAAGTATTTGGCCATTACACCGTAAGCCAGTGCCGTTGCCCGCTGATCAGTCTTTGTGGCCAAGTGTCGATATCATGATAACCACTTACGATGAAGATTTGAGTATATTAAAGCCAGGTATCTATTCGGCTTTGGGTTTGGATTGGCCAAAAGAAAAGCTGAATATATACATTTTGGATGATGGCGATCGCCCAGCATGTAAAGCATTTGCTGAGGAGGTGGGTGTACACTATTTAGCACGTCCTACCCATGAACATGCAAAAGCAGGCAATATTAACTATGCCTTAAAACACTCAAGTAGTGACTTGGTGGCAATTTTTGACTGCGATTTTGTCATTAGTCACACTTTTTTACAGCTAACGGTGGGCTGGTTTTTAAAAGATGCTAATCTCGCTATTTTACAAACACCACATCATTTTTTCTCACCCGATCCTTTTGAACGCAATTTAAAATCGTTTCGAAAAACTCCCAATGAAAGTTCCTTATTTTATGGTGTAGTTCAAGATGGAAATGATACATGGAACGCAACTTATTTTTGTGGTTCATGTGGCATTATGCGTCGTACAGCTTTAGAGAGAATCGGTGGTTTGGCGGTAGAAAGTGTTACGGAAGATGCCCATACTTCATTGCGACTACAACGCCTTGGCTATAATTCTGCTTATATTCGCATACCATTAGCCGCAGGCTTAGCAACAGAAAGTCTTGCAGGCCATGTAGGCCAGCGTATTCGTTGGGCACGTGGCATGGTCCAGATTTTACGGATAGATAATCCTTTATTAGGTAAAGGATTAGCCTTTGGACAACGCCTTTGTTATTTTAATGCGATGTTGCATTTCCTTTCTGGAATTCCCCGTTTAATTTTTTTCATTACCCCTGCGGCATTTTTGGTCTTGAATGCATACGTAGTCTATGCTTCTGGGGTGATGATCATGCTTTATGCCATACCTCATATTGTTCATGCAGTATTAACGAATGACCGCATTCAAGGTCGATTCCGTCATTTTTTATGGAATGAAATCTATGAAACGGTAATGGCTTGGTATATTGCAGTGCCTACAACCATAGCTTTAATTAACCCACGTAAGGGGAAATTTAATGTGACACGAAAAGGGGATATTGTTGCAGAAGAGCATGTAGATTGGATGACGGCACGCCCTTATATCGTTTTATTATGTATTAATATAGCAGGTTTAATCGCAGCGGCCTTTCGTGTGACCGTTGATCCAGCTGCAACAATTCTCGCGGTGCTCATTACCTCAATCTGGTCTTTATATAATATTGCTATTCTTGGCGGGGCGCTGGGTGTCAGTATCGAAGCCAGACAAAGACGCAGAGCACCTCGTGTCACTTTTGTGATGCCAGCAGCAATTATGCGTTCTGATGGTCATATCTATGAATGCACCATAAGAGATTATTCTGATAAAGGGGTCGGGATACAAATGGAAGCTCAGGATTTGTTCAAAGAAGGAGATGAGATAACTCTTTTATTGAAGCGTGGATACAATGAATTTGTTTTCCCAGGAGTTATTGCTTATACATTTCATCGCCATGCAGGGATTCGTTTACATGAGCTTTCTCTGAAACAAAACATCGATTTTATCCAGTGCACATTCGCTCGCGCAGATGTTTGGTCATTATGGCAGGAATCGTTTGGTCAGGATAAACCTCTAAAAAGTATGCGGGATGTATTTGTTCTGGACTTGCGTGGTTATTACGATATCATAGAATATACGCCAAAAAGAATTCGTAAGATGCTCATAGGCTTTACCAATGCAGTTATCTGGATAGGGACATTTCTTCCTCACAGGCCTAAACCAAGAGGGCATCTTTAATCACGGATTACCTGAGTTGGAATAAAATTTAAAACTAATGGATGAGATAATGATAAGAAAAATAATCTGGATTGCGTTGCTGGTTTTAGGGGGGGCTAGTGTTTCTATACCGGCTATCTCTGCCACATCAGCAAACTCCACTCAAACACAACCTATATTATCAGCTTCTGCCAATGCGCCAACGCGAACAATCCAATTATATTTTAATAATTTAAACCAGCAGCAAGGTAACTTTACTTTAGGTAATTTTACTAGTGGAAGAAATATAGAATTCACTGTACGTAAAGATGAGCTAATATCTCAGGCTGTATTACATTTGCAATTTATTCCTTCACCTGCACTTGTTCCTTTACTGTCACAGCTTAAAATTTATTTAAATGATGAGTTGGTCAATGTTATTGCAATTAGTGCAGAACAACTAGGGAAATTAAATGCTGTTGATGTACCTATAGACCCGCGTTATGTCAGTGATTTTAATCGTCTTAGACTTGAATTTATTGGCCACTATAAATCAATTTGTGAAAACCCGGCACACAGCTCGATATGGATGGATATTGATAAGCTCAGTTACCTTGAATTGACGTTTCAAACCTTACCTGTGAAAAATGATCTGGCACATTTTCCAGAACCTTTCTTTGATTCACTAGATAGAAATCAATTAACCCTTCCAATAGTGTTTGTCGACCAACCTAGTTTAATGCAACAACGAACGGCAGCAATTTTAGCGTCGTGGTTTGGGAGTAAGGCCTTATGGCATGGAGTGTCTTTTCCGGCCTTATTGAATCAACTACCAACAAGAAATGCTGTTGTATTTGTCACAAATGAGCAAAGGCCTGATTTCTTGAAAAACTATAAGACTGTCAATGCTCCCACTGTCGAAATGATAAGCCATCCCAATAACCCATATATCAAATTATTGCTTATTTCAGGGCGTGATGATCATGATTTACTTACTGCTGTTCAAGGCATCACGCAGGGGAGTGTTCTTTTTCGAGGACCAAGTGTTACTGTCAATAATGTACAGATGTTTAAACCACGCAAGCCCTACGACGCGCCAAACTGGATACGCACTGATAAACCAATAACTTTTGCAAAATTAGTAGAGTATGAAGGGCAATTGCAAACAAAAGGGTATACTCCTTATCCAGTTTCCCTACGGTTTAATTTACCTCCTGATTTGTATCTTGATCAAAGCAGAGGTATTGATTTACGTTTAAAATACCGTTACTCGATACCTCCAGAGGCGAGTATTTCACGACTGGATATTAGCTTGAATAATTCTTTTGTAAAAAGTTATAAACTGGAGCCGCACCAGGAACATCTTTTTGCTGAAAATATGGCAGAAACAAGTACGAAACTCTATATTCCAGCAAAATTAGGAGCACGCAATCAATTCACGTTCGATTTTTCATATGGAACTCAAATTGCTGGAGGAATGCAAAATGATCAATGTATTACCTATCAAGTCATTAACAATGTAGCGGCTATTGATCCTACTTCAACGCTGAATTTGTCCAATTATTATCATTTTATTACAATGCCCAATTTAAATGCATTCATGAGTTCTGGTTATCCTTTCAGCATATTGGCCGACCTCTCACAAACAATAGTGTATATAGCTCCTCAATCACAGCCTGAAGCCATAAGTACTTTATTAAATGTTATGGGTAATATTGGTGCCGCAACGGGTTATCCTGTATTGTCAATGACCTTGACTGATGATTGGTCGCAAGTTGAAAATAAAGATGTGGATCTTTTAATCATCGGGGCGTTACCTAAAGCGCTTCATGATAATGAGGATCTCAATTTGTTGATTAGTAAAACACAAGATTGGGTTAAAAAACCTATAAATCAAAATCAGATACCTGATATACATCCTCTAACTTCTTTCGGACCAGCTGAAAGTAAAGCCACTATTAGTGCTACAGGCTCTTTGGCCGCAATTTTAGGCATTCAATCACCTTATTACAGCAAACGTAGTATTATTATTCTATTGGCAGAAAATCAGCAGAATTTTGAATTACTCAACAAGGCATTAACTAACAATAAAAATATTGATAAAGTCTTTGGTTCTCTCTCTGTGATTCGTAATTCTGGAATTGACAGCTTCAGAGTAGGTGAGACCTACCAGCTGGGTTATCTACCATGGTGGGAGCGGTTTTGGTTCGCATTGCAAAAACATCCCATTAATTTAGCACTTTTATCTCTTTTGGCTGCAATAATAGTCACATTCTTGATTTGGAATGGCTTATCAATAATTAATAATCGTCGTTTAAAAGGAACTCAACGGGATAAGACGTGATTTTTAAATCAAAGAATAAAAAATCTTTGTTGATATTATTCCTGGTTGTGTTGGGTATTCCTAACACTTTTGCAAGTACACAATGGCCAATTTGGGAGAAATTTAAGCAGTATTATATCAGTGATGATGGACGAGTTATTGATCCACAGCTTTCAGAAAGAAAAACAACTTCAGAAGGTCAAAGTTATGGATTATTCTTTGCTTTGGTTGCCCATGATCAACCTATGTTTGACAAATTATTACGTTGGACTGAAAGCAATCTTGCTGGAGGTGATTTGACAAAACATTTACCTGCATGGGAATGGGGGCAAAATGCTCAAAAAAAATGGGTTGTGTTAGACAGCAACTCTGCTGCCGATTCCGATTTATGGATTGCTTATGATTTACTTGAAGCAGGGCGATTGTGGAACAATAAGCATTATGATTTTCTTGGTAAAAAGCTTCTCCAACGTATCCTCAAAGAGGAGGTGACACAAGTTCCAGGTTTGGGACTCATGTTGTTGCCAGGAAAGTTCGGATTTAATTTTAAAAACAGTTGGCGTTTTAATCCCAGTTATTTACCACCTCAATTACTGATTCGTTTTGCGACACTTAATAATAAGTGGGGTATTCTTGAACGTAATAGTAGACGCTTGCTATTAGAAACGTCTCCAAAAGGATTTGCTCCAGATTGGGTTATTTGGAAAAAGAATGTTGGTTGGCAACCGGATCTGAAGAATCCTAATTTGGGGAGTTATAATGCTATTCGTGTGTATCTTTGGGTAGGGATGTTAGCCCAGAATGCATCTGGCGCAGCAGAATTGACACAGCACTTTTCGCCTATTATTACTCTGACGCAACAATTGGGGAGTCCTCCAGAGAAAATTGATATTATCAGCGGTAAAACACAAGGTACTGGTTCTATTGGTTTTGCTGCTGCTCTATTACCATTATTAGCAAATAACCCTTCAGAACTTGCCAAACAAAGACAGCGTATTGATGCAGTGGAATTGAGTGCTGATAGTTATTACAACGCGGTACTAAGACTTTTTGGACAAGGATGGGATCAAAACCGATATCGTTTTAATGCTCAAGGCGAACTTGTATTACCTTAGTCAGAGTACTTTTGTAGTTTTGGATAAGTGCAGCGCAATCCGGGTTTATTTATAACGCCTAAGAACAAACTATTTTAATACCCTCACCCTAGTAACTTATTCTTCCCTATATTCGTTCAATACTTTAAGGAACTGGCTTCCGTAATGAGACAACTTATGTTGACCAACTCCAGGTACTGCAAGTAACTGTTCCAAGTTTTTGGGCTTGGCTTCAGTCATTGCATGTAAGGTTGCATCGCTGAAGATCATAAAAGGTGGTTTGTTTTCTTCATCGGCCAATTTGCGTCTTAGCGCACGAAGCAATTCGAATAAGGGACTGTCTTTCTCTTGAATTAAATGTCGTGTTTTACCTTTCTTTTTACTGCTTTGAAGATCATTATTCGGAATGGTCAATGATATTTTTTCTTCACCTTTAAGCAAAGGAATCGCTTTAGGTGTTAACTTAAGAACATTAAACTGGTTAATATCCTGCACACAATACTCTTTATGAATGAGTTGCCAGGCCAGTTGTTTCCAGTAATGGGCAGATTTGTCTTTACCAATGCCAAAGGTGCTGAGTTGCTCATGACCGTATTGTTTTATTCTATCTGAAGAGCTGCCACGTAAGACATCTATAGTATGGGTTAAACCATAATTTTGTCGTAAGCGATAAATACAAGACAAGAATTTTTGTGCATCTTCTGTCGCATCGGCAGTTATGGGTGGATTATCGCATACATCACAATATTGGCATTCTGTATCACAAACTTCATCAAAGTAGCGCAATAAAATTTGGCGACGGCAATGTGATGCTTCAGCAAAAGCCAGCATATGATTGAGTTTATTGGTTTCAACTCGTCTTTGTTCATCGAGTGGCGTGTTAATAATCCAGGAGCGTAAGCGAGCACTATCTGCTGCATCATAAAGTAACAGAGCTTGTGCGGCTAATCCATCACGCCCTGCACGTCCGGTTTCTTGATAGTATCCTTCAATATTTTTAGGTAAATCGTGATGTACGACAAAACGTACATTAGATTTATCAATCCCCATTCCAAAAGCGATGGTAGCAACAACAATGTCGATACGATCATGCCTGAATGCAGTTTGTACTTCTCGACGTTCTTTATGGGGAAGTCCGGCATGATAAGCACGTGCTTTGAAGCCTATGTCTTGTAATTTTTTAGCAAGATTTTCTACACCAGTACGGGTTCCACAATAAATAATTCCGGATTGTTGTTCCACTGTTTGTAAAAATTGATTTAATTGTTTCACTGCGTTCGTTTTGTATACCACTTTATAATGGATATTTGGTCTATTAAATGAAGCAATGTATTTTTTAGGCGTGTAATTTAATTGTTTAATAATATCCTGACGTGTTTGTTTATCAGCTGTTGCAGTTAAAGCAATAATTGGGATATTGGGAAAATGGTTTTTTAAGATCCCTAAAGCAGCATATTCAGGACGAAAATCATGCCCCCATTGAGAGATACAATGAGCTTCATCAATTGCAAAAAGTGCGAGGGGACATTCTTGTAATCGTTCTAAAAACGAGGTACTAATTAAGCGTTCAGGAGCAATATACAACAAATCCAATTCATCATTGTGTAATTGCATTAATACGTTTTTTGCCTCTTCGCTAGTTAAAGAGGAGTTATAATAAGCGGCGCGAATTCCTTGTAATCTTAAGGCAGCTACCTGGTCTTCCATTAATGCAATTAATGGAGAAACAACAATGCCTACTCCTGGCCTGACGATGGCGGGTATCTGATAGCATAGAGATTTTCCACCGCCAGTGGGCATTAAGACAAGAACATCATGTCCCGCAATAACATCATTAATGATGTCTTCCTGAGGTGTTCTAAACGAGTCAAAACCAAAATACTCTTTGAGTACAGCAAGTGAGTTTTTATTGCGAGTTATGGGCGCTGTAAGAGTTTCCATGTAATTATTCTTATTCTTTTTCATGAACGATGAAAGTCTGCGATCATATCATCATGGTTTGGAAATAAAAGCATTATCTTTTATATAAAAACGCAGTAATTCTTCTGCCCATTCCTTGGCATAATGAACGCCAATCCTCGGTTTTTCCACAATAGAGAATGCACATTGATTTTCTTCTTCGGCAATGTATAAGATATCGCTAGTGAGATCATGCTGATTCAGCTCTTTATCTATATGCATTGCTTTTGAAAGCAACCCAGGCCCTTGAGTTCTTCCTTGAATGTTTTTGACAGGCTCAATAGCGCGTAGCAAAATTGCAGAACCGGTGCCTTCTGTTTCTGTAACAATATTGGTACAGTAATGCATTCCATAGATTAAATAGATATAGGCGTAACCAGCAGGTCCAAACATTACTTTGGTTCTTTGGGTAAGTCCTTTAGAGGAATGTGATGCAAGATCATGTGGTCCTAAGTACGCTTCGACTTCGACGATTCGTCCTATGTATTCCAGGCCGTGTTGATTGTGAATAAGATATTTGCCGAGAAGATCCTTGGCAACAGTAATCGTATCGCGTTCATAAAAAGTTCTGGGTAATTTTCGAAGCATATCTCTTTCATGGATGCTAAAAATTCGCAATAATAATACATTTAAACGAATTTTCTAAGGACAGTTTATGGATTTCGAATTTACATCAGAACATATAGCCATTCGTGAGATGGCAGCTGATTTTGCACGTACTAAGTTAGCTCCTATGGCCGACAGTTGGGATGAGGCGGGTTATTTTCCTATAGAGACTATACGTGAAGCAGCTGCATTAGGGATGGCTGGGATGATGGCACGTGAGGATATTGGCGGAGCACAATTAACACGTTTAGATTCCGCGCTATTGTTCGAGCAGCTGGCAACAGGTTGTGTCAGTACCAGTGCATATCTTTCGATTCATAATATGGTTACTTCCTTAATTGACCGATACGGTCATTCTGAGCTACGCATGAAATGGGGACCTAAATTAACTGCTATGGAGGTCTTGGGTAGCTATTGTTTAACTGAGCCTGAATCAGGTTCCGATGCCGCTTCTTTGAAAACTAAGGCTGTAAAAGATGGAGATTATTATGTTCTAAATGGCTCTAAAGCCTTTATTTCAGGAGGCTCTGTGAGCGATGTCTACCTGTGTATGGTACGGACAGGCGATTTGTCACATCATGGAATTAGTTGCTTATTAATTGAAAAGAATACGCCAGGTTTAAATTTTGGCAAATTAGAGAAAAAAATGGGTTGGCACAGCCAGCCTACCAGCATGGTTTATTTTGAAAATTGTCGCGTACCTGTTGCCAATCGTGTGGGCGATGAAGGCATGGGATTTAAAATTGCACTGAATGCTTTAAATGGTGGACGGATTAACATTGCTTCGTGTTCATTAGGAGGCGCGCTTGCTTGCTTGCGGTTGACCCAGAGCTATATGCATGAGCGGAAACAGTTTGGTAAACCACTCACCGAGATGCAAGCATTACGTTTTTATTTTGCTGATATGTTAACGGATTATGAGGCAGCACGCTTAATGGTTTATCGAGCAGCAAGTGCTATGGATAAAAATGATCCTAATGTCCCAATATATTGTGCGATGGCAAAGCGCTTGGCTACGGATGTTGCTTTCCGCATTTGTGATAAGGCGATGCAAATCCATGGTGGTTATGGATATTTACGTGATTATCAGATTGAGCGAATTTTTAGAGACTTGAGAGTGCATCAAATTCTTGAGGGTACTAATGAAATCATGAGAGAAATTGTTGCTAAAGCAACTTTGGATGAAGAGCACTTTTTGTGCTAGTTAATGTATTTGCTTGAGTGCATTGTAGCCTGGGTGCCGCGAAGCGAAACCCCAGGATAGCAGTCCATTCAAGTCCAGAAAACCCGGGTTCTGCTTCGCTGCACCTAGGCTACAGTACTACGATACGTACTTTAATAGGAAAAGGAGTCAATGAATGAATTTAATTGAGCAAGATTTGGATAGCCAAGGGATTTTGACTTTAACTTTAAATAGACCTGAAAAGTTAAATGCTTTAAGCTCAGAAGTATTAGATGCTTTGGAGGAGTCGTTCCATTATGCAAAAGTAACACCTAAAGTTAAGGCACTAATGATTACTGGGAGTGGCAAAGCCTTTTGCGCTGGTGCGGATATTAATCGATTGGCTGAATGTAGTGCGCAAACAGGATATGAGTTTGCTTGCCGTGGACAGGAAGTATTCCGACTTCTGGAAACTTTGGGTAAGCCATCATTAGCAGCCGTGAACGGCTTTGCTTTTGGCGGTGGTTGCGAATTGGCTATTTCTGCAACATTACGAATTGCTTCAGCTAAAGCTCAATTTGGTCAGCCTGAAGTAAAACTGGGCGTTATTCCTGGTTATGGTGGCACACAACGACTCGCTCGCTTAATTGGCAAGGGACGTGCTCTAGACTTGTGTTTGACCGGACGATTTATTAATGCAGAAACTGCATTACATTGGGGACTCGTTAGTGAGGTTGTTGAACCAGAAATGATGTTGGAGCAGGGAAAAAAGTTATTGCAAGGAATTTTAAGTATGGCACCACTTGCTGTAGCCGGTGTTATGGAAGTCATAGATCATGGTTATGATTTGTCTTTGACTGATGCGTTGCATCTTGAGGCCATCCACTTTGCTAAAGTATGCGCTTCTGAAGACAAGCAAGAGGGAGTTAGAGCGTTTTTAGATAAACGAGCTGCGCAGTTCAAAGGAAAATAATTATGACTGATGAGGTACTTTTTAATCAAGAAGGTTCATTGGGGGTCATCACATTAAATAGGCCCAAGGCATTAAATGCACTGACTTTGAATATGATTCTTACTTTGCAAAGACAATTAAGTCTTTGGAAAGAAGATGACTCGATTCATGCAGTGATCGTGCAAGCTGTTCCCGGGAATGCATTTTGTGCGGGTGGCGATATACGTTCGCTTTATTTATCAGGTCAGGTCAATGACGCAGAGCAAATGCAGTTTTTTTGGCACGAATATCGTTTAAATCACTTTATTCATCATTTTGGCAAACCCTATATTTCTTTGATTGATGGTATGGTTATGGGAGGAGGGGTGGGCATTTCTATGCACGGTAGCCACCCAATAGCTAGCGAACGTTTTGTATTTGCTATGCCCGAGACAGGTATCGGTTTCTTTCCTGATATCGGTGCCAGTTACTTATTAGCACGATGTCCAGGACATTTAGGCATATATTTGGGTTTAACTGGTAATCGTTTAGGTCCTCAGGATGCAGTAAAAGCCGGACTGGTTAAAAAAATAGTGTCATCAGAGCAAATGTCTGCTTTATATGATGCGTTAATGAACCAAGATTTATCAACAGATGCGTTTGAGCAAGTCAATCAATGTTTGCAGCGCTTTTCTTTTGTATCCCCTACTGAAGACATTAGCCAGATTAAACCTTTGATTAATGTTTGTTTTGCGCATCCAACAATTGAACTGATTCGAGGGTCGTTACAAAGTGCTAATACAGTATGGGCTGAGGCGGTTGATAATACTTTGGCGCAAAAGTCTCCTTTGAGTCTTAAAGTGACTTTGGCTCAATTACAAAAAGCGAAGGGATTATCTTTAGCACAATGTTTGCAAATGGATTATGACATGGTCAGTCATTTCATGCATGATCATGATTTTTATGAGGGAGTCAGAGCTTTGTTGATTGATAAAGATAAAAATCCTCAATGGCATCCAGCACGTATGGATTTGGTTTCAGAACAAATAGTTCAGAAGTACTTTGAACGCACTCATCCCGGTCTTGAATGGATATAAAGGCGCTTCGTGTTTCTTAAATTTTGGACTGGTGTTTGTCAAGCAACTTGACTACACCATCCCTCAATTATATTAGCATCCACTAAATGACATACCAGGTCTACCTGAATTTTCTCGATCTTCATGATTAGGTTGATTGATATGAGTTTTAATTTGTTCTGGTGCAGGGGGTTGTTTGTCAGTCCCAAAGAGTGTATCACCAGCATAATTTCCAGCACGATAAATACTAGAGCCTATTGCTGTTGCACCCAGTGTATAAAGAGTTGTTTCAGCAACAGCTCTGGCAGGTTTAGCAAAAAATCCAACAATATTGCGTGACATCATATTTCATCCTTAATAATTTAAATACTGTAACGTATGACTCAAAATTGCACATCACAGTACTATCATACACTATTTTTGTACATAACAAACCATTTTAGAAAATAAAATGGTTTGTTATGTGGATTTTTTACTTCATTAACTCACGTTAATTACTTGCCACCTGTTGGACCATTAGACGTTGGTGTTTGTGTATGCTCATTGGTCTCATCAATCTCTTCAATTCGAGGTGTTTGAGGCTGTGCAAACATACCATGTCTGGATTTACCTACAGAGGGTCGGTAATCTTCTGAAACTACACGTGTCAGTGGTTCTGGTCCCACCACTTCACCAACACCAGCAACCAGAGCAAAGATAACACCAGTTAAGCCCATTCGCAGAGGCGCTTGCTTCAGAAACATTTCTCCAAAAGCTTTTGCTGAAGCTTGGGGACTACTCATAAAGGCATAAAATAACTCTTGTGTTAATTTAAGCGAGCTGGCACTTTTCAGATTTCCTTCTGGTGTAATAGTAGATTTCACCAGAGTATAATCCTTAAACGCAGTGAATGGGTACGAGACAACCGCAGCAGCCATACCGCTGAGCATACCCGCTGTGAAATGCGCTGCGTTATGATTTTGAATTGGCAAACCTTTTGCTATTCTCTCTTCAAGAACACACAATGCACCAAAATTAACCATTCCTGATGCATATCTAGGGCCAAAGCCGCCTAGCATCAACTCTTTGGCATTAACAGCTGTTTTCCATGTAAACCCTTTGGGAAGGAAGTTGGGTATTTTTTTCAACGTGGATAATGATTCCGGTATTTGTGTTACCAGAACATCACCTAATGCCATGGCCATAACATACCCATAGCTAGCAGCATATTTTCTACCATCCTCTCGAGCCTCATCTTTTACGATCCCTTCTTCTACAGGTCTGCTGCCACCTTTAGCACCGGTAACATAACCTGTTCTTATTACTGAGCCAGAAATAGACGCTGAAGTTCCTGCATACATTGCTCTAGCAAAGCCCAACATGCCACCTTGATATACGGGGATCGCGCAACCGTTCTTGGTTAAATTAACCAACATCGTTTTGATAGGACTTTGTACGCTGACGATGCTCAAACTAGTTAGCATTGCGACAACTGCAAAATTGGCGCCATTCCACGCTTGTTGATGCATTTGCTCCGTTGATGGCATCCACGCTGGATAACTAGGTTTTTTCGGCGGTGTTGGTGGTACTGAACCATCAGGTGTAGCTCCAGATGGTGTATGACCTTGAGCTAATCTTTGTTGTACTGCATCCATTGGTGTTGAGAACCATAGCGCACTGCTAAAGTCTGGAAACCAAGGTGTACTTGCTGGTTTGCTGCCAGTTTTTGTGGCCTGTGCTTTTTGCTTCACCATTTCTATTGGTGCTGAGAGCCATGGCATAGTGCTAAAGCTTGGAAACCAAGGTGTGGTTACTGGTTGGTGTTGTGCTTTTGGTGCTTTCAGTTTTTGTTTTGCCACATCCATTGGTGTTGTAACCACTGGCATAGTGAATAAACTTGAAAACCATGGTGTAGTTCCAGAGCCATCACTAGTTTTTGCAGCTTGCATTCTTTGCTTTACTATAGTCATTGGTCCTGGGAGCGATGGCATACTGCTAAAGTCTGGAAGCCAACTTGGTCTTACAGGTGTGTCACCAGTTTTTGCAGCTTGCAGTCTTTGCTTCATCATTTCCATTGGTGGTGAAAAAACCGGCATGGTGGATAAATCTGGAAACCATGACGGAGCTACAGTGTGTTGACCACTTTTTAGTTTTGGCGCTTCTGTTTTATTCTGCATAGCTATTTCTTATATTGATTGTTGAATTTAATCCCTATTATACGGCTCAAAAATTAACTCAACCTTAAGAAGTAGAACAAATTTGAATCTTAGGGTTTATTTTGTGGTCATGTTGGCGATTGGGTTGAAAGAACCCTTCGGTAGTTCATTTATTTAAAAAGTAAAAATGCTTTATTTATAACGAGTTATAATGAAATTTATCTGAGAGGAAGCGAACTAAAATCTGGAGGTTGGGAGGTATTTATTTTAGTTCAATTATAAAAAAATGTTTTATTATGTAACATTACTTCAGCCAATCATTAAGAATATCAATGATTTTCTGTGCTTGTTCTGCACTAGAAATGTTAAATTTGGATTTTTGCCAGTATTGATTATTACGTTTTTGATAACGTCGGATTGAAAATTTAACTGGACCATAATCATTTTGAGCATTATCCCAATCCTGATATTTAAACATAATGGTTGTCCACGCTCCTTTGGTTAATACTTTCTTATCCAGCTCTTTAACGGTTTCGGTCCCATTCTCATTATATGCAATGGTGATTTCATCTATACTTTCGCTCATGTCGGGTCTTACCTCAATAAATATTCAAAGAAAAAAGGTACATCAATCATGATGTATCTCTACGCCAAAATTTTGAGAGTTTATCTTATTTTTTTAACTTACCATAGTATTGAACTGTGATTTGTCAAAAATAGATGCTGTAATGAAATAACTCTGTCATCCCTGCATGCGTTGGGTAATTCGTTGACAAAAATAACTCAATAAACGTAGGCTGGCTGCTAAGCCCAGCATGTAACAATGCTAATGTATGCACCCTAGATAAGTTTTTTGCTAATTGAGATTATCGTGATGGTTTTCATAATGGGCATTTTGAAGAATAAGAATCAACTCAGCAAATGCTTGGCTTAGCAGCAGCCCAGCCTACACTTACTTCACCCCGTGCGGCGAGGGAAGGGATACAATTATTGAATGGATTGCAGTTTACCATTAACAAAAGTCATAGATACGGGGGGCTGATATTCCCCAGGTTGGTAGAGCCAAATTTTAGGTTTTTCTGCCGTTGGCACAATTTCATTGATGAACGTATTGTTTACTATAGAAGGCGAACCACATGCATAATATACTTTTTGTACGGGATCTCCTGCTTGAATGTTCGCGCCTTGGCAAACCGAAACTGCATTACTATCAGAACCATTCATTTTAATAGAGCGTACCTTTTGGTTCACAATATTTATTTCAAGCTGTACACCACCATTACCTGTGGGCACGTTCCACACACCATAAAAAGCAGTACTTGTTCCCATGTTATTGTAAATAAGTTGTTGTACAGGAATTTTTTGTAGTACGGGTTGATTTGATTCTTGTTGGCTCACGGGTTGGCCGCATGCGGCAATAACCTGATCGGGCGTCATCCCGATATTAATGTATCCGTGATTTTGTGGACAATAATATGATTGCGTATCAGCGAAGAGGCTAAAAGGCAAAATGATTAGTACTAAGCCGGTACTACTGAGGAACGTCAATTTCATAATTCAATCCTGATAATCCTCTGCTTAAAATTAAGTATAGTCGCTTTTATAATAATCTCCAGGGTAGGTTGGCCCTGATAAATAGGGTGATTATTTTTAATAAGACTATGATGATAAAAGGAGAAAAATCAAAGCCAGAAATGTCAGGAACAATTTTTCTACCAAGTTTTAACAAAGGTTCGGTCAACAAACGTAAGAAATCAGCAATTGGGCCTTGCCAATTTGGATTGATAAAACTCATGACAACACGTATGAGTATGGCAAAAAACAAAATATCACAAGGCTGAATGATTAAGTCAGCAATTATATAAAGGAATATGTATACAATCGGGATTAATCCCTGTAGGGAAAGAAGGCTAATGCAGATGATTTTTAATAGTTCAACCAAAATTAAGGTAATGAACGCAGGGATATCATATTTTTGTCCTGGCTTATAGGGTTGTTTTGATAACAGTTGAATTGGATTGACTATAGGATTTGTGATTTTATAAATGAGTTGGTTTACAGGATGAAGTGCACTAACGCGTAAATAGCGTAACGCTATGCGCAGCCACAAACTGAGAATAACCAGTGAAAAAAGTAAAGAAACAACAAAGAGTGTCACTGCGATAATACCTGACATATTTTCCCCTATACCTCATTGATACTGCTGATGTTGCACGATTATATCGTGTTGCATTATTTTTGTCGCTCACCAAATAGTGCCTGGCCGACTCGGATTATGGTAGCGCCGGCTTTTATTGCAGGGACAATATCATGACTCATTCCCATGGATAATGTATCCATATTTAGATTAAGCTCTTGATTGAGTGAATGCATGAGTTGGTGAAGCTGATTAAATAACTCATATTGTGCTTGTATTTCTTTTTGTGGTGGAGGAATAGTCATCAAGCCCCTTAGCTTGAGATTAGGGAGTTGGCTCACTGCCCTGGCTAATTCAGCGATATGTTCAGGAGCGATTCCTGATTTAGTTTTTTCATCGACAAGATTAACTTGTAAACAGATATTGAGTGGATCTAAAGTGCTTGGACGATATTCATTGAGATAGTGGGCGATCTTAAGGCGACTAATGCTGTGAACCCATTGAAACAACGAAGCAATTCCTTTTGTTTTATTACTTTGAATTGGGCCAATAAAATGCCAACATACAGGCGTATCTTTTAATGCATTGATTTTGGGTTGTGCTTCTTGAAAATAGCTTTCTCCAAAGTGAGTGATTCCCAGCTGAAATAATTCACGAATTGCCTCGATGCTTTGTTGTTTGCTCACTGCCAGCAATAGGACACTACCTGGTTTTCTACCACATTCCAGCTCAGTTTGTGTGATTAATTGTTTTATTTGCGTTAAATTTTGATGAAGACTCATGATCATTTAAATGCATTTGGAAAACCCCAACAATAGCAAAAGAAACTATGTTTGCCGAGTGTTAGTTGATTCGTTAAGCGAGGGATTTCCAGAATAGGGTACTTATTAAAATAATTTAGAAAATTGACTTGTGGAATTATTTAATTAAGATCTAATTAGTAGATTAACAATATTACCCGATCTGTTATTGATAAATAATCAGGATGAACCAAGCAATGGATATAGCAGAACTATTAGCCTTCTCTGTAAAAAATAAATCATCAGACTTACATCTCTCTGCAGGATTGCCTCCCTTGATTCGTGTAGATGGAGATTTACGTAAAATCAATTTGCCGGCCATGGAGCACAAAGAAGTAATAAAAATTATCTATGATGTGATGAATGATAGGCAAAGGAAAGAGTTTGAGGAGAGTTTGGAAACCGATTTTTCTTTTGAAATACCAAATTTGGCTCGTTTTAGGGTGAACGTATTCAATCAATTGCGTGGCGCTGCGGCTGTTTTTCGTACTATTCCTTCTGAAATTTTAAGCATGCATGATTTGGGACTACCGTCTATTTTTGAAGAAATGTGCAGTTATCCTAAAGGATTAGTACTCGTTACTGGCCCAACAGGATCAGGAAAAAGTACGACTTTGGCAGCCATGATCGATTACATTAATGCCAGCCGTTATGATCATATTTTGACGGTTGAAGATCCCATAGAGTTTGTACATCAAAGTAAAAAATGTTTGTTGAATCAGCGTGAAGTTCATAAAGACACACTCAGTTTCAATGCCGCCTTGCGTTCTGCATTACGTGAAGATCCTGATGTGATTTTGGTGGGGGAGTTGCGTGATCTGGAAACAATCCGTTTAGCAATGACAGCTGCTGAAACAGGACATTTAGTATTTGGTACCTTGCATACTAATTCTGCAACTAAAACCATCAATAGGATTATTGATGTGTTTCCCGCTGAAGAAAAATCGATGATCCGCTCGATGTTGTCTGAGTCATTGCAAGCTGTTATCGCACAAACATTATTGAAAAAAAATGGTGGCGGTCGAGTTGCTGCTTTAGAAGTTATGATTTGTACTGGTGCCATACGAAACTTAATTCGCGAAGACAAAGTAGCTCAAATGTATTCTTCCATCCAAACAGGCCAAGGTAAAGGAATGCAAACCTTAGATCAGCATTTAACCGAGCTGGTGAAGAAAAATATTATTTCCACCCATATCGCACGCGACGTGGCTATTGATAAATCTATATTTTAGAAAGAGGACTTGTCATTCTGAGGAGCTTGGGATGACGTACGCGTAGGCTCTTAAGTCCGGCGTTTGTCGAATTAATGTGTCCTCTCATCATTGTGAACTAAAATGCTGGGCTTAACAGCCCAGCCTACGATTATTGCTACGTTCGGGATGAGGGCTTTTATGCGTTTTTCTGTACTTCAATGAGTTGAGGAATAGCTAGTTCAGCTAGTGCAAGCATACTATTTAATTCATCACGATTAAAATGTCGGTCTTCGGCAGTTCCTTGAATTTCAATGAAATGTCCTGCTTCGTTCATAACAACGTTCATATCGGTTTCAGCCAGAACATCTTCTGCATAATCCAAGTCAAGTACCGCTTGGCCTCGATAGAGTCCTACAGACACTGCAGCAATGTAATGAAACGCAGGCATTTTACGTATTTTTTCTCGTTCTACCATCCAATTGATTGCATCTCTCATGGCCACACAAGAGCCAGTAATCGCTGCTGTTCTTGTACCCCCATCCGCTTGAATGACATCGCAATCTAGAGTAATTGTATTTTCACCTAAGAATTTTAAATCAACACATGCTCTTAGAGAGCGACCAATAAGGCGTTGGATTTCCATAGTTCTGCCGCCTTGCTTTCCTTTGCTCGCTTCGCGTTCAGTGCGGCTATGTGTGGCACGAGGAAGCATTCCATATTCAGCGGTAACCCAACCTTGATTTTTCCCTTTAATAAAACGAGGAACACCGTCAATTACGGATGCATTACACAATACTTTAGTTTGCCCAAATTCAACTAAGACAGAACCCTCGGCGTGCTTTGTATAGTTTCTGGTTATTTTAATCGGACGTAGTTGATCTGCTTCACGGTTACTTGGGCGCATTAGATAATCCTCGCAAAATTGGGAATTATAACGCTTAACTCCCTGAGTTGCATCTTAAAGTGTGCGAGATGTAAATAAAGTGCATGATTATTGCTTTAGGACTAAGAGATACAAGGTCCTCTAAACATAAAAACACATAGAGAAATAAGTGGATAATCTTATAAACATATAGATATATTTTAGGGTCAAAAAATTTTTTAAACGCATGTTGATTAATGATGGTTCATCATGCTATGTTTGAAGTCGAACTTTAAAAAAATATTTCATTATGAGCTATCGTAGTCAAGAAATCAGCGTTGCACTTTGTGCGGATTTATCTGCCAGCGCGCTATTTGTCTGCGATTTAGTCTCTTCTCAAAACGCTATTTCTTCTTTAGTGATCTTTTTCTTACCCTCCTTGCCCTAGGGCGGTCTTTCATTATCCGCGCCTCTCTAGGGAGGCGGGGACCAGCGGGTAATAAATTCATTTGATTTAACTATTGGAGAATATTATGACCCAAGCTAAATTTGAGGCACATAAAGAAGAATCATCCCCTAAAGAAAAGAAAAATAATCTAAGTGTATTTCAAAGTATTCTTTCTGGAAGTGTTACGGGAGCCTTTGAAGTATTGGTCGATCATCCTTTGTGGTCGATAAAAACCCGTATGCAAAAAGGAGAGCCTTTTACTCTAAACCCACAAGTATTGTATCGAGGCATATTGCCCAATGCAGCCAGTATGGTTCCCATAACTGCGGTGCAAGTGGGTTTGAATCGCTTTTTCCAAAATTGGTTTTTTGGGAATCGATATGAGTTGACTGATAGACAAAGGTTGGTGAGTGCTTTTGCTGCTGGGGTTGGTTCTGCGGCGATAAGTTGTCCTACAGAAATGATCATGACACACCAAAAAAAAAGTTTCTTCGCAGCCGGCACTCACTTGGTGCAGCAAGGTGGTTGGCCTCGTCTTTACACAGGAATGTTGGCAACGATGTTGAGGGAAGGAATGTTTTCTACATTTTTTCTGGCGGTGACTCCGGCATTAAAAACTAAAATAAAAGAGCATTATCCAAACGACTATTTTGCATCAATGCTTGCGGGCTTAATGGCTGGAGTAGGGGCAACATTGGCTTCGCAAACGTTTGACGTGATAAAGACAGCCCAACAGGCATCAGTTGCTGCAAACCCAGTTGGTTTTTTTAAGACAGCCAAGAATCTTTATGCAGCACAAGGTGCTGCTGTCTTTTTCAAAGGCGGCTTGCCACGAGGTCTGCGTGTGATGTCTGCAGTAACACTCATGAGTTGGATGAACGAGAGAATGGGCGAATTATTGTCTCAAAGTCAGCCAACGGAGTCGGTAACACCGTCATCAGTAAGCAAATAATTTTTATACCCGAGTCAAGTTCATTAACTCGGGTATATTCTTGAGCTGTCACCATCTTGTAGTGCTTTTCTCTGTCCAATTGCTTTAAATTGGGGTATATTCGCGCAAGGTTTATTCATTGGTGTCTATAATGCTTCAAAGTATGACGGCTTTCTCACGAGTGCAAAAGCAGATTGAAGAAGGTCATTTTTGTTGGGAAATCAAATCAGTTAATCATCGATATCTTGATGTTTCGTTTCGGTTGCCCGAGTCGTTTCGCTTTATAGAACCACAATTACGTCATTTATTGCGAGATACGATACATCGTGGAAAATTAGAGTGCCAGCTGAAATACCAAGACACAAGTTCCAATAATCAGTCTATGCTTATAAATATAGGCATGGTAAATGCATTAGTGAATTTAGGTGAAAAACTTTCCATATCACATAATTTGCCAAATGATTTAGGAGTTAGTCGTGTTCTTTCTTGGCCTGGTGTTGTCCAAGCCAGTGTACCCGATGCCGATGTATTAGGGGAGAATGCGCTGTCACTATTTAAAGAAGCAATTGACCAATTAAAGCAGATGCGCACCACCGAGGGTGCTGCATTAAAAGTACATGTGGAAACACGGTTAAGTGAATTGGGTCAAGAAATTAAGCGTGCACGTTCTATAGTATCAACGCAAACAGAACAAGTTAAAGATAAACTGTTGACCCGATTGCATTCAGTGAGAATGGAGGTTCAGGATTCACGAGTGGATCAAGAAATTGCGTTAATTTTGACCCGTATTGATGTGAGTGAGGAACTAGATAGATTGAATACTCATCTTAATGAGGTGAGTCGGACGTTAAATTGCGATAAAATAGCAGGAAGGCGCCTTGATTTTTTGATGCAAGAATTAAATAGGGAGGCGAACACGCTAAGTTCAAAGTCTGACTCTGTGGAATTGACCCAGAGTGCAGTGCAAATGAAAGTTTTAATTGAGCAAATGCGTGAGCAAATTCAAAACATTGAGTGAGTATTATTGTGGGTGACTATTCGGGTAATTTATTTATTGTTGCAGCACCTTCTGGGGGAGGCAAAACAAGTTTAGTAAAAAAGTTAGTGGAGACTCTGGAAAATGTTGAAGTATCCGTTTCGCATACAACACGAGCGATGCGACCAGGGGAACGACATGAGGTAGATTACTTTTTTATTGATGAAAATGAATTTGTACGTATGATTGAAGATAGTGCTTTTTTAGAGCACGCCCGAGTCTTTAATCATTTATATGGAACATCGATGGAGCAAATTACCACACGTTTGCAGCAGGGTATCGATGTAGTTCTGGATATAGATTGGCAAGGAGCGGAGCAGATTAGACGTTCTTTTCCTGACGCGGTGAGTATTTTTATTATACCTCCGTCTTTAGATGTATTAAAACAACGATTGTTGAATCGTCGACAAGATAAAGATGATGTAGTAAGTGATAGGATGAAAAAAGCACAAGATGAATTGAGCCATTATTCTGAGTTTGATTATTTGATCGTTAATGATAACTTTGAAAAGGCTGCTATGGAATTGGGGGCAATTGTGATTGCAAACCGCTTACGTATTGAGCGGCAGACAAATAAACAATCAAAATTGCTTTCTTTCCTGTTGTCATCGCAGTAAAATACGAAGTTTTGCTACTGGAGAATGAGTTATGGCCCGAGTTACAGTTGAAGATTGTTTAAAAAATGTTGCAAATCGATTTGAACTGGTTATGGTGGCTACTAAACGTGCGCGCCAAATTGCAGTTCGAGGTGATCAACCTATGGTTGAATGGGAAAATGATAAACCTACAGTTGTGGCTTTGCGTGAAATAGCAGAAGGTTTGATTACTCCAGAAATTTTGGATAAAGAGTAATTTTTTAGATAAAAAAAATATTCATATAGCTTGGGTGAAGTGAAACGGAACCCAGGCTTGTGCCCGTCAGCGAATTGGGCGTAAGTGAGTGCCAAAATTTTTCGGGTTCCGTTTCGCTTCACCCAGGTTAAGAATCATGACGGATTGTGATTTATTCGGGACATCATAAACGGTGTGAATTAGGGGTATAGGGGTACGGTCATGTTAGATACTAGGGAGTACTGCGTGAGCTACTTTAAGGAGCTCGATGAAGAGCTGAAATGCTATCTTGAGCAGTCGCAAATAGAAAAATGTTACCAAGCCTATTTGGTCGCTGAAAAAGCGCATCAAGGCCAGATGCGTCGTTCTGGCGAGCCCTATATTACCCATCCTGTTGCTGCAGCATTAATTCTTGCACGCATGCGCTTAGATTATCAAACTATTATGGCGACTTTACTCCATGATGTCGTTGAAGACACATCAGTGAGTAAAGATGATTTAACACGTCAATTCGGTGAAGAAATTACCTCCCTTGTTGATGGTGTTACCAAGCTGACAAAAATCAAATTTGAATCAAAAGCTGAAGCCCAGGCAGAAAATTTTCGTAAGATGGTCTTGGCTATGGTCAAGGACATCCGAGTAATTATAGTTAAGTTGGCCGATCGTTTGCATAATATGAAAACTCTAGGTTCAATGCCTTATGCAAAGCGCAGACGCATTGCCATTGAAACTCTGGAGATTTATGCCCCGATTGCGAATCGTTTAGGTATGCACTCGATTTATGTAGGCCTTGAAGATTTGGGATTTCAGGCCTTATATCCTATGCGCTATAGAGCAATTAAATCAGCAGTTGAAAAATCTCGTGGCAACCGACGTGAATTGACTCAGACGATTGAACGTGATTTGCAATTGGCTTTAGCGCAATTGAATATTCCATATGAACAAGTATTCGGTAGACAAAAGCACTTATACAGCATTTATAAGAAAATGCGTCAGAAAAAAGCCTCCTTTACTGAGATTACTGATGTTTTTGCGTTTCGTGTAATCACTGAAGATATTGATTCTTGTTACCGTATCTTAGGCGCGTTACATTGCACCTATAAACCTGTTCCACAACGGTTCAAAGACTATATTGGTATTCCTAAAGCAAATGGATACCAATCCTTGCATACTACTTTGTTTGGACCATTTGGCGTTCCACTGGAAGTGCAGATTCGTACTCGCGATATGGATAAAGTTGCTGATAATGGGGTTGCTGCACATTGGATTTATAAATCATCTGGTCTTGAAGTAAATGAGGCGCAACTGCGCGCAAGAGAATGGGTGCAAAGTCTTTTGGAAATGCAGCGCAGCACGGGTAGTTCGTTGGAATTTATTGAAAACGTCAAAATCGATTTATTCCCAGATGAAGTATACGTTTTTACCCCTAAAGGGCATATTATGGAGTTGCCTAAAGGGGCAACACCCGTAGATTTTGCTTATTCAGTACACTCCGGAGTAGGTAATAGTTGTGTGGCAGCGAAAGTAAATAGAAAATTAGTTCCGCTCAGTATCCCTTTATCTAACGGACAAACAGTTGAGATTATTACCGCAGCGGGCGCGCATCCTAATCCGGCATGGTTAAATTTTGTAGTCACAGGGAAAGCTCGTTCTAACATACGTCACTTTCTAAAAAGCCAACAAAATACTGAATCAATTAGTTTAGGAAAACGCCTTCTTGAACAATCATTCAATGAACTATCTAGCGATTACGCTAAAATCCCGCCTGAATCGTTACAGGCTTTATTAAGTGACCTGCATTATAAAGCGATAGATGATTTGCTCTATGCAATAGGTATAGGCAACCAAATGGCGATGGTCATTGCCAAAAGATTGGTAGTGACTCAAGATTCTAATGAGTTGGATAAAGGAACTAAAGCGCATCCATTGGCAATTAAAGGAACAGAGGGCATGGTGGTTCATTTTGGCGAATGTTGCCAGCCTATTCCTGGTGATAATATTGTTGGAAAATTCCAACAAGGCCGAGGAATTATTGTTCATAGCAGCGATTGTGCTACTTTAAAAAATTCACGAAGCAATCCAGAACAATTCATTGCCTTGCGTTGGGATGAAAAAGTTGAGGGAGAATACTGGGTTGATATTACTGTTGATGTAGTGAATGAGCGTGGCGTTTTGGCTGCCCTGGCAACTGCTATTGCTGAGGCAGGATCCAATATCGGTAACATCAATGTAGATCCACGTGATGGTCGGCATAATGCGGTTACTTTTTCAATTAGTGTTGTTGATAGAACGCATTTGGCTCGTGTAATGCGTAGGTTGCGGGCAAATAAAGTGGTGATGCGTCTTTATAGAAAAAAACAAGGGGATAATTAATGCGACCTATAAATACAAAATTGGCTCCAGAAGCGATTGGAACCTATTCACAAGCCATTCAATGTGGTGACACAGTTTATCTTTCAGGACAAATACCACTTGATCCTGCAACGATGCAACTTTGTAGTGAAGATATTAAACTGCAAATTACTCAGGTTTTGGAAAATTTGTCAGCTGTTTGTGAAGCTGCAGGTGGCAGTTTGGCACATATAGTAAAATTGAATGTTTATCTAACTGATTTACATCATTTTCCTTTAATTAATGAAGCGATGAGTCGTTACTTTGCAGCACCTTATCCAGCAAGAGCAGCAATAGAGGTCTCTGCATTACCTCGTGGTTCTCAGGTCGAAATGGATGGTATAATGGTTGTATCTTCGAAGTAATTCATTAAAAAGGTGGTTTGCACATTGTAGCCTGGGTGGAGCGAAGCGTAAGCCGGGTTTCTAGTTATAAACTTCCCGGGTTACGCTTCGCTCCACCCAGGCTACAATACACTAAGGCTACAAATTTATAGTTAGAGTTCATATATGAGTATTATTTCTCTTCATGGAGTGTCCCTCAACATTGCGGGTAATCAATTATTAGATAATGCCGACTGGCAGATCCAACCACAAGAACGTATTGCATTAGTTGGACGAAATGGAGCAGGTAAGTCGACGCTTTTAAAGCTTTTGCAAGGTGAGCTGATCCCAGACAGTGGCCAAATCAATCAGCTTTCTGGATTACGTGTTGCAGGTTTGACTCAAGAAGTTCCCATGACTGGGGACGAATCGGTTTATCATTTCCTGGTGAAAAGTCTTGGTGAGGTGGGTGAGGTTTTATCACGCTTTAATGAACTCTCCCAATTGGGTGACATGGATAAATTGGCCTCATGCCAGCAACAAATGGATAATTTACATGCATGGGATAAATTGCCACAAATCGAGACTATGGCCAGTCGTTTAGGTATCACCACTCATGAACGGATGAATAATCTATCAGGAGGGATGAAACGTCGTGTATTACTGGGGGCAGCATTAATTGCGACTCCGGATTTGTTACTTTTAGATGAACCGACAAACCATTTGGATATTGCAGCAATTGAATGGTTAGAGTCTTATTTGAAAAGTTTCAAGGGATCTGTGTTATTGGTTACCCATGATAGAGAGTTTTTAAGCCAAGTATCCAATCGGATTGTCGAAATCGACAGAGGCAAGCTCTATCAGCATGATTGTGATTATGAAACGTATCTGGATAGAAGAGAATCTATTCGTCTAAGCGAACAAAAGCAAAATGATTTATTTGATAAAAAACTGGCTGAGGAAGAAGTCTGGATTCGCACAGGAATCAAAGCGCGACGAACACGAAATGAAGGTCGGGTTCGTGCATTAAAGGCATTGCGGGAAGAATATAAGGCACGGCGTAATCAATTGGGTAAAGTCAAATCATTTTCTCTCGAAGTAACGCGTTCTGGCTCAATGGTGATTGAAGCAAACCAAGTGAATTATACGCTAGGGGATAAAACAATTTTACGTGATTTTTCCTTATTACTGTCTCGCGGCGATAAATTTGGAATAATTGGTCCTAATGGCTGTGGCAAAACGACTTTAGTACGTTTATTGCTTGGGGAATTACAGCCTGATTCTGGACAGATAAAGCTGGGGACGTCTTTGAGTGTCGCCTATTTTGATCAATTGCGTCGGCAATTGCACGAAGATCAAACCGTCATGTTTAATGTGGGTGATGGTGCGGATTATGTGACAATTAATGGTAAACAAAAGCATGTTGCTAGCTATTTACGCGAATTCTTATTTTCATCAGAACGGTTTAATCAGCCTGTTTCAGTGCTTTCTGGCGGGGAAAGAAACAGATTATTATTAGCCAAGCTGTTTGCTAAACCAGTAAATCTCTTGGTGATGGATGAGCCCACAAATGATTTAGATATTGAAACATTAGAGCTTCTTGAGGGCATGCTAGTTGACTATCCTGGAACTTTAATATTAATTAGTCATGATAGGGCTTTTATTAATCAGGTGGTGACCAGCGTTTTGGTTTATGAAGAAGCAGGGCAGTTCAATGAGTTTGTTGGTGGTTACGATGAATATAAAATGCATAAGAAGCAGCAACAACGTGAGCAGGTGACAAAGGCACCTGTTGTGAAACGCAATGTGGCAGCAAATAAATTAAGCTTTAATGAGCAACGAGAGCTTGCTCAGTTACCGCAGAAAATTGAGCAATTGGAAGGAAAAATAGCTGAATTGCAATTACAAATGGCTGATCCCAAGTTTTACCAACAGGATGCTCAAATCATTGCAAAAATAAATCAGGGTTTGGCTGAAGATGAAGAGTTATTAACACAGTTTTATGCTCGATGGGAAGCGCTAGAAGATATTGAGAAAAGGAACACATGAATGTTATTGACGCTTGCTTTAGTTATTCTTTTTGGTGCGATTTTGGTTTTCTTTTCCGAGGAGTTTGGCAAAACCATTAAGAAACTTTTTGCTATAAAAGGAGCCAAATTAATAATACCTCTGTTTGTTGTTTCCTGGCTAATCTTTTCTTTTGATTTTTGGGTTTTATGGGCAATCTTGTATCTTCGTGACATGCTGCATGCCGTATTGAATTTTTTAGTACAAATTATGCCTTTTCAGAAGTGGGCTGTCCAAGTGGTACAGGTGTTTATGTTGACCTTTCTGTCAGTAGTCCCAGTACTTATTCTTAATTTTATTTCGCAAAAGAAAACTTTTAAAAGCTACAAGCATCCATACTTAACAAGCGGTATAATTTGGATTCTATCTGTTGTTTTAATAATCATAATATGATCGTTATGTAAAGAAATGTAATTATTTTGTAAAGAACTCTTCTTATTCTTAATAAAACCTTAAGTTTTCTTTTCTATACTTCTCGCGTCTAGTTTGGAATTTAATAAAAATAAAGGAGACTAAAGTGGCTTATAACAAACATCATGGTCATGAACAACATACTGGTGCTCATCATGGCCACCAACCCTCTGGCTATAATCCCCATGCTCATGTTTATCCCTCTACCTATACCCCTCATGTACAGGTTTCAACACCCTATGTTCCTCCCGTTTCTCATGTTACTGTAGTTCCCACAAGAAGAAGTTATGGTACTTATCGAAGTTATTCTACAGGTACAGGCGCAGGAGCTGGGGTATTGCTCGTAGGTGCTTTGATTGTTATTCCACTATTCATTTTTGCGTTAGTACTCAAACTCACTCTTGGTGCGGTTGGGTTAGCTGCTACATCAATGGCCTCTGCTGGGGTTGCTGCTGCAGGTGCCGGCGCTTTTGCTTTGAGTGCTGGAACTTTTGGTATCGGTGCACTCGCCTTATATGCTGCTTTGGGTCTTGGATATCTGTACTCCAGTGCTAAAGAATGCTATAGCAGCGATAAGAACGTATTTGCAATGATTAAATCTCGTGTTGTTCATGAAGACAAACCGAGTTTTACCGGCGTGATAAAATCTATAGGCGCTGCGCTGTGGTCTCCATTTTTACTTATCGGTGGTTTGGCTGGCATGGGCGCTAAAGCAGTTGCGAACGCAATTTGTGCAAAGCCTTCGACTGTAAAGACAGAGGAGCCTGGAGTGCAATTTGGTACATCTCCCTTTTCAAAACTTAGTGAGCCCTCGAAGAAACAAGAGCAGCGTCGGAGTCAAGATGTAGTGCCAGGTCAATTTGACAGTCCCTTACAGACTGATACCTCTCAAGCTACTGGAAAAGGTTCCCATCTTTTAGACTCTCAGATTGATTTTCCTACTTCTGGCTTATATCCTAGTTTAAACGGATACTAGTTTTTCATTTAGTTGTTGGTTTGGGGGGTATTTGAGCCCCCAAACCAACGAATCAAACAGCACTTTAATCTAAGTTCTAATTTAAGCCTCTAAACATGGTTCTATAACCCAAAACTAAGGGATGTTTAGCACATTCTCTTCGGCCGCATCTAAGCTTTTTTATCCATAAATAGACTATAATTTAACCAAGATGCTTTATGGAGTGTCAAAAGTGGCTTATAGCAGATCGGTTATTTCAGCAAAAGAAACAACTACTCCAGTATGGCAAGATTTAAGTCCAACAGATCAAAAAAATATCGCAGATCGCATGGAGCAATGGTTTGCAGATATAGAAAGACGTAATCAACCTCATAATACCGAAACAAATCCCTATTTAGCGACTCAATTTTTGTCACGTTTTGGATTAAAAAATGCTTCCGAAGTGTTTGATTTTCTGAAAACAACAGGTGGCAATATGGTATTGACCATGATTGCCCGAGAAATCATGCATGAACAATCACGAGTGCAAGAGCTTAGGGAACGAAATGCAGAAGAAATGCTCAGACAACAACATGTGCTTTTTATTCTTATGGGTTTAATCGCAAAACGAGAAGAACTGGCTAAAAATGTAGACCATCTGCTCCAACTAGAAATCGACAAACATTTTTTGAAGGAACATGCTGAACACAGTCATCCAAAAACTTCTGAGTATCATCCGATTAGAATTATAGATGAGATGATCGATTATTACGTTGAGACCATTAAAGCATTAGATAAGGAGTTGGATGATTTAGAACAACAACTGGATCAGGTTGAAGACGAGTTGGAGGCTATTGAAGCAGAAGAGCAATGGATAGAGGCCTATCATGAGTCGCTTCATGCACATATCGATATACTGGATACGTATTTACGGATACCTCTTTTAAACCATCCCCAAGAAAGTCCTACTGCTTTTTCTGAACGAAGAATCACTGTTTTGACGCAAAATCTAGAACGCTATAAAGAACAAGAGGCGCTATTTAAAAACACCACTCCTGATAGTACTAACACTCAGAATATTGTAAGAAATCGTCTTAACAGCCACATCAGAACAATTGAGCATGAACTTAATTTTCATAAAGTTCATCTAAGTCAAACAGCAACAAACTTTGAAGAGTTATTTCGCCTGACTTTGGAACAAACGCGATCTCAAATACAAGAGCTTCAGCTACAACAATCGACTCCTGGAGAATTGGATGCACAAATTGAGGGTTTAAAATTACGTGAACAAGGATTGTCTTCTGCATTAAAAGTAATGAGAAACAAGAAAATACTTCTTAACGATCAATTAGAACAAGTGTTTGATTTTTCTCAAGCCCGTTTTATTATCAAACCTGAAGAGGCAAAACGCCTTGTACAAAAAGATGATGGTTCCTATGCTTTAATTCCTAAAGATGCAGATCCTGATAATTTGAGTGAAGAGGAGTGGTTGCAAGCGAAGCGTGACTTTGAGCAAGCGAAAGAAAGTATTCAAACGCCACGTGTTAATTGTCTTGAAAAAATACAAGAAAACTTGCAGAAACATATGCACCGCAAAGAACACCATCTCAGCTTAAGAGAAGTATTAAGAACCCAAAAGTTAGAGATGCAACGTGCCAGAATGGAAATGGGGGAAACATTGAGAGAAGCTGAGGATCGAAGAACATTCTTATTAAGTAGGCGGCCTAGTGTGCAACAGACATCTAGTGCAAAATCTGAACCTCCTGCAAGTTATGCACAAATGATAGAAAAATTTGAATCTTTAGTATTAAAAGCACCTAAAAAGGACGATATAGAAAACGCACGCGGTATTGTCGAGCGCTCATCAATCTCTCCTAAAAATAAAGGCGAGCTTAATAAATTAATCGAACAAGTCGCACCAGAGAAGACTATGGGGTCACAGCAAAGGCTTCAATGGCTCTACAGCGCCAAACGATTGATAAAAGATACATCGCCCACACCCGAAGCCGATTCGACTTTGCGAAAAAAAGATTAAACAAACCTGATGCCACAGGGATGATGAATCGGCGTATTCCGTGTATAATGCCGACAATTTATTTTTCAGGTTGCTTCATGAATAAACAGGACTTTTACTTCGATTTACCTCCAGAATTAATTGCGCAGTATCCTTTAGCTAATCGTAGCGATTCACGCCTTTTAACTTATAATCGCCAAAAAGGTGAATATGGTCACTATCAGTTTCGCGAAATTGCTGATTTTTTAAATCCTGGCGATTTACTGGTAATGAATGATTCCAAAGTGATCCCGGCCAGACTTTATGGCCATAAAACCACTGGAGGAAAAGTTGAGCTATTAGTTGAACGGATTACGGGGGAATTGACTTTTCTAGCTCATATTAAAGCCAGTAAAGCGCTGAAATCTGGCTCAATAATTAAGTTGGATCAAAATAAAGAAATCGAAATTCTTGATAGGCAAGATGATTTATTCATTTGTAAAGCGGATATGGAGGTCTTGAAATTATTGAATGGAATAGGGCATATTCCTTTACCTCCATACATTACCCGAAATGATGAAACTCTGGATCTGGATCGTTATCAAACCGTGTATGCAAAATATGAAGGATCTGTGGCAGCACCCACAGCGGGCTTGCATTTTGATGAGTCAGTTTTATCGAGCATCCAGTCACGGGGGGTTACAGTAGCCTATCTTACTTTGCATGTTGGGGCAGGGACATTCAGGCCTGTGCGCAGTGATAACATAAAAGATCATAAAATGCATAGTGAGCGATTTACAATTAGTCCCGAATTATGCGCTGCGGTACATGCCACAAAGGCTGCAGGAAATAGGGTAATCGCCATAGGGACAACTGCTTTGCGTAGTCTCGAGAGTGCAGCACAAGATGGCGTGCTTACCGCATGCAGCAGAGATACGGATATCTTTATTTACCCAGGATATCAGTTTAAGATTTGCGATGGATTAATGACTAATTTTCACTTACCTGAATCTACTTTGTTAATGCTGGTTTCCGCTTTTATTGGTCATGAACGAGCAATGATGCTTTATCAAGAAGCAATCGAAAAGAGGTATAGGTTCTTTAGTTATGGTGACACCAGTTTATTGCTATAAATCAGGAGTTCAGGAATGTTGACCGCCGTACAGAATTTTTTACCCGTCCTCACTTCGGAAGCAGGTTTGTGTCTTACAACAGCAAATTGGCAAGAGGCAAAAGTAACAGCAGCATCTTACTCTTTAGAGAGTTTGTTGTATAAACCTGGTCAGGATGTACTCAAAAAAATAACTGATTTATCACATTATCTTGTTTGGCCTGAGGTAATCGTGCTCAATGCAGCATCATTGGTGGCGAATAAAGAAGGAATTTATACGCTTAAATCACCCTATGATGGTTCGAGAATAAAATTTACATCAGAGGAACTTTTTCATCTTATTCAGCATTTAAAGCCCGATGCAGTTGTTTTGCCGCAAAACATAATGCAAGATTTTCCACAAATTTGGGATAATTGGAATGATGTAATTGTTCCATTTATACATGTTAATGATCTTAAAAAGCATGTGGTGGCTAAATCGCATGGAGTGTATTTTAATGTTGTACATGAGTTGGATTGGGAGCAATTAAATCGCTGGTCTCATGTACCGCGCTACGTCATGGGCTGCTTTGATTCCGAGTTAATTTGGCGCCTGTATGACAAAGGTATAGAGTTTATTGAGACTAACGAACCAGCGCAAGCAGCATTACAAGGAAAAGTCTATAGTCGCGCAGGGGATGTGGATTTAATGGATGCAAAAACAGAGATGCAATTTGAACTGATTGATTCTGATTGCGTTTGTCCCACCTGTTCGCAGCAATTTACTCGTGCCTATCTTCATCATTTATTACAACATACGCCTTTATTATGTCAGCGATTTTTGATTCAGCATAATGTGTTTTATGTGCAGAATGGTAAACAACCTGTTTGATTGTATTTTACCCTCACCCTACCCCCTTTCCCGATAGCAGGAGAGGGAATTATTTTAACTTTAGGTGTTTAGCCAAAAATCCCATCTCCCCATGGGGGAGAAGGTGTTTTTCAGGGCGGATGAGGGTTGTTATTTATGATAATGTTTGACAGTTTTTTTCATAACAGCTAGCATTACCAACAATTGATGGCGCGGGGTGTCGTGATAAACGTCTGAGAAATACCCGTTGAACTTGATCTGGTTCATACCAGCGTAAGAACGCCTTAAATCTGAATTTTATTTTAGAGCAATTTGAACTTTTAGAATGGCCTTGCCATGGTATATTGGCTCTTGTTTAGAGTTATTATCAACAGTTCTAATGCAGGTTAATTTCTTCAATTAAGTCTTTACGCGATATCTGTAGCCATCCTTTATTTTATCTATTAATCCAAGGAGCTATGGCATGAGTGCGTTATCTACACGAACAACTTTATTACTCAATTGGTATGCAAATCCTTACCATACCCCAATTTTTGTTGCCCATGCATTAGGTTATTATCAACAAGAAGGCATAAAATTGGCAATTTTGGAGCCTAGTGATCCCAGTGATGTGACTGAAATTGTAGGTATGGGACATGTTGATTTTGGGGTTAAGGCTATGATTCATACCTTAGCGGCTCGTGCAAAAGGTTATCCTGTCACATCAATTGGGACCTTATTGGATGAACCTCCTACAGGGCTTATCGCACTTAAATCCAGTGGTATTACCTCATTTCAAGACATCGTTGGTAAACGAGTAGGGTACATTGGTGAATTTGGCAAAATCATTATTGATAATTTGGCACAGTTGGCGGGTATTGATCCCACAAGTTATGAAACTGTGCGTATTGGTATGAATGTTACGGACGCAATTTGTCGTGACCTTATTGACACGGGTATTGGTTTTATTAATTTTCAAAAAGTTGAATTGGAACACTTACGTGGTGAAACGGTATTTTTACGCATAGACCAGCTTGCGGGTCTTGGGTGCTGCTGTTTTTGCTCCATTCAGTTTATTGTGCCAGAAAGAATGTTAAAAAATCCTGAAACTATTAAAGGATTTCTCAAGGCCACGCAACGTGGCGCTGCATTTACTACTGAAAATCCAGATGAAGCTTATGAGCTTTTATGCAGAGCAAAACCTCAATTACGAACTCCAATGTATCAGACCATTTTCATTCGAAGCCTGCCCTTTTTCTCACGTAATCTTTTAAATGTAGAACGCGATTGGAATAAGGTCGGTAGTTTTGGCAAGCATTTGGGGGTAATTGATGACGCTTTCTCAGTGAACTCTTGTTATACAAATGAGATGTTACCCAAAATGCCTTATTCTGATCTGGAGCCTATCGCGTGTTGTGTGAGTGAATAAAAATTAAATCATTGCCTGGATTTGTAGCCTGGTTGCTTGCAACCAGGATTGGCCCAACTGAGATAGGTTAAGTTTGAGTGATTATAAATGAAAAATGCTGCTGTGGTTGGTGCTGGAGTTATGGGATGTTTGCTGGCCTTGCGTTTACAAAAAGAGGGATGGCAGGTGACCCTCTTTGAGGCGGAAACCTCATTCAATAACTGTAGTTTTGCTGCAGCAGGTTTATTGGCACCTTTGTCTGAGCTTGATAAAGCGGAGCAAGTAATTTTTAGTTTAGGAATGGAGTCAGTTGATACATTATGGAAGCTTATTTTGAATCAATTAACTGATCCTATTTATTTTCGCCAAGAAGGTTCGCTTGTAGTTCACCACCCTCAAGATAAAGCAGAATGGCAGCAGTTCAGTACTCGAATTGTCAATAAATTAAGTGATTCATGTTATCAGTTGCTGACTCAAGATACATTGAGTCAGCTTGAACCAGAGCTGAATCAATTCAAAGTGGGATATTATTTCCCCAAAGAGGCTCAACTTGATAATCAGGCTTTGTTGTTGGCACTAAAAAAACATCTGTGCCAGCAAGGAGTTATTTGGCGAGAGCAAACTTTTGTTGCTCACCTACATTCAGGCCAAGTAGCAACAGCAAAAGAGTCTTATGTATTTGATTTTGTTTTTGACTGCCGAGGTATTGGTGCAAAAAGCACTTTTGCTAATTTACGTGGACTGCGAGGAGAGCTTATTTGGCTACATGCACCTGAAGTTCGCTTACAAAGACCAATACGGTTCTTGCATCCACGATATAATATTTATATTGTTCCTCGTCCTAACTCCTATTATCTTGTTGGCGCCAGTGAATTAGAGACAGAAGACCCCAGTCCAATTTCAGTACGTACCACGCTTGAATTATTAACGGCGGTTTACTATGTACATCGAGGTTTTGCCGAAGCACGGATAATTAAAACGGTGACGCATAGTCGTCCAACATTGGTGCATCATCAACCTCGGATAAAATATGCAAAACAATTGATTGCTGTTAATGGACTTTATCGTCATGGATTTTTAATTGCTCCGGCTTTGGTAGAGGAAATTATACGTGGATTAAAAAGTAATCAAAAAGATATCTGTTACCCTGAGCTTTGGGAGGCTTATTCGTGATTATTTATATAAATGATAAACCACTAAATTTAGATGCATCCTGTACGTTACAGGAAATGCTTGCGCAGAAAACGGGCGTTGCTGCACATGTTGCAATTGCAATTAATAATCAATTTATCCCCAAATCCATGTTTGCTGATACAGTCTTGCGTGAGGGTGATCGTATTGATCTCATCGTGCCGATGCAAGGAGGTTAGGGGATGTGGCATTTAGCAGATAAGCCTTTAACGAGCCGTTTGCTTTTGGGAACAGCAGGTTATCCATCCCTTGAGGTAATGACCGATGCGATTCGCTCCTCTAAAACGAACGTAATTACCGTTTCTTTGAAACGCCAAATGGCAAATGGGGTGGGTAGTGATTTATTTTGGCAAACCATCCAATCTTTGGATTGTCATGTACTTCCCAATACTGCTGGTTGTCGCGATGCGCAAACTGCGATTACTACTGCTGAAATGGCGCGTGAACTGTTTCAAACATCATGGATTAAATTAGAAGTGATTGGCGATGATTTCAGTTTACAGCCGGATCCTTTTGAATTGCTGCGTGCGGCTACTGAATTAGTAAAACGGGGATTTGAAGTCTTTCCTTACTGTACCGATGACTTGGTTTTATGCCAACGTTTAATTGATTGTGGTTGTAGGATCTTGATGCCCTGGGCAGCGCCTATTGGTTCAGGAAAAGGATTACTCAATCCTTTTGCTTTGGAAACATTACGCCATCGACTGGCAGATGTAACCTTGATAGTCGACGCAGGGATTGGCAAGCCATCTCATGCAACACGTATTTTGGAGTTAGGTTTTGATGCAGTTTTACTGAATAGCGCGGTTGCTTCAGCGATTCATCCTGTAGCAATGGCTGCAGCTTTTTCGCATGCAGTTATTGCTGGACGAGGTGCTTTCGAGGCAGGGCTTATGCCAGAGCGGCTTGCGGCACAATCATGTACCCCTTTGATCGATACCCCTTTTTGGCATCAGGAGGTGATATAATGAGTACTGTGTGGACTAATACGAAACATGAGGGTGAGCTACACACTTTTCGTGGATTGGGTCTTGAGATTCAACTACCATGTTTTAATGAAACTATTCAGCCTAATGCAATTAAAATTAGCGAGAGCTTTTCTCCTGAAAACCTAAAAATGCTACAACAGTATTCTGGAGCGGTTGTTCTAGATTTTACTTTACCTGTATCTCCAGATATGAATAAAAATGCCAAGCATTTAACCACGGGATTTACTTTTGCAGATGTTTTGATACTGAATACACATGAAGCCGAATTTATTTTAAAGCGAAGGATTAGGACGCATCAAGCCATGCAGGAGGCGGCTCATGAATTAATAACTTGGGGTGCAAACAGTATATTTCTTTTGGGGCAAGATCTACAGGATAACTCATGGGAGCATGATTATTGGACAAATGGTGTTACTTCATTTTGGCTGACGCAAAATCGCTTCGCTGATGCAAAATCCCCAGAGCTGCGTTCAGTTCTATCCGCAGCGATTACTGGGGCATTGGCTCTTGGGCATTCTCTGGAGGACGCGCTCATTATCGCAAAAATGTACACACACCAAGCAGTACGTCTGGCACAATCCAATTTATATTATGGTAATTTTTCAGAGCATGAAATGGATTTGCCCTATCTTTCGTCCAAGCCTTTGTATGCAAAACCCAAGCCATTTAAACCATGCCATCGATTAGGCCTTTATCCAGTAGTTGATAGTTACTCATGGGTCGAAATGCTGTTAAAGCTAGGGGTAAAAACCATTCAATTGCGCATTAAAGAAAGAACTGAGACTCTTGAAGAAGAGATGAGACGCAGCATCGCGTTGGCTAAAAAGTATGGTGCTACATTGTTTATTAATGATTATTGGGAAATGGCTTTAAAATTGAATGCAGAAGCGGTTCATTTAGGACAATCGGATTTGGATGCTGCGGATCTTGAGGCGATTAGAAATCAGGGCTTATTGCTGGGAGTAAGTACGCATTGTTATTTTGAGGTTGCACGGGCACATGCGATTTGCCCCTCATACATTGCGATCGGACCGATCTATCCAACGACCAGCAAAGAGATGCCTTTTTTAGCCCAGGGCATTGAGCATTTGCAACGTTGGCAACGTACTTTAAATTATCCCTTGGTGGCAATAGGGGGGATCAATCTGGAGCGAATGCCTGATGTAGTTGCTACAGGTGTTCAAGGCATTGCTCTAATTTCTGCGATTACGCAAGCGAATGATCCACAAAAAGCGACGGCGCAACTGTTGAGTTTTATTGACTGATAGCACTGTGAGGCAAAATCTAGGTTAAGGAACTTAATATGGCTGTTTTATCTGAGTTTGAACGTTATTCCCAGCAAATTAAATTAGCAGAAATTGGTATTCAGGGGCAAAAAAAACTGCAACAGGCAAAGGTATTGTGCATCGGTGCGGGCGGTATTGGTGCGACATTACTTCCTTATCTTGCTGGAGCAGGAGTGGGAACAATAGGGATTATTGATAATGATTTCATTGAAGAAGGCAATCTGCATCGGCAAATTCTTTACCAAGAAATAGATATTAGCAAAGCAAAGGCTGCTGTGGCAAAGATGAAGCTGAACACGCTCAACTCTAATATCCACATCGAAGATTATGCATTTCGATTAACTGCAGATAATGTAGAAGAGCTTATTGTTCAATATGATCTTGTAGCAGATTGTTCCGATAATTTTTATACACGTTATTTGGCTCACGATGTTTGTTATCGTTTAGGAAAACCCTATGTTTATGCGAGCGCATACCAGTTCCAAGGACATTGTTCTTTATTTTATGGACAGCAAAATCCATGTTTACATTGTTTGTTTCCGATTATTCCTGATACTAACGCCAATTGCCAAAATGGGGGTGTTATCGGTACGTTGCCAGGATTGTTAGGGATCGTGCAAGCAACTGAAATGATTAAATGGATTACTGGTAGTGGTACTTCATTATTGAATCGATTACTGTGTATCGATTTGCTCTCCATGGAAATAAAAAATATTCGGCTGACTAAAAATCAGCAGTGTCCGTTTTGTGTTTATGGCCATGCTCTAGAAGAAGATGCTTTTGGATTGTGTTCGTCTTCGGAGAATATGCAATCTATTGCGATTTCGACGGAAAATTTACCCAATTTTTTGCAAGAAAATCCTCAGGTGCTTTTATTGGATGTAAGAACGGCTGACGAACATCACGATAAAAACTTAGGTGGAGCGTTCATACCATTAGCTGAGCTACCCATGCGCCTCAATGAGCTTAATCCCTTAGAACCCATCCTTATCTATTGTCAGTCAGGTCAAAGAAGTCAGCGGGCTGTAACGTTATTAAGAAAATCGGGGTTTCCTAGAGTATATCATTTGGCCAATGGGATCGATTCATTGTAATTGTCTGTGCCCTATTCACCGAACGGCTGTATGGCAGAGGAATTTTTTTCTATCGCTGAATATCCTGATATGAAGTAGATCATTATAAGTAAAAGAATAAAAACCTTTACTTGATTCATTTAGATTCCCTTTTAAACTGCTCTTGCAAATTATAGTTCAAAAAATGAACTGATATTATGAAAAACTGTTTTAAATTCCTTATTGATTCATTTACCTTAAGAACAATTCCCTATATGATGTCACGCGGTTATCAATAGTAGATTAAAGGAGACAGTATGAGTTTTTTTATTAGCGATGCTCTGGCTGCAGCGGGGACTACAGCAGCGCCTCAAGCAGATGGAACTTTTTCGCTCGTTATGATCGCTGCTATTTTTGTGTTGTTCTATTTTATGCTTATCAGACCTCAAAACAAAAGAGCAAAAGAGCATCGTGAATTAATAGGCCGTTTAAAGAAAGGTGATGAGATCGTTACCTCAGGTGGTATTTTAGCTAAAGTAGTTAGTCTGGATGACCAATACATTAAGATCAGCCTTGCAGAAGGTGTAGAGATTAATATACAAAGAGGCGCAGTAAGTACTGTATTGCCCAAAGGCACTTTAAAATCGCTTTAAAAAAAGTCATAGGGACACACGGAAATGCAAAATAAATATCCTCTATGGAAAAACCTAATGCTGATTGTTATTGCAGTTATTGGGTTTGTTTACGCCATACCCAATTTGTACACAGAAAACCCTGTAGTACAAATTTCGTCTGAAACACCTGTAGATTATGATGAATTAAAAAATCAGATAGAAGCTATCTTAACAAAAGATAACATACCTCATAAAGCAGTCATCGTGCAAAATGAAGATGTGGAAGTTGTTTTTTCATCTACTGATTCCCAGTTATTAGCGCGTGATGCGATTAAAAATGCTCTGGGAACCCAATATACTGTAGCTCTAAATCTGGCGCCGTCTACACCAAATTGGTTGGATTCCATTCGTGCCGCTCCAATGAAGCAAGGTCTGGATTTACGAGGCGGGGTACACTTCCTGTTAGAAGTTGATGTTGACAGTGTGATTAGCCGTCGTTACGAAGGAATCATGAAAAACATTAGCCAAGAACTCCGTGAGCTTGGTATTCGTTATACAGGTATTCGTTATGTAGTAGATAAGGGAGTTAATTTAAATTTCCGTGATAGTGAATCGATGAATAATGCCTATCTTGGCTTAAAGGAAAAAATTCCTGAACTCGTTTTCGTAAAAAGTAAAACAGATAATGGAATTCTAGCCTCGATTTCTCCCGTCGAATTGAATAGTATGCGTCAAAACACCATTGAGCAAACAATGAGTATTTTACGCAATAGGGTTAATGAATTAGGTGTTGGTGAAGCGGTTGTACAACAACAAGGAGCAACCCGTGTTGCTGTTGACTTACCAGGAATTCAAGATGCGGCACGTGCGAAGCAAATTCTTGGTGGTACTGCAACCCTGCAATTTTATTTAGTCGATCAGGATAATGATCCACAAATTGCAAAACAAACAGGAGCTATTCCCGTTAATGATAAATTGCTCATGATGGATGGGCATCCTATTTTGTTAAAAAGACAAGTAGTATTGAGTGGTGATTCAATTACCTCTGCAGTTTCCAGTTATGATCAGCAAACAGCAACTCCAGCAGTACAAATACAACTTGGTGGGGGCGGTGAAAGTCTATTTACTAAAGTGACTCGCGAGAATATTGGCAAACGTATGGCTATTGTTTATGTTGAAACCAAAAATAACATACAAATTGTCAATGGAGAGGAAAAAAGGATTACTCATAGAGAGGAGCGTGTTATTAGTGCTCCAGTAATCCAAAATGCCTTAGGTAATAATTTCCAGATTACAGGTCTTGCTGACAGCAAAGAAGCAAGTAATTTGGCTTTATTACTCAGAGCTGGAGCGTTACCTGCGGCCATCTATCCAGTCGAAGAGCGCACAGTAGGTCCTTCCTTAGGTAAAGAAAATATTCGTAGAGGTATTGTTTCTTTACAAGTCGGTATGGGCTTAATTCTGATTTTGATGTTGGTCTATTATCGACTTTTTGGTCTCATTGCTAATATTGCGCTGTTGCTTAACTTGATATTGCTCTGTGCTTTATTGTCGGTTATCGATGCAACGCTCACGCTACCGGGTATCGCGGGAATTGTATTGACGGTAGGTATGGCTGTAGATGCTAACGTGCTGATTTATGAACGCATTCGAGAGGAGTTGCGCCATGGATTATCACCACAAGCCGCGATTTACGCAGGGTATGAGCGTGCATTTTCTACCATTCTTGATGCGAACATCACTACATTAATCGTCGCCATCATTTTATTTGCTGTGGGTACAGGACCTGTACGTGGATTTGCGATAACCCTTTCTTTAGGGTTGCTCACCTCCATGCTCACAGGGATCACATATACCCGAGCAATTGTAAATTGGTATTATGGTGGTAGGGCTGTTAAAAAATTATCTATTGGTATTTAAGGCGAGGCTCAGATGGAATTTTTTAATCCAAATTCAAATGTGGACTTTATGGGTGCTCGTCGTTGGACGGCAATATTCTCCATATTGATCTTTGTGGTTTCTATAGGTGCTTTAGCAATTCATGGCTTAAAGTGGGGGCTTGATTTTACTGGTGGAACTCAAATTGAAGTTTCTTATTCTACTGCTGCAGATTTACCCTTAATCAGAGAAAGTCTGAGTAAGGCAGGATTCAAAGAAGCGCAAGTTGTGAGCTATGGAACTTCTAAAGATGTATTAATCAGTATTGCTCCTCGAGAAGATAAAGAGCAAGCACGTTTGGTAGACCAAGTCATGGAAGCTCTTCCAGGTGCTACAAAACAAAGAGTTGATTTTGTTGGACCACAAGTTGGACAAGAGTTAGCAACTAAGGGTGCTTTGGCCGTTATTGTTTCTTTGTTAGCAACGATGATTTATATTGCCATGCGTTTTGAGTACCGACTCGCAGTAAGTTCTGCGGTGGCATTAGTTCATGACCCTGTCTTGATATTAGGTATTTTTGCTTTTTTCGGCATTGAATTTGATTTGAAAGCACTGGCAGGATTATTGGCAGTAATTGGTTATTCTCTAAATGATACCATCGTAGTTTTTGATAGGGTGCGTGAAAATTTTGTTAAGATACGTCGTGCCAATTCAATTGAAATTATGAATGTTTCGATTAACCAAACTTTATCACGAACGATTATGACCTCAACATTGACGCTTTTTGTCGTACTTGCATTGTTTATCTATGGAGGCGAAGCAATACATGGATTTTCTTTGGCATTGATCATTGGTATTCTGATCGGTACATATTCTTCTATCTATGTTGCTGGCGCTTTAGCTGTAGCAATGGGACTTGATAGAAAAGACTTTATGCCAAGCCAACGCAAAGAAGTGGATAGCCGTCCATAATCGGTAGTTTGTACCTAGCCGAGCACAGCTACATGCGACAACGTAGGCTGGGCTGCTGTATAGCCGGGGACATCCCTGACACTGTTCGGGGACATCCTTGACACATGAGTTGAGAAAAAATCTCAAGTATTCAGATTATAAGTATAAATTTTAAATCGATCAAAATAGATGTCGAACTCCTCT